>Ga0194133_10000071_pt1 | contig 202043 bp, 249 predicted proteins | sample TA2KigOf40mmetaG_FD_155448 | JGI IMG/M metagenome (GOLD analysis project Ga0194133, IMG submission 155448) | Freshwater microbial communities from Lake Tanganyika, Tanzania - TA2015055 Kigoma Offshore 40m | ecosystem: Environmental > Aquatic > Freshwater > Lake | place: Tanzania: Lake... | reverse complement strand
GTCGCTTCTGCAACAGATACAGTTACAATCAATCTTGATAATACAGCAGTAACAGCAGCCTCATATGGTTCAGCTACGGCAGTAGCAACATTTACTGTTGATGCACAGGGTCGTTTAACAACTGCCGCATCAACAAATATTGCAATAGCATCTACAGCAGTTACAGACTTTAATGAGGCTGTAGCAGATGTTGTTGGAGCAATGGTATCTTCAAACACAGAATCTGGAATTAGCGTAAGCTACGACGATACTGATAATACATTAGATTTTGATGTTGCCGACTTTACAATAACATTAGAGGGAGACCTTAGCGGTAGTGCTACTGTTACAAACCTCGGCAACGCAACATTGACAGCAACAATCGCTGCAAACTCAGTTGCCCTTGGAACTGATACGACTGGTGATTATGTATCTTCACTAGTTGCTGGAACTGGAGTAACACTCAGTAATAACTCAGGAGAAGGAGCAACTCCAACTATTGCTATAGGTCAGGCAGTTGGTACTGGCTCTAGCGTAACCTTTGCGAGTGTTACGGCGCCCTTAACAGGAAACGTGACGGGCAACGTTACTGGAAACATCACGGGCAATGTTACTGGAAACGCAGATACCGCCACGACCCTCGCCACCTCGCGAACGATTGAACTTACTGGTGATGTCACTGGTTCTGCTTCATTTAATGGCTCCGCAAACGCATCAATTACGGCAACAATTGCGGCAAACAGCGTTGCTCTTGGTACAGACACTACTGGTAACTACATGTCAGACCTTACTGCTGGAACAGGTGTAACCATTACACATACTCCAGGAGAGGGGTCAAACGCAACAATTGCAATTGGTCAAGAAGTGGCAACAAATAGCAATGTTCAGTTTAATGACGTAGCTGCAGGCGGAAACGTAACAATTACTGGAAACCTAACGGTAAATGGAACTACAACAACCGTCAACTCAACAACAGTCACAGTTGATGATAAGAACTTGGAGCTCGGTTCTACAGGGTCTCCAACTGATGCAGGTGCTGACGGTGGCGGTATTACTCTTAAAGGAACTACTGATAAAACATTTAACTGGGTTGATGCAACAGACTCGTGGACTTCTTCAGAGCATCTAGATCTTGCTTCAGGAAAAGCATTTTCCATTAATGGAACATCAGTTCTTAGTGGCTCAACACTTGGTTCAGGGGTTACAGCTTCTAGCTTGACATCTGTTGGAACAATTTCATCTGGTGTTTGGCAGGGTACAATTGTTGGACCAACCTATGGTGGCACTGGTGTAAATAATGGTTCTAAGACAATTACTCTTGGTGGAAATCTTGAAACCTCAGGTGCTCATAATACTACTCTTACCACAACCGCAACAACATCGTTAACCCTTCCAACAAGTGGAACTTTAGCTACTTTAGCTGGGTCTGAAAACCTTAGTAATAAAACAATTAATACTTCTAGCATAGGCGCAACAACTCCAGGAACAGGTGCTTTTACCTCATTAGCTGCAAATGGTGCCGTTACGTTCACCGCCGCAACTGCGTCCAGTTCATATACAACTGGAACATTAGTCGTCACAGGTGGTGTTGGAATCTCTGGTGCCCTATATGGAAACAGTAGTGTTTTAGCTGGTTTTACAATTGATGGCGGAACCTTCTAGGTGTATAATATATATTATACATTTAAATTTTTTTAAAAAGATTATAGGTTAAATTATGGCTTTTAATATTGGTAATGCGTCTGGAACAAGAAAAAATAATGTCCCTAATATTGTTGGGGATAAACCACCTGTTGCTGATCCCAAATTAACAGCAGCAGATTTTACTAAAGGAACTGTAACAAATACTGCATTAAATGACCCAACTGCTGGTCAGCCTTTATTGACAAGATTAGATGAAATAATTTCTTCTAGCCCTTCTGCTAATACTGTTTATCCTCGTAGAGAACCAGTTGCCTATACTAAGTATAGCCCATATTTCCCACCTTTCTTCCCACCCTTTTTCCCACCTTTCTTCCCACCTTTCTTCCCACCTTTCTTCCCACCTTTCTTCCCACCATACTTCCCACCTTTCTTCCCACCTTTCTTTCCACCCTATTTCCCACCATACTTCCCACCATACTTCCCACCATACTTCCCACCATACTTCCCACCTTTCTTCCCACCATACTTCCCACCATACTTCCCACCAAGCTTTAAATAAAGGGTTAACGTATGTCTAATACTATAAAAATAAAAAGATCAGGAGTTTCTTCTCAGATTCCAGCATCGCTTGAACACGGAGAATTAGCTCTTAATTACGCTGATGGTAAGATGTTCTACAAGGATTCATCAGGAAACGTTGTAGAGTTTTCACCTGGTCAATCTTTGAATATTGATGGCGGAAATGCTCTTCCTGATATTTTTGAAGCAGAAGTAACAAATCATATTTCAATTACATATGATGGAGGAGAAGTTTAATGTCTGGCGCAAGAATTCAGTTTAAAAGGGCTACTTCATCGTCTTGGTCAACTAATAATCCAGTTTTGTACGCAGGAGAAATCGGATATGAAACAAATACCGGTAAACTTAAAGTTGGAGATGGAACAACAGCCTGGAATTCTCTTTCATATCTAACTGCAGATATAAGTGGAGCTTATCTTAATGGTCTCGCTGACGTTACAATAACTTCAGCTGCAAATGGTGACTTCTTGCGCTGGAACGGCACCGCCTGGGTAAACGACGCCGTCAATCTCTCCGTGGATACGGTCGGCTCGTATGTTGAGTCTCTTGTCGCTGGCACTGGTGTAACCCTGAGCAATAACTCTGGGGAAGCCGCAACACCCACAATTGCTATTGGTCAGGCCGTCGGTACTGACTCTACCGTGACTTTTGCAGGTGTCAACGCACCATTGACGGGTAACGTAACGGGCAATGTCACTGGAAATTTGACGGGCAATGCAGATACCGCAACCACGCTTGCCACCTCAAGAACGATTGAGTTGACAGGCGATGTCACTGGTTCCGCCTCGTTCAATGGCTCGGCTAATGCGTCAATCACCGCAACAATCGCTGCAAACTCAGTTGCCCTTGGAACAGATACGACAGGAAATTACATCTCTGATATAACCGCTGGAACTGGGGTTACCGTTACTCACACACCAGGCGAGGGCTCTAGTGCTTCAATTGCAATTGGCCAATCTGTAGCTACAGACGCATCTGTGCAGTTTGCCCAATTAAATACAACAGGCAACATCACTGTTGCCGGAATCCTCACTGTTAGCGGAGACTTAACAGTTAACGGGACAACAACAACTGTTAACTCAACAACGATTACCGTAGATGACCCAATCATCACGGTTGGTGGTGATACTGCTCCAGCGTCGGATGACAACAAAGACCGTGGTGTCGAGTTTCGCTGGCACGACGGAACATCAGCGAAGGCCGGATTTTTTGGATACGACGACTCAACTGGTAAGTTTACATTTATACCAGATGCAACAAATACATCTGAAGTTTTCTCAGGAACACTTGGAACCATTGATGTCGGCGCAGTTCATATCAATGGGTCGCAGATTGCAGCATCTGCTTTAAGCAATGGAACAACTGGTTCTGGCTCTGTTGTTCTAGCAACTAGTCCATCAATAACCAGTCCCACTATAACAACACCAACATTGACCTTATCAACTTCTTCATCATCAACAGACGCAATAATGTCTTGGGATTCTACAAATAAAAAGATTCAAGTTGGCAATGGTACAACAGTAATAGACTTCCCCTCAAGCACATTGGTTACTAACACCCAAGCTGCGAGCTACACTGTTGTTTTAACCGACAAAGATAAATTAGTTGAAGTATCAAATGCTGCTGCAAATACCTTAACTGTTCCACCAAACTCTTCTGTTGCATTCCCAATTGGATCTCAGATAATAATACTTCAAACTGGTGCAGGGCAGACTACAATTACTGCTGGTGCTGGTGTAACAATAAATGCTACTCCGGGACTCAAGTTAAGAGCACAATGGTCATCTGCAACGTTGATTAAACGAGCAACAAATACTTGGGTCGCAATAGGAGACCTACAAGCTTAATCTTTCTTAATACACCAAAAAGAAGTAGAACACCAACGACGACCATTTTTTATCACTTTTACTTCATGAGGAAAATCGTCATTAGCTGGAAATGAGACGAACAATCCAGGTTCTGGTTCTATTAAAATATTTTGATTTGGAAAATATAATTCTCCACCCTGAAAATCATCATTATAATAAAATACAGAACTTATATTTCTTTCTGGGTGACCTGCACCAGTTTTTGTTAAAACATTTTTATTTAAAGCTGGGTTGTGGTCATAGTGAACAGGTAGAAAATGTCCTGTACTCATTTCCGTTATGTCACTCATTCCTTCGTCGTATACTTGACAATTAAAATTATCTTGAATAAGATTTTTACAATTTGAATATATTATTTTAAATATATCTTGAAATGTTTCGTTACTAGAAATGCCTGAATACACTCCAAATGGAGAATATCCAGTAGGATCTTTGGATGGACTATTATTTTTTAAATAATCTATTATCTTTTGACTATATGAAATATCGATAACATTTCTTTTAATACAAAGATTATTCATTGTGTTCCTTTTGGTTTAGATAATCAGATTCTTCTTTAAAAATCCAATTTCTTGTTATAACTCTTTCTCCCAAAGTAAAACCTCCTTTTACCGCATGTGCCATTAGGGACAAATCTACTATTAGTAAATCTCCTTCAGACCAATGCCACCAGACCTGTAAGTCTGTGTTGTTAGCAGTTTCATTTAAATACCAATTTGTAATTTCTAAAAAAAGTTTTGAATTCTTATCTGAAGGCAATTGATTATTAACCGAATATAATTTATCTTCTTTATTGGGTGATAGTTTTATTATGTTTTGATTTTTAAAAAAATGTTTTTGAATACATTTTCTAGCAGGAAAATTTTTGTTATGATCAATTATGTATGATTGATTCAATAGCTCTTTCCATTCATAGGGCATTCTATTAAACAGTTCGTATGAATTAACAAATCCAGTATCACCAATTCCATAGTCGGAAGATAGATGTACCATGTTCCAAGAAGTTGCTACTTGAGAAAATGGTTTCTCGCAATGCTCTAAATGCCAGGGTATAAAAAGATCGTTTTTTGAATAAATTTTATTATTTTTTTTAAAAGTAAATGAATGATCTTCATAATCTATCGGTGCCACATAATTACATTTAATTTTTTTAGCTAACTCATTAGAAATTTTTTGCTGCTCATCTGGAGAAACGTTTGCATTTTTAAAAAAGATTAAACCATTTTTTAAAAAAAGATTATAATAATTATCTATATTATTTATAATATCTTTAAAAGAAACATTTTCTATTGGAGAAATATTCATTATTAATAAACTTTGTTTATTGTGTAAAAAGATGGAGTAGTGTATCTATATCCGCTAATTATGGTTTTTACACCATGTAGATAATGTATATCACCAGGATGGGCAACCGCTAAACCTGGCTTGGGATTGACGACGATATCGTGTTGAGGATAATACAATTCGCCACCTTCAAAATCATCATTATAGTAAAAAAGAGAATTAATATCATACGTTGGAAATGGATTGGGTTTTCCATCATTCGTTTGTTTATCTGCATGGGGTTGTTGTTCCATTCCAGGTTTCCACTTAATAATAACAGGTGGCCTAGTTGAAAGGTCAACTTTAAATTCTTGGTCTAAGAATAGCTTCATTTTATTTATATAAAAATCAATTATGTTGTAAACTTCAGGATTTATTCTTTTTAAAATATCTCCACTGCATTGGCGATTTGACCAATATGCAGCATCATATATGCAGGTGCCATTTTCGTCGTATTTATTTTCGCCAGAATCCATCCATTCATTGATATTTGGAAGAAAATTTTGAATGATTTTTATATCATTAATACTAATAAAGTTAGTAATTATTTTGATATTTTCAGCGCTAGATCCAAAATGTCCAGGTTCAATTAAGGATTTTTCTTCGTCTGCCCTACTGTTCATAGTGATATTTTCCGTTTTTGCGTTGATATATGTTACGTACTATGATATAGTATATCACAAAAGCATATTAACGAATTGCAGAGGAACATGGAAATATATAATGTAGAAGACCCAAAATTTGGAATCATTTTGTACAGAAAAGCTGTATCTACTGATTTAAATATTCCAGAAAGATTGGAAACTTGTCTAAAAGACAGTTCTCACGAATACTTTAAGTGGAACGAGGCAACAGTTGGATACAAAGAAAGTATGCCAGATTATAGAGATTGTCTTGACCTTAAAGTGAGCTCAGCGCACTGGCAGGTGCTCCCAGAGGAATTGTCAGAAATTAAAAATATATATGAAGATACAGAATCTATTTTAAGAAGCTGTTTATCAGATTATGAAAGCAGATATAACTTTAAAATGGAGTTTATGGAAGCAATAAACTTCGTGAAGTATAATCCAGGTCAGCATTTTGCTGTCCATACAGACCATGGATTTTCCTACAACTGTACCCTGTCTTCAATAGTATATTTTAATGACGATTATGAAGGTGGAGAGTTATGGTTTCCATATCTTGAAATAAATTTCAAACCACAAAAAGGTGATGTAATTTTCTTCCCTTCAACCTATATTTATGCGCATGGCGCTATGCCTGTTACAGATGGGATCAAGTATTCAGCTGTAACAATGTTTGATTATAAGGATAATAATTTACAATATAATCAAATAGCAAATAAATTTAAAGAAGAAAAAGAAGAAAATGGAACAAAACTCAGAAGAATCAATAGTTGAGCAAGCCGAAACTAATATATATACTATTGACCTTAATTCAATAGACGGTAAAAAAAATATTCTTCATGAATTAAAGGGAAAAGTAACAATGATAGTCAATGTTACTGGAGAATGTGCAAATTCAGCACAGTATCCCATTATTCAAAATCTCTATAATGAGTATAGGGATCAGGGGTTTGAAGTTCTAGCAATTCCAAGTATTGATTTTTGTCAAGACGCCTATGGAGAATTTGCTGATTCAAACACAAGTGCAGAAAACATGAGAGATCATATGAAAGTATTGTATGATACGGATTTACCATTTTCTGAAATGGTAAATATATTAAATGAAAATTGTAAATTAAGTTATTATGAAGTTAGCGGAAAACAACATGCACTATATGAACAATTTCAAAAGAATAGAGACCCAGTTCATGGAAACTTTGAAAAATTTATTGTTTCTAGAGACGGTCAAAGATATGTAAGATTTTGCAATTCTGATTTATTAGATTTGGCATTTAATAGTGGTAATAGGCAAACTAATTCTGAACAAGCATTAAATAATATAAAAAAAACCATAGAAAAATTATTAAGTGAAAGCTATAATGAAAGTAACATTAACGAAAACTCATCAGAATCCGCCTAGCATTAAGCAATCCAGACTCAAAAGAGATTGGATGGACGAAACGTACAACAAACATGCGTATAGATGCTTGCCAATGTCAGCAGCAAATGTTAATGGATGGGAATTAATTCTTCAGCAAGATGTGGTGGTTCAGTGGGATGGTGGAAATTCTCCTCCAAAAGTCCTTGACGGAGAATTTTTAAATGGCAGACCTGTTGTAATACCATCAATAATAGGTATTATGTCATTTGCTACCGGATGGGCAATCAATACAGAGGAAGGGTACGATACTTGGATCACTGGATCTCCAAATTATTTCGTTGATGGAGCAGTTCCTTTGTCTGCAAGCATACCTAGTTCTTGGTGGCCAGATGAGTTTAATATGAATTGGAAAATTACAAAAATTGGTGAGCCAGTAATTTTTAAAAGCGGCACGCCATTTATGTTCTTTAATATTTATCCAAACAACCTACTACAAGAAGTAGATTTTTCAATAGAAAATTTATGGGATAAAAAAGAATTAATGGAAAAAAGACAAGCATACGGTGATGCAAAAATGAAAAAACTACATGAACAACCATGGACTTGGATGAATGGAATCAGAACTGGTCTAGACGAAAAAGGTAATACAATAGGTCCAAAAACGGAAGGTCTACCAAAGTTTAAGGAACCAGAATAGGATTGATTGTATTCATTTTAGCAGTACTATAGCTAAGATCAGAGTAGAAAAGAGATATTAATAAATGAATTTTTCAAACTTAAAAAAAGAAACAAAATTAGAAGTTTATAACAAAGTTCTGATTTCTCGAGAGCAAGCAATTCTTGAAAAGATTCTAGAATCTGGGTTAGATCCTGATGATTTTGATCCTGATTCTTTTCTTGGGTCATTTGAAGAGATAGATGAATCTATTGATACATATTCAAACTTACTTATTTTAAAGTTACACACTGAGGTCTATGTTAATATAAAAAACAAAATCAATCAATTGGAAAATGAATAAAATGAATTTTTCTTTGACTCTAGAAGAAAAGCTACTTACATATAAACAGACAAAAAAATCTTTTGAAAAAGATTTAATACAAAGATTGTGCGCAATAGGTAAAGATCCAGAAAGTTTTGATATAGATAATTTTATTCCAGAGGAAGATAAAATGTCTGAATTTTATATAAAAGAATTAATTTTAAAAATTAAAAAAGTAGAAGAAAAAATTAAAGAATTATCCAATTTAATTAATTAAAAGGAAGATTAAATTTTCAATGATTTATAAAAATGTAGAAAATTACGATCCATCGCTATATGCATGTTATGCCATAACTGATATTAAAGAAGATTTTGGCATATATACAGTTCATTCAAGTGGTCTAAAAGAGTTATTTCATTATGATTTATATGAAATTGAAGATCATGTTCTAATAGCCTTTACAAAAATGTTTTTTTTCAAAACTGAATTTGTTTATAGAATTAAATCAGAAAATTATTCACAAGATATAAACGCTGAAACATTTGAGTCACTTGAGGATATTCTAAGTGGAGATTACGATAAAGAGTCTCACACTTTTATACTTCACAACTCCGTTGCTAATGTATCAGAAGATGAACATGGTGAATGGTTTGGGTCAGCCATAGATCCAAAGAGAAGATGTGATTTGATCGATGATAACTATGCATCTATGCCGTTCGCAGATGCTAATAAAGAAGGTGCACCAGATATTGTAGATAGAGATTATCTTGGAAATGACGGCGTACTTGGTTGGCAGTTGGTTTTAGCATCAATGTCTAACCTTTATATTGCAAAATTAACACATGGATCAATTACTGATAGGGCGTATAAAGATTGGCCAGGTAGAGTTTTTATGTCTCAGACTTTCCCACATATTTTAAAAATGGCATATCAATGGTCTATCTTGGCGGAAGATCCATGGAATTCAAATGACACAATTGCAATAAAATGCAAAAAAGCATTTCAAGATTGGGATATTCCATCAGATGCAATACAAGAATTAATTGATTCTCAGCCAAGTACTGTATTAGAGCATTATTTTAATGGAAATGAAGATCCTAGACAGTCAATAGTTGAGCCAGCTGAGCTTGGTTCAAAATTCAAAAAATGGTTTATGTTAAACATAAGATACAGAACATTATCTTCATTGTTAGAAAATTTTCCTCTACCAATATCTATTCCACAATCAATTATCGATAAAGAAAAGGAATTTTTTGAATCTAAGATATATGAATTTGCAGTAAATAACTCACTAGATTTAGAAACAGTTTCAAGTGTTGATATATTGGATATGATATACAATTCATCTGACTATTTAGACGATAGAAGAAAAAACAATACTATAGAAGATATTGTTCTTAAATATTTTTCTAGAACAGAAAAAAAATCAGTTAAAAATTATTTGAATCAAATTATTCAACCAATGAATTTTTCTGAGCAAGAATCTTCAGAAGAAGAAGATCAGTAAAATAATTTCAATTTACATGTTGATAAAAGACAATTGTTTAGATCAAGATACATATGAGGAAGTAATTTCTGACAATCTTTTTTTTCCCGAGATAATGAATTATGGAGAAAAAATAGCAGAACATCTAAATTCATATCATGATGAAAAAAGCGACTGCTTTGCCCCATACATGTTTTGGGATGGCTGGTGGAGAACTCCAGCTAATACTTTAAAGAAAAAAGTTATCCAATCTTTATGGAAAGATCTAATGATTTGGGATCTAAATGATATTTTGGGATTTGAATATTGGACAAGAACTTATCTTCCAGGACAATATTTAGACATTCATGTAGATGAAGATACATTTCTTTACGCAGAATCAAAAATTTTTAAAGGACCAATATATGGTTGTGTTTTTTATGGCAAAGAAAATGAAGATGGTGGATTTTTAGAAATTCATAAAAAAACATTAGAAGATGGCAAAAAAAATATACTAGAAAAAAAATATATTAAAAAATATATATCTTTAAAAAAAGATAGAGAAAAAATAGCCTACAAAGGAAATAGAGCTATTTTTTTTGATGCCGGTCATGTATTACACAATACAGTTGGGTCAAAGTCTGGAATAAGACAAGTGCTTGTTGTTAATCTTTGGCATAAGGATAATCCACCTCTAGCATTATCTAATGGAAGTTTCTATTACGAATAGGACTTTGTGATATAATTATATCTATGGATGAATATAATAAAAATTTTTTAGGTAAATGGAATCTTAAAATAGATACACCATTTGGAGAAGAAGAATGTTATTTTGATATATCTATATTAGATAATATAGCTCATTATAAAATATATAATGAAAAAGGCTTTGTTAATCTTCAGCAAAAAAATAACACAAAAAATTTCATAATGCTGGTTGGAAAAACTGAATTCCCCATACCTTGTACATTGACCATGAACCTATCGTTGGATGATGATAATCTTTTTGGTCAAATAAAAGTTGACAATTATTTACAAGTAAATTTTGTTGGAGAAAAATAATGTCTGTTTATGATATACAAATAAATTCTATTACTGGTGAAAATAATTATCTATCTAATTTTCGTGGTAAAATTACTTTAATGGTCAATATATCTAGTAAGTATGGATATAGTCCACAATGCTCAAAGTTTTGGTCCTACGCAAGAACATGTAGACAATTATGGCAACTACAACACGTACATGAAGAATTTAAAGACAGAGGCTTTTCTGTATTGGGATTTCCATGTAACCAATTTGGCTTTATGGAACCAGGAACTAATGAAGAAATTGATAATTTTATAAAAGATAATTATTCATTTGTTACTTTTCCAATTCTAGAAAAAGTTGAAGTAAATGGAAAAAATGAGCACCCATTATTTTCAGCCTTAAAAGGTTATGAAAAAAGAGCATATTCCGATAGTAAAGCAGACGCTTCTGATCAAGCAATAATGGGGCAAAATTTAGCAGGGCAAGCTATAGCTAGGATATCTCATAATTATGAAAAGTTCTTAGTAAGTAGAGATGGCATTATGATGTCTAGATTCAATTGGCAAGATATGCCTCTAGATACAATTCCCAGAATTCAAGGTGCAGGATGGACAGTAAGAGAAGCAATAGATGAGGTCTTAGGATAATGGAAGATAACAAAGAATTCTTCTTAAGAGATGAGTCTAGAATGAGTTCAGAAGCATATCCAGTGTCTCCAGAGTTTGATAAAAATGTTATCAATGAAATAGCTAAGCTTGAGACAGAAGAACTTGCGCCAGGTATCATAGTTGTAAAAAACGCCTTTGAAATTGATCAAAATCTTATTCTGAGCCACATAGACGAAAGAGCACAAAAGGCCCATGAATCCAGATGGAATTACAAAGAAATAGATGGTGTAACTTATGGAATTAACGAAGATGGTTTTAGGTATCGAATGGAAGATGTTCCAGCAGCACCAGTTAGAATACTTGATCCTGTAAATCCAAATACAAAAGAGAAAATAAAAAATTTCTTTATCTATTTAGAAGATCAAATATACAAAAGTCTTATTAAATATATAGACTACTATCCTTTGATGATAGGTTCAATTTGGTGGAAAACTAGAGGTCATATTCTTAGATATGGTGATGGTGGAATATTGGGTTGTCACGCAGATAACGACACAAACTATAAGGTTACTAAAGGTATTAGATATATGCCTAAGGGGATGGTTGCCTCTCGTCAAACATGTGGTGCATTAATTTATTTAAACGATTGTGTTGACTCAGAGGAAGAATTAAATGGAAAGAATTTTACTGGTGGAAATTTAAGATTTGTACACTTAAAAATTTCTTATAAACCAAAAAAGGGAGATATAATATTTTTTCCAACAAATTATGTTGCAGCTCATGACGTAGAAAGAATGGGAAAAGGAGTTAGATATTCCTATTTAACCTTTTTTGGACAAGGATCTTCAGACCAATCGTGTAATATAGTTATCACTGAGCCAAAAGAGAGTTTTGAATGGTGCCCACCAGTTTGGTTGAACAATATTTATGATGATTATGAAATGTATTGTAGAACAGAATATTCTAGATGGGAGACTAAAGCTGAACAATTTGGTCTAGAAGCAGGATGGAATCCAGTGTATCAGGGTAGGGAGGTTACTCAATATGGTCAAAGTCACGATACAATTACTTTTGAAGATAATGATTTAATGAATAAAGAACCCCAAGCTGTTGATCTTCCAGAAGGACCATGTGGAACAGAACCAAAATTGGTGTAAAATTATATGTTTGATGTTAAAGAAGATAATATAGAAAAACACGACATGGGAATCATTCTGTTTAAGAATGTTATACCAATGGAAGATTATTCTTTTATAATAGATTTTGCAGCCTCACTAAGACAAACAGCGCTTGAGCAAGATTTTACTTACATAAAAGATGAAGATGAAAATCCTCTGTATGCAATAAACAGAAGCGGTCATAGATATTCATTAGAGGACATTAACATATCGTGCAACCACATAATGAATTTTCTTGAAGATAAAACATTAGATAGTAAATATTTTAAATTTTTTAAGATATGTGAAGAAGTTTTGTACAACTGTATGTTGAGATATGTGGAATTTTTTCCAATGATGATCCCATGTTTGTGGTGGAGAACTCAGGGCCATATAGTTGGATATGGCCCTGGCGCAAAGTTTGGTATACATTGTGATAATGATGTTAATTATCAGCCAGGAGCAGAACCAGATCAGCAACTTGCTATCAGAAATGTTCTTGGTGGTTTAATTTATTTTAATAATTCTGTTGAATCTGTTGAACTAATCAAAAATAATTATGATTACGTTGGTGGCGAAATATACTTTCCTTATGCAGACTATAAATATTCTCCAAAAGCTGGAGATGTTCTTATGTTTCCTTCTAATTATTTGGGCACACACAGAGTGCTTGAATGTCAACATGGAGAAAGATATGCATATGTTGGATATTTTGCGCAAGGATCAAACGATGAAAAAGTCGGAGTAAATATAAGGCAGCCTTCTGATGTAATAGATAGTGGTCAAGTCTGGATGCCATCCATAATGGATGATTATATTGACCATCTTAAAAAAAGAAATATTGATATATACTCAGAAAAAAATACGTATTTAACTGAAGCAGTTAAAAGACCCATGACAAGTCATGATACCAATAGGGAAATTATAAAAAATGTTATTTAATAAAGTTGATCCTAAAAATCTTGGTGGTGGAGTAGTTCTTTTTGAAAACTGTATTCAATTAGACTGGGATTATTTAATTAAAAAATCAGATCAATTAATCCAAGAGGAATGGTCTGATATGTATAGCCCTGGAATAGATCCAGAAACTGGTGAAGAAATATATGTTAATAAAAGTGGTTACTTCTTCAATAAAACAAGTATAGACTTAATGCCAAAGAGAGCTAGTTCAATACATTATAAAGATGACTCAAATGTAAAAGAAATTCTAAACTTTTTAGAACAATGTAAAGATAAGTGCCTCCTACAATATCTGGAAATTTTTCCTCTAGCGTATAAATGTATTTGGTGGAAAGTAAAAGGTCATATATTGCAGTATCCAAAAAATGTGTATCTTGGTTCTCATTCTGATATAAGCGCAGACTATATATATGGAATATTAGAACCAAAAGATCAATTAGCTTTAAGAAATGTCCTCACTAGTTTAGTCTATTTCAATGATTCTGTTGATAACGAAGAGGATTTAAATAGTCAAAATTATACTGGTGGTCATCATTACTTTAATTACTTAAATATAGATTATTCTCCTAAAAAGGGAGATATAATAATGTTTCCATCGAATTATATGGCAGCTCATGAAGTGAAACCAGTTACCAATGGGTTCAGATATAGTTATCTAGGTTGGTATAGTCAAGGAACTCCAAATCCAGCAGTGCACGAATATGTTGCAGACCCCGTTACCGAACCAGAGTTGGCAGAAAAGGCGACTAACGTATATATGTCAACGCTTAGAGAGGATTTTCAGAGATACCTTAAAGAATGTGGGTATTCAGAAAACTCTGAACAATATTATATTACTAAGTCAAATTACTAAGGAAAATTATGAAGTCAAGACATATTGGAATGGGAGTTGTAATTTGCGAAGACGTTATTGATATAGATCAAGATTTTTTGTTTGAATATATAAATTGGATTCGCAAAAATCAAGAAGATACATTTACTTACCACGAAGAAAATGGAGTAAAGTATGCAGTTAATAAAACTGGATTTAAGTTTAAATTAGAAGATGTACAACAAGCGCCCCAGAGATATCTAGACACTAAAGGCCAAAATTTTTATACAGAAACACCAAAGGAATATATTAATTTTGTAGACAATTTAGAAAATGCAGTTTATGATGCTTTAGTAGAATATTGCTGTTATTTCCCTGATGCAGCGACTACTTCATGGTGGAGACCAACTGGTCATATAGCTGGATATGAAAATGGTCAAAGAATAGGACCACACTGTGACGATCAGGTACCATATGAGTGGGGTAAAGAAACGGGAAATCAAGTATCAATGCACAATAGCTCAAGTATAAATCTCTATCTTAATGACTGCGTGTCTAGCGAAAGTGAAATGACTGATTATTCTTACTTGGGTGGACAAATTCATTTTCCGAATGTTCCATATGTTTATGCACCCAAAAGTGGCAGTGTAGCAATATATCCATCATCATACATGGGAAGGCATGAGGTTTATCCAGTAACATTTGGACAAAGATATGCATTCTTGAGCATATCTTGCTATGGAACTTCTTTTGAGCAAAAAGAGATTGTTGGACAAGAAAATCCACATAAATTTTGGATGCCAGATATAATTAAAGATGTTCATAATAAAATAAATAGTAAAGAATATAAATTGTAAGGTTTGAATATTCTATGTATAAAGGAAGTTCTTCTCAGGAAAAATTTGTAGTAGAAATTTTTAACGAAAAAAATAATGGTTTTTATGTTGAGCTAGGTGCTTTTGACTCTAAGTTAGGAAGCAACACATTTTACTTAGAATCAAGCTATAATTGGAGTGGAGTTTCTTTTGAAATTCTAGAAGATAGAAGAAATGAATTTAGCACAAATAGAAAAAATCCTTGTTTTGGTGACGCTTTAAGTTTCAATTATATATCTTATTTTGAAAATAATAATTTTCCAAAACAAATAGACTATTTACAAGTTGATATAGATGCAGGATATCAGCACGATGGAAGACCATTCGGTAACCACTACCTAAGTTTATTGGGATTAATATCACTTCCCCTGACTCAATATAGGTTCTCAATAATAACTTTTGAACACGATGCCAATATGTATTTCAGAAATTCTGCAATGAGGGATGCTCAAAGAGAGATATTGGATAGCTTAGGCTACGCACTGGTTGTAAGGGAAAAACACGAAGATTGGTGGGTTGACCCATCAGTATTTAGCATTAATGAATTTAGAAAATATTTAAGATGGGAAACACTCTAAATGTACCCAATGATTATAGTCGACAATATTATTGAGGACAAAAAAGTAACCGAAATTCAAAACTCAATATTAAATGGTTTTTTTGAAAAAGCTCCAAATAATATTCATTTTGAAAGTTTTGGAATAGAAAAAACATACAATGACTTTAGTTATCTTTCTACAAAAATAGAATATAATATAAACTTATATTATAAAAAACAAATATTATTTAGTACAGGAAAATCAATAGCAAGATATACTATTGCTAATTTTATAGGAAGACATAGAGATTGGGAACCAAGCGATCCTTATGTTATAGAAAACAAAAAACCTAGAATAGATTTAGCTTCCGTTTATTATATAAATGATGATTATACTGGCGGAGAAATATGTTTTTTTAAGTCTAAGGACTCAGATAGGCCTTATTTAGAGATAAAGCCAAAAGCAGGAATGTGCGTTTTTTTTGATTCTAGCGTTTATCATGAAACAAGGCCAATAATTTCAGGAGAAAAATACTCCTATACAACTTTTCATCAATTGGCCGATTAATATGCTACCTTTTGACACCTCCTACACAGAGATATATCCCTATATATGCGTTTATAGCAATTTGCTTCCCGATACAAATGAACTTGCTAAAACGATGTTCAATTCAGAGGAAGTGAGCAAGAGTGCTATATTCACTGATTGGACTGATTGGTTTATATTTGGAAAATATGCTCACACAAAAAACGAAGAAGAAATAAAAAATTTTTATATTAAAAATATAATCAATTCTAAAAATTATGATATAGAACTTCATCTAAAAGAAAAAAATCTTCTACAAAGAACTATTGAGTCTAATACAATAGCGATAACAGAATATGCATCTAGAAACAAGGTGCCACTTCCAAGCAACTGTTTTATTACAAAACCAAATATCGCTAGGTATGATATCAATGTTGATACTGGAGAGAAGAAAACAATGCAATTCCATACAGACTATGGGATTGGCGAATGGTATTGGCCAGGAGAAAAGTTTTTACTTACATGCACAACTTACCTTAATGATGATTATGAAGATGGAGAAATTGTCTTCTTGGTAAAAAATGATATTATTTTTTATAAACCAAAAGCTGGTGACATAATTGTTTTCCCATCCGGTTCTCCTATTTTTCCTGGAGGAGAACCATATTTCCATGCAGTTAATATGGTTAAGGGTTCAAGTAAGCTTCTTGTAAGAAACTATCTAAAGCACCGCGTTGGTCCAACTCAAAAATGGATTGATGGTGAACTTATTCATGGTAAAGAAAAATGGTATGAAATAGCTAGAAAAAGATCGGAAACACATAATACGGCTAGCATCTATTACGCCGATGATTTAAGTCAAGTATTTTTAAATGAAATTGATAAAAGTAGAAAAATTAGAAAACTTTGTTCAAGTTTACTGACAGATCTATATCAAATAGATCCTTCGTCTTATGATAGAAAAGAAGATCTCAATTATGACTGAGTTGACATAAGATATACGTATACTATTTAAGCATAAAACTAATATTTTAGGATCTGGAATATGCTATATAACGATATTATAACTTATAATGAAACAAATATAACATATACGGGAGTAGTTCAAATTAATGTTCCCGGAATTTCTAATCCTATTATTTTAAACAATATAACTTTTGTTATATTTTCAGCAGAAGATTTTTCAAATGCAACTACAATTGGATATGTTACTTTTGATTATGTTCCAAATGGAATTATCACCTTTGAAAACTTTAAAGATGAATATTATGGCGAAGTCTCAATAGAGACAGTTTAAGTATTCAAAATAAAGCCTAAAAACACTACTATTACTACATAGTTTTATTTTAATTTGGAGTCTATATGACCGTTGGCAATGTCCTAGTAAATGATACCGTAAGGATTAAAGTTAGATTTATTGACACAGATCCTGCAACTGGTGGTCAAATAGATGTTAGTCCATCGACAGTATCGGTTAAGATCTACGATTCTGATGACACAGAAATAGTCTCAACTTCTGCAACTTCTTTAACTTCTTCTCAGTTTTATTATGATTATACTCCAACTGAAGCTGGTCAATATAAGGTAACTTTTATTGGAACTTTAACTAATGGAAGTTTTATAACTGTTAATCAACAGCTTTATGTTAGTACTCCAACGGAGGAATTTAAACCAACAGTAACACTAAGGGCAGATGAAACAATTACTTTTGCTCCAGATATAGAACCATTGTATTTAGATCCAGAAGAACTCAGATCGATTTTTCCAGATGCGAGCCTGCTTGAAATAGGTGAACTAATATATCATTATTCATTAGAAGTAAAAGAAATGTATGCAATACAAGATGATAATACTAATCCAGAACTTCCTTTTACCGTTCTTGAATATATTAAAGCAGCTGCAGCTTGTGAATTAAGCAGAACTTATGGTTTTGGCGGAGATGATGAACTTAGTGTTAAACTTGCAGATTTAGAAATAAGAAATAGTTCTGCACCCAGAAGTGTCGCAACTAGATCAAATGCAACTACATGGTGTCAAATAGCATCTTCTTTAAGAAGAGAGATTCTCGCTAAGAAAGTTTCAATGCGTGGAGTTATTCCTAAGGGTCTTCCAACAAAGAAGATCTTTAGCTCCGGAAAGACAATAGATCCTAATACTGGTGGAGTTATTTATCTATCTGACAGAGAACTATATGGTCCTGGCAAAAGAGTGGTAGATGGAGAAGACCCCATGCCAGATAGAGGTCTAAGGCAGTATGATTGATGCAAAAAGAGTTTTTAAAAAGATTCTGAGCGATTGGGGTCATGATATCTTCTACCAAAGAAGATTGTCAGATGACTTCGTATATTCTGATACGTTAGAGAGAATTACAACAAGAAGCATGGTTGCAAAGACCTCCACAATGGCAACTAGACTACAAGAAGAGATGGAAGGTTACGTTGTCAATGCAGACATTATTTATTATTTCGAAGATTGGGTAAAACCAAAATCTGGAGATAGAATATATGAAGAAGGAGACGGTTCTCTAGAAGATGCTATGATCTATGTAATAGATAGCGCACATGGTGTTAGGGGTCGTCAAGGAAAAATCAACTATTGGATAGTTGGTGCAACAAAAGAAAGTCCAAGTTCTTAAATGCTAGTAATAAGTCCAAATACTCAAGTAGAGATTCCTATTATATTTAGATCAGGCGTAAATTACACTGATCCAACTGGAAATATTAAAATACTTTTTCGCAGAGGAATGGATGGAGTAGGTCCAACAATACTTGGACCTTATTCAGTGAGCCCAAATGAGTCAACAATATCAACTGGATATTTATTTCCAATAGGTTCAAGTGATCCTGTTCATACTTTGAAAAAAAATTCTGTAGGATCTTACACATTATCATTTAAAACTCCACAAAATCTTTTTGATGGATTTTATTCTGTAGAGATAACAGCAGAAGTTGCAGGAGTTCAAGATTTTAAAGAAATAAATATTCAATCAAAAAAAGGCTACGCTTCATATCAAGATGGATATGATATAGGTTCTAAATCAATAAAGATTGACAATAGAGCAAGATATGACAGTGTTTCTGATTCATCAACAATGAATGTTTTATTGATTGGTCATACAGACGCAATACAACCATATGGTATTGTTAAAGTGAAGTCAATGCAAGAAGGCATTAATATACTAAGAGGTGACTTTAATTCACCTCTCCTAAGAGGAATGTTCGATGCATACACTTCTGGAGCAAGAGATATATATTTGATGTCTGCAGGATATATGGCAGAGTATGTTCCTGATATCGATTCAAGAAATATATTAATATTTAAAGACAATTCAACAACTCCAAACACATATAGTTTCTATGACCTATATTACAACAGGCTAGTAGAATGTTATAGGCTATTAGAAGACTATGAGTTCATTGACATTATTGTTCCATTAGAAGCTTCTATAATAAATACTGGTTCAAATAATTTCGTAAAACAGTTAGCTATTCATTGCAATAAAATGCAAGAAGAAACTGGCGAAGTGCAAATTGGAATTATTGGCTCTAGAAGCAATGGAGTCAAACAAGAAGATATAGATGAACTGTATACAAAAGATTTTGACATAGATAGCTCAATTACTCCAGATGGTTATATTACAAAAGATGATGGAAGATATGTTATTTTACTCTATGGCGAAGCAGTTTTTAGTCACAAGCAACTTCAAAGAAGCTATACGTCAACTTTAGCAGCTGCAGTTGCAGGAATGTTGTCTTCAACTAGAATAGATATGGGACTAACAAAAACTAGGATACCTTCTGCATTATCATTGCACGGAATTGATATAAATGCCGCCCAAGTAAAAAGACTACAAGAAAAGAAGATCAATACAGCAGTTAGAGGGCAAAGATCAAGAAGAGCCGCTTTATACGATATATATCTAACTAGCGATTATACTCAATCTATTAGTCAAAACTATGAAGACTCTTCAAATGTTAGATTAGTTGCAACTATTATTAACGAAGTTCAGTCTTTGGGCAATTTAGCAATAGGTAAATTTGGTTATGAGAAAATTATAAGCTATGTTCAAGAATTCTTATCTGCATTAAAATCATCAGGAGCACTTGTTAATTATAGGATGGATTCTTACGCAGATCGAGAAGAAAGAGGAGTCTTATATTTTAATATATCAGTTACTTCCTCAAGAACTTTAAGAGAAATATCTTTTAATGTTGCGACAGGTAAGGGGATATAATGACCCAAAATACAATTGGATTCCCATCTGGAAATACCAATGATATAAGTTACGATAGAATTTTTGGTGAGCCACTTCAGGCTAGTGGAAATTTAACATACCTTGAATTTATAGCAGTAGTTAAAGCACTTTGGGAAAATGCATATCCAGATATTAAAATAGTTCCATCACAAGGTGGCAGGTATGCAGAATATCCTGTGATAGCATATGGGCTCGAACTTAGAAAAACTCACACAAGTGAGCCAAAGCCAAGAACAAGAACTACTCAAACAAATAAGAATGTTGTTGTTTTTGGACAAAGATTTCAAAATATTGTCAGTTTTACCGTAATGACAGAAGCTGACTCTGGAATAGCCCAGGGCACTGCTAAGAGATATTCTGGGTCAGAAGTTGCAGATAATATTGTAGAGATATTTGAGGACTTTATGCTTGAGCATACTCCTGTTTTTAAAAGATTAGGAGCTTCAGAATTCGTGTATTCTAGAAGGCTCTCTGATTCAGATGAAAATAGAGACAGTGCCGACATTTGTAAAAGAACTGTTACCTATATGTTAACAACTGAGAAGTTATTTGCACAGACAATCGATCAAATTGAGAAGATAGTCATAGACGTGAGAAGGTATATGGCTTATGAAAATTCTATATGGGAAGAAGCCTTATCTCCTGCTACTCCCAATTTCGCTGGGACTGAAGTTAATATAATAGACCTATATCAAAGTGCTACTCCAGACTGTTAATGTAGTTTGTTTTTACAAGTTCTCTGTTACTATATTTCCTGAAGTAAACATATTCTTATTTGCCGCAATCGGAGGTCTATAGTCCAATGGCTCTACCAGGTGTAAAAACAATTATAAAGGATCGCTTTTACAGCATTTCTAGACAAGACATTCCTGTCGGTCCAAAGATCTGTGTAATCGCTAAGAGAAATAATGCCGATAATACCGGCAACGTGAAGGATCTTGACGTAGTTCAAGCTACTAGCGAAAAAGATGTTATTGATGCATTTGGTCTAGATTCAGATGCACATAAAGCATACTTTGAATTGATTGCAGGTGGAGCTGAAAGAATTTTCATTGTTCCACTACCATCAAATACAGCGTGGAACTACTCATCTGGCACAGTAACATCAGGTGGCACAAGCGTTTTTGATGCCGCATTTGATGCAGCTGAGTCTTGTCAGCCAGACATTATTGTTCCTTGGGGTAGAGGCGCAAAGACAACTGACTTTGACTATGAACCAGGAGCAACACCAGGCTGGCCAGGCGATGTTTATGGCTTTGTTGCTGACAACTCAAGCTCAGCAAATAGCTTTGTTGCTAAGGTTGGTAAAAAAATTAAGGAAATTTCAGAGAATAGCTACCCATGCTTTGCGATCATGGGTGTCAAGCCTTATGTTGATGGTTCTTCAGAGATTATGACACCAAGTGAAGTAGCAACACATATTGGCTCAGGTGGTCTTGCAGGTCTTGTGTCAAGAACAGATGCAACTTTTGAAGCTGGTGGTGCAAATGACGGAGCAAATAAGTACGTTGTTGTTATTGCTTCAGAACTCAAGCCCGTTAACTACGACAGCACATGGGGATTTGCTAATGGTGCAACTACATTTGCTGCAGCTATTTCAAGAATGGCTTCGTTTACTTCTCCAATAAACAAGACAGCATACAACGTTGCATCAATCAGATACAACCCAACTAGAACTCAGCAACTCGCAATGTCAGAGAAGGGATCCAACTTTATTGCTCTTAACTTCAATAAGGTTCCTACATTTGTTGAAGGCCTCACAATGGCACAGCCAACTTCTGACTACACAAGAATTTCTACTTTTAGAATAATCTCAGAAGCAGCTACTTTGGTGAGACAAGTATGTCAGAAGTTTATTGGTGAAGCATCAACACTTCAGACACGTAACTCAATGGAGACAGCAATTACTTCTGCACTTAGAGGTATGCAACAAATGGGTGCCCTGCTCAGCAGTGACTTTAGCGTAAGCTACTTCCCTGCAGAAAACAAGGCGTTTGTTGACCTCGTATTAACACCAGCATTTGAACTCAAGACAATTGAAGTTCAAGTCGCACTAAGCATATAATAAATACCGTATTGGAGGGTATATAAATGGCTGATGATTATTATGATGGCCCGGTTAATAAGTATCTTAATACTTACACAACCTTTTCGGGCGCAGATATAGTTGCTACCTTTGGTGGCGTTGAAATTGGTGCACTTTCTGGCATTACCTTCTCGGTAACCAGAGAAAAAGCCCCAATCTACACAATGGGTTCACCAAACCCACGTTCTTTCTCAAGAGGCAAGAGAGGTATCGCAGGATCATTAATCTTTACAGTTTTTGATAGACCAGCCCTCTATCAAATGCTTGAGACTAACTACACCAATAGCAATCCACAGAACTTTTTCACAAGAGTAAGCAATACTCTTCCTGGTGATGCGAATCATAAGAGAGGCATTGCAGAGTTTGATAAGCAAGAGCTTGATATCGTTTCTCAGGTTCCTTTCTACGCAGACCAGATTCCGCCATTTGATATTACAATCACCTTTGCTAACGAGTATGGCCAGGGTGCGGTAAGATCAATCTATGGAGTTGAGCTTCTTAATGAAGGTTCAGGAGCTTCAATGGATGACATTGTTATCGAAGAGACAATGACCTACGTTGCTCGTGAAATTGGCCCAATGTATAAGATATCAAACGCTCAGTTGACTGGTGGTATTTTTGGTGGAGATAATCCACTTAAGAAGATCATCAACGAGAGCACTCCTACTACAGCCGGTCTAAACAAAAACGGCACTAAGATAATTAGACCATAAAATCTAAATATTATATTTAAATAATGTGGGGGCTGGATTTTTTCTAGTCCCCACATTTATTTTATAAAGGATAATGATGTTTAACAAAAATAATTCTTGGAATTATGATGAAGGTTCTTTTTCAAAATATAGAATAGATCATAATCTTCCAGATCCTTTTTCAAACATGTCATTTGCTGGCGTCGATATCTCCGCAGCAATGGTAATACCAGCAATCAACAGAGATACTGGAACAATAGAGGGAACAGATGTTCTTAATCTTGGCGAACTACAAACAATATCATATTCAGTCCACAGAGAAAATGCACCAGTAAGAACAATTGGCCACGTAAATCCAAGGGGCTTTATAAAGGGTGGAAGAACAATAGGTGGGTCTTTAATCTTCACAGTCTTTAACGAGTATGCTTTTTATAGGATTAGAGAATTCAGACAAATGATGTCTGAAACAGGTCTATTTTTTGCTCCACTTGCAGATATGTTACCGCCATTTGATATCGTTCTTAGCTTTTTTAATGAGTATGGCCTCGGTGCAAAAATGAAAATTTATGGCGTTACTATAGTAGATGAAGGTCAGACAATGTCTGTTGATGACTTAATTACTGAGCAGACATATGTATATATGGCAAGAGGAATTCAGCCATTAGTAAGCATGGAAACAGATCCACTACTTTTGCCTAATGATGAAAGAGCAATGTATCTTCAAAGGCAGAAGAATTTCTACTCTGAAAAAACACTCAAGTCTTATACTGAATTAATTGATAGAATAGTTCCACCACAACCTAAAGCTCCAAGAAACGTTAGGTAGTAATAAATGGCATCAGATTTTGATTATAAAGATGTTGTTGGAAATAGATCTTATAGACCGTTTACAACTTATTTGCCAGCAGATCTTCAAGAAAGACTTTATGGTCGTGGAGGATCACTTCCATCTACAACAATCAGAACAGGCAAGTCATTTGATCCACTGAATGAAAAAGTCGATGCACAGTGGGCTGGCAAAACATCTGATGGGGAAAAATTTAATACCTATTATGATTATTATTTTACTGGCGAAGACATTAGAGTTTATATAGATGGTTTATTTGATCCAGAATATGAATTGGATTTAGCCGGAGTTGCATTTTCAATTAGCCAAGAAAAGCAACCACTGTATGGTTTTTGGTCCTATACGTATGATGTCATTATGAGTGGAGTAAGAATCATTAATGGCCAGTTCTCGATGTATTCTAGGTATCCAGGAAGAATGCGTGAGCTACTATCTGTTGCCGCTGAACAAAGAATTTTGTTTAACAATGGAGATAAGAATGCCAGAATACAATCTTACTTATCGGGCAGAGATGAACAGTCTATTGAAGATGAAAAAAACATAAGAAGATACTGGAATAGATCTAATTTAGATAGACTAGCCGCAGATTCAGATGGCTCGGATCAAAGAAACATTTTTAGTGCGCACCCACCATTTAATTTAATTATTAAATACGGAACTCAAGAAGGATCAGTTTCAACAATAGCTAGAAATAAGGGAACTAATTCAGAAGATGATTTTGATACTCTAGATAGATTGATGGCAACAGATTTTAACGAGAGACTTGTAAAGCCAGGAAAAGTAGCTGTTGAAATGGACATAGTTATACAAGATGTAAATCTGTCATCGATGAATCTAAGTGTCACTCCTGGTGGAGTTGCAGTTGTTGAAAACTACTCTTTTATAGCAAGAGATATGTATGTTTCTAATGGAAATATAAGATCTACAGATAAGTCAATACTTTCTGATGTTGAATCGGAAGGAACAAAACAAACAGATTCAAACAAGGTACAGCCACCATTAACACCTAATGAGCTAAGATTACTAAATGAAAGAACTAAATAATTTGTATTTTAAAATTTGTTCATGTTATAATATGTCAAAGTGTATTTATTTAAATAGGAGAAATAATGACTGAAGGAAGAAAAGTAGTTGTAAAACAGTCACCTGAATTGGCACAAGAGGTTGGTTCGGATGAAGCATATATAGTCCAAGAAAAAAATATTTCTGAGATTGAAGAAGAAGAAATAGAGATTGCACAAGAACCAAGTACGGTTGAAGATCTTGATGATGAAGAGTTGATTTGGCCAAATGGACCAACTGCACGAATGATTAAAGACTGGAAGAGTGAGCATGGAGACGTTTACGTTACTTCAATCACTTATGATAAGCACATAGCATGGAGAACTCTTACGAGATTAGAATATAAGAATCTTGTAAGAAAGATGGAACAGTTAATTGAAGCTGGTCAGTTATCTTCAGCGGAAGCCAATCTTTGGAATGAAGAAGCAATTTCTGAGATTTGTGTTCTTTATCCCGCTTATGACAAGCAGAGTATTGTTGGAGAGTTGGCAGGACTTCCTTCGCTTATAGCTCAAGAAGTTCTAGAAGCTTCTGGCTTCGTTGCCCTTGAGGTTCGTCAGTTATAGTTAATGTTAGACTCAGAAAAGTTATACGAACTAAAAAAAAATTATGGATCTTTATTTGTAACACAGATAAAAGGTCAAGATATTGTATTTAGAGAGTTAACTTTTTCTGAGTTTGACAAGATTTGTGAATATCAAAACTCTAGTGACTACACTAATGTAGATATAGAAGATTTAATAATAAAAAATGTAGTTGTTTTTCCAGAACAGTTTAACTGCGATAAATATCCTGCTGGATTAATATCTTCTCTTGCCGATGAGATATTGGAAGAGTCTGGCTTTTCTTCTATTAAAAAAGCTAAAAATGTTTTAGAAGAAAAAAGGTTAAAAGCTTCAGAGGTGAGAAGCTTAATGAAAGCCTTTGTTTTGGCTACTATTGCTACATATAGTCCTGATGATTTAGACAATATGACATATACAATGTTGGCAGAAAATGTTGCTTTGGCAGAAAAAATCATAGAAATTAAACAAAGCATACTTGGAATTGAATCAACGAATGTAAGCTTGCAGTTGATTGATCCAGAAGAAGAAACAAAAAAGCAAAAAGATTTTGCCAATAGATATAATCAGTCCAAGAAGCCAGGCGAAGCAGTATACGAAGATCCTGTTGCTCAGAAGCTTTGGGGCCTAAAATAAGGGGGGAATAAAAAATGATCAGAGATCGTGGCCCCATTAGTTCTTTAGGCTTTGGTGTAACATCCAGAGATATTCCCATCAGAGAGGGCGAGACAGAAGGTCCAAGTCCTAACTCAGGCATTTTAAGTAAAGCGCTTAACGGTCATCCCGTTATGCGCTTTTTTGCTGCCAGTACAGCAACAATGGCAGGATCTGTAGTTGCATCAAAAATTATAAAAAGTGGTGGAATAAAACTAGCAAAGTTTATTCAGTCAACAGCTGATTCGGGTGGAAAATTTGCTGGATCCGCGACAAGATTTGTCGAGAGTGCCGGAAAGATAAAGAAAGCTCTTGACGAACTTGAAGGTGTAACGAGGCAAATAGATGGTGTAGATCCATCTGACGTATATTCAAAATTAATTTTTCAAATAGATGGACGCACTGCTAAACAAAATCTTACTCGTCTTCAGGGTGGTCTTTTTCAGTTAGAGGGAAATCAGTTTTTAACTAGTGGAGAAATTAGGCAGGCTTCAGCTGGAGTAACTAGAGAGCCAGCAGCAGTATGGTCTTTCAAAGATGATATGCAACAAGCTTTAGTTAAAAGAGCTAGAAATCTAGCTTTTGAGCTTCCAGCAATGTATGTCACACAAAGGGCTGTTGTAGATCCATTCTTTGGTACAGAGCAAGATAGAAGAAGGGTTAAATGGTATAACCCAGTAGATGTTATAGCAGACTTTTCTAAGCAGTCTGCCATTAATATGGCAACAATGCTTACGCCATTTGATTTGGGTGGGGCAGCAATTTCTCGAATCAAGTTCTTAGCTGCAGCTCCAACAGCTAAGAATCCAAACTTAAGATTAACAGCTAGACAAACAAAATTCTCTAATGCAATTCTAGATGTGAAAACAATCCTTTCTGCTTTTGGTCAAGATGTAGAAAAAGTTGTTGGTTCGCTAACAAGAAATACAACAGCTATGACTGCAGCTTTTGCTACTGCAGTAAAAGAAGGAGGAGCTGCAGAAGGCAACGTTGTCTTTGCAATGAGACAGGCTAGAAGAGGTTCTCGTGAAGCAGGTGCAGCAGCAGGTGCTGGAGGTCAAGCTGGAAAGTTAAGAAAAGCAGCAGCTTCAGTAAAAGCTTATCTATTTGGCTATGAGATTCAAAATGTTGGGCATATAGATCATGGAACAAGACTCCAGGGTTTTGCCGATGCTGTTCCATCTCTAAAGGGTATTACTCTTGGTGTAGCAGAATTTAGAACAAGATTTAAAGCAGCTAGAACAGCGTATGATGTTGTCAATGGCGCCATATCTTATGATCAAGGATTAGCCGCTGTTAGTGGAATTAGATCAGCAAATCCTCAAGAGCTTCTTGCTTCTAGCATTAAGCAAGTGAGATCACTGCACAGCAGTATATTCTCTGATTACTCTAACTCTATTCTTAGGTTTATGGGTCCTTCTGCAATTGCTGGACAAGGTCTTAGTCAAGGAAAATTCGCAAAAGAGATAGAAACTGAAGAGTATAAAAAAGCTCTATACAGACATCTTGTTTCTAATGGTGTCAATGAAGGAACAGCAGACGTATTTATTAAAAAAGTTGGTTTAGTCAGTATCCCTAGATCATACGGTTCTGCAGAAAATATAAGCCAAAGAATGCAATTTGGCGCAACTAAAATTATTGACAAAAATAATACACAAGATTTTTTCAAACAAGTTATTAGTAGAGATAATGAACTAGAAAAAATAGCAGATGCAACATTTACTCCTGAAGCATTTGAATCTGCTGTTATTTTAACAGATGTTCTTTTTGCTAATAAACAATTTCAACAAAATTTAAAAGCCAAAATAAATAGAGCATGGAGCGCATTCTATGATGATGTAGCTATTCCTACTGGTAGGAAAATGGTCAGAGCTCAAAAAGCTTTGTATAAAGATTTTGAAGGCGATATATCACAAGACAAAGCAGATTATCTAGCAAGGTCTGCAGCAGATGAACTTGGAATAAATCTATTAGACGAAAATGGACAAAGAGTATCTAGGGCTGTTATTGGTGATAGTTTAGCTAGGCGTGGAATAGATATATCAAATATTGGTCAATTAAGAGCATTCCTGATGCAGCAGAAGAGAATGACCTCTTCTACATCAAAAGAAGGTTATAACTTATTTGGATTAAAGCCTTTATTAATTGATGAAGCTTTTGATATGGGAATGTTTGGTTATCTCGATGATAATCAAACAAATGTTATCGAAGGATTAGCAAGCGAAATAGCAAGAACTGATCCTATTTCTTCTAGTATAGGTTATTCAGAACTTAAGGGTGTTTACAGAACTCAGTCTGGGAATATAATAGATACAACCAGGCTAAGGTCAGCAGCTTTTGGTGCAATGAATTTCGTTAGAGATCAGCTGCAAATACCAATTATCAAATTTAATCCTTTGGATATGATTGGTTATGGTGGACCGCAAGGAATAGATCATAGAAACATATTTTCTATGGTTCCATCTCTTTCCTTTCAGCCATTTGGTCAGATAGCATCAGAAGGTGCCAGTGCACTCGTATTTGCGCAGGAAAGAAGAAGATTTTTTGGCCCAACTGGATCAATATATTCTATCAGTGGAACTTCAGATTCATTAGCTAAAAAAGTATCAAAACTAACTGGAACTTTTAGACAGTTCGCTACAAATGAAAACGATATGTTTTCAAGAACAGCAAGAATTGTTGCTGGTAGACAAATAAACCAGAATCTTCCACAAGCAGGTCAGCAAGAACAATCTGGTTTATCTATTTTAGAAAAAATTCAAAGAAGATTTGATGTAGCAGAAGAACAGCCCAACTCACTTTTAAGATACTTTGGTAGATTCAGGCAAAGACGACAAGACTTATATAATCCAGTTGTCTTTGGAAAGCTATTAAGAAATGAAGTCGTAGAAACTAAAAGAGGATCCACTCTCTCATTGACAAGTGAAGCAGATAATCTACTGAAGGTTGTTGATGAGTCTGGAGATCAAGTATATGGCCATCAAGAAGTGCTCAGAGCCTATGAATCTTTCAGAAGAAGAATACAATCATATGGTACTCCTGTTCCAGTCATTAGAGGAGCAGAACAAAAGTATAGTTCTGAAAATTTCTTAAGAAATATACTTAGTGGTTCGGATGAGGGAATCAACTTGAGTCAAGTTAGGTCTCAAGCTGAAATGAGAGAATTTGCTGTAAAAGAAATAGAGAAAGCACAAGCAACTTCTGCTGCAGTTTCTTCTCAATCGGTTGATACACGTTCTCTAACAGCATCAATGGGAGTCGTCAGATCTAAGTTAGAGGAATTTGATTTAGATGAAATGTCACCAAGAGTTGCAACTTCTCCGACTATTACAACAAAAGTTGATGAATTAAGAGAAGCTATATTTCAATTAGCCCTACAAAGAAGAGCATTTGCTGCTGCACAAAATACTGGAAATGTAGACATTGGTCAATTTGTAATTGACATAGAACAGATAATATTAGAGCTATTATCAAGAGACATAATAAGCAAAAATCAAGCTACCGAAGCAAGAGCAGCTGGTCTTTCATCTGTATTAAACTTTGTGGCATTTAGGGGATATAAAAAATCAGCAACTGAATCAGAGAACTTAACGCAAGCATTAAAAAGCTTGATGTCAATAAGAGATTCAGGTTCTCAAAGTTTTGCAACATTGCTTGATCCATTTATTAGTCAAAATATAGTAAACGTTGGAACCGGTGGAATTGGAAATGACGTAATTAGTATATTTAGGCCATTTGTTTCAAGAACATTTAAGCCATCAGAATATAGACTAAAAGAGACAGCAGTAAATGAACTAGGTAATCAAGGCACAGTTTTTGTTCCAACATTTGGAACTGTTGTTTCTTCTGTTGGTTTTGGTAGAGCAGCAAAGAGCGCACTAGGATTTTCAACATATTCAGACGCAGAGGCATTCAGTGCCGCGTCTGTGCCAGTTTCTCATGGTGTTCAAAGATTAAATAAATACTTTGAGACATTTGGATTAGGACTTGATGAATCAAAGTATTCTGGCCCTATGTCTCTTTATGCGGGTGGAATGGTTGCCAAAAGAGCAGTTCCATTAGTTCTTGGAGGAACGGCACTTTTAACTGCAGATAGGACAATAGGCGGACTTGCAAATGAAAGAGATAGAAGAGGAGAAAGGGTTTACTCTCCTTATTTTACTAGCAAGCTAGCAAGATCTGCAGTAGAAGCACAGTCAGTATTGTCTGGAATTACTCCAGGTGGCATGTCCTATGAGGAAAAAAAGGAACAACTCTTAGAAGGTGAAGTTCCAATCAGACAAGGTAGATACTGGCCACTTGGTGTTACACCATTTAAGGGTGGAAAGGTCATGTATTATAGGCCTTCTTATTATAAGAGGCTTCAAGCTGGCGCAAACTACACAAGCGAATCGTTTGGTAGTCCACTAGAAAGATTTGCTTTTGGATATGACTTTTCTCCCTTAAGGCCGTTTGATCCTTATAGGTTTGAAGAAAAACAATATTATGATAGACCATATCCAACAACTGGCGAATATTTTACTGGACCATGGGGTCCGGTTACTTCAGTTCTTAATGCAACTTTTGGTAAACTTCTTAAGCCACAAAGGCTTATGCATCAGCAAGAAACAATCAGTGCTTTAGGTCAATATGTTTCTGCTGGTCAAAGCGGTGCATATAATCCTCAGGGTTTGATTTCAAGTGGTAGAGTTCAAAGAATATCTGGTCCAGCTATGGGCCAGGGGGGATCTGCACTGGTATCAAGCACTGGTGGAGGTTATGGTCCAGTAGCAAATCAAATATCTCAAGCTAACTCCAGACTTTCATACATGGGCGGAATGCCCCTGCAAACTGCAAGTAGAATTTCTAATTCATCAATTGCAAATATTAATAACATATATGTTCAAGCAGCACAGTTTGGTCCACCACCAGTGCCAGGTAATGTTCCTCCAGGAATTGTAGCAGCTGGTCAACCAGTTGAGTCTAACAGATTTGGAATGGTATCTGGAGAAATTGGTTATAGACTGCAGGAGACAGCTGGTATATATGGATTTGCTTTTGCTTCTCTAAGAGAAAAATTTGGATTTGGACAAGGAGATTTGCAACCTCAGAGGTCAATGCTGCAGTCTGCATCTAAAGCCTATGGATCAACACGAGCATTCTGGGATCTTAATCTAGGTGGTTTGGGAGACATACCAATTAAGCCTGAAGGTGCACTTGGTAATGTTGAAATATCAGAAATAGTTAGAAGATTTGTTCCTAAAGAAAGAACAGATATTAACTATATAAACCCAATTCAAAATACAATGGGAATAAAGTACCCATTTTTACCAGGTGCCGACTATTTTATGAATTTCCAACAGGGTGATCCATTTACTAGGGTGCAAGAAGGAGAGCTTAGGCTTCCAGGTATTGGGTATGAAAGACTTAATCCTGATATGTCTGGATATAATGATCCAATTACTCAACTAGATATATTGGGCGATATTGCACCTTATTCAAAGCAGTTTAGAAAACTCAATACTCAAATTACAATGGCATCTATTGATCCGGGTCAAAGAGAGAAGCTGCAAGAAATCAGAGCCAGAGTTGACGAGGCAACAACAAAATATACTTTTAGTGAATATAAGTATAAATATTCAAGTCCAGAAGAATTAAATTTATCTATATCAGCACTCACTCTTGGTAGAGTTGGTGAATATATAGCTCACAGAGATACTTTTATAAATACAAAACTCCTTTCTGATAGAACTGCACAAGAAGATTGGGAAAGAAGAAATGTATATGGAGCAACATTCCCAGAGTGGCAAAACCCAATAGATAGCTTTATCAAACCAATGTTATATAAAAGTCAAGGAAGAAATCCTTTAACTAGCGGTTTGGTTATGTCAGGAGTAATGTCTCAGTTTGGTCGTTCTCCCAAAGCAAAAACTGGAAGTTCTTTAATAGGTTTTACTACTGGAGCTGGTTATTCTTTGTATTCGAAAACAAAACAAGCAATTACTGGCGAACGCTTTATGCCACAAGAAAGAAAAAAACAACTTGCTCTTGAAGAGTATATTGATATATTAAGTTACGTAAAAAACACTAGGCTTTCAAACGAGGCAAAAACTCAAGGTGATATGGCCGCAGCAGCTCAATTTAGCCAGGCTGCTAAAAGAACGATGTATGGAGCAGATTTAGAAAACTCTTCTGTACAAACTTTATCTTTGGCAATTCCAAAAAGAAAACGTGAACATTTTAAAGCAATGATTAATGCTCCACTTCAAGAAAGAGAAAGGATTCTTTCTACTGCTCCAAGACTTGAAAGAAGAATATATGAAGCAGCTTGGGGAATGAAAGTAGAGTCTAGACCAGATCTTGTAGAATACTTCTCTAGACATGAACTTCCAGACCTTGGATGGGAAGGCTGGCATCCAAATACAAATATGGATCATGTTAAAATAAAAATGGGAGAATCTATGGGAATTAATATGTCCCAAATGGGTTACTATCCTCAACAGGTGCGTGAAGCAGAACTGGTCAATCCAAGCTATCCTGAATTTAAAAAAGAACAAGATTCAGAAAACGTTGCTGCTCAAATAAGAATGATGATGTCCAGAAATGGAATTAGTGGAAATGTTGTTCCAGTGTTAAATGGTTTTGGATCTTCTGGTATAGATATATATTCTGGTGTTAGATAATTATGACTAATATAAATCCTAAATTAGAGACTGCAAGAAGAGCATTAACTTCTATTCCAAAATATAGATTTGCAATTGATGTTGTTGAGTCAGATGGAAAAATTGAATATGTTAATAAAGTAACTGGTCAATCTTTTGATGAAATATCAGATGCATTTGATTCTGTCAACGTATTAGGTTTAATAGATTTTAGAATATTTTCTTCTGCTACGTCAGAAGGTCCTTTTAATAATTTTTCTGTAACTCGAGGTGCAAATCAATTAGCAAGTGAAGTAAAAGTTGTTAACGACTTTTTAAGAGAAGCTGCATCTAATCCAGTAAAAATGCAACAGCTAACAGATGTTGGTTTAGGCCATTTAGCTGGAACTTCAATAGGAGCTAAATTTTATAAGTCAAACACTCAGAATAATCAAAAAGGAGTTATTCAAGCTTTAGATCAAACAATTGACGAAAGTAGGAGAACAACCGTATCAATAACCGATGAAGGTTATTCAATATTGGAATATTTTTCCGAAAGTGGTCTACAGTTAACTGGAGAACAATCAAAACTTCTCAAATCAGTTGTTGGAGCTTCTCCAATAAGAAAAGAATATTTATCAAAATTATTTAAAAAAGTAGCACAAAAAGATGGTTCTAAAAATTGGGCAGACGTTGCAAAGATTGCAAAGAGAATGCAAAGCTATATATCTCCAAGAGACTTTTCAATTGGCGAAACTTTTATATCACAATTCTTAGATCAGTCAAAAATTACTTATGCTTTTGGAGGTGATTTATACAGCTTGACCTCTAGTATGTCGGAAGCTGATAGGGCAGTTGATACTCTTGATGCTTTTGGAATACCTTCTATCAGGCATAATATCTTATTCCAAGATAGAATGCTTGTAATAGATAGAGTAGCATCTAAACTTGAAGCAGCATTTAGTGGCAACGTGAGATCTTTGGAACAATCCGAACGACAATATCTAAACGTTGGTTCAGGAGATGGACTAACGCGGAAGAATTCAAAATTATCAAGATGAGATGAGACAGTTGTATCGCTTTACTGATCAAGAAATAGATATTCTTGGACAGTATTGGCAGCAATCAAAATCTGCAGCACGAGCGGGAGATATGCGACCAGGAGAGACTCTAGCAACAGCTACAAGAAGAATCTTTGGAGATACAATTAATTCAAAGAGAATTAACAACGTTCCGGGAACAGCAACCATAGCAGGGACAACGTCTGCTGGCACTGGTCATATGTTTAGAGGCATTGATAAAAAAATAGAAGCTATGACCACTGGATTAGAAAAAAGTAATGACGGACAATTCATTGTGACAACGCAACTACTTTACGACATAAAGTCTCACTATGAATCTGAAATAGATAAGTTAAAAAATGCAGGACGATTAAGCGAAGATGTCATGGAGCAGATTATAGCCTTGCAAAAAGACGTAGACGGCATAGGTAGGGTTCTTGCAAAAGTCCAAGGAAATGATGATGTAATTACTAGAATTAATTTAGGTGCTGGTCAATTCAAGGGTGAAGCAATGGTTATGGGCTCCAAAAAAGCTGAAAAAATATTTGGACTTAAAGATGGATTAATACCTTATGTAATAGCAGATTCATCAGCAGTAAAGACAGAAGTTGGTACTGATGCAGTAAGAAATTTATTGATGAATATTGGAAGTGGTGGAGATCAAGTATTTACCGATCCACTAATGTTCTTGAGTCACAGTGAATATTTTATGCAGCCAAACATGATTCGAATTTTGCGACAAAATGCTTTAGAAGGCATTGGTAAAACCAATGAATTTATGGGTGCTGCTACCAGAGATGCAGCAATCGAAGCGATACCAAAAGCTGTCATTGAGCAGATACGTACAGAAGCTTTATCGATTCCTGGCGGCATGGAAGATATTGATAGAATACCATTTCGTCATCAATATTCACATCTAAAAAGAATAAATGAAGCTCAAGACATTCAAAGACTTTTAGCTTCAGGTGTAGATCCAAGAAAAATACCCCAACTAGTAAGAAGAATAACTGACTATTACAACGCTCAAGTTGTTAGATTGAAAGACGGAAGAGCAGAGGTTATTATGCCAACAGCAAATAGGTATAACCTTAGAACATTTGACGTTAGATTAGATAAAGCTTTGGGCTTTGAAGATTTCCAAAAAGAAGTTGCTAGAATACCTGTAGATCTAGCAAGGTACGGTTCACCGAGTGGTTTCGTACAACAACCTGGCTACGGTAAACTAACAGGGTTAACGACGCCAGTAAGTAATCCATCAGAAATTCCCTTATTAGGATTTAGAATCAAGGGCAAGGCAATGATGTTGGCTGGTGAGGCAGCTTATCTATATCAGCACTCTCTTGGTGGATTCGACTTGGACGACAAAGGCGTTCCTTTGATGTCAACATTTACTGATTCATCAGGCAAAAAAAGACTAGCATTTATGACGTTAAGACAGCCAACAGCATTTCAAGAGTCAATTGCTATGTCAGCAGACTTAAGACATCATGGAACATTAAAAGCTGCTCTTGGTAAAGATAAAAAGTTTTTATCTATTTTAAATGATCCTCAAGCTTTGCGTGAAATAGGAATATCTAGTGACTCACCCATAATCAATGGAATAAAAAGAGCTATAGGCTCAAGAAAACAAGATGAACTTATTCTTCCTAATACACCTTTAAAAGATATTGAAGCAGTAATTATAAAAATCAAAGAAAAAGCCTACGGTTCTTTGCTTCCAGAATTAACTCCAAGGCAAATGGTTAAAATGGCAATGATTCAAAGTCCATCAATGCTGGGACTTGATGCAATAACTTCTTCAGGAAAGCCATTTGCTCAAATGGCAACAGAGTTAGGAATCGATCCTAACAGTGTTGCCCCTGGATATCAATCTGATCTTGTTTATCAGGTTCTTAAAGCAGAAGGAGAAAATGAAAGAACTGCTCAATTAATATCATCCCTTGAACGAAAGCTTGGTTTTGAAATTTCTGGATCAACAGATGAAGAAAAAATGGAAGTTGTTTCACAACTTGTTCTTGGTAAGAATGCACCAGGATATTTCCGTGGCATAGAACATATTATAGCAGCAGAGTCTGAAAAGTTTTTAGAGTTAATTCAAAAACAAGCAGCTAATGTAGGAATTGAAGATACAATTGGCGTATTTATTAATAGACAATCAATGGCTACCTACACAGTGGATGCAGCAGCGTCTATTATTGGGGGTGGAGATAGAGCACTTTATGAAGCATTTCAAAAATCGTCTGCATTCCTTACTGTTTCTGCTTCAAACGCCGTCGACATAGCAAAATCTGTTGGTCTACAATTAAAAGTTGATCATTTTTCTAGAGCAGCACAAGCAATTAGAATAGAGCAGGGTATATCAGACGAAGTAGCAGAAAAAGTATGGCAGGCATATGTTGACTCAATGTCTGAGGAAGAAAGAATTGCCTTAGCTGGTGGTCAAGGAGCTTCGCTTAGATTGTCACCTGTTGGAGAAAATATGTTAAGGTCACAAGCTGGTATATCTTTTGCAAGAGGAAAACAAGTTTTAGATCAAGTTCTTTCTACAGGTTCAATCGATGAGGATCAACTTTTCGGTCTTGAAAGAAGTCTCTTTGAAAGAGCCACTGGCTATGCAAGGGTTGGAAACGAACAAGAAATAGAAAAAATTAGAGTACACATTCTAAGAGGCTTTAATGAATTTTTGGAATATGTTGAAGCAAATAAGCAAAGACTAAATCTAAGTAATCAAGCAGAAAATCAAGTAAAAGAGTATTTGAGGCAGCAAATTGAAATTCTCGAATCTGGAGAAAAAGGACTTGTAATCAGAGATGGTAAAATAACAGGCGGTGCTCTTTATAGTTTTTTTATGAGACAGGGTACAGAGGCCTATGAAAAATATGCAAAGCATGATCAAGTAGTTCAAATGATGAAAGAAATACAAGCGACTGCAGATCTAACAAAGTCTTCTTCTCTTAGAAAAGCAAGACAAGAAGCTCTTAATATGACAGCTACAGCTGATCCAGAGTATACAGGAAAAGTTAAAGCAGTAATTGATAAATATGATAAAAATATAAAAGAAATATCAAAAATAGAAAAAATGCTTAATAATACTTCTGATGTACAGATATATCAATTAAGAAAATTAAGGATTGAACTTAATACCAAAATAGGAGAAGCAATTCTTGGTATACAGCAAAGTCAAGCAGCTACAGCAACTGGTAAAAGCGTTCTTGATATAGTTGATACATTTGATGCTCTACTAGAACAAAAAGATGTAACCGTTGCAGCTATATTAAAATCAGAAATGATAACTGAAGATAATCCAGATGTTGCGATGGTTATAAAATTATTTAATCAGTCTAGAATCAGAAGACTTGCAGTTCTGCAAAGGAGATCTACAGATCTAGACGCTATGTCAAGAATGTCAAATGCATTTGATATTGTTGAGGACTTAAGACAGCGAATTACTGGATCGAGACTTACTTCCGTAACTGATATTACTGAAATGTCAGCAGACCAAGCTAAAGAATATATTTCTGAACTTAGGTCTTTAACAGGAAAAGGAAAAGGCGAAGATGCAGTTATCATAAATCAACTCCGTTCAAGTGGTTTAATTCCAGATTTAACAGATCAACAGGAAGAAGCAATCAACTTAGTAAAAGAATTAGCAGGAAGAACTAGAAAAAATTCTGCAACAGACTTTTTGGATGGTTCACCAGAAGTAATTAATGCGTACAATTTTTATACTTCTTCTAGAAGTGTTCAGCAAGCAGAGCAGCAAGCTTTAGATTTATTTCAGTCAAGCAACGTTCAGATAGATAACTCTATGAGAACTATATTAAGCAATGTTGTTAATTCAAGTCCTGTTTCTGTGGTAAGAACAAGTTATAAAAGATTTAAAGATTCTTTTAAAACAGGTGCACTTGGCGATGCTTTTAGAGACAAAGGCGTAAAGACTGCGGTTGTAGCTGCTGCAGCATTAGCAGCATTTGGTTTTATATATTCTGCAAAGAAAGAGAGAGGGCAACAAGAAATGACAGGCCCTCCAATGCTTCCAGGAGGAAGCGCATATGAAACGGACTATCCAAAGATGGAAATGTCTTCAAATCCATATTCTTATTCAAATCAATCTTCTGTAGGAATGCAGTATAAAGTATATCTAAATGGATCTACAGATCAAGCAGAAAATCTATCTTCAATGCTAGGCGGTGTGGTAGATGGTCCAATTAACAGTACTATGTATAACAGTCTTCCAAACCTCGGGCAAGATCGCTATGCCGAGGTAGCCTCTAGATTTTAGGTTTAAATTATGATTTATCGGATTTGATCAACAAAATAAAAGCTTGTCCGATGCTGCTGGTAAAAGACCGGATAATAGCAGAAGAGCTGTTACTGACAATAAATATGCAGCTCAAATAGCGTCTAATAATAAAAAATCAGATTCTCAAAATGTAGCAAATCAAACAAATGTAGACCATGCCCCTAGAAATAGTACCAAGCAGAGAGTTTCTGACCCAGTAAGAGGTTCTTTTGAGGGGCTTCAAAATGGTTCATCAACCATGATTCAGATGGAAGGAACTGGCTACGCATCTAAAGATGCTCAGAAGGCAAGATACTCAAAAAAGCAGATAGCTCAAATTTCTCAGGCTCAAAATGGTTTATCAAGTTTGTCATCTTTTAAACAAAATGGTATAATAAATAATTATAGTTCTATAGCTGCATCTAATACATCAGCTTTCAAACTTAATGATATGTTACAAACAAATAAGTTTTTTTAATAATTTTATGGAGATGATTTAATGACTGATCCCAGAACAACAGAAACATATTCTGAATCAGACCTTCAACCATTTAGTAAGTTGATAGAGATATCTAAAAAAAGGGGATCTTGGAGTAAAATAGCAAGCGGAATATCTAGTGGGCTAAATGCTGCAGTCAACTATGTTTCAGATGTTACAAGTGGAGGACCAAATAATCTCAATTGGACATGGGGAAGAGATAAAAGTGGCGATGATGTAAGAGACCAAGGGAGTAATGATCTACTTCAATGGAATTCCTATGGAATAAATCTCACTGAAGATCAAGCAGAAAAGTTAATTGAAAAAATAAAAAATTCAGGTTTAATTGAGTTGTCAGAAATGATTGGTCGGAATACAAGAGTTTTCTAGACAAAGATTTTCTTCAGAAACTTCATTAAGATCATCTGCAGCCGACTACACAAAGCCAGAACGTGATGTATTCTGGATGGACAAATTAATAGAAGTAAAAAATTATTTTGTTAGAGACCCTTTAGCATTAGCAACAATTTATAAGTTTTTTCCAAGAATTTTTAATTTATTTGTAACTGCAATTGCTGCTACTGCGGATTATGGATATTCAGAAGAGGACGCACTTAATAATCAAAGACAGATTATTGAGCAGATGTTTAAATCTTTTGGAGTAGACCAAGATGGCAAGGCAGTATTCAAGCCAGTCTGGGCAGTAGATAACTTTATTACTGCTATGAAGATAGAAGACGCTATCAAAAAGATAGGTTGGCCTTCTGGTGTTGCACCTAAGACTCCTGACGCATTTCATCTTAGATTAGGTGCATCTAATTTTTATGTTCCACCACTCTCAATATCTGTTAATACAGGATTCAAAACTGGAAGTCTTACAGGTGGAGCAATTAGACAAAAATCATCACCAAAGTTCAATGCTGGGTATAAAGAAACAACCATAGTTTTAAAACTATTCTTTCCAAACTATGAAGAGATCTGGGGCATTACCGCAAAAGATGCTGCACAAATGAATTTGGGATCGAAGTTTAACGTCGATATTAAGACAGATTTTCTTGATCCAAATCAACAAGAAAAAATAGATAAATTTCTTTCTTCACTCAGGGGATTAATAGCTTCATTCAAGTATGCTCCAATTCTGCCAATTAGAAATCACTATCTTAATTCTGTATTTAATATTACTGGTGTTGCTCTTTCTTCAATGTCAGTTTCTACAATTCCTAACTTTCCATTTGCTGTCTCTGTTGATCTAGAATTAAAGGTGTTTAACCATAAGCCATTTCTCCCTATGTTGAGTGACTTTAATCAGGCAGTGGATTGGTCAAGATATAGATTCTACATGGGAAGAGCCGCTAATGCTATAGCTGATTCAGCAAATGAAGAGTTCCTTTTAACGGATGATGAAATTTCATCAGATAGCTACGACGCTTCAAAAGAAGAGAAACTTTCTTCTGTCATATCAATTAATGGTCCAGGAGCAACAATAGTAAAAGATGATAACGTTGGTTCTTTGTCTGGCCAGCTTGTAACAAATATATACAAGCAATGGACTGATGGAAACAATGTTCAATTTTATATTCCAAAACAAATACAATCTAAGTTTACATCACCAGACGTATCTGCATTTAGAACAGATGAAGAAAGAAACTTAACAGATCTTGGTAGAGCTTTCTGGGAAGGAATTCTTAAAAAAATCGGAATTGATATAGCAGAAGCTGCACTATATAGAAGTTTGGATACAGTTGTAGATTTGAGTAGGTCTAGTCAATTTACTATGTCAGATAAAAAAGTCGCAGAAAAAATTGTTCAAGTAGCACTAGCTGGATCAAATAGCTCAACTATATACGACAAAGTATATGATGCATTAGCAATAGATTATATATCAAATAATAATATAACCAATCCAAAAGTTATTGATTATATCAAGACCAAAAAGTCTCCAGATGATCCGTCTGTTCAGGTTCCTGGTCAATTGAGTCCTGAACTAACCAATAAGTTAAAGCAAGATAAATATGAAATATATACTTTTGCTAAGATGCCCAAAGGATATCTTGAATACCAAATACAGGAAGCAACTAAAGAAGAATGCTTAAAACTAGTTCCTCCAGTCACTGATCAAAATTCAGCAGTTTGGAAACAGACTAAGGCAAAAGTTGAAAGACGATACGTTGATGCATTTCATGTTTCTTTGTATGAAAACTTTTACAGCGATGAGGGAATAAAAGAAATATTCGATGCTCATGCAGCTAAAACTGGAGGAAGTTTTACAATAAAAGAGTGGGCAGTTCCCATGATGAAAGTTTCTCTAGATGAAAAATCAGTTATTGTAACTAATGTTGCAGTTACATTGTCTAATAATATGGCAAAGATGCAACTACAGATGCAAGATGAACCTACATTTCAGTATATAGGTTGTAATGATTCTTTTATTAATATGTCATTGACTGTTTTTGGTGAAAAAGAATTAGCTAAATTAACAAGAATGTTTGACTTTTTAAGCGGACTTGCAAGACTAGAGCAGGCAGCTGGAGTCATAGGTTTCATGGGAATTAAAAACATTCTTACTGCTCTTTGTGGAATCAAATATGTTCTTCCAGTATCTTATAATGTCGATACAATTCCTGGTTATCCACACGTCTACAATGTAAGACTTGGCTTTGTTGATTTTGATATATTCCAGCAAAAGAGAGAGAATATTAGTTCTGAATCACAGATTGCTCTCATTAAGGAATTTGGAACAAAGAGGAATCCTTTTCTCAGGCTGAAGCAAAGATGGTCAATGATAAATACATATCCAGATATGCCGTTGTCTATTAAAGATCCAGACACTAATGATCATGTAGGATCTTTAGATCCAGACTTTTACTTTAGATCATTTGAAATGTTTGATAATGATGTAATTAATAATGTGCTTGAACCAGATCAATTTAGTATTCCTGAGATAGATCAGGAAAGTACTTCTAAGTTAGCTGAAACTATTCAATCAAAAGAAAACTTTGTAGCTATTGTCAATTCGATAAAAGAAATTCTCATTTCTAGCAACGGAGATATGGAACAGGTAAAAAACTATCTCTTAAAAGAGATGGGAGTAAATCCATACGAGGCCATGAAACTATTTAGAGTTGCAATTTACGACTCTCAAAATGATACTATAATTGAACAGCAGGGTCTTTCTAGGGATCAAAATATAGTTAATAAATATCCAACAATATGGAAGGATATGATTGAAAACTTTAGAGATGATTCTGATATTCTATATAATTTTGAAGATTTAGAGTTTAAGACAAAGTACGGAAATCTTAATGTATCTGAGATTCTTGGTGGAGTAGAAAAACAAGTACAAGCATTTAATAAACTTGTACAGGACAGCATCAAGGAAAACGACAAGAATCCAAGGCCATCTTTTGATCCAGATGATTCGCAGCATTTTGGAATCATGCATTACATACCAGCGGCTGATTCAAATGAACTTGGTAAGATACCGGCAATTTATCAGACTCCAGATGGTGGATATATATTTGGTCATTCCGATACTCATGATGGAAGATTCTACATAGCAGAAGATAATATTAGAAGAAACATTAACGGAAAAATAACTGGTAATCAGACGATGAAGATATCTGATACCTCTTGTCCTGATAGAGAAAAGCAGGACGTTCATACTGGAATTCCTGGAGCAAAGTCGCTAGATAGCTACATGAACGCATACGGAACTTCAGAAAGCAAAATGCAATCCGTGAATGCTTCTGGAAAAAATCAAAGCGTTGGAAATCATTGGCAAAAAATGATGATGGACTCTCAGTATAGAGATATATCTGGAAGAATGCTAAGAGCATTTCCAACATATATGTTGTGGCTCATAGATGATTCTAATTTTTTTGCTGGAGTAAAACTATTTGATAATTTCTATGGTTTACAGTCTGTTATAGATTTTTCTATTGTTCAATCAGAAGATCTACTTGGCGACACACTAGTGCTGAGGATTTCCAATACTTACTCAAAATTGAGCAAGCCAGAAAAAACTCTTACTTCATTGATTAATAATGGCGAAATATATAATGTAGATAAATCGCGAATTCAAGAAGGCATAAGAGAGGGCACTTTAAGAATTGTAGATAAATTAATAACTAGATCCCTTAACTTAAGATCTCACATGAATTCTTCTTATGTGGTTGAAATACAAAATATGAGAATGAAGCCTGGAGTTAGAGTTCATCTAAGGGCTGGGTATGGATCAAATCCAAATTCTCTTCAAACTGTATTTAATGGCATTGTGACTGAAGTCGATCATGGTGAGATTATTACAATTGTTGCTCAGTCAGACGCAATAGAGCTTAGTCCGATTATCAACTCAACAAACAAAAAAGGTGATTCAGGCAAAATAGACGGAGGTATTAATACTGGTCTTTGGATGTCAGAACCTAGAGACCTTATGATTAGACTTCTTTCAATGGGCTCTTCTAGGACCAGGGAAGCATTTGCACATGCTACCAGAGGAGCTGTTTTTTCTGAAAACAAATTTGGAATTAGACACTTTGGTTCAATACTTTATGCTCCACTAACAGAAGCGGAAGCGCAAAGATCACAGATGTTAAAACAAAGTGTAACTAATGCATTCAATGCAGTAGGAAACAATCCCATAACAGGCACTGTTGGTTTAGCATGGAATAGCGCAGCAAACATAGTCACAGGTGGAGCAACTGGATTATTAAATAATGTTCCTGGTGTTAATTCTCTTGTTCCAGACAGATCAATTACTGATTTTCGTGGAATGCAGTCAGCAGGTGGGTCAGTTAGAACTCCGGTAGTTGCTGCTATGCAAACTCTCTGGGCAAATTTTAGCACTCAAAGAGATCTTGAAATATTTAAAAGAAATATATATCCAGGTAATGGAATAGGTGTAGCACAATTCCTTGGTGGGGACCTTGATGATGGATGGGCAACACTGGCATCAATCGATGAAAGTAAGGTGCTAGATGAAAAATTTGGATATCTAGATAGACTGTCTGGATCTACATGGAGCAATTTAATTCAATCAGCTCCAAATAATCCTGATGCATCAGCAGCTCTAGAAGCCAGACAAAAAGGCTTATATTCTGTTCCAGAAGATAAAAAGGCTGCAGGAACTAGTAATGGTTTGGCCACTAGTACACTTGCCGTATCACTTGCCAGATATGCACGGACCAATAGGAATGGCTACAGGTGGAGCTATTTTAGGAACTAAGCTTTTAAAAACTCTATCGGGCAGAGGATTCAAGAATCTGTTTTCGACTATGGGACTATTAAATAATACAGATGATGATATTTATGATGAAGTTTCATTTAGAGCACAAACCTACATGAGATCAGTATGGGATATGTTTCAGCTATGTGCAAGACTTCTTCCAAACTATATAGTTGCAGTTAGACCATTTGAAGATAGATCAACAATATTTTATGGAAAACCACATTGGCTGTATACATCTGGTGTAGTTCCGATTTCAACTGGCTTCCCATCAGAAGAGCAAGCGCAAAAAGATGGAGTTAATATTCCAGGTTACATTAAAGCTGATGATGATCTCAAGTCAATACTTAATTCTATTAATAAAGAAACATCTCCACTAGGAGATGCTGCAGCCGCTCTGCAGCTTAAAGAGTCTCCAATGTCTGATACATTAGCTTCTTTTGCAAAGGACATGTCAGAGTACGGAGGAATTTTTAAACCCAGTGCTGAATCTTCTTCTGGAGGACTTGGTGGTACGGTAATAGATCTTGAAGATCCAGAAAGATTAAAGTATTACTCAAGAATAAATTTATTTAAAGATACTGGAAATGTAGAAGTTGTTTCAGTGCTTCCTAAAAATAAAGGTAAAGTACAAGTTGGTTTTCACTTACCTTTTGGTTCTGGTGGTATTGTAAGAGAAATTCAAGATGATCACAAACAGGTTCCACAGCTTCCTATCAGATATAGTTATCCGTTTTTTACCGATAGAATAAGTGGAACTCTTCCTTCTCTTGACTTAGATAAAATTCTAAGAATAGAAGATATAGATGACATTCAAAGATCAATGTCGAATATTGTAGACGTTGCATTGATTGAAAAACAGATGATTGATCAAAAAGGTGATGGAAAAGACACATCTCTTGTTACAACTAAAGGTGATGAAAAGTCTCTAGACTTTAATTTTTCATTTGCATCAAAGTTAAAATTAATAGGTGGAGATTATTTTACTGCACAAAGCGCTGCATTCGATCCATCAGGACTAAGACCTAGTACTACCAGATCTGGAGTAGAGGCAAGCTTGCTAGTAACAATGCCGCTACCAGTATTTATACAAGGTTCAGAGGGAACTAGTATATCGTATAATAAAAATTCCCAGGGTGAATCAGAAGCAAAAATATCTTTTACGAAAGGCTATTCTGAAGTCTATCAAGATTTAGACCCAGCTTATGAAGACGCATATATTTCAGATGAGAAACAACGTCTTGATTTTCAAGAGTGGGGCATGCCAATAGACGCAGAACACGAACAATTCTATATTGCTATGAGATGGCCCTATAAAGCAGGCGAAGACAATAGTAAAATGAGAGAAATGTTTAAGAAAAGATATGGCTTTAGCGATAGCGATTTGTATGGTAACGTATCAGACTATAAGAGAAGAAAAGTCTTAGTATATAATCCAAACACTAAAAGAGCAGTTGTTTGCGCTCCTGCATATTTTATGTGGGGAGAGAATATAGATGTAGATGCAATAGTATCTCCAGACGCTGCGTATTTCTTAGAAGAAATTATTATAAACGATGAAGGAAAAATTAATTTTCCTCTTAGTGGCTCAGATCCATTTGGTGAAGTTTCAGACAATGAAGACATTCTAGATACTATTCCAATGAAGACTACAGCTGACTTTAAAGAAAAAATGGGAGATCCATCTACTCTTGGTCAACCTGAGTGTTATTTCACTTTTGTTTCTGACTCAGTTCCATTAGGAGTAGTGACCACTGCAGTCAATCCTGTTCAAGAATTTAGCGCAAGCAGAAGAACTCCTACTGGTCCATTTGGGAGCTATCAGCCAAACTTAATAGGATTTGGCGTATATAGAAAAGAAGGGAAAACAGATCTTCAAACTCTGGAAGAGGGAGATCTTGTTGCAGTTGCGGGAGAATTTGTAGGTGAAACTAGATCTGGGATAAGAGGAGGACTAAGACCGTCTTTCATCTATACTCCAGATGAGTCACTATTTCTCAGATCATCTGATGCTCTTAAGAGAGATCAGAATAATGGTGGAAATTATAAAGCTTACTTCTCTGAAATTTTTGATGATAATCTTTCAAATCTAGAGCAAGATAATCTAAAAGATATTCTAGAAAAAGACGCAGATGCTAAGAATGCTGGTAATTATAGGGAGCAATTTGCCGCTGTATATACAGCAGATAATCCTGTATCAATACAGGCTAGAGCATTTTTTGATGAAAAGTTTGATTCAGAAATAAAAGTAATTGCTGGCAATGGCAGAACAATTGGTCAAGCCCAAGGAATATGGGACCAGTTTAGAACTGGCTATCACAATTATGATTCTGTAAAAAATATATGGCAGCAAATGTATAATCTAGATCCAGATGATGATTCAGAATCATCTGATCCACTTTTTAGTATTATTACTTCAAAGTCAAAAAAAACAATTGATGACTATTTAATCTCTAACTCAACAAGAGATTTTTCAGCAATACTTGGACCAGACTGGTTTGAAGGCAGTAGAGATCCACAGCAGAGAAAAGAAGTAGTTGATATAGCTGTTAAAGAATACATTAATGCTGGATTCGATGGATACAACGAGTCAGAAAAACCAATCTTGAATGAAGAGAAGGGCCTTACAGACACCTTCAATTTTTTAATATACAAAAAAGTTTCTAATATAAGAAATATGGTCAGACAATATACCTATCTATATAACTACAATAAGAAAGAACAACAAAAAGAATATAAATCTGCAGTGTCAAATGCAACCTCGACTGACGTAACTACACAAGAGATTCAATCGAAATACTCATCTGCTGAAACTAATTCTGTTAATAAAAAATGGGATGCAATGAGATTTCGAAATCCAGAAGCTATCAGTGATATAACTGAAGAAGACATTGATGATTATTTATCTCAAATAAAGAGTCCAAAACAATTATTCCTTTTTATGGTTGGAATTTTTAGACAAAAAATGTGGTCTGATCCATACTCAAGAGCATGGTTAGTGCTAAGACCAGACAGAAAAAAGGAAGGTGGAGCTTTTGGTCTTGGCCTTCTTGCTGCACCATTTACTGCTGGTCTTTCAATTGCAGCTGGAGCCGCTGCAGAACTTTCAATAGATCATGAGGAAGCATGGAGTTTTAGACCAGTAGATAAAATATGGCAGGCTTTTATTGACTACAATGTGAACTATGCCAGTGATGATAACGCATTTAAAAAACTTTTGCAGAAGAATGCAAAAGAAGGAAATAGTGCAACAAATTATCTTACTGGATTAAAATCAGACCTTGGTTCTTTCTGGGATAGAAATATAGGCCCAATATTTTCAGCTTTTAAGTCTTCGCTAGGCGGCCTATTAAACATGTTCCAGATATCCATGCAACAACTTGGATATGGTCTTTCTCAGTTGGAGAATTTTACTCAACAGGCTAACATACTCAATAAAGCATATAATGATTCAATTTATTATTCTCTTGGTAGACCTGGCTCTCTTCTTAGAGCAGTAGACAATCCATTTACAAGAGAGTATGGCGAACCAGTTGTAGAAGTAAGAGAGCCGTTTCAAAGAATGCATTATATCAGTTCTTTCTCTCACATTATTTCTAATAATATTAAAGAAAATATTGGAGGAGTTGCAACTCAAATTACTGCTGTATCAGATGGGAAATATCCAGTTACTGTGGCTTTAGACAAAGCTGCTCCGCCAGAAAGACAAGTTGAGAAAACAGTAGAGACTGGTATTTATTTTGATAATCTAAAGGGTTCTGGAATAACCGGATTTTTACATCCCCTTATGCATCCTCTGGAAACAATTAGAGGAATAGCAAAGAGCGCAGCTGGAGAACCAGATGAAATTACCGCAAAAAGAGTAGCACTCTCTTATCTAAGAGAATCACTTAAAGATATATATGGTGGAGAACTTCTTATTATCGGTAATGCCGACATAAGACCATTTGACTTGGTTTATTTAGCTGATGTTTACGAAAGAATGTACGGAATTTTTGAAGTAGAACAAGTTGTACATCACTTCACTCCACAAATGGGATTTGTTACATCTATAACTCCAAACGCATTTGTATCCGTAAATGATCCATCAAGATGGTTCATGTCTTCTTGGATCGCATCTCATTTTAGTATGCAGGACTTAAGAAATAATACAAGACTCATGTTATCTGCAGCTTCAAATAATAACATCTTAACAACAAACGGAGACGTTTCTCTCAACAAGATATCAGAAGGATTGAGAACACAGTTAACTGGAGCAGTTCAGTATACTCATGGACATTCTGCACTTGTCAAAGATATTGTTGCAAATCAATTAGCAGAATCAATTCCAGATACAAAGCAAAGAATGGAAGCCTTAATAAGACAAAATACTGGTAAACAGCATGGATCTATGGGGATGGCAGTGTTTTCTGCACTAGGCATGCCTGCAATAACCGTTGGCGTGACAGCTGCTGTTGGAATTCTAACAATGGGAGCGGGTGCTCCTGCAGCTGCAGCAGCAACTTCAGCGTTGGCAAGTGGGGCTTTTCGAACTGGAGTTACAGCTGGAGTGATGGCTCTTGCTAGTGATGGTGTGTGGGGTGGATGGAAAAAGATCAGGGACAATGTACTTGATCAACACGGTTGCTATATTCAATACCTAAATAAGAATGGTCAGCCGATGGATGCAGGGCTTTCTTTTAATCAAGGAATGGTGGTTGGTAGATATCATTCAAAGAAACTTCTTCCTGGAATTCTCGGTACAAGATCTTTTGTCAGATCATCAGAGGGCAACATGTATATTAGAGCAGATGATATCTTCAAGAGTTTTGGCTGGAAAGAAAAGGAAATAGGCAATCTTGTTCGTTATATTAGTTTAGAGAATGCCATTGTTCATTCTCAAATATTAAAATATTCTGGAATAGGTCCAGAGAAAACAGCCTTAAATGAATATTTTAAATCAATTGTAAAAGTTGTTCACGTTAAAGACGGTGATACATTTGAAGTAGAAGACATATTGAGTTCTGGAACATCAAATCCAATCAGATATACAGTCAGATTTGAAGGAATAGACACATCTGAATTGGCAAAGATGAACGTTGGTGCTGCTACAGGAACAGATTCTTTTAAAACAGCTATAGTCAACGAAAATTCTTCTGCTGGAAAAGCATTAAGATTTGTTCAAGAAGCAGTGAAGGGTAAACTTATCGTTTTGAGAACAAATCCAAAAGATCCCTCTATGGTGATACCAGTAGAAGATGCGTACGAGCCAGGTTCAGAACAAAACAGACCAGAAAATTATGCTATAGCATATAAGAGTTCTGGTCAAACATATTCAGAAGATAGATATATGTCTACAGTATTTTGCAGAGTTAGTTCAAATACTTATGATAAACTATATAATGAATTAAGAGGTTTATTCTTAAGGCAGAGGAATAATCAGTTTGTTCAAGATTTTAATGAGACAATAAAGCAGGATGTTAAAAAGATGTTATATCCAGAATCTCCATCTTTTGTCTATTTTAAGCAACTGTATGCCGCACTGGATTCAATGTCTGACTTACTAGAGCATTTCTCAGCAACTGGTCAGGAGGATCCATTAGCTTCTGGTGATTCGCAATTATCTGAAGTTGAAATAAGGAACTTCAATATTTTGATGAATATTCTTTTGACAAATCAGATGTATCAAAAAGCATCTGAATGGCCAATAATTTCTTGGGATGAGTACTATGAGGATGGAAGTCCAATTACTCTCAACTGGGAACTAGTTATTAATGGATTAGCAAAGGTTTATATGGATGGAATAAAGTACAATAATCCGCGATCTGTTATTGGCGCTAGAGATCAAATTCCAAGGCTTGTAAGAGTTGAAACAAATATAACTGAATCGAGAGAATCTGTTGGAAGTGGGTCTGGTCGTGTCCTCTGATTTTAGTCTTGACTTAGATGATCTAAACAACTCTCAGTCAATAACGCAAAGAATAGGAGAAACATTCTACCCAAACGGCGTAGAGGTTTATAAAAATACAACACAATCTGTTGATGATACTTCTGGAAGAAGTTTAACTTCTGCAGATCCTGTAAAAATTCTTCAAGGTGATGGAATATATAGAAATCCAGGATTTGCTATAAATGGGTATATACAGAATGTGCAGTCATCCCTGCATGGAATTATAGCAATGGCTGGAGATATAGATGATAGTATAAAGATTCCTGATCCAAATGCTGATCCAAATGATCCGGAGAAAAAGTTTTTAAGCGGAGCAGACGCTAGGCAGCACATATTAAAGGATTCTTTTTTGTTAACTGGTTATGCTCCTGGTGGATTTGCTACAACTATGCAAGATCTAATCGCATCAAAGACGGGTACTGATATGATTACTGCTGAAGGTTCAGCAGCAAATAATAGCACAACTGCAACAGTGACTACTGACCAACGGAACTAAGCTTCAGCATAGCTTAAAGGGTTATACTCCATACTCCGATGCTCAGGTATTCAATGGCGGTTCTAGAGATATAGCTTTTGTAGATCAATTAAGTGATCAAGAAAAAAAAATCTATATTGAAAAAATAAATTTATTAAATAATAAAAAGAATTTTGGTGGGTCAATTAGAGATGTATCAATTAATTTTGATACAGCAAAGTACAAAGAGGTCGTACAAGATTTAAAATCAATAAAATTTGATGTATATCAAAGCACAACATATAAAAATGAGACTGAAGCATTTAACAAAGTAAAACTAAATAATCATTTTGGTTCTGGAGTAAGAACATGTAAAGTCTCTGCAGCTTTGATTGAGCTATTATTGAGACTAACAGATAAAATGTATATAGAGGGAGACCAAGGAGATAGACCACTTCTTGGTGCTAATTATCAGCAACTTTCAACAACTGTCAATGGAGTGACTGATCATGCTTTTGGTCGAGCATTTGATATTGGAGCAGTTGGAATGTCCAAAGAGCAAGGAATTAAGCTGGGAATGAATACTGGAAAAGTAGCAACAAAGCAAGAATACATAATGGCATTAGATATCTTGCTTAGCCAGCTTCAAACCGTTCCTCACGATCTTCATCCAGATTTAATCACAATCAGTCAAGATCTAAGAGCAGAGATGGGGATTACAGAAGGTCCCGAAGGACTAAGTACTCCCATAAGGAAAAAGTATCCAGGACTTGCTCCTCATGTAAATTTTTATGCAGATGCTGCACACAGAAATCATATCCACATAAGCTTTGGTCCACAAAGAGCAGGAAGTTTTATTTCTCCAGAAATTGCAGCAGAGATAGTCGGTGGACCTAGTGTTTCAACAGGAGCAGCTGGTGCAGCAGCTAGTGTTGATAAATTTAAAAAATCCTATAAAGATGATCTTAATACAGTCTTTACTGTTGATGAAATATATAATGTTTTAGTTGGTTCTGGAATATGGGATGAAGAAACAGCAGCTTTATTTGCGTGTATAGCAGAAAGAGAATCACCTAGACCAGGAGGCTTAAATGAGAATAAAGACAATGGAGATGGAGATTTTTCTTTTGGCTTCTTCCAATGTAATCTACTACCGGGAGCTCACGGACGTAAAACATTTTATTTGATTTCTCCAACAGAAGATAATGTTTTAGGCTTCAAACTAGCTTACAGCATAGACGATGACTCTGATCCTTCTAGTTTAGAGAAAAAGGTTCTTGAATTAGCCAATAGGAGCACAACAGATCCAAGGTTATTCATCCCATATAATCAAGCATTTTCTTTAGCATATGTAGCCAATGCTCCCGTAACTGCCTCAAAAAATATAAAGAATAAAACTAAAATAAAACTTACATCTGACATGTTTAGGCCATGGGGTGGTTATAAAAAAAGCTCTGTTGTTTGGTGTTTTGGATATCTAAAATATAAAACAGCTATAGATACGTATACGCAAAACAGTGGTTTTCCTAAAACTAGATTTGACTCTTGGTTATTAAAAACTTTTAAAGGTCAAGTTTCAAATGGTGTATTAATTGATCCATATTTAGATAGATGGATTGATGGCGAAGTATTTAAGTGGGATGGAACAACGGTATAAGGGAGGCATCATGCCGATTAATTATCCTAAATTTGATCAAAAAATAAATGATCAAATAACAAATTCAAGATTTAGACAATCAAAGACAAGACCAGCAACAATAATGTCATATAATATAGATAATAATACTGCAACAATAGTTTTGGACGAAAAGTATTCAAACAACATAGGAGAAATGATGACAAATGTACCATGTCCATTTTACTATGGTATTCAAACAGTTTCTCCTTCACCAGGTACAAGGTGCTATGTTATGTTTAGGGATGAAATGGAAAAAGAACCTTATATTGTAAGCTATTTTAATGACAGTAATTCAGGGTTTAAAAATGTTGTAAACAATTCCGTTGATACCGGAATACCTAAGTTCATGTCTTGAGGAAAAAATGGAAAAAGCTATACCAGAAATTAATGACGTCTTTGATGAAGCCTACGAAATTAATAGAAGAAAGAAATTCTCCAATAGAGAAGTGGGTTTAAATCATCCAGATAATAGTTCATTCATTAGAGTCGCTGATTCTGGGGAAATAGAAATATTTGCTTGTCCAGGAGTGGGAATTGTAATTAATCCAAACACCAGAAGTGTTTCCATTTTTGCGGATTCAATTAAAATGTACTCAAGAGAGGATGACGGACTTAGGTGGAATAGCATGTCTTTTAATCCAGCTGCAGATATGTACAATGAGCCAGCCCTTATTAAAACCGGACAGTTTGCCAATAATCCAGCATATTATAATACGGTAAGATATTTAAATGATTTAGAAGACCTAAAGGATCCTCAGCTTAATATACCAGTTACTATAGAGGGTAGATATGGACTGGGTGCACCTCAGGATAAAATAGATCAGTCTATTGGCGAATCCGGAGATAAAATCATTCCAGGAAATGTTCAAACACTTATAGACTCTTTTGCTAAAACCAACGCCGATTCAGATGTCCAAAAATTGATAACACTCATTAAATCTGGTTATAGTTTTAGTCAAGCAGTAGATAAAGTTAAAAATAAAGACTATAATTTACCTGAAAATTTAGAGAATTTTCCTTGGATAAAAAATGATATGGAATAGCTATGTCTGATTTTTATTTTGATCTTTCTGGAGACATTATGTTGTCTGCTAACAGGGACATAGCCCTTGTATCAAGCTCTGGTCAAAAAGATGTACAACAAATTTTTATTAGATTAATGACAGAAACTGGTGACTTCTACGCATACCCGCAGTTGGGATGCGACCTATCCGTGCTTTATGGAATGCCACAAACTATTGCAACTGGCGAAATAGGAAAAAGAATTGTTAGGTCTGCCTTAGAAAATCCAGAAAAAGGTGGAATTTTTAAAGGAAGAAATATTAGCATAGAAGCAGTTCCAACTTCAGCTAATACAATAAGGTTTGATGTACATATCTTGGATAACTCACTAGACCCGGTAACACTTTCTGTTACTCAAGACTTATAAAGGAATATAAATGCCAATTGTTTACAGTAAGACTAAAGATCAGATACTTACTCAAATGTTGCAATCTTTGCAGAGAAACGCAGGGATAACAGCAACTCATCCAGGATCTATAGCCAGAGCCTTTGCTGAGGCACTTGCAGTTGAAATAGGAGATTTGTACGAAGCACTTAAATTCGGCATAGATCAATCTTGTCTTTCTACTGCAAAAGGCAGATCACTAGATCTAATTGGAGAATTATATTCAGTAAGAAGAAGACTTATAGCTAGCGAGGCTGAACAAGAAAGGGCTAGCTATAATATAGAGTTTTATATTTCGAATGTTCAGGCATCTGATATTATAATTCCAAAAGATACTTTGGTTTATAACGATGTTACCTCATTTTCAACAAGACAATATCAGTATAGATTAGTTGATGACGTCATGATATTGGCTGGAACAACCAGAGTTTATGGAAGAGTAGTGCCCAATTTCCAAGGTAATGACTTTACTGCTTCTGTTGCGACTCTCACAAAACATAATTTTGTTTCTCCAGATGGAACTTTAATTTTCTGTGTTAATCCAAAAGAAGTATACTCTATGTCTAATATGGAGTCAGATGACTTATATAGAATGAGAATTAGTAGATCAATAAAAGAAACTTCTTATGGAACAAATGAATCTTTAAGGCTTACAGCTTTAGCAATTCCAGGAGTTAGAGATATCAGAGTGAGAGAATCATCCTATGGACTAGGTTCTTGTGATGTGATTATTGTTCCAGAATCTCAAAGAATAGATGCAGCTTTTGTTGATTCTGTAGCAAATGCTTTGTCAGCAAAAAAACCAGTAGGAATTAAGCTTAATATAAGAATAGCAGAAAGAGTCCCAGTTAACGTAGCGGTGAACGTTGTTCTGCCAGCTGGCTTAAGCTCTAAAGTTGTTACATCTATAGAGACTCAAGCTTCTCTCTTTGTTAAGAGATATCTTAACTCACAAACCATTGGAAGCTCTATATCTTTTGGTGATATAGAGTCTCAAGTGAGAGCTTCATCGGACTTTGTTAAGTCTGTCAGCATTCTAAGCGTAACTTCAAATGGTCAAGAAGTTTCAAAGGGTGTATTTAGGATAAATTCTGATAGAGAATACATAATTGCCGGATCTGTTTCTGTCTTTTCTGTTATAATATCTTAATAACTTTTTGAAAAGGAAATTAGCATGGCAGAAAAAATGTACCTGATTACAAAGACTCAGATTGTTAAGGCAAAAAACAAAGGTAATGCAGTAGGGATCACTAGTGGAGAAGAGGATATTCCAGGCTCAGTGCTCGCCTCCACTCTAAGCGCAGAAGAAATATCCGCAAATGAAGCTTCTAAATATTTTAGTGTAGTAGATAAAAATGATTTTATTTATGAAGATTATTTAGAAGAATCAGTAGAAGAGCTTGACAATTATTTTAATTCTCTAGATAACTCTATCTCAGCTTCAGTCTCTACCGCTGGGGATACTGTAAGTATTCATTCTTCTACTGTAGACTTTTTAAGATCAGAGAATAAGCGTTTAGCAAGACTTGTTGACAAGCATAAAAACGTAAAAGAAGAAGCTGCTAATGCAGTTTATCAAGCAGCCTATCAAGCATTTAGTTCTTTCGAGATACCTAAGGTATCTTATAGGAACTATAATACAGCAAATAAGGGAACCCCAGAAACAGCGGTTGCTGTATTCTCTGACTGGCAACTTGGTAAAATTACTAAGAGCTATAACTCTGACGTATTAGCCAAGCGAATGGAACTCTATACAGAAAAGATGCTAGAGATTGTCAACATTCAAAGAATGCATCATAATATTGACACCTTGCATGTATGGCTGCTGGGAGATATAGTTGAGGGCGAAGAGATATTCCCAGGTCAAAGCCATCTTTTGGACGCTGGCCTATATAGACAGGTCGGTATGTATGGTCCAGAAATACTAACTAAGTTTATGACTATCGCACTTCAAAACTTTAAACACATTCATGTAGCTGGAGTGATTGGCAATCATGGAGCTGTTGGTGGAAGAGCAAGAAGACAGCATGATCCAGAAACAAATATGGACAGACTTCTCTATAAGATTATTCAGTGGATTTTTAAAGACGAAAAAAGAATCACATTTGATATTCCAGATGGTAGAGGAGAGAGAAGCTTCTACGCCATAGATAGAATAGGAAGTTATAGTAGTCTTTTAATTCACGGCGACCAGATGCCTGCTCCAAGTTCTTTTCATGGTTACTATAAAAAGGTAATGGGATGGAAAGATGGAGCGATCCCAGAAGAGTTTGATGATGTGTTTATGGGTCATTATCATCAGCAATTTAAAATGACAATAGGTAGTGGTATTCTTAGAATCTCTGGATCACCAGAGAGTCATAACACTTACGCGCAAGAGTATTTTCAGTCTATGAGTAGACCTTGTCAGCATTTGATGTTTGTTCATCCCGATAGAGGAATTACCTCTGAATACTCTATATGGCTAGATGAAGTTTAGGAGCAATAATTATTAAATGAAAACTTATTTTTTAGCTCTAAGAAATCAGGATTTTACAATAGCGTCCAATATTTGGACCACTGGTTCTATAGACCTATATTCAAATAAGTTTTATACAAATTACTCAGTTTATAGATCTCAATATGGAAATAACTTAATGGGAGACTATAAATTCACTGGCACTAGTGTTATTCCAGATGCAACACCCACAATACCAGGTGCTTACACAGTAACAAACTATGGCGAAATACTTAATGACCAAGATTTTGGTGAATACTACATATTTAATTATGATGAACAAGAGGGTTCATTCTATATTTATGAGACACATGCAACTCCATACAGAGTTATCGATGCATCGGGATTTTCATACCTTCCTAGATTCGTAGATACAAACAGTAGTATAGATATTATACGGATACAAGCATGCGTTTAGTGATCTACCTGGTTTAGAGAATCCAACATTTGAATTAAAGATATTTACCTCTGATAAAAAGAATTCTAGCAATTCTGACTGGAGAGAAATAGCTTCAATTCAAGATAATATAACTGTATTATTTTTGAGAAATGTAAAGAGATATATAAAATTTCAAGTAACGTTCAACGCTGAATCTAATATTTCATTAGCAAACTTTTTGTTACTTGTTCAAGTTCAAATAGCTGATATAACTGTTCCTGTCATAACAAATCATACTAGAAATCTATTATCTAGATTTCCTAGTTGGACAAAAATCTATCAAGATTCTATCGAAAAAGCTACTCCTCAGTTGGCTACTCCAGATACAGTTGCTGGAACACTTCTCAATGCGCTAACTGGGGAATGTTTTAATTACGTAGATGCTGCAATAAGCAATTATGAATTAGATTCATTTATTACAGAAGCAAACATTGATCAACCAGCATGGATATATGTAAGCACTCCTGTTGATCCAGGTTTTATCAAAGTTAGAGGCGATGGCATAGAACTTGGAAGAGTGTCTTCCTATCAAGATTTACTCAGGTCTAGCGAGACAGATTATGTTTTTTATTATAACTATACTACTTTTGACCTTTATACAAACAAAGACTTTACAAAACTATATGTTGATCAAACAGTAGTAGATCAAATACCTATACAAAATTTTAATGCCTTTGATGAAACAGGATTAAGAGTTGGTCTTCAAAGATTATATCTAGAGTCAAATGAAAATTTTAGATCTAGAATACTAGATGTTTATATTAATCCACCAGACATTAATGAAGAGGGATTAAAGAGAACTTTAAGAAGAGAACTAGATATATGGAGAGCCTATGATGCAACTCCAAACTCAAAATATATTGGAGCTACCCCAGAAATATATGAAATACAAAACATATTGTCTAGCACTCCATATTTTGATGATGAAGGAAATCCAGAAAGAAGATTCTTTGATTTTGTAGAAGATCTAAATAAAAGACATCCGTCTAATTTTGGATATATTAAATGGGGAGAGTCTTACTGGGATTATGCTGGATTAAATCAGGAAGGTGTTTCAAGGATACCTCAGCAGTCCGATGCTACTCCTGTGGCATCACCATTTTATCAGATGGGAATAGGAGACTTTGAAGATGCGAGGATTGTTCTAGAGGAGCTAGATAGAAGAACAAAACCTTACTCATTTAAACTTAGAGCTCATGGTTATAAGTATGATTCAGTAAGCTCAAATAATTATGAGCCAATACAATTAAAATATGATACGTACGTAAGTTATATGGAACCATATTATAATCATGGAGCAGCAACAATAAATTATGATCTTTATGTTAAATTAGCTGCACATGGAATAATACCTGCCAATACTGTATTCAAAGCCAATCTTACAGATACAGTAAAAAATACTTTTGCTCCAACAGCAAGTGCTTCACCAGAGTTTATTATTAGAAACATATTCAATGCTTCTGGTCTAACTTCAAGTGATATTAGATTCATATCAAACGATTCTGCAGCAACTCCATATTATAACGTTATAAATCCTTCTGCTGCGCAGAGTTATGTACTAGCTCAAATTCCCATATCTGCTATACAGCAAGCGACTGTTAACTTTGTTAGTGCAAAAGATCCATCCAATACTTCTGGCAACTATGGATGGATATCTTTTGATGGAGTATCTTTAGCAAGCAGTACTTCAGTTAGAATAGTTAAAAACTTTTCTAATCCAACATATTTTGATGGTCAATTAAGAATATCGTCTCGCATATACGATGCAATACAATATAGAACTGTTCAATCTCCAAAAATAAGAAACAGTGGAGAATACACTATAATTAATAAACCATCTGTTTCGGCTACCAAGTCAAGTATAGTTATTACTCCAAAAGATATAATAAAGAATTTTAGTATTCCTCAAAATGCAACACCACAGTTTGTTCATATAGACAACGTATTCGCAGACATGCCTTATACTAAGGCTCCTATATTTGATCCAGCAAAAGTATATGGAGGAAGATCTCTAAATAGAGATGAAAATGAAATATACTTTATTCCTTCATCTCCAAATATACACCTATCTTATGTGTCTCCACCTTTTGCTAATCCAACCACTTATAATGAATATGCTTCGACAAGTGGTGCAACTTACAATTATTATTTTACGGAAACTAAATTCCCATACACTTCTACTCCAACCTACATTATTATAGGTTCTAATGATGGAGAAGTTTATCCATTTAAGTATCCTAACTGGGAAGAGTTTAATTCAGATTCAATAGAAACTTATAATTTTTATATATCTGAAAAAGGAATTGTTCATGCTTCACCTAATATCAATAATGACTTACTTGATTCTAAGAATTCAGATGTAATTAACTACTACACTTTGGAGCGCTCAGCATTTGGACTTCAGAATTACGCATCCTCTCCAAGTATGTATTTCACTTCTGTTGAGCCGATATATGATACAGATGAAGTAAAAATATGGACAGATTATAGTTATGTAGATGATGAAATCATTGTTTTTACAGATGATCTAGAAAAAAATGTTTCTTTAAATTATTATGATTCTAGCACTGGAAGGTATTTAATTAATAAATTGCCAGTTAGAGCAAAATATATTTATGATTCAACAAAATATATATCTCCCTCAATAAGAACTGGTTGGTACTTCCAAGACGAAGATAGATTTATCTACGCAAAACCAAAAACAGAAATAGATTTAAATAATTCTGAAATAGTTCTTGACCAAATTGCTAGAAAAGGTTCTCCAATTATTGTTAATGTTGTTGACTCAACTGGAGCTACAACTAACTATAATCAGGTTTCTTTTTACGATGAGGCAACTCCTTCAATATATTCCTTTAACAACTTTGAATATATCACTGCAAAAGATTCGTCAAAAATTTACTTAGCATACTCCAATTTCTTTGACGCAAAAGTGGTGGATACATATACTGGATTGACAATTGTCAGCGATTATTCATCTGCATCAAATGTAATTGCACCAATAACAATCGGTGCTACACCTGCCTTCATAGTAGGCAGAAAGTATAAGGTAACCTATAGAGTAAAAGATTGTTTCAATGTTGATAATCAATATTATAATTCTTTAGATTCTTCATATAGAACAAAAGTAACTCTTTTGAGTACACCAAATAGTTCATACACTACTCATATCACTTTTGAATCATCACTCTATGACGAAGATTATGAACTTCCTGAGATTAAATTAAATCCACTGTATTCTGCCTTAAATGAAGGATACTTATATCTATCGCATAATGAATATGAATATGCAACAGTTGAGTATAGTTTGTCTCCAAAACAAGTTTTAGCAGATAATAAGGACTTTATGGTTTTGAATGTATTTTCTTTGGATTCAAATGGAAACCCAAAACCATATTCTAATTTCCAAATAGCTGGATCACAAATAGCAGCAACTCCAAGTGTATTTACAACAAACATAGATGGGTTCGCAAGATCTCAAGTTAGATATACGGGATCAAATGTTCCTTTTGAAGAAAGCAAATCTTTTGTCCTTAAAGAGCCAAACAATAACGGCTCTACCATTAACTATTATGTTAAGCCTTATTATCAAGCGGTTAATAAAGTTTCTGCAGAAGTGGATAAAAAGATAGTTACAGCAGATGGTTTACAGAATATAAAAATAGTTGGAAAAACAAATTCAAATGTTTATGTATATTGGAGAAGAGCTAGAAGTCTTTATGATTTGTTTAACTTATCTTATTCAAACACAACAACTGCGCCAGGTCAATCTGGAATATCAGGAAGAGCCACTTCTGATTCAAATGGTCTATTCACTATAGGTGACTTTATTTGTCAGCCAGATGCAACACCTGGATACTGGTTTGTTTCTGTGGAGACAAACTTTGATACTTCTGGATCTGTTCCAACGCAAACTCAAGCTGGCGATATAGTTTATTGGTTTGAAAAATACGACTCTAGCCAGTCAACACTGGATGAACCAGTACTAGAGCCAAGAATAGATTTTAATATGCGTAATTACTACTATGCAGCAACTCCAGCTTTTAAAGTCAACACTTTAACTGAACAACCTTACTATAATAGCTATGCAGCAACCCCTAGTTGGAAGCTTCCTTCTTGGTATCCAATAGCTAAATATACTCAATATCAGATGGGCTTAATGGGTGCAACGCCTTATGTAGTTGAATACACAAATCTGCGTCCAGATTACGAAGAGGAATAATTTGTGAAAGTTTTTGAGAATAAGACAAATCTTGGCAAAGAACCAGCAGTTAAAAAGGGGCATGTTCTCCCAACTGATGCTGTAAATTTGGGGTGGTTTTCTGGACAAGATGTTAATCCAGAAAATAATTTATCAGTTACAGATTTATCACATTTAATTCCAGAGAATACTTCTCCAGTATTATCATCTGAAACAGATTCGATTATGTATTCAGACGAATTTGGAACGCTCAGGTATGCAGTTAACAATCCACAGGCTAATCAATACCTAGGGTCTCCAATTGTGAATAATCCAGAAGTTTGTGTCAGTAATTTAATAATATCACCTCTACCTGAGGGCGTCACAAATTTGACTGCAGAGCAGTATTCATCTGCTTTATTTGCTCATAGTTTTTATATCAGCACTCACTACGTATTGTTGCCATCCAATGCCGCAGCTTACTCCGGAATGAGTGATACTCCAGAATTAAGAGAGCCATCACGATACAATATTAAAGTTGTAGATTCTTCGGCAAATAATTTTGTTGATGAGTCAGGAAAGAACAAGTATAGAATACTTATTGATAAGTATGTTAATACAAGAACAAACGCAGATCTTCAGAATTCTCAGTATCAAGGTTTAGATTTTTATAGAGTAGTCGTTTTATTAGAAGTGGCAGATCCGATAGATCTGTATCTCATTTATGATAAATATGAAAAAGACGCAGAAAATATTCCATATAATCCTTTCTTTGGTTATAAAGAAAAAATAAATACTCTTCCATATTATCAATATGTAGTTGAAGAATCTGAGGTAATAGATCCAGGTTCTATAGAAAGAAAAGTTTATTCAACTCAATTATTTTCTTTTAAAGAAAATGTATTATTAAAAAGAAAAGAAAATAACTATGGTTGGAAAATATATGTTCCAAGAAAAGCAATACAGGATCCAAGAACATTTCAAAACTTTAACTGGAGAATTATTGCAAAGATAACTTATAACTTTGCTCAGGTAAGAAATGTATACTCAGAAGCAGCTGACGATAGAGCAACTCTTAATGTTGGAGTTCTATATTCAGGCGAAGAATCAGCAGCAAAGAATGCATATGTATTCTACAATCTTCAAGAGTCAGTATTTAATCTGCAAAATTTTATTTTTGAAAATCCTCGTGCGTCAATAACAGATAAATCTCAAAAAAATTATTGGTTAGTTAATATAGATGATACAAATGTTGATTATAGTTCCTATGATTTTTTGATATGGACACCACTCAAACCAATTACTCCAGATCAAGGACAGCAAATCGCTGCAATACAAGATAAAAATATTTCTGTTTTTGTAGATGGTTCTGAAATAGCAGCTAATCCAAGTGCTGGATTTTCTAATTTAAATATAGATATGTCAATTAGCTCGAGCTCTAGTGGCTCTATAGGTATAAATGATACCTATCAAAATGCAGATACAAGCTTTAATGCGTGGTCTCTTTCAGAATATCATGAAGGAGAAGTCCCAATGCATAGTATATTTGGTAAAAGAAAAAATATATTAGACAACAATGCTCTTCTTCCAATAATAACTTTTACCGGAACACCAAATTCAGATTCTGCATCAAAGGCATTAGTTACTGTTGGCTCCAACACGGCTATATTAAAGACTACAAAAAATTCACAGGTATTGTTTTCTTCTAGTTTAATCACTTGCGTAAATCCATTTCTTCAACTACTAAATGACAAAATTTTAGGAGATGGAACTCAAACATCTAATAATGGATCATCCAATATATTTCCTGTAGGAAAAATTGGATCACAAAATGTTGCAGTAACTGCTGCAGTTGTTGGTCCTAATAAACTATTTTATAATATTCTTTGTGGTGTCAATAAAAATAAAGTGAATAGCTTTGCTACAAACAATACATCTTCTAAATCTAATGTACTTTGGAATGTATCTCCTTGGAGAAGCTCTTGGACAATAAATGGAAAAGTTACAAATGGTAAAGTAACAGTATTATCTGATCAAGAAAAACAGGAATATAATTTTTCTTCTAAATCAGAAATAGGTAACAGTACATCAAAATTCTGCAGGCAAATTTCTCCATCTTTATCTTCCACTATGTTGGGTGATTTTGAGGCAACAACTAATGGCGGCGATGCTCAAAACATTATAAATTCTGATTTTAGTAATGTTGAATTTTATTTAGAGTGTACTAATAAAAATGTTGAATTTCTAAATTTTTCAAAAGATTTTGATAATACAGAAATTGTTAGTAATCAACCCAGTGCTAAGTATGTTTTCTACAAATTAAATACCCCCGCGTCTAATCAAATTACAAATAAATCTGAAGTATCAATAGATGCAGTATCAAACGTTTTTTCCGCTGAATTTAATTTCAATACAGTAAGATATCCATATATCATTGTTGGTTCTTCTCAATATGAAGATAGAACAGGTTCTACAATAAGAACTCCAACGGATTTTCTTCCTGGATCTCAGAATACAAAAGACTACTCTTTTTCTTTTAAGACAAAAATTTCAATAAATGAAATTAGAAAAACAATTAATACATATAGAATTAATTGGTCAGCACCGTTTTCTGCAGAAGTTGGAACTACGGCCAGATTTTCCAATATTACATTTGTTCAAGAAAGAAATGGCGTATCTCTTGAAAGAGGATTCTATTCTAATACTAAAGCAGCAGAAAATAAAACTAAAATAAAAAAGTCTTTTTCTCCTTTCAATGGATATAATTATCCTGGAATAATATATTCAAGAACAGATATAGCTGCTGTAGATCAGGATTCTGTAAATGATTCTTTTAATACATTCCACTATACTGGCGATATAGATGAAGGAAATAGATGGGATGAATACAGACTTGGATATAGCGAAAAAATAATACTTCAAGATTCTAATGGTAAAACATTATCGGTGAATCAACCAAACGATAAATATCCTTATGTTGTAACAACAAAAACACGCGGTGGAATTCGAGGAAGAGAAGTTGCAAAATCTGATATACAAAGTGCCATCACAAATGCCAGAACTCAAAATAACTGGGAAGATTTATTGGAAGGAGAGGAATTAGAACACTATCTTTGGTCCACAGAAGTAATTAATGGTTCAAAAATTCATTATTTTAGGTCATTATTTAAAGATTGGCTTATCAATACATATATAAAATCAAAAAGAAATAATTTAGGCCTTGCCCTTCAAAATATTGGCTTTTCAGATATTGAGATACTTCAAAGTTTCAGTAATTCTGAAGTCGATGCTCAATTTAATTTAGCATATCCAAATTTATTTCATGTTCGAACAGAAGAACAAACATTTCAGATACCAGGAAGATCATTAACTCCAGCTACATCCAACAGTACTGTTTCTGGTGCAAACTATACAAAATACATTCAATATACACTGCAACAAATATTCAAAAAAGAAACAATAAATATTGATGGAGTATATGGATTAAAAACATATAATCTAGTAAAAAGATTCCAACAATTAAAGAGTCAAAGTTTTATTGATGGAATTGTAGACTCTGAAACAAAATCTGTTCTTGCACATTTTTGGTTAAAACTTCATAGAGATAATTTTGCTAGGTTTGAAAAACTAAGGAATGATGCCCCAGCTGGAACAAAAAGATTTATTAATGCTGCAGTAAAATATTCTGATATATCTTCAATATTAGAAGGAAGAGAATATAGAAGAATTAGTTTTACTGGAATAAAAGGTCCAACTACAATAGTTGATTATATAATGGTCAGAATTCCACAAAGAGAAGCTAATCAAACTATTCATTCAGTAAAAATTAAATCAGGAGAATGGCCATTAGTTATTGATAACGTTCATCTTTATGACGAAGATTTTAATATCAAGAGAATATATGGTTCTGGTTCTCCAGAGTTTGCCGGAAGAATTTATAGTCCTCAAGCTCTAGATCAAGATGTAAGAGTACCAGCAAATTCTGAAAGAATTGTCTCATTTGTTAATGGTAGGCCAGGAGCAAAATGGCTTGGAATAAAAGTCAAAGGAGTTAAGCTTAAGGCAGATAGGTATGGTCCTAACGCTGAGGGGTTCTCTATATCCGGAATCGACTTTGAACTAACGGCTCAGGGCCCAACTATTTCAGCTGTAAAAGGTGAAGACGCAAGGTTTACTGGAATAATAGAAGGAACAATATCTGGTTATACAGATATAAAATCTGACGAGGAAGCAACAGTAGTTTTTAGCACTTTTGCTGAGCTACAAAAAACACCGAATGCAAATATATCTCAAATTAATGTAAATAAATTAAACTTTACAGTAGTGCAAGAAAGAGAAGGAGTTAAAATATCTAAGGATATATCTTACTCAGTTTCTCCAACAGACAGAACAAATATATTAAACCAAGGGATATCATTTACGTATGATGATATTTTAGGTGATAATGATTTACCGATACAAACAGATGCACTTAGTTCTGGAACTAGCTTCAACGTAGGAACAATAACCAAGGGCGTTTGTCAAAGACTATCTGGAACTTCTGCTGCTACAACGGTAAGTTCTTCGGACTTTTCTATAACAAGCTATAAAACCAACGCTTACATCGTTAAGACTACAAATGGTGTCGATTATGAATCAATAGAAGCTTCTCCAGAAACAGTTGTATCAGATTACTACTTAGCAGACGCTGACAATATATCTAGTAGACAAAATTCTATTCAGACTGTTAATATAAAAGATGGCTTAACAGTTCTTGTTGATTCTATTGGCAGGGCAGTGGGCTTTCCAAATTTTGATTCTTATAAGCCAACTGGAACAAATAATGTTGTTAGTTTTGGATTTTTAAATCTTATATGGAATGAAACAAGTGCAGCCCCTTATGGATTAGACTGGGGTTTCTTGTATATACCAAACAATAGCCAAATCGATAAAAGAAAAAAACTATTAGGAAGAAAAATATCATATCTAGAGTGGCTTGAATATGAAGGCACTGGCGATGTGTATATTGCAGTCAACGCATTTGACGCAGATAATGATGCAAGTAGTACAAATAATATTGTAGGTTTTCAAGAAAGATATGGGGCAATATCTGAGTCTAATGCTCCAGCTAGATATATATGCCCAGTATATTCTGTTAAGGTAAAAAACAGATCAAAAATAAGAGTTTCTAGTCCACCTAAAGATCTAAGCAAATTCGATACATGGTTTGTTAATGTTGGCGTTGGGCGATTCATAAAGAAAATAACTATACCAATAGATTATAATTTCCTAGTTGGTAACTGGATGAGAGAATATAAAGGCAAAGAATTAATTTGTCACTATGACACTACTAAAATCCAGGTTCCTTATTCATCAATATTTGGAACTGGACATTATGATATTCATGAAGAGAATCCAGTTATAGTATCTGACGATACTATAACCCTAAGACATCGTTCTTTTATTGTCGCACAGGAGCAATACGATAAGAAGCTAGTTGACAAAGGAAATTACACAGATGCTAGTCCAATAGTTCCTTGGGTTTTTATATCTATAAAGAATGAACAAGGTAATTGGATCTCTGTATCTAGAAAACAGATAAGAGACTACGATAAGAATACTGGAAGAATAACTTTTGTAAAAGAAATAGTTCCAACTTCTGATAAGAATATTAAAGTTACTTACACAGTTAAGAATTCAGATCTTATGCTTCATCAAATAGATGGAGAGATCATTCCGCTTAATCCTTATCTGTTTATTGAACAGAATAAACCAATATTTTTATATATACTTCCAATTAAGTGTGAAGAAATTGTTGATGGAGAAAATAAGTCGGCAACAGGTTTTGTTTCTACTGGGGCGGTTAAATTTACATACGATTCAAATATATTCAATAATAAGTCTACAGTTTATAATCCTTTAGCTCTACATATAGCAACTATAAATGTTAATAATACTTATGACTTTGATAATATGCAGTTCCAAGATATGCGAGTCAGAGGTGGCGGAATAAAGCATAATGTTGCAGTTAAATCAAGTTTTGAAAGCAATGCTGAAGTGGCATCTTATGCAGATATATATACTGGTCACGGCTATGTGCATGCAAATGGTGGATATGTTGTAATTCAAATACCAAGAAAAGTAATGGAAAACTTTAATTCTAAGCAGCAGGTATATGACATAGTAAGAAACAATCTTACTGCAGGAGTTAGCTTTGATATTCAAGATGTAGACGGAACTGATTGGAGATCCATTAATTATGCTTAGTAATCTTGGTAATTTTGTATCATCGTTTAGTTCAAGGTCAAGAAAAACTGTAAGTTCTGTTCTTCAGGAATCAAAACTTGAAAAAGCAGAGATAAATAGACTTTTGAGTAAAGTTTCATCTTTTACTTCCGCATCAGATTATGTGCCGGCTCTTATTTCTCCTCTCACTGAGATACAAAGAACTCCAATTATAGATCTTTTTAGAGAACTAGAGTTGAGAATGAAAACCCTATACAACATTTCTTCTACACTATCTTTGATATCATCTTCTATGGAAAATATATTCCGGTGGAGAAATAAAGAAAATTGAAAACGATCTAGCCTACCTAAATGCCTATCTTGATAAGTATACATTCTTATCTGGAGAAGAAGATCTATATAATTTAAGCTTTGTAGAAAATTTTGACAATGATCAAAATTCTTATATATATGATAATAATATTTTAAGTTCTATTCCTGATAGAAATAATATGAATTTTTCTAATTCAGAAACTGCTCATATTGATTCTTTTACTGGAACATTAAAGTTTTCTTCATTAAATGAATCAATTTTATCTCCAATCATTCAGGATAATATTGCCTCGATTGAGTACTTTACTAACTTTCCTAAAAATAATATAAGTAGCGATACAGGAGTGTCTAATGTTATTGTAGGTAATTCAAATAATTCTTGGAACTTAACTGTTAAATCTCCTAACGTAATAAATGATTCAATTTTTTTGCAGGCGAAATTTTCTTCTTTTAATAAAAATACAGCTCCATTTTCTGGAGCAGAAGTAGCAGTTAAAATTGTTTTAAGAGTTCCAGTTCTTTCCTCGAGAATTAGAATATCACCTAATGTTGGATTTGGACTTTATTTAACTCAAGTTGTTATTGAAAAGATTGAAAATAATGAGAATACTAATCAAACAATTTTAACTAGTTCAATTTACTCTGATAAAAATATTGACTTTGATTTTCCTGAAATAACAGTGAAATCATTTATTTTGTTCTTCAAACAAAAAAACTATAAGAGAACAAAAATTAATTCTCTTCAATCAGAAATAAATTCAAAAATGATTAGCTATATAGTTGATTCATTAAGATCTGAAAGAAAAAAGAATCACGATGTACTTCAAGACTACGTAATTAATTTCTTTATAAAAGATACAGATAAAAATTATATACTTAAAAATAAATCAATTTATACATATGACTATACAAAATATTATCCAGTATCTGGATCAAAAAAAGAGATTAATTTATTAAAAGAAATTAGAAGAGAAAAGCTTCCAGCAGATATAGATGCTGTAAATAAATTTAAGAATTCAGATCTAATATCAAATATGATTTTTGCAATTATTTCTTTTTCTATTGGTTCAAATTTAAGAAGATTCAATAATCAAACATATATTGATTCTAATCTAAGATCAACAACAAAATCAATCGGGGGCTACGCCTCTGGTGGAATACTTCCACTTGGAGATTCAAATAACATTGCCAACAACATTCATTATACTAATGAAAGTTATTCGTCTTTTAGTAAAGAAGATGCAATTCAATCAATGTCTAATTCGGAAGATGTCAATATGTATGAATATATGTTTTCAATAAAAAATATATCTTTATTTACTTTAAAGTCGACGAACAGACCTGCAAATCAAAGGTCATTTTATGTCAGTAAAAAACTTCCTTTAGATTCAAGGCCACTATCTGTTAAGATGATAGCTGAAGAAATTGATACAATGGTTTCACCTAGCTCACTTAACATGCCAAGAGCAACTGCCGTAGAATATTCAGTATCTGTAAAGGATAATCCAACATCTGAATTAGATTGGATACCAGTATTGCCATGGAATCAAAACAATGTTGAAGTAGAATTATTGATTCCAGACAGTAATTCTAACCAGGCTAAGTTAAGATTTTCTCCAATGCAAGACAGTATATCTGTTTACAAAAATGGAATGATTCTTGATTCACAAAATTATGTTATAGCCGGAAATCTTATAGAATTGATATCTCCTGATAAGGCAGTATATACAGTTAAGTACACTCCAATCAATTCATCAATCCATAAAGAAGTTGCGTTATTTTCCAGAAGCTTAGCTTCTCCAGTTCTTTCTACCTTCTCTTCTAATGGACAGAATGGTGAATATTTTTCTGGATTGAATTCAGATAAATCTGTTACCCTATCTAAGAATGCTTATATAGATAGATCAAAATTTGTAGGTGCAACATATAATGTATACATGGGAACAATAACATCTTCGAATAGTTCTTTCGGTAATTTTGATTACTCATCTTATTCTCCAGTAAAAGTTGTTTTTTCTGATGGAACTACCGCTATCAATTTAACAAATTATGTACTATCCAGTAGTCAAATTGCATCCTTTCCAAATAGAGACGGATACTATTTTATCCATTATGATAATAGATTATTATTTAATAAAAATATAACTCAATCTTTTAGAGTAATATATCAATATGTTCCAGATATTTTTAGGTATAGAGTAGTATTAAGATCACTTGATCAAACTTCAAAAAACTACTCTTTAGATAGACTATTGTTTAAGTTTTCTTCTGAAAAAGAAAATTCAATTGTGAATAATTTTATTAGATATGATAATCTATTTAAAGAAAAACTAATATAGGATTTTTATGACACAATTATCTACAAATACACTTGCAACAGCTCAAGTTATTTCAAAAGTTCAAGAGTTCATAGCACAATATGTTAGAAACAATAATGTTTCTCCAAAGGATTATGACGAAGCTTATAAAAATTTGGTTATTGAAATTAAAAAATCTATTGGTGGACCAATGACTAGTTTAGATTTTATAAATAAAGGCGATATTCCTTCATCGCAAAGGTTTAATACATTTGTCAGAAATATATCTAATGATATTAATTTGGTTACTCATCAAATAGATTCTTTAACAGCAAATTATGTTAATACTTTTAATATTATTCATGATGAAATTGAATCAGAAAAATCCTTTATAGATAGAATAAGATCTAAAGTAGCAGCACTGGAACTTTATTCTGGAAGTACATCTAATAACATAACTTACTTTGGCGACTTATTAAACAATATGGATATGATTGATGTCAACAAGTCTAATCAAGTTGGATTATGTGACGTAACTGATGGAATAGCATGCCTGCGCAAAAAAGATATTAAGCCCTGGAAATCAAAAATTGTAATTCATAATCAAAACTATAATGAGTCTAATACACAAAACAGCAGCGTTTTTGGAGTATCAAATGGTTTACCCGGATGTAACTTCCTTTATACTATGGGTAAACCATCTAACAGTTTAGCTAATGCAGATAATCATCCATATCTTTTTCAAAAAGATTCCTCCATAATTAAATCTGATCCTGCAAAAATGACAGATGAAAGTCCAGCTTCATATATGGAATATGAAGCAATAAGTTTAGTGAAAAATCAGCGGTTCCAAAGCTAGACAAGACTATGAATTTCAATATCTAGCAAACAACACAGAAATAGATTGGTCATCATTTGATTCTACTAAACCATTAAAGCTAACTGTAGAACTAACATCAACAAAGTCTTCTGGTGAGTATATAAATTATATATCAATTATTCCATTTTTTGGATATGATAATATTGATTTAAATGCTTCAATAAAAAATCTAAAAATTATATCTATTAAAATTTTTAATGAAAAAGATAAAAGTAATATTTATGAATTGATTAATGGAGGGCCCATGTATGTTGGTGCAGACATATCTGGTGCAACAATTTCTAATTATAAGAACTATTCTTATAATAAAGGAGTGCTAAGATTTCCAGAGGTTTTAGCAAACAAAGTATATATTACTTTTGAACAACCAGAGTTTAAGGATGTAAGAATCAAACACGCCTACTGGACTCCTTATACGTCTTCTAATTTAAACGTAAAATGGAAAGATCAAGAAAGATTTAATCCAAAAGCTTCTGGTGTTCTTCCAGATGGAGCAAAAAATATAAAATGGAATCAAAATTTAATAGTTCCAAATTTTGAAACACCAAATTCCATAAAGGGTTCAACATCAGATACGCTAAGAGTAGATTTGTCTTATTCTTATGTAACTACAGAAAATAAAATCATTACGAATAAAGTGGAGTCAGTATATCTGAAAAGAAATTTTGAATATCTCAATGCTAAGAGGGCAGCAATTGGAATAAGAGATATCTATGTTGGAAAAGAAATGTTTACAGATTCAGCAGAAATAGTATCTAAACCTTTTTATGTGCATAAGGATGTAGATCTTGTAAGCTTAGAAGTGTCAGATGAAATTACTTCTTCCGAAGATTATTCAACATCAATTGATTACTATATAAGTGTTGATGATGGATTGAATTGGATTCAAATATCTCCACTTCAAAGAAATTTCGAAGCAGTTCCTGAAATAATTTCTTTTAATCAAAATCTTTCTTCAAATAACATTTTGCCACAGATAGCCTACTATAGCTATCCCGAAGTGCCAAACCCAATAAAAAGCATTAGGTTTAGGGCAGTTCTTAAGAAGACCAAGGGAAGTAATGTCACTCCAATTCTTGGATCATATAAAATCGGTGTAAGGTTTAGATAATATGAGTATAGAAAATATACAGAAAAAAAGATTTTTAGAAACAATAATGAAAATTTATTATTGTCTTGGATCAGAGCCAAATAGTAATGATATTTCTGTATTGTTTGGTCAGTATTTTAATGTTAATAGGATAGGAGATCCTGTTACGCTAAGATATGACGATCTTAACTTTTCTGATACAATAGATTATGAAAAGCTTAATAGAATAATGGCTACTTTATTATTTAATACAGATGTTCTTTATGAATCGTTTTATGAAGAAGTGGAACAATTATATTCTGTAATTTCTTCTTATAAATTTAGACTAGATAATCTAAAGAATAAAAGAGCAGAGGTTGAAAAAAAAGTTGATGATCACCTATTTGCTTTAAAAAACACAGATGGATTTTATTATAGTGTATCTAATGCATTTAATGATACTAACAGTACTGATTTAGATAACACTTCTGCTTTTGTTGATACAGAAATTAGAAAAGTAAGCCTTCCAAAATTAAGTTCTGATTTATTTAATTATGTTGCAAATATTCTAAACAATAGCGTTACTGTTGAATTAACAATTGTCTTTGATGGTGAAGTAAAAGAATCAAGAGGTGGTGTCAATTTTGGGAATGTATTTAGTGGATTGAATAATGATCCTTGGACTTATCAAGCAACTGATGGTAGTTTTGGATACAAATCAAACACAATAGGTTTGTGTACTTTAAAAATAACTGTCCCAGTTTCAACAGCTGTTAATAATTCGGTATCAGTAATAGAGGGAAGACTTAGGTCTAAAAAAGCGGTAGACATCTCAGTAGTTATAAGCGATGCACAAGATAGATCTAATTCGATATTAGCTTCTAAAAGTGGATTGTTGGACTATGACGTATTTTCTTTTCATTTTGATCCAAAACCAGTTGGTTTTATAGATATTTATTTAACAAAGGCAGAACCAGATTATGTGAATACTGATTCTTCGCAAAATAAAATCTATGTTTATGATTTTACAATAGATGATTTAGTTATTACTGCTCCGTATTACGACTTCTCTGCTAGATATATAAGCAATCCGATCAGTATACCTAGTGATCAAAATACATCTCTAATGATAGATGCTGTAATGCTAGAGACTAATGACCAGATCCCAAACGGATGCAATATTAACTACTATGTTGCAGTTGATAATAACTCTCCTAACGTTGAACTGTTAAATTGGTATTCAATATCACCAAGTAATTATCCTATTTCTTCAAATGAAAAAGTAATAAATTTTAATGGAGCAGCTCTAAGAGCAAAAAAAATAATTGAATCAAGTGGTGAATCCATATTGCCAACTGATAATGATTTAGTCAAAGTTCCAAGAGCAACAACTTGGAGAAATCCAATAGAAAGCTACTTCTATCAAAATGATTATAACAATATAGGATTTTCTTTGTATAGACTATGCAAAATGCCAGCAGGAGTCAACCCAATAGAAACTTATATATTAGAAAATGTTGATCAAAATCAATTAAGAGTTTCTTTTGTTAGTGGTACTTCACTTAGTCAATCTGTTTGGCAAGATGTTCTAGCCGGAAAAAGAAACGATCTTGTTCTATCACAAAGTAATATGTCCGTTCCAGATAGCCAAGACTTCCTTAGAGCAAATTTCCAATATGGTAGTATACATGTGTCAACAAATATATTTTCAGATTCTGATGTTTCAATAACAAAAAATGTTTTAAAAACAATATATGAAAATGGATTAGGCGGATCTCAGTATTGGGATGTAGAGATTTATTTGAACGGAAGATTACTCTCTAGAGTAGAGCCTGGAGTTTTAAAATCTTCTGTAACATGGAATTTTAAAAAAGGACAAAATAGTTTAGCAATCGTTATCAATAATTCCACAAATCATACCAATGGTGTTAATTCTTCATTTAACGGATCTTTGAGTCTATTTGAAGGTATATCAATTAAAAATATACCATCTATTAAAGTTTATCAAAACTATTTATATCAAGTTAAAATAGAAGATTTAAGAAATCTATATTCTAATGCGGACAATGTTTTCTCAATAATTAATTGGGAAGGAAATAAAGAAATAGTTTACAGAAGAGAAAAAGAAATAGATTCTGGAAGTATAGTTTATTATTATGAGAATCTGAATAATGGAATTACCTCCCTTAGATTAAGGGCAGATCTCTTTAGGGGACAAAACGCTTTTGCTAGTCCATCTATTAACTCTTACAGATTAAAATTTAAACACTAGGAAAATTTATGGCAAAAACATATGTAGACAAATCTAAAAGAGAAACGGTTTTTGAGCCTAATATATCAAGGCAAAGGTTACCATATAAGGGGCCAGTACCTTCAAGCATGCTCAACCTGTACTACGATCAGTTCATTGTCGACTCTGCAAGGCTGGCAAAACAAGCTGAAACATTAGAGTCTTCTTTGGCTCAAATATCTAAAGACTATTCTAATGTTTTTGAGACAGCTACTCCAGATTACTATATTGATAGCAGCATATTGGCAACTGTATATTTAAATTATACAACTTATGATAAAAACTTAAATCAATATTCTACAAACTCGGCCACACCTTACAATAATTCCATATACAATGTTAATAAACAAATGATAAATTCATCTAAAATAAGTCGTATGATCCATAAACTGAATATATTAGAGGATCTAATAGGGAAAAAGGAATAGCTTAAAGTGCCAGAATTTATATACACAGAGAAAAAAGCTCAACAATACCATGGTCCGATTTCAAGCACTGATTTTAATCAGAGAGTCGAGCAAAATTATGCCGATCTCATTTATCTATACAATAAGTATGGAGTTTTAGACAAAAAGGTATCGGAGATTATAGAAAGAGTTGTTAAAGAAAATATATATCTTTCTTCAGCAGTAAATGATTTATATGATCGAATAAGGTCACTAGAAAGCAAAAACACAAATCAGCTTTCACTGTATTCGAAGTCACAAATAGATGTAATTCCATTTTATAATACAGAATATGCGCTCAATACGGGGACACTGCTAAACTTTGATGAGTATTACAATCAGTTGACTCTCCCGAGGGTAACTGGATCTTGTTATTCAAAGATTAAGTTTGTTAATGCTATAGAAGGTCAAGTAATACCAGATTTCCTAGAGACTAGAATAGACAATAGCCTTGCTGGAGGAGACTCTTCTGGTTCGGTAATAGACAGTACTCCAGTTCAGTATGCCTTTTTAGACCAACCAGATAAGGTCTGGAGAAGAAATGTCATACTCAATGAGGTAAATCCATTAGGAGTTAGTCTTTATCTATATGTAAAGGTTCCATCTGGTTCTATGGGAACCTCTTTGTCAAACTGCATAAGACTGATGCCTTATCCAGCTAGTGGAGTTGATGTTGTAAAGGTAGAATATACAACTACCTTAAGTCCAACGCTCTCTGATAAAGATGTATACTTCCCTGTCAACCCAGGATATTATGATGGACAGTATGATGCTGTTGGCAAGGTTGCCCCAGGAGGCTGGAGTGTCCTTGGTTCTGATGTCATAAATAACGCTGGTCCTCTTAATTTCTTGTTTGAGGAAAAGAGTATCACTGCCGTCAGAATACTGCTCAGACAAAAAAACTATGTTGTTGAAAATAACAAATATGTTTATACATATGGGCTATCCAATATGGATATTAGATACGAGAAGTTTCTTCCAACAGGTAAGACTTTTATTAAATTTGATGCCCCTTCTGGAAAAACAATAAACCAAATCACGAATGTATCGCCAAAGATATATAACGTGTCACAGTCTATAGTTTCTGAGATATCTTCCTACAGGGTTTTTTACCAAGTTGGTGGAAATTATAGTACAAATTCAAATTCTGGAGCTTCAACCTGTGTTTATATAGAGCTAACAATGCTCATGCCTGACAATAAAATACCACCAGTATTGTCAGATTTGATTATTCAGGCTGATTATAACCTTTAATTCCTTGCAAAAAATGAAGAATCTTTTTACTATATAATTACAATGTTTCTATAAGGAGAGTATAATGGCAACTTTTTATGTTGGACCAAGACCAGTTTTGAAGGGTCAAAATACTAATGATATGGTCAATCCATTCAAGGGCACGGCTGGAACCTATTCCTACTATCCACTATTTAGCACTAGCCATGTTCTTGATGGCGCTCCGGATAATCATCATGTTCCTGGAACTGGTCGTCATCCTGGCAGCGTACTTCTTTCACAGCTTTTTAATGGCACTACACTCTATGTGCATCCTCTTTCTGGTGTTTTCCCAGACGGATCTGCAACATACGATGGTGCTAGATACCGCCCACTAGAGTTTAAGGGTCTTGTTGGAGCTCAGGCATTTGGTTCTGCCTTTGGTCACGAAAAGCGCACAACAGACTATAGTCTTTACAGCAACTATGTGTTTGACGGTGTAACATCTGCTAATATATTTGCTAACACAGGTCATGGTCCAAGAACAGAAGCAGAGGGTGCAGCAGCATCTTTTGGTTTGTTCAGGCCAGATGAACAAAAGGGTGTCACAAGTGCAAAAGTTTTTACAACTGGATACGGACAAGCAAATACAACTGGAGATTATGGACGCGAAAAAGTCAATGAGTGGTATGGCGTCCCCTCTTCAAAAGCTCTCTGATTATTATAAATCTCCTGTCCTCCTAGAAAAGGATAGTAGAATATCTGGAGCATATGCTTGGCTGGCACTTGTTGCAATAATAGCAACATATGATTATTACGCAATAAAATCAAAAAAAATAGAAACATTAACGAGATCTTTTTGGAGATCAACAGAAAGACCTCTCAAGAGTATTATTCCAATCGCAAGTTGGACAATATTAACAGCACACTTGCTTCTAGAAAAAAAAGTTCGAAGAAGCATCGCGGATAAAAAATAAAAGACAGCCTATGATATAATCTTCTTAGGCGAAGATCGATACTCCCGCCCTATAAATTTAGGGCGGGATTCGATTTATATAAGCAAGTTTTATATCTTTAGGTAAACATAAAGAGGATTATTCATGTCTATACAATCTATAGAAGCGTTAGCAAATAACGGAACGCTATCTTTTGATTTGGCAGAAAAGTATTTGACAATATATTTGGGAGAGGCTGACTGGAAAGAAAAGATAGGCCAACTATGGACTGTACAAAAAAAGAAACTTGCAGATGAACAAAAGGCAAAAGACTTTGTTAAAAAGTCTGTAGCTTGCGCATGCTTGTCGCCTATAATAAATAGAAATACAATTCCTGATGAAAAACACGCAATGCTTTTTTGGGTTGGAGGATGGCCTCAGTTTAATGAAAGAGACTGGTTTGAATTATTCCGCAATATAGTCAAAAAAGATTTAGAGATAGAAAAGAATAGAAAGATTGTCATGGATTTGGGAATCTTTAATCAGATTGATATATCTCCATTGACTAGGCAGGCTTATAATTGGCTATATGGGAATATGGATACTGAGTATTTTTCTTCTAAGCAGAAGAAAGATCAAGCAGCTGACAAATTAAAAAATTTAGTAAAGATTTATGGCGGTGCTGTGATATGCAATGTCTTTACTAATTACTCTTCACACATAAGCAAGGTCCTAAATTGGAGAAGTGGATATTTTATAGAAAGAGAAATACATAAGGTATATTCACTTGACCAGATACTAAAAATAAAACAAGCAGAATTAAATAAAATGAATCCAAAGTACATCAAGATTTTAGAAAGTAAATAAGGAGACTTAAAAAATGTTAGCAGAAACAACAATGCAAGAATCACCAATCCAATCAATAACACAGCAGGTAAAACAGTCTTCTATGTACTCTTTTCGCATAACTGATGAGTTCTTAGATTCATATAGAATTAAAAAGCCACCTTTTGGCAATACTGACGCTGCAGGCAACTCAGTTGGTGAGATAACATTTTTAAGAACCTATTCAAGAATTAAGGAAGATGGCACAAAAGAGAGCTGGGTTGACGTATGCGAAAGAGTAATTAACGGAATGTACTCTCTCCAAAAAGACCATTGTAAGAAAAACAGACTTCCATGGAACGACGCTAAGGCACAGGCTTCAGCAAAAGAAGCGTTTGATCGTTTGTTCAATCTTAAGTGGACACCACCAGGAAGAGGCTTATGGATGATGGGCACTCAGATCGTCAATGTGCAGAAAAACTCTGCAGCGCTACAAAACTGTGCGTTTGTAAGTACATCTGAAATGACTAAGCTTAATCCAGCTAAACCATTTGCATTCCTCATGGAAGCATCTATGTTGGGGGTAGGAGTTGGGTTTGACGATAAGGGTGCAGACAAAGACTTTTTAATTTATGAATCAGATAAACCAGTAATCACTCATTCCATATCTGATGATCGTGAAGGCTGGGCAGAGTCAACCGCCATGCTAATTAATTCGTATCTTAAACCAGATCAAAATCCAATTGAATTTAACTACAGTCTTATTAGACCTCTTGGTTCTAAGATTAATACATTTGGAGGTACTGCTTCTGGTCCAGATCCTTTGAAGAAGCTTCATAAGGCAATTAATAAAATATTTAAAAGCAGAGCTGGACAAAAGCTTACAAGAACAGACATTGCAGACATCGGCAACCTCATTGGTGTGTGTGTTGTTTCTGGCAATGTTCGTCGTTCCGCAGAACTATTAATAGGAAGAATTGATGATCAAGATTTCTTGAATTTAAAGAACTCTGAAGTGTTTTCTGAAAGAAATTCATATGACTCTGAGAACCCAGGTTGGGCTTGGATGTCTAATAATTCGGTAGAAGTTAGCGTTGGTCAAGATCTTTCTCCAATAGTGGATGGAATAGCCAGAAATGGAGAGCCAGGTGTTATATGGATGGATATGTCTCGCAAATATGGCAGACTAATAGACGCACCAAATAATAAAGACCATAGAGTAGCTGGATTTAATCCATGTGCAGAGCAGTCTCTAGAGTCATACGAATGCTGCACTCTAGTCGAGACATATCTTGGCCGACATGAATCATTAGAAGACTATAGGCGCACTCTAAAGTTTGCCTATCTCTATGCTAAAACAGTAACTCTTCTCCCAACTCATTGGGAAGAGACTAATGCAATCATGCAGAGAAATAGAAGAATTGGAACATCTATGTCTGGTATAGCAGACTTTACTGACAAGGTAGGTATGCCAGTCCTTAGAGAGTGGATGGATCAGGGATATAAAACCATTCAAAGATACGATAACGTCTATTCTGAGTGGCTTGGAATTAGAGAGTCAATTAAAATGACAACTGTCAAGCCATCTGGAACAGTATCTATTCTTGCTGGCGAATCACCAGGAGTTCACTGGACACCAGGTGGTAAGTATTTCCTTCGTGCAATTAGATTTTCAAATAAAGACCCAATGTTACCACTATTTGAGATGGCTAATTACAGAGTAGAACAGGCTTCGGAATCGCCAGATACAACATCTGTTGTATTCTTTCCAATAGAGTCAAAAGCTAGTAGATCAGAAAAAGATGTAACTATCTTTGAAAAGATGGCACTAGCTGCAGCAGCGCAGAGATACTGGTCAGACAATTCTGTTTCAGTAACTATTTCTTTTGACTCAATACAAGAAAAACAGCACATAGGAACAGTTCTTCATATGTATGATGGTCAGATTAAAACAGTTTCATTTCTTCCACAAGGAAATGAAACATATCCCCAGATGCCCTACACTCAAATCACAAAAGATGAATACGAAAGCAGTGTCAGTAACTTAATTGCAATTGATTTTACTGGAATATATGCGGGCATGGCAGCTGATGCCATTGGCGAGGCTTACTGTACAACGGACGCATGTGAGATAAAGTTTGTAAAAGATAACGCTAGCTAGTGGAGAAAAATGTCAAATCACGATGATAAAGAAAATATAGATAGAATGTTTTCTGAGATAATGTCTTCGAACTCAATTGAAGGCTTAAAAGAAGAACAAGAAACAGAAACCATACTTGATATAAAAAGCCTTCTTGTTATACAGGAATCTTTAATGGATTGTATAGTGTTGATTAACACATTAATATATAAGTCTTACTCTACAAACGAGATACAAAAATCTGAAGAACTTGAAAATTTAATAGGTTCTTTATATCAGGCTTCTGAAGATTTTACCGTGCATCTAAATGACTATAGTGATATAATAAATAAAATACACATAACGTATGTAGATGAAGATGAAGACGAGCAGGATGAAGATTAATAATATGTCAGATGACAAAATGATAGATGTTTTAGACAAGGGTTATGTTAGACTGATTGATAGTATGGGGAGTGATCTTTCTGTTGTCAATGCCGCAAGAGCATCTTTTGCAAAAGAATCAAAAGAAATGACAACCTCAGACGCAAGACTCGTGAATTTCTTGGCAAGAGAAAATCATATGTCTCCATTTAGGCATGCTTTTGTGACACTAGAACTCAAGGCTCCTCTAATGGTGGCTAGACAACATTGGAAATATGTTGTTGGTTCTGATCATACAATGGATTCTTGGAATGAATCATCTAGAAGATACATTACAATGGACCCAGAGTTTTATATTCCATTATCAGATGAGTGGAGACTTGCCCCAGAGGACAAAAAACAAGGTTCTCATGGTTTAGCTGACCCATTTGTAGGAGCGATTCTAAGCACTGAGCTACAGAGATACGCGGAACAGGGCGAAGCCCTCTATAACACCGCAATAGAGCATGGAATTGCACCAGAGCAAGCACGTTTATTCTTGCCAGCTTATTGTATGTACGTAGTTTATAGATGGTCTTGTTCGCTGCAATCTGTTGTTTTGTTTCTGTCTCAAAGACTTGCTGAAGATAGTCAGTTTGAAATTCAAAAGTATGCATCAGCAATTAGAAGCCTTGTAGAACCATTGTTTCCAATATCATTTAAATCTTTACTTCCGGAAAATTTAATATAATGCAGGTATTATATATAATATTATTTACTATAATCCTAAACTGGATGATTAGTCTACATCTATTAGCTCAAACACAAAAAGATAGAAATGTAAGAGTAATAGCATATAGTCTTTCTATTATTTCATCTTTGGTTTTAGGAACATTAATTTATGTTACAACATAGATATTCTAAAAAAGATATAAAATATATGCAGCTTTGCAAATATGCAGCTGATTTATTTTCTACATGTGCAAAAAGAAAGTATGCTGCAGTATTAATTGATTCTAAAAATCATGTTGTTGGCATGGGATACAATGGCGGTCCTAGTGGATTTGATCACTGTGAAGACGGTGGATGTCCTAGATATCTAGAAAACTCTTCTCCAGGATCATCATACGATAATTGTATATCTATTCACGCAGAACAGAATGCTCTTTTACATTGTGATTATAGTCTTAAGCCACTTAAATTATATGTAAATGGACCACCATGTTTTACTTGTGCTAAGTTGATAGCAAATTCCACAGTAGAAAAAGTATTCTACTTAGACGATCAATCTTATTCATATGACAATTGGAATGAAGTACAAAGCTTTTTAAATAAAGCCAATGTTGAGACAGTGAAGGTAGATATATGGCAGCAGGCAAATTAAATTATGTAGTTGTATATAAGGGATTGAGTCAGGTTTTTGGTTGCGCTTCCAAAAAGATTGCTCTAGAATCTGCTCCTCCCGATGGATATAGCCTGGACCAAAAGAAGATTCTCTTCGTTACATTTGAGCCAGAAAAAAATAGCTTATGTGTTTACGAGGTGCCAAAAGAAGAAATAATGAATGCAGAAATAAAAACAAAGAAGCAAAGCGATGAGTAAAAAGCAGAATACAAAAAAGAAAATAACAGTCAAAGTAAATGCTGGTCAGGCAGTTTATGTCGCTAGTCTGGAAAGACTAGAACATATTATATCAATCTATGAATACATGGCAGAGTCTTGCGACGATGCTAGAGAAAAAGAAGATTGGCTAGAAGTAGCACAAGATATTAGAAATTGGATAACTGATACTTATTTCAGTGTAGGGGAATCTTATGAAGAAGAATGGTAAATATATTCTTACAATAATTGGATGTGGAGCAATTGGGTATATAATTGGCAACAATATTTTTAATTCAAAAACAATAAAAAAAACACAAGATACAATTACTTGGATTCAATACATAAATAGATTACAGGAATTTTGCATGAACAATACTCAGCAAGCAAAAGAGCATTTTATTTATTTGATTCAAAAAGGAACAGATTTAGAAGATGCCTTTAACATAGTTGTTTCAATGAATTATGATAATACTTACAGTTTGGGAATTGAATGATTGATCTATGCGTTGTAAATTACAACTCAAGAAAAGAGCTGAATAGATTATTGGATACCTTACATGGCGATGTTCATTATTCAAGTGGCGCGCTCAGAAATGTATGGAATCTTTTTGTGTCAGACAATGGCTCTACTGACGGTTCATGGGAGTGGCTAGAAAAAGAATCTGTAAAGAATAAAAGATATATGATTTCAGCTGCTTGGAAAAATGAAAATATAGGCTATTCAGCAGCGTGCAATCAAATGGTTAAGTTTTCCTATGGTGAAATTATAGGACTTTTAAATGCAGATGTATGGATGACTACCAGCGACGTTGAGAAAATTCAAAAGATATTTGATGACAATCCAGATATACATATACTTGGACCAAAACAACGTGATGAGAATGGAGCAATACGCCATGCGGGAATAGTGGGAACCAACACAGCGCCAAAGCATAGGGGATGGAATGAACTAGATACTGAAGATTTACTCTATAGGGATAGGGTAGAATGTGTAACTGTTTCAGGCTCCGCTTATTTTGTACGTAGAGAAGTATGGAATGAGTTAACAAATCATCCAAAATACAAAGAGATGTATCCAAATGCAATAGGAGCATTTCTTCCTACTCCTCACTATTATGAGGAAACCTGGTGTTCTTATTTTGCTAGACATCTAGGTTATAATGTAGTCTATGATGGATCTGTATCTATAGGACACAGTTGGCATGCATCATCTCCTAAGCCAGGACAGGGTTATAGTCACGCTGATGCGCAGTTTCCAATAAGTAGGGAAATTTTTAGAAAAGCTTGTGATTACATAGGTATAGAAAGAGACTAAAGTGTGGAAAAATGAAAAAATCTTCATAGCAATTCCAGCTTTTAATGAATATTTTACTCATATTACAGTAGAAGACGCTTTTGAAAAAGCTGACAAACCTGAAAGTATTCATTTTGGTATTTTTAATCAAAAAACAAATTCAAAATCTTTTGAAGATTTTAGTCAATACAAAAACGTTCGATGTGTGAACGCGCAATATGATAAGCCATTAGGCGTCGCTATGGCTAGGTTGATAGCGTCATCTCTCCATGATGATGAAAAATATTTTTTACAAATAGACGCTCATACTATTTTTGCTAAAAATTGGGACTCTGTTCTTAAAAAAGATTTAAATTTATTGCTAAAACATATTAAAAAACCTGCTATTTCACAAACCTGTGCCTGGCATGATGTTTCTGTGTATTATGATGAGCATAAAGAATACATTAAGAATTTTAATGGAGTGGATGCGTTTCCATTTTTTCCTCAAAAAGGTCAACCAATAACCTGTCCAGATAAAAGTAGAATAAATGAAGAGAAATTTCTTGGTAAATTTTTAGAGCATCATTTAAGCTTGGGTTGTAGTGGTCTTTTTACTCTTTCTAATTTTATATATGATATATCATACAATCCTTTTATTATATTTAATCCAGAACAAGAATTTACAGCTTTAAGAGCCTGTACAAGGGGTTATAGATTTTTTAGTTCAGAAACATCTATGATATCAACATTAACAAAACAGGAAATTAATGGTTTCTCAAAAGATACATACAAAGATGATAGAAAATTTTACTTTGAGGAATTGGACAAAGACAAAGTTGGTATGACAGAGTATATATACGGAAAAAAATTTGGCTTTTATGGAGCCCCAGACGCTGAGGCATATCAAGACTATTTAAATAGATCAAAGATAGATTTTAATACGTCTAATGTGTATGGAATTAAATATTAAAAATACTTGGTTTATAAATTTCTATAGATGCATTACTGTAATCATAATTAACTTTTTCTACTGCCAGATGATTATTGAATAAATCTGTACAAAGTTTAAATGAATTATATGCTATGATATTTAGCAATTTAAAAACTATAAAGGAATACAAAATGCAAGATAAAAATGTTTATTATTACAAGGCAGAAGTCAAAAAAGTTGTTGATGGTGATACCTTTGATATCGTTATTGACCTTGGTTTTGATACCCTTCGTAAGGGGCGAGTAAGACTTTATGGCGTTAATACTCCAGAGAGTCGTACAACAAATCTAGAAGAAAAACAAAAGGGCTTAGCTGCAAAAGAATTTACAGATCAATGGTTAGCTAAAGCTGGCCATAAAGTAAAAATAGAGACTATTCTTGACAAGAATGAAAAGTATGGTAGAGTTCTTGCTAGAGTTTGGAATGCAGAAGGTCAGTGTCTGAATAATGATATAGTTGCATCTGGACTTGCCAGAGAGTATTATGGTGTTGGTGACAAAACATGGACAGAATTTAAGAAGTAAAGATTATGCAAACCTTTTTGCCTTATCCAGATCTTTTGCAATCTGTAAGAATACTTGACTATCGTCGGTTGGGCAAACAACGCGTAGAGACGTACCAAATTCTCAACATTCTATTAGATAGAACTTCTACAAAAGGTTGGCGAAATCACCCAGTAACACGTATGTGGACTGGATATGAAGAAGCTCTTAAGTTGTATCAGAATTTTACCATTGAAGAATGGGCTAAAAGAGGATATAAAAATACAATGCAGATGGAAGAAATAGATTATAAACACATAACTCTTCCTTCATGGTTTGGCAATGAGGAACTGCATAGATCTCATAGGTCAAATCTTTTGAGAAAAGATTACCAATACTATTCGCAATACTTTGACGAACCGTCAGATCTAGAGTATTATTGGCCTGTATGAGCTTAACAGTTTTTTTGTCCGGCGCTATGGACTACGTCGGTGATTATGCTATAACCTGGAGAAAAGAAGCTACGTTTATGTTGACGCAGCGTGGTTATTCAGTATATGATCCTACCTCTATTCCAGAGGACAAAACGATGTCTCCAGAAGAGATTGCAAGAAAAAATATATTCATGCAACAAAGATCAGATATTGTTTTGGTAGAATATATGATAAAAGATCGCGCATATATAGGCACTGACTTTGAGATGGCATGGGCTAAGATCCATGGCCAACCAACAGTAGTGTTTTGTGCACCATCCTATAAGGATAGAGTGTACATGAAATATATGGCAACAAAACTTGCAGATACCCTGCAAGATGCGATAGAATATATCGCAATCCATTATCCAACTAAATAAAAAGGAAAAACATAAAATGTCAGATAATAAGTTCAAGTATTTTGCAGTCACTTCGACTACATTGGTGAAGGCAAACAGCAAGACAGACGCACAGAAAGTTGCCATGGGTCGTCGTGGTGTTTCTGGTGAGCTTCTGTTCATGTCTACTGATGTTGAGCGCATTTCTTCTGTGGAAGCTCGTGAGCAGATCGAAGAGCTCTCAGCCTGATAGCTGACTACAACATAAGTTCTGGGGGATCACTCTACTGGTGGTCCCCCAGTTTAGTTTTTGGGACATAATATGATTATTGCACAAATGGTTGGCAAAAATGAAGCCAATAGATTTTTGGAAGAAGTACTAGAAAGACTGTCGACACAGGTCGACAAAATTATATTTACAGATGATTGTTCTGATGATAATACTCCACAAATAGCCGCTAAGTATGCAGAGGTCTTCACAAATGAGGAGTCCTTGTTTAGGCAGCATGAAGGTAATCTCAGAGCTAAAGCTTGGCATAACTTAGAAAAGTTTGCAAAAGATGGCGATTGGATTATCGCAATTGACTGTGATGAAAAACTATACCATGAAGATGGTTTGGAGATCAAAGAAGTTTTAAAGTCATCTCCATATGATGTTGTTAATGTTCGCTTTTATCATATGTGGAACGAAAAACAATACAGAGTAGATAAGCTTTGGACTCCTAACAACAGCTCAAGAATTTTTAGATATCAAACTGGTGGAGCATTTTTTGATAGAAAGTTAGCTTGTGGATCTGAACCAACTTATGTTGTAAATTGGGTTGGACAAAGAAACTATTGGGTTCATTCTGGTCTCGCAATGCAGCATTTGGGCTATGTATATGACGATGACAAGCAAATGAAGTATGATAGATACATGGCGATAGACAGAGGTGAATTCCACAATATCCAGCATATTGAATCTATAATCGATCTTAATCCCGTACTACTAAATTGGAATCTAAAGTGAAAACGTATACAGAAAAAGAAACACTTATTAAAGTCACAGAGATGCTTGAGAGTAGAAAAAGATTTGCTTTTGTTACTTATACAAGATCTGCTTTCTTCTCTATGCTTGGAGATATCAAAGGCGAAAAGAAACCACCAAAGCAGTTTGTTCAATCGACGCTTAGAGGTTTGACACTAGCTGACTCAAACTATTTAGCAGCTGCTCAGATAGATTTTGTTCAATCTCAAGAGAACAAACTTGGAAAGATAGGTGCTCTGAATAAGGATTTCTATGATTCTACATTCTTAGAGAATTATATTAATAAGAACTATGATACGTTCAAAACATTTATGAATTATTACTTTAAATATAATAAAGTTCTTGTCATATCTTTTCAGCACAAATCAAATATAGGAAAATTCTTCTCAAAAGATTCTGCTTTCATTCAAGTTCCATATAATGATTTTTATGATAAGCTTGATTCTGTTATGGCTCAGATATCTGAATTTGATAACGAATACAAAACTATAGTTTTAGATTGTCCAATGTTAAGTTCTGCTTTAGCACCAAAGATATGGGAAAAAACAGATTTATCAATTTTAGATCTTGGAAAGACACTGACAGTAGCTAGGTCTATTGATAGAATCAATAGGTAAGCCATGAGCAATAAGTGGGAAGATCATCAGGATGATGACGAATTTCTCACAGACCTTTTGTTTGAGAGTAATTTGTCTCTATCAGATATAGCAAAAGAACTTTCTATATCTATAAACAAGCTAAATAAAAGAATAAATCAACTTGGTTTATCCTGGATTAAAGAACGACATAAAAAAATGTCTAGAGGTCAAACAGCTCTGACATTGGTAATGAAAAAACTTTTTCCAGGAGAAGCCATTGTTAATGAACATCACATTGGTGAGAGACTCAAGCTAGACGTTTACTGTCCTAAGTATAAACTTGCAGCTGAGTATCACGGAAGACAGCATTTCTTTTATACGCAGAGATTTTTTGATTCTAGATATGAGTTTGAAAAAGCTCAAGAAAGAGATGAAAAGAAAATTCAGCTATGCAAAGAAGCTGGTATAACTCTAGTTATATTTAGATATAATGATCAACTAACAGAAGACTCTGTGTATGATAGAATGTTATTTGCTATTAGAAATAGTAAATATGTACCAAAGACTGTTGCAAAAAAAAGCATTAAGAATAATCCAGCTTATGTTCAAGCAAAGAAAAGAAATTCAGAGAACAGAAAATCTTACTACAAGAAGATGAAAGAAAAAAGAAAAAATGACTCAAGATGAGGAAGTCATATCTATAAAAAAAGAGTTTCCAGTGGAGTATCAAATATTCGCACTGTGCTTTAGAGAACATGAGGCTATAGCATACTTCGATGCTTTTCTTCCAGAAGATATAGTAGGATCAATACATGGTCAAACTGGTATTAATGAATTTTACAAAGCTCTTCTCTCTTATTATCATACTACAAAGATACCAATTGTAGATCCAATAGCTTTTAAAGTATGGTTAGAGTCAGAAACAGATATATATATTGGTCTTGGTGGTGTTTCTGGAGTTGATATGATGATGGAGATATTGATGTCTATTGACATGTCAACTCCTGAATCAATTACAAAAATTGTTAAGCATAAAGCAAATAAAAGAAAGCAATTAGATTCTTTACAAGAGCTTCAAATACTTATCACACAAAAGGGTGAAAAGTCACAAAAAGATATAGCTCGTATAGCTCAGATAACATCTGACATTAAAGATTTAGAGAATGATTTAAACTATAATCCGCTAGATAGTGTAACTACAGCAAAAGATATTGCCAAAAGAGCTGAAGATCTATTAGAGATACCAGACTTTTTGCCGACTCAATACAAATCCCTAAACAGAGCGATGGGCTATACGGATGAAGGTGGCTTTTTTAAAGGCGCTGTCCATGCAATTATTGCACCATCAGGAAAAGGTAAAAGCACATTTGCTAAGTGTCTTATAAACAATTGGGCGGATAAGGGTTATAAGGTTCTTTATGTGAACTTTGAAGAAGCTTTATCTCATTGGGAAAGAGTTTTGATGACACAAATTATTGGCAAGAATGTTTATGCTGAATCAGGCAAATGGACTATGCAGGAAAAAAAAGATAACCTACAAAAGTTTAGGGATAAGTTAGATGAATGGGGTGATAGATTCATGGTCAGACATGATCCAGAGACTCCATATTTTGAGGACCTAGAAAGATGGCTCCGCGATATCACTGGTGACACCAAGAGACTCCCAGATGTAGTTGTTATTGATACGATTCAGTCAATGTTTACAAGAGGTGGCAAAAGTAAGCCTCGCTGGGGAGAATTCGAAGAAATGATGGTTAGGCTTGAAAAGCTAGCCAGAGATATGAATTGCGTTTTAATAATTACAGCTCAAGAAAACTCTAACAGAATGAAAGAAAAGAGAGAGGTAGTGCAGCAGTCTGATACTGGTGGATCTCTTGCTATTCAACAAAAGTGTGCAGTTACTATTTTCATTACAGAAAAGAAGCTTGTAAGTGGGGACGATTCAGAAGATGATAATGTCATGCAGCTTCAAATTCCAAAGAATAGAATTACTGGATCGACATTTGTTTATGATTCTCCACTCGTTAGATATGTTGACGAACGAAAAACATATGAAGAATACGAAGCAATAACAGAGAAGGACTATGAGAAAGGGTCTGACTTTGATTCAACTATAGAAAGTATGTCGGTTATTTAATGATTAAGTCTAATTTAAAAGAGATAAAAGATTTTCAAGTATGCGCAAGATTGTACGACTTCAGACATAAAGATAAACTTCCAGAACGTATTGGTGGTAGAGAGCTAGTAAGTCAAAAGTTTGAAAATACTTTAAAAAGTATAGTTAATTTTTATTTTTATAAAAAACAATCTGGAACAGCACCATCATACGCATCACTGTTAAATAGGTGGGAAAAGCTTTGGTATCCCAAAGATACTACCGCTTATGATATAGCTCATGAGCAGCATGAAAGTTTTTATGGAAATAATGCTAGCCTTACAACGAAAGCAGCAGCAGCTCTTTTAGGTATCTCAGAAAACTTTTCTAGTCAAGATATCATTCCAATGGCTATTGAAGATGATTTTATTGTTGATATCAATAATAATGTTGCTATATCAGATAAGTTTGACCTAATTTATTTTTATCATGATAAAATATATGTTGTTAAATGGGTATTTAATGTTAAGTTCAAAAAAGAATACCTGTATAGTGTTGATTTCGCTGTGCTCAATAAAGCTTTTTGGAATAGATATGGTCTTAAAATACAGAAAGCAGAATTTGGATATTATGATTTACTTAATCCAAAACCAAATTTCACAAAGTTTGATACAAAGAAAGAAGATATAGAAACACTATCTGCTTGGTGTACTTCTTTAAGTGAGGAAAAATTCTTTCTTCCAAAGCGAGGACTTATATCCTATTGTTCTCAGTGCCCGTTTGATTCACCGTGTTCTAAGTGGAAATTAGAAACAAAAAAGGAAGACAATGTCAAGTAATATTTTAGATGATATTTTATCAAACAATAAACCATCTGTTTCAAAAAAAGATGAAGATAAAATATTAAGTCCAATATTAGAAGAAATTAATTATATATTTGATGAGTCAATAAAATCCTTTGTGAGATCTATCCTCATAAGGGCATCTAGTTTTTGGACAATTCCATCTAGCTTCTCCGGCAAGTATCATCCATCAGATGAACATAACGCTGGAGGCAATGTCTTACACACAAAGAGAGTCGTAAGAGCAGCAAAGATTATGTCTGAATCATATTCGCTTGGTAGGGAAGATACTGATGTTATTTTAGCTGCATGCATTCTTCATGATCTTACAAAAGGAATAAAGTTACAAGGTGAAGATTCATTTCACTACGATCCGATGCACCCGTATACTGTCGGAAGTTTTGTAAAAAAGTGCCAAGAAGATGACAAGAGATATGCCTCAGAATCACAGTCTTCGACTCTTTATTTATCTGAAGATGCAGTTCAAGCTATCCTGAGATTGGTTAGGTGTCACCTAGGGCCATGGTCGCCAGTACCAGAAACCGTTCCAATTACCTATATGGATATGATAGTGCATATGGCAGATAACATTGCTTCTAAACTGCACTACGTTGTTGATGGAGATAACGTAGTAAAAGAAAGATGGAATATTCAAGTTGATTGAAAATGCAGACGAAAGACTTTTAAAAAGATTCACTACAATTAAAAAAACAGAGTATTGGATAGAAGAGTCTGTTTACTATAGAACTCATATGGAAGAGTTCAAAAATCCTAAGGGTACTCTATGGATTGCTACAGATGATTGTGGTAGCATTGAGGTATATGAAGATTGATTTATATAATAATAAATTTTTATCTCAATGGAATTTGTATGAAGTCGCTAGATATGTTCCATCTCTCAATAGAGTTATTAGAGATAAAGTAAATAGTCTTCCAGTTATTATATCTTCAACGGAGCTAGATTCTTATGCTGATAAAAATGGTAATATAGGAATCTATACTTCTGTTTATGCTTACAATACTAAGGATATAGAATCTGCCGTAAGATTAGGTCCGCTATATTTTGATATGGATAGTGATAATATAGACATTGCATTTAATGAATGCAAAGCTTTATATGGATACCTAAGTCAGTTTATACCGAAGAAATCTATACTTGTATATTTTACTGGCAAAAAAGGTTTTCATATAGAATGTGAGCCAGTCGCATTGGGCATAAACCCTTCTAATACTTTACCAAAAGTTTTTAGATATATTGCTTCTGATTTAAAGTCTAAGCTAGAGTTATCTACTCTTGATTTTAGTGTCTATGACCTCAGAAGAATGTGGAGATATCCAAATTCTAAGCATCAATCTACAGATCTTTATAAAGTTCTTTTAAATCCACATAGACATAACAATATGCTCTACGCTGATATAAAAGATATTTTTTTATATGCGTCTAGCCAACAGAGTTTAGATATTGAAAGCCAATCTTTTGACTATAAATCAAATGAATGGTATAGACAATATACCTATGAGTCAGAAGAAAATGAAAAAAGAAAAGATGATCCATTGGCTTACTTTAATCAATATGGATCGAAGGCATTTAAAAATGTAGCGGAATCTCAAAAAGTTTTTGATAAAAACACACTACTCACAAAGTGTACGGCAATACAAACACTTTATGATCAAGCTAAAACTGAAAAGTTTCTCGAGCATGAAGCTAGACTATTTCTTTGTTCTATACTCTCTTATAATGAGGAGTCAATTAGGTTTCTTCATGAAATATTAAGTTATTGTTCAGATTATAATTTTGAGAAGTCTTCTGCTCATATTAATGATTGGGTCAAAAGAAGACAAATGGGAATTGGTGGACGACCTTATACTTGCGAAAGAGCAAACTCAGCTGGTGTTGGATGCGGATCATGTTCTCTGGAACATAAGAATAAATGGGTAAAAATAGGAGAAAGATACATAGAAACTTTTGAAAAAAATTCTCCTTCTCCAATTAGGTTTGCGTATAAGAGCGTAAAGAAAGAGGATAAAAATGGTTGAAGACACAGATGATGTTATAGGCGTGTGTTCTGAGTGTAAATCAGATCAGCCAACAGCAGCTATGTACAGCAGCAAGTTTGCACAGAATGGATTTTCTGCGGTGTGCAAATATTGTGGTGGTGTTGTTATAATTACTTATCGAGAAACAAGAGATCGTTCGCTTAATCAGTCAGATAGGGACAGAGGAATCAATTGAAGAACTGGACAAACCTACATAACCATACAGTGTTCTCTATGCTGGATGGACATGGGGATGTATCTGAATACTTAGAGAGAGCAAAATCTCTTGGGATGTTAGGACTTGCTACTACAGACCATGGCAACATACATTCATGGTTAGATTTTTATGACGCTGGAAAAGCCGCTGGAGTTAAACCAATACTTGGATCTGAGTTTTATCAAGCAAGAAAGACTAGGTTTGATAGAGATGAAGAAGAAAGATCTGGCCCAGCTAAAAATGAGTGGGAACAAAGAGGTCCTTACCATATAACTATCTTGGCTAAAAATAATGTTGGCTACCATAACCTTATTAAGATGTCTTCAAGATCTTTTCTTGAAGGTTATTATGTTAAACCAAGAATAGATCATGATTTAATAGCTGAACATAGTCAGGGTATCATCGTACTTTCTGGTTGTTTAAATGGAGAAGTATCGCAAGCATTATTGCGAAATGACTTTAATTTTGCCCTCAACGCTGCAAAAAAAATGCAAGACATAGTTCGGAAAAGAAAATTATTTTATCGAAATACAAGATCATGGTTTAACGGAGCAAAGAAAGATATCAAACCAACTTATTGAAATAGCAGAAAAGATTGGAGCTAAAATAGTTCCAACAGGAGACTGCCACTACGTTCATCAACACGACGCTCACGCACATGACATAATGCTATGTGTTGCTACTAACTCAAACATTAATACGCCAGACAGATTTTCTTTTTCTGGCGATGCATTTTACCTACAGTCATATGACGATATGTCAAGAAATTTTTCAGATGAATGGCTGAAAAATACCATGATTGTAAATGATATGGTTGATCTAGATCTTAGTTTTGGTCAAGTACACTTTCCTAATTTTCCTATTCCAACTCAGGAATCATCTACTGATTACTTCGAGAGATTAGCTTGGGATGGGCTAAAAAAGAAATATGGAGATCCTCTTCCTCAAAATATTTTAGATAGAGCTAATCATGAACTAAGAGTTGTGAAAGATATGGGCTTTCCAGAGTACTTCTTGGTGGTTTCAGATCTTGTTAGGTGGGCTAAGTTTAATGACATCAGAGTTGGTTGGGGTAGAGGCTCTGCCGCTGGAAGCGTTCTTTCATATGCATTCGATATTACCAACCTTGATCCAATTAGATTCGGATTACTATTTGAAAGATTTTTAGTCGAAGGCAGAAAATCAATGCCTGATATTGACCTTGACTTTGATGATAGACATAGGGATAAGGTTATAGAGTATGCCAGAAACAAATATGGAACAGATAAAGTTGCACATATTTGCACATTTAATAGAACTGGAGCTAGACAGTCAATAAGAGACGCTGCTAGAGCTCTAGGGTATGACTTTGTATCTGGCGATAAGGTAGCAAAGTTAGTTCCTCCTCCAGTTTTGGGTATATCCAAGTCTCTTTCAGAGTGCATGGAAGTCGTTGACTTTAAAAAAGAATACAATTCTAGTTCTGATTCTAAAAAAATAATTGATACAGCATTTAGTTTAGAGGGTCTTGTTAGACAGACTGGCATTCACGCTGCTGGCATAGTTATTTCAAAGGGTCCACTAACGGATTATCTACCCATAATGCAAAAGGGCGTAGATAATCCAATTGTTACTCAATGGGGTATGGGCAGAGTTGAACAATGCGGCCTGCTTAAAATAGATTTCCTGGGCTTAAGAAACTTGGGTGTTATAGATCAATGTGTCAAGCTAGTTAAAAGTACTAGAGGTGTAGAAATAGAGGTAGAAAAAATTCCTCTAGATGACAAACTGGTTTTTGATGAATTATGTAAGGGTAATGCGATAGGCGTTTTTCAGCTTGAGTCTTCTGGAATGCGCGAATTGATGGTTCAATTACAGCCTCAAAATATAGAAGACATCATGGCATTAATATCACTGTACAGACCAGGTCCCATGGGTTCTGGAATGGATAAGCTTTATATAGACAGAAAGCATGGTCGATCAAAAGTAGAATATGATCATCCAAAGCTAGAAGAAGTGCTAGGTTCGTCATTGGGTATCATGCTTTATCAGGAAGATGTGTTGGGAGTTGCTAGAAAATTAGCTGGCTTTTCTTCTGCTGAAGCAGATGACTTAAGAAAAGTAATTGGCAAAAAGCTAATGGATAAAATAGCAATGTTCAGAAACAAGTTTGTAAACGGTTGTATCGAGCATTCTAATTTGTCAGCTCAGAAAGCAAATAAAATATATTCTGATATTGAATACTTTGGTGGCTACGGATTCAACAGAGCTCATGCTGCTAGTTATGCCATGATATCTTATATTACGGCATATCTAAAAACTAATTACACAGTTGAGTACATGGCAGCACTTATGAGTTCTGTAGTGGGTAATAAAGATAAGCAATCTTTATATCTCTCTGACTGCAGAAAAAGAAATATAAAAGTTCTTCCGCCATCTATTAATAAATCACTAGAAGATTTTAGCGTAGTTGGTAAGGACACAATTATATTTGGATTGGCTGCAATTAATGGAATTGGCTATGCAGTCTCAGAAGCTATAATATCGGGAAGAGACGTCGAAAAACCATACGTATCTATGCACGACTTTTTTAGAAGAACTAATAGTGCTGTTTTAAAAAAGAGTACTTTAGAGCACCTAATAAATGCTGGTGCTTTCGATGAAGTAACAGATCAGATTATGGATGATGACTTTGGTAGAAGAACAGAGTTATCAATCTTGGAAAAAGAAAAAGAAGAATTAGGAATATATGTTTCTAAAAATCCAGTAGATGGAATATGGGATCTTCTTTCTGATTTTATATCTCATGAAGCTGTAGAAATACCAGACTTAGATAATGGATCTAGAGTAACTATTGCTGGGATTATTTCTGGCACTAAAAAAATACTAACTAAAAAAGGTGCAAGAATGTATAGATTTAATATACAGGACATTTCATCTGATGTAGAAGTAGTGGTCTTTCCTAGAGAAGCAAAAGAGTTTGATGATGAATTCTTTATTGATGGGGAAGTTGTTAAACTATCTGGAGCAATTCTAAAAGAAGGGGATGAAGAAAACTCAGTTTCAAAGATAATTTTAAACTCCTGTGAAAAATTGGATCTTTCTGCTTTTGCTGGAGGTAAACCTATTTATCTTAAGACCAGTAAGCCTATTACAGATATGTTAATTAATAAAATTAATGATATAATTAGTTTGAAAAATGGTGGATCTTATGTATTCATAGAGGCACTAGATAATAATAAAAATATTAAACTTAGGTTTAATAACACCACATCAATTTCTATGAGAAAAGAATTAGAACAAGCGATTAGGGAGATGCAGTGACTTTAAGTGGCACATATAAAAATCCGGTTGAAAAACTATGTTGGACATTCTGTTCTTCATGCAACAGATGTCAAGATAAAGGTAGATATACAAAATGTAAAGATTGTTCGGGTAGATATGATCCTTATGGAAAGATAGATCCACATCCAGATGATTTTTGTGACTGTAAGAATGGAGTTTTAAGATGGAAAACTCAGGAAGGTAGAGTTATTATAACTCGTTTTAAATCTAATCCATTTAAGGGTACAGTTAAGTACGAGAAGAAGTCTGAAGATGAAAGAGATTGGGACTCATATGTTAATGATATGAGAGAAAAGTTAAATGATCCCAATTGGAATCCGATTACAATAGTAGATGAGGACTAAGATGAGACAAGAAATCGGAAGAATAATAAAAGATAATATAAGCTTGGTAGAATACGATTCTTTATCTGACGATTTAGGGGCAAAGTATTTTATTCAATGTGGAGTTGTTGGAATTATGGCAACCAAAAAAGAGCTAACAGATTTATATTCAGTTTTGAATTACTATATTAACTTAGAAGAGCTATCAAGTTGTTATATTAAAGTAGGAGAAGATTATGTGGCCATACATTGAAGATGATCATATGGAAATAGGTAATACCGGATGGGTATGTGTTGGTGAGGGTCTTTATAGAAACATAAAGACAGGGCATATTATAGATGAAACTGGTTCAGAGTACGATGAAAATGGCATTTTGATACAGCAAGCAAGAGAAGATGAAGAAAATAATTAATGTCGATAAGAATAAAAAACATAACTGACATAAACGATTTTCAAAAACTATCCTTGAGTGAGTTCAGTTATTCAAAGATAGATACATATGAGATGTGTGCTACAAAATATTTTTATTCTTATATTAAGAAAGAGCCCAGAAGGTTTAATTCTCCAGCAGTTTTGGGAAACATTGTTCATGAAGTATTAGAAAATACTATTTCTTCAAAAAAACCATTGTCTCTTTCTGAAATGAAAGAGCACTATGAGTTAAGTAAAACACATTTTGATCCAAACAGTGCTATATCTCAAGATCTTATATCTGTTGGTTCTGAGATTATTGATGAGTTTTATGATTTAAATCAGAATACAATATTCAATGTATATGGCAAAGAAGTTGGATTTAATTTTGTTGTAGGTAACTATTCAATAATAGGATTCATCGACAGAATAGATGTCGATGGAGATAGTGTACATATAGTTGACTATAAAACAGGTAAAAGAGAAGTTGCTTTTAAAGACGTACCAACCAATCTTCAGCTAGGTATATACGCTTTAGCAGCTTCCGTTATGTTTCCTGGAAAGAATATAACCGCATCTTTGCATTACTTGAGAAGCAATAGATTAAAGTCGCACACATATTCAAGTGAAGATTTGGATTTTATCAAACAAACTTTAGTAAAAAGAATAGAAAGAATTGTTCAAGACAATAACTTTACACCAACGCCAAATGAAAGGATATGTTCTTTCTGTGATCACGCAGAATCTGGAGCATGTCGGTGTTGGTGCCATTAGATTAAAGAAAATAAAAAAAGATATATAAAAAAACCCCCTGGATTTACCAGGGGGTTTTAATGTTTATTAAGTATAAACTAGAACTGAGCAACCGGATCAGTCTCTGCCGAGACGATAAGGTCGAAGTCCGACTCGACTACCATCTTGACAGCCTCATTGTGATCAAAACCAATATTGGTTAGATCGTCAATGACCGTCTCGTTGATTGTCTGCTTGATGCTGTTTGTAATTGTTGTAAGTGTGTTCATAGTAGTAACCCTATCATCTTTCTGCCTTGGTGGCAATTTTTTGTTGGTATTTTTTGTTTTTACTTTTTTTATAAAGTATAATGTTATTACGTTTGACGCGATAAGGATAGCACTATGAAAATTCACATTTCCACTCCTGAGCAATATTTTTTTTCCAGGTCAAAAATGAAATCTCATCCTAATTTTAAATCTATTTTATCAAAAGCGATTGATAAAGAAGTTTTAAAAGAGGAAAATAGAAGCCAAAGGGGAAATGTCTACAAGCATACAAAAAGTGGGTATAGAGAAGATCTTGCAATGAATCTCAGGTCAAACTGGGAGGCAAACGTTGCCAGAATCTTCAATGCTTATAAAATTGTTTTTGAATTTGAGCCAAAGATATTTACATTTCCAATCAAACGTGGAACAAAAGGATATACTCCAGACTTTTATATCTCAAAAACTGGTGAATGGTTAGAAGTAAAAGGTTATCTTGACGATAAAAGCAAGATAAAACTTAAAAGGTTTAAAAGATATTATCCAGAAGAATTTGCAAAGCTTACTTTTGTTTGTAGCAAATATTCTTCGGAAGCAAAAAGATTTGCAAATGATTTGGAGATACCAAATGTTGTTTATTACGAAGACATAAGGAATTCATACTCAGAAAAAATTCCTTACTGGGAAGGCAAATAATTTTATATGGCAAACTATAAAGAGCAATATTATAACCTAGAAGAAAACGAAATGCAGGACCTAATAGATAAAGCTAAGAAAGGTTCGTCAAAAGCTCAAGAAGAACTCTTAAAAGTCTTTAACAACTTTTTAACTAAATATGTAAGCATGTTGTATTATTCAAAATACAATTTCAACGACTATGATATTAGAAGATTCATGTCTTTGTTTATAAAAGATAACTTTATAAGATTCAATCTCATGAAGAATAAGTTGAATACTGCTGGTTATAAGCACGTCAACGAATGCATGCGACGGTATTAACTATATGACAAAAAGATATTGTACTGAAGAAGATGTTAGGCAGACGGTCAATATGACTTTCTTTCAATGTATTACTAGGTATGAAAGGAAAGATTCTGATAAAGGACCGATACCATTCAGCGCCTTCTTATATAGTTATTTCTTTTATCTATTAAAGAAGAATGTTGACACTTTCTTAATTGATCAGCTTGGCAGAAAGAGCTTTCCGCTATATAATGATAACGATTCTTCGGAAGATGATTCAGGAAACCAGATGCAGGGAATAAATATTGATCAGATAGAGTATGCAATACAAGATCTAATATTCTCTGATAATGTAGATGAGTTCTGGATTCTTGGTGATAATACACAGCCACCATTTTGTTATCTCTCTGTTCAAGAAAGGCAACTTTTAAAATGGAAATATATCGACAACAAGAAATCTTCTGAGATAGCTGCTAAAATAACAGAGCATCCAAATACCGTAAGAGAACATCTGTCAAAGATCAAAGATAAAATACAAAATATTCTTTATCTTGATGGCATGGAAGAATATCTAATTATTACAAACTTAGAAAGAACAAGAATTGAATAATCAAGAAGATATATTAACAACGCTGTATAATTTTCTTAATCCTCAGCTTCAAGAAATAGTAAAAGCTTTTGCTAACTCAAAAGATCTTGATAAATACTATATTGAAATACCAGATGCCAATTATGTTGATCTAACTATCAACGACTTGGCTTCACTGGTAGCTCGAGCATCTAACGTATATGGTAGGGCAGCTAGGTTTGCCGGAATAGCTAGGGCTCAGTATAAACTGCTTGAGGGTAAATATAAAAAGGTTTATAAAGCCAGTAGGGTTGGTAAAAATGAGGCCGAAAGAGAAGCAAGCGCTATTGCAGCAGCAGAAAAAGAATACATGGCTTTGACCGCTGTAGAGGCAGTAGTCCAATTGGCAGAATCCATGGAAGCAGCTGCAAGAATATCTTCTGAGTCAGCAAGAAAACTAATGGACAAAGTCCAAACTATGCAGGTCGCAACTTCAAGAGAGGATAAGGGCTTTTTCTCTGAAAAAGATTTCAGCACCTTTTAGGGCAATATATGTACGTGGGTCATTACAAATCAGTTTCTTCTAATAAAGAATTTTATTCTCAAAAAAGATCTACTCTGGATTTTCCAACACAAGTTCAGGTTAATTCAGATAGATACTTGCTACAATCTACCTACGTGGTTCCTTCAGATTCAATATACAAAAGAATGTGTGACAGAGCAGATCAATTAGGAATACCAAAAGATGTACAAGTTAACTGAAGATCAATTTGTAAAAATGAAATATGATATAGAAGTTCTTATTTCATTCTGTTCTGATTCAAACAGGAATTTTATTCCTACTTCGGAACTTTTAGACCTAGTGCTTGACATATACTCAAATCTAATGAGAATCAAAGATGAATGTTGAAGTATTTTGTGATGGGGCTTCTAGGGGTCAAGGTCAAAAAAAGTTTGGTGAAGCATCTTGTGCAGCTGTAGTCTATAAAAATAGAAGAAAAGTAGCTCAGTTTGCTAGAGGCTTAGGTCCAAGAACAAATAACGAAGCTGAGTATGAAGCTGTTATAGCAGCTTTATTAATATGTTCTATGTCTGATCTTGTTGATCCAATTATTTATACTGATTCTGCGGTTGTTGCAAATCAAATTAATGGAAAATGGAAATGCAAGAACAGTTCTCTTATGCCATTATTGATGACCATTGAGGATATAGGATCTGAATATAATTTCAGAGTTGTTCAGGTTGAAAGAGGCTTTGTTTGGGAAGCAGATGCTTTAGCTAATGAATTCCTAGATCAATTAGATATTAGAAGAACAAGAAATCTAGACAGATAAGTGGTAATATAAACAATATGCAAAAGACATACAGAAAAGAAATGCCGATAATTGTTGGTCTTGCTGGTAAAGCTGGCAGTGGAAAGACATCTGTTGCAGAATACTTTGTTCCAAAAGGGGCAATTGATTCTAAAATCTATGGAACTAAGTGGGACCATATATTTTATGCACTTCCTTTATACGAACTTGCTTCGATCAAGAAATCGATTAAAGGTGTTAACGAAGAAGATAGACAATTGTATGCTATTCATGAAACATTATTTGATATCTATGGTGGTTCTGCTCTTGGTTTGGTTCCCAGTTATGACAACCTAGTTTCTAGGGTTAAAGACATATACTCTATGCCAATAGAGCCTAATGGCATAAAGCCAAGAACATTTCTCCAAAAAGCTGGAGATATATGTAGAAAAGATTATGAAGACTGCTTTGCAAAATGGGGCGTTGCGAAGTGCGTGAAACTGTATCAACAGTATCGCAAATCCATTGTAGAGGATGAAGAAGAGCTCCCCTTTGTTGTCTTTATATCTGATGTTAGATTTTTTAATGAGGCAGAAAGAATACTAAAACAACCCAATGGAATAGTCGTTTGTTTTGATGCAGACCAGTCTACTTTAGATAATAGAATTCTAAAGAGAGATGGTAAGCTCATGTCTCAAGAGCAGACGAGTCATAGATCAGAACAAGAAATCGACTTGATCAAAGAGATGGCTTCATATATAATTAGAACTGATAATATGTCCATAGAAGAACAAGCGATGGAAACTATTAAAACAATAGGTATTTTGAAAGAACAAAATGCCTAAAATATCAAAAAATGCATTTGAGCAGTCAATAGAATCCCCAATAGAACAGGTAGTTAATTTAATGGCACAAGAGATATCTATATCAACAAACCCAGTGTTTATATGTGGAGTTAATCGTAAAATTAATATAGGAAACTTTGAAAATATAGATGTGTATGCAGGGGTAACCATTCCTTTGTCTAACGTTGATCCGTTAGATAGGGAGGCATTAGCTGAGGCTATTAAACTAGCTGCAGCAGATGGTTTCGCTATGGTTTCAAAAGAAACTGGAGAGAGATATACTTTAATTAAAGAATCTCAGCAGGGTAAGTAGCTCCTGAGTTTGCGCACGGTAAATATTTACTATATTATATACAATGAATTAATTCAATTATTTAAATAGAGGTAAAAATGATTAACAAGTTAGCTAACAAATGGGCTTCTTTAATCTTAAAGTTTAAGAAAAAGAATGCTTCTACTGTACAAGAAAAAGTCATTAATTCAGTTATTAGCAAGGTTGCCGAAGACATTAAAGATGTTGCTGAGGTAGCAAATGAGGCTGTAGAAAACATTGTTGATACTACAGTTAAAGAAACTAAAAAAGTAGCAAAGGCAGTTGAAAGCAAAGTGCCAAAGGCTGCTAAAAAGCCAGCAGCGAAACAAGAATCAACTGAGCCAAAGCCAAAAGGTAGACCTAAGAAAAAAAGCTAAATAATTTAAAGACCTCCTTCAACTTAAGGGTTTAAGGAGGTCTTTTTTTTATTACTATATACCTTATGTCTACAGCCAAATTCCGTAAAGTGTCTAAGGAGGGCGTAAAGCCAAAGGTAAAACCAAATGCCAGCGAAAAAAAAGATGACAGCATATCAAAAAAAGATTAAAACTGTTATGGGAGAATTTGGAAAAGGAACTCTTCATTCTGGAAAAGGTGGTCCTGTTGTTAAAAACAGAAAACAAGCAATAGCCATTGCTATCTCAACAGCAAAAAAGAAAAAGAGAAAGTAATGCAAACTACAAAAAAAATATATATTAGTGGACCAAGAATGGGAACTAATAATTATATGAATGGAATAGAATTAAAAAACACCAAAGCAAAAAGAAAAAATCGTTCTAAAAGGAAAAAGTAATGGCAGCAAAAAAGGATTCCAGATTAAAAAGTGCTGGTGTCTCTGGTTATAATAAGCCAAAGAGAACACCAAATCACCCAACTAAGTCTCATGTAGTAGTTGCTAAATCAGGATCGCAGGTTAAGACTATTCGTTTTGGTCAACAGGGTGTTAAAACAAACCAAACTGTTGGACAAAGAAAAGCTTTTGCATCGCGCCATTCAAAGAACATTTCTAAAGGTAAAATGTCCGCCGCCTATTGGGCCAATAGGGTAAAGTGGAGCCCAAGTAAAACAAAGTCTTCCTCCAAAAAATGGATTAAGGGATCATAAAATGGAAGCTATTATTGTGGCAGTTATTGCTGCCGTCGGGGCCGTAATTGCATCTTTAGTCCAAAAAGGAAGAGCAGAGAATAAGGCGGATCACAACCAAGTATCAAACATGATTTTGAATGTTAAAGATGATATAATTAACTTACATCATAAAATTGATCATGTTGATGAGCAAGTTTATAAGGTTGACGACAAGCTAGATGGCCATATATCTTGGCATATGAAAAAAATAAATAAAGAAAAAACTTCTAAAAAAGGAGAGTAAAATGCCAAAAGTAGGAAATAAAATGTTTGCCTATACAAAGGCTGGCGAAAAGAAAGCCAAAGCATACGCTAAAAAAACAGGTAAAAAGATGACAAAAAAATCATCAAATAAGAAGATGGGATATTAATTATGACTTATGGTATGAAGAAGGATAAAATGGCAATGAAGAAGAGCGCACCAAAAAAGGGTGCAATGAAGAAAGGTGCTGCAAAGACAAATGGTCTTACAACTGCCCAAAAGAAGCTTCCTCCATTTATTCAAAAAGCAATTATGAACAAGAAGAAGAAGGGCAAGTAATATTGGCAGCCAAGAAGGATAAGAAGTGGATCCAGGGAGCAATTAAGCGACCAGGCGCATTCACTGCTAAAGCTAAGAAAGCTGGTAAATCAGTTGCTGGAATGGCATCTGCTGTTACCAAGAACCCTAGCAGGTATAGTCCAACTACTGTTCGTCAAGCCAACTTGGCTAAGACTCTTAGGAAAATTTCAGCTAAAAGAAAGAAGAAGTAAAATGGCAAAAGTAAACAAGCCAACTAAGCCAGCACTTTGGTCTTCAGCAAAGTCCCAGGCAAGAGCTAAATTTGACGTATATCCTTCAGCCTACGCTAATGCTTGGGCAGTAAAGAAGTATAAGTCAATGGGCGGTGGATGGAGAACTACATCTACTAAGAAATCTAAGAAGAAGTAAAGTAATGCCTGGCCCAAAGGGTGTCGGACTTACTAAATGGTTTAACCAAAAATGGGTTAACATTGGAGCGCCTAAGAAAAAGGGCAAGTTCCAACCATGCGGTACCTCTGGAGCTGGAGGGTCAGGCTATGCGAAATGTGTTCCTGCAGCAAAAGCTAAGTCTATGTCAGCATCGCAAAGAAAAAGCGCAGTTCAAAGAAAAAGAAGATCTGGAACCCCGACAAAAGGAGTCAAGGGTCAAGCTCCAAAGAATGTGGCAACTTTTAGTAAAAAGAAAAAATAATGTTTGAAGAAACAGAAGAATCTTTTAGTGGCTTTATGCCAATGATAAATCAGATTCATTTAACAAAAGAAACCTCGATGATAAATACTGAGGGAGAGCTTGTGATGGCACATACTCTTACGATAACGTCAAAAGACGGTACAAGTCATGTTTATAGTATATATAACAATGACTTGATGCGTCTCTTTTTTTTAATTAATAAAGTAATGAGCTTTGATTAATATGTTGATAGCATTCATTTTACTTATTACAGTGATGTATATATCTCTCTTAATAAAGAGATAATTCTGCGACTGCGTATGCTATAATATTCCTTCTATTACAGAAGGAACCAGATGACGTACGATATAAAAAAGCCTTTTCATAAGCACTTGATGTTAAGAGCAAAAATTAACAATGCACCAAAATCTCCCATGCAAGTTATTGACTGGTTGGAACAGTTCGTAGACTCATTGAATATGAAGATACTACAAGGTCCATTCTCTTCATATGTAAATCAAATTGGCAATAGAGGTTCAACTGCAGTAGTGATGATAGAAACATCACATATAGCGTTTCATGTTTGGGATGAACAATATCCAGCACTTTTACAGTTTGATGTTTATACTTGTGGTGCACTTGATTCTAAAAAGGTTATAGAAGATTTAGATAAGTTTTTTAACTTCTATTCGTATGATTATCTATTCTATGATAGAGAAAATGGATTTGAACTTATTGAAAAAGGCACTTCTTTGTGAGCGAAACTGTTTGGACATGGCTTCTATTTTTTATGGGACTAATTGGTGCTAGTGGGATGTATTTTATTGGAAACAAAAAATGGTATGGTCATTTAATAGTTTCACTACATTCTATTCCTTGGTTTGTCTATTCTCTTATATTTAATAAGCCAGGATTTTTAGCATTGTGGTTTCTATGGCAGTGTGTAAACTGCATAAATATGTGGAAATGGCGAAAAGACAGTGCACAATAAAAAAGTCGTAGTATTTGGTGCTGGTGGAATTATTGGTCAGCATATGATCATCAATCAACCTAACAATCTAGATGCAATTTATACTAGAAGATCAAGAGAGTCCTTTGAAGTTTGGATTGACTTTGATATTAATAGGCAAAATGTTAATCACTTCTTAGATAGATTCAACCCAAATGTTATTGTTAATTTGGCTGGAGAAAATACCGTAGACAAAGTTGAATTAGATCCTAATAAATATTATGATTCAAATGTAACTCTACCAGTGAACATTTGTAAGTGGGCTGCTAACAATAAAGCGGATGTAGTTCAGGTAAGTACGCAAGGAATTTTTAGTGGAGATAATCCTCCATACAATCCATGCTCTTTGCCAGACCCAATTACATTTTATGGGAGACAAAAAGCTTTAGCTGAAACACTTGTACTGCAATATAAAAATGCCAAAGTTGTTAGGTCGACATTTGTTTTGGGCACTAGACCATTTCAAAATGTTGGAAGAAAAAATCCACTAGAAATGATTTTTGAGACAACTAATCAAAAACAGGTAGACGATAGATATTTCTCCCCAGTCTTTGCCTTTGATGTAGCAGACGTTCTTTGGGATATAGTAGAAAACTTTAGTGAGTATAATGATAAAATATTTCACCTAGGAAATCCCATTACTTGCTCTAGATTTTCAATAGCTAAAGATATCCAATCATTTATAGAAGAGGATATAATAGTGGAACCAGCTTCTTATCTAGATTTTCCAAATCATATAAAAAGACCAGCTGATACATCATGGGAAAGTGGACAATCTATTTATAAAACAGAATACGCAGACGGATTAAAAAGATCTTACTTAGAATGGAAGAAAGCTAAAAAATGAATTTAGATATACAGTCAGCACACATAGCAGAATTTTTAGGTATTCAAGAGAGCGAAGCTAGAAATAGATTATCTTTAGGCTTTCACGCAAACCATGCCATGGTTGCAGAAGATTTTAAATCAAACAATACAGATACTAATAATCCAGATTCACTACTTAATTGGTATAGGAATACCACCGCATATATTTGGGAGCTATCTACTTACCATTTAGACAATGGCTTTAATTATTCTGGAATGTGCGAAGGAATATCTTTAGGATTATTTCATACTGATAGAAAAAATGTCCTAAACATAGGAGATGGAATTGGAACCCTTAGTTTAGCTATGGCTAAAAAACAAATTAATGTTACATACCACGATCTAGAAAATAGTAAAACGGCAAGTTTTGCACAGTTTAGATTCTCTAAAAATCCTGAGTTAAAAATATCGACTCTATTTACAGACAATTTCATGCCCAAGTTAGGTACCAATCAGTTTGATGCAGTGGTAGCACTTGATTTCTTAGAGCATGTTATCAATGTTGAAGAATGGTGTGTTGCTGTTTTTAAATGTTTAAAAAAGAATGGTGCGTTTATAGCACAAAATGCTTTTGGTATTGGTGATGCAGAGCATGGTGATTCTATACCAATGCATCTTTCAATAAATAATAAGTATGAGACAGAATGGATCCCCACTATGCAGAAGATAGGTTTTGTTCTTCATGATAATGGTCAATGGTGGATTAAGCCATGAGAATAGATATGGGTATTGCGAGTTATAATAACCCGCATAAGTTAGATCAATGTATAAGATTAATTAGGCAGAATTCACAATCGGACTGGAGACTTTTAGTTGTTGATAATAATTCTCCAGATTCAGAAGTTAGACCAGTTATAGAAAAACACGCAGCAGAAGACAATAGAATTATTCCTTTATTTTTAGAGGAGAATCTTAGATATCCAGGAGCTGTTAATACAATATTGGAATGGGCAGAAACTAACAACGTTGCCTACATAGACAACGATGCATATATACATACTCCAGGTTGGGACCTAAAGTTAGCATCTTATTTGGAATCTAATCACGAAGTTGCTATGGCATTTCCAAATGGCGGAGCATATCCAATTCAAAGACCAAGATATACAGAAATACTTTGGGGAGTTGGATTCTGCTGGATGCTAAATAGGCAAAGATATAAAGAAATTGGTGGTTTTGATACAGAGATAGGTCACCAAGAAGAGGTCGATTATCAAACAAGAATTAGACTTGGTGGTTGGAGAATAGTTGCTGACTCATCTGTTTTAGTTCACCATGATGCCAGCAGCACTAGGGATCCTGCATCTCAAGAAAGAATTAATCAAGGTGTTGTCAATTGGGTTAACAAATGGAATAGATACTATGTAGGTCCACATGTAACTTACCACAGCCCTAATGTAACACGATTTGAAGATTGGACTGCCATATATATGGAAGAATGGTACCAACTTCAACCAGAACTTCAGGGATTAAATGATAATCCAGAGACTCTATTTATAGCTGGATTAGGAAGAGAAGTTGATTTAATAAAAGTTCCAAGATGGCAACATCTTTATAGAGGAAGAGTAATTTAATGGGCGCAAAAGTACAAGAACTCTGCATAGCAAATGCATATTTAGTGGAGCCGCAAAAATTTGGCGATGATAGGGGATTCTTTACTGAGTCTTATAGAAGAGATTGGATACCAGGAGCCAGAGAAGTCATTCAAACAAATAGGTCTTCTAAATCAGCTGGTGCACTAGCAGGTTTTCACTATCATCTGCATCAATCAGATTACTGGTATGTTCCATACGGAGAAGCAAGAGCTATTCTTTACGATTTAAGAATAGGTTCTCCAACAGAAGGGGAGATCTATTCTATAGATTTAACTGGAGATAATAATCTTGGGTTATATATTCCACCAGGAGTTGCCCATGGTTTTTCTGCTACTACTGACATGATATTGACTTATCTAGTAGACAACTATTATAATCAAGCAGATGAATTGGGAGTTGCGTGGGATGATCCAAAAATAAACGCTGATTGGTCTGTTCAAAATCCAATTTTATCTACAAGAGATAATACAAATCCATATCTAAAAGATATCGAACTACTCAAGATGCCATTCTGGCCACTAAGAACTTAGGAAAAATGAGATTAGAAACAATTCCCCAAGGTGAGGGAACTAAAGTTGTAATAGGTACAAGAACATACCTTGGACCTGATTGGACTCATATAGATATAGATCCAACTCCTTTGTATGATCACGTAAATAGAAGATATGTTCCAGTAGATGTTGTTTGTGATGCTAGAAAAATAAATCTTCCAGATGGGTATGCTGATATAGTTTACAATTCAGAATGTCTGGAACACTTTCCATGGAAAGAATATCAAAGCGTTCTTGCTGAATGGTGCAGAATAGTTAAGCCAGGTGGAATGATTAGGATTGAAGTACCAGATTTTTTGCTTGCTTGTCAGCAAATACTTAGTTGGGACTCTTTAGAGGGAGACAGAAGAATGCAGCAGATTTTTTTTGCTGAACAGCTTAATCCTTTTGATTTTCATTTTGTAGGCCTAACTCATAGAATGTTGGAAGATGATTTTAAAAATATGGGTTTTGAGATTATTGATATTCAAAGAGGAGATGAATGGGGTTGGCTGAAAGTAGATGCCAAAAAGCCATTGTAGTATGAATAACAATTTTCTTTGTCACATAATTAGAGACTTATTTATAAATAGATCTAATATAGTTATATATGGAGATTTATATAAATCTTCTGAACTAAGAAGCATTATGGCAAACAGTGAACACTCTATGGGTAGCTTTATATTGCACACTGAAAGAAACAGTCAGCAGCATATTGATGGAATAGCTTACTGGGAAATAGGATTGAACGCTCCATACATGGGGTATAATTATGCTGATCTATTTATATCTGTAGACTATAATCCAGAATTATCTAATAATAATTATAAATTTATAGGAGAACAGATCAGGGGTATACTTAGGTCTGGCGGACATACGTTTATTGTTAATCCTGGTAAATGGGCTTCTTGTATTAATTCCTATCTTGACTTAAATGAATCTTTAACAAGAGAGGCAAAAAAATATTCTATGTTTTCTAATGAAGAAGTTTTTATATATGAAAATATTTGATTGTTTTACATATTTCAATGAATATGAAATTCTCAAGCTAAGGCTTGAAGAACTTGGTGATCATGTAGATTATTTTGTAATCGTAGAGGCGTCTCAAACTTTTACGGGAAAAAATAAACCATTTTATCTAGACAATATTTTAGAAGATATATCTAAATGGTATGAAAAAATTATTATACATAGAGTTTTTCTTGATCAAGAAAACCTTTCTTCGTGGGATAGGGAATACTTGCAAAGAAATTCTATACTTGGTGCGTTAAATAACCTAGATATATATGATAATGACCTAATCATCATTTCAGATGTGGATGAAATATGGAATACTAAAACAGTATCTAGCCTTAAAATAGATTATATTCCAGTGAGATTAGATGTAAATCAATACTTTTGGAATTATCATTGGCAAGTACCTCAACACTGTAATCAGGGAGCAAGACCTGTGGTTTGCAAAAAACAACACATCTTATCCAAGACTCCTCAAGAATTAAGGTCGATGCAGCTGCCATTGATCCCTAATGGGGGATGGCATTTTTCATTCTTTGGGGAAGAAGATAATATTAAAAATAAAATAGAATCTTTTGCTCATACAGAATATGATAAAGAAGAGTTTAAATCTTATGAATCAATAATGAATAGAATTAAATATGGAATTGACCCATTTGATAGATTTCCGCTAAAATATCAAGAAATAGATCACACATATCCTGAAACTGTCTTAAAAAATATTCATAATTTGATTACTATAGATGTCAAGTTACCCAGTTTCCAAGGAGAATAAATGGAACACCCAGTACAAAAAATGGTTATACCAAAAGAACTACAAAATGTAGAGAATGGCAAGCTAAAACCTAATCAATTAGCTAAAGTAAAATGTGGTGGTCAGATGTGGGTTAAAGCAGCAAACGCTTTTAATGCACTATATGACGAAGCAGTAAAGGCTGGTCATAAGCTTCAGAATATTGGCGACTATCGTCCATTTGAGGCACAGCTTTCAATGTTTATGTCTCGCTATGATGACAAAAAGACTAAGCGTAGTCCAGAAATTACTCGTACCTACCAGGGTAAGACATGGTATCTTAAGGAAGGCATGAGTCCTTCTGGCACTCCCGGCACGTCAAATCATGGTCTTGGTCTTGCAATAGATCTCAATATGCAGGATACAAAGAGATATAAGTGGATGTGTGAGAACGCTCCTAGATATGGTTTCTATTTGCAGGGAGCTCCCACTAAAGCAGATGGCAAGCCCAACCCAGAGTATGAGGCATGGCACTGGCAGTATTGCCTAGGTGATAAACAGCCACAAGCTTTTGCGGGTGGTGCACCAGCTGCAGGAGAAGTTGCAGAAGTTCCAATGAGAGATAAGCTTAATGTTGGTTCTACTGGGGAAGATGTCAAAAGACTTCAAGCGGCTTTGAAAAAGGCTGGCTTCTATGCAGGTGAAGCAACTGGTACTTACGATGCAGCAACTGGAGAAGCTGTACGTAAGCTCAAAGGAGTTAATGGTTTGAATAATGATACTATTGCTGGTGCAAAAGTATTTGCTATTCTTGATCTAGACTAAACCAGGAAGAACTTATTGACACTAGTAGACACTCGTGAGTAACATCATGTGATATAATAACTAGTACGGAGGCCGGCGCTGAGCCCCAGCAGAAATGAATCTGCTGGGGCTTTTCTCTTTGTGTCATAGCAATATATTTCAGTTTGCTCATTACTATAAGATATGACTACCTAGAGGGATAAAAATGCGAATCAAACTACAAAAAGGTTCCTGGATTCTTGGCGTACTCTTTTTTATTGGTATTATTTTTCCAAATTTTTCTGCTTCTGCTCAAGTCGAACCAGGACTTAATGTAACCGTTTACAACAACTTTGGCTACAACAATTCGCCTCCACTCCCCACGGTCACCGGTCGTCCGGTCGTTGGAACCACCACTCTCACTCAGATTAATCAGAGCTTTGACAGTGCACCGCTGTTCAACATGTATGAAGACTTTATTGTTAAGTATGAAGGTCACATAACCCTGCCCGTGACTGGCTCGTTTAGGTTCTTGCCCGCTGCGGATGACGGAAGCAAACTCTATATAGACAATGTTTTGATAGACAACAACTGGGTTGACAAGGGCGGCTGGGGCAACCCGTCACAGTACGTTTCTTTTACCGCTGGAGTTTCCAAGCCAATCACATATTGGTATTACGAAAATGGTGGCGGAGCCAATACGACTCTCTACTGGGATATAGGTTCGGGATGGCAGGTAGTTCCCGCCTCTGCTTTTACAAAGACTGTCGTTGTGCCAACCACGACTACTACCAGTACTACAACTACAACGATAGCGCCATACTTTAACTCTGTTCAAAATCTCACAGCAGTGGCAGACAACGATGGAAATGTTGTTTTGAGTTGGAACGCCCCAACACCAAGCAACACTGCCCCATATATGTACAACATTTTGTTTTATGACCTCGTTGATGGGGTAGAAGCTGGTGGTTGGGGAGTGTGGACATACGCCGTAAATACTTCATACAGCCTCGGCCCATGGATGTGGCCTGGAACAACTGGATACGGACCAGTCAGATTTAAGATTCAGGCAGGAACAGCCCCATGCGTCGGAGAGGGTGCTGGGTCCTGTATGTACGGGCCCCAGGCAACTGTTGATGCTGTGGTGATTGACCCTACTCCGCCCACTACTACCACTACTACTACAACGACAACCACTACAACTACTACTACAACGACAACCACTACAACTACTACTACAACTACTATTCCACCTACTACCACTACAACCACAACCGTTCCTGAAACAACCACTACAACCGTTCCTGAAACAACCACTACAACCGTTCCTGAAACAACCACTACAACCGTTCCCGAAACAACCACCACAACTGTTCCTGAAACAACCACCACAACTGTTCCTGAAACAACCACCACAACTGTTCCTCAAACAACCACTACAGTTCCAGAATCACCACCCACTGGAACCACGACTACCACTGAACCTGAAATAACAACCACCACAGAGCCAGAACAAGAGCTAGATACAACGACAACAACTGAGGTTCAACCAGAAGATCAAACTACAGTACCAGAACCTGATCCAGAAACGCCAAATGAAGGAACTGTTCAGGTTACCGTTGATAATTTAGATGAAGTTTTAGATGGAGAAGTTACACCAGAAGAGGTTGATGCTGTCTTGGATGGAATTACATCTGGTGATATTGAAATCACTGATGAAGTAACCAATCAACTGGTAGATCTTTTAACTAGCGGAGACGCAACAGAAGAGCAAGTCGTTGAGTTGGTTGATACTCTTATTGAAGCAGAAAAGCTAGACTCAGAAGTAGCTACTGAACTTGCTACTTCTTCAGAAGTTTTAGAGTCAGTTACAGCTGAACAAGCAGCTAAAATATTTGATGCAGTTGATGCAGGTAATATAACAGATGAGCAAAAGTCTGAAATTACTGAAGCTATTCAAAATGCCTCGCAAGAAGTTAAGAACGTTTTTGAGGAAGAGATTAATATCTATGCTGAAGGATTTGATGACTATGTGCCAGTTGGTTCTAATATTGATGTTGGAACTAGAAGGACTTTAATAGCTGCCACAACCGTTCTTTCAACAATAACTGCCGGAGCTGCAACTAGCGGATCTGGTGGAACAGCTTCCCGCAACCCTTCTCCGTCTGGTGGTGACGGGCCTGGTCAATCAAGCTCAAATAATGCTGCCAGAAAAGAAGATGAGCCAGAAGAGGAAGAAGAGGAAGCCGAAATAGAGGGTCCAGAAGGGGACGAAGAAGAAAGTAATTTTACTCGTAACAGTATATTTAAATACACGGAGGGAACCATGGAAAAAAGATTTAGTCCTTTGGGCTTTATCAAGAAATTTGCAAAGGAAACTGCAGCATTAGCCTTTACTATATCAGGTACAGTAATAGTGTTTGCCACTCTTTCTGGAGATACCAGAAGGATCACTGTTATAGCTACCAGTATTGCTTTTGCCATACACTACCTAAATGCAATGATACAAAACGATAAATGAGGAGAAAATTAAATATAAAATTTGGTTTAATTTGTATTGAAATGTACCTAATTCAAAGGAAAAGTATTTAAGTTAATTACTATAGGAGGGTAAAATGAAATCAATTACCAATATAATACTGAGAATTGTAGCTACTTTTGCCGCATCCGGACTAAGCGTTATAGGGGCTGGTGCTATAGCAGGAGTTCCATTATGGAAAGCTTGTTTTATGGCACGGAATGGCTGGTGTAGCAACAGTAGTAGAAGGTTTATCAAGAGCATTTCTTGATGATGGAAAGCTGTCTGTTTCTGAAATCAATGAAGTATTTAATAAGGTAGATAAAAAATCTAATAAAAACCAATAAGGAACTTTCATGCCATTACCTCTTCCTCCTAACATTTCTCAAGGACAAATAGCTCTAGATCCAATTAATGGAGTTGTCTATTATAAAAATGATAACAACGATGTTGTAGCCACTACATGGTCTTGGTTAAGACAAGATCTAGATGAAGTTAGAACAGATGACAATGTTACAATAACTGGAAACCTAACAGTTAGCGGAACAACTGTATCCGTAAATGTGGAAAACGTAGTAGTTGCTGATAATGTTCTAATATTGAATAGCAATGTTACTGGTGTTCCATCAGAAGACTCTGGCATAGAAGTTGAACGAGGAACATCAACAAATGTTCAAATCCGCTGGAATGAAACTACAGATAAATGGCAGTTCACAAATGATGGAACTACTTTTTATGATATAAGTTCAATTATAGAAAACTCTGTTACATTAGGGCTTCATACTGTTGGAAATTATGTTTCTAATGTAACTCCTGGTACTGGCGTCACCGTCACACACACTCCAGGTGAAGGTTCTAGCCCAACAATTGCAATTGGCCAGGCAGTCGGCACCGGCTCTAGTGTTACTTTTGCTGCCGTAACTGCACCACTTACTGGCAACGTCACAGGCAACGTCACGGGTAACGCAGATACCGCAACGGCCCTCGCCACCTCGCGAACGATTGAACTTACTGGTGATATAGCTGGTTCTGCTTCATTTAATGGCTCTGCAAACGCATCAATTGCTGCGACAATTCAGCCAAACTCTGTTGCTTTGGGCACTGATACGACTGGTGATTATGTTTCTTCATTGGTCGCGGGTACAGGCGTAACGATTAGCGATAACTCTGGAGAAACAACGACGCCGACCATTGCAATCGGTCAAGCGGTGGGTACTGACTCTACCGTAACTTTCGCAGGTGTCACTGCACCGTTGACTGGCAACGTCACGGGTAACGTCACGGGTAACGTAACAGGAAACTTAACTGGAAATGTAACTGGAAACGTAAGTGGAACTGTTTCTGATATATCAAATCATGTTATTAATAACCTTTCTGACGTTACTTTATCTTCTCCTACCAACGGAGATTTTCTTAGGTATAACGGTGCAAATTGGATTAATGATCCAGTTAATCTTACAACTGATACCGTTGGAGATTATGTTTCTCATCTAGCTGCTGGAACTGGAATAACCATAACAAATAATTCTGGTGAAGGCGCAACTCCTAATATTTCCTTTGATCATACGACTGGTTTAAGCTCAGCGTCTTTGAATAATTTGGGAGACGTAACAATTGCATCTGTAGCTGCAAACCAGATTTTAAAATATGATGGGACAAACTGGGTCAATTCAGCTCTTCCTCCAGCCACACTCCATCAAGAGACTGTAGGAGATGGCTCTTCAAGCTCAATTGTTGTAACACACAATCTTGGGACCAGAGAAGTCTTTGTCGCTGCAAGAAGTGCCTCAAGCCCATATGAGTTTTACTATTTAGATTGGGAAGCTACAAGTGTCAATACAGTAACGTTACTGTTTGCATCTCCGCCGCCAAGCAACTCTTTGGTTGTTAAAGTATTCTTTTAATCTTGAGGGATTAAAACTAAATTAGAAAGGATTGGTCGAGGCCAATGCCAAATTTTTACAATCTTTTACGTGCACGAAAATTTACTACTGCAGCAGACACAGCAGTAGAGATTGCTCCTTACGATAGTGCAACTCCTAATTTTGTCATTGAAGCAGGAGGTAAATTAAAATGGTCCTCTGGTTCAGCTACAGCTGATACAACTCTTTATAGATCTGCAGCCGATACATTAAAGACTGATGATAGTTTCGAAATTGGATCTGGTCAAACCTACAAGGTTGATGGAGCAGATGTTTTATCTGGAACTACATTGGGTTCTGGAATTACAGGATCTTCTTTAACTTCCGTTGGAAGCCTAACTTCACTGACTGCTGCTACGCCATACTTTGTTGGACCGGCAGTATTTACTGGAGGAAATTTTACTTTAAATGCTGAGGGTGACGGAAGTTTTACTGGAACACTAACTTCTATTGGTGCTCTTACGGCAGCAACTCCTAACTTTACTGGACCGGCAAGTTTTTCTTCAAGTGCTACCGTTTCTGGTAACTTGACAGTCAATGGCACTACGACAACGATTAATTCAGATGTAGAAATAAATGGCTCTCTAAAATACAGACAAGCATTTAATAGTCAAGGAACTAATACTTCAGTGTATTTAGTTAGTAGCGATAAGGGAAAAATAGTTACATTTAATAGTTCCTCTAATGTAACTGTATATGTTAATACTTCTACTAATTTAGTTGCAGGAGACAGAATAGACATATTAAACTTAGGTTCTGGAACTGTAACTATATCTGCATCTGGAGTTACTGTTAATGCAACTCCAGGATTAAAGTTAAGAGCTCAATATTCTGGTGGTTCTTTGATTTGTATAACAGACAATTCTAGCTATGTTTTAATAGGCGATTTAATGGCCTAAGATTTTTTGAAGAAGTCTAATTACTATTTCTTAATAAGATCCTGAGGAATAATCCAAAGCTTGCAAATAGCGTTGGCTTCTATTTTGCCAGCGACTATTTTACAGCCTTGTCCGCCCATAAAAAACACGCAGTTTGAACAAACTAATCCTTCTTTAATAAAAGGATTTTTAGCAGCTGGCGCATAATGCGCACCATTACCTAGAGCTGTTTGATCATACTTGCCATGCATTTCTACGCATGACTCGTAGTGTTCGTACATCATTTTTTGACGGGGATTTAGTTTTGTTTCAGGATCATCTGGATCCTCTTCCTCGTCTTTTGGTTCTTCCTCAGGCATTTCCTCATCTGGCATCTCTTCATCATCTGGAGATACATACTCAGACAGCCAATAGTTTCTGATCACTTTCCATACCTCTTTACAACTCCATCTGGAATCGCGGCAAGTCGACAATATCCATTGTCCTCTACGGTTTGAGCCACAATCTTGCAGACACCATTACCCTCATATAAAGCACAGTTGCCACATTTAACGCCAATAGGAAGATTATCATTCTCAATACCAGGAACATAACCCACCCAGATACCATTGCCATCGCCATTGGAAAGCTTACCGTACTTTGAGACAATAGTTAACATTGCGTTAACATACTCTTGTTCTGCAGGAGGAAGTTTCTTTTCCATTTCCTCTAGAAAATCAGCTAACCATGTGTCAATTATCACGCTATCCATCCTTCATTAATTGTTGTCTAATAGCTTGCTGCCTATTAAATTCTTGTTTTACTTTTTGTTGTCTATCTTTCGCTTTACCAGAAGCAAAACCCGCAGTGCCCATTAATGCTGCAAGACCTACAGCTCTAATGTTTTTAGAATTTTTCATCCCCTGGACCACTTCAGTCGCTAAAGTTTTACCAAATCCTATGAGCTCATCAATTGCTCCCGATGTTGATTTTGCAAATCTACTTGCTGCATCATCACTAGTTCCAGCAGCTGCTCTTGCCCTTCCAGCTCTAGAAGCCATCTTTTCTGCTCCAGGATCAGCAGTAGCTTTGGCTGATGGTCCAGACATTTCCATTAAAGAAGCTGGAGATGGAGGAGGTTGTCCAGTAACAGTTGAAACACTTTGTGTTGGTACTCCAACATCTGTTCTTAAGCCTGATTGTGTAGCTGCTTTTTTAGCAATTCGTTCATTGTCTCTAGCGATAATTCTATCTACTAGTTCTTTTTTTCCTTCCTTTTCGTCACCAATTCCAGCAAGTTCTTTAGCTTTTTCTTTGACAGAATCAGAAACTTTTTCTTTTACTTTTTTATTAAGACGACTTTCTTCTTCTTCTTGCTCTTCTTCTTGTCTTAGAGAATCGAGAAGGATTCTTTCGGGTGTAGATATATCTTCAGGAGTTTTTGCTTTGTCTCCACTGACTTTTGGAATTTTTAACCCAGGTTCTTTTGCTGAGCCAGCTATATTTTTTATTGGTAATTCAGGATTTTCTGCCATATAGTATTAATCTTATGTTGTTTTTAATTTCTGTATACAATTTCTGGAACAATATAATTTTCCATCAGTGTGCTCATACATAATACCCTTACCTATTGACTTTGAACAAGCAACACATGCAAAGCTATTTGAACTATAACCATAAACTTTAACTGCTTTTCCGGGAAGTTCTACTTTAGCTTTTTCTGTATTCGATACATTTCTTTTTGCTGGCTTTTTGCCTGCCATAAAATATCTCCAAACAAGTTACATTACATAATAATAGTAACTTACTCGAAGGATTAATTAATTTAAAATAGAGCGGTTGAAGGGATTTGCACCCTCACACCGTGGGTCGGAAGCACACGTACTCTACTGTTAAGTTACAACCGCATGAGATGATTATATCATATAGATTTTTGGCAATTGAAGTACTATATATGTAGATTAAGTATCTAAGGAGATTTTTATGCCATCTGTAGGCGGTATGGTAACTGGAGCAGGCGCTGGCTTAGCGCTCGCTGGAGGAGGTTATCGGAGCTCAAAAGTTTAGCTCTGGCAATCCAGTCAATATGATGACTGGGGCAGGTATAGCGACTGCTAGCTTTGCTGGTGGAGCAATGCTGATGTCCAGGGGTCGTGGAATGGCCAGCCTATCTGGCTATGCAAGTAGTGCTGCAAAAGCTGAAAAAAGCGCAGGAGCCCTTTCTGCTGCAGCTATGAGAAGATATAAATCTGTAGGTGCCATTGGTCTTGCTGGTGGAATGGCAGCTTTTTCTGGAATTAGAGATATCCAACAGGGAGAATATAATAAATCTAAAGGAAAGCTTGCCATGACTGCAATTGCTGGTGGAGTCGGTGCACAAATGTATATGAGCGGTCGTGGAATGTCCAGAAATGCCAAAGCGATGAAGGGAGTGGCTGATCTATATCAAAAAGCAGGAGGCTTTAGAAAAGCTGGCTTTGTTGCTGGTGGAATAGCAGCTGTTTCTGGAGCTCAAGCTTTAAGAAAAAGTGATCAAGGAGAGTACAACACAGGTCTTAAGTATGCTGGAGCTGCTGGTGTTGCAGGAATTGGTGCTGGAGTAGCATTTAGAGCAGCTGGATCAAGAGCAGCAGAGGCACGAAGACAAGCAGCTAACGTTGGTCAATTAAGGGGATTGAGATTAGGATCAAAAGCAATAATGGGTCTTGGCATGGCTGCAGGAGCAGCAGCTGGAGGATATGCTATGTATAAGCATGGTGTTTCTGTATTCGCAGGGTCTGGCGGATAAAAATGGAACTGATATATGTGTTCTTTAATATAATAAGTTTATATGTTGCTTTTAAAACATATTACATGCTGCTGCGAGACAAGTTTTCATTTCTTCCTGAGTGGATAGGCTACATGTAAATGGGTTTAATATCTAATATTCTTAATAATCTTATTAACCAACTAGATGCTAATAATAAACTTTCTACGGGCACAGTATCAACACGTAAAATTCCTTTTCAGGAAGTTCTACCCAAGCCTAGATCATCAATTCCATCTACGGTTGATATTTTAGATACTTTTACACAAACAATTGATGATTTTATAGGGGTTAGTAGAGGTGTTTCAGCAGCAGGTGCAAGTTCCTCTGAAATAGCTCAAGAAGTTACGCAATTTTTAAAAGAAATAGATTTTGAAAATTTAGAATTTCAATTTGAAGGTCCAAACACTATTGTTAGTCCTTTTGGAATTGTTCGTACATCAAAACCTCTACCTCATGGTTACCCAGGATCAAAACCTCTACCTCTTGGTAAAGCTGTTAGAGGTTCTGATGTAATCAGGTCAACAATAATAGGAGTATTTGATCCTCTTACTGTTGAAGGAGCTGGTTTTTCAAAACTAGGTTCAGCATATCACCAACCTGCTACACCAGGTACTGATTTTCATAAAAGATTGGTTGATTTTTATAGATCACAAGGAATTTCAATTTCTAATCCTGATGAAGTATCTAGTTTTATTTTTGCTACTCCCCAATCAATAAGAACAAGCATAGCAAGTACTGTTGTTTCTCCTTTTGGAGTTGTTCAAGGACCTAAAGTTTCTAGTTTACCAAAAGCTGTGGGTTTATTTGGTCATGAGATTGGTCATGCTCTTAGTGATCTCTCTGGAGCTCAAATAGGTGATCTCTCTGGAGCTCAAATAGGTAAAAATAAAGCCGAAATTGCCGTTGGTAAATCAGGTGTAGATCTTATTGATGAACTAGTTCGTGCTGGTGGCGAACCCATTGATGTTGGCCATCCGGTTGTTAAAGGATTAACAAAATCAATAGGGAACATGCTTATCCAACATGGTTTAGAGGAAGCTAGAGCAGAGTCTGTCGGATTAAAAATGGTATCAATGATACCCAATTTAACTGAATCAGCCATAGCAGATGCTGCTGAACCAAGTGTATATGTTTCGTATAGAGGTTTTCATTCGAGTTCCACTTATGGTGGCAGAATTGTTAATAACTTGCAGGAACTGGACAATAGAGCAGGATTGATTACTAGAGAAGTTCCTATTCATTTAACAGGATATGAAAAATTAGCTCACAATTATTGGGATAATATTACTACAGATATTGTTTCTGTTAGTTCACCAATTAAAGCTATGGTCAATCTTGCTAGCGTAGATGCTGCTGCAGCTTACAATAGATCTCTTTTAAGTTCATTATCTGATAGCACCATGTTGGGTCCAGCATTTGAAGCTTATGAAAATGTATTAGATACAGATTTATATCTTGATCCCACAAGAACTTTCGGTCGCAATGCCTCAGCTCTTGGTGGACTTCCAGGTTTGACACAAATTCCTTTTAGAACAGGACTTTCTAAATCTTTAGATAAAGCTACACAAACAGGAGTATCAATTAAAGCTGCAGTATCACAAGCTTCTAAGGTTGTGAAAAGTGAATCAAGACCAATAGAAACAGTTAGACCAATAGAAAAAGTTAAACGAAGAGTTGCTGTTATGGGTAGAAAAACTTTAGATATGTTAATTCAAGCAGGAGAAACAGCTGCTAAAGTAATGAGATAGTTTTGCGGTGATTTGGGGCTCTAGAGTTTTAAATTTTAAAAAAAACTATTTTGATTCTCAGTTTTTCGAAAAAAGTCTAAAATGAAAATCGGCTTCGAAAATTTTTTCTTAATTTTACTCTATATAGGATTTTAAAATAATTTAAATTCTATTTTGAACGAACAAATTTTTTTGTCTGATTTATATTGTATAAAATCCGTCTACACTATAAAAAATTTTTGGATCTTGAGTAGAATACATTACGTTAGGTTTAACGTTATCATCACGCTCATAACGAGGTAAGTAAGTATCTGGGTCAATTACAACAATGTCAGCTTCCATTAGTTCAATATTTTCACTTTGAACTTTGAGAATTGCAGCATGAACAGAAAGAAGTAATTGGGTCATTTCTTTTGCATTAGATACTTTTAATATAACATCAACAGCAACCCACTCTTCACTAGAAACGGAAGGATCTTGATTTTTATTTGTCATTATTCCACTAACTCTTCTTGTAAGTCTTCTTGTGATTCTTTTTGTAAGTCTTCTTGTTGCTTTGTCTGATGGTCTAAAGCTCGCAAACAAGCTTGACGCATCTCGTAGTGATCAACGGCCATAGTTGATAATCTCCACTTTTTCGTATGTCAAATTTCTAATAGGTTGATATTTGAGTTAATCTTTGAATTTCTGCAATTGCATTTTCTAATTTAGACTCTAGGTAGCCAATGTGAGTTAAAAGATAAGATAAATTATTGACAGTAGAATTCAAAAGATTGTGTATATGAATAGAATCGTGAAAGTTTTTATCAGCTTCATTTGAAAGAACTGAAATCAAAGTAGAAACTTTTTCTAAAATATCTTTATCCATAAAATATTATATCAGTAAACGTATTTTTCAAAAGTAACTTTATGAAGATTAGTTCCATCATCTGAGTTTGTCGATACAGAAACAGATATAGATTTAACATCAGATGGATCGACGCCGTACTGTTTACAAATAGCTATACAATCTTCTTGAGTAACAGCCATTGCTCCAGCGATAAATGGAAATGATTCTTTTAAAACTTTATCGGAGAGAGTGACGGGATTTTTGGTAGATGCAAGAATTCCTTTAACGAAAGAATCAATATCGAAACTAAAATCCGTAAAAGGCTGATTAACGGAGATAGTCTTGAATGAAATTTTCTGTTGATGTTTTTTAGATTCTTTAATGAGTTTTTCTGGTTGTTTTTCATTTTTTACTTCCTGCAAATGCTCGTTATCGATAGTCCATTGAGATTTAATCATAAGTTATACCATTTCTAACGGAAACTCTTTAGAGAGTCTCTTTTTACAAAGATGTATTGGTGGATATTCTAAGCGTATATGTATCTTAACAGAAATAAGACAAGACTTGCATATCCAATGAGAAGGGGCAGGATATTTTATAGAATTATCTTTTTTAGAAACCTGTTTTTGTTGGAAAGGTTCAGCTTTCTGCTTAACAGAAGAAGATGAATCCTTGTTAGAAACAGAAAGAGAAACACACTCGGGGCAAACTAGAGGTTTTCTTCCTCTTGTCTTGTGTCTTTCCCATTTCTTGGAACAAGAGCTGCATACTAAAATCTCAATATCCATTTTCTATTGCCGTTCTAAAATAAATTTGTTATTGTTCCTGTATATAACAATAATAAGGAGAACCAGTATAAGGGTCAAATTTTGCAGCTACTGCTATTGCTTTTAAACAAAGTTTTTTAACAACTGCTGGCGTATCCATTTTTTTAGAGCCAGCAAAAAGAATCTGCATTGCACCTAATGCGTAAGCGCTACCTGTTCCCAAAGCATATAAACCATTTACATCAGAGGTCCACGAATAATCTCCTTCCACAACATATATATTGCCGTGTAAAGAACATATTATTGTAGAACCATGTTCAGCTATGTGAGCAGAGGTATCTCGTTCAGGAGCAGCATATCCTTGCTTTTCAAAGCATTCTCTAAGAGATGGAATAAACTTAGTGGTAAAGAAATGGTCAAGCTTAGAACCAGAAAGACCAGGAGTGGGTGGGGGTGGAACAAAAGCATGATGTAAAATATTAATAGCTCTTACATCTCCAGCAGCGCCAAGAAGGTACTTTCCATTGGAAGCTACTTTAGAAGTATTTCTTCCTAGGGTTGTAATTTGAGAGGCAAATCCGCCCTCGTCGATTGAAGATATTCTTGAATCAGTACATATAATGCTGAAACCTTCTCCTTGTACTCCAATTATAGTAGTCATACTAATCCTTCAAAAATTGAGATCCAGAAAAATTATACTACATTTAATTGAGAGAAGAAAGTCAGACAGAAGTATAATAAGTAGATCCAAAAACTTTATTAGCAATTTGGTTTATGTCATGAGAAGAAACATGCTTTTGTTTTATTTTAGTATTAAATGTTTTATGTTTATTTTTTCGTTTCTTTTTTTTAGACATATTTTAAAACCTGAAAGTGTTCATGATAAGCGAGTTTTTGAGAAGAATATTCATTTCTTACGTTAGCATTGAAATATCTTCCGAGAGATGGAGCAGTAGTAAAAGCAGAATATATTTCAAAAGGAACATCATAATAAAACCAAACAGATCCGGTATTAAAATAAAGCATTAGAATATTAGCGTCTTCATACCAAGAAATGCTTTGTATAAAAGAACTATCTAATGGAAAGTTACTATATATTGACTTCCGTTTATGTGCCATAAATCCTCCTTATGCTGTAACATAAGCGCCTCCATCAGGACTCGAACCTGAAACAAGGGATTAGAAGTCCCACGTTATATCCTTTTAACTATAGAGGCATAATGTTATTATAGCGGATAAGGATAAGAATGGTAATACCTTGTAGTGGAATCAACAAATAATTTTAACTGAATTGTTTTTTCTTTGTCTTTAACACGATAGAAAAAACCGTTACTCCAATACATTCCCTCAACAATATATCCTTCTTTAGAAGAATTTTCGACAATGTAAGAAGAACCATCAGCAAGCATTCTATACCTAAATATACCCAAAGGAACTGTCGTCCAATAGCCCTCTTTAATGGGTATATCATCAGGAAAATCTATTTTACCATGAAAGTTTATGAAGTTTTCAGTAAGAGTTAAAACTATTTCAGGATGAATCTGATAAGAGTCATAAACTGTCCAGTCTTTATACAGCTGATAAAAAACTAAAAATTCACTAGACTCCTCCTCATAATAAGAGGAGTCTAGTGAATCTAGTATATCTATAGAGTATAAATAGGTCATGACTTCATTAAAATCTTTACGTAAAGCATTCTGCGTTCTATCTTGGATAGAAATTTAACTGCAGTCATTCTCCAGTTTTCCTGTTTATTAACGTAAGCTAATACTTCTGATTCGGGAAATTCGGAAGTATTATTTTTGATATTGTTTTTATGCATTTGAACTTTTGACTTTTGACAAGAGAGTTGAAGCTCTATGTCTCTTCTTATAAGAACTAAACAATAATACCATAAATTCGCATGATCATGAAGATAGTCTTTTACTTGAGAAGAAGTTTGATTTTCATTCTTAATATCGTTAACAACAATATTATAGAAAGTATCCATTTCTTGAGTAGTAATATCTTTAATGTTTTTGTTATTGAGAAGTTTTAAGTTCAATTGAATTACCTCTTTTGTAACAGAATTGATAAAGCTGAGCTAAATCTTCATAAAAAGAAGACTGAGCTTGTTCTCCAGATTTCAAAATATAAGGTATAGAATATAATGGATAAATTGCCCAACTACCAAACCAGGTAAGTTTTTGTTTATAATCTTTTATTTGCAACGTAGTTCCAAATAAAGAAGATAAAACTGTATTGCCTAAAGGAGCAATAACCTTAGGATTCATAATTTGAATCTCGCTATGTAAATATTGAGAACAATTGTCTATATATTGTTTATTTACATCTCTTGTAGGACATCTCAAAAGATATGTCATACAAATATTAGAAGAAGAAAAACCAATCTCTTTTAAAGTTTTAATGAAAAAATCAGTAGATTGTTGATCTAAATAAGATGTCTCAAAAATAAACAAAACATCAGGATTAATAAGATTCCATTTTGGAAGCACAGGAGTAGGTCCAGAAAAAGAACACTTTCTACAGTTGTGAACAACTGTATGAAGATCAGTTATTTTATTTGGAACCTTATAAGAGTTAATAGAAACTCTAGCATCCTGTATTACTTCCAAAATATCTGCATTGGTAAGCTTATTGCTTAGGGCAGAAAAGATAGAAGAAACTATGTCTGTCTCCATAAATCCAAGTTGACCATAGGATCTGTCTACAGACATAGCCTCATCTAATATGTCCTGAAGAATTGTTGGGTCAAATTCCTCAGAACTCATCCGGAACTGAATAGCTAGAAGAAGCCTGCTTAGGAGCCTCAGATGAACCGGAATTAGAATCAGACTTTGAATATGCAGAAGTCGCGTAGGTAACAGCTTCTGCTACAACAACAACCTTTGAACGACCCTGACCCTCTTGCTGCCATCTTTCTTGAACAAGACGGCCAACAAGCTGAATCTGAGAACCTTTCTTCATTTTGCCTTCAGCAATCTGCTTAGCGACAAAGGAAGCATTCTTTGATGCAAAATCAGAACCATCCTTAAGATAGTAAACAATATCGAAATATCCAGAAGATACTCCTGCACCCTTTTCAGAACCAGCAAAGTCTACTGCAATGCGAAACTTTGCAATGTTTCCGTTAGCTACAAGTTCTGGATCAGTTACGATACCAGCGCTTAATATTACGTTGTTACGTGGATCAATCATTTATTTTATCTCCAATTAGTCTGTTAATGTTTCTTTAAAAGTATTAGATATTTGATCTAAAAATCCAGTAGAAAGCTTTACGGCTTCTATTGGTCCAAAGTCAATTATATAATGGTTTAGCAAATTGACAAACAAATTATATATGCCTGACTTAAGGTCTGTTACAACATCAGTAGTTGTTCCCTCAGGAACTTCTTCTACTAATTTAAAATTCTCTTCTTCCTGTATATACTGTTCATTTTCTGTTGGCATTTGAACTCACTCTGTTTGATAGCGCATCATCGATGATTTGAGCTAGATGCTTTGAGTCTCTGTATCCTTTATCGTAAAGAACAGAAATAATAGGCTTTGGATCTACATGATTATATGTGATAAGTTGCAAATTCAAAACGTCATTAATAGTATATAAACGATAGTTATTAAGATCTCTCTTAGGATTTGGATACTTTTTATTTTTTTCTCTGTTAGCTATCGTTAATGTTGAAACGTTAAGTATTTTAGCAACTTCTGATCTATTGAAAGTAGGCTGAATAGCCTTTGTCTTAGACATTTTAAATACCTTTTTTAAAGTTTATATTATATATAATACCAAAAAGGTATATAAAAATCAAGAAGTAATCTGTATTTTTTCAGACATTTTAGCAAAAACTTCATAAGACTTAGATTTAAAAGCACTTTTCATAGAAATCTTGTTTTTTGCTAAAAACAAAACAGAATCTTTATAAGCTTTTTGAAGAGGTTTAGGATCTTTATTCACTAAATTGTCAACAATTTTAATGTATAAAGGGTCATGATGTATATCCGAAAGATGAAGATTATCTTCGTCAGTACAACATTGCGAGTATTCTAAACAACTCTCACAGTCACAGGAACAATAAGAGTTTCCTGTTTGATCCAAATAAATATCTAGTGCATAGTCAGAAATAGTATCTCGCTCTTGATAATAAAAATCCGAATATGTATATGGTGACCAAGAAACAGAAGAAATATCTTTAAGAGCTATATTCTGCCAACAATTGTAGAAATTCTTAGCATAGATAAAATCTAATCTGTTGAGAATTGCATGAATGGGATTATTAACAAGTAGATGGTAAGAAGCTTTAGCAGAAGCGCTTGTCAAATATGGTTCAAAAGAATAGAAATTTTTGCTTTGAAGAAATTGAGAAATATTTTCAGTAATATCAAAGTTGAAACCACTGTTCCAGATCCAATCGTAAGCAGAAGCAATAACGCCAGAATATGTTTTAGGATATTTCTCAATATCGTCTATAGACTCAAAGAATGGTCTACATAACATTCCGTTAGAATAAAAATTATACAAAGGAGGAGCAAAAACAGCTTGATTAAAATCAAACAATGAAGTAGATGTAAAAAACATTTTTACTGCAACTAGTCGCATGGTTGCAGGATTGTACATTGCAATGTATACCTGCCAAGGAATTGGCAAATAATATTCCGATTGCAAAGTATGAGAATTTATGTTCGCCTGATAGTCTCTACTAATGTCTAAAACTTTGTAAGTAGGAGGTCTTTCAAAGATTAATATTCCCTCAGAAGCGTATCTTAAACCAGGAAATATCAAGTCATTATATTGGTTCTCTGTATTGAGTATGGAAAGATAGTCGTCAAATATATCAATGTAAGAATCGTTTTCATAAGAAATTGTAGATTCTTTGATAGAATAATTGCTACTTAACTTTAAATTCATGAACCTAGAAGCTTCAGAACGTTGAGTATTAGCATAAGAGTATTGTAGATTTGTATTGCCAGTAGTTAGTTCTGCATATGGATAAGAGATATCGTCAGCAAAAATGTAAGTAGATGGGGTTATCATAACGCTCCTTCTTGAACAACAACGCTGTGAAGATCAGAATAATTCATATGAATGTTTTGAACAAAGGAAGAATCAGAATTTTTGTATTGAGCCATCATCTGCTGATAAATCTCAGCAATTGCTTTAGGATCGCTAACCATAGAATAAACTTTATCATTATCGTATCGCAAAGGCGGTTGGCCATCAAAAAATGGGATATTATTCACATAAAGAGTTATGCTTTTAGATACTTGACTAGATTCAAAATGTTCAGAAAAAAGACTATTTGTATAACCAATTTGTTGTTTGGAAAAAGATCTGTCTATTTTTCTGACAATAACTTCCTCTAGAATTAAACCACCAGGAAGTTGTTGAGAAATAACTTTAGACAACTTGAAAACATTATGAGAATTGTTTTTAATATGAGTAACATAATCTAAATGTTCTTGTAAAGTAAGATGAGAAAGAAGAAACAAAAAAGATTTAAAATACTTAGCAACACTAGATCGACCATACACTAAAATTTCGTAAAAATCTTTAGGAGATGATTTAAGAGACTGAATTCTCTTAAGAATACCGTTATCATCAAAATATTTGATATTGTAACTAGAATTCCAAATGTCAGTGTTCCAACCAGAAAAATACATGTTAAACAAAGACTTATACATTTCTGTAACAGAAAGTGTTTCTTGAAATTTATCCATTGCTGTACTGGAATCTTGGCCCATACATACTTGGCCGCCATGGCCAATGTTGGGAAGATAAGCTGAAACAATCTTATCGTCTATAGATTGAAGCGGACCATCATTGAAAAACAGATAAAAAGAATACACGCCATTTCTTATGGCAATAATGGCAATAGTCCAAGGAATCCAAATAGATCTATTATTGAGTAGTTTCGGAGTTTTTCTTTGCCTGTAAGATTTAGCTGTAGAAAAATCTACCTCATCCAAAAGAAACGGAGGACGTTCTATGACGTAGAAGTCTCGCATAGGAGATATATACCTAACAGCTAAAGGATACAGATGGTCTTGATCCCGAAGTGTCATGGAAGGATGCAAAGAATCATATCTTTTTTTCATGTCGTATATAGAACAAGTATACTTGGCAACCATAGATGATTCTATAAACTGAGGATTTCCGCGAAGAGTTAAGGTAAAAACATTTTCTGGAGTAAACAAATTATAGTCATAGATCATAAAATAATCCTAGGTTAAAATTGCTTTAAAAAATGAATTGGTTGTATTTTGTAGCTTGCGATCAAGACATTCTTCATCAATTTCTTGAAGATCAAAAGTAAAACCAAGTTCATTAACAATAAAATCTTCAAATACTCTAATAGCTTCTGTATCGATATTATCATCGATAGATTTAATATCAGAGTAATTTAACTCAAGATACACAACAGCATCTTCGCCATAAAGCTTATAAATATAAGACTCTTGCTCAGTTCTATAACGAGTCATGAAATAAACTGTCTGATTTGAAGCTTTAATCTTTTTAAGAATTTTAAAATCAGAAGAATAAAATATGCAGGTAGACATTGTGACAGGAGACATATCACAAAATAAAGGAGGTTTTGTTGGAGAAGCAACTGCTAAACGTTGAGAACTAGAACAACAACGTATGCCAGGGTTGTTGGCATACTGATAATGAGAACTAGGATTTAAAGGAATATTATTAGAATAATATTTGCAAACAATTGGGAACTGAGCGGCGAGAACAGCTGCTTGAGAATCAGTATAAGAAGTAGTATCCATATTATCTCCAAGTGATTTGAGATGTTATAAAATTTTGATTTTGTAATTCTTCAATCTTCAACTGAAGAGAATGTATAACTCCATCTTTGTAAGAATTCAATTCAGTAAGATACTGATTGTCACTTTTCATTTGGTTGTATGAGTTTATGAAGGAAGTTATACTATCTTGAAAAGAAGATGATTCTACAGTAGGAAGAGTAAAAGGCTTTGAAAGATCAAATACTATATAAGAACCGTGTCCAGGGCCCATTACTTTAACAAAACTATTGTGAATCCAATGATTAAAAAGATGATTAAAAGCACTGGGTAAAAAATCAGAAAAATAATTTAGTTTGAAAGAATTCTTAGAACCTAGATAAAAATACATTCTATCTGAATCAAAAAAAGTAGTTTTAATATAAATATAAGCAAGTTCTCTTTCGATAGAAAGAAGATTAGATTCTAATGATCTATATGTTTCTACAGTAAACTGAGAACTAGGAGTATGAGAAAGAACTGATTTTAGTGAGTTAAGATCTTTAATCCGAAAAAAATGTGCAAAATAAGCATTAAGGGGATATAAAGAATCATCCATATTGTCAAATATATCATTAATGTGATTAGTGATATATGGAGTGTCAGAAAAATTAGATATAGATATCATTATGTCTCCATAGATATAGATTCAAAAGAAATGACCCTATTTTTTAACGAATCAGAAATAGGTAGAGAAGATAAATGTAAAGATAACATCTCTGGATAAATAAACTTTGCAATAGAATAAATCTTTTGCAGATAATAAATATTATTCAATATAATAATATTCTGCTTGTCTACAAAAAGAACAGAAGTGCCATTAATCGGCTGAGTCAGATAACTTTTCGTTAACCAAGTCTTCAACGGCTGAGGCAATTCCTGGACTTTCTCCAGCCAATAAACCACTGGCGCCTTCCTTCATTGTCTCAAGCATTTGTTTTCTACTAGCAGAAATAGTATTCATGAACTCTTTTTGGGCTTCAGGACTGGAGAATTTAATCTGGGCAAGAAGTCCTTCCATATTAACAGCTTGTTCTCCAAAACCAAGAATAAGAGTAGCAATCTGTTTTTCAAGCTTTTGAATTGCTTCATCCAAATCTTGCAGACGTTCTTCAACTCTAGAAGCTAAAGCAATAACAAGTTCATGAAGATTATTCTTTAAAGAATCAAAAGTATCAGCTGAATCAAATATGTTTTCTTCCACTAGGCATCATACCATTCTGTGTTATTAGTTACATAAGAAATCAAAGACATATCCAAAAGATATGAAATACTAACAATATCTTGACGAGTAACTTTAATCGAATCTACAGACAATGGTGATTTCATATCAGGAATGAAAGCTCCAGTATCTGATTTCCTAGCTTTAAAATGGCCAGCTTTCCAAATAAAAGCAGAAGAATCTACATTATCACCACTTTGCCAGTGTTGGCATTTAAAAATTCTGCTGATTTGCTGACCAGATTGTAAAGTGGTTCCACCATAAGAAACAAAAGATTCAGGAGTTGTTAATCCCATTCTTTCATTTACGGGAAAATTAAAAGAAGCTGTGTTTGTAACAATACTACGAAGATAAGCGGCAAAATCTATTGCATCAACAAAACAGTTTGTGTTACTTTCTAGTTTTCCTGATGAATTGGTTTTTCCAATATCAATAGAAAATTTCATTCCTTGAAACCAAGGACGAATAGAAACAAAACCACTTTGAGTCTTAGACTTAAACCATTTCTTATAAAGAGTATTTGCATACTTTGGCTTATCGTCTTGCTGATCTGGTTCTAAAGTAGAGAGAAATTCTTCGACATTTTCTTCAATAGACATAATATTCCTTTATATCTTTACGTCCCAAGACGAAACTTGTGACTTTGCTGGAGCTTTACCAAGTATATCATCTATTTCATTGTATTGGAAATTAGAAGCCCAATCCCAGTTCTCATAGGCGTAGCGATATAACTCTTTAATCATGTCGCGTTCTTTATTCCAAAGAATATTCCTTATGCTAGGAGCGTAAGAAATAATATCCTTATCAGTAACAGAGCGATGATAAGTAGATACTACATTAAAGTTCACTTCTTTGATAAGAGATTTAATTTCTGCACCAGTAAAATACTTGGTAGCATGAGCAACGGCTTGATAATCATAATTATTTTCCGGAAGATAAATTTTGATAATTTCAATTCGCTCTTCAAATGAAGGCAAACCAACAAAGAAAATCTTATCAAAGCGTTCTGCGCGAAGCATCTCTGGCCTAAGGTGATTGAGTTGATTTGCAGCACACATCAAAAAGACATTGTCAGGAAGTTCCTGCAAGCCTGTCAAGAACTCGCCGTGAACACGGTCTGTGGTGCCACCGTCTACGTGACTAGACGACTGGCCACCAGACATATCACGACCGAACTCGTCAATCCAAACGCAAAGTGGAGCCATTGCTTTTATCTGCTGAAAAACTGCTCGCATATTAGCTTCTGACTGGCCAATGAAAGAATTCATTACTTGACTGACACCAGTGCGAGCGAGATCTAGACCTAAAGCATTTGCAGTTGCTTCGCAAATGGCAGACTTACCAGTGCCAGGAATACCAACGGTAAGCAAACGTCTTATTGGTTGAATACCAAATTTTTCAGCTTCTTGGGGATTATTCCAAAAATAAAGATTTTTAAAAATAACATTCTTAATGTTATCAAGACCGCCAATATTATCAAATGTTATTTTAGGCTTAAGAATTTCAAGAATGCCATTCTTTTTGACATCTGCCATTTTAGCAGAATAAATGTAAGCAGAATCGATAGTTCCGCATTCTAAAACAGAAAGCAAAGACAAGTTAATAAACTTAGACTCTGTTAAACCAAGACCAGAACGAGCTATATCTTTTGTTTTGGCAGAATCTACTATTTCTCCATTTGTAGAAGAATGCATATGATAGAGAATATCAGTAAGTTCTTCCAAAGAAGGATAAGTATCTTCGTGAACATAGAAAAGATGAGCAATGTCTTCTGGAGGATTGGCAGAAGATATGACAATTATTTGAAGAGGAAGTAAAGAAAGATCGTCTTTTTTAAAAGAATTGCGATAATCAGAATGAAGATTTGCAATAAAAGGAGCAAACATCATTGCAAAAGAATTTGGATCACTAACTAGGTGGTTAATAAACGTTTTTGGACGATCTTTAAAGTCAGGAGAATTAAAAAGAAAATCAAAAGACACAGAAAAATCTGTGGTCGTTTTAATTATTGGAGAAGAAGAATCTTCAGGGTTAGAAATAGATACTAGAATGGGTTTCCAAACATTATCAGAATAATGTGAAAAACCATCCTTTGTTATAGAAAAAAAATCTCTTTTTGAAATAGATAAAATATTTTCTTCTATACGGAAAGGGTCTGTAGTTTTAATCCATATGGCAGGAATACCAAGTTGGATTTGTTGGTGGAGCATAAAGTCCTCTTCATATAAAGTAACTAACTGTAGGCTTTATAAAAAAAGTGGGGGGGGACCATTCTAACATTTTTCAGATTAAAATCATCTATAATGTTAGATTGAACGGCATTTAAGCCGAAATCCCCCCCCACGAATGTAGAGCTTAATCAGCCCTTTTCACCAGCACGGCGATGGAATTCAACGTTATCGCCGGGCTGAATGATATAATTTTCGTCAAGCTTGTCTTTGCCCTTGTAGGCAATGGCGTCTGCGCTGATTCCCCAAAGCTTGGAGAACTGCTGACGAACTTCGCCAACAGTCTTGCCAGAAACTGGAGCTGGCTGGTTGTAAACACCATAGCGAAGATTAGCTACGCCCTGTGCTGCATTTGTATTGTTCTGCATGGAATTCATTTCCATTTTGATTTCTCCTATACATTAAGTGATGCGTTTTCAACCATACGGTTGTAGGGTTGTGCCATGCCAAGCCCTAGATCAAAATAAATCTCGGACTGTTCTGGATTTTGGTCGAACACTATAGTGTGTTGTATTCGACCAAGAATATAAGAAGCAACAGCCATATTAGTGGCAAGAATCTGAGTGCCACCTTCTATTTCTGCTCGCTCCTGACAAGACATCTCACCGGGATTACGATCCGGCGGATTCTGGTATTCTGGGTGTGTTTCAACTGGATGAGAAGTAATGTCTATACCATTTCTACGACGGTAATGATAAATACTTCCATATAAAGCGTCATCATTTCCACCAGTTAAAACATCAACGTTGTCTAATTTAGATGCAGCGTCAAAAAGAATTTTACGTGCAGAAAAATTGTCAACAACAGCAAGAACAATATCTCCTTCAACAAGAAGTTGAGAAGCTTTGATCTTGTTAGAATTATCATCTGTCTCTGGATGATCGTCAGAAACAACCCATTTAGGGACTGGAATAACAAGAGTATTTGTAAACTGAGAAGAAAGTTCTAATGCTTTAACAGAAGCCTTGTTTCCCATTTGTGTAAAAGACTGACGCTCTAAATTTTTCTGCTCAAAATTGTCACCATCGACGATAATAAAAGCAGAACCAGGATACTTCCACTCAAGTAAACGAACAACACCAGGAGCAAGCCAAGTGCCTATGCCTCCGGCTCCAACCAATACAACTCTTTTAGTTTCCATAACAGTTCCTATATTTTGTCTTAATAATAATCTCGGTCGAAGTCGTATTTGACAGCAGAACGTTCATACGGAATAAAGTCCTCACACTCAGTTATTTTAGCGTCCATAACACGATCACGTGCCGCAAAATCTACAATGGCTTGTAGATAAGGCTTACAATTCCTAGAGTAATAGAATTCACATTCTATACAAGAATCGTTTGAATCGTAAACACTATGGGGATGAGCAACATCAAAAGAAATGACGTCATCATAATAAACAGGAGTAGAACATGTACAATAAGAAATTTCTTCAATAGGAAGATCACAACAAACTAATCTTTCGTGAGAAAAACCTTCGTAATAATATTCATCAAGAGTTTCGACACGAGCGTCTAAAGATATGTAATCAGAAGAATCAGATACGTAATTTTTTTCTTTAATGCGCATTAACAAATCTGCATCATTATCATCTTTAGTCCAAATATAATAATTGCAGTTAGATTTAAGATTACGTTCTTTAAGATATTCTTCAGCAGAAGAAATTATCTCAGAATATGCGTTATTAGGAAAACAAAGAGGCATATCACAAACGTCGCAGTAAAATGGAACAGTATTAATAAAATAAGCCACTTCAGAATTACAAGAAGGACATGAAGCAAAACCGCCTGATTCAATTTGAACTTCTGCTATGACAATATGGTCATCGTCATCATGAGGGTTAGGATAATTCTGAGTACGAGAATTAAACTGAGAAACACGAGGAGAATTGGTAGATTCCCAAGTGGAAGTTCCTTTTGATAAAGGACTAGTAATACCAGTTGGAATAAAGTCCCGAGGAGGAGTCTGATGTAGCGAATGTGCTGGTGTGTGAGCCACTAGAGAAACCGAACCCCCCTGAGGGGGGTATGCTTTTTTTACTTTTTCGCTCCATTCTACGACCTGAGGATCGGGAGATTTATTGTAAACAAATGATTCAAAAACATCATCTGGCTTAAGAGTCCAAGAATATCCAGCCATTTGAAGCTCAATATGATATTGAGTTGCATTGTTATTAATAGACTTCTGCCATCCATAAGTAATATGAATGCCATCAAAATCTGCTTGATCAGCATGGTCTGTACCAGATGCATAAGCAGGCATGCCGGGATGACTGTGAACAGATCCAACAATCATCACATGCTCAGGTTTTTGATCAACAATGCTATCTGGGTCGTACTTGCAGTGAACAGAAGTATTTGTCTGTTCTGGAACAAGAACACCCCAACCACGGGAATCTTCAAAATTAGGATCAAAGGTCAATATGACAATTGACTCTGTGCCATGCTGTGCGTCGACAAGTCTAAAGAACTCATCGAGCTTAGTAACTATATCGCGAGGAATAGGAGGAAGATTATATTCGCCTATTTCACGTATTGGAGTAAAATCATAAATTTCTTCATCTTCTACAACAGTAATTGAATGACCAACAAAGTTGTTTACAACCTTGACAATTTTGGTCTTCATATTAGTGACATAAGAAGTAGTTGTTTGACTCTTACCATTGACATAAGTTGTGGTTTCATTCTTTTTATCTTCCGCAACATTGCAAATAAGATAATAAATATTAAAACCAAGAGCCTGAACTACATCTTGAATATCGTCTCGAGTTGCCATAAAACATGGAACTCCAGACTTAGTCCAAAAATAATTAAGGTCATTTAAGGTGACGTTTGTTGTTTCTTGTTGATTAGTCATAAAATCTCCAATATTTTGTTGATTCAGAATAAACCATCTTCTGACTGAATAACAGTAATTCCAGTAGAATTAAACAATTTATTATTGACGACAAGCTTAAATACTTCTGGAGGTGGGACATAAGCAGCTACTAGTTCTCCATCTTGGAGAATAGGCGCTGAAAGACAACTTGCACAGCACTGATGAACAGAAGCCGTAAAAACAAGTTTATTATTAGCATCTAACTCAGAATAAATCATACTGGAACTACAAGAATTAAAATCTTCAGTATCGTCTGACTTAACTTTTCCGCAAGGACAAACAAAGTGCTTAGGAGAACAACTTTCACAAAATGTAGAATAAGTAGAAGTATAAGTATTTGAATCTACATCATGATCAATGGTTCTTACAGTAGGATGAACATCATTCCATCCAACAGATGTAATAACTTTCTTCTTACATACAACACATTCAGTAGAAGAAAGATCATTTTCTTCAATATTTCGATCAAAACAAACTGCGCAAATTAATTCAGAATAATTGTCTTTACGAGTTAAATTGTGAATATACTCAACGGCTTTTTCACTGGTACCTGAATAACCATAAGTGACCATACAATTTGGACAATGAAAACAAACATCGTGCTTAGAATGGTAGTAGTTATCATCATGTTCTGAATAATAAAGATCTTCATCTTCACAATGAAAATATTTACCTACAGATTCTACGTATACATAACGATCATTAATGCAACTAGGACAAATAGTTTCATCGTACGCATCGATAGTAGCTACTTCATAGTCAAAGACCTCATCACAATTATTGCAAACAGCCTTATGGGGATCTTCTTCATCAGAATTAAAATTCAACTGAAGGGTTTCTGAAGAATTATTGATTCTAGATTCTACAGTGAAAGCATAAGGATTATCTTTAGGGGTGTGAGACCAAATAGAGGGAGCAGAAGCAAATGACTTTTTAAAGAAGTCAGCTATGTTGTCGTTCTTAACAGTAAAATCAAGACGAGAAACAATATTGTACATCTTGGGGATTTCAGTATCTGTATAATAAGCTTGATAGTTTCCCAAGATAGCCATTCCCAAAGTGAGTAATTCACCTTTGGGATTATGGCAACCCTGATTATCAATTCCAGTAACTTTTACTGGAATCCAAACAGAAGAATCTAAAGTCCATTGATATCCCTCTTCCTCTGACTTCTTTTGCCAAAGAACGGGATCAGTAATATAAGAAGGATATCCGCAAGAATCATAGAAACGAGGACCATCTGTCTCGTTCATATTTGCATCGTTGTATGTTTCTACGCCAGAACAACGTTCAATGAAACGTGATACTTTTTCGTTAAATGGAAGATGAGACCAATCATCTTTATGATAAAGACAAATCCAGCCTACAGCATTGCCGCGATAACCTTTGCAATTAATATTGGGAAGGTTAACATGATAGAGCTGATTTTGAGGAGAGGTGATTGGCACAGGAGAATAAAACATTCTAGCGCCTAAAAGATTACCATCTCTAAAGTCGCCAATAATTATGCGATAAGGTTGAGCGACATAGTATGCCTTAGCTTGCTTGTCGCCTTCAAAACTACCCCAATTTATATAATACAATCCAGGAGCATGTTGAGCAACAACTTGAGTATGTGGACCAGCATTGCGAATGGCAAGAATGCCAGTACCATCTAAAGGCAAAAGACCAGTGTCAAAAGAAGCATATTGAGAAAAAGTAGTATAAAAAGATACAATATCTTTGTCAGTCACATGGTCAAGGCCAAAAGAAGTTACAACAGACCGAAGAGCATAAGTGCCGTCTTCTTTAGAAAGAAGAGTATAATTAAAATTATCAGTCATCAAAATTTCCGTCCGTAAAGTTTTGTAATTCAGAATCAATATCAGAATCAAAATCACCAAAAGTCCATGCAAACCAATTGGGATCTTTTTCCGCTATTTTGATTACCTCTAGTTTTGGAAGTAGTTCATTTTTAACGTGAATAAGATCTGCTATTCTATCCAATGCCCTAGAAACTTTTTTAAGTTCTTCACGTTCTTCAGAAACATTAAGAATAAAACGTATAATCGGCATGTCTTGGATTGTAAAATGATCAACGATCTTTTCAATACGTTCATCGAGACTTGCGATTTGAGACTCTAGTTGTTTTTTAACATCACGTGAAGATTCCAAGTTGAACTTGAAAGTATTCAAAGGTGTCAAAGAATTGGGAATCTTTTCAGGATACAATTATATCTCCTCCTAGAAAGTTTTAAAACCAAGAGACTCTTTAATAGAATCAAAGCTTCTCAAAATATAAGAAGAAGGTGATTCAAAAGTAATATCTAGTGAATCATAATTCTTATCAAGAATAGCTTGCATTGGTGGTCTCTGAAGTTCTGTACAAAGCTTTTCATATATAGCAATATTTCGGTCTATTGCGTGATTAAGAAGTTTATAAATAGAACCAAAATAAACTCTAATAAAAAAGTCATCGACATTTATTTTAAGTTGCTCTGCTGCTTCTTTAAATACTTTGCTATTATCAGTTTCAATAACAACACGTAAAAAGTTCTGAATAGAAAAGCGTTTGATAATACTTTCTTCTAAGAAAGCAAAATAAAGCAATTTGCTAAAATGATTGTTAGAAATAGAGTTGAGATAATCATACTCAACTCTTAAAAAATTATCATTTGCGAACGAAAACCGATTGCAAACTTCATAGAAAGAAGTAACGATACCGGTACGATAACGAAATTGATCAGAGTCAATAGACTTGGGTGAAAGTATATCTTTTGTGGATTCTACAAAAGAATTAGAAAAAGTATCAGAAGAGTAATTGGAGTGAGCAAATAAATCATGAAATGAAGATGAATCGGTCGAAGAATTTGTGGATTCTTCAAAAAGATCATCATCATTGTCAGAATAGGAGGGCATGAATATTCCTATCTTTTAAAGGTCTGTTTTTTGTACAAGAGTGGGCTAAGCGAGAATTGAACTCGCGACCAACATCTTATAAGGATGCTGCTCTTACCACTGAGCTACTAGCCCTAGAAAAATTTCTAGTTGGCTAGTGCATATTCGAAAATATGTGGTTGGCATTATTCTCCTGTAGGGATATATTTCTGTTCTTTTACAATTATAGGTAAATAATTTATACCGTCATTAGTAATAATATAGCACAAATCATTTTTTCGTGCAAAGCCCATTGTAACTAATTCATTCAAAGATTCTTCTGCTTCGCTGGCTTTATTATACTTTGTAGGAGATAATGCGAAAAGATTTTCTTTTGTTACCCATGTTCGCTTCATGCACAGATATTGCAAAGCAATATGAACCGTAGAATTACGCTTGATGAGTTTCATAAATCTCCTATAAAAATATAAAAATAAATTGATGGTAGGTAGTGGAGCGATATGGGGCTACTGACATCACTACTTCGTTCCGTCATGCAACGTCATTAACTCTGAACTTTGTTTTAAAAGTTGGTGAATAAATGATTACATAGCCAGCTACCATCAAACTTACCAAATCTCAAATCCGCCACAGTTTTCAAGAAACTGTTGAAATTCTTTCATGAGATTAAGATTCATACGGTACCAAGTGAGAATAGACTCTCTTTTCTTGGTACCTTTACAGGTGTTGCACTGAACAAGAGAAGTTGCTCCAGAGGAAATAGTCGCAGAAAGATTCCCATTTTCATCACAATATGTGCAGTCTTCTAAAGGAAGAGCATTAAGATAAGAATGAAAATCTTCAATGTACTTTTCAAGTGCACCAGATTCAATATCTTTTTTTAAAAGACGAGCTAAAGTGTATGAATCTTTAGAGTTTAAACCAGATCCATCATTAAGCTGAGGACTTTCTACTCTTGATGCTATAAGTGGATGAGCATGTTCTACATACATCCACAAAGGACGCCAATACCATAAATTGGCTCGAAAATACTTACCAAGGTCGTTTTTAGGCTTACGGCCATAAACATCCATGCCCATAAAAACTCCTAATTTTAATTAAAATAAATAATATTAAGCCGGCATGTAAGAAGTTTTAATGTCTCCGTATTTTAACTTGTTGATATACGACATCACAAATTTTTTCTCTGATAGTAAGACCAAAGCGGATCATCATAAATAACAGGGTGTTCAAAATTTTCAACCTTTGCAGAAAGTCTATCTTTTAATTTTTTGATTCGTTCCCACTGTTTTGTAGATGAACAATTTAACATATTAGCGGTTAGAGAATCTACAAGTATTTTAATATCATCTTGATTAAGATTATATCTGGGCATCGTGCTGTGCCATAAGTTGGTTCCAACAATCAGGATGAGTGCCAGAAATCATCCACTCATGAATATCTGGTTCAATATGAGAAAAAACATCTTGTACGTATTCTTTATTCTTCTGCCAACGATCATACTGATCTTGAGTCATAAGAAAAACAACTTCATTACTACATACAACACAGGATCTAAAAACGTGTGCTGGAGCAGAAACGTTTGGATTTCCAGCAACACGATAAAAAGTCACTACAGACACAGTTATAAACCTTCCATTGTGGTGGGCCCAGCAGGACTTGAACCTGCGACCGACGGATTATGAGTCCGCTGCTCTAACCAACTGAGCTATAAGCCCTAAGTTAAAATCTGGACACTAATTATTCTTCACGCCAAATCACATTATCAAAGGGTCGAATTTGAGGTAGCTCCTGTTTGCGCTGTTTCAGTTCCAACTCTAAAACTCGTTGTTTAATTGATCGTAGCATCAGTTTTATCAACAGACAGCCCAAAACAAGCATTGTGCATAAACTAAACGCAAACCATAAAAATTCAGTCGTTGTCACCCTTCACCCCAATTTTCAAATTCAATAATTTTTTTATCTATTTGAGTGACTGGAATAGGCTGTGACTTGTTGAAAAAAAGACATGGTTCTGATTCGATCATTAACTGTACAAGAAGTTCTGGCTGAATGTTTTCTCCCTTAGACTCTTCGGCATAAGCTTGAATGTCATGAGTATCTCTGCTTGTCATGAAGGACCTACTTTTTTTCGTGAACGAAATGAGCCATTAATAACACCATTGGAAGAAACTTCCCAAGTGCTACGTGTCTGAGGTTTTGTTTCCTTTAAAAACCGCTGCTCCGTGGCGGACATACCATATAGAATTGCTCCTGTAAAAGCGATAAGAAAAATTACCGCTCCAAAACAGAAAAGAGTTGCTTCAGACACAATCACCAGTCCCTATCTTTTAATGCAAGCATGAAAGTGCCAAGAGCAAGAATTGATGGTACCCAAATACCAACATAAATGCCATTAAGCTTATCTTCGTTGGTATCACCGCTGAAGAAAAGAGATATACTCAAAATCAAACCAGTAAAGGCTGCAAGGATTGTAGTTGACTTAAGGATTTTAACGGGTTTCATTGTTTTCCTTTTTGTTGTTTGTTTATCTGACTTGGTTCAGCTCGGCCGTCAATCGACGGATGGTTTCCTCATAAACTACACAACGAGCTTGAAGAAGCTCTAATTCTGTAGCAGCAGCTAAACAAATTTCTGCTGGAGGTAAAAGTTTGCGAATATATAAATCGCTGTTTAGATCTTCATCCAATAATGATGAACTTATTCTAAGTCGACTAATAATATCGTCTATTGTCATGCAATTGTCCAATCATTTAATTAATATAACATTAGACACATGTGACCAATGTTTGAAAAAACTGCAAATAAAAAAATGAATCAAGATGATACTATATACATCATGCTTACAATAACTATACTTTCAACATTAATATTAGGAATCTTTGGAATGGCAAATAAAGCGGTCAAAGAATACGAGTATGGCTCTAATGCCATTAAAGACTTTGAACGCTATAACAAAGATTCGTTCTACTTCAAATAAAATTAACAGTGCCACTAAGCGCATTGCCCAGTCACTTAGGTTGGTATGGCTTAAAGGGGACTGTTGACTCCCAAGGCAGCGATGTAGATCTCTGTCTACATTATCGCTAACATAGGTTATAATCTCTATCGTCGTATTTACGATCAAGATTATAATAAGATCTAATTGTAAGCTCTGACGGTTGAGCATATGGCCAAGGGTCTTCTTCGCAATAGACGACACCAACATAAAGTTGATCACGAAGACTTTGGTCTATAAAATCTACAACCTCTTTATCGGTCTTATCTAAAAGTTCATTGGGCAAGTACAATTCAAGCTCAACTGTAACTTTAGCTTTCATATGCAGGAGTAGCTTCTTCTGTCATGAGATACAAACGAATGTCAAGCAAAAGATCAGTCATCTCTGAAGTAGAAACAATTTCTCTACCAGCGATATCTTTTATTGCTTGATCGACAAGTTCTACGGCGGTTTTTTGTTCGTTCATTTGTTCACCCTCCTATTGTAAGCAGTGATTGCTTGTTCTATGTTTAAACAATAATTTCCAGTTTCAGCTATCAAACCCCTAGGTGTAGAAATTATATTCCAAACTACATAAGGATGTAGTACACCTGATTGGTAACAAATAGCTACCCATGTGTCATATGTATCACCGGGAATTCTATCATATTTTTTGGAATAAGCAAGAACCATTCTTCCGGTGTCGCCTACTATATCGCCTACATGAAGTTGAGTAATTAATGTTTGATTTGTCATAGTGGGCCCTGTGGGGGTTGAACCCACGACCAACGGATTAAAAGTCCGCTGCTCTACCAACTGAGCTAAAGACCCTAAATCAGTTTACGATAAGATTTACGTTTTTTAATTTTGTAACCATGAAGTTTAAGTTCTTCAATAATATGCTCTGGAATCCCGTGCCAAATAGATATACCTTTATGAACTAATGCGTGAGCAATAATGTCAATCCTTTTATCTTCATGAAGCTGAGATGTCATTCTTCTCTCCAAACTGAGCTATAAGGGTCAAAAGTACACGTTTAATAAACGTTCCTTATAGAAATTTTAACAGGGATATATCCAGCAAGCTGTCTTTGGTATTCTGTCTCTGCTCCCCAAACTCCATATTCAGAATGTGTTCTAGCATATTGTCTACAAGGTTCTTTGACAGGACAAGACAAACATATTTGTATTGCTTTCTGTTCTCTCTTTTTTCTTGCGGTAGGTCTTTCGTTGTAACGAGGAAAAAACATATTAGTTTTTCCTACACATAAAGCATCATTAAACCATAGGGGTCTACTCATTGGTAACCTTTTCAAAAGTTGATATAGTATAATTTTATTAAAATTAAAATATTATTATAACATCCACAACAGGGGATCTGAATCAGGACTAAGCACTGAAACAACCTGAGCCTTCATATTGAAGTTCTCTGCAAGCTTCTTGTTCCAGTTCTGTGCATGCTCCATTGTGGAAAATGGTCCCCAATTAACAGAGTTGTCATAATCACGATAAGAAACAATATAAACCATTGTATTATCGTATCGATCATAAGAAAAGTCTTTATAAAAATCTATCTTAGATTTATTAATATCTTCGATAGAAACATCCTGAGAAAAAGCTTCTTTAGCAGCGTTAATAGCGTTAGAAATTTTTTTAATCATTATCGGCTCCAATGCTTTAATTCTTTATTTATTTTTTGCATAGCTCCCAGGGCAGGGATTGAACCTGCGACCGACGGATTAACAGTCCGCTGCTCTGCCATCTGAGCTACCTGGGAATATGAAATTTAAATTCCTCTTTTTATTTTTCTGGTCCAAGCAGCAAGTTCTGGACTAACATAAGAAAGATGATTTAACTTTTCAGATAAGACTTTATTAGACTGTTCTATATCTAAGTTGATACCTAGAGAAAGAAACTGATTGATAAGATCAGAAGGATCAACAGACCAATGATCGTAATCTAAGAGAATAGAATTTAAACCAAACAATCCATCTTTGTAGCCTTGAATAATCCAATTTTTAGTTTGAATCAATTCGTCCAATGCATCTGGCACACACTGCCAAATCGGAGACAAAGAACATTTATATGGATCCCTAACATTAAGTATAAATAACATGTCAGGAAAAAGTCTGCGCAAAAAATTTACTTGTCTATTAGCTAGAGATACATTAGGGTAAGGAGAAATAAACGTTTCTTTCCATCCTACATTTTGGGATTGAACAACACCGAGTATATGCTTAAGATACAAATGCTTTATATCATCAGCTAACAAATCAAGATCCACTTTATCTGAAAGATAAACAGGATTTCTATCATCATCAATAGGTATACCAGGAAAAAGACCATCCGCAACTACAGTCATTGCGTCATTAACACTAGCAAAAAAAGAATAAAGATTATTTATGACTCGTGGTTTTTCGCCAATACAAATAAAATTATCACTTGTATTTATTAATCTTTGAAGAACTGTAGAACCAGTTCTAGGATAAGAAAAAAGAACGAAATTCATAAAATCCTATTCTAGCACAAAATTGTTTGCACATGTAGTACCCGAGGCCGGACTTGAACCGGCACGCCCGGTAAGGGGCGAAAGATTTTAAGTCTCTTGCGTCTGCCTATTCCGCCACTCGGGCATGCCTACAAAGAACTGCTGATCATTCTTTCTTTTAAACAATCCATACAAAGCAAAACTTTGTATTTTATGGATCTATTAACAAAAGAAGAAACAATAAAACAATCAGAACATTTTCTGTTTCGTTCTTTGTAGGTGTGAGGTTGTTTAGGTGTTTGACGATTCATACAACGAATACTCTTCTTGTGTCATACCAGGGTTGCAAAGAAAAGTATACATATTGTTGTAATAAATGTCAAGAGCATTAATATCTTCTGGGGTGATAACAGAAGAACTGTAATCGAGATAAAATTGAGAAGTACCTTTTACAATCATCTCTTTCATAAAAGAAATGATATTCATGGTAGTTTTCAAAACTTTTAAATCTTCTGGTGAAGACGTAATCATTATTGCAGTAGACATTTTAATGTTTCCTTTTTGTTTCCATTTTATATATTCCTCCCACTATTTTGTACCAAGAATGTAAGAAAGAGAATCAAGAATATTGTCTGCAATAGATGAGTAATTTTGTCCTATAACAAGAACATCTCCATAAATAATATCTCGATAATCAAGATGGTTATAAGCTCTATAGATATTAGTCGCACATAGATTTTGTTTTTTTAGATTTGCAAAATCATGACAAGAAAGAATATATGAAAAAGAAGAAGATACTTGCATAATGTAAGTTGCATCATCTTTAAATATATATGACTTTAACTTAGGATAAGTGTCATATAGATAAGATGGATAATCATCGTAAGGTATATGCAAAGTACGAATCTTAGTAGATTGTAAAGTCATGTTATCTTGAACTTGTAATAATTTTATTGACAGAGTACAAAGAAACTGTACTTGATTTAGCGGTAGAAACACCATCTTTAGACATAGATGTCATATAACAATGTCTAATAGATTTAGAAGGAATATTGTAAGCTCTCCATCGGGGAGAGGTAAGCATAGGAACTTGATAGGTCAAAGTATCATTACAGGTTAAATTGTAATAAGCTATATTCTTAAAATGTACTCTAGGATCTCTAAAGTAAATTTTAGTAATATTGCCAAAATTAGAATTTATTTCACTGACAAGTGGAGGAACAACGCGCAAAAGAGGTGTGGTAGGAGGAAGAGTAGTTGTTGTAGGAGGTAAGGTTGTTGTAGTAGTAGTAGAAGTTGTTGTAGTTGTAGTAGAAGGAAGGGTAGTAGTAATAGGAAGTGTAGTTGTGGTAGAAGACGAAGATGTAGTAGTAGAAATGGGTAAAGTTGTTGAAGAATAATTTACAGTGGTAGTTGTGATAGGAAGTGTAGTAGAAGTGGTGGTAGTAGTAGAAAGATCAGTACCAAACAAATGATCAAAATTTAAATAAGGAATTGATATTCCAGTGTAAGCGTCTGTTGCTCTTTTGGAAGTAGATCTAAAATCAGAAACAATTTTATCTACGGATTGAATTCCAAATTTAGATCTGTAAACAGCAATTGCTCCGGCGATAAATGGAGCAGCCATAGATGTTCCAGACGCTGAACCATATGTAGAAGATGTCTTAGATGAGTAAATAGAAGATCCAGGAGCTGCAATAGTGGTGTATTGATTAATGTTAGAAAAGTTGGTGATCTTTGCAGGAAGTGTTTTGTATGTAGCTGCAACAGAAACGGCAGAAGAAATACATGCAGGTGCACTCATGCCATGAGCATACGAGTTGCCAGAAGATATGACAGTAGCAATATTCTTAGATCTAAGATCTTGAATAGCTTGTGTCATAGCAGGAATATAGTCATCACAAGTGGTTAAATAAGTTTGAAATCCACCGATTGACATATTAACGGAAACAATATTGTATTGTGATGATATAGAAGATAACCAGTTAAGAGCTTTAACAATATTAGTATCATATGCTGCTCCAGTGGAATCAAATATATTGATAGCAATAATATTGGCCAATGGAGCTACCCCATGAACGGTATTACTGTAGCCTGCAGCAATGCCAGCAACATGAGTGCCATGATAATGAACTGGCTTTGCTGCCCCAGGTCCAATCATCTGAGTTTGTCCATTGGGGCAAGATGTTGCAAAACAAGCTTCTAAAACAACTCTGTTCTGGAAAAACGGATGATTAGTTTGAATACCGGTATCAATAATTGCTATATATGAATCTTGACCTTTATAATTTAAATTATAAGGAAGATTCATAGAAGTAGTAAGATCTGAAGATGCAAGGGTAAAAGTAAACTTAACAGGACCTTTAGCTGGAGCAACATCGTAAAGTTGCTCTTTTGCATCTGCTGCAGCAAAAGAAATTGTAATAAAAAGTAAAATAAAAGCAATAAAAATATATTTAAGCTTCAAGAACATTATAGTTCCATTCTACGGTAGATATATAAAATGATTCTGGAATATCTGTATCTGTTGTGTAAACAACTCGATATATATCATTCTTTTGTATTTGCTGCATACACCAAGAACAAGGTCTTGCTATAGCTGTAGTACCATCCAGTTTAAGACGAGCAATATAAAGAGTAGATCCAGAAGGATCTGAACAAGCAGTCATTGCTCCGATTTCAGCATGAGTGCTGAATCTATTGGGTGGAGTGGTAGGATGTTTTTTAGTAACATTAATATCTGCAGCTAAAACAGATCCACCCCTTACAGCTAGACAAGCCATTTTAAATCTATTATCAGAAGTTTGTGCAAGCTTGGCAGCTGCAGCAAGAAATGATTTATCTTTTAATGAGACACATTCATATAAAGTGTAAGAATATGCGTCATAAGGAAATGGTATAAGTTCATGAGCGGTAAAAGACATTGTTAATATCTTCTTTTAGAATAATCTATTTTATCTTGAAGCCATTTAGGCTTAGGATTGTTCTCATAATAGCGAGAAATAATTTGACTGGCCATCCCCTTAGTCATGTCTGAAGTAAAAGGAACACCAATGCGTCGTAAAAACTTTTGCTGTTTATCAGTTGGAGAATCAGAACGCCAAGCAGCATTAGAATCTATAAGGTTCAATACTGTTGATCTATTATTCTGAATCCACTTATCTGTACGAGCAAAAGATTCTCTTATGCTAACAGTAGTTCCAAGAATCTTTGTATGATAAACATCACCAGAACGCATTTTTAATTCTGTAGTCCATCGACCAAGAGCATCACAGTATATCTTAAGGGACTCAAATGAATGAAGACGAAGATAAAACTCGTTTTCTGCTACCTCTGCCCAAATCAGTTTAGAATATTCTTGAACAACTGGATTAGGTGGTGGTGGCATAAACAAATTAATTCTCGTGTATGCCAAATCAATGTCTTGTGGATTTAAAACTCTTACTGCTTCACCAGGACAAAAATTTTCAAGTTCTTCAAACTTCTTAGCAACGTCTGTTAAAGATTGACCCTGCAGATCGAACTCTGGAGGCAAACCCAAAAGAGTTGGAAGTCCAATAGGCTTCTTGCCTTTTGTTGTGTCTGCAATATCTATAACAAGACAATGTTCTTTTCCTGGATGTAAACGAGTACCTCGTCCAACTATCTGAGTATATAGAAGAGAAGATCTAGTAGGTCTTGCAAGTATAATTGCTTCGACAGAAGGCTCATCAAAACCTTCCGTTAGAACACCAACATTAATAATAACTTTAATCAAACCCAAAGAAAAATTCTTTAGGATTTTCTCTCGTTCTTCTCGAGGAGTTGTACCTAAGATTACGGCGGTCTCTAACGACGCGGACCTAAAGGATAAGGCCAAGTTTTCGGCGTGCTTGACCCCGGCAGCGAAAACAAGGGCTTTCTTAGCCATAGCCAAAGAAAGATAGGAAGACACGATATAAGCGTTACGCTCAGGATTATCAATTTTGTCTTCCAACTGAGATTGGACATACTCTCCATTTTGAATCTCCACTTCTGAAATATCGGTATTTGTTTTTACTCTATATCCAACAAGTGGAGATAACCACCCGTCTTGGATTAGATCCTGTATTGTTTTGTAATAAACGATCTCTTCAAATACATCAGTTAATCTCGTAGAATCTGAACGCTGAGGAGTAGCAGTGACTCCCAATATAAATGGAGGATTAAAATAATCGACTATTCGTCTGTACGTAGGAGCTGCAGCATGATGTGCTTCATCAATAACAATTGACTTGAAATATTCACTAGGATAATTTGTAATACGAGGAGTATTGTTGCGACCAAGTGTAGCAACAGAAGCAACAACAATATCAACGTGTCCAGCTTCTCTTTCAGCTTGTTCTATTTCTACTGAGAGATTAGGATTAGAAATAAGAATCTTTTCACGAGCCTGATCTAGCAACTCAGATCTGTGAGCCAAAACAAGCATAGGAAGCAAGTCTTGTTTAATAAGTGGTAAATGACTAAATATTACTGTTTTGCCTGCACCGGTGGGTAAAACAACAAGCTGTTTGTTGATACCATTGTCTGAATTAGAAACAATACTATCTAATGCCTCTTGTTGATATGGGCGTAGTTTAACATTCATATTTAGAAACCAAACAAATCACAATCTCCATAAAAAGGCTCTACGGTAAGCTCTTTTTCTATTTTATCATGATCATAAAAGATAAGCTTGCCACAAACTATAGTATTTGATTCTTGAAAACAAACCTCTTTCTCAATAGGTTTGTAACTTTTACCTTCAGATATTTCATAACGTACAATCATATATTACCTCAGTATTATGTTAAACCAATGAAGTTAAACTAGTATAAAGATTATCTTTATTAACGATTTCACAAGTAAAATTATTGTCATCAAAATAAGCTAGAACTTCATCGTATGTAAATGGACCAAAATTATCAACATGAGAGAATACGTAGAATAGTTCTATCATATCCGAAGATGTTGACACTTGGTTTGACCTAGTTGATTTGACAACGGAAACAAAGTATGAGTTTTCATAGTCATATTCAACATCGTTATTTGCACTTATTGCATAAGGCAAAGAATAAATCAAACAAAAATTGGGTGAAATAAACGAAATGCTCAAAGCATCTGATTTCTTTTCTCCTGTATTAGGATCTCGTGTAACTATATCGGTAATAACTATAAATAGTTGAGATCTGATGGCAACAGGAAAAAAGAGAATCTCACAAAGAGCTCTATAAAGATCTTCTTTGTCAGTAACTGGACGTGATGTAACAACGCCAACAAATTCTTTGTTATTGTTGAATACAACTACGGTTGTTAAAAAGCTATTTAAACCATTTTGTTTGATATAAGTAGAAAAAAATTTAGTAGATTTCTCTACTTCTGCCCAAGCATCAGAAATAAGAGGAGATGTTTTTTGGTTAAAATGATTCTTATCTACAAAATTGTAAAGTACTTCATCATCTGATTCTGACATAAAATATCACTCAATCTAATAATTTTAAAGGTTATAGTGGAGGGCTTACGCCCGTAATAGATTTGTCGTCAAGATCATAACCACCCAATTTTGTATAATGAAGATCGACAATAGCATCAGTAATGCGTATTGATGCAACGTGTGCTTTTTCGTGAGAAACAGCATCTGTCTTAATTGCAGCATATATGGTACAATAAATTTCTGTGTAATTCAAGGGTCTCCTATTAAAAATAAAAACCAGAGTGTCTGGGAAGATAAACACTTCCCAGACACTCTCAGTCTTTAAACTAAAATTGTGATTCAGTTCTACGCTCACGCTTTACAGCAGAATCAACGTTTGTAAATACGATAGGCGAAAACTGCGCATGATGATCTTGATATTCAAACACATCAGTAAACGAGTGCTGACTACCGTCGGGATCAATATGAGTCCACTTATCATACTTAGTTTGTTCGGCTGCGTATTTGCCATTGTTGAAGGTCATAAGAACTCGGCTAGCAATACCATAGTGAATAAGAGCACGCTCAAGATATGGATAGATAACCGGATTCATCATAATCTGATCAGAAACACGACCAGAACCATTCTTCTCAGTCATACAAACTGCATAAAGAGCAATCACGAAATCGTGACGATCTTCAATTCGTACAAATGATTCAATGTCTTTGACGACGTTTCCGTAAATGTAATCCCATTCTTCTCGAGAAATAGTTCCAGAGCTTTGAGCAAATTCGCCAGAGTTGGTATTATAAATACTCATGTTGAATCTGCGAAATGTAGGAAGTGCATGAAAACGCAAACGGTTAGCAAGTTTGTTGATTGGATCAGCAATTGCAATCTCTGTTTGAGAATACTTAGTGACCCGATCAACATACTTGTTAAAGTAAGTCTTGCACAAATTATTCATATGTGTAAGAGTTCCTTCATACGTCTCGACTTCAGGATGCTTTTTGGCAAAGTTTGCAAAGCGACCATACCAAAGGTCGTGATCAACCTTAGCACCAGAATCAATGACTTCTTGAAGAATTATTTCTGCTTCTGCATCAATAGCTGTGCGATCCAGTGGGTTTGATGTTTGAGTGCAACCATCGATGGCTGACTCGAGAGAACAAACCTGAACTGGGCGATGCTTGGCTAATGAATTAGAATGGAGCATAGAAGAGTTAACAAAACGACCAACGTTTCCACCGTTCATAGCAGTGTCAACATCAGACATAAAGTCTTCAACAGAGTACTGTTCTCCTTCAGAAGGCTTGGGAGAAGGATTGTTATCGCTGGGAAGACCAACGTAACGAACCTTACGTGCGCGAATTGCATCAGAAAGACGTACTGGCCAGTTACGGCCATTGACTTCAGGAAAAGTTACAACTTCTCCATCAGACTTCTTCCATTTAGGATACCATTCACCTTCAACGTAATCAAATATTGAATACTCGCCATAACCATTTGGGCTACGAGCGACTATAACAACTTTCTTTCCGTCTTTGGATCCGGATTTCATGGTACGATAAAACAACTTAAAGAAGTCGTCCTGATCGTGACCGCCGTGCGACTCGTACATCTCAAGCCAATCGAAATCGTTGACCACATGAATACCAACAGAATTGATTCTGCGAATGGTACCCTCTTCGACAATGATATCAAACCCTGCCATACGAGCCAAAGATTCAGGAATAATCTGCTCATACACACTGCAAGGAATCGGAATACGATTCTCAAGCGGACGTGCATGAGAAATTGCCAAGGTCTTAAACAACCACGGCGAATCAGTAATTGAAAGACCCATGCTCTTCCAACGATAACCTACGTAGTTAACGCGAGTCTGGGCTTCCAAATCTGCAGGAGTTTGTTCCTTCTTCTTTGATCCATAGTTATCAGCTTTTGAAAACTGGCGAACAAAAACAAATTTCCAATCCTGTAGAAGACGATCATTTTTAGCATCTTCAAACATGATTTCATATTGTTCTTTTAGCCAGAATTCCAAGTCGCTCTTGCGAAACAACTTAGGAAGATTGATAACAGTTTGGTCATCTGTAATAACAGATGTCTTGGGACCTTGAGGCTCTGCAATGAGTCGATAGCCATTATGATATTCGATTTCTTTCTTGAGATTCTCACGAGAGGTAATAACGTCCACATACTCAGGAAGATTATCAGAAACAATAAAATTGCCCTTGATTACACCTTCTGGAGTGAAAATGCGTCCGTTGAAAACCTTTGAAGCAACAAGAAAAGCACGAAGCTTACGGCGAATCTCTGGATCATAATAAACGTCATTAGGATCCAAAGTCTCATTGTTTGTATAATACAGTGGCTGGTCGGCAAGAGCTTTGTGAATCAAACGGGATGAAATAACAAAACCGCCATCAAGCAAACGAGAAGTGGCTTCTTTGACCCAAGGGGACCAATCGCCATTTTCAAAGTCATAACGGGTGTAAGCTGTCGGTTCAACCCATTGAATACGAAGGTGGTCGTAATGAGCGTTAATTAGCGAAGCGCGGTGAAATGACTTCAATCGCTTCGCTGTCTTTCCACCACCTTTTACTTTAAAACCAGCTTCATTGATTGCACCAAGCCATCCGTTACAACCCTTAATAGAACAAAGAACAATCTTCGTTTTGTCAACAAGCGCGTACTGCACAGAAGGGTGACGAACAATTTTTTCTAGTTCCGCACGGTCAAAGACGTTTTGAGGAATGGGCAATGCTGCTACACGAAATTCATTTGCATCAGAGCTGTTCATAAGTTGACGCAAAACGCCAATGTCATAAAAGCCAATCTGATAATTATCCTTGGAACGAAGCGGAGCATCCTTAAATGCTTTGAGCCGAACGTCCGGACGGTAAGTGCTAAAGTTCATAGTCCTCCTTTGAACTACGGGAATAAACCCTTCTTTTTGTATATACTATTGCCTTGGTAATTTTTTTTATTTAGTTTCCACCAACTGGATTGGAACAAAATTCAACATATTTTGTATTCAAAATGACATCCTTTCAAGAAGTAAATTAGAACGAAACAATGGTATATGATTAATGGGAATATCAAGAAAATCTTCAGAAATAAGATTTCTACCTATTCGTTTTTCCAAACACAAAATGCAGAGCATTCCGCCATATGTATCGATGCCAGTTTGAGACCAAACATGGTCATTGACCATGTAATATTCACCTGCGGTAACAGTGTTAATATCACAATCAATACACCAATCATCTGGCATTTCGCCTTCTTTATCTAATTTCTGTATATGTTGATCAAAAGAATCAGTCTCCTCCATAAAAGTCGCCTTTGTTGTTCAAAATGTCTTTAACAGTGCGATTAACAGTTTGCGTACTAATCCAAAGTTTGTACAATTTCATATACATCTCTGGATCTGTATCTTGAAGAGTTGTATGTTCGCAAGGCTCAGGACAAAATCCGCCACCAATAAAACCTACGGTTTTAAAGATGTCTTGTATGATCAGTTCATATGCTTTAGTGGCAATCCTAAACTGCGTGTGATGATTTGAATGCATATTAATCCCTTATCCTTTGTATGAATATAAATAATAAAAACTATGGTGGAAGCGGTGAGAGTCGAACTCACTTTACAAAAACTTGATCTCATTTGTGAAAAAGCACCAACTTTACAGCACCAAAGGTGTAATGAGAGTCTTTGTAAACTCCTGAATACGCTTCCTTGTGCGTTTTTAATCCAGACGCATCCCTGGAATAGGTTTACTTGTCAAATGAATTGACAAGGGCGTTTGTCACATTGGCCAGTCCTGCAACAACAAGACCAGAACCAACAGTGTCAATCCACTCAGCGTTTGAAGCAATACCATAAGCACCAAGAATGCTTGTGTTAGTGAGCCAAACAACAAGAATGGAAACCGCAATAAACCAGTTATCACCATTTCGCAAAACAGGAACCTTTTCCAATGCGGGAACATTGACCAAGGCAAATGCTGTAACTTGCGAAGCGATGAGTCCAAGGAAGACTGCAAGCGCCAGTGTATACATATTATCCTCCTTAATAGGATAAATATAATTTAAATGCCAGCTGTCATATTTGACTCAGGCTGGCGCTGAGCGAAAGGAAGGCATATGACTTACCTTCTTTGGAATGGTGACAACGGAGTAAGTTCACCACAACCTACATTCATTTAACTCCAAAGATCTTATTAAGATTCCACGTGAAGAGGAATCTTAGCATGAACGTTTTCAACAGTAATCGTGAACCACATGTTCGCCTCAGAACGACGCATATAAATAGCACGTCCATCAGAAAGAGTTTGAACAACCTTAGTCATGGGCTGAGGAATCTCACCTATAACAAGAGTTTTGACAGTGCTACTGGTCATGCGAACAATAGCCCAACCTACTGCTGCGGTAGGAACTTTGATTCCATAGCTAGAAGAACGGATGGAATAAAAATCTGGGCCATTTGTGTTTCCATTTTTCTTGCGGTTAAAACCTTGAAGAGAACGAGCATAGAGAGAATCGCCATAGCCATTCTCATCTGCTGCTCCATGAAAAACAAGATAGCAGTTCTTCCAGTCGGTGGGCAAAGTACTTTCTTTAGTCATAAAATGTTCCTTGTAGGGTCAATTGTGTCATTCTTTTGTATGAACAGTCAACGATTTGAGAAAATCGGTAAATTCAATTCGTTTCTTAGCAGAAATTCTCCAAGCGTTAATAGCCCAACGGTTAGGATCAACGTCCTCAGTCCAATGTGGATTTTTACAATTGAACTCAAAGACTTCTCCACCAGTCATGGGTACCTTAGTTATCTCGGAAGGATCGATGCATTTGGACGGCTCAGCCCATCCAAATGCTGGATAAATTCTTTCATAACACCAAGTGACAGAACCAAGATTGATTCCGATAGATCGGAAATCAGCATAAGCTGCATCTCGGTGTGCAGAAATTTCTCCACCTTTAGAGATAAGAGCAAGCTCAGGCTCCCAACCAAAAGATGCACAAATGTTTTTGACAAATGCCCAAATCTTTTGGTCAGGAAGAGCAAGCTCAAAGGTACGATTATTGCTCAAAGGAGCTTCGTAAGGAAACCATATACGACGACGTCCAGGAGCATAGCTAGAAACATCTGTACCAAGGAGTGGTTCGATGTTATTATCAAAGTATTTGATGGCCTTAGCAACTCGCTCTGGACTAATTGTTGTAATGTGATTAAACATAAAACTCCTTAGAATGGATTGTTGGGAATTTCAATATGTTGTTCAATTCCATCAATAGTGATAGAGTTAGGACGATAAGGAGCAGTTCCGTAATGTTCCTGATATGCTATTGTGTGATAATGACTAAGAAAAATTTTTACTGCAAATCTACGAGCTTGTTGTTCAATTTGTTCATCAGGCAACTTACCAGATTGTAGAATAGCAATAGTATCCTTATTCTTCGAATTTACATTGATAAGTGTTTCATATGCGTGTTCTGCATATTCGCCATTTTCATTGTTGCGAACACGACGAATTTTATCCTGCAAATAAAGTTTGCCATAAAAAGCATTTTTCTTATCAACGTTTCGAGAAAAACTATGACCAATCTTTAAACAAATATTTTTAAGATCGCCGTTATATGACATGCGAGTAGATGAATTAAATGTAGGATCAAATCCAGCATAACGCCAGACTGATGTAGCTGTCTTGGCTTTAGTGACATCAATGTAAGACATTAGACCTGCAGTAAATACAGGTCCAACACCGATTTGTGACATTGACCATTTGCCAACAATAAATTTTGTTACGCGATTAGACAAAGGTCGCTTGACAATAAGGTCAACGGATTCTGTAACTTCAAGAATACGATCAATGTAGGAATTTGATTCTCCATTGGCTGCAATTGCTTCAATTGCAACGCGAGCATCGTATACCTTATTATAGGAAGCAATAATTCTACGAATAGAAGCGTCATCGAGTGTTGATTGTGTGGACAAGCCAATCATCTCCTAATATATAATATTAAATGTTATTTGTTTTATGAATTATACCTAGCTTTAAATGCTTTGTACTTGTGGGATGCTTTACGTGGAATCCAAATAGGAGCAGTAATAACTTTTCCAGTAGCGTAAGCAACCTTTCCCAAGTCAGAAGCAAGTTCTTTGCCTTTAGCAAATTTAGTTTTAGTCTTGGTCTTTATATAATTAGTTCTAGTGGTGCCAAGAGTTTGAGCTTTAGGAGTGTCACAATTCCAGTGCAAGAAAGCATAACCTGGAATTGATAACACTGTAGAAATCAAGCCTGCAGTCATGGCAATCAAACCAGCAGCACCGAACGCCAAGCCAATGAGAAATGACAACATGATTGAAATAATCATATTAAACCATTTGAATTCATAAGCAAGGCGACGCCAAGTCGGAAAATTAGCAGCAAACATCATTTCTACAATAGTTGAAGCAACAGCTAGCATAATAGCGAAAGCAAACATGATTCTCCTATGTAGGTAGATGGATCAATATTTTGTATAAACAACTAAGGTTTATTTTTCTTTTTCTTTTTGTAATCGCTGGCGTTGATAACATACCAAGACAAAAGAAAAAAACATATAGTTGAAAATATGACGATATCAACAACAGATTTAAAAGGCATCAGCTTCTCCCTAATAAATGTGACTATTCCCTTCTTTTCTGTATGAACAAAAAAGAAAGTTTACAAATAGAAAAACCGTGTGCATGATGTGCATGTTTTTGTGCAGAGAACATGCAAACTCCGTCCGTTCATTTTACCAGGGCTTACGGCCATCCCTGTAACTTACAGCGCATCGAATATAGTTTAATAACGAGACGAAGTAAGATATGAACTTCAAAGAAATTACGATAACGCAATAATAATTGGTCTTTAGGTTACGCTACGAGCATAACCCAAAGATCAATGGTCTGCGTTTCTTCATTGAAGAGTGAAGCAGTGGCAAGTGTAAGATTATCCTTCCTAGCACGGAATGAAAGCGATGAACGGATAGATGCAAGCTGCTTTTTGTCAACAATTTGAACATTCACATGGAACCATTCGTTACGATTAGCGATGAGCTCGTTGTAAATTGTAGTGTTGACAGGGTTACGCCGTCTGCCCTTTGAAATGTTGAAGGGCGGCTCACCTTTAATCTTTGTCAAAAGCTTGGATGGCTGAGCCATCGCAAACTTTCGAGGATTCTTACTAACTTGTGTTTCAATGCTTGGGACAAACGCCATTGTAATCTCCTAATTGATATGGATGGAGTGGTCAATTTTCTGTACAAACTATTTTGCGTACAGAGACCAGTTACGCAATCTACCTGATGTATTGTTAAGTATCCAGCTGGCAAATCGGGCATTAACATCTGCTTTAAATAAATCAGATGAAGAATAACCAAACTCTCTCTTGAGTGTTCCAATCCAAGATGAATTGATTTGTAACAACCCAGAATCATAAGTTTTGTTATTATTTAATGTCCAGATGAGTTTACCATCTTTCCACCTAGCGTTAACAGCATTAGTATTGCAACGTGATTCTCTGTAAGCAATATAGGAAAATACCTTGGGTGGTAAACCATATTTTCTGAACAAGTTCTCATATTTAGGACATGAGAAAGTTGGATCAGTAGATATTCTTACAGTGTATTCAATTTTGGAATATGAATCAAGCTCACTAGTTGCAATACATGACCAATGATTAAAACCAAGAGGATGTTTAATATAAACATCTCTTAATGGCCTAATGGTAAAGCTGTTAATTTGTTTGGTTTTGAAGCCTGTGATAGCAATACGGTTGGCAATAATAATCTGCTGATCCACAGATGCTTTATCTGGAGATGGCGCAAATTGCTCACCACCATATTGCTCCCATATGCCCATATCGGGTTGACCGAAAGAAGAATTGGTATGAATCTGAAGTCCTCCAGATTGTATACCAAGCTGTTTCCAGTTGACCTGATTTTTGTTGCCAGCCTGACATTGAGCTACATCTTTCCAGTAGCTAGCGGGTGCACCCATTCTGAAGGTGACATACTCCCAAGCTGAAGCATTGGCAGAACTGGCAAATGTTAATGAAGTTATTATAATTAATGATATAATTAATGTTTTAAGTATGCGCATTTGGTATCGCTCCTTTCGTCTGTTTCTGCTAGTCAATAATCCGACTAGCATTATCATCGCGCAGGTTTGCGAAACCGAAGATTGCATGGACACATACGAGATGCCCATCACAGTGGCAAGGTTGCCTCTCCGACTTCTAGATATCACTATCTATTAGATAGGGGAACTTCCCCCTGCCCGCTGCTAACGGGCATGGTATATTGTATCATATTGGTGATAGTGTGGTCAAAACTAAACAGGGTCTTCCTCCAATGGAGTGTTAGCCAAAAGACGATCAATTAATTGTGATTGTCTTTTTAACTCTTTGGTGAGGTCATGGACCTCAACAGACAAAGATGACACTAGCTTTACAAGCAAGAGTATAGCTTTATACTGTTTGTCATTTAAATCATTGAAGTCATTAACTGACTTTGACTTTTTCATGACAACCTCCAAAGGCTAACATAAAATGGAAAAAGGAATACATCTCTTACAAGATGGTATGTCCCCGGCTTCTGCCCTTCGGGCAGTCGCTCGGGGACACATCTACATTAAGACATTGTACTCCTGCGCTTCGTAATAATCTAATTACGTTCTATAAATAGTAACTTTAAATTAAAATAATACAAAGTTTTGGTCAACAATATTAAAGTAAATTAAGCATTCATACTCATGCCGCCACTGCCGCTTTGGTGAGCAGTGTTAGGCACAGATGGATGAATTTGATATAAGCCTCTACGAATTTGAGAGAATCGAGAAGGATTCTTTCGGATGTAGATATAAACGTTTTGAACAGTGCAACCAATTTCTGCTGCAAAGTCAGCAACAGTGATTTCAACTCCGCTGCTGTACTTGGTATTGATAAGCTGTTCAATCGCATTTGTTTTACCTCTTGGCATTTTGATACTCCTCTATGAGGTGATTTGTTTGTTATTTGTAGTATATAAACATATATAATAATAGTTAGATATCTTAGTTAAAAACTAAAATATCTAAAGTTTTTAAAAAACTATCATTACAAAGCATATATATTATATAGTATAAAAACAGATCAAGTCGTATAAAATGAAGGATTTAACAAATTTTTAATCAGGGACATTAAGTCCTCGAGCTTGACACATAACAGGAAAGGCTTCTGCAAGAGCAGAAAGCCCTAATGCCATAGACTTGAGTCCACGGCTAATAGCCTGAATCTGTGGCTCTTTGTCTTGAGTAAAACTGAGTGTAAAGAGTTGGTCGTGATACTTTGAAAGTATGTTCTCGAACTCTGAAAAAGAGCGAAGAAAATCCGCTTCTAGCACACCAATTTGTTCTTCAAGACTGGTAATGTTGTCCATTTAAAATTCCGATTTCTTACTAATCATAAGTGGGTTAGTCGACCATACTGTGGATGTACCGAACTGGTCATACATCTCAATTGTACCATTGATACAATGACCAGTGTCGTTGGTGGTTGTGGATATATTAAAGATATATTTAAAGCCACCATTGCGAGTGTCGACAATCCAGCTAATCCTATGGTCATTGTTTAGTTTGGCTTGACGCTCAATCTGCAAAGTACCATAAGATGTTTTGTTTAAGTTCTGAGTTATCCACAAGAACGGAGTACCATTCTTGTTGGGTAAAATAGCTGAAGCGTATCCTCCATGAGGAGGAATGCGTACATCATATGTTTCATTATTGTATGTAACACAAGGATTTGGACAACTTGTCGTCAATGCATCCCACAGAGTGTGATGAACAGACAATATTTCGTCAATAGTTTCCTGCGATAATATCATAGTAATAATCTCATCCCTTTATAAAATAAAAAAGTAGGAAGAGCCAGTCCCTGGCTGTAGGGGGAACTGCAACCAGGGACTAGCTCGTTAAGGTTGATATTAAACGGCTACTGATGTCTGAGGGACTGTGTTCAGGAGTTGATCAAAGGAGGGGATAAAATCAACTCAGTTCAAATCGTCAACCAAAACGTTTTCCGGTCTTTTATACGAACCAAATTCAACTTCAAACAAGATTTTGTCTTAAAGTATATTCTTCAATAATATCAAGAATAGTATCTATATCTTTAATCTTAATCAGAGAAGATAAGTTTGGTTGGTTTAAATCTAACTGGTTTTGATATACCAGCAGAGCTTCTGTAAGAATCTCTTTATATCTTGGCTCTTCGATCATCTGAACAACAGACCAAACATCCATAAATTTGCCCTCACATGCCAAATTCGACGCATAATTTTTTTTTTGAATAGATTTAGAAGGGGTCTTCTTGGTCATCTGTAACAATAATGTCGGATGGGTCTATTGGTTCTTCACCGTACATCTTTTCGTAAAGCCATTCGAAGTCTCTGGTTTTAGAGATGCGGTATTCGGGTGGAATAATCATATGTAATCTAGTTCAATTCTGTGAGTACGCCATAAGTGACGTAGAGTAGGAATGTTAGTAGGAGTACTCCTAAGATAGCCGACAGGTACATCTTTGTGGATAACAGTGCAGCTATGGATAGTGTGGTGAAGCCTGCTTCTACTGTGAGATAGGAACTTAAAGCAAGCTTTTTAGAACGCCGACGGTTCAGATAGTTTGCGGAGTTGCCTGCAAATGAACCTAGCTTATACATTGCGTTTGTCATAGACGGCTCCTTGTATATTGGGTAGATCTATTAATAACTCGTATCCGTCTTTTTGTATGGGCCAATAAAAACCATCCAAAATATGACATCGCCGCAAATCAAAACCTTACTTTAAATATATGCGTATATGAATATAACCAATATAAGTTGCTAAAGGATTAAAGTTGACAGGAAACATTGTGAACCCTCAACATTATCTCTAATGTATTAAGCATTGTTTGAATCCCCACTTTGCCCCACTTCGTGGACAAAATCCCCAACAGATAATAACAAGTTTATATACCTTACAACTGGGCCCCCACGTGGAAGGGGACCTAAAAATAGTTTTAATTAACAAAAATGTGGTATATTGGGTTTTTATGCTTTATTATGTCTTGTTATTGTCTGTTATGTATGTATATATGTATATTAGATATAGCATTATTGTTTTGCGGCGATTCTCGCCCTAGAATAAAAAATTATAATAATATTATTATTCAGGGGCAAGTAATAAAGAGTCGATGCAGGTGACCACCAAACCTACACCGACTCTTTATTGGCCCGCATAAACTGTTTAAATCATACTCGGATATCTATATTATATATTCTTTTAAAGTCACGTCTCATTGGGTGCAGAGCGGACTCTGTGCCATGAGTTGTGTACATAGGGCCTTTAATTGTCGGAGGGGGGACAATTTTATAAACGCCCGACTTAGCTCTTTCAACTGTGAATCCTAACCGCAACAACTCGGTAAGGACTTTCTTCATGCTTGAAGATTGATGTTGCCGAGGCATAGTCTTTTTACTTCTCCTTTTATATGACTAGCTTACTTGGGAACAATAATATATCATATTGTTCCTTTGTATGCAAGCCATAGACGAAATAAATCGCTCGAATCATATGCATTAAAATTAAAGTTTTAATTGCGGCGATTCTCGCTCTATAGAAAAAAATATTTACCAGTGTATACAGCCTAAGCCATATACACTGGTAAGTACATTAGAATAGTATGTCATATTCTTTAACGAACCTTACATGTCCTTTATTGTAGGCAGTCTCTAGACAGGTATCGCAGAGGATAGCTGTAAATTCCTGTAGGTCGAATTTGGATCCGTAGCAGCCAGTCATGTAGAAGTCAACTCCATCATCTACGTTGGTTAGTTCTTCTTCTGGCCATAGGTAATTCATTTTTTTGTTGCATACAATACATGGAAGTATTGGTTGCCTCATTTTGTCTCCTCATGTTGAGCGAGATTGGCTAGGTGCCACATGGCATTGGCTTTGGTCTCGGAATTGGTTGATTGTAGACCTTTGTAGATGAGTTGAGCGTATTCGATGGCAGTATTGTACAGTTTGTTTTTGAGTTCAATGGCTTCTTTGAGTTTTTCGATCATTTGCCGTTGACTTTCAATCATTTGTTCACTGCTGTAGACGTATTCGTTGATGGTTTCTTCGGTGATTGGCATGTTTTCTCCTTTGTATGAACTTTTTAAAAAGATCTTAATGGTATATTGATACGACGCTGTTTGTGCATATACCAGACACTGACACTAATGTCACCCTCGTACCAAAGGCCAAGGTTACGCATTTTAACGTCTTGCGACCATGGACGTATTATAGGGCACACCACAGTGTCGTTTAAGACGCGTTATACACGCAATCTTCTACAAAAAGATCTAACTGGACAATATATACTACTTGTAAGAACCCTCGTATGTATTATCGGATTAATATAGTTTCCTATATTACGGGTTTACAGTTATCTACCGTATAAGCCAAAATCTTATACACAAGTCAAAGCTACAGGCTATTAGCTAGTTGTGTATTGCAGTTAGTTTTTACAAATAGTGTTTCATCGGCTGAAGGACAGCTGTTCTGGGATCTCCCCAGACACTCATGCTATTTGTGAGATGACTAACAACTTAGACTTTCCCCTGGACTACCTGCCTCACAGGTAGACTAAGATCGGTGAGGCCAATCTTAATCACACGACAACTTACGGGACATAACCCGCATCGTTACATGGTTATAAGTGCCATGTTCTTGGTCTTATCCAGGATACTCGGCGCATCGAAGCAGAATCGAACCGCTTGTTCTCAAGATGCATTGCCTACGTCAAAAAGCGTGCTGAATGCATTGATGAGATGTAACCTACCGATGCGGTGTGATGGGAGTTCAGGCACAATCACGAAACCTGAACTCCCACCACGACATTAACTCAGAAGGGGTCTTCTTCGTTGACCTCTTCGGTGACTACCTGTGATGTCTGCTCAGCACGTGCCGAGTTTGACCACAGGTCGCAAGCCACCGACTCTCCAGCCACTTCGAGAGTGAAACGGCCACAAGGGGCATTCACCGGGTCGTAGATGGATAGAGGAGTCTGAGCATTGTTCTTTGCAACCTGAATGCGCTGCTGGCTACCAGACCAGTTGGAAACCCATTGACGCGACAGGTCAATGAGTTCCTTGCGCTTGGCTTCGGCATCTTTGACCTTGGCCTGAGGCAGGTTTGCAATCTTTTGGGTGAGGACGTGAGCCTCAAGACGCAGACTGTAGACGCGTTGGAAAGTGTCAATAGCTGCATCAACAAGGTTCAAGAATCCTTGGCTAGTACGGCTCTTGCTACGGTCGGTTGTACCGAGCTCGAACGAACTGACAGGAACACCAGACTTGTGCTGGTATGCTGCCACAATACGGCCAGGAGTTGTCATCGTCTTCATAACGTCAACAGCGCCTGCAGTCTTGAAGGCGTTGATGGCATGCTTGATACCGTCTTCGTTGGCACCAAATTGCTGGAAGAACAAGGGCATACCACCGCTGAAGTTCATGCCCATTGCCACAAGGCTGGACTCAAACTTTGCACGGTCGATGTCCGAGCCAGAATCTTTGGCTGCGACATGAAGCAGGTTGATGATGCTCATCTGTTCGCCGTTGATGTTGACGTTGAGATCGAGCTTTACGGGGTTCATGACACCAGTGACGAGCAGGTACTCTTTGCCGGAGTACGGGCTGGTCTGGCGAAGAACCGAGAGACGAGAAAGTGCAGCTTCACGCAGCGTGACTTCGGCGGGAACTTCGGTGCCGTTGATCGAACCAGTGAACTTAACCGTCTTACCAACGGAAAGTGACTGAGTCCGAGCAGTGGACTGAAGAGCGTCGATGTTTTCTGCGATTGCAGAGAACAGGTCGCTGGACAGGTTGAACTTGCTCAGGATGGATGTGGACATTTTATATTTCTCCTTATATAATCTATTGTGTATGTAATTTTGTTTTTATTGTGTGCAAAGGGTAAGGACAGTCCTATACCCTTCTTTTTGGTTAAACTGTATCGATAAGCTCTTCAAGTTCGTCTGAAACTTCAAGTTTTGGACGGACTGACTTGTATCCACTAGAAAACGAAGTCACCATCGACTTTGTTTTGTTTGTGGTTTTGCCAGGTGCAGATTTAACAATATTAACAGTTTTACCGGTCAGACTACCAGTTGCATTGATTGTTTTTGCTGTCGCCTTGCCAAGCCATTTGGTTGCTTTTTCAGTTTTCATATTGCTCCTTTATTAACTTAATATGAGTCAGTGTTATTTCCTGGAAGGAAGAATTCAAGTATTGCTGTTAATAGGTTGGTCAACCAATCCAATTGTTACTCCTTTCCCTTCTTTTTTGTATGTACTTTAGAAGTTAGTGGGAAAAAAGAGATTATCGTCACTTTTCCCAACGAGCGGGAAAAGGACGACGATCATTACGGTTGCTGATCATCATAATGTAGAGACTTGCCATCAGCGCATAGCATGATATAAATCCCAGCATGAATAATGCCATTATGCTACCTCCTCAATTGGAAATTTTTGGAAATGATTGAACAGGTGTTCTTTCATTGACCAGTTTTTGTACCGTTCTTTGTAATTTGCACACGCGTGCTTGTTATCTTGAACGTACCGTTCACTGAGCCAGATTGTAATCTGTGGTCTGGGTGTAGTAAAATCAATTGAAAGCACTGTATTGCGGTTTTCCCACATTTGAATGTGAGCCTGTCCGCCGTTGAAGTGCAACAATCTACTTTCACTGACAGCGATATCAAAGGCATCGCCAGCATCAATAAATTCTTGTTCTTTAGTATTCACTTATTTTCTCCTTGTAATGTAACGATTGCCACCGTATAAACCGATAACAAAACAAATAGTTGTTATTACCATTGCAATTTTCTTACGCATGTGAGTATTCTCCATACATCTTTTCTTGCACCCAATCCGGGTCATCGTATTTGGACTTCTTTTTCAACTTCTCTTTTTCTTCTACTTTCTCGCCTTCAGATATCAGATAGCACATGGTAGTTGCACCAAGCAAAAATCCGACATACACCCAGCGTAGTGTATTCAATACTTTCAGCACCTTGTATTCTCCGTTTCTTGGTTTAGGTTAAAAAAACAATAATATATGTCACCTGTGGGTGAGTGACCGGCAGAAAGGTACCGACCACTCACCCACTTGGGAGGTGTCATGCAGATGGTTTGACTATCTCCAAGACTGGCTTTCGATTATTTGTTGAATCACCGACCGAGGCTCGATGTAGTAGTCGCCCAGCGGTGAAACCCAAGAGACGAGCTCTAGTTCTCTGCGTGCAATTTCGTTTTGTGCATCAGCAATCTCAATGAGATCACGCGCACGAACAGATTGCTTGGTCATTTCGGACAGTTTCATGATTGTTCTCCTTTGATAAGGGTTTACACCCTTCTTTTTTGTATGTACTTTAAATTGAATTTTGAAGACTAGTCTAAAAAAGAGAAAGTCCCAGTAGACTCGCGCCGGAGCACGAATCTACTGGGACGGGGGTGAACGTTGGATTACAGCGTGTCGGAGTCTGGCTGGACTTCGTCGAGAAGGGCCTGCAGTTCGTCGCTCACGCTGAGATTGTTCTTTACGACGACGAGCCTAGTGTCTCCTTCGCCCCAGCAAGAGGCCTGCATCTCGGTGACGTGGTCTCCTTGGGCGTTCACGTAACTGTTCGCCTTGGGCTCGGTGACGACGATGTCTTCTGCTGCGATGGCGAGTTTGAAACCCGACTTCTTGCAGGCCGCAAATGCTTTTGTGACCTTGTCGAGTTGGTTCTCGTAGATGTTCATCGTGAGGCGGTCAACATCGATGCCCTTGTCCGCGAGAAACTTCTTGGACAGACCACAGAGGACAGTGTAGAAAACCGACCCGTCCTTCTTGTGGTTGACTTTTGGGGGCGTATTGATGTAGATGAGATTCTGGTTGGATGACATGGACATTTCTCCTTGTGGTTGTGATTGTTAGGGGACTCATCCGTTCTTTTTAGAAGAAAGGAACTAAACAGACAGTCTATAGTCTAGACAGTCACTCCACCCCCTTTAGAAGGGAGTTATTAAAGAGCCTGCAGAGCTCGGATGAGCCAATCTGTAGGCTGACGATGGCTCTTCGAACTAAATGCGTAGAGCCAACGATCATGGTTTGCCTTGACAAACTTCTGCTTCTTGATAATTGAGCAGTACGCCATAGCCAAGATCTTGCGGTTCATGTATTCGATACCCTTCTCAGGATTCTGATCCACGCGATCAAACAAGCCACAGACATACTCAACCCATTGGGTTGTAGACATCGTACTGCACTTGGTAGACATCTTCTCGACATCCTTAGTAGCAGTATCAATCTCTTCCTCGGTAAAGTTAAGATTGACCAGAACTTCTGGCATAACAATGCTACTATTAATAAAGTCAAGCATTGCTGATACCTTAGTTCTTACCAATATTTCTCGCTGAATGTGAAGCTGACACCACGGAGAGTCCTGAATACTTGTAGCATCAATGTCTTTGGCATACTTGTCAGGAAGACGAGTCTGCATCCAGAACATGTCCATCTTGGTTCCATTCTTACCATGATTGACAAGCAGGTCTCTAAATGTCTTTTCTGACCAGCTCTTGATTAGCAGAACGTCACTTGGAGTTGCAAGACCCTGCTGAAGAGCGTCGATGATTTCCTCATTCGTTGCAATACAGTAGGGAATGTAGGTCTTATTGAGTGCATACCACATCATTTTGGGCAGAACTGAACTACCAACACCTCCAGGGAAGTTTATTGAAGCCAACCGGCAACGAGATTCATCAGCAAGACTGTATTTCTTGCCAATGACAAGGTTTGCAGTTCCAGGAAGTTGACCGTAGGTGATTGCATTTTGTGCATTCAGCGTAGTCATCTGAGGAACTTTACTTATCAGCTCCTGGTAGTTGATTGTAGGAGGTACTTCCGTGTAATTGTGAAACACTGGGCCATACTTTCTGATGGGAATCATGCTCCATTCACCGAAATCGTTCGGATTACGGAGGATGAATGCCATCAATTGCTGCCTGTCAGCAAAATCAACAATCCTGACATGGACTTTCACGATATCGTCCTCGTCAGGTCCACCATGATTGACCAAATTCCTGGCAAAATAATCGCCTGGAACCACAAAACAACGAGTCTTATTATGATAATAACCCCAATGACCCTTGGTTGTCTTGAAACCAAAGATCTTGAGGACTTCTTGTGTCACAATGTGAGCACTATAGGCCCATTGAACTGGCATCCAGTGCTTGTTCTTCTGTCTCCAGACGTTACCAACCACACCAGTTTCACGACCCAGGAACTGCATAGACAGTCCATTTACAGTCAAGTACCTCAGAGTCTGACTTGCCTCGAAGGGGATTCCAAGCTTATCCAACTTTGCAATGGCTGTTTGCACCATCTTTAATGTTGACTTTGGTGTCCTGTACTTATCTTCTTGCAAACCAGAGTCGGAACGCACAATAATCTCAGCACTGTCCACCAGCTTAGTCATCCACCTGCTACGCTTGCCACTCTTGAGGTCTTCAAACGCATTGTCCAAGACGTTCTCAAGTGTCTTTATCAGGTTGTCTCCGGCATACAAACCATCAATTTCCTGATAAATTGCGTGAGTCAAGTCGTCTGACTTAACGGGAAGCACTGAGTGCGACGGCTCAATTGTGATCCAATTCCACCCAACAGTACGAATTTCTGACTTGATGTTAGGAGCAAATGTCCTGATATCAAATCCTTTCATCATACCATCCGGTAGAACAAGAGCATTACCCTTGATTAAACCACTTGGCGTCAGCACACGAAGCTGAACGACTGTAGTTTCACCAGAATAGATGTTTTCGATCTGCTCTTGAACCCATTCTTCCGTTGCCATCGGATTGGCCAGGATGCACCTAACTGCCAACGACATGCTAATAGCACTAATTCCGTCGACATCGGAATCAATGCATCCAAGGCTGATATAATCAATCTCTTCAACCTTCAGCTCATTCTTGGGAATGTACATTGCCGCACAAGATAGACGAACAAGCTCCAAAAGCCTCTTGCTCATCTTCTTTGAATTACCGATGATTAGACCAATATTCTCAAGCTCATGGAGCCAGGTTGTATTGTTCTTAACTTCGGCATTCTTAATGCGGAGGCTGTACTGGTCTGTAGCAGTAGACCAACGGATCACCTCTTGCGCTATTGGTGTTAACGCAGACTTGGGGTCATCGGATTTCACTCCGTTGAGACCCTTGCCGTGGATCTTGCGGACTTCAACCCTGTATCGATCAGGGAAGAAGTGTTCCAAGAAAGCGGGCCAGTAAGGCCCACCCTCAAACTCTTCGAGAACATTATCCTTCCCGTGAAGCTTGAGAGAGGTAATGACCCGGAACCAGCCATCACCTCTGTTTACGATGCCGTGAAACATCGTTACCACCTCCTTGTGGCTTAGTGCATAGAGGCCGTCCATGCGCGGTTGGGTATCTAGATGCTAGATTTGGAGTCTAGAATCTACCCATAAAGAGAAAACCCCCTTTCGGGGGTAATCTCCTAGGAATCAGAACAATTTGTCCTTCTTGAACTTCTTGTTGTAACACGAATTGCACAGTGTGTGATGGTATGGCCAGCTAAGCCATTTGCCTTCACCTTTCAAGACTAGCTCTTTGCATTTGTTGCAGAGAGCATTCTTGTAATTATAAGCCATAACTTACCTCCTTGGCCAGCCCTGTCCTAGGGATCTTGTATCTAGCCATAAAGAGAAAACCCCCCGAAGGGGGTTCTCTCTCCTTCTGGCAGTTAAGCCAGGCAAGTTTTTGCTCTCTCTAGAGCGTGTCCTCGTCGTCCTCGAGGAGTTCTGCGAGTTCCGCAGAGACCGTGAACGATCCCCGCTTGATCTGCAGCTGGGACTCACCGTCTGCCCAAACCGAGCACTGCATTCCCTTAACGAGATTGCCGTCGAGGGTGGTGTAGTCGTTCGGCTTGAGCTCGGTGACGATGATCTCGTCACACTTGAGCACCAGTTTGGCACCCTTGGCCTGAGCCTTCTTGAAGGCCCGCGTGTACAGGTCCACCTTTTCGGGGAAGACCTCCATCGTGACCTTCAGGTTGAGGTCCTTGAGGTCCGACTGGCTGATGCCGGTCTTCTCCGCAAGGACCTCCTTGCTCACGCCGACGAGGACGGTGTGGAAAACTCCACCATCCTTCTTGGCGTTTGCCTTGGGTGCGGTGTTCAGATACAGAAACATGTCAACCTCCCAGTTGCATGCTAATGGCGAACATTATTGTTTAACCACAGCGTGTCCGCTTCACTGTGACTCTCAACTTTATTTGCTGCATCTCTCGATACAGCCTGGTGGAGAGAACCAGGGTTTTCCTGTAGTTTCGGCTCAGGCCCCTAGGATTAGATCTAGGATCTATCCATAAAAAAGAATTTTAGCTTTTAGGTATAGGCTTACCCGCTTTAGCTTTTAGGTATAGGCCTACCCGAATCACATATATTTTGTTATTAATAATTATTATATTACATTGACATAAGCATTGGTATAATCTATATATGTTACGCGTTAAACGCGTTAAGTATCTCAATTTAATCACCTCCCCCAGTATTGGTCTGCTGATACTTCAAACTCATTGACCAAGAAGTCAACAATCACCTTCTTGTATGAGTCCTCAATCTTTTGATTGTGCTTACCGAGAAGTTGGTTGAGTTCTCCTTTCTCCGTGAACTGCGCATGTCCAATCCATTCACCGTTGCTGTCCTTGAATCCAACGATAATTGTGTCATTGTTGAGAACACGATCAGCGTAAGAGCCGATGCAGTTGGACTGTGTATTGCCCCACTCAATCATCTCGTGAGTTGTTGACGGCAGCACCAGTTGAATATCTGGCGAGATCAAGGTGTGCTGAAGCTTCCCATGCTTCTTCCACAGTGTCGTGGAACTAAACACCTGGTTTTCGTGCTTAATTTTATTCCATTCTTGCATAACATAATCGTGAATCTGAGTGTAATCCATTTTCTGTCGCTTGATCTCAGCCTTGATCGCACGACGCAGCCTCTGTGACCGAATTCCTCTGAATGCGCGGACAGTGTCAGTTATCATCCATGTCACCCGTGGTGATCCCTCCATAAAGAATTTCAAAGCAAGATCCTCATCATTTCCAAAGTGCTGAAAATGATACCTGATATTAGCAAAATCCCTAGTTGTCGAGAATGCAAACCGAGAAATGTTTTGCGGCTCCACAAATCTTATTCCGTCTTCTTCGTGAGTCCACACCTCAACGTATTCTGTATTCATCTTCTCAAAGATGTGTGGATCAAACCCGCGCAATGCTCGCACAACGTTAATTGCTGCACGCAAATCAATGAAGTTGTCGATGTTGTTCAAACCACCAAATGCCTTCTTGGTGATTCCACCCACAAGTCTACCTTGCTCATCCCGCTTAGTATCAAAGGCCTTGTTCAAGATGTCCTTGACACTTGTTGAACCACCAATCCAGTAGACGCTGAATTGATCAATCGGGTATGGATACGATGACCATGTATCGTTTTGATCTTGCAGAACACTCATTGGATGATGACTCTCTCCCTCAATGCTTTGAAGCGGAATGTACTTGAGAATTTCATGAATGTCATGGTGCTTGACCATCTTGTTCCTGACACTTTGAAATGCATTAGCCATCTTTTCTGTCACCAGCGGAAATTGTGGTACACCATTCTTTCTTGCTATGGAGTAGTAGCCCACACCCCAATGTGTTTCTTTAGTTTTGTTATTCCTCCACAGAAACCGAACACCATTTGGAGTTTTGTTGATGTGGAAGACCACAGGCCAGTTCTTTGTATACACCTGACCAAGTGAATTCTTGACATGACTCCTGAACTCAATAACGAATCCAGGCTTTTTATCACTTTTCTTTTCTGTCACCAGCATTTCATACATGCTGATTCTGTTGATCTTGACCTTTTCCCCATCAATCTTCCTGATGTATGAATCCTCCATCAGGAATCGGTACGAGACAACGTGCAGGGGAGAGAAATCCCATTCTCCATGTGTCGCCATTCCACTCATGCGGACCTTTCCCGCAAACTCCTTGAGGATTGACCTCATGTCCAGATACGAATCATCAACGACCATCATTACACCCTCAAAGGCCTTCTTTTCTGGATGCTTGTCGTTGTGTCTCTGCTCATTCAGGTACATCTCAAGCAGAGTCTTGTCAGCATCCCACAGAGCTTTAATAATGTCGATGCTCCGCATTTCTGCAGGATTCATACCTGCGTACCATACCTCCTTCTGATACATCTCACCTCGTTCGTTGCGGATTACGTACTTCATGGTTTCGGGCTCCTTTCGTGGCTCGAATGGGTTGTTGATAATTGGATTGTGGATGGGACTGTTATCACTCATGGCGACCTCCTTTTTAGGGATTGAGTGACCGGATGTCTATTCATAAAGGAGAAACCTCTTACGAGGTCAATATTTTAAGGATTATTATTACCACCAGGTCTTTGCATCGATGACAATCATGCCATAATCCCGCATAACTTTCTGGTTGCCTTCTTCATCTTCCAAGGAAAACACAAATTCATATTTGTGCTTCAGCATGTTAATTGCTGCCTTCTTCCACACAGCACTCCTCGTGCTCTCATACTTGCCAGTCCTGTGCATCATCACATCCACATACTCATACACACCAATCTCTTTCAACTTTTTAACCGTATTCTCATAACAACTCTGACCCCTTGCTGTAACAATCACAATCTTGTACCCTATCTTACTGTACTCCTTCACCAATTCAATACCTTTTTCATACCCCACCGCATTCATCGTTTCTTCAACCCATTCACTATCCCTTTCTGCACTCCAATTCTCCGTAATACTGACGAGAGTACCGTCAATATCTACTAACACAGCTTTCTGTTTCATTATTGCTCCTTTGAGGTTTGAGGTCTTATCACTACCCATAAAGAGGAAACCCCCCTTTTTGGGGGGTCTCCTTCTTCTGAGCTGCCTTTCTTCAGCTCACTCGTTGGGGCACTTTCCTTCGATGAGGAAACGCCTGCTCCTCATACACCCGTAGTCCTCGATCCGGTCCACCACCTTGCGGTAGTGAATTCCATCTCCTGGAATCCGAACGTAGGGTTTGTTGACAAACCCACCGATGATCCTGCCCAAACCCCATGCAAGGTCCGACAGCTCGTCTCTGACTTCTGCCATGCTCCTCGCTTCGAACAGCTCCCAGATTTCTCCACGAAGCTTTCCGTCCACGAGTTGACGGCTGAAGAGGTCAGCGACCCCATCCTTGGCGGAACGCACTTGCATGCATCCACACCACGTGACCTTTTTACGGTTCATGCTTTCCTTCCTGGGCAGCCCTGTCCAAGGGATCTAAATTCTGCCCATAAAGAGAAAACCGTGCTGGCTGCACGGTATCTCTCGTTGATTCATTCTCCTTCTTCTTTTTCCTCTCCTTCTTTTTCCCAGTCTGGATAGTGACCCAGTTCCAATCCGGATTCGGGGTGGTCCATCAACCAATTACCAAGCCAAACGACTCGGTTATTGATTGCCGCTTGTCGAAGACACCTGTCGCACAGGTATGCCCGGAAGTTGTCACCATCCAACGTTGAGCCGTACCCAGGCTGAATGGATATTTCCGTTGCGTCGTCGAGGTAAGACCAGAACCCACCGTTGGATGAGTCCCAAAACGCTCTAATTGTAGCGTCACACAGGAGGCAGCGCAGTGGCATTGAAACCTCTGCACTCCACCTCCCACCGTCTTGGTCGTTGATTTGCATTACTTTCCTCCTTGGCCAGTCCTGTCCTAGGATCTAGCCATAAAGAGAAAACCCCCCGAAGGGGGTTCGCTCTTCTTCTGGCAGTTAAGCCAGGCAAGGCGGGAAATTACATCATCCCGAGGTCTCTCAGTTGTTCGCGTGGATACTTTGTATACATCCACTCGATTGCCTTCTTGACTGCGACCTCCAAGCTCATTTGCTTCTTGGTCCTGTTTTTGGCATTGTCCTGGATAGCCCGTGCATTACGCAGGATGTGTTCCGAGGCAGCGAGACCGTATTTCCGGTACACCCTTTCCTCGACTTCCGTTTCCTTGTATGACATTACTTTCCTCCTTGGCCAGTCCTGTCCTAGGATCTAGCCATAAAGAGAAAACCCCCCGAAGGGGGTTCTCTCTTCTTCTGGCAGTTAAGCCAGGTAGGTGCGGCAGTACTGCCAGTATGCCTTTTCGGCATTGGCATGCTCTACCGTTCCGGCCTTGGGGTTACCGATGAAGAAGTCGTATTCTACGTACTTCTCCCCTGTGTAGGGGTACTCGGCAATGACCGAGCCATCGGTGTCCCGAAGGACGAATGGCGGGATGTCAAAGGCGTGACCGTTACTCAGCCATAGCCCGTGCATTAAGAAATGCATTGACGCCCTCCTTTCCCCCGATCTTTTGCGTGATCGGGTCGACGCGACTTCCCCAACCAAGGGGTTAGCCATAAAAGAAAAACAGACGCATTACCACCCCATCGGGCAGGCCTTCGCGGCGTCTGTTCTTCTATTGGTACCTTCTGTTCCCAAGGCGGCTACCAACCTCGGCTAGACTTAACTAGCGGGGAGTCTCAGCTACTCCGGCCTTTGCGGCAGGACCTGCTCAAGCAACGACTCAAAGTCGTCAAGAGCAGACTCATACCGATCCGGGTCCTCTTCGTCAGAGAACGACTCAGCCATAGTCTGTGCTGCATTGAGCAGCTCAGTCTGCCACTGAGTGAACTTGTCGAAGTCAACGTCGCCCATAATAGGGTCTTTGACGTTGGTCCCGAATGCCTTGTAACCTGATTCGGAGCTGAAAACAACTCCGGTCAAGGCTACAATCAGTTCGCTAAGAACTGTGGGTGGCATAGCCTCCACCTTTCTCCCGATGCTTGTGCGTGATCGGGTCGACGCGACTTCCCCAGTCAAGGGGTTAGCCATAAAAGAGAAACCCCCGAAGGGGTCTCTCTAACGGTGAATTATAATAATATGTATAGGATCACCACTCCTCGGATCCTTCCCCCCTACTTAGTGGGAAGGAGGATGACTTGTCCCGGCATGATCTGCGAGGACCCATTCAGAGAGACGATCTTATCGACCACCTCTCTCCTTTCTCCTTCGCAGTACTTCTCTGCGAGGCCCCAGGCATCGTCTCCCGCTTGCGCAGTAACGACCGGAATCCGGCAGAAAGCAGGAGACTTGGTAGCCTCCATCAGCCAAAGGAGACCGATTGCGCCAGCCAAGATGACCAGCGCAACCAAGAGTTTCCTCATGTTTTCCTTTCTGGGCAGCCCTGTCCAAGGGATCTAAATTCTACCCATAAAAGAGGGACCCCCAGTTTCCCAGGGGTCCCTCCAAAAAGGCTAACTAAAATGCAAATCGCCTTTTCTTCCCAACTCTACTCATTACCTGCCCATAACATTCTGGGCAGATAAACCGGTAGCATGGTACTGCTACAGGCTTGAGCACGGACGCTGGAAAACGATTCCAGCATTCGACACAAGCCGTCTTGTTTTCTGTATTCATATTATTCACCTCCTTCCATACAGATAAGGGTAGTCTGATGTCAAGAGACTACCCATAAAGAGAAAACCACCCTGGCTGGGTGGTATCTCAATTATCCTTAATATTGCTACAAGAAGAATCTCTTGTATACCACTGAAGTCTCGTCAATCTTCTTCAGGGCAGCAATCTCGTTGCGAATGAACGCATCACGCGGAGACGTTCCATCACAAATGGGTGGCTGGTTTATCTGCCACCCTTGCCCACTGAACATTGCTTCTCTGAGGTACTTGTTGATTCTGTTGACTGCCAGGCAGTCCGCAAAATCCTCAAGTTCTTCCAATGGTCTTAGGAATTCACCCATGTCATCCCTATCCAAGGGCTCTAACACCCCCATTGGCACCACACAACTCAGTGCTGGGTTAACAAACCCAAGAGTTGTATAGTGTATGTCACCAGTTTCTGGATTGAAGTGCTGATAACCAGCTCCGCTGATGATTTTCTCATCGGCGGAGAGGTAACTCTCCTCAAGAGACGGATGCCTGTCGACTGAGATTAGATAGACATGCGCCTCCTTCGCTGTTGCGTCGGTGGCTCCTAACGCAACGTACCTCTCCGTGGACAAGAGTTTTGCTCCGGTCCGCGGAGAGATGGTGTAGCAAGAATCTGCAAAGGTGATCTTTGCAATAAACATCTCCTCCATGTTTCCCTTCCTGGGCAGCCCTATCCAAGGGATCTAAATTCTGCCCATAAAAGGAAAACCCAGCAGCCCGTGTGGTCGACTGCTGGGTATCCTTTTTTTTACAGGTCATAGAAGAGACTAATGAAGCCTTCTTCTATTCCTGAAAGAGGATCGACCTTTATTGCGTAAAGGTCGTCGGCGAAGAGGTACAGCCAGCCACCTTCGTAGGCGACTTCCTGCAACTCCTCTGATGTGAGTGGAACGATGACATTCATGTCGTTCGACACAGATACCAGTGGCCTCTCCACGTCGGGGAGGTAGGTGCGGTTAAGCACCCTGCTCCACGCCGTGGTAACGGCATAGTGTACCTCGATGAGAGTATTACCCTCAAAGAGGAACAAATGATATGTTCCGAGCGAGTAGATTGCTACTTCGTTCATTTCCACCTCCTTTCAAAGGCAGGTAGTCGACCCCGTGGATCGGGATCTGGCAACTACCCATAAAGAGAAAACCACTCTGGATGAGTGGTATCTCTGGTAGATGTTCTGTTGCCAGGTGCTACCACACCCCGGTCCAATGGCAGATTTGCTCGGCATTACAGCTCGAACGGACTCCGGGTGAGCTTTTGCTCAACCTCATCCGACGAGCTGTCTGCCCACCTGAGCACGCGTACAAAACCGTACACTGTCCCAGAGACAGTAACGATCAGTACGCCGTACCAGTTGATGATGCCGAAGACAAACGAGAGCACGAGGCCCACGATGCCGAAAGCAACACCAACGATAGGTGTGAACACAAGCAGTACTGCAAGCAGCACCCACTTATGTCCAGCAGCAAAGCGCTGGATCTTCTCCATAAAAGTTTCACCTCCTTATGGAAGAACATGCCGACAGGGATAGCCAAGCATGGGGCAACACAATGTGCTACCACTTGATAGACCAAAGGCCTACCCATAAAAAAGAAATAACGTAGGGGGTATGGGGGGGTGGCCTCGTTAAACTTTTCTGCACACAATATACTCCACTATTACTCACTTATAAATTTTTCCCTATTTTAATACTATATGAATTTTATATGAGTCTATATAGGTTTCCAATAAGTTGGTTTGCCCTCAAAAAATTTTTCTTCTACAAGTTGCCATATAGGAATTTTGTTGGTAGTTTATCGACCAGTCGGGAAAAGCCCGGCGAAAAATCACAATGAAGGTAAAACAAATGCTAGATCCACAAGAATACACATTAGAGTCCCTAGAAGAAATAGAAGAGTTTTTAGATATGTATACTACAGATAGCTATAGAGAAGCCTATAGCGACTACGACTTCGACATGGACAACTACGGCTATGACAACTAACAAACAAACCCCCACAATGCCAAATAACATATTGGTAGGCTCAGAGAAGTTGTTTAGAACAAAAACCCCCTGGAGAGTCAATTCTTCAATGTTAGGACAGCTCTCTAGGGATCACAGATTATTATTATTTAACACTGATAATGATAAAGAATTCAACAGAACTAAGATGGCTTATCTGTCTGTACGTCTGTTTGAAGAAACACAAAAGCATTATAATAAACTGACATTCATAGGATTGGAACACGAATGTAGAGTTGTAGTTGACCTGTATGAAAAGAAAAGATTTATCTTTGATAATGTAGTGTTAATTAACAATACATATCCAGAATCTATGTTTGATCCAATCTTTGCTCATAGCGCGATTTATAACTTCTGGACCAAGCAAAAGAATAACTATGGTCCAATTGCGGGAGCTGAAGTAAATCAGTATGTAAATACAAAACTTCCAGCACATGTCTCTAATAGACTTGCACTGGAAGTATCAGGTACTTTGATTTATGGAGCTTATAACATGGACTACCTAAACCAAACCTATAGTCCTATTACTTATATCTAGATAAAATCCTTGGGATCAAATCGATACACGTTTGGCAGATCGCTTGCCATTGAACGTATCACTTCTTCTTGAGATTGTGAAGTCAACTTACATAGATCATTAACTATTTCCCACTGTTCAGTGTCAAAGACGGCTAGAGTTATTTGGCCGTCTTTTTCACTAAATGCGGTGATAATAGACTCATCCATGTCATTATCATAATCAAATTTTAATACGCCGTTTTCTAGATCTAGTTCATTGGCTTCCATTAGTTTTTTGATTAATTCGATAAAGAAATCCATGTCTACCTTAATTCAAAAAAAAATAAAAAGCTGAAAAAAATTGGGCGCGGTTTTGACCAAGCAACGATGTCATCTCGGTTTTGTCATTTGCGACATAAACATCGCACCAAATCTAGAGCCTTTACTCATTACTTTCTCCTTAAATTCTATTAGAGATAGTAACTACTTTTTACTGGATCTATGAAGATCTGACTTTAAGTCTTCTAGGGCTTTTTGAACCTTACTGATACCTTCAGATAGTTTATTACTGACATCTTCAGATATATTGAATCTAATGATAAAGTCGATTGAACTGTCGTGAAAAGAAATATTATTTAGCTTTTTTCTTTTTCTTTTGGATTTGTCTTTAAAGATACTAACATTATCGACTGACTTAGTGTAACCTTGCCAATCCTTATAAAAATCGGAAATTTTTTCGTTGTTATCCTCTTTTTCATTCATTGTCTAATAACTCCGTCCACTTATCGCCACATTCTCTACAATCTATATAGATGCACTTTTGCCCATTTTTTACTCCAGGCTTTGTTATAAAGTTTGGAGGAATCGGACAATCTGGGCAAGGTTCGATTGTCAACTTAATATCATGCATTTTTTATTTTATCCTTAATAGATTCAAACACTTCCGAACTTTCTCTTAGTTCAGTTAGTGCGTTTTCTCTGCCTTGCGCAAAAAGTTCACCTTCAAGATAAATCCATGCGCCTTTTTGCGTAAAGATTCCTTGATCCACAGCCACGTCAAAAACACATCCATACTCGTCTATTCCTTTACCGTAGAGAATATCAAATTCAGTCACCTTCATTGGGGGTGCCATCTTATTCTTAATAATCTTTGCCTTGGCAGTTATTCCAACAGCATTTCCAGCTTTGTCTTTGATATCTTCTTTCTTTCTAATATCAATTCGTACAGACGCAGCATATTTCAGTGCCATACCTCCAGGAGTTGTCTCTGGATTGCCAAACATAATGCCAATTTTATTTCTAATCTGATTAATAAATACAATAAGAGTTTTATGCTGATTTGCTGGACCAACTAGCTTACGCATTGCTTTGGCCATCATACGTGCTTGCAATCCCATTTGCTGAGATTCCATCTCTCCTTCAAGCTCTGCCTTAGGAATTAAAGATGCTACAGAGTCAACCACCACAACACCTATCTGTCCAGTGCCGATAAGTCTGTCAACTATCTCAAGAGCTTCTTCACCATGATCTGGCTGAGCCAACAAAAGCTCATCAAGGTTAATGCCAACTGCTTGCATATAAACTGGATCTAATGCGTGCTCGGCATCAACGTACAGACACTTCAATCCAAGCTTTTGTGCTTGAGCAACAACTGATAGTGCCAATGTAGATTTACCAGAAGACTCTGGTCCATAGACCTCAATAATTCGTCCTCTTGGAAGGCCGCCGATACCAAGTATTCTATCTAGAGATAGAGCTCCAGTTGAAACTGCTGGCCATGATTCAAACTCAGAAGAACCAAGTTTCATAACCGATCCAGAACCAAACTGCTTTTCTATTTGAGCAATTGCTAGCTCAAGTTGTTTTGATTCATCCATGCTACTATTTTACCACTTTTTTTTCATTTGACGTAATTCAGATTCTATTTTTTTGATTCTTTCAATTACTTCAGTTTTTATTCTTCTCATCAGCATTCGTGTTTGAAAATCGGATCCAAGGATCGCATGCGAAACTTTCTCTAACAGGTCATATAATTTTTTCAGTTCTTGTGTTTTACTTATTTCGTCCACTTTATCTTTCATGATATAATTGATGCCGAAGATAATAGCATATAAATGGAGATTTGACTAGTGAAAAAGAAATATATTGAAGCATATCCTGATTACGTTCGAGCAATAAAAATGTTGAAAAACAGAATTGAAACACCAGCAGATTTACTTAGGTACTGGGGATTTAGTGGTCCTTGTTTAGAACCACATCCAAAAATTGAAGATATTAATTCCTAGAACTTGACACAGGTTATATGACTTTGTGTATAATCTGTATACAGGGCACTAAACTGTAGTCCATACTGAATAATAAAATATACTAAAGTATATAATACTAATATATATATACACTGTCCTAACTTGATTTAATTCTTATTATTAAGTTACTATTGTTTTTGAAGGCAAAGGAGAGGACATGAGAATATATCAAATATATATGCCCGAACTTGCCGCGTATGTAAAGTTTAAGGTTCTAGAGCCAGAAGAGGTTCAAGAATTTTTATCAAAATACCGCAAGATAGAAAATAAATCAGAATTTGAAAAATTAAAAAAAGATGTTATAGAACATTTTGTTTTTAATCTAAAAAACGAAGTTTCAGATTCATTACGAATGATGTCCCGCAAAGCAGCAGAGACATGTATATCTGCTTTATATGCACGGGTGCATTATGCTAAATCCAGGTCTAGATTTAGATGGTTGGGTAAATATGGCATATGCTGGAGGTCTGGAAACAGACCCATTCTTATTTGATCAAGAAAACGATCTTGCCTCACAAAACTTTTTAGATACAATAAAAAAGTTTAAAAAGAACTTTCCAAAACTAGATGAAGATGATTTTCCATTTGGAGATGCTAAGACAACGAAAACAACTAAAACAAAACAGATCAATAAACAAAAATTTCTTGGTCTAGAAACTTATCTCAAAAATAATATTATTGGTCAAGAGCAAGCAATTCAAACTATAATTTCTGCCTTAAGAAGGTCTCAAGTTGGCTTAAGTGATGACAACAGACCTCTTGGAGTATTTTTATTTGCTGGGTCATCAGGCGTGGGTAAAACACATCTTGCCAATAGCTTACATAAGTATTTATTTGGTGGGGAATATCCAATGGTTAGAATAGACTGTGGAGAATTCCAACACAAACACGAAAACCAAAAACTTATTGGATCTCCTCCTGGTTACGTTGGCCATGATGAGGGTGGTCAACTAGTTAATTTTGTTAAGAAATTTCCGTCTACAGTTGTCTTGCTTGACGAAGTGGAAAAAGCTCACCCTGATTTATGGAATACATTTTTAAGAGTTTTTGATGATGGTATTTTAACTGACTCAAGAGGAGAGGTAGTAAATTTTAGGAATACTATTATTATCATGACTACCAATCTAGGAAATGATAAAACCTTTGATCATTTACTAGCTGGTGGAACTGGTTTTACAAAAGATGTAAACTATAAGAAAAAAACAAAAGTTATTCCCGATAGATCAATAGTTGAGAGAAATACTAATGATGCTGTCAAAAAGCATTTCAAACCAGAGTTTTTAAATAGAATTGATAAAATAGTTATATTTAATCATTTGTCAGAAGAAGATTGTATAAAAATAGCTCAGATAGAGATGTCTATCATTGCTGACAAACTCGGCAAAAGGGGATACTCAGTTCAGTATAATGAAAATGTTATACAGGCCCTGATAAATGAAGGTATTGATTCTGTAAAGGGAGCTAGAGGTCTGTCTCAAATAAGAAGAGAAAGAATAGAATCTAAACTTGCAGAAAAACTAATAAATACCTCAATGCCAAGAGGAACAATATTTGAAATAGATTATGAGAATGATTCATTTAAATTTAATTTTATCAAACCAGTTAAAAAACAAGCTTTAGCAAAAGAAATATAGTTACTATATCAACTAACAAATTTATATGGAGGACAAATGCCTAGTAGAGTTATGAGCGGTCTCAAATCGATGTATGGGTCGGTTGGAACAAGTGGCCTTATGCCGACCATTAGAAGTAGCGTTGGTTCTATTGGTTTTAAAAAAGGAGCAGCAGCAGCTGCAGGTGTTGTTGGAGCTGGTGCCATTATGAGAAGAAGATCTTCCGGAATGGACAAAACAGTTGGAAGACCAACTGGAATAAGGAACTACTAATATGCCAAGCCCTAGATTTGGATCGATTTCTAACTCAATGTATGGTAGCATTGGCGGTTTAGCTAATAGAATTCTTCGTGGAAGAAACATTCACCCATTATCTCAAGCATATGCATTATCCCCAGCAGCAAATTCAGCCAATATTAAAATGGGTAAAAGAGTCCTAGGAGTAGGAGCTGCCATGGGTGGACTGGGAATGGCCAATAGGCGTGGTCCAGTTGGTGGCTATAATCCACAAAGGCCAATTATGCAAGTACCAAGAAATGGTCAAGCAATTTAGGTATAAAAATGAGCAATTGGGAAACTTTTATAAATGAGTCTGGTGATTTCGAACTGCCCAACTTCTTGTACAGAACTATTAATGATTTAATGAAGCAGTCTTTAGATATGGGAACGCTACTGTCTAACGATCAACATAAGTTAAGAGCTTATAAAGAGCAAACAAAAAAGATGTTTAAAGCACGTTGGTATGAAATAGCAAAAGCTCTTGAATTTTTTAATATTATAGACCCTTGTGTCTGTTCTCTTTATGACAAAGAAACTTATTGTGACATATGCAAAGGTGCAAGATATACAATTAGTTCAACTCTTACTCCAGATCAGATGAAAGAAGTTGGAGTATTTATTAATGCAGCAAGCGGAGTTGAAATAATGCAGAAGCTTCAAAAAAGTTTAAGTGAGATACTGGCAGTACAATAGTGTGGAATGCCCAAGATGTGCCTACAGGCTGCAAAATGTAACTGAGTATGTGATTGAAGAAGATAAATTTATTTATGTAAGAGAATATTTCTGTTCTCACTGCAAAGGTGCAGTAGTGGAAAGTTTTGATGACATAGGTTTAGTTAGATCAGAGTGGATTGATTTCAATGTCTAATATAGAAAAAGCAGATGATAAAAACGGTTTTATGAAACAGTTTGAGTCTTTAAGACCAGACTTATTTTTTCCTGATCACTGGTCAGAAGAAGAAAAGCAAAAAGCTACAGAACTTGTAAGGCCCCAAAGAACTAGGAATGCGATGTTCTCATCGATTCCAATGAATTGTCAATCTGAAAAATGTATTTTTGCAGCTACATGTCCACTGTTAAAAGAAAATCTTGCTCCAAGAGGAAAACCGTGTCCAATAGAAATGTCAATGGTTTCTCAGTTTACAGCAGAATACTTAGAGCAACTTGATGTAAATCCAAATAATCTTGTTGAAGTTTCAATGGTAAGAGATCTGGTAGATCAAGAAGTTCAATATCTGCGTAAAACAAAACTCCTTGCTAAGGAGCATTTCATTCAGGAAAATATTATTGGAGTTGACCAAGAGGGTCAGCCAATTTTCAAAAAAGAATTACACTTAGCGGTTGAGTTAGAAGATAAACTGCATAAAAGAAGAAAAGATCTAAGAAATCAACTTCTTGCAACTAGAGAAGCAAAAGCAAAAGTTGGCCAAGTTCAACTTGATACAGCTCAAGCAATATCTGAGATTATTAATAAAGTTCAATCAATTGATATACAGAGAGAAAAAATTATTAAACAAAAACTTGGCACATATGAAATTGATGAATATATTGAATCTCAGGAAACGGAAAATGACAAAGACAAATTTTGAAAAGCTAACAAAAGCTTATCTGGATATGGGTATGGCAACTAATGAAACTGAAGCTAGAGCACGTATTCAAAAGAACTTTTCTGCAGCACTTAATCCATCGCAACATATAGCAAATCTAGATATTATTTCTCCTCGTTCAGAAGTAATGGATAACTTAGAAACATTGCATACTAGATATTTGCAACTTTTGCAGCAAGAATTAGATGAAGGAGTTGGATTAACTCAAGATAGAGTAAGATTATTAGGTATGGCTATGCAACAGCCAACTATGAATTTTAACCTAATATCTTCATATCAATCTAGAAAAGAATTACAAAATCAGTTTGAAAAAATGATAATGTTAACTGGATCAACTGGACAATCTGGTTCTGGAGGAACATTTGGAGTTCTTGGTTTTCCATCTGTTCCTATTCCATCTGGAAACCCAAGGAAAATGTCAGCCTTAATGATGACTCCAGGAAGTTCTCATCCTTTGGATATATTATTAAGCGGAAGAACATTTAACATGTCTCTTGATACTAAAAAAATTGAGATAGGATATTCTAGTATTCCAACACCAGATTATATGAGAGAACTAATGCAGCAAAGAACCAGTCCGCCACTTAAAGAAATCACAGAAAAACTTGCAAGAGGAGAAAGAGTAAAATACTTCTCTCTCGACATAGAAACTACTGGAGTAGGAACTGATGATATAGCTAGATCTCTTTCTGGTCAAATGTATGATTCTCATCTTCCTGGAACATCTGTAGCAACAAGTATTGCAGGAATGTCTGCTGATCCTTCTGGAAGAGTAGGATTTCATTTAATTGCTCCAGAAATGCAAAATCTAGTGGTAAGTAGATCAACTGGTCAAGGAACAAGACTAGGAACGGAAATAGCACGCAAAGAAGCTCGATCTTTGTTAACTGAAAACATTGACGACATATTTGATTTATCTGACCCACTACAAAGAAGACAAGCAGCAGATTCATATTTTAAGTTGTTTAATTTCATGGCGCAAGATGATGTTTATATTGTTGGAAATAATGTTGGAGCATTTGATATTCCAAAAGTTGTTCAAAGTATAGCTCAACTACAGGAATTCAGTGATATCGATGGCGCAGATGAATTAGTATCTAAAGTAATATCAAAATTAAACAATGGAAAAATTATTGATATGACGCAAATTTCTGGTCAATATTTGCAAGGTAAACTTATAGAAAGATTACGTCAATCTGGAATTGATCTCCAAGATACTGAGAGAGCAATAGATTTTGTGAGAACAAACTTACTTGCTCCAGAAACTATAGCTAAAGGAGGGCTTCTTGGAGAGGGTGTTAAACCAAGGTCAATGGAGAACCTTCTTTTGTCAACAAACATGTTGGAATTAATAAAAGATTCTGCAGATCAAGGAAACACTGAGGCCTCAAAGGTTATAGATGCTCTACAAAGAGGTACTCACATTTCCGAAATTGACCAATATTTTTCTGGAGAATTGCTTAGAAGAATTAATGATCAGAGCTTAGATCTCTTAGGTGCTGGACACGTACAGGACCCGATCCTTAGGGGTATTAGACAAACTATAGCAAGATCAGTTGCGCCTTTTTCTACTGCAAACATAGTAGATGTTAATCAAATGTCAGATAATTTATTAAGATTCATGATTAGTCCAAGTGGTAAAGGAACTCTTCAAGGAGTAAGAGTTTCATCTCAAGGCGGCGATGCAATGATTGCATTCAATGCAGAAACTGGCATGTATGAGGAAAGTTTTTTAAGAGGTTCTAAAGCAGGACAAGTATCTCCAATAAGAACACAACTTGCTGAGATGAAAATAAGAACTGTTCTACATCAAGAATTGACTGCATTACAACCTGGAGGATCAGCACCAGTTGATAGAATGTTGACATCCGGAATTAGTTATGCAGAAGCTTCTCAAATGAGAAGAATGTTAGATTATGTATCTACAACTTCAACAATAAGTCCCGTTGTTACTGCAAATGCTACATCTGTAACATCAAGAGTTCCATTTGTCAATGTATCAGCGTTAGATGCTACGCAACAAAAAGAATTCCTAGGATCTTTATTAACTACTAGACAAACTATTGGTTTTCCATATTTGGCAGAAAGACCTGAAATTATCTCAAGAGGAGACTTGGCACTCACTAGGTCAATGGCTGATAGATATGATCCAATTCCAGAAAATCTAGTTACTCAAGCTTTTAGATCACTTCATTCTGGTGGAGCTGGTCTTGGTTTCTTAGATCCATCAATGAGAGGAAGCTTTGTTGCAGCTTCTACTCTTACTTCTGAAATTCCTTTTACTGTTCCTAGAGATTCATTAGCAAGACCAGTAGTAGATGCAGTTGATGAAGTTTCTCAAACAACTACTCTTCCAACTCAAATTTTAAGAAGAGCAGGATTGATATCTCCTGGAGATATTCTGCCAACAGATGTTGAGAGAGTAAAATCGATGGCTTTGAGAGGACAAAAAATTGCAAGGCAAGCTTCTGAACTCGGAGTAGTATTTACTAGAGCTCAAGAAACCACAAGAATATTAACAACAGATAGCGAAGTCGTATCAAAGCCAATGATGTCTGCAAAGTTAACAGAAGAAATTAAAAGAATTAAAGGTGATACATTTTTTAGTGATATTGGTTTAGACAAGGCACATTTTTCTATTGTTGATGGAAAGGATAGAGTTAACTTGGTTCTTGGATCTGGACAAATGCAAAGGTCAAAAGCACAAGAATTAGCAGAAAGTATTGTTGAAGTTTGGAGACAAAACGCAGGCAAAACCACAGAAGAAATGGTTAAGTCAGGTCTTGCTGGAGATGAATTGGAAGCAATAGCGATTAAAAATATTCTTAAGTCATCTTCTTCTGGAACCATAGCAGATGCTGCTCAAATAAGCGCTGATGAACTTGTCGATAAACTTACAGACACATTTGTGAGAAGTGGTCCAGTTTCGGGATTCATAGAAGGAGCTCCAGCACAAGGTGTAACTGCACTCCTAAGAAGACTTGGAGGTTCCATAACTAACGATGTTGAACCTGTGAGAAGAGGGTTCTTATTTCAGGTTAATGAAATGGGAGAACAGTATAATGCTGTTACTGCTTCTATTAGTACAGCAGCTGAACAAGTTCTTGAAGCAGAAAATCCAGCGCTACATGCGGCAGCAAGATCACAGATGGTTGGTGGACAATACGAAACATTTTTATCCATTGTAAGAGAAGCCGAAGAAAATCCAGAATTTAGAAGAAATTTAGAAACTAACTTTTCTAGAGCAAGAGTAGATACTGGAATACGTGGTACATCTATATTTAGAAATAGAACTTTAAGAGATGAATCAATAGTTAACTTTATTACTAAACATAAGCCAAAAATGGCTGTTGCAGCACTAGGTGTAGCAGCTTTTAGTGCGGGTTACTATATAGCAAGAAGAAATAGAAAAAACGAAATGTTCAACGAGGTTATGAATCAGCAACCGTATGAAGATACTGGACTGGTTCAAGAAGCTAACGATGACATTCAAGCAGACAAACAAATTTATAGCGCAAGAAGAGATCCACTTGTTACTGCTGGAGTTGTCGGAAATTTAGATAGAAATAAAATTGGACACACAAAAATGGGCCCAAATAAATACGATTATTTATACGGAAGATAAAAATGGCAGTATTAGAAAATTTAGGAAAACTATTAGCAAGCTCTCGAAGTCTTAGTCAAGCTGCAAGGCAAGCAACCTCTAGTTCTGCTGGAACTGCCATTGGTAGAGCAATGTCTACTTTTACTGAATCTATACCAGGCTCACGAGGAAGAAGAATCGCTGTCGGAGCAGGACTTGGTGGATTAATGATGGCAGGCATGTATAAAGAAACTGCTCAGCCAACTATTAAAGCAGCAATGGATGTTGCATTCGATGATCCAAATGCAGATAGAGCAGTGCTTGGAACTGATTTAACTGGCAGCATATTGGCTGGAGGAACTCTTGATGGGCCAATTGGTGGCTTAGCAAGAGGCTCTAATCCATATAGATTTTATGGAGCACCCAATCCATTAAGGGCAGCAGTGGGATCTAGTGTTATTGGTGCTGGAGCAGGTGCTCTGTTAGGAGCTAAACTTCGGAAAAAAAACAGGATTAGGTGCAATGGTGGGTGGAGTTCTTGGTGGAATTACGGGAGTTTATGGATCAATCGATTTTGCTCGCAGGTCTGCACAAGAAAATCAACAAATCATTAGTCAGTCTCCTTTTTATAATTCTTCAATGTTAACAGCTGAAAGATTAAATGCTAGTGGAGATATAGTTTTAGGAGCGTATAATACAAGAAGAGGTGGATACTAATGCCAGCTGATGGTTCTTCTTACACTGTTGACCCATTAATGTCATCTCAAATGGCTCCAGAAGTTGAATTACCTTTGCCATTAAGAGCTCTAAGCGCACTGCCATCTGCAACTCAAATGGCAGCTGTAAACGCTAGTAAATATGCAAGCACCATGTTCAGAGGTGGTTATCTAGATGTCGCAGAAGGTGCATCTGGAATTAGATCTGCACTAGGAAGAAGAACAGGTGCATACGTTGGTAATGTCGCCCAAAATGCAGACGAGTTTGCATTAGGTAAAAGTATATTTGGAAAGTATGCTGCGAAAAAAATGAAACCTAGAGTAGCAGCTGTAGCAAATCCATTTAGATTTGACAGCGTTGCTAGATTAACAGGTATTGCAGGAGATAGATCAACACCCTATACTCCATTTCAGGGAGTATCATTTATACTTAATAAGCTTATGGGCGAAAAATCTTCAGGAAGAATTCCAGAAAGTATAAGGCATAGATTTAAAGCTGATTTAGAAGCAAATCCAGGTAAACCACTTTATGCTGGTGGAGTGTTAGGAAGACTAAATACATTCAATAAAGCTACAGCTTATGAATCTGCAGTTCAAAGAGCAGCAGATATAAGAACGAGAGTACCTCAAGAAGCAGCAAGAACTAGAGCACAAGCAAGAGCCGTTAGAAGAGGCGATGCTGCCGCAGCTAAGTTATCTAGACTAGATGAAAATATATTAAAAGTATCAAAACAATCTGCACAATTTGAAGCTACAGCTAAGTTTGCAAAATTATTTCCAGGTCAAAAAGACACAATTGGATTAACAGCTTCCTATGCAGACGACATCATGAGAGCAAGGGGTCTTACTAGCGTTGCAGATGTAGCGGGGATGGGCAGATTTGAAGCTATTGCCAGAATGACTGGCGGAGTGATGGGCGAAAATGTTTTTAAATTCTTGGGAGTTATGCAGGGAGCTGGACCAAAAGCTTCTGCTGAAACTCTTGCAAGAGTTGGCAAAGGCATTGCACAAGGTCTTGAAAAAACAAAGATGTCAGTTAATGCAGCAACTGGTGCTTTATTCTCCAGTGAAGCAGCAAGTATTATTAATCCTTTATCGACATATGCAGATGATGCCGCTGCTCTTTTAAAAACTGGGGATGTAAAATCAATCAGAGCTGCTACAAAATCTTTGGCAATTAAAGCTTATGGAGCTGGAGAAAAAGGTTTAGCAGCTAGGCTTGGTGGAACATATCTGTCTACATACGGCAAAGCTGCAGGAAAAGCATTCAGTGTTTATGGTTGGGCATCATTAGCTTATGATGTTGGAAAAGGTCTTGGAAAATTAATGATGGGAGGTGTAAATACTGGCAAAGATGCGCTAAAATCTTTTCAGGGCAGTATTAACAAGCCTTTATTTGGAGCAGGATTTAAAGACAATGAAGTAGCTGCAACTTCAAGGGCTAGAGGAGTTATGGCAATTCAAAACTCAAGACTTAACGCAAGATCAGTGTTGGGATCTGAAAGTTCAATGTTGGCAGCTCATTTTGGATAATTATGAATACATCTATTATTAATAAAACAAAAAAGTTTAGACAAGACTTAGAAAAGTTATCTAGAGAAGATTTATTAGAAATAATAAGAGCTCAAGATATTGAAGCTATTAAACAAATTAATAGAATTGAATGGGTGTTTGAAAATAAATTAAAACACCTTGCTTGGGCAGATGGATCAATTATAGATAATAGGCCTCTAACTAATAGAGAGTTATCTTTATTGGTTGATGAACCATTTGAATTAGACTTCGAACTTTTAGACATGCGGCATTTCTGCTGAACAACAAAGGCAAATACATGTAGCCAAAGATCCGTGTGTTTGGGCAAAACAATTTCTCGGTGCAGAAACAAGAGTATATCAAACTCTCATTTTAAGGGATCCTTCATTAAGAAAAGTTCTTAGAGCTGGTCGTCGTTTAGGTAAGACTTTTAGTATGGCAATTTATTTGCTGCATTACAGCTATACTCATAAAGATGGAAAATGTCTTGTTATTGCGCCAATGAAATCTCACGTAGAACTAATATATCAAGAGATACTTAGACTTGCTTCTAAAAATGAAATTGTAATGAACTCAATTATAAGAAAAGTTACATCTCCACAATTTATGATTCAATTCACAAATGGATCGACAATTAGATTCTTCACATCTGGTATGCGTTCTGGCGGAAAATCTGACGTTGCTAGAGGTCAAGAAGCACACGTAATTGTTCTTGATGAAATGGACTACATGCACGCTGACGATCTTGATGCACTATACGCAATGTTGCAGAAAACCGCAGAAGATCAATCCGATAAAGTTTTGATAGGCGCATCTACTCCAACAGGTAGAAGAGAAAGATTTTGGGAATGGTGCAGAAGCACAAGATTCAAGGAGTTCTGGTTTCCATCATATTGTAATCCATACTTTTCCAAAGATCAAGAAGACGAATTTAGAGAACAATATTCTGAGATAGGATATCGACATGAAATTGAAGCTGATTGGGGCGAAGATGCAGAAGGTGTATATCCCAGAAAGTATGTAGATAAAGCATTTATAGAACCATCATGGAACTATATACCAGAAATAACTTCTGCAAGAAGCTTTTTTGTTATGGGAGTTGACTGGGATAAATACGGAGCAGGAACAAATATAGTTATGCTAGAAGCTTGTTCTGATTCTTATGAAGAAGAAAGATTTAGAAATAGAGTTAGACTCGCATATAGACAAGAAATAGAGAAATCAGAATATACTTTGACTAAAGCTGTTTCTAGAATAGTTGAACTTAATGATATTTTTCAGCCAAAACACATTTATGTAGATAGAGGTTTTGGTGAGGTCCAAGTAGAGCTTCTTCATAAGTATGGAGTAGAAAATCCTATATCTGGACTCAAGAATAAAGTTAAGGGAGTCAGTTTTGCTGAGACTATTGATATTAGAGACCCATATACAAAACAAATAATAAAGAAAGAAATAAAACCATATATGGTTGATAATCTTCGTCAGTATTTGGAAAAAGAACTTTTACTAATTCCGGAAAAAGATGATGAGCTTTATATGCAGTTAATTTCCTATGTTGTAGTGAGAACAACTCAAACTGGAAGGCCAGTATTTGAAGCAGGAGGTTCTGCGCAAGACCATGCTCATGATGGTTTGATTCTTGCTCTTTTATCTATTACTGAAAACTATAATGATTTACACAAAGCAAAGTTTACAAATAAAACTAGCAGTTTCTCTAACACATTCTTTATGCCAGGAAGCAAAGAGTCAGATGATAAAGAAGACTCAACATCTGTTGAAAAAAGTAGAACAAAAAATTTATCTGTTAAAAAATCATTCAAAACAAGTTTTAATAGAAGAGCCAATGCTCCTCTAAAAAGGAAAGTATTTTAAGATATGGCTAACTATGGATTGGGTAGATCTAACGCAGTAGAAAATGTTTTTGCTGACCCATACTCTGATGTTTCTTCTCTTAACTCGGTTGAGAAAAGATCAACAGAATATAACAGAATAATTGGAAATGAAAACAAATATAATAATCACTTATCTCATTCTACGATATTAAATATTAGATCATATGTTTTTGAATGTGAGCAAATACTAAAAAAACTATCTATAGAGATAGATGACAATCTACATATGGTTAACATAAATCCATATGTAAACATAAATTTAGAGACTGCACATGGGGCTGTTTGGAAAGATGCAATTAAACATTCAAATCAAATTATAGATACAACTGCTCCAAATTTCATTTGTTATGAAGAATATCTTTTTGCAAATAAACATCAATGTAGAGCTTGTAGAGAATTTATAAAACAATATGAGTTAGCGATAGGACATACAAGTTATGGATATTTATTACATCTTAAAAAGGTTCTTGAGTATCTGCATAAAGAAGTTTTAATTATTAAAAATATTGTCACATATTATTTAGGGGAGGATTATAGGGATGAAACAGAAGGGGAGATTGCAAAACACCTCGCAGATTGGTCAAAGGCAGTTACGCACTATTCGAAACAATTTGCCGCAGAAATCACATCAAAATCAATATCTCTCCCCCAATCCGAATTGGATCAAATCTCTAAAAAGCAAGCCGCTCAATTTCAAGCATTTTTTTCGCTCAGAGTAAATTCTGTAGTATCTGAGATATTGTCAGTGTCAGCTCTAATTAAGAGAGACTCTGTCGACGTTGCTCCAGCATTTTATGACAACTACCTAATGCCAGCACTAACTTTTAAGTCTAAATTAGTAGAGCCATTAATGTTGGATATAAATACATCAAATCTTTCAAGAAACGCTCCGATGTTAGTCGGAGAAATGTTTATTGCAAGCAATGCGATTACCGGAAATTTGGGTTCAGTTACAACAGATTTAGTTGAAAGAAGAATAACTGTTGGTAAAAGATTGTCGGCTTTAGTAGAATTATTTAGATTAAATAGAAGATATATTAATTTTATTATAAACCTAGAAGAGAAAGGTTTCTCTAGAGTTAAGCCACTATCTTTTCCTATAAAAGAAGATGTAGATAAAATAACATCAATATTTGAGTTCATTGATGTAGATTCATCAAAGAGAGAAAGCCTAAGATCATCACATAATGATTTAGACGATTTAGATGGAGATCCTCATCCGCAATATATAAAAGCAAGTGGAGGAAAAATTACTGGAGACATATATATCGAAAGTGGAACTAAAATAGGTGGAATTGATTTTGTAAATCATAGTCATAATTTCCAAGATGGAAGTTCTCCGATTAGTGCCGACTCAATAGACTACTCTTCTGCTAGATCAAGTTATTACGAATCGACAAATGAAAAACCATATTCTAATATTGTTTTAACTGGATTTCAATCTACACTTAAAATAGGTGGAGTTCATGAATATTCTGCTGTATTTGAAATAGACATAGAAGATGATAAACTAAATGCTTACGATTTTGAAATATTATATAAAGAGTTATAATTATGAATTGGTTTAATTATTATACAGATGGAACATTGGCGACTTCTGTTACTCCTCCCGTGAGGAGGCTTATAGTATTTCCATCTTTGTCTGATAACCTTAAAGCAGGAGACTGGATTCATTGTCCTCTAACAGATCTTAATATAGGGCAATTATATTTTAATGTTGGTCAATCGATTAATGTTTCTTTTGATCAAGATGCTTTTATAGTTGTATATGAAACGGCTACAACAAAAACTCCTACTTATTCTTATATAGATTTAGAAGAAAATCTTTACTTCAAATCATTAACGGATGTAAGTTCTGGTTCAAGACCAGAAGGTGCGTATTACATTTATTACCATTCAGATAATGCTCAATACATTCAGTTATCTAGCGGAAACTATATAAGAACTGCAAATCCTGGTGGTTCAAATTATATGGGAACAACTTCTGGTTCAGGAGTCAATGTTGTTGATTACTATTCTCATTTAGTTAATAAAAATTCCAATATTCGCATTGCAAAACTTTCATATTTTGGAGATTCAGAAATATGGTCAGATGGCAAAACAAATAAGCCAGGAGCAAAAATTCTTGGAACATTTGACGGTCCACGATTAAAAATATTTGCAGACAAAGGTCCAGACAAAGGTCAAATAAACATAAAAATAATTAAGACGTCTGCCACATCATCTGGACAGTCTGTTGTGTATACACAAAAAAATATTGATATGTATTCTGTTAATCAAGTTTTAGATACAGAAATATTTAATATTAATCTCAAAACAAATTCATCCGTTATAAATTTAAATTCTTATGATGATTGTTATGGAACATTTTCTTTTGAGATAGAACTTTTATCTTCAAAAAATCAATCTTCAGGAAGTACAGAAATGTCTATAACGAAATATTCTTTTAGTAAAAATTATGACCTCTACTTTGACAAAGAACAAATAGACACAAGCATTGTGTTTACTTCAACGGGAGTTATCAGATAATGGCAAAGATCAAAAAGACAATTAGCGGACTAAACCCAGATTCCAACTATTTATTTACGCTCAAACCAAAGAATGTAGAAATTTCAGCATTAGATGAATTACCAGAAGCAATTAGAGTCAAGACTCCATCTGCAGTTGGAAATCCGTCTAATATTACTGGATTGACTTTGGCCGCAAACTTTGAAACAGTCATGTTTGCATTTGATCCAGTTAATGATATAGATCTAGATTACTTTGAGTATAGACTCTATGATAACTCTGCCGGTACAGGAACTTTGGTCAACCAAAAAACCGCAACAAATGGAGACCTAATTTCTGGTACAGCAAAAGCTAATGTTTTTACCGTGTCTGTTGAAAACTCAACTTCGTCTGTCAATACAGCATATTGGGGAACCGTAAGAACAGTAAGTACCGCAGGAACAAGGGGGGCTTGGGTTTATCCGTTGGTTGGTTCTGGCGATACTCCATTGATTCAAGATCAATATATAAATAATCTTACAGCATCTAAAATAACTTCAGGAACAATAGGTGCACATACAATTACATTAGCTGGAGCAACATCTATCATAAAGTCTTCAAATTATTCTACTGGATCTGAAGGGTGGAAGATAGATGGTGTTGGAAACGCTGAATTTAATCAGTTAACAATAAGATCTCAATTGGATATTGGTGGAGATGACACAAGTTCTTTTCATGTTGATATCGATGGAAACATGTGGCTGGGAGCTGCTGTAGCGAATAAAGCAACTGCTCCATTTAGAGTTTCAAATACCGGAAACTTCTTTGCTGGAACTGGAACAAAATTCATTCAATGGGATGGCGCAAATTTAACCACAACAGGTCAAGTCATAACAAATGCAACACAAACTGGTGGAACAATAGCAGGAATTAATGCCGGAACTAATAAGATATATATAGGAACTGGAAATTACGCTAATGCAGACACAGCATTTTATGTAGATTCTTCTGGAAATTTTTCTTTAAAAAATAAATTATATTGGAATGCAACTACAAATGAATTAGTCATTGATGGAACAGTAACAATAGGATCACGTACTGCATCTCAAGTTAATAGTTCAATTGATACAGCGCAAAATACTGCTAATGGAAAAGTTTCTCCTGGTGATGTAAAAAATAATTTAGGTGGAACAGGTGTAACCACAATATCAGGTGGAGTAATTACAACTGGAACAATTAATCTCAATAGCGTAAATGTTAATACTGGCACTTCAGGTGCTCGCCTTTCAATAGATTCTACTGGTATAAAAATATATAACACTGGTGGAGTAAACACAGTCGCACTTAATTCCGATGGATCTGCAGTATTTCAACGGTTCTTTACAAGGAGCAACAGGAACATTCCATGGATCAGTATTAATTGGTTCTGGTAATAGTGTATTTAAAGCTGATTCAAGTGGTATTTATTTAGGTGACCAAACGTTTAGTAACGCACCATTTCGTGTTAATATGTTGGGCAATCTAACTTCAACTGGTACGGCGACAATCGATGGTACGCTTAATGTTGGAGCAAATATGTCTGTTACTGGAGCAATGACAGCAAGGAACGTTACAGTTGAAAATGGTTTCACTTATAGATGGTCCCAAAATGTGCCACAAGTTACTTCTACAACTCCAAATTTAAGAACAGATTTCATTCAAGGCCAAAATGTATACAGGCTTGTTCAAATTACTTCTAGAAGAGAATTGAAAGATAATATTGAAGACATTGTTAGTGGATTAGATATAGTCAAAAAACTAAGACCAAGAAAATATAGAGCTAAGATAGGTGATCCAGATCCAGAGACTGGAGAGCTTTGGGTTATAGATCCTAATACTGGAAAAAGATGGACACAACAAGCTCTAGATATCCAATCTTTATCTAGATCATATGGTTTTGTAGTAGAAGAAGTAGAAGAAGTTAGTAAAGATCTTGTTGATTACCATCCAAAAAATACAAAAATAAAACCAGATCAACCAGGCGGTGCGTATGACATATCCGAATGGTATCCAACTATGTATAGATACGTCGATATAGTTGCTCTTTCTGTAAGGTCTATACAAGAATTATGTGCTAGAATAGAAGTCTTAGAATCCCAGTTAAATAACTAAAGGAGTGCGCGCAAGTGCAAGATCGAAACTTAGATATTAATTTAATAGTTCAGTCATTTCAAGAAAAAATTAATCAATTAATGACAGAAACCATTGTCAAAGATGCTACAATTAAGCAGTTAACAGCTCAGATTCAGTCAATGACTGAGTCCGCAAAAAATACAAGCAAAAAGGATAAGTAATGTCAGAAGAAACTGTTGAAAAAGTAGAAGAAAAAGAATTTACTATTAGTATCAAGATTACAAATTCAAATTTGTCTTATAAGAGCGATTTTTCTGAGCCAGAGACGGTGTTCTGGCTGGAGTCAATTAAGGGAATTATTATTAATAAGACATTCCAGGACGCTGAAGGCAAAAGCTGAATTTAAATAATTATAAACTGTACTATACAGAAATAATTCCTATTTAATTTTGGAGTGTAGCCTCTTATGCCATTGCGTCAATACCTTCCTTTCAGAAGGCTAGAACTTAGTGAAGCTGATTTTGTAGCAGCTCAACTTCCGCCAGAAAGAATAAGCTCTCTTGGTAAGGCCATGAGAATAGCTGCCCTTGCTCTAGGCTATAAAGGGACAAACTATTTTTATACTGGCAGAAGCAATTTTGAACCTTCGCCATATGATTTTGATCGCATTATTCAAGCAGTTGATACAGACTCATATGTCAAACAAGCTGTAGCAAAATACAAAGACTTATTTTGGAAGGAAGGTTGGCAGATTGTTGGAGAAAATCCAGAGGCTGTAGCTTATTTGTATCAAAGAATAGACTACATGGAAATGGCAATGAAAAGACCATTTCTAGATTTTCTTATTGATTTATCTGATCAGCTATTCAAATTTGCAAATGTTTTTATCGTAAAAGCAAGAGCAGATATGTCAGAGTATTTTCCAATAAAACTTGATGGAATCAATGGTGGTTTTCCTGTTGTTGGATATTATTTAATTCCAACAGAGCAAACTAGAATTCTGCGCGATAAGCACAATAGACCTAAATCATACCAACAGCAAACAGATCCTCTAACCTATGCTCCTACAGATAGGGATCCTGTATGGTCAGCTGACAGAATAATACATCTTTTCTTTGATAGAAAACCAGGGAGAGCTTTTGGTACGCCATTTCTATCAAATGTTTTAGATGACGTCATTGCTCTACGTCAGATGGAAGAAGACATTCAAAATCTAGTTCACAGAGAACTTTTTCCATTGTATAAATACAGAATTGGCACAGCAGATCAACCAGCTGAGCCAGAAGAAATTGATCAAGCAGCTGCTGAGATAGAAAACCTCAGAGCAGAAGGCGGATTAATTCTTCCATTTAGACATGACGTTGAAGTCGTCGGATCAGCAAATGAAGCACTAGATGCAAGTGCATATCTTGATCACTTTAAGGAAAGAGTTGCTATTGGTTTAGGTGTTTCTCCTCATCATTTGGGAATGAGCATGAATGGTGGAAATAGATCTGTAACAGAAAGATTAGACACTGCTCTTTACGATAAAATCAAGCATTTTCAAAAACAATTTGCTGAGATGGTAAGAGTAAATATTCTTAATGAATTGTTGTTTGAAGGCGGGTTTGATCCTCTTATTAATCCAATTACATCGGAAGTTTCAGACAGATGTTATTTCAAATTTAATGAGATTGACGTTGACACTCAAGTTAAGAAAGAAACACATATAATACAAAAATATGTTAACTCTCTTATTTCGATTGACGAAGCAAGAATCAAACTTGGCGAAGATCCAAATATAGATTTGGAGGCTACATTCCAAGGCATTCAATCACAAATGCAGATGGACATGGCTGCCGCACAAATGGACGCTCAAGCAAAAGCTCAGCAGTCTAAAGACGTAACAAAAGATGGAGACAAACAATCTTCAGCTTCCTCTGGTCAAAGAAACTTGCCCTCAAGAAGAAGAGGAGTTGGCAACTTAGTTAGGCCACAAAATCAACAGGGAAGAAGAACATCTCCAAATATAAAAAGATCCGATTCTACATGGATTGGTTTAGTTGAAAATCTGTTGGAAGAGCAGTATAATGTAATCATACAAGATGATCAAATGTCAAAAGAGGATTAATATGTCAATAATGATTACTTCAGAAGTCTCAAAAGAATACACGAGAGAAGAAGATGCAATTCAAGGTTTCAAATCAGCAGTAGAAAATGGTCAAGTCAGACTTGCTTTGCAGATTCTTGCTGATGTTATAGACGGAATGATGGAAATGTTCAATATAGTTTTTGAAGATTCTGAAGAAGAAACAAAAAAACTAACTCCAGTTGTAGTAGAAAAAAATATCAAAGCAGAAAAGTTTGTTGAGGAAAAAGAAACTGCAGCTAAAAAACCTGCTATCAAAAAAGAAGAAATAAAAATCGAAGCTGAATAATATATATGAAGCTAATAATAGGTTGTCCTATTTATAAAAGAAGTTGGATTTTTCCATTGTGGGCAATGGCATTGGAAAGACAATCAATTCCTTTATCAAAAATAGGTTTTATATTTGAGACAAGTCCAGATGATGAAGAGACTGCCACCATGCTACATAGGTGGAGACAAGTTCATCCAGAAATTCCTTTGTATGAAATTCGAGAAAGAAAAGACGTTCCTCATTTTGAGCATATAGAAAACGGAAGACAATGGAGTATTTCAAAATATGAGAACATGGTTTCTCTTAGAAACTCTCTTCTTTCTCGAGTAAGAGAAATACAACCAGATTATTATTTCAGTCTTGATTCAGACATTATCTTAAAAAATCCTTCAACAATAGAACTTTTAATTAGTCACATTAATGACGGCGCAGATGCTGTAAATCCTTTAATGTTTATGACTCCTGTTGGAGTGGATTATCCAAGTGTAATGACATGGCTTGATAAAGATTCATACAAAGCACATAGAACAAAAGAATATCCACTGGGAAGTTATTTTAAATCTGATGTCATAATGGCAGCAAAGATGATGTCAAAAAAAACTTATAATCTTGTTGATTATGAACTGCACATACAAGGCGAGGACTTGGGATGGTCTGTGAATGCAGCTAAAAATGGTCTAGAACTGTATTGCGCGAGTTATATTTATGCACCTCACATTATGCATGAGGCAATGCTAGATCATTTTAAAACAAATGGTGATGCAAGAGAAATGATAATATTTTAAAACTATATAAAAACATGATATCTTTATATAAAATTGTTTAATGTTATAAAAGCAAATTTACTATATAGTTCAAGCGAGTATGCTATGCAAACACGGAGAAACCAATGAGTTTTGATTTCGTAGAAAATTTTACTGTTCAACTTCCAGACTTTTCAAAAATGAATGTTTCCTTTGAGGAAGCAATTAATTCAAATAGCGGTCTTATTATTGAGGTTGCAGCTATACACGAAGGTCTTACACGGAAATTATAATAATTACTCTGCAGCAGAATTAGAAAAGGCTCTCCAGTCTTGGGTTGAGCCATATCCAAAGCCAATTATTCTCAATCATGATATTAACTCGGAACCAATCGGTAGAGTTATGGCTGCAAGGATGGATAAAGAAGCAGATGGTTCTTCATTTGTGCGTTTGCAAGTTGCAATTACAGATCCGGCTGCAATTCAAAAAGTTCTTGATAAGAGATATTTGACAGGTTCTGTTGGTGGAAGGGCTGGAAAAGCAGTATGTTCAATTACTGGCGACGATCTAGCTAAAGAAGATGACAACGGAAGGCCTAAGTTTTCAAAGTATAGAAGAGGCCAGGTTTATAAGGGCAAATTAGCATTTGTCGACATGCAAGAAATCTCTTTTAAAGAGTATTCTTTTGTGAATCAACCAGCTGACTCAAAGTCAAGCGTTAGATCAATCAATTCTCCTAATTCTGGGTCACTAGATACCTCAGATGGCGAATGGGTAGCTAAAAGCTCAGCTTTTCTTTTAAGTATGGATAAAGAAGATATTATCTCTGTAGAAGAAAATGAATCAGTTTTTTCAAATATGAAAAAGAAAGAATCAAAGCCTCTTTACTTACATCTTAAGGGAGCTTTTTTGACAGCACTTTCAATCCAGGAGAGCGAAAATTACAATAAATCTAATACTGCATTACTATCTACTGAAGATATAATGGTCAGTACTGATTCTCAGGAGAATGAAAAAATGGATAATTCTACTAAAGAAGAAGATATTCTTCTTGTTGCTCAAGAATTGAGCGATTCTTTGTCTTCTATTGCTTCAGAATCAAAGCAGCAAGAAGAAGTTTCTGAAGAAGTTCAGGGCGAAGAAGTCGACGCTAAAGAAGAACAAGAAGAAGTCGCTGAATCAAGCGAAGAAAAGGTCTCCGAAGAGGACGCAGAGAGAACAGAAGAACATACTGAAGAAGTTGTTGATTCTGAAGAATCTGAAGAATCCGATGAGAAGTCTGAGGAAACTCAGACTGTTTCTAAAGAGGGCGAAACTCAGGAGGATTCACTCAACGATAAAGAAGAAGTCGCTGAGAACGAGGATTCCGAGAAACTCGAAAGAGTTAAGGCCCTTGAAGAAGAGAATGCAAAGCTCAGAAGCGCATTGCACAGAACTCTTGTTGAAAGAGTTGTTGATGCAAAGATTGCTGCTGGTGTTGAAGCTGCAGAAGAAAGAGAAGAGCTTATTGAGGAGCATGCAAAGCGTACTGCTTCTTCGTTAGCAGATTCACTAAGAGATCTTGCAAAGATGCCACAATTTAAATCAAACAAGGCACCAATGCCAGAAATCAATTCTGAAATCGAAGCTGTTGAGGGTGAGGACAATGTCACCACCATTGATGGTCAGATCAAAGAAGAAAAATCAAAAACAGAATCAATCCCAGAGCAAGTATTTGTAGATGCTCTCATGGGCCGCAGAAAACTATAAATTTATATTTCAAGGAGAAACTTAAATGAGTTTAGCTAAATTCCGTAAGGTAGGCACTAAGACCGGCGCAGGTCGTTTCGTAATCTCAGAGGGTATTGCCCCAGCAGCTTACCTCCTGCCACATCCTGGCCTTCCTACATGGTACCTTGACAGTGAAGATGATCGTTTCGAGATCGTCATCACTAAGGGTACAATTCTTTCAGTCGTAACCGACTCAGCTGGTGATTCAAGAGTTGTTCCAGCTAATGGTACATCGGCTGCAATCACTTTTGGTGACAACATGCCATCATCTTGGGATCCACTAGATGGTGCAACTCCATCTTACAGCTCTGGAGCAACTGACACTGTTACTGTTGCTGCAAGATCAGTTCCAGTAGGTGTTGCACAGTACGACCTCTACCGTCCATTCGACAAGGGCACCTCACAGGGTGCTGGGTTCATTACCCATGGCTACGTAGAGTACCCAATGGTTTCAGGCATCAACGCTGACGTTGCTGCCGGTGATGTGGTGCGTTCCGATCATATGGGACGTCCAGTGAAGGCAGCTGCTGCTGATTTCTACAACAGCTCTGCAGTCTATTCTTACCTCCAGGTTGGTAAGGTAGTAGAGGTTGAGAAGTTTGCAACCAACTTTGATGATGGCTTGCTTTCTTATATGCAGCTTCCTTCAGACCCAGGTGCACTTAAGACTGTGTTTGAGCTTACTCGCTCAGGCGCTTTCTCGGGCAAGCTTGGTATCCGTAGCAACCTGGATGTCCACAACGTGATTGGCGCATTCCGCGTTAATCTCACAATATAATAAAAGAAAATAGCACAGGAGGAATAATCCTAAGATGAGTAAGACAATCCAAGAGCTCCTCTCGGGTCTCCCAGCTTGGGAAGCCGCGCTGGCCGAGGATGGATATATTGACGAAGATAACAGAGTAACTATTAAGGAAGCATTTGCATCGTCTGACGCTGCAATCCTCTTCCCCAAAATAATCTCTCGCACTCTTAAGGAAGCAGCTGAGCCACAATTGCTGGTTACGCCACTTCTCTCAACAGTTCGCCTCGGAAAGGGACGCTCCTTGGAGTTCCCTGCAGTAAATGCCATCCAAGCAGCAGAGATACCCGAAGGACAAGAGTACCCAGAACAAGCACTCGCATTTGCCAAGCAGATCGAGGGCAAGGTATCAAAGAAGGGCGTAAAGCTGGCCTTTACTGAGGAAGTAATTGCTGACTCCCTTTGGGATATCGTAGGCATGCACGTAAGAGCTGCAGGACGCGCCATGGCACGTCTCAAGGAACAAATTGCTCTTAGTCGCTTCAAGGACGCTGCAACCATCGTCTTTGACAACGACAGTGGCAGCTATGACGACACAAGTGGTCGTGACATCAACGGCGCATTGAACCAGACAATTGCCTGGGACAATATCGTTGATATGGCTGCAGTTCTCATGGCTGAGAATCATGTTCCAACTGACTTCATCCTTCACCCACTTATGTGGTCATTGTTCCTCAAGGACAATGTCTTCCACGCAGGTGGCGCACAGATGAATACAAGCTGGGGTTACCGTCCACAGTCCAAGGAAGGTACGCTTAATGCTACTGCTCCAATGGGCTTGAACGTTATTGTTTCACCATTCGTCAGCTTCACCGCTAAGAGTGGCGCAACACCAGCTAAGTCAGACCTATTCCTCATTGATCGTAATGAGGTTGGCACACTCCTCGTCAAGGATGACATGAGCACCGATCAGTTCGATGATCCAAGCCGTGACATTCGTTCAATGAAGATGAAGGAGCGCTACGATATTGTCATGCTGGGTGACGGTGAAGGTATCACCGTTGCTAAGAATGTCAAGCTAGCACGTAACTACGAAGTAGAAGTCACAAGATCGATTACTTCGAACCTCTAAAAAAAACCTTAGGGTAGTTATAGTTACGATACCCTAAAAGCAGGGGGCGACTTTCGGGTCGCCCCCTGTTCTTTTATTCCAATGATTGGTTACTAATATTATTAGTTTGTAATCAGGAGATTAATGTGACCCTTCCGTTAATTGAGTACGCCATTGTTGATACCAATATGGTTGTCATAAGATTTGGTAAAACAATTAAAATATCAAGTCTTAAAAATGAAAATTTTATAGTTCAGACTAACCATGCTACTCCTACAGTTTTAGCTCAACCTTTTCTTCCAATTAATACAATAGCTGACTATAATCAAATATCAAGAACTCTTAAGTTGTACTGGGATGTTACTAGGCAAACAAATAAAGAGTATTTAATTAGGCTTGTCAATTTTTTGGATGCGGCAAATGAGTCAATTTCCGAAGAACAGATATGCTTTACTCAAGAGGAAAGTGCAACTCCAAGTGAATTTAATTCCTACACTGTTCCAGTTATTCAGGAACTGTTTGTAGAGGATCATTCTATTAGAACTGACGCCTATACGACAGTTCAAATTTTGGCAAAAAACCCTAAATTTTATATAGCAGATGTTAATCCAATTAACGGTGATTTTTATTTAAATAATGATTATAATAATGGAAGAGTTATTATTAAATTTAGTTCACGTCCTGCTACAAACTTTTTAAATAATTTTTATTTTAAAGCACAGAGAAAAAAGATACAACGCAATGTTTCAAGATGGGAAAATATCGAAACAAGAGTGTTGATGCACTCGTGGAAGCCAGAAGTGTATGTTGATTTTCCATCAGAAGATGCAACGCCTGTGTATTTTACTGATGACAAAGATTATTTTAAGTCAGGATACAAATATAGAATTATTGTATCCAAAGATGTGGGCGTCTAGAATGAGTAATTTCATCTATGGGAAAACAAAAGAATCTCTTTTAAAAGGCGAAATCAATTTATCTGTAATTGAAATAAAGATTTTGATTATTAACAATTCTTTATATACACCCAATCAAAATGTTGATCAGTATGTCTCTGATATACCTGCTGGGTCAATTAAAAAAAGATCAAATGCACTTGAAAATGTTACTGTTACTTTAGGGGTAGTTGATGCAAGTGATCTAATCATTGGAGATTATGATGGCTCTGCATTTAATGCCGTTATTGGGTACCAGTCTTCTGCAACTGACGAAACATCAAGATTAATATTTTATGTAGATACCGCAACTGGTTTACCTTTTACTGGATCAAATTCATCAAGTCCCATTACTATAGTTTGGGAAAACGGCCCTAATAAAATTATTTCATTATAGGAGAAATATGCCAACACAATATCCTGGTTCCCTTGATAATTTCATCAATCCTAGCCCAACAGATACTTTAAATTCGGTTGTAGTACCTCATGCACAACAGCACGCAAATTTAAATGACGCTGTAGAAGCAATTCAAACTGTAATGGGTCTAAATCCTGCCGGTTCTCATTTAACGGTCAAAGACAGAATAATATCTGCAGAATCACAAATAGCAACACAATCTGTTCTCAATGGTTTAAGTGACGTTACTATTTCGACAGTAGGTTCAGGTGATGTCCTTCGTTATAATGGCAATCAATGGATAAACTATTCTGAAGAAAATTTAGTTGATGGAGGAAACTTCTAAAAATGTCAAATACAATTAGAATCAAAAGAAGGGCTCCTGGTGGCTCATCAGGTGCACCAGCGTCGCTTGAAAACGCAGAATTAGCATTTACAGAAGTAGATGACGTCCTCTATTACGGTAAGGGAACAAATGGCGCTGGTGGTACGGCGGGAACAATTCTTGCCATTGGTGGTTCTGGTGCATTTACTACACTCACAACTGCTCAAACTATTTCTGGTAATAAAACATTTACAGGAACAGTTGTTGTTCCGACTCCATCTGCTTCGACACACGCTGTAACAAAAGGATATGTCGATACCGCTGTTGCAGGCGTTGCAACGTCGTTTACGGTAGCTGCAGACAGTGGTTCTAGTCAAACAATAACTTCTGGCACAGACACTTTGACCATTTCTGGCGGTACAGGTCTTACATCAGTCGCTTCTGCAACAGATACAGTTACAATCAATCTTGATAATACAGCAGTAACAGCAG
>Ga0194133_10000070_pt1 | contig 204349 bp, 176 predicted proteins | sample TA2KigOf40mmetaG_FD_155448 | JGI IMG/M metagenome (GOLD analysis project Ga0194133, IMG submission 155448) | Freshwater microbial communities from Lake Tanganyika, Tanzania - TA2015055 Kigoma Offshore 40m | ecosystem: Environmental > Aquatic > Freshwater > Lake | place: Tanzania: Lake... | reverse complement strand
CTTGGCTTTGGCGGCATTATGAGAGCATGAGCAGCGCCAACCTTGAGCCCGGCCGTTCACCGAAGATTCCCATCAGCGTGCTGGTGGTGATCCACACGGCCGATGGCCAGGTGCTGTTGATCGAGCGGGCCGACAAGCCGGGCTTCTGGCAGAGCGTGACGGGCTCAAAAGACGCAGTGGACGAGCCGTTGCATCAGACCTGCGTGCGTGAGGTGCGCGAGGAAACTGGCATCGACATTGGCTCTGCCCAGGTACCCGAAGACCAGTTGCGCGACTGGTCAATTGCCAACATCTACGAGATTTATCCGGCCTGGCGGCATCGATATGCACCCGGTGTGACCCACAACACCGAACATGTCTTCGGTCTGTTGGTACCGCTCGACATACCAGTGGTGCTTTCTCCACGTGAGCACCTGCAGTACCGGTGGTGGCCCTGGCAGGAAGCAGCTGACTGCTGCTTTTCACCGAGCAACGCCGAGGCTATTCTGATGCTGCCGAGGTTTACTGGCCTCGGAACCTGAGGGGAGCCCCGCTGCGCCATGAAGCCCCCGGCCGCCACGCTGCGCGTGGCCACCTACAACATCCACAAAGGTGTGCGGGGCATCGGACCGCGCAAGCGCCTGGAAATCCACAACTTGGAGCTTGGGGTGGCCTCGCTCAAGGCCGATTTGGTGATGCTGCAGGAAGTGCGCTTGTTCCACCACCGAGAGGCGCGGCGCTTCGCACACGGGCCACAGCCCTGGCCATTGCAAGGCCAAGCCGAGTTCCTAGCCCCTGAGGGCTATCACAGTGTGTACCGCACCAACGCGGTCACGCGGCATGGTGAACACGGCAATGCGCTCTTGTGCCGCTGGCCTTTAGGTGCGGTCGGACACCATGATGTGAGCGACCACCGCTTTGAGCAGCGTGGGCTCTTGCATGTGACCATTGACTGGTTGGGCTCCACCTTGCATGCAGTGGTTGCACATTTCGGCCTGATGCACACCAGCCGGGTCCGCCAAGCCGAACGTCTGATCCAGCTCATCGAGAGCGAAGTGCCCCCCGACGAGCGTTTGATCGTGGGGGGCGACTTCAATGACTGGGGTGAGAAGCTCGACCCAGTGTTTGAACGGCAAGGCTTGAGCCGGGCGAGTATGCCGGTCCTTGACTCCCTGGGCATGGCCTCCGGTCCGGCAAGGCCCAAGCCCCTAAGCACTTTTCCCTCTCGCATCCCGGTGTTTGCGCTGGATCGCTTCTACACACGAGGCTTGCGCTGTACCGCCGCTCAGGTGCCACGCGGTCTGAACTGGGCGCGCCTGTCGGACCATCTGCCCTTGGTGGCTGAATTTGAAAGCCATTGAGGCCAGGCACTATGGAGCCCTTACCCGCTTGGTACCTGCGACGCCGCGCCCACTATCTGCCCGGCAATGAGGTTCAGCTGCTGACGGGCGGCTCTGAGCTGTTTGCCGCGTTGATTTCGGCGGTGAACAAGGCGCGTTATGAGGTGTGGCTTAGCACCTATATCTTTCACCACGACGATTCGGCACAGGCGGTGGCTCAGGCCTTGTCGGCCGCTGCACATCGGGGTGTGCGGGTACGCGTGGTAGTGGATGGCTTTGGCTCGATTCAATCAGTGGCTACCTTGCGCCAATGGTGGGGCCACACATCCGTATCACTGGCTGTGTACCGGCCGCTGGACCGTTGGTGGACTTTGTTGCAGTCTGAACACCTGCGCCGGCTGCATCAGAAGGTGGCAGTGGTGGACGGCGAGTTGGGCTTCGTTGGCGGTATCAATGTGATCGATGACCGCATCGATCTGCACGATGGCCCCCAAAGCGGGCCGCGCCTGGACTACGCGGTACAGGTGCGTGGGCCCGTGGTGGGCCCAATGGTGCAGGCAGCCCGTGCCATATGGACCCGAGCCGCATTTGGTGCTGATTGGACCGATGAAGTGGCCCAGATGGTACGCAGCCCTCACGGGCTGCAAAGGGCCCGAGAACTGATGCGGTCTATGCGTATGACCAGCCGCATCAGCACGCCCGTGCTCGGGGCTGCCCGCGACCAGACCGAGCCATCCCATCCAGGCACGGTTGAAGCGGCCTTCTTGTTGCGTGACAACCTACGCCAGCGGCACAGCGTGCAGGCGGCTCTGCTTTGGGCCTGTGGGCAAGCCCGGCAGGACATCGACATCGCCTGTCCCTACTTCTATCCAGGTCGTGTGCTGCGCCGTGCTTTGCTTGAAGCTGCGCAGCGCGGGGTCCGGGTTCGACTGCTGTTGCAGGGCCGGCCCGACTACAGAATCGCAGCGTTGGCCGCACAGGTCCTATATCGCGAGTTGCTGGCCGGTGGGGTGCAAATCTTTGAGTACGAGGCGGCTGCACTGCACGCCAAAGTGGTCAGGGTTGACGAGGCTTGGGCCACGATTGGCAGCTCCAACCTTGATCCTTTGTCGCTACTGGTTAACTTCGAAGCCAATCTGGCTATACGAGATGGTAAGTTTGTGCGCGAGGTGGCACGGGCTCTTGAGCGGGCTTTTTGCCAGTCGCGTGCAGTTTCCGACACGCCGGTGACCGCCGGTTGGGTCGGCGCCTTGCGCCGCCGGGCCGTCGCTCTGCTGGCCCGCTTGTATCTGCGACTGGCCGGCATACGATCGAACTACTAAATGCATTGCGGGATCTGACCATGTGGTTTGTTCTTTCCGGTGGCCGGCAGCGATGAAGCCAGCAGGCCTTGAAGACGACCTGGTGGTGGAGACCCCCCTGGGTTTGTATTGCCCGGAAGGGGACTTCTACATCGACCCCTGGAGACCGGTGGACCGTGCTGTCATCACGCATGCCCATGCTGACCACGCCCGGCGAGGCTGTATGCGGTACCTGGCCAGTGCCCGCAGTGAAGGAGTCCTGCGGGCGAGGCTGGGCGTGGATATTGAGCTCACAGCTCTGGATTGGGCTGAAGTGGTGGAGCACCGGGGTGTACGCATCAGCCTGCACCCTGCTGGACATGTGCTGGGTGCCGCGCAGGTGCGACTGGAGCGCCGCGGTCGGGTGTGGGTGGTATCGGGTGACTACTTTCTGAGCGAGCATGACGAGCGCAATCCCACCTGCGACCCCTGGGAGCCCGTGCACTGCGAATGCTTCATTACCGAGTCCACCTTCGGCCTGCCCATTTACCGCTGGCAGCCGCAGGCTCGGGTCTTTGAGGAGATCAACCATTGGTGGGCCCACAACCGTTCGGCCGGTCGGGCCAGCCTGCTCATGGCCTACAGCTTCGGTAAGGCGCAGCGCATCCTGGCCGGTGTGGATGCGAGCATCGGACCAATCGTGGTTCACGGATCGGTGGAGCCACTCAATGAGGGCTATCGGCGGGCCGGTGTGGCCTTGCCCGCGGTGCACCGCGTGCAGGATTTGGGCAAAAGCGACCTTGCCGGCGCCTTGGTGGTGGCCCCACCATCGGTGCAAGGGTCGCCCTGGCTAAAACGCTTTGGCAGCTACAGTGATGCCTTCGCCAGCGGTTGGATGCAGTTACGCGGTGCTAGGCGTCGCCGCTCGATCGACCGCGGCTTTGTGCTGAGCGACCACGCTGACTGGCCGGGTCTGCAAAGGGCCATCTCTGCCAGCGGTGCCCATCGGGTGATCGTGACCCACGGCTACGAGGCGGCGATGGTGCGTTGGTTGAGTGAGCAAGGCCTGCAGGCAGGGTCGTTTAAGACCGCCTTCGAAGGCGAAGGTGGCGGGGAAAGCGCAGGTGAGTCCTATGCGTGAGTTCGCACACCTATACGCACAGCTCGATTCCAGCACCTCCACCCAGACCAAGGTGCAGGCCCTGCGCGAGCATCTGGCTGGTGCGGCATCGGAGGATGCTGCCTGGGCGGTGTACTTGTTGGCCGGTGGAAAGCCCCGTCAGGCGGTACCAACGGCGATACTGCGGCAGGCCGCCTGTGAAGCAGCCGGTGTACCGGCCTGGCTGTTCGAGGAGTGCTACCAGGTGGTTGGCGACCTGGCCGAGACGATGGCGCATCTGTTGCCAACTCGGGTGTCTGAAGGGGGCCAGACGGGCCACCTCAGTGCGCAGGACGGCCTGGCCCGGTGGATGGAAGAGGGTCTACTGCCGCTTAGGGGCTTGGACCCTACAACCCAAAAGCAGCACTTGCAGGCGCTTTGGGGGGTGTTGGATGCTTCGGAGCGCTTCCTCTTGACCAAGCTGGTGGGCGGCGGCTTTCGCGTGGGCGTGAGCAAGCTCTTGGTGCAGCGTGCCGTTGCCGAGCATTCGGGGTCGCAGCCCAGTGAGGTGGCTCAGCGGATGATGGGCTACACCCAGAATTCGGTACGCCCGACGGCACAAGACTGGCTGCGCCTGATTGGACAGGTCCAGGGCGATGTTCAGCTGCAGCAGGGTCAACCATATCCCTTCTTTCTGGCACAGGCTCTCGGTCCCGCCGAGGAGCAAGCGCTTGAGCAGGCGATGGGCCTGGCCGGCGACTGGCAAGTCGAGTGGAAGTACGACGGTATACGGGCGCAGGTGGTTTGCCGAGCGCAGCAGGTCTGGATTTGGTCACGCGGCGAGGAACTGATTACTGATCGGTTCCCCGAGGTTGCGCAGGCGGCGCAAGCCTTGCCCGATGGAACCGTGCTGGACGGTGAATTGCTGGTGATGCATGAGGGGCGTCCCGCATCCTTTGCCGAACTGCAGAAGCGCATCACCCGCAAGACCCTGAGCAGGTCCTTGTTGGCTCAAACACCGGTGAGTTTCATCGCGTACGACCTTCTGGAGCATCAGGGCAACGATGTACGACCACAGCCTCAGCACTGGCGCCGCCAGGCGCTGGAAGCCTTGCTGTTGCAGGGGCCGTTTGGCTTGTCGCCGCTGGTCGGCACCGATGAGCCCAGTCCAAGTTGGTCAGCCCTGCAGACCTTGCGGGCGCAAAGCCGTGCACGAGGTGTGGAGGGGTTCATGCTCAAGCACCGCGCTGCGCCCTATGGGCTGGGGCGCCGAAAGGTGGAAGGCTCGGGTGTGCTCGGTTGGTGGAAGTGGAAGGTCGAGCCCATGACCATCGACGCGGTATTGGTCTATGCCCAGGCCGGTCACGGGCGACGGGCGAGTCTGTACACCGATTACACCTTTGCCGTTTGGAGCCGCACACCGAGAGACGCGGCCGAGGTTCAGGCGGTGCTGCAGTCCGTCACGCAGCGTCAAGCAGTAGACCCTGCTGCACTGCACTTGGTGCCGTTTGCCAAAGCGTATTCAGGCTTGAGCGATGAGGAGTTCGCTCAAGTCGACAAAGTGATCCGCAGCAGCACCGTGGACAAGTTCGGCCCGGTACGCAGCGTAGTGCCCAGCCTGGTCTTCGAATTGGGCTTTGAAGGAATTGCCCCCAGTCCGCGACACAAGAGCGGCCTGGCACTGCGCTTTCCCCGTATGCTGCGCTGGCGCACCGACAAGCCCTTGCACGAAGCCGACACCTTGCAGACCTTGCAGGCCCTGGAGCGTGGGTAGGCATCAGCGCTGTAATCCTGAGACGGCGCAGCGGAATTCAGCTGCTGCCCGCAGGCTGCCCACGGTACGGCCTTGCCAATTGCGCAGTTCCGCCTCGCTCAATCTGCGCAGCGCAGCAGCGTCATCGGGCGACAGAGGCAGCAGTGCTTCAATCAGGGCCGCCATCACCACCTCAGCCGCGCGCGAGGTGTTGCCATCGTCCATTTTCAGGGCCACTCCCCAACCGCGTTCAGGCAGGCTTGCGCAATACACCCCTTCGGCGCCAATCTTGCAGCACACCCGCTGGCCCAAGCGTTGCATCACGCGGGTATCAAATCGTCCGGTGCCTGCCACCATGAACGGTGCTTGTGCAATGGCTTCACGCAAGCGCCGAGCCGCTTGGCCCCACTGCGGCGGCAGGCCGTTACCGGTGCCAGCCCGTGCAAAGCCCATAGCCAAGTTGTACAGCGGGATGGCGTAGGTGGGGATGGAGCAGCCATCGATGCCGCGCGGCGCCTGCGCCACCATATGGTCGGTGGCTACAGTTACCGCCCGGGTGACCTCGCGCATCACTGGGTGTTCGGGCTCGACATAGCCGCGCATGAAGTCCACCAGGGGTCGACCGGTGAGGCCGCTCATCGCGCAGCCCACGCACACGAAGCCCGCGTGCTTGCCTGAGCAGTTGTTGTTCAGCACGGTAGGCTCGAGACCGCGGCACACCAATTCCCTCTCGCTGGCCTCATGCGAGGGCCAGTGGGAACCACACTCCAGGATGCTGTGGTCCACACCTGCCTTGGCCAGCATCGCTGCGGCTGTTTGGGAATGTGCAGGTTCGCCGCCGTGTGAGGCACAGGCCAGTGCCAGTTCTTCGTCAGACAGTCCCAAACGCTGGGCTGCACCGCTGGCCACCAGTGGCAGCGCCTGCAGCAACTTCACCGCCGAGCGGGGAAAGATGGGCCGCTGGACGTCACCACAGGACCAAATCATGCGGCCGCAGTCATCCACCACCGCTACCGCACCTCGGTGAAAAGACTCCACTGCAGCCCCCCTTAGGGCTTCAACCAGGATCGGGTTCTCCATGGCCTGACTGTAGCGCCGCAGCGCTTGCCCTACAGTGCCATCATGCCGCCAACCAAAACCCAAGCTCCGATGGCTGCATGCTTGCTGGGCGTGGACTTCAGCAGCGCCCCCAGCGCCCGCAAGCCGGTGGTGCTGGCTTGGGGGCAGCGGCAGGGCCGACGGGTCAGCCTTCAAGGCTTGCAGGCCTGTGCCCAACACAGCGACCTGTTGAAAGCCCTGCAGGCTGAGCCCGCATGGGTGGGAGGATTCGACCTGCCGTTTGGGCTGCCCAGGGCCCTGGTTGAACACCTGGGCTGGCCCACTGACTGGGCTGCCTGCATGGACCACTACTGCAGCCTGAGCCGTGCCGAGATCCGGGCCACCTTTGCCGCCTACACGGCCTCGCGTCCGGTGGGCTCCAAGTTCGCGCACCGCGCCTGTGATGCGCCCGCAGGGTCCAGCCCTTCGATGAAGTGGGTCAACCCGCCGGTGGCATTCATGATGCATGCTGGCGTGCCGCTGTTGCGCGCGCTTCCGGCCAATCTGCCGGGCCTGCGCGAGCGTGCGCTGCCACGGGTTGCCCTGGAGGCCTATCCCGGTCTGCTGGCTCGAGAGCTTATTGGCAACCGCTCCTACAAGAGTGATGACCGGGCCAAGCAAACCCCGCAGCGCTTGATCGCTCGAAAAGACCTGATTGAAGCCCTGGAGCAAGGCCGAAGCCGGTTGGGCTTACGTGTGGCTTTGACCCATGCACAACGCGACGCCTTGGTTGACGATGCCCGCGGTGACGCCTTGGATGCAGTGCTGTGTCTGATGCAGGCTGCTTGGGCGAGCCTGCGACCGCGCTGGGGTTTGCCAGACGATGTGGATCCGCTGGAGGGCTGGATCGTGAGCGCATGAGCACCCCAATGGCGGCCTGGGCTTGGATGCACGCGCGCGGGTGGCAGCCCCACCCCTTTCAGCAAGAGGTTTGGGAACACATGGCTCAGGGGCGCAGCGGGCTGCTGCATGCCACCACCGGCAGCGGCAAGACCTATGCCGTGGCGTTGGGCTTGCTGCAGCGCGCCCAGGCCCTTGCCCCAGGCACGGCGGGGGCAACCCGCATCTTGTGGATCACCCCCATGCGCGCCTTGGCGCAGGACACGCTGTTGGCTTTGCGCGAACCCCTGTCGGACCTGCAGCCCCAGTGGCAGGCGCAAGCCCGGACCGGAGACACGGCCTCGGCAGAACGCGCGCGACAAGAGCGCCGTGCGCCGGAGGTCCTGGTCACCACACCAGAGTCGTTGAGCCTGATGCTCACCCGAGAAGACGCAGCGCAGCGCTGGTCTCACCTGCAGGCGGTGGTGGTGGACGAGTGGCATGAACTCATCGGCAGCAAGCGCGGCGTGCAATTGCAGCTTGCCCTGGCTCGCCTGGCCACTTGGCGACCAGGTCTGTTGGTTTGGGGATTGAGCGCCACACTGGGTAATTTGCAGGAAGCGCTGCACACCCTGGTGAGGCCACTGCCGCTTTCGCAGCCCGCAGCCTTGGTTCAAGGGCGAGTAGACAAGTCCTTGGTGATCGACACCCTGCTGCCTGAGCAACCAGGGCGCTTTTCCTGGGGCGGACATCTGGGGGCACAGATGCTGCAGCCGGTGGTCAAAGAGATCGAATCCAGCGGCACTTGCCTGGTCTTCACCAACACACGGTCGCAGGCCGAGATTTGGTACCAATTGATCCTGCAGGCACGACCGGACTGGGCGGGATTGGTGGCCCTGCATCATGGTTCCTTGGACACCGAGGTGAGGACCTGGGTGGAGCAGGGCCTCAAACAAGGCCAGCTCAAAGCGGTGGTGGCCACTTCGAGCTTGGATCTGGGCGTGGACTTCTTGCCGGTGGAGCGGGTGCTGCAGGTGGGATCACCAAAGGGTGTGGCGCGGCTGCTGCAGCGCGCTGGGCGAAGTGGTCACGCCCCTGGCCGGCCTAGTCGCGTCACCCTCGTGCCCACCAACACCCTGGAGTTGGTCGAAGCGGTGGCCGCGCGGCGCGCGGCACAAGCCGGTCGTGTGGAGTCTCGCAGCAGCCCGAACGCCCCCATGGATGTGCTGGTCCAGCACCTGGTAACCGTGGCTATTGGGGGCGGTTTCGAGCCGGATGCTCTGTACCGTGAGGTGCAGCGTACCCAGGCCTATGCCGAGCTCAGCCGGGAGTCCTTTGAATGGGCCCTGGCCTTTGTCGAACGTGGTGGCAGCAGCCTATCGGCCTACCCCGAGTACCACCGGGTGCAGCGTGTGGGGGGCCGCTGCTTGGTGCAAGACCGGCGCTTGGCCCAGCGGCATCGGCAACAGGTGGGCACCATCGTCAGCGATGCAGGGCTACAGGTGAAGTGGGTTTCCGGCGGCACCTTAGGCACGATCGAGGAAGGCTTCATTGCGCGGCTGTCGCCGGGGGACTGCTTTGTGTTCGCTGGCCGATTATTGGAGTACGTGCGCACCCGCGAGATGAATGCCTATGTGCGCAAGGCCCATAAGCCCAAGGGTGTGGTGTCTACCTGGGCCGGCAGCAAGATGCCCCTTTCCACCGAGTTGGCTGATGCCACCTTGGCGGTTTTGGGGGAGGTGCAGGCTGCCAGCACCGCACATGCGCAAGCCCTGTCGACCCAGGAGGCCGAGCTGCAAGCGGCTTGGCCAATGTTGCGCACCCAACAGGCGCTCTCGGCCTTGCCAGTGGCTGGACGCCTGCTGGTGGAGGTCTTGCAGTCGCGCGAAGGGGAGCATCTCTTCGTCTATCCCTTCGCAGGCCGTTTGGTGCATACCGGTTTGGCTCAGCTCTTGGCCTGGCGCCTGGCACAACACAGTGAACAGGGACTGAGCCTGTCGCTTTCGGTGAACGATTTGGGCTTGGAGATCGTGTCACCTACGGCCATGAACTTGCCCCAAGATGCCCAGGCCCTGCAGGCCCTTCTGCTGCCACCTGGTTGCGAAGACACCTTGTTGGCCGACATCCTGGACAGCTTGAAAGCGGGGCACCTGCCTCAGCGGCGCTTTCGGGAGATCGCGCGCGTGGCGGGCTTGGTCCACGGGGGCTTACCCGGTGCGCGCAAGACCACCCGACAAATTCAAGCCTCTAGCAGCCTGTTCTATGAGGTCTTTCGCCAGTACGACCGTGGCAATGAACTGCTCATGCAGGCCGAACGTGAGGTGCTTAGCCAGGAGTTGGACGTTCAGCGCCTGCGACAGGCGCTGCTGCGCATGCGCCAGTGGCCATGGCTGCGCGTGGAGCTGCAGTCGCCCAGCCCTTTTTGCCTGCCCCTCTTGGTTGAACGTTTGCGCGAACAACTGTCCACCGAGCAATTGACAGCGCGCATCGAGCGATGGATTGCGCAGGCTTGTGACGCCGATGGCGCGGCGCAGCGGCCCCGCACCCGGCCCACGCGGGCCGGTCGGGCCAGCCGGTCCGATCGCCGCTCTCAGCTTGATTCGAAGCCTTGAGGGTTTAGGCGCTGCCAGCGCCAACTGTCTTCGCACATCTGGGCCAGGCCTCGCTGGGCGCGCCAGCCCAAGAGGCTGAGCGCTCTCGCGGGGTCCGCGTAACACGCATCGATATCGCCGGGTCGCCGGGCCACCACCTCGAAAGGGATCGGCCGTCCACTGGCTGCTTCGTAGGCGCGCACCAGTTCAAGCACCGAGTGGCCCTGGCCGGTTCCCAGGTTGACGGTAAAAGACCCGCTGTGGCTCAACATGGCCTGAAGCGCCGCCACATGGCCCTGTGCCAGGTCCATCACATGGATGTAGTCGCGCACACCGGTGCCATCGGGCGTGTCGTAGTCTTGACCGAAGACCTGCAGCCGTTGCCGACGTCCCACCGCCACTTGGGCCACAAAAGGCATCAGGTTGTTGGGCACTCCGCGGGAGTCCTCGCCGATCAAACCGCTCTCATGGGCACCCACCGGGTTGAAGTAGCGCAGGATGCCATTGCGCCAAGCTGGCTCGGCCCGGCCCAGGTCTTCCAGGATCTGCTCGCCCATGCGCTTCGTTTGGCCATAGGGGTTTGTGGCCTGTACTGTGGCGTCTTCTCGGATGGGCAAGCGATCAGGCTTGCCGTACACCGTGGCGCTGCTGCTGAATACCAGGTGGTGACAAGCGTTGGCTTGCATGGCCTGGCACAAGGAAACCAGACCGCCCAGGTTGTTGCGGTAGTAGGCCAGCGGTTGTGCGGTGGACTTGCCCACTGCTTTGAAGGCGGCAAAGTGCACCACTGCGGCAACTCGGTGGCGGGCCAGCACCGCTGCAAGGGCGGGGCCATCGTTCACATCCAGCTTTTCGAAGATCAGGCTGGATCCCGTCAGCTGCTCGATTCGGCGCAGGACCACGGATGAGCTGTTGCTGAAGTTGTCCAAGCCTACGACCTGGAACCCTGCACCATGCAGCGCCAGCCAGGTGTGTGAACCGATGTAGCCAGTAGCCCCGGTCAGCAAGACAGTCGTCATAGGCTGAATTATTTCAGCATGACGTACTTTTCCCACGAGTTGGCTTGCTGCCCCGCCACCGGCGTGTCTGCACGGCCTGGTCCTGGGCCATCCCCTGGGTAAGGGTGGTCTAGCTCGCAAGCCCTCTCTTGCAAAACCCCAATGGCAAGCTCGACCGTCCCGCCCTCAAGGCCTTCCATGTGCAGCCGGCGACATAGTGCCGCATGACCGCCCTCGTGACGTTGGGCATTTTCAGGGCTGTGCCTGGGGCTTGAGCCCTGCGGCAACCGGCGAGCCCGTGTTGTCCCTGAATTTCGGCTGGCTGTCAGGCGTGTCGAGCGCGGTGCGAACAAACCGGGCACTTGGGCTGGCGGGCCAGTCGGACCTCATCCCATTGCGCAGTGCGCAGGTCCAACATGCACAGGCGACCGGCCAAGCTGCTGCCGGTACCCGACAACAGCTTCAGCGCCTCAGCCGCCTGCAGGCTGCCGATGATGCCCACCAGGGGGGCAAATACGCCCATGGTGGCGCAGCGCACTTCTTCGAAAGTGGTGTCGGGCGGGAAGACACAGGCGTAGCAGGGGTGCTCAAGCTGCCGGGTGTCGTACACCGAAATCTGCCCGTCCCAGCCGATGGCTGCGCCAGAAACCAGGGGAATCCGATGGGCCACACAGGCGGCGTTGACCGCTTGTCGGGTGCTGAAGTTGTCGCTGCAGTCCAGTACCACATCATGCTGGCCCACCAATTCATGCAGCCGCGCGGCATCAGCCTTTTCCTGCAAGGTTCGGATGCGCGCCAGCGGATTCATCTGCAGCATACGCTGGCGGGCCGACTGAACCTTGGGCTGCCCCACTGTGTCTTGGCCATGAGCGATCTGGCGTTGCAGATTGGTCACATCTACAGTGTCGTGGTCGACCAAGGTGATGCGTCCCACGCCACCGCCGGCCAGGTACAGGGCCACCGGCGAGCCCAGGCCGCCAGCCCCAATCACCAGAGCCCGCGAATCTAGCAGCCGTTTTTGGCCCTCGACCCCCAGCTCGGGCAGGAGGATGTGGCGCGAATAGCGCAGCAGCTCGTCGTCGGTCATGGCTGCGGGCAGCCTTGGTAGATCAGCAGGCTGTGCCCCAGCGGTGGCGGTTCAGGATTCAGGCGCCTGCGCCTTTCGCTCGGTCGCTGCCTTGCTGGCCGCTACCGGCTTGCCCTTAAGTTGGTTCAACGCCTGCTGCAAGGGGAAATCTTCCGTGCTGCCAAATTCGGGCAGCGGTTTGATTTCATTGTTCTTGCTCATCTCCTCGAGCTTTTTGCGCGCTTCCTCGCGGGCCTTCTCACGGGTGGCGTCCTTGGCCTCATCGGCTTGGCTGAGGTGCTTGCTCAGGTCGGCCTCACGGGTGCGAAGCGCTGCAAAGACATTGCCTTCTGCGGTTTCGTCCAGCCATACATCGGGCACGATGCCCTTGGCTTGAATGCTGCGGCCATTGGGCGTGTAGTAGCGCGCGGTGGTGATCTTCAGGGCGGTTTCGGCCGACAGTTGGCGCACCGTTTGCACCGAACCTTTGCCGAAGGTCTGCGCGCCCATGATGGTGGCACGCTTGTGGTCTTGTAGCGCCCCAGCCACGATTTCGCTGGCCGAGGCCGAGCCTTCGTTGACCAGCACCACCAGTGGCACCTTTTTGACGGCGTCGGGCAGGCGGCGTAGCGGATCGTTGCCACCGCGGCGCAGGTAGTGTTCGGGCGTGGCCTTGAAGACAGCCTTGGCGTCCTGCAACTGGCCGTTGGTGGACACCACCACCACGTCAGAGGGCAAGAAGGCTGCCGACATCGCCACCGCGCCTTCGAGAAGACCGCCTGGATCGTTGCGCAGGTCCAGCACCAGACCCTTGAGGTTGGGGTCTTGCTTGTATAACTCGTCCAGCTTACGAACGAAGTCGTCGACGGTACGGTCTTGGAACTGGCTAACCCGCAACCAACCGTAACCGGGTTCCACCATCTTGGCGCGCACGCTTTGCATGCGGATCTCTTCGCGGATGATACTCACCGGAAAGCTGCGGCTTTCCGCTTTGCGGAAAATGGTGAGGACCACCTTGGTCGCAGGCTCGCCGCGCATGCGCTTGACCGCCTGGTCCATGCTCAAGCCCTTGACGGGTGTGTCGTCAATGCGGGTGATGAGGTCGCCGCTCCTTAAGCCTGCACGGAAAGCCGGCGAGCCTTCGATCGGCGTGACGACCTTCACCACGCCGTCTTCCATGCCGATCTCAATGCCCACGCCCACGAAGCGGCCGCTGGTGCCTTCGCGGAACTCTTTGAAGCTCTTCTTGTCGAAGTACTGGCTGTGTGGGTCCAGTCCCGAGACCATGCCCGAGATGGCGTCGGTGATCAGTTTCTTTTCATCCACCGATTCCACATAGTCGCTCTTGACGATGCCAAACACCGCCGCGAGTTGTTGCAGCTCTTCCAAGGGCAGCGGTGAAAACGCACTGCGTGCGTAGGCCGAAAACTGAAGCGTGGTCAGCGCACCCGCCAGTGCGCCGATGGCCACCAGGCCGGCAACCTTGAATTTGGAGCTCATGTTCGATCCGATCCCGCGTCGCCGCGATGTCCCAGCAATCTTCTGATTCTAAGGACTTGCCGTGGTTTGGGGTATGCCCCGGTTTGAAGTTCTTCAGCCGATTCAGGACATTCTTGGAAAGGTCACCACATGATCCATCTCAAGGCGTATGCCGATCCATTCGCCCAGCTGGTGGTCGTGGTGGCTGGGCACGTGGGTCAGCACCTGTTCGCCCGTGGCCAACCGCAGGGTGTACAAGAACTCCGAGCCCCGGAAGGCCTTGCGTTCGATGCGCCCCTTCACTGGGCTGTCGTCGTCGTGCAGGATGTCGTCGGCGCGTAGCAGCACATCACACTGGCCGTCGGGATAGGCGCTGGGCAGTGGACATTCGTTGGGGTTGTCAATCTCGCCCAGTGGGGTGTGCACGCAGGGGCCATGGGCACACATGATGATCTGCGCCTGCGTGAACACCGCGTGCCCGATGAATTCGGCCACAAAGCGGGTAGCGGGCCGGTGGTAGAGCTCGTAGGGGCTGTCCCACTGCTCAAGTCGGCCTTGGTGCATGACGCCGATCACGTCGCCCAGAGCGAAGGCCTCCTGTTGGTCATGGGTCACGAACAGGGCGGTGGTGCCGGTTTGCTTCAGGATGGAGCGAAGGTCATGGGCCAAGCGCTCGCGCAGGTCAACGTCCAGGCTGGAAAACGGCTCGTCCAGCAGCAAGAGTTGGGGACGTGGAGCCAGGGCGCGCGCCAGGGCGATCCGTTGCTGCTGCCCGCCCGACAACTGATGCGGCGCGCGTTGGGCCGCATGGGCCAGCCCTACCACGTCCAAGAGTTCGGCCACCCGCTGCCGGCGCTCGGCAGCGGCCAGGTGTTTGACACCGAAGCCAATGTTGTCGGCCACGCTGAGGTGTGGAAACAAGGCGTAATCCTGAAACACCATCCCGATGTGGCGGTCTTCGGGCGGCAGGTGCAGGCCGGGTCCGCTGATGGGGCGACCCTGAACCCAAATGCGGCCCTGACTGGGGTGCTCCAGCCCGGCGATGGCGCGCAACAGGCTGGTCTTCCCACAGCCTGAGGGCCCAATCAGCACCCCGAGTTGGCCGGCTGTCAGGCTCAGGCACACGCTGTGGGCGGCGGCCCGGCTGGCACCCGGGTAGTGCATGGTGACGTGATCCACCTGAAGAAACATCCGCCTATGATACGGGTTTGTTGGTAAATGCAAACCATTCCTATTCATTAGCCCTGAAGGCCTGTTTTCGGCCCACCTGCTCGTTATGCGTCTTATCGGCCTTTTTACCGCGTTGCTGTGCGCCGCCTTGGGCCTGCCCGTCCTGGGGGTTCTGGGCTCCTGGGTGGGTGCAGACGCGCAGGCCTGGGCCACCTTGGCGCACCAGTGGGACACGGTGCTGCCGGGCTATGCCTTGACCTCGGGGCTGTTGCTGGTGGCGGTCGCGTTGGGGGTGACCTTCTTGGGCGCGGGGGCTGCAGCGGCAGTGACGCTGTTTGACTTTCCCGGCAGGCGGGTATTCGAGTGGGCACTGTTGTTGCCTTTGGCAATGCCGGCCTATGTGATGGCCTATGCCTACACCGATGCGCTGCAGTTCAGCGGGCCGGTGCAAACGGCGTTGCGCTCTGTCCTGGGGCTTCAGGGTGCCTTATGGCCGGATGTGCGCAGTCTGGGTGCAGCCATCATCTTGTTCACGCTGGCCTTGTACCCCTATGTGTACCTGCTTACCCGCACGGCCTTGGCCGAGCGCGGCGTTCAGATGATGGAGGCTGCGCGCTTGCTGGGTGCGGGCTTCTGGCGCCGAGTGGTGGAAGTGGCGCTGCCCCTGGCGCGTCCAGCCATTGCTGCTGGGGTAGCGCTGGCCTTGATGGAGACAGTGGCCGATTACGGCGTAAGCGCCTTTTTTGGACTGGATACCTTGGCCACGGGCATCTACAAGGCCTGGTTGGCGATGAACGATCGGTGGGCCGCGGCACAGTTGGCCAGCATGCTGCTGGCGATGGTGGCGCTGCTGCTGTGGATCGAGCGGCGCGCACAGGCGCGGTTGCGCTTTGCCAGCACGCGCCAGGGCCCGACCAGTTCGCAAGACGCACGGCCTTTGGCGCTGCGGGGCGGATTGTCAGTACTGGCCGTTGCGTTGTGCGCGCTACCGGTGATGTTGGGCTTTGGTGTTCCGGTGGTGCTGCTCTTGCGCCTGCTGTGGCAAGAACTGATGTTCTCAGACTGGGGCTTGCCCCTGGGAAATTTTGGCCACTGGGCTTGGGCGAGCTTTCGCCTGGCCCTAAGCGCTGGGCTGCTGACCACTGGCTTGGCCTTGTTGTTGGCTTTCCTGCAAAGGGCCAACCGACGATCGGTGCAGGGGCCTTGGGACCGTGGCTTGCAACTGGGCCTGGCTGGCGGGGCGCAGGTGATGGGGCTGGGCTATGCCGTACCGGGTGGCGTGATTGCCGTGGGAATCTTGCTGCCGCTGGCATGGGTGCAGGCTGCGGTGCCACAGTGGGGTATGCCGGCCTTGTTCACCGGCACCGTCCTGGGCTTGATGCTGGCCTACCTGGTGCGGTTTTCAGCGGTTGCACTGCAGGCGGTGGAAGCCGGCTACTCGCGCGTGCCTGCTGCGGTGGATGACACCGCACGGCTCTTGGGTGCGCGTGCCTTTCGGGTGCTGCGGGAACTGCACCTGCCTCTGCTGCGGCGCAGTGCCTTGGCCGCGCTCTTGTTGGTGTTTGTTGATGTGATGAAGGAACTCCCGGCTACTTTGGTGCTGCGTCCCTTCAACACGGACACCTTGGCGGTGGTGGCCTTCAATCTGGCACGCGATGAACGCTTGGGTGAAGCGGCACTGCCCAGCCTGGCCATTGTGCTGGTTGGTTTGATCCCGGTGGTGCTGCTGTCGCGTGCATTGCGCACCGACTCAGCGCAGGCCCCGAACTGATGCGGGCGATGTCGCCAGCAGGGCGTTGACCAGCGCGTGTAGGCCTTGTGCCTCGCGTGCCGGCTCAAAGCAGGCTGCACGCAGGCGGGCCTGGGCCTGCAGCGTGAACCGAAACTCTTCATCGGTCTGAAAGCGCTGCAAAGCCCGCGCCAAGCCCTGCGCGTCGCCCACTTCAAAGTAGCCGGCGTAGTCGCTGCCCAACATACCCACGTTGCCGGCCACTCGGCTTGCAAGCACTGGCGTGGCGCTGCACACGGCTTCCATGATCACGTGCGCGCCGCCTTCGATGCGGCTCGTGTGCACCAGCACGTGAGCCCGCTGAATACGCCGCCGCGCGGTTTCGTGTGTGCAGGCCCCCAGCCACCGGTAGAGCGGGCATTGGGCCTGCGTAGCCAAGGCTGCGGCAGCCCATTGGGGTTCCAGCGCAGCGCCAAGGTGGTCGATGCGGATGCTTGGCGCACAGGCCGGTTTCTGCAGCGGCATGACCTGATGCAACAAGCACGCCGCCTGCATCAAGGTCAGCGGGTCTTTTTCATCGCGCAGGTGCCCAACCATGAGCGCCCGTAAAGGATGGTGGCGCAAGTCGGGCTTGTCCACCGCACGGCGCGTGGTGGTGGACTGAAAGATGAGCGTGGCCTTGTGGGCGAGCGCTGCAGGCAGGTCCCGCAGGGCTTGGTCTTGCAGCACCACCAGGTGCTGAGCGGCCCGCATGGACTGCTGCACCTCGGCCACCGTGGTGCCGTCGGCGCTGTGCAGGTCTTTGTAGAGGTCGGTTCCGGTCAGTACCACGGCAAGGCCCAGCGCACCCCGTTGGCGGTGCCAAGCGTTGATCGAAGCTGCGGAGCGGCGGGCATGCAAGGCCAACATGGCCTGTGCCTGCAAAGCCAGATCATTCACCCGTGCCTGAGGCTGCAAGCCCGCGCCGGGCCCCAGGTCCAACCGGCTATGCGGCCACCGGTCTGCCAACAACACCGTATGCTTGGCACTGAGGTGGCGGGCCCATCGGCGCGCCGTTTGCCAATTACCGTTGTTGGCGTCGGCCCAGGCCGGAGTGACGATCACCACCACCGGCTTGGCCTGCTTGAATTTCATGTGAGGTTTATATCTCGAGATGAGCGGGGTTCCCGATCAAGCCGGTGACTTGGCGGCAGCTTTGGAGCAGTCTAGAGCCCGAACCCTGGCCCTGATGGAGGCCTGGTGTCAGGCCTCACCCGAATTACGGGTGCCGCAGCTGCCCACGCTGAACCTGCCCCTTTGGGAATGGGGCCATGTGGGCTGGTTCCAAACTTGGTGGGTCGGGCGCAACCGCCAGCGTGCCCTGGGCCTGGGTTGCAATCCTGAACATGAACGCAGCGCGCCGGCGCGCGCCGATGCAGACGAGCTGTACAACTCGAGCACAGTGCCGCATGCTCGGCGCTGGTCGCTAGACCTGCCCGGTGTGGATGTGGTGCGGGCGGAGCTGTCTCGCGGCCTGGAGGAAACGCTGCAATGTCTGGAGCAGGCTGGACGTCAGGGCCACGACCTGTACTGTTGGCAGCTGGTGCTGGTGCATGAAGACATGCACCAGGAGGCGGTCTTGTACATGGCACAGTCATTGAAGCTGCCGATCGTGGTGCCGATGGACGCGACCGCCCAGCTCGGGGATCTGGCGCCACGGTGTGAGCTCAGCCTGACCGCCTCGCCAGTGCGGCGCGCCGTGGTAAGCGCACAAACGTGGGTGCTGGGCCAGCAAGCTGTGCCGGGGCGTTTTTGTTTTGATAACGAATGTGGCCCCCACGAACACCACCTTGGCACCTTTGAGATCGACCTTCAGGCGGTGAGCTGGGGCCAGTACCTACCGTTCTTGCAGGCCACGGGCTACCCCGCGCCTGCCCATTTGCGTTGCGTGTCAGGGCAATGGAAGGTGCGGCAGTGGGGTGTCTGGCACCCTTTGAATCCGCACTCAGCAGCGGCCTACCTCAGTGCGGCCGATGCACAGGCCTGGTGTGATTGGGCGGGCCGGGCGCTGCCCACCGAGGCGCAGTGGGAGTGCGCAGCCTTGACTGCGCCCGGGTTTGAGTGGGGCCAGGTGTGGGAGTGGACGGCCAGCCCCTTCAAGCCCTATCCGGGTTTCACGCCACATCCCTACCGGGACTACTCGGTCCCGTGGTTCGGGACCCATCGCGTGCTGCGTGGGGCCAGCGCACTTACTGCGGCACGGCTGCGCAGCCCGCGCTACCGCAACTTCTTTTTGCCTGAGCGGCAAGATGTGCCGGCGGGGTTTCGCACGGTGGGGCGTACCCCTTAGCTTGACGGTTTGGCCCGATCACTGGGCGCGCGCCCAAAAGACCGCGAAGGCCTGGGCCTCATCGGTCCAGTGTCTTTGGCTGCCAAAACCCGCCTGTTGCAGTAGGTCGCTAAACCCGTGCACCGTCCACTTGTAGGAGTTCTCAGTATGCAGCGTTTGTCCGGCCTGCATGAAACGTTGGCGAGGCTGCCCCGACTCGTCGCGCCACTGGACAGTCAACGCATCCCGCGCCTGCAGGTGCATTTCAATGCGCTGTTGCACAGGGTCGTAGTGCGCCCGGTGGCGCCATTCGGGCAAGTGGAAATTCGCCTGCAAGAGGCGGTTGAGGTGCAAGAGCAGGTTGAGGTTGAACGCGGCTGTCACCCCCAGTGCATCGTCGTAGGCGGCTTCCAGGGTGGGGGTGTCCTTGACCAAGTCCACACCGATGAGCAAACCACTGCCCTTGTCTGGGCCGCATGCTTGCCGCACGCTGCGCAGAAAATCCAGGGCTGCATCGGGGGTGAAGTTGCCGATGCTCGAGCCTGGATAGAACCAAAGGCGTGGGCCAGCGGCCGCCTGCTCGATGGGCGCTGGCAGCACCACGCCGCCTGAAAAGTCCACCCCCAGGCCCCACATTTCCATCCCCGGGTGCTGTCGCTGAAGGCACTGCAGGGCATCTTGCAGGAACCGCACCGAAATATCGATGGCCACATAGCGAGCTGGCTCGAATTGCCCGAACAAAGCGGCCGCCTTGTTGCAGTTCCCGGCGCCCAGGTCCAAGAAGGTAGCTCCTTTAGGAAGCGCTTGGGCTATCTCCTGGCCATGGGCGGCAAACAGGGCTGCTTCGGCTCGGGTGGGGTAGTACTCGGGCAACTCGGTAATGGCCTCAAACAGTCGGGAGCCCAAGGCGTCGTAAAGGAACTTCGGCGAGCAGTGGGCCTGGGCCTGCATCAGGCCCTGGGTCAACTCGCGCCGCAAGGCCGCATGGTCTTCACGATAGACCTGAATGACTCGAGGCTGGCGACCAGCCTTTTCAGCTTCGTCAAGCATGGGGATCGAAAATCGACTTAAATCTAGATTTTTGTCAACACTCAGGTTCAAGGAGCTTTCATGATCAGCTTATCGCCTTCGCGTACCCTGCGCGCGCTCATGGCCGGCGCCGTCATGGTCTGGGGCATTGTCAGCCATGCGCAAACCGTATTTCGGGTGACCACGATTCCTGAGGAGGCGGCCACCGAGCAGGTACGCAAGTTCACACCGATAGCCACCTACCTGGAACAGAAGCTGGGAATGAAGGTCGAGTTCACACCTGTCAACGACTACCCGGCAGCGGTGGAGGCACTGGTCAACAAGAAGGTGGACCTGGTCTGGTTCGGTGGATTCACCCATGTCCAAGCCAACCTTCGAAGCGGGGGCAAGATCGTTCCCTTGGCACAACGCGAGGAGGACACTCGATTTCAGTCGGTGTTCATCGCCAAGACCAACTCAGGAATCAAGGCCCTGGCCGACATGAAGGGTAAGCAGATCTCTTTCGGCTCGCAAAGCAGCACCTCGGGCCATCTGATGCCCCGCAGCTTCTTGCTGCAAGCCGGTTTGAACCCCGAGAAGGACTTCCGCCGTGTAGCCTACAGCGGCGCGCATGACGCCACCATCGCCTCGGTGGTTAGCGGCAAGGTCGATGCTGCAGCATTGGACATCACGGTGTGGCGCAAGTTTGTGGGCGAAAACAAGGTCGACACCAAGGATGTGGATGTGTTTTACACCACCCCGGCCTTTTTCAACTACAACTGGTCGGTGCATGCCGATATGCCGGGGGCCCTGCAAGAACGGGTCAAGAGGGCCTTACTGGACTTAAACCCAGCCGACCCGGGACAGGCTGAGATCCTCAGGCTCAACCGCGCCACGCGCTATGTGCCCACTACGCCGGACAACTACAAGGGCCTGGAGGCGGCGGCGCGCAGCGCCGGGCTGCTCTGAGCCAGACTGCGGTGAACTTGTCCATCACCCCGACCCAAGCGAGCCCGAGCGGGTACGGCTTGGCAATGGAGCTGCGCCAACTGGCGGCTCGCCATCCGGCAGCCCAGCCCAGTGCGCTGCCGGCCCTCGTAGACATTGAGCTGCAGATCAACGCCGGCGAGCAGGTTGCGGTAATCGGCCCTTCCGGCGCCGGCAAGACCACCTTGCTGCAGGTGATGTCGGTGGCGTTGAAGCCCACCTCCGGAGACCTTACTTTGGGCGGGCTTGATCCCTGGGCCTTGAGCCACCGGCAACGGCAAGGCCTTCGGGGATGTTTATTCGTGGCGCCTCAGGTGCCGCCACTGCCACCACGTCAACGTGTGGTCACCTCGGTCTTGGCTGGTCAGCTGCCGAGGCTTTCCCTCTTTGCCAGCCTGCGATCGCTGTTTTACCCACGCGACATTCCGGCGGCCTACGCAGCGCTTGAGGCCTTTGACTTGGGTGACAAGCTCTTCGATCGGGTTGACCGCCTGTCCGGGGGAGAACGCCAACGCGTGGGCTTGGCCCGCGCATTGGTGTCGCCAGGGGCCTTGTGGCTGATCGACGAGCCCCTGTCGGCACTGGACCCGGCCCGGGCCCAGCAGGCCATTCGCACCTTGGTGGACCGTACCCGAGCTGCAGGCGTTACCCTGGTGGCCACCTTGCATCAGGTGGACATGGCACTGGCCAATTTTGCTCGCGTAGTGGGCATGCGCGAAGGCCGCGTGGTGTTCGACCTGCCGCCCGATCAGATCAGCCGCGAACGGCTCCAGGCCTTGTACAGCCAGTTCGAGCATGAGCTGCGTGGTGAGGCGGCCTTGCCCTCAGCTGTGACCCTGCCGCACAGCGCGCCACCGGTGGTGATGCACTGTCGGTGAGCGCATCTGTGTCCGGTCCTTTGCGGCCCGCGCCCGAGCGCGACCCGGCTTGGTTGGGGCGTGTGGCAACGGTATTGACCGTGCTTGTGCTGTTATGGCCATTGGGCGTGGCCACCGAGTTCCGGCCTTGGGTCTTGTTTGAGCCAGGTAATCTGAAAGTCACGGGCCAGTTCCTGTCGACGTTTTGGCCGCTGGCGCACTCTGGCGAGTTCTTGGAAATGGTGGTGCGCGAGACCTGGCGTACGGTGGCCATGGCTACGGCAGGCGTGACCCTGGCCTTGGTCTTGGCCGTACCCTTGAGCTTGATCAGCACGCGGGTCTTGTCGGTGTCCGCGCTCAGTGGTCGCATGGCTATGCTGCCTGCGGCGATGCGCACCTTGGCGCGGTGGTTGTTGATCGTTTTGCGCTCCATCCCTGAACTGGTGTGGGCCCTCGTGTTTGTAAGGGTGGTGGGCCTGGGTCCCACGGCCGGTGTACTGGCCATTGCTCTGACCTATGGCGGCATGTTGGGTAAGGTCTACGGGGAAATCCTCGAAAGTGGTGAAGTGCATGCCACGCAGACCCTCCTGCGTAACGGTAGCGGGCGTTTGCAGGCTTTCTTTTGGGGCTTGTTGCCCACAAATGCAGGTGAGTTGACCTCCTACACCGTCTACCGCTGGGAGTGCGCTATCCGTTCTTCTGTGGTGTTGGGCTTCGTGGGTGCAGGCGGACTGGGGCAACAGCTGGATAACTCGATGAAGATGTTCAATGGTGGAGAGGTGGCCAGTATGCTGCTGGTGTTTGTGGCCCTGGTGGCCCTGGCAGACCGCACCAGCGCGTGGCTGCGCAAGGCTTTGGCCTGATCGGACGCGCCATGAATCCCATCAGCCGCGAGGCTGCCAACCAACCCTATCGCCTGCCGCCGCCCCTGTTCAGCGCGCGGTGCACCGCCTGCTGGTTTAGCTTGTGCCTGTTGGTATTGGTGGTCAGCAGTTTTTGGTCCCTCGACCTGCAGTGGCGGCAGTTCTTGTCGATGGAAGCCCTGCGCAGCATGGGCCGCTTCGTGGCTGAATTTTTTCCGCCCGACACTTCAGCGGGCTTTCTGCACAAGGTGTTGGTGGGAACCTGGGAAACGCTTGCGATGTCGGTCTTGGGTACAGCGCTTGCCGCCCTGGTTGGCCTGGCCTTGGCCATTCCTGCCAGTCGCTTGCATGAGCACGATGCCGTACCGTTGCGAGCAGTGACGCGATGGTTGCTCAACGCTCTGCGCTCGATCCCCGAGCTGGTGTGGGCCTCTTTGCTGCTGATTTCGGCGGGTCTGGGGCCGTTTGCCGGCACCTTGGCCTTGGCCTTTCACACCGCTGGTGTGTTGGGGCGCCTGTTCGCTGAGGCTATTGAAAATGCGCCCCCGTCACCCGGCCAGGCGCTGCGTCACCATGGGGTGGGGCGGTTGGCGGTAGTAGCCTATGCCACCTTGCCCCAGGTGTTGCCGCAACTGATGAGCTACACCTTGTACCGTTGGGAAAACAACATTCGGGCCGCCGCGGTGCTGGGCGTGGTGGGGGCTGGAGGCCTGGGGCAGTTGTTGGCCTTCCACATGGGCCTGTTTCAAATGGGCAAGACGGCGACCATCCTGGCAGCCATGCTGCTGATGGTGGCCGTGGTGGATGCCTTGAGCCACGGGTTGCGGCGCTGGCTCACACGCTGAGCGTAAAGCAACGCGGGCATTGCATTTTTAGGGCCCTAAAGGCGATGTGGATGAATACCCCGAGTGGGCAACTCGGCCGACGGTCTTCAATCCCTCAGAGTACCAGCGGATAACTGCAGGCTCTGTAAGTTCTTTTGCCCAGAGCGGAGTAGAGCTCGGCTGTATGCACGATGCGAAGCAAGGGTGGCGCGTAGCAACAGCGCCGCAATGGTGAGCTCAAACGCACCCAGGACCGCAGACCCTAAGTACAACCTGGTCGAGAGCTTATTTGATTCGCCCGCAGCGGTACAGCGTTGGACGGCAAGCCACGTTCTCGTCATGCTGAATTGCAACAAGATCTGCCCTTGGTCCCGTTGCTCAACCCGCCAAGCGCTGAAATTTTCGGAAGCTCCCGCTCCAAGTGCGTGTGCCGTAACATCGGTTGCCTTTTCTGAGACGAAGCGGTTCAATAAAAAGCGCTCGGAACGGAACAAGTCACTGCAGAAAAAGGCTTCTGTCCATTCCCGGATGCTGATCTCGCCCGGCACCGAGGCGTAGAAGTGATCGGCGTAGTGGGGGCGTTGCGCATACCGCGCCAACGAAGACCATTCAGGGATCTGCTGCCAGGGCTCCAGCGTGGTTGGGGTCATAACGAAATTTAGATGGGCCGCAGGCCCGTCAGCCTACTCTGATTCGATATCCAGCCGCCGTGTCAGCGCGTTACGGATGAACTGCTTCTCATAGTGGCGATCGCGCCGAGCTCTCTTGGCCTCTGATCGCTGACCGCGGCGCTTGTCAACCACTATCTCACTGAGGCGACTCAGATCACTGAGGTCGCGGACCTCGTTTGGGGAGTTGCGGCGGGGCATCGTGGTGGTTTGTTGCTTCATTCAAAGAGTCAGGTGGGTGGGGCCTCCAAATACCTTTGGATGAGGTCTTCCACGCCCGAACTAGATTGTGTCAAATACCCCCGAGCCCTTCGTGGTACGGGGCGATACGAGAAGCCATACGACTGCGATCCCTTCAAGTCTTCTGTTTCCGCGCGAGCGTACCGCGCGCATCCAGGAGGCAGCGCACGCTTCTTCGGAATCGGCACAGGCGAGCAATACCCTACCATTCGGTCGATGAAGGGGCGAATAAAGCGTAAGTTGCTGCAGGAGCAGGCCTGGCAAGCTGGCGCTCCCGAAACCACGATTGCTCCAATCTGTCCACTTTGCGCGCGGCCCATCCCGCCAAGCCAGCGCGATGCACATCACTTGGTGCCGAAGTCACGCGGGGGTCGGGAGACCGCTTGGCTCCACAGAATTTGTCACCGGCAATTGCATGCGCTGATCAGCGAGGGCGAATTGGCGAGCCGATATAACCATGTTGAGGCGCTATTGGCCCACCCTGAGGTTGCGCGATTTGTGCAATGGGTAAAGACCAAGCCGGATGACTTCTTTGAGAAGACGCGCAAGAGCCGTGAGAAGGGCCGGCGAATTGTTGGCTAGCTTGCGCTTAAACCGTATGTCGGGCGGTGCAACGCGAGGGATGCCGGAGACTGTGGCGCTTCAGGATTCAATTTGATCTCACCCCAATTTTCTGGACACCGCTGGACCTGAGATTTCCGGCGACACTCGACGAAGGACAGTTCGCCATGAAGAAGAGCAAATTCACCCAGGAGCAGATCGTATTCGCGCCGCGCCTCGCCGCGCCAGGCCCGGGCCGGCATGTGGGTCGAAGAGGTGTGCCGCAAGCTCGGGATCTCGCAAGCTTCTATGCCTAGAAGAAGAAGTTTGGCGGCATGGGGGTGAGCGAGTTGCGGCGCTGCTCCAATCTTGGATCTGGCTAAGCTGTTGGTTTTTTAGAGGACTCTAACCTTAGTCTGGTGCCTCCGACAGGCGTCAGTCAAGCAGTTGGCTCAAATTTTGCCTATAACAATCAACAACTTGGCTGATCAGTTGCCGTTGACTGTCCCCTGGAAGCACAAATTTGTCACCTGAGATGTCCCCTGGATCTGGCGCTGTACTCGTGTGAGCTGGTCTGTCGTCCGATGGGGGGAGGGTAGCTCTGCTACCTACGCCTTGGAGTACCTGTTGCTACACACCAAAAGGAGTCTCTGATGGACGGTCGTGGGCACCGGCGAGACGCGTACTTGGATCGAGGGGGCAACTTGCCTTGGGCGTTAGCAAGTACGGCTGTGAGGGCAGGTTTGCGCGTATGCAAGGGGAGCACAGTCAGAAAGCCACTTCTGCCCGACGATCTTGCCCTTGTTCCACTGCTCGCGATGAGCTGTATTGGTAACGGGTCCGATAGTGTCTCCCATCAAGTTGAGGGCCGACCTAGATGCGCCTGCCAGCGACAACGGCGCTTGCCCTGAGTCAAGGCCCAGTCGTACCAGCCGCCCACGCCCACGCCCACGCCGAACGGCTGCATTCGGGCGCCGGTCCAGACTGATACTCCCGGCCAAGAGCTGCCGTTGAGCTCGCTCCTCTTCCGGGCATCGCAACTCAGTGTTCCCGCGCCGAACTCTGTGCGAAGGTCGGCTGTGAGGAGTGAGCGCACGAAGGCGAACCTCTGGGAGAACGATCAAGGCCGACCCCCGCCGTACTGCTTACCTGCCTTCCAGGACGCGTCAGACCAAGAACTGCTCCGTCAACCGGCTCCAGAAGGCTGCGCCCACCGAGAGGTTGTCGTCGTGGAAGTCATAGCGCGGGTTGTGCAGGCCGCGTCCGCCGTCCGACGGACCGTTGCCAATGCGGAGCAATGCCCCCGGGCAGACCTGCAGCATGTAGGCGAAGTCCTCGCTGCCCATCATGCGCGGGAACTCGAGCTCCACCCGTTCGCTGCCTAGGAGTTCGGTGGCCACCTGTCCTGCGAAGGACACGGCTGCGGGATCGTTTTGCACCACGGGATAACCCTCCACGTAACGTATGGACGCTTCAGTGCCGTAGCCTGCTGCAGTCGCGTTGACCAGGGAGATGATGCGTTCACGTAGCAATGACCGGACGGCAGTGCTGAAAGAACGAACGCTGATGCCGATCTCGGCCTCGGTAGGGATGACGTTGAGCGCATCGCCCGAACGCAGCCGTCCCACCGTGACCACGGCTGACTCGTTCGGGTCGACGTTGCGCGACACCACGGTCTGCAGTGCCATCACGATCGCCGCGGCGGCTACCAGCGGATCCACCGCCAGGTGCGGCCGCCCGGCATGGCCGCCCACGCCGGTGATGGTGATGAAGACGCGGTCCCCTGCTGCGAGGAAAGGGCCAGGTCGCATAAGCAGATTCCCCTGCGGCGCACCCGGGTGGTTATGCATGGCGAATACCCGGTCGCAGGGAAATCGATCGAAGAGCCCATCGGCGATCATGGCTTTTGCCCCACTGTCGAATCCCCGCTCTTCAGCCGGCTGAAAAATCAGGTTCAGCGTGCCGCTGAACCGGCGCGTCTCCGCCAGATGCCGGGCAGCACCCAGCAACATGGTGGTGTGCCCGTCGTGGCCACAGGCATGCATGCAACCGGGCACGGTGCTGGCATAGGGCAAGCCCGTATCTTCCTGGATCGGCAAGGCGTCCATGTCCGCTCGCAGGCCCAGGCGCCGGTGGCCGTCGCCCACTCGCAACTGCGCGACCAAACCGGTGCCACCGATACCGCGCGTCACCTCGTAACCCCACTGAGTCAGCTTCGCAGCCACCAGGCCAGAGGTCTTGTATTCGGCAAACGCCAGCTCGGGATGACTGTGGATGTGGCGGCGCCATCCCGCCAGTTCATCCTGCTGGGGTACCAGATCCTCAACCATGGTGAGTCGAGGACCTTGATGAGGGCTCATCAGTTGCTGTCCATCACGATCTTGTTGTCCTTGGCAATGCGCTGATAGAACTTGATGCGCTCGGCGATTTCCTTTCGGTAGGCGGCTGGAGAGATGTCTTCAGGCACGATCAAGCCCTTCTCGACCCATAGGGCCTGGTTGGCTCGGTCGCTGATGATCTTGCGCGTTTCTTGGTAGAGCCGGTTGACGATGGCTTCCGGTGTCTTGGCCGGTGCGGCCAGTCCGTTCCATGAGGTCAGGTTCAGATCGGGCAGCTTCAGTTCGTCAAAGGTCGGTACGTCGGGCAGCTGCGGCACGCGGCTCGGCGCGGCCACCGCCAGTGCCCGCAGCTTGCCGCTCTGGATCTGGGTCAAGTTGGATGACAGGTTGTTCCATGTCAGCTGTACCTGGCCGCTCAACAGGTCGTTGAGTGCCGGACCCGCGCCCCGGTAAGGAATGTGGGTCATTGGCAGGTTGGCCTGGTTCTTCAGCAATTCCATGCTCAAGTGCGCGACGGAGCCGTTACCCGCGCTTGCGTAGTTGAGCACGCGCGGGTTGGCGCGGGCGTACTTCACCAGCTCGTCGAATGTCTTGACGGGCAGCCCTGGATTGATCACCAGCACGTTGGCCAGCCTACCAATGAGGGTGATGGGCTCGAAGTCGTTCACCGCGTCGTACGGCAGCTTGGGGTTCATCGCTGGGTTGACGACATGCGTGCTCTGCGAGGTGACGACAAGGGTGTAGCCGTCGGGTGCTGCCTTGGCGACGAAGCTCGAGCCGATGGCACCGCCAGCACCGCCGCGGTTGTCAATGACGACCGGCTGCCCGAGGCTGCGGCTCAGGGGTTCTCCGATCAGCCGACCGGACATGTCGACTGCGCCGCCCGCCGCGAACGGCACCACGAGCGTGATCGGCTTGGTTGGGTAGGTGCTGGCGCGAGACAACGAAGGCAGTCCTGAGGCGCATAGGCCGGCCGCGGTCGCGGAGATGAACTGGCGGCGGTCGATGGTCATGATGGCGTTGAGTCCGTCGAAGAGGAGCCGAAATCGTAGTCACGGCCGCGCGGCGCATCAAACGACAAATCGATGGTTCGCGATGACATGATGTAATCGGCAGTCATGAAGATGCGCTCGCCGTCGCTGGTCGAACTGCATGCCTTTCTGGCCGTCTGCCGAGTCGGCAGCTTTCGGCAGGCGGCCGAGGATCTGTGCGTCACGCAGGCCGCCGTGAGCCGGGCCGTGCAGCGTCTGGAGCAGCACCTGGGAGGGTGCCGCTTGTTTGACCGTTCATCGCAGGGCGTGCTGCTCAGCGAGCGTGGGCGGCAGTTGCGCCAGCTGACCGAGCGACACGTGACCGCACTGGAATCGGCGGCCGAGCGATTTCTCGCGCCGCGCACGTCGGACAAGCTGCGCCTGTCCGTCATCCCCACGCTCGGGACGAAATGGCTGCTGCCGCGCCTGCCGCGATTCCAGGCTTTGCATCCGGGTCTCGATATCGAGATGCGGCAGTTTCGACACGACGAAGACTTCAGCCGAGACGACGTCGACCTCTGGATCGAAGTCAAGCGTCCGCGCCGTCCGTGGCCAGCGCACCTGCAGGTCGCGTTTCTGATGGGGCGGGACATCGTGCCGGTCTGCGCGCCGCAGGTACTGCCGCGCCTAAAGCGCCCCGGCGACTTGCTGCGGGAAGTGCTGCTGCACCACACCAACTTTCCCGACAACTGGGCGCGCTGGGCAAAGCTTGCGGGTCTGCGTGGCAAGCCCAAACTGGGTCCAGGCTATGACCTGAGCATAAACCTCATCTTTGCGGCCAAGGAGGGCGTGGGTGTGGCCATCACGCAGCCTTGCCTGATCGAGCGCGAACTACAAAACGGTGAGCTTGTCATCCCCTTCGCCCTGCCCGTCTCCACCGGGCGCGGCTATTTCATGTGCGCCGATAGGGACCGCCCGGCCACCGCCGGACAATTGGCTTTCATGTCGTGGCTGCTGGACGAAGCGCGCGCGACCCGGAGAATTTGAAAGCGGCCTGCGGCGGCCGATGGGGGGGAGGGTAGCTCTGTGTTGATTCATCAGCACAACTGAGCCAGTGATCACGTCGAATACTGAGCCACTGGTTTGATAGATGTTCTTGTCACTCGATTGTGGATAAGTCTATCGGGTCTGCTGTTTTTTGATCTCCTTTCTTGGCCTTGCCGCGGGGCTTTGGTGGTGCCGTGCCAGCGGCACTGGAATGCTTGAATCGCCAGCTCTCGTTGCCTGTCTCCACACCCCGTGCTCAAAAACTCAGCACGATAGAGCGGCAACGTGGCTCAGAATTCAACGTGAACGTGTCTCCAAATGGCCCAGCTTTGGAAATGAATCAACACTGAACTGTTGCCTCTGAGTCTGACTTCGCTACGAGCTTACGTTTAAACCGTGCGGAGAAGCCAGCGAAATTGCCTTTTGAGGGGTTCAGTCTCTTGCTGAAGTGGTACGCAGTCGAGCCGTCTGCAAGCTCTCTGACCTCAACGTCCTTGAGCGTTGTTCTCACAAGTTTGTCCCCTGAAATGCCCCCTGAAGGAGCGATTCGAGCAGAAAACTTAATTAAATCAACGGCTTCTGTTGTTGGACTGGTGCCTCCGACAGGAATCGAACCTGTATCTAGCGCTTAGGAGGCGCTCGTTCTATCCATTGAACTACGGTGGCGTAAGCGAAGTTTATTCGAGGTGCAACGCGCAGCTGCCAGCGCCGTCACCAGCGCTGCCAACTCGGCCGCAGCGTACTTGCCGCCCAGCGATCCATCTGTACCCACGAAATCTGTGCTGCAGAAGCGGCATGCTGCACTGTCGCGGTCTTCCCTAGGCCTGTTCCTCCGGTTGCACCCGGCGAATCGGCAGAACACTGCAGGCTGGCCGGCAAGCTTTCACCCTGCAGCATGTAAAAAATTTCCTTGATCGAGTAGCTCACTTACTGAGCAGCCGCATGGCGCCCTCAAGGCCTTGCAGCGACAGCGGGAACATCCGCTGGTTCACGATCTGCTGGATGATGGCGATGCTTTGACGGTACTGCCACACCCCGGCTGGTTCAGGATTGATCCAGGCGTACTTCGGGAACGCATGCGTCAGGCGCTGCAACCACTCGGCGCCGGGCTCTTCATTGTTGTACTCGACACTGCCTCCGGGCTGCAGGATTTCATAGGGGCTCATCGTGGCGTCGCCCACAAAGATGAGCTTGTAGTCTCTGTTGTACTTGCGGATGATGTCCCAGGTCGGGAACTTCTCGGCGTAGCGTCGCTTGTTGTTCTTCCATACGAAGTCGTATACGCAGTTGTGGAAGTAATAGAACTCCAAGTGCTTGAACTCGGCCTTGGCTGCGCTGAAGAGTTCTTCGACCCGGTGGATGTGTTCGTCCATGGTGCCGCCCACGTCCATGAGCAGCAGCACCTTCACTTTGTTGTGACGCTCGGGCACCATCTTGATGTCCAGAAGGCCGGCATTGGCGGCGGTCGAGTGAATCGTGTCGTCCAGATCCAGTTCGGTCTCAGCACCTTCGCGCGCAAATCGGCGCAACCGGCGCAGGGCTACCTTGATGTTGCGCGTGCCCAGCTCCAGCGAGTCGTCATAGTCGGCATAGGCACGTTGGTCCCAGACCTTGACCGCGCTGCGCTTGCCACCATTACCACCGATGCGCACCCCTTGCGGGTTGTAGCCGCCGTGTCCAAATGGGCTGGTGCCACCCGTTCCGATCCACTTGTTACCGCCCTCGTGGCGGCCCTTCTGTTCCTCGAGGCGCTTTTTGAGGGTCTCCATCAGTTCGTCCCAGCCCATCTTCTCGATTGCAGCCTTCTGCTCGGGCGTGAGTTCGCGCTCCAGCGTCTTCTTTAGCCACTCCAGCGGTATGTCTTGGGTGAAGTCGGTTACCAACTCCACGCCTTTGAAGTAGGCGCCAAAAGCCCGGTCAAACTTGTCGAATTGGGTCTCGTCCTTGACAAGGGTGGTGCGTGACAAATAGTAGAACTCGTCCACACTGGGGCCAATCACTCCGGCCTTGAGCGCCTCGATCAGGGTCAAGTACTCACGGATGCTCACCTGCAGCTTGGCTGCCCGCAGGGTGTAGAAGAAGTTGATGAGCATACGAAGTCCTCGCGATGTCCGGCTGCCTAGGCGTGGTCTGTCAGGCCTTGGGCCTTGCGCCGTGAAGCAGGCTTGGTCGAAGCGCGGGCGGTGGGCTTGGCGCGCTGGGTATCCACGTCGTGACGGCGCAACCAGCCGAAGAATTCGCCGTACCACAGCCGCGAATTGCGGGGCTTGAGGATCCAGTGGTTTTCGTCGGGGAACCACACGAGCCGCGCTTCCACCCCACGCGCCTTGAGCGTGTTGTAGTAGGCTAAGCCCTGCGCGTCGGGTACGCGGTAGTCGAGCTGGCCGTGAATCACCAGGGTGGGTGTCTTCATGTGTCGAGCAAAAGCGTGCGGGCTTTGGGCATGAACCCGCGCCATGTCGTCCCAGTACCAGGCTCCCAGCTCTTTGGCGTGCCAGGTGTAGGCATCGTCGGCAAACATGGCCGTCCAATCAAAACAGCCGGCATGGCATATGTAGGCCGCATAGCGGCCGGGCTTCACATGCCCATTCATCCACGCCGCCATGAAGCCGCCGTAGCTGCCGCCGGCGGCAAACACCCGCTTGCGGTCCGCCCAGGGCTTCTTGAGCAAGGCGTCGGTGGCAGCTTCCACATCTTGCAGTTCAAGTTCGCCCCAGTGGCCGCTGATGCTGTCCTTGAAGGCATAGCCAAAGCTGCTCGAGCCGTGATAGTTCACTGAGGCCACCACATAGCCTTGCGCTGCAAAGGTCTGCACATTCCAGCGGTAATGGAAAGCGTCACCAAATGCCGTGTGCGGCCCGCCGTGGATGATCTGCAGCAACGGGTACTTCTTCTTGGGGTTGAAGTCCGGCGGATAGGTCACCCACAGCTGCACCCGGTCGCCTTGGGCACCGCTGATCCAGATCTCTTCGGTGTGCCCCATGGCGATGGGCTTGAGCACGGCATCGTTGAAGTCCTCAATGCGGCGCGGGGCCTGCTGGTCTACGCTGGCGTGTACCTGGGCCGGGTGGTCCACGCCATCGGCCACGGTGACCAACACATCGCCGCAGGCGTCGAAGGCCTGAACCCAACCCCCGTTGGCCACCACCTCGGCCGTGCCTTTATCCAGTGTCCAGCGCCACAGATGCTGGCGGCCCTCTTCTTCGGCCGTAAACAAGACACTCAGTCCGTCGTCGGCCCACTGCAGCGGTGCGTTGACCTCGTGGTCCCACTTTGCGCTGAGCACCTGCCAGCCCTGTTTGCGTGACCACAGCGCCAATTGAGCTGGCATCGTGTGCTTGCGGCCTTGATGGCTGGCCAGAAAGGCTATTTGGTTGCCGTCCGCGCTGTACCGCGGTGCGCTGAAGTCCCACTGGGCATCTCGCGCAATCACCGTAACCCTTCGGGTCTTGATGTCCATTTCAGCCAGCGCGTAACGGCCATCCATGCGCTTTTGGGGTGCCGGGTCGAAGGCGAAGACGATGCGCCGACCGTCGGGCGAGATATCGAAGGTATGGGCGTCGGGCTCCGCGCGGCTGAGCTCGTAAGGGGTACCTTCAAACAGATCGACAACCTTGGCTGAAGCCTCATCAGCCCCCAAGGTCAACAGATGCAGATGGGCGACGCGGTCTTGCGGTAGATGGTGGTCCCAGTAGCGGTACTGAGCCTCTTCGGTCGTATAGGCGGACTCTTTGCGCTCCCTCCAATCCTTCAGGCGCGTGGTTTGGGCCCTGGCGCCTCGAGTGTCGGGCCAGATCCAGGACACAAACGCCAGGCGCTTGGCATCGGGAAACCACTTGAACGCCTCCACGCCGGTGGCGATGTCGGCTGCACGCCGCGCTTCACCACCGTCGGCGTTGATCAGGTAAATCTGAGGCGCGTCATCCTTACGGCTGTCCTGTTCTCGCCGCGCGGTGAAGGCAATCAACTGGCTGCGCTCGCCATCACCGGCCCGCGCCGGGCTCCAACGCGGTTGGCTGTCCTTGTCGCCGCATTGCGTCAGCGCTCGGGGCTCACCCCCCAAAGTTGACAACAGCCACAGCCGGCTGCTGGACTTGTTTTCCTTCATCGAATAAGCCGTCGCGCTGATGACCGCCTGCGCGCCGTCCGGGCTTAGGCTGGGCGCGCCCAAGCGCTGGAGTTGCCACAGTGCCTCCACCGTCAGGTGCTGGGGTTTGCGGCGGCTGGGGGGCTTGGCCTTGGGCATGAGCGAACTTGTGGGCTGGCGTACTTATTCAGCGGTTACGGCTTTGCATGAAGACCAGCTTTTCGAACAGGGTGATGTCCTGCTCGTTCTTCAGCAGCGCTCCAACCAAGGGCGGAATGATGACCTTTTCGTCTTTTGAAGCCAGCAGTTCAGGGGCCAGGTCCTCGGCCACCAACAAGCGCAGCCAATCCAATAGTTCGCTGGTCGAGGGCTTTTTCTTCAGGCCGGGAAGGTTACGAACTTCAAAGAAGGTGCGCATCGCCGCGCGCAACAGCTCCTGTTTGATGTCAGGGAAGTGCACGTCCACGATCTTTTGCATCGTGATAGGTTCTGGGAATTTGATGTAGTGGAAGAAGCACCGGCGCAGAAAGGCGTCGGGCAGTTCCTTCTCGTTATTGGAGGTGATGAAGACCAGGGGGCGGTGCTTGGCCTTGATGAGCTCACGTGTTTCGTACACATAGAACTCCATTCGGTCGAGCTCACGCAAAAGGTCGTTTGGAAACTCGATATCGGCCTTGTCGATCTCGTCTATCAACAGGGCCACTGGGGCCTGGCTTTCAAAGGCTTGCCACAGCGTACCTTTGACGATGTAGTTTCGGATGTCGCGCACCTTGGCGGCGCTGTCTGCGTCTGGGAGTTGGCTGTCGCGCAGGCGGCTGACGGCGTCATACTCATACAGACCCTGCTGGGCCTTGGTAGTGCTCTTGATATGCCACTGAAGCAACGGCAGCTTCAAGGCGGTCGCAACCTGTTCGGCCAACATGGTCTTGCCGGTGCCCGGTTCACCCTTAACCAGGAGCGGTCGCTGCAGGGTGATGGCAGCATTGACCGCCAACATCAGGTCGTCGGTGGCCACATAGTCGTGGGAGCCTTGGAATTTCATGGGTCAACCGTGGAAACGAGCAGGGCGATGCGCCTGCGGTGTGCATCCGTTAAAGCCCCTGCGCGGAGTGCGGTCGGCAGATAACGGTGCCTGTTCGGTCAGTATAGGGCCCACCCTATAATCATGGATTGCTGCAGTAGCTGAGGTGAACCGGTGGCGCACACCGCGTACCAGTCGCGTGCCTGCCGCAGTGGTTTCACTCCTGCAGTTTGCTTTATGAAGAACATGCTTTCCCTGCTGGCCCTAGCCGGCATCGTCTCGGTGACTGGCACCGCCTACGCCCAGGTCCCCAAGGGTGACATCAAGGCTGCCGAAGGCAAGGTAGCCACATGCATCGGCTGCCATGGCATTGCTGGCTACCAAGCCAGCTTCCCGGAAATTCATCGCGTTCCAATGATCTCTGGCCAAAGTGCACCCTACCTGGTCAACGCGTTGCTGGCCTACCAAAAGGGCGAACGCAAGCATCCGACGATGCGCGGTATTTCGGGTTCACTGACCGACCAAGACATGGCTGACCTGGGGGCGTACTACGCCCAACATGGCCAAGACAAGGCCAAGCCGGTGCCCGATCAGCCCGCTAAACAACCCACGGCCGAGGTGGCTGCCTTGCTACAAAAAGGTGCTTGCATCTCTTGCCACGGCGCGAACTTCAACAAGGGTGTGGACCCGAGCTATCCCAAGATTGCCGGTCAACACGCCGATTACTTATACGTTTCCTTGAAAGCCTACAAGACCGAGGGTCAGGCGCAGTTGGGCCGTGCCAACGCCATCATGGGCGCCCAGGTCAAGCAGTTCAGCTTGGCCGAGCTCAAGGCAATGGCCAACTACATCGGCAGTCTGCCGGGTGATTTGAAGACGGTTCCCCAGAGCAAACTCCGATGAAAGGCTCACAGAGCCAGCTGAACTCCTCTGCCCAAAACCTTTGAGTTGCCCGGTCAAGGTTTCCAGCGCCGCAGCAGCAAGGCATTGCTGATCACGCTGACGCTGGAGGCGGCCATGGCTGCCCCAGCCACCATCGGACTTAAGAACCCCAGCGCGGCCAGCGGAATCCCAACCACGTTGTAGGCGAAGGCCCAAAACAGGTTTTGTTGGATTTTGCGGGTGACTGCCCGCGAAAGCGCAAGGCCCTGGGGGATGAGCAGCAGATCGGGTCGCAGAAGGGTCAAGCCTGCTGTTTCCATGGCCACATCGGTGCCGGGCATGGCCACCCCAATGTCGGCTGCTGCCAGCGCGGGCGCATCGTTGATGCCATCGCCCACCATCGCCACGTGCTGGCCCGGCCGCAGCCCCTTGCGCAGGTCATGCACCACGCTGGTCTTCTCATCCGGAAGCACCGGTGCGCGCACCTCGGTGATGCCCAGTTCAGCGGCGATGGCTCCAGCGGCCTGTGCGTTGTCACCACTGATCATGATGCAGCGCACGCCCATGCGCTGCAGCTCGTCCACGGCCTGAGCCGCTTGCGGGCGCAACTGGTCCCCGAAGGCCAGAACTGCCACCGTATGCTCACCACGGGTGAGCAGGCTCACGGTGCGCCCCTGGGCCAAGGCCTGGTCAATCGGCGCTTGCAGGGCCTGAAAGCAAACCCCGCGTTCCCGCATCCAGCGCAGGCTGCCCAGGCTGACGATGTTGCCACCCACCTGAGCCTGCACGCCTCGCCCGGCGATCTGTTGCAGGCTCTGCGCGCTGGGTATGGGCAAGGTCTGTTGCCTGGCTGCTTGCTCCAGCGCGCGCGCCAGCGGGTGTTGGCTGCCCTGCTGTAGCGAGGCAGCCAGTGAGAGGGCTTCTTCGGCACTGACGCCTGCCGCCGGGCTGCAATTTAGCAGGCGCGGCTGACCCAAGGTCAGGGTGCCGGTCTTGTCCAGACCCATCACCGCCACCCCGCGCAGCAGCTCAAGCGCCTGTGCGTCTCGTACCAAGATACCCATGCGCGCCGCTAGGCCGGTGCCCACCATCAGCGTGGCCGGTGTGGCCAGGCCCAGCGCGCACGGGCATGCAATCACCAACACCGACACCGCCTGCACGATGGCGTATTCCCAGCCACGGGTGCTCAGCAGGGCCCAGCTCAAGAGGGTCAGTACCGCCAAGCCCACCACCATCGGCACGAAAGTGGCGCTCACGCGGTCTACGGTTTGCTGGATCGGAGCCTTGCGGGCTTGGGCCTGTTCGACCAGGCGCACGATGCGCGACAAGGCCGATTCGGCGCCCATGGCAGTGACCTGCACCAGAAGCAATCCTTCGCCGTTGAGCGTCCCGCCGATCACGCTTTGGCCGGTTTCGCGCGGCACGCTGAGGCTTTCGCCGGTGATGGCTGATTCGTCCACGTGGCTGCGCCCATCGGTGATGCGTCCGTCTGCGGGTATGCGCTGGCCCGGGCGCACCATGACCGTATCCCCTACGCGCAGATCGGCCAAGGCGCGCTCCAGTGCGCAGCCGTTGAGCATGACCAAGGCGGTTTCTGGACGCAGGGCGCGCAGCGCTTCCAGCGCGGCCAGGGTCTTGCGCTTGGCGCGCGCTTCAAGCCACTTGCCCAGCATCACCAAGGTGATTACGACCGCGGCACTTTCAAAGTACAGATGGGGTTCGTGTGACTCATCGGCCGAAGGGGCCCACAGCCAAAGCCACAGGCTCAGGCCATAGGCCGCACTGGTTCCCAGTGCCACCAACAGGTCCATATTGCCGCTGCCGGCTTTCAAAGCAGCCCAGCCGGCCTTGTAGAAGCGCCAGCCCAAGACAAATTGAACTGGCGTGGCCAGTGCGAACTGCCACAGCGCGCTCAGCACAAGGTGCACACCCATAGCTTGCAGCACCATGGGCAAGACCAAGGGAAGGCTGAGCGCCACCGCTACGGCTACGGCAGCGCCTTGCTCAGGCATTGGCGACACCGGTGTGTCCGCTTCGTGCACCTGCGCTCCATAGCCCGCGGCTTGGACGGCCGCTGTCAGTCGTTCGGATACAGTTTCGAAGGCTGTTGCCGAGTGCAGTTGCACCACCGCCTGGTTGGTGGTCAGGTTCACACTGCAGGCTTGGACGCCGCAAACCTTCGACAGAGCCCGCTCCACTCGACCCACGCAACTGGCGCAGGTCATGCCACTGATGTCCAGGGTGAGTTCGTGGGGGCTTGCGGGTGCTGGGGCGTTCATGGAGGCTGCTGCACTAGACTGCGGTGGGTCGGAGCCGTTCGGTAGCCCGCCCATGAAGGAATCCTGCCATGATTGAACTGCACCTGCCTGACATGACCTGTGGCCATTGTGTGCGTACGGTCACCGAAGTGGCCCGCCGCCTGGACCCCCAAGCCCAGGTCCAAACCGATTTGGTGACACACACGGCGCGCTTTGAAATCAAGGCTGAGGAACAGGCGCTGCGTCATGCCTTGGAAGAAGAAGGCTATCGCGCTGCCGCCTGATGCCCTGTTGATCCCGCCCAACCTTCGCGAAACCTTGCCATGATGACTCGACTCCCCTTTGTGCGTTGGACGCTTGCCTTGTGCCTGGGTCTGGGCCTGGGCCTGGGCCTAGGCCTGACCTGCGCCGCCCAGGCCCAAACCCTGCGCTGGGCCAGCAGCGGCGATCCCCTTACGATGGATCCTCATTCGCAGAATGAACTGATGACCAACGCCATCAACGCCCAGGTGTACGAGCGCTTGCTGTCCCGCGACCGGCAGCTGCAGCTTGCGCCCGGTTTGGCTAGCAGCTGGCAGGCCCTGTCCCCCACCGTCTGGCGCTTCAAGCTGCGAACGGGCGTGAAGTTTCATGACGGTACACCCTTTAACGCCGATGACGTGGTGTTCTCGATCAAACGTGCACAGGCGCCCACATCGCAGCTCAACGCCTACGCGCTGGCCTGTGGCGAGCCGGTGAAGATCGATGACTTCACAGTTGAGTTCCGCATGAAGCAAGTCAACCCGATCTTTCTTCAGCACCTGGAGAGCCTGCCCATCATGAGCAAGGTCTGGAGCGAAAAGCACAAGGTCACACGGCCGCTGGACTTCAAGAACCGCGAAGAGAGCTATGCGTCGATGAACGCCAATGGAACTGGCCCCTACATATTGGTTCAGCGGCAGCCTGGTGTACGTACTGTCCACAAGCGTAACCCCAACTACTGGGGCCGCATTGAAGGCAATATTCACGAGTCGGTGTTCACGCCCATCACCAACGACGCCACGCGCTTGGCTGCGCTGGTCAGCGGCGAGCTTGACTTCGTCCACGACCCAGCACCGCGCGATATTGCACGCTTGCGCAACACGGCTGGGGTCAAGGTGGTCGAGGGGCAGGAGAACCGGGTGGTTTTCATCGGTATGGACCAGGGTCGAGACGAACTGCTGTACAGCAGCATCAGGGGCAAGAACCCCTTCAAGGACCAGCGCGTGCGCCGAGCCATGTACCAGGCGATCGACATCGAGACTCTGCGCACCAAGCTGATGAACGGCTTGAGCATCCCCACCGGCGCCATCACCCCGTCTCCGCTGGGGGCCTATAACGACCCCGAGCTGGAAAAGCGTCTGCCCTACGATGTCAAGGCAGCCCGCACTTTGATGGCCGAGGCTGGCTATGCCGACGGATTTGAGTTCACCCTGGACTGCCCCAACAACCGATACATCAATGATGAAGAGATCTGCATCGCCTTGGCCGGCATGTGGGCTCAGTTGAAGCTCAAGGTGCGGGTGAACGCCATGCCGCGAACCACCTACTTCCCCAAGATCGAAAAGCTCGATACGAGCGCCTATATGCTGGGTTGGGGGGGCGCCATCACCGACGCCGAAACTTCCATGACCCCGCTTTACCGCAACCGCGCACCCGGAGGCATCGGCTCCTATAACTACGGTAATTATCGTAACGACAAGGCCGATGAGCTGGCCGGCAAGTCGAGTGTGGAGGGCGACCCGGTGAAGCGCGAGGCACTGGTGAAGGCCGCGCTGCAGGCCTACCGCGACGACGTCGTGGTGATTCCGCTGCACCGCCAGATGATTCCCTGGGCGGTGCGTGCCAACGTCACGCCGGCCCACAAGGCCGACAACTATGTCGAGCTGAAGTGGTTTTCGGTTGGAGCGCGCTAGGCACGGGTGTTCGCCGACATCTGCGCGGACCCGCAAGGACCCGCACGGACAGGCATGCGGCTGCAAGCTCCCGCAGGCAACCGTTCACCCTTATCCCGAATTGCGAAGCCCCGCAGCGATTCCGTTGATCGAGATGTGAATGCCCGTTTGCACGTGGGCGATTTCGGGGTCGCCCTCACGGCGGTTGCGGTAGCGCCGGATCAACTCCACCTGCAGGTGGTTTAGAGGATCCAGGTAGGGGAATCGGTGTTGGATGGAGCGGGCCAGCGAGGGGTTGCTGGCCAGGCGTTCCCGCTCGCCAGTGATGCGTTCCAAGGCTTCGTGGCAACGGTGCCATTCCCTCTCAATGGCGGCGAATTGGCGCTTGCCCAGGGCGCGGTCTTCCACCAGGTCGAGATACCTCGAGGCCACTCGCAGGTCGCTCTTGGCCAGCACCATGTCCATGTTGCTCAACAGCGTTCGGAAAAAGGGCCATTGCTTGGCCATGCGGCGCAGCAGTGTCAGGCGCTGATCATGTACGGTGCCGGCCTTGCCCAGCCAACGCTCCACAGCTGATCCAAAGCCGGCCCAGCCCGGCAGGCTCACGCGGCACTGGCCCCAACTGAAGCCCCAGGGGATGGCGCGCAGGTCTTCGATGGACCATCCCATGCGCCCCTCGCGCGGACGCATGGGCGGGCGTGAACCAATATTGAGCTCGGCCAATTCACGAATAGGCGTGGCTGCGAAGAAGTACTCGGTGAAGGCGGGGTCGGCATAGACCAATTCCCGATAGGCCTCGTAGCTGGCCGCCGACAGCTCGGCGGCAGCTTGCATGAAGGCCTTGGGCACGGGCTTGGGCGACTGCAGCAGGGTGGCCTCCAAGGTGGCCGACACCAGGGTCTCGAGGTTACGCCGGCCGATATCCGGGTGCGCGTACTTTGAGGCGATCACCTCACCTTGTTCGGTCAGACGGATCTGTCCGTTGACCGTACCTGGGGGTTGCGCCAGGATGGCCTGGTAGCTTGGTCCACCGCCGCGCCCCACGGTGCCGCCGCGTCCGTGGAACAGACGCAAGGCGAGTCCATGCTCGCGCCTCAGCGGTTCGAACAATTCGACCAGGCCCAACTCGGCTTGGTACAGCTCCCAGTTGCTGGTGAAGAAGCTGCCGTCTTTGTTGCTGTCGCTGTAGCCCAGCATCACATCTTGCTCGTTGCGTCCATTGAGCAGCAGGGCCAGCACACCAGGTAGGCTCAGGTAATCGCGCATCACCGCGGGCGCCCGGCGCAGGTCTGCGATGGTCTCGAACAAGGGGGAGACGATGAGATCGCATCGCACCCCCGGTGCGCCCAAGCGGCCGTGCATCAAGCCGCATTCTTTCTGCAGCAGCAAGACCTCCAGCAGGTCGCTGACCTCCTCTGTGTGTGAAATGATGGTGTGTCGAATGGCCTCACATCCGTACCGCTCAATTCCTTGGCGTGCCGCCTCGAATACCGCCAGTTCGCGCTGAGTGGTTTCGTTGTAAACCTGTTTGGGTACGCGCAGCGGCCTGGGGTCGCGCAAGGCGCGCAACAAGACTGCCTGTCGCTGCGCCTCGTTCAATTGCGTATAGGCGCTGCACAGCTGCGCGGCTTCCAAAAGCTCGGCTACAGCCATCTCGTGCATGTCCGAACTTTGGCGCAGATCGATGGTGGCCAGGTGAAAGCCAAAGACCTCCACCGCCCGAATCAGGGGAACGAGCCGGGGTGCAGCCAAGGCCTGCGCTCGGTGGTGTTCCAAGGAACGCCGAATCACCTGCAGGTCAGCCAGCAGTGCTGACGGGCCGGCATAGGGCGCGGTGGGGGCCACGGCATGGGCCAGGGCTTGGGTACCGGTTAGTGCATACAAGGTGGCTGCTAGGCGGGCGTACACACCGATCAGCGCCCGCCGATAGGGTTCGTCACGCCGATGGGCATTGGTGTCGGTTGATCGGTCAGCTAAGACCACCATCTCTGGTGTGATCTCGGCCAGGGTTTGTGAGACCGACAGCTCTGCTCCCAGCTCATGAATCTGCCTCAGGTAGTGACGCAGAGCCACTTCCGCCTGCCGCGACAGGGCACGCTGCAGCGACTCGGCGCCCACATTGGGATTGCCATCTCGGTCGCCTCCAATCCAGTGCCCCATGCGAAAAAAGGGCTCGATGCGGTGGCCGGGTAAAGCCTCTTCGAGCTGCGCATACAGGCGCGGAATCTCGGCCAGAAAGGTGGTGCTGTAGTAGCCCAGCGCGTTTTCGACCTCATCGGCCACGGTCAGTCGGGTGGTACGCAGAATGCGCGTTTGCCAAAGCTGTGTGATGCGTGCCCGCAGTTGCACCTCGATCTGCGACCGTTCACGCTCGCCGTGTGCTAGGTCCCACTGGGCAACCAGATCGGCCAGTGCGCGTTGCGCTTCTAGGATGCTTTGACGCTGCACCTCGGTGGGGTGCGCGGTCAGCACGGGAGAGATGTAGGCCCGGCGCAGCAGCGTGGCGACCTCTGAGCCGCGCACTCCGGCATCGGTCAGGCGCTCGAGCGTCAAGGCCAGCGACCCCTCCTGCAGATGTCCCTGGGCCTCGTGGTGGTCGCGCCGGCGCACATGGTGGCGGTCTTCGGCAATGTTGGCCAGGTGGCTGAAATAGCTGAAGGCCCGGATCACCATCATGGTCTGGTCGCCGCTGAGGTTGGCCAAGAGGCGATTGAGCACGCGCCCGGCCGAAGCGTCTCTCTTCAGGCGAAAGCCCACCGACAATTGCCGAACCCGCTCGACCAGTTCATAGGCCTCTAGGCTCTCGTGTTCGCGGATCACATCGCCCAACAGCCGCCCCAGCAGACGAATGTCCCGAACCAGGGGCTGGTCCTTTTCGGCGTCGGGCTTGGACGGGCAGGCGGCGTTGGTGAGCTTGGGCATGGGGGCCTCACGCAGGCGGGGATATCGGTGACCAACCTTCCGAAATTGTAACTTGGTTACATAACGGAGGTCGTTTAAAAGTAACCGTGTTTCCGATTCGACCCACGGAATGACCATCTCCATAATGTTCAAATGAATTCGCCAGGCAAGCACCTTTCCGATGAAGACCCCCGTCTGGGCGCGTGGGCCTTTGTCGTGATCGCCACCCGTGAGAGCCGCCTGGCCCTGTGGCAGGCCGAGCATGTGCGGGCCTTGCTGCAACAGCGTTTTGGCTTGAGCGTGTCTTTGTTGGGCATGACCACCCAAGGTGACCAGATCCTGGACCGAGCGCTAAGCAAGGTGGGCGGCAAGGGCTTGTTTGTCAAGGAGCTGGAAGCCGCCTTGCAGGAAAAGAGGGCAGATCTGGCCGTGCATTCGCTCAAGGACGTGCCTATGGATCTGCCCGCGGGCTTTGCCCTGGCGGCGGTCATGGAGCGCGAAGACCCACGCGACGCGTTTGTCAGTCCCCATTACCCAGACCTCAACAGTCTGCCGCAAGGCGCCTGCGTGGGCACTTCCAGCTTGCGTCGCGTGATGATGCTGCGCGCCTTGCGGCCTGACCTTCGCATCGAGCCCCTGCGCGGCAACCTTGACACCCGCCTGCGCAAACTTGATGAAGGCCAGTACGATGCCATCGTCTTGGCTGCAGCCGGCCTCAAGCGTCTGGGCTTGGTGGCCCGCATTCGTGCTGTGTTTGAAACCGAAGCCATGTTGCCCGCTGCTGGCCAGGGCGCGCTAGGCCTGGAGATTCGTGAGGACGATGCCCCGCTGGCTGCACTGCTGCAACAACTGGTGCATCGACCCACGTGGCTGGCGGTGCACGCCGAACGTGCCGTCTCGCGCGCGCTGGGCGGCAGCTGCAGCATGCCGCTGGCGGCCCATGGCCGATGGGTGGGGGACCAGCTTGAGCTCAGCGCAGCCTTGGGCCACCCGGGTGACCCGTCAGCGCCCCTGTTGCGAATTGCCCTCCAGGGCGCGGTGGCGCGGGCTGACGCTGCCGAGGCTCTGGGTCATCAAGCCGCACAGGCCCTGGTGGAGCAGGGCGGCCGCGCCTACTTGCAAGCCGCCACCAACGGGGCCTGAAACCAAAGCCTATGCTGCTGGTCACGCGGCCGCGCGAACAGGCCCAAGATTGGGTGGCGCGGCTACAGGCCGCTGGCGTGCCAGCCCACGCCGTACCGCTGTTGGGGATCGCTCCGGCTGACACCCAGGCTGACCACGCGTCTATGCGGGATGCCTGGACGCAGTTGCAGGCCTGCCGCGCGGTGATGTTTGTCAGCCCCAACGCAGTCCAGGCCTTCTTCAAACACGCCACAGTCGGGCGCCCCGCTTGGCCCGAACATACCTGGGCGATCGCACCAGGGCCGGGCACCGCGGCAGCTTTGGTCTCACGGGGCATCCCCCCTTTGCAAATTGTGCAGCCGCCAACTGATGCGCCACAGTTCGATTCAGAGGCTTTATGGCCCGAGCTGGCCCGCTTGGCGTGGAACAACCAAGACGTGATGGTGGTGCGCGGCGAGGGGGGGCGTGACTGGTTGATTCAGCGCTGGCAACAAGCCGGTGCGCGGGTGCACACGGTAGTGGTCTACCGCCGCGGCGCGCCGCTTCTGCTCAAGCCTGAGGTGCAAGGCCTGCAATGGGCGCTGGCGCACCCGGACCGGGCGGTGTGGCTGTGGTCCAGCAGCGAAGCCCTGGACCATTTGGCGCCGCTTATTCGCACCCACGCACCCCAGGTCAGCCTGTCGGCTTGGGCGCCGCAGGTTCGTGCCTTGGCCACGCATGCACGTATCGTTGAGCGCGCGCGTACCCTGGGTTTTGCGCAGGTTTTGGCTTGCCGCGCCGACTTGTCATCGGTGGTGGCTGCATACAATAACTTGTAGCGTGACCTCTGAATCTCAACCCCCCGGTCCAACCGCCCCTTTGAGCCCTGAGCCGGCCATTCAAGCTGCGTCCGGGTCTGAGCAGGGCACTTGGCCGCGTCGGTGGCTGTGGGCTGTCGGTCTTGCTGGGCTAGCCGTCTTGGCTGCTCTGGTTTTGGCCTGGACGACACAACAACGGGTGCGGTTGCTGGAGCAGCAGCTTGTGGCGCGGCAGCAGCAGTCGCAGAGTGAGTCTGGTGAAGCCCTGATGCTGGCGCGGCAGTCACAGGATACGGCGCGTGACGCTGCCGCCCGCATGGCCTTGCTCGAGGCGCGTGTAGCTGAGGCCGCTTTGCAACGTAATCAACTCGATGAGCTTTTTCAGTCGCTCACCCGATCGCGCGATGAGAACCTACTGGCCGACATTGAATCAGCCCTGCGCATTTCGCAGCAACAGGCCGCACTTACGGGTTCCCTGGAGCCGCTGGTGTCGGCTCTGCGCCAGGCTGACGAGCGGCTAGCCCGCCACAACCAACCCCGGCTGGAGCGCGTGCGCCGCGCGGTGCTGCGAGACCTGGAGCGGGTGCGCGCAGCCTCGCAGGTAGACGTGGCCACGCTGGTCATTCGGCTCGACGAAGTCACCCGCCAGGTGGACGATCTGCCCATGACGGCCACGGCCCGCTTGGGTACGACGCCTGCCAAAGGGGGGGCAGCCCCCGCGGCCGGGGCTGCAGAGCCAAGCCCTGCAAGCCCCCTTCGTGTCCCCAGCGACGCCTCACCCACTGCACAGGGCGAGCCGGCGCACAGCAAGGCCGAGCCAGCCAGCGCCAGCACCTGGCAGCAGGTGCTGCGCGAAGCCAGCCACTGGAGCCTCAATGGCCTTGGGGTGGCCTGGGCAGAGCTGCGGGGCCTGGTGCGCATCACCCGCATCAACAACCCGGAAGCCGTGTTGTCTTCGCCTGAACAGCAATATTTTTTGCGAGAGAACCTGAAGCTGCGCCTGCTCAACGCGCGGTTAGCCCTGCTTTCGCGTCAGTTCGATGTTGCGCAGTTAGACCTGCAAGACGCGCAGCTCACCCTGCAGCGCTACTTCGATCCTTCATCGCGCCGTGTGGGGTCCACCGTCGAGCTGCTGCGCCAAGTGGGCCAACTCTCGCGCCAGGTCAGTCTGCCACGGCCAGACGAAACCCTGGCAGCATTGGCCGCGGTGAACACCCTGCGCTGAATCGGGCATTGCAGTGAAGCTCGTGGTGTGGTTGGTTTTGCTGTTTGTGGTGGCTGTTGTGGCCGCCATGACACTGGGTGCAAACGACGGCCTGGCTTCGTTCTACTGGCGGGGCTGGCGGCTGGATGTATCGCTGAACTTTTTCATTCTGGCCTTGTTGGGCGCCTTCATCGGACTGTCCACCAGTGTGCGGTTGGCGCGTTGGCTGATCGGCTTGCCGGGTCGGGCCAAGGCCTGGCGCACCGAGCGCCGTGAACAGGCGCTCCAGTCAGCCCAACGCCAGGCTCTGCTGGAACTGTATGCGGCGCGCTATTCGCGTGCAGTAAAGGCTGCTGGCCGGGCGCAAGATCTGGTGCAAGACCTGGCCGAGCGCAGCAGCATGGCCGAAACACAGGCTGTCAACCACCTACTGGCAGCCATCTCGATGCACCGGCTTCAAGACCGCACCGGCCGGGATGAACAGGCCCGCTTGGCCCAAGCCTGCATGGACAGTGCCGGGGCCTCCGGACAGTCGGGTGGCGCCTATGCCCGTGCGCCCTCCGCAGTCGAAGGTCTTATCCTGCTGCGAGCCGAGTGGGCCTTGGACGACCACGATGCATCCACCGCCCTGTCCCATCTGGCCCAGCTGCCGCCCGGTGCCGCACGCCGCATTCAGGCCCAGCGACTGCGGCTGCAGGCCCATCGCATGGCCAATCAGCCGGCCGAGGCGCTCAAGGCGGTGCGCCAGTTGGCCAAGCACCAGGCCCTCAAGCCCGATGCCGCCAAGAGCTTGATCCGTTCACTGGCCTTGGGGGTGCTGGACACCGCGCGCGACAGCCAGGGCCTACAGCGTTTATGGTTGGAACTTGAACGCGAAGACCGGCAAGACATCACCGTGCTGTCGCATGCAGTGCGATGCGCCGCTTCTTTTGGGGACGCCGAGTGGGCTCGTCGGGTGCTGCATCTGGCGTTGGAGACCGCCACGGCGCTGGAGCCCGAACAGCGTTACCTTCTGGCCTACAACGCTTGGCGCGTGGTCAAGGGCATTGAGCCGGAGTGGTTGGGCTCGGTGGAGAACTTGGCTGCTTCGCATCCTCGCGAGGCGATGGTGCAGGCGCTGGCCGCCGCGGTGTACGCCGAGCGCCAGCTCTGGGGCAAGGCGCAGCCGCTATTGGAACAAACCGTGTACAGCGAAGCACTGCCCAGCGACGTGCGACGTGATGCCTGGTGCAGGCTGGCTCAGCTGGCCCTCAACAAGGACGATGCCCAAACTGCCCAGAGCTGTTTCCGGCGTGCAGCCGAGCTGGATTGAAGCCTATGCTACTATTTGAGACCAAGCGGCTGTAGCTCAGTTGGATAGAGTACTTGGCTACGAACCAAGGGGTCGTGGGTTCGAATCCTGCCAGCCGCGCCACCTGCATCAACGGGTCAAAATTTCGCTTAATTTCGCAAAATTTCGCAAGGGTTGACCCGTTTTTCTTAGCGCAGCCGTCAGTGTCGATTTGCTCAGGGAAACTGGCTGTACAAGGCTTCTTCAAACCGGGTAACCACGGCGATCGAAGCGTAGCCCTCTGTCATCCACTGTTGCGCCAGCAGCCGTGCATCGAGCCGAATGGGGTCCAAGCGCGGGTCGGGTTCAGTTCTTGCCTGCAGAAAGTACAGGGCTGTAACCAAAGCCAAGTCGTGGGTGCTTGCCCGCGGCAACAGCCCGCACAGTTGCCAGACCGCTGAGGCCACATCCGAAGGCGGTACGCGGTCCTGCAACAGTTGGTGACTGGCCAGATGAATGGCGCAGGTGCGATCAGGTGGGCCAGCGGGTTGCGCCTGGTTCTCCACCGCAGCCATGAACCGCTCCAGGCTCAGCCCCAGGGCGAATTGCTTCCAATACTCAAACATAGCGGTACATCTGACTATGTAACGGCCCGGCCGGTATGAGGCCTTGACAAGGGACGGAAGGCACACGCGTGTACCTCATGCCCTGTAGTGCCTTAAACCATAGGCTAGCAGACACATCTGAACCGCAGTAAATCGCACTTGGCCCCCTGCCGTCAAGTGCGGGCTGCCCGCAGGACTTTGGGGTGCGGCGGCGCTCTAGACGTCGAAGAAAACCGTTTCCATGGCTGGGTCGGCATGCTGTAGGTGGATGTCCAAGCGGTAGATCACCTCGGTGCCACGCTGCTGGCGCTGCGCAATCAGTGTGCGGCGGCGTACCTCCCACTCAATGCCGGTGAGCACCGGGTCCTTGGCGTTGGCCTCGGACTCATCCTCGAAGTACAAGCGTGTGTGCAGACCCAGATTGATGCCGCGCGCAAACAGAATCAAGGCAATGTGGGGGGCCTGAAAAGCACCGCCCGGGCCGGACACGGCACCGGGCTTGCAGGTGTCAATGCGCCATAGTCCGCTGTCGAAATCCGCGCCGGTTCGAGCCCAACCTCGAAAAGCGGAGGGCTTGGGATCTGCTGGGTGGGCGTAGTGACCCTGAGCGTCGGCCTGCCACAGCTCAATCAACAGGTCGCGCACGGGTGTGCCAGAGCCGTCGTACACGACGCCTTCGATGGCGATGTGTCCACTTTGGCCCGGTACCACCAAGGTGGCGCCAAAGCTCTGTTGGAAGATTTCGAAGCCCGCCTGCTGCGGAGCCAGGCCGATGTGCACATAGGGCCCGCCCGTCTGGGAAGCGGTTTCCTTCAGCCGGGTGATTAAGCGTGTGGCTTGATTCATCTCAAACCCCTTCGAACCAGGTCTGGCGTCGCCCGCGCAGCACAATGTCAAAGCGGTAGCAGCGCGCGTCAAGCTCTACGAAGTTGCCTCGGTCTTCCAGCGCAATCAATCCGCGGACCTGTTCTTCATCAGCAATGCCTTGCAGGATGGGACAGCCAGGTATGAGGGTGTCACCTTCGAAATACATCTGCGTGATAAGGCGCTGCGCCCATCCATCGCCTTGTAGCGAATAGTGAATGTGCGAAGGACGCCAGTCGTTGATCCGGTTGCGCCAAGGGTAGGGCCCGGGCTTGATGGTGCGATAGCGGTAGTGGCCGTGTTCATCGGTCACCATGCGTCCGCACCCGCCGAAGTTAGGGTCCAAGGCGCCGATGTACTGATCCTTTTTGTGGCGGTAGCGCCCGCTGGCATTAGCCTGCCACACCTCGACTAGCGCGTTGCGCACCGCTTGTCCAAACTCGTCGCGAACATAGCCGTGTACCACGACGCGCTCGCCCACGGGCAAGCCACCTTGGGCGAAGTTGAGGATCAGATCGTTGTCTTTTGCGCCGAGCTCCTGTGGCGCAAAAAGCGGGCCGGTACGCTCGGTGAGCGTTTGCTTGATGGAAATCAACGCTTGGTGCGGCGAACGCAGCACGCTGGTCTTGTAGCCGGGCGTCAGGGCCGCGGGGTGCACTTCGCTGCGGCGCTGAACAAAGGGTCCATAGCCGGATGTGCCTTGGGGTGTTTGGCTCATGCTTATGTCTCCGTCTACTGGTTCAGATCAGAACGGCAGCCCCACATAGTTTTCTGCCATCACGGTTTGTGCCGCTTCGGACTGCACCAGATACTCCAACTCGGCTTGCTGCAAACGATATCCCATGGGTCCGCCGCTGAGTTCGGATTGTGGGAACCGGTGCATCAGCGAGGTGAACCACCATGAAAAGCGCGAAGCTTTCCAAACCCGGGCCAGGCAGCGCTGCGAGTAGTGTTCAATACCGCTGTCGCGCCCTTCTCGATAGTGCTCGATCAAGGCGCTGCTGAGGTAGTGAACATCGCTAGCCGCCAAGTTCAGGCCCTTGGCACCGGTTGGCGGAACAATATGGGCTGCGTCTCCCGCTAGAAAGAGCTTGCCGAATCGCATTGGCTCGGCGACGAAACTGCGCAGCGGCGCTATGCTCTTCTCGATCGATTCACCCGTGACCAGGGCTTGCGCCGCATCGCGGTCCAGCCGCGTGCGCAGCTCGTCCCAGAAGGCCTGGTCGCTCCACTGTTGCACTTGGTCCTGCAAGCTGCACTGGACGTAGTAGCGTGACAGGGTGTGTGACCGCATGCTGCACAAGGCAAAGCCGCGCTCGTGGTTTGAATAAATCAGCTCATGCGCCGCGGGGGGCGTGCGCGACAGCACCCCCAGCCACCCAAAGGGATACACCCGCTCATGTTGTGTCAATGCACCCGTTGGCACGCTGGCGCGGCTGGCGCCGTGAAATCCATCGCATCCCGCGATGAAGTCACACTGCAGTTCCATGCCTTGCCCCTGGTGGGTGTAGCGGACGACAGGCCGCAGGCCGTCAAAGCCGTGCAGGCTCACGTCTTGAGCTTCGTACGCCGTAGGAAGGCTCCGTGCTTGCCGGTGGTCCATGAGGTCTCGGGTCACTTCGGTCTGGCCATACACCACCACCCGTTTACCGCGCGTCAGGCGTTTGAGGTCGATGCGGTGGCGGGCTCCGCCAAAGCACAGATCGAATCCGTCATGCGGCAGGCCTTCGCGGTGCAGCCGATCGGCCACGCCCACGCGTTCCAACAACTCAACCGTGGTTTGCTCCAGAACACCAGCGCGAATACGGCTGAGCACGTAGTCGGGCGTGCGTTGCTCTAGGATCACGGCGTCAATACCCTCCCGCGCCAGCAAGGCACCCAGCAGCAGGCCAGACGGGCCCGCCCCGATGATCGCTACTTGGGTACGGGATGGAAGGGTCATGCGCTCCATGGCTTATGAAGTGTCTTGCCGTGTAACGCGGTGTGTGTGCACGGTATGGCGGCCTTACAGAAGTGACTCAACCAGGTCCACATACGCTCGCATTGCTTCTTCGGCTCCCATGCCCTGCAGGCTGGCCCAGGCATCGAACTTGGCTCGGCCTTTCATGTCCATCAAGCCGGGACGCTCGCCTTGCACGTCGCCTTCGCTGGCTTGCTTGTATAGCGCGTACAGCCTCAGGAGATTCTCGATGCTGGGCCGTTCTTCTAAGGTCTGGACATTCTGGGAAGCTTGCTCAAAAGCGACCTTCAATTCGGTGCTCATGATGGGTTCTCCGCGGGTGGGGGCTGGGCTGCAGGCGAGCCGAGTTCAGTGCGCTTGCGCGGCAGCATCGGCCTAGCGGCATAAGTGTAGTGGAGGCCAACCCGAAGCCCGCGCCGCCTCAGCGCACAGCCACGCGGATGCTGGTGGGCCGAATCGTGTTGGGGCGCTGACCCTGAGCCGATCAGGGTCGCACACAAGCCTGGTTCAGGTCCACAATCTGACCATGAACACAAAACCCTTGAAATGTGCCTACCGTATAGGCTATTGGACTGCGGCCCTGTGCGGCGCTGCGCGGTTTGCCACCCGCGGCTTGGCACTGGCCAGCATGGGTATGGTATCGGCAGCCGCTTGGGCCCAAGCGCCGCCGCAGGGCCAGGCGCTGCGACCGCCCGCGGAGCCGCTCTGGGAGGCCGGCGCCTTTGGTTTGATGGTCTCGCAACAAGCCTATCCCGGTGCAGACCAGCAGGTTCAGCGCAGCCTGGTGCTGCCCTACCTGATCTACCGGGGAGAGATTTTGCGCTCCGAGCGCGGGGGTGCAGGATTGCGCGCCTTCAAGGCCGATTCATTTGAACTCGACCTGGGGGCCTCAGCTGCCCTGGGTTCAAGCGCCAAACAGATCGACGTGCGCCGCGGCATGCGAGACCTGGGCAACTTGGTGGAGGTGGGTCCGCGATTGCGTTGGACGCTGGCGCGCGAGCCTGATGGCTCAAGCTGGCGGCTGGACCTGCCCCTGCGCAGCGTGCACGACCTGAGTGACGGGCTCCAACGGCGAGGCGCTACCTTTGAGCCTGCTTTAAAGTGGCAGGGCCCCATGGGCAGCGGCTTCTTCGTCAACACCGGGCTGAGCGCGGTGTTGTCCGATCGCCAACTGGCGCAAACCTTTTACGGTGTCGAGTTTTCGCAAGCCACGGCTACCCGGCCCACCTACTCCGCACGAGCGGGCCTGATCACCTGGCGGGTTTCTGGCAGCTTGGCCTGGCGTATGGGGACCAACTGGAATGCCTTTACCTATGCGCGCGTTGACAGTGTGGCTGGTGCGGCCAATGAAACCAGCCCGCTTATTCGGCAGACCACGGGTCTGAGTGCCGGCCTAGGGCTGAGTTACACCTGGCAGCGCTCCAGCCTGCCCGCAGTGGACTAAGCGGCGAGCGCAGCGGCCGTGAACAAGGCTTTTGTACGGGAAGCCCAGGGCGAAGATGACGAGGACGAGGCCAGCGCACCAGCGCTGCCCCGGGGCTTACGCAACTACATGACCCCGCAGGGCCATCAGGCCCTGCGCAGTGAGCTGCTGCACCTGTTGGACACAGAGCGCCCCAAGGTTGTGGAGGTGGTGCACTGGGCCGCTTCCAACGGCGACCGGTCTGAAAACGGCGACTACCTCTACGGCAAGAAGCGTTTGCGGGAAATCGACCGCCGAATTCGTTACCTCACCAAGCGTCTGGACATCGCGGTGGTGGCCGATCCCAGCCTGCACCACGGTAATGAACAGGTCTTTTTTGGGGCCACGGTGACGGTGGAAAACGAGCGCGGCCAACAGCGTATCGTCACCATCAAGGGGGTGGACGAAACCGAACCCTTGCGTGGTGAAGTCAGCTGGGTTTCGCCGATTGCGCAGGTGTTGCTGAAGTCCCGGGTTGGCGACGAGGTGGTGCTGCACACGCCCGGTGGGCGCGAGGTACTGGAGGTGTTGGAGGTTCAATACCCCAAACCCAATGCGGCCTGAGCGCGGGCCGGGGCGTGGGCGTGAACGTCGGTCAGGACTTGACGCGCGACACACGGATCACCGGTGGCGATCGGCGTAGGCGGCGCAGCACATCGGCGAGTTGTTGGCGGTCGCGCAGGTTGAGCACCAGGCGCAGCGTGGTGACATCGTCGGCGCGGTTATCGCCCATGTCCAGGTGCGTGATATCGGCTTCGGCCATGGCGACGGCTTGCGCCACCTGGGCCAAAACGCCCTTGCCGTTGCGCAAGACCGTGGAGATGGCCGTCTCGAAAGGCCGCACTGTTTCTTCAGCCCATTCCACCGACATCCAATGTTCGCTGTCGCGCTGCCCCAATTTACGCGCCACTGTGCACTCAGCCGTATGCACCGTCAGGCCTTCGCCTCGGCCCAAGTAGCCCACCACCGCGTCGCCGGGAATGGGCCGACAGCAGTGCGCGTACTTGACCGACGCGCCTTCGCTGCCGTCCAGCAGCACCAGGCCATGGCCGCCGTCTTCGGCGCTGGCGGTAAAGCGCCCCAGGGACAAGGTGATGGCGTCAGGCCGCTGCCCAGCTTCCATCAGCAAGCGGGCTAATCGTTTGGCTACGATGGTGGCAATCTTGCGCCCCGTGCCGATGTCGGTGAAAAGCTCGGTGCGGTTGCGGCTGTCTGCCCAACGCACCAGGGCAGCCCAGGTCAGCTCGGCCGGCGCGTCATCTCCGCTGGTGTTGGGCATGACCAAGCCTTCAGCGCGCAAAGCCTGCGTGAGCATGCGCTCGCCCATCAGGTAACTTTCTTCCTGCTCCAGGGTCTTGAGGAAGTGTCGGATCTTGGAGCGTGCACGCCCCGTGCTCACGAAGTTCAACCAGGCCGGGTTGGGTTTTGCAGCGGGTGACGTGGTCACCTCCACCACGTCGCCGCTGCGCAGCTCGGTGCTCAGCGCCACCGCCTCACCATTGACCTGCGCGGCCACGCAATGATCGCCAACGTCCGAGTGGATGGCGTAAGCGAAGTCCACCGGCGTGGCCCCGCGCGGCAAGGCCAGGATGCGGCTTTTGGGCGTGAACACATACACCGAATCGGGGGCCAGATCGATCTTCACATGCTCCAGGAACTCGGCTGGGTCTCGGGTTTCGTCCTGAATATCGATGAGCGATTTGAGCCACATGGCGCCCAACTGCTGGGCGTCGTGAGTCGACTCTTTGCTCTTGTACATCCAGTGCGCCGCAATGCCGCTTTCAGCCACTGCATCCATGACCTGGGATCGAATTTGAAACTCCACGGCGGTACCCAAAGGGCTGACCAAGGTGGTGTGCAAGCTTTGGTAGCCGTTGGCCTTGGGGATGGCGATGTAGTCCTTGAAGCGGCCGGGCACAGGCTTGTAAAGCTGGTGCAGTACGCCCAAGGCGGTGTAGCAGTCGACGATCTCAGGCACCACCACCCGAAAACCGAACAGGTCGTTGACCTGTGCGAAGCTCGAATGCTTTTCGTGCATCTTGCGGTAGATGGAGTAGGCGGTCTTTTCGCGTCCGCTGATGCCCACCTTCAGGCGCGACCGCTCGAAAGCAGCTTGCACTTCACGCTCGACGCGCTCTACGATGTCGCGCCGCCAGCCCCGTGAGCGCTGCACCGCCTTGTTTACTGCCGCATGACGCCAGGGGTGCAGGTAGGCAAAGCTGAGTTCTTGCAGTTCTCGGTACACCTGGTTCAAGCCCAGGCGGTGGGCGATGGGCGCGTAGATATCCAGGGTTTCAAGGGCTATGCGCCCCCGCTTGGCAGGCGCCATGGCCGCCATGGTGCGCATGTTATGCAGGCGGTCGGCCAGCTTGACCAGAATGACCCGCACATCGCGCGTCATGGCCAGCAGCATCTTACGAAAGCTCTCGGCCTGGGATTCTTCTCGGGTACTGAACTGCAGCTTATCGAGCTTGGTCAGCCCGTCCACCAGTTCAGCTGTAGGCGCTCCGAAACGCTGGATCAGCTCGGGTTTGGTCACGCTGCAGTCTTCCATCGCGTCGTGCATCAGCGCCGCCATGATGGCCTGCGCGTCCAGACGCCAGCCTGCACATAGGCCCGCTACGGCGATAGGGTGGGTAATGTAGGGCTCGCCGCTGGCGCGGAACTGTCCGAGGTGAGCAGCGTCGGCAAACTTGAAGGCTTCCCGAACCAGCTTCAAGTCGCCTTTTGGCAAGTAGGACAACACCTCGTTGAGCGCAGCAAACGAGGCCACCTCAGGCTGGGGCTGCAGACCAGAGGCGCGGCCAGCCCACAGCCCACCTTGCAAGGCGGTGGGCAACAGGTCGGCGGCAAGGGATCTCAAACCCATGGCCTGAATTTATCAGGCCGTGGGGCGCTTCGGGTGCCGGGGGGTACAGGCCCGCAGCGGGCCTGGGTTCAGACCGGAACCTTGCGCAGCATTTCGACGCCCACTTGGCCCGAGGCGATTTCGCGCAGGGCGGTCACGCCGGGTTTGTTACGGCTGTCGATTCTAGGCGCGTGGCCCTGGCTGAGCATGCGGGCGCGGTAGGTGGCGGCAAGCACCAGCTGGAAGCGGTTGGGGATCTTTTCAAGGCAGTCTTCAACGGTGATGCGGGCCATGATCGTGTCCGTTCGGGTCAGGTGCGCAATTGGCGCGTTTGGAGAGTTGGGCGCAAGCGCCCTTAAGGGCGGGCCTACAAACCCAAGGCAGAGAACACCTGCGGCTGGCGCCGGCGCTGTGCCGAGTAACGAAGCCGCTGAGCCCGAACCACAGTTTGCAGCTCGGTTTGAGCATCTTCAAAGCGGGAATTGATTATAACAAAGTCGAAGGACCTGGCCTTGGACACCTCGAGCCGAGCATTGGCCAGGCGCTGCTCGATCACCGCCGGTGTGTCTTCAGCACGGCCCAACAGGCGCCGCTCCAACTCTTCCCAGCTGGGGGGAAGGATGAAGATGAGCACCGCGTCTGGGAACAGCCGCTTGATGTTCAAGGCGCCTTGCCAGTCGATTTCCAGCACCACGTCCTGGCCGCGCTCAAGTTCCTGCAGCACCGCGCGGCGCGAAGTGCCGTAGCGGTGGCCGTGCACCAGCGCCCACTCGAAGAAGTCATCGGCCAGCACCATGCGGTCAAAGGCCGCGTTGTCGACAAACCAGTACTCGCTACCGTGCATCTCTTGGCCGCGCGGTGCACGGGTGGTGTGTGACACCGAAACTGCCAATTGCGGGTCTGCGGCCAACAGGGCCTTGACTTGGCTGCTCTTGCCAGCGCCTGACGGGGCGGCCACCACAATCAGGCAGCCCGGGTGCGGGTGGGTGTCGTTGCTCATGGCGGTTTACTCGATGTTCTGAACCTGTTCGCGCATTTGCTCGATGGCCACCTTCATGTTCACCGACAGGTCGGTGAGCTCCAGTGCGGCCGATTTCGAGCCTAGGGTGTTGGCTTCGCGATGCAGCTCTTGGATAAGAAAGTCCAGGCGCTTGCCCAACTCGCCGCCTTGTTGCAGCAGCCGGCGAATCTCCTGCAGATGGGCCTGCAGCCGCGAGAGCTCTTCGGCCACATCGATGCGCAAGGCAAACGCAGCGGCCTCGCTCAATGCGCGTTCTTGCATGGCTTCCCGGGCTAGTCCACCCATGCTGCCGGCCCCCAACACAGCTGCATGTGCACCGGTTTTGGCCTGCACATCCGCGGCCTTGAGAGCGTCGTTCCAGCGCTCTAGAAAGCGTACCTGTTGGCGCTGTACCACCGCGGGCACCAGGGGCCGGGCGCGCGTGGCCAGGGATTCAATCAGCGACACATTTTCAAGCAGGATGTCCACAAGGCGCTGGCCTTCGCGCTGGCGCGCCTCGGCCAGGGCCTCGATACAGTCTTGAGCGGCCGCCAGCACCTCGACGTCCTCGACCGCGGTGCTCGGTGCCAGGCTGCGCGCCAGTTGCACCACTTCGGCAACGCTCAAGGCTTGGGCCTGGGGAAGGATTTGGTGTACCTGGGCTTGCCACTGGGCCAGCTGTTGCAGCACTTGAGCGCTTGGGGGCTGGGCATTTGGGGTGTCCGTACGGTGCAGGTTAGCGCGAAGCTCCAACTTGCCGCGCTTGATGCGAGCAGCCACCAATTCGCGCAGGGCCGGCTCAAAGCCGCGCAGCTCTTCAGGCAGCTTGAGGCTGAGGTCTAGAAACCGGCCGTTGACGGAACGGCACTCGACCACCAGGCCACGCCCGTGCGTGACGCTGGCATAACCGGTCATGCTATAGACTGGCATCGCACAGCAAGGCGCCATCGCAGTGGCGCGTCGCAAACAAAGCAGGATTATGGCAAAGGCCAAAGGCGCGCCTTCTGAACGCCCGAATGTCCGGTCGACTGGCCACCTGCCCTCGCTTGCGTTTAGCGGTTTCGCCCCCCTGTCCGGCCCTACTTTGGAACTCCATGGCCCCTACCACGCCCCCCCACAGCAGCTCACGTTCGGCCACCACCCGATCCGATGGTCGCAGCCCGCAGGCCATGCGTTCCGTTGCCTTTGCCCGCTCCTACACCCAGCACGCCGAAGGATCGGTGCTGGTGAGCTTTGGCCGCACGCGCGTGCTGTGCACCGCGTCGGTGGAAGAACGGGTGCCGCCGCACAGGCGCGGCAGCGGCGAGGGTTGGGTCACGGCCGAGTACGGTATGTTGCCGCGCGCCACCCACACCCGCAGCGACCGCGAGGCCGCCCGTGGCAAGCAAACCGGCCGTACCCAAGAAATTCAAAGGCTGATTGGCCGCTCATTGCGTGCGGTGTTTGACTTGGCGACGTTGGGCGAGCGCACCATAACCCTGGACTGCGACGTGCTGCAGGCAGATGGGGGCACCCGCACCGCAGCCATCACGGGCGCCTTCGTGGCCGCACACGACGCGGTGGCCGGCTTGCTCGCGCGCGGCGTGCTCAGCGCTAGCCCGATTCGCGACCATGTGGCGGCAGTGTCGGTGGGCATCGTTCAGGGCGTGCCTCTGTTGGACCTGGAATACACCGAAGACTCTTCGTGCGACACCGACATGAACGTGGTGATGACCGGGCGTGGCCATTTTGTGGAAGTGCAGGGTACCGCTGAGGGTGCGGCTTTCGGACGGGACGAAATGAATGCCCTGTTGGACCTGGCGTCGGCGGGTATTGCCGACCTGGTGCGTGCACAACGTGCGGCGCTGGGTCTGCCGGCTTGAATTGCCCAGAGCTGTGGCCATGGTGCAGCGCCTTGTTCTGGCGTCTCACAACGCTGTCAAGCTGCTTGAACTGCAGGCCTTATTCGACCCCGGCGCTGGCCATCTGGAGTTGCTGAGCCCCCAGGGCTTGGGCCTGAGCGAGCCCAAGGAGCCCTACAGCACATTTTTGGAAAACGCCCTGCACAAGGCGCGGCAAGCCAGCGCTGCCACTGGTCTGCCGGCCTTGGCCGATGATTCCGGTCTGGCGGTGCAGACCCTGGGCGGCGCCCCGGGAGTACAGTCGTCGACGTTTGCGGGTGCCCTGAAGGCCGCACCAGGTGAGGCCCGCGAAGCGCTGCGCCGGCGGCAGGACCTGGCCAATATTGGACGGCTGCTGCGCGAGCTGCAAGCGTTAGAAGACGCGGCCCCGTGCCAAGCCCCGGACCGCCAGGCGCGTTTCGTGTGCACCCTGGTGGCCCTGCGCCATGCCCACGACCCCGAACCCCTGGTGGCCCAGGGACGCTGGGACGGCGAAATCTTGCGCCAGCCGCAGGGGCAGGGCGGTTTTGGCTACGACCCGGTGATGTGGATTGCGCAGGCGCAAGCCACCGTGGCCGACCTGGGCCACGAGGCCAAAAACTGCGCCAGTCATCGCGCCCGTGCGGCGGCGTTGATGCGCCAGCAGATGCGCCAGGTGTGGTGCTGGGCCCTGGGCGACTGAGCCTTGCCATGAGCCAGCCCTCAAGCCCACGCCGGCCCAATCCGCCCCTGCGGCCCCCCCAGCCGATTGCCATTCCCGTGGTGCCCGCACGCGCACCTGGCCAGGCGCCCCGGGGCGCAGCGCCAGCAGCGCCGACAGTGCCAGCCCAGGCGGGCGTTCTCGTGGCCTTGCCACCCTTGTCTCTGTATGTGCACCTGCCGTGGTGTCTGCGCAAGTGTCCGTATTGCGATTTCAATTCACATGAATCGGCGCCGCCCAATGCCGCGCTGCAAACCCGCTACCGCCAATCACTGGTGCGCGACCTAGAGGCTGCCTTACCGCAGATTTGGGGGCGCACGGTGCACAGTGTTTTCATCGGTGGCGGCACGCCCAGCCTGTTCGAGCCCGAACAGGTGGAGGCGCTCTTGGCCGACATCCGCGCCAGGCTGCGCTTGGAGCCCGCCTGCGAAATCACCCTGGAGGCCAACCCTGGCACCTTTGAGGCGCAACGTTTTGCAGCGTATGCAAAGGCAGGTGTGACGCGCTTGTCGGTGGGTGTGCAAAGCTTCAATGACCGCGCGTTGGCAGCCTTGGGCCGTGTACACGATGGCGCGCAGGCCCTGGCGGCGCTGCAAGAAGCGGCGGCCAGCTTTGAGACCTGGAACCTCGACCTGATGTATGCCCTTCCGGGACAGGCGCTGGAAGATCTGGAGCGCGACTTAGACGCGGCTTTGGCTCTGCGGCCGCCACACCTGTCTGTCTACCACCTGACCATCGAGCCCAACACCCGATTCGCCTTGCAGCCTCCGCCTCATCTGCCCGATGACGACGCCGCCTATGGCATGCTCGACCATATCATCAAGCGCACCACCGCTGCCGGGTTGGTGCGTTACGAAGTGTCAGCTTTTTCCAGGCCGGGCCACCGATGCATCCACAACCTGAATTACTGGCGCTTTGGCGACTATCTGGGCATCGGTGCAGGTGCGCACAGCAAGCTGAGCTTTCCCGACCGACTGGTGCGCCAGGTGCGTTGGCGTGAACCACGCGCCTACATGGAAGCAGCCGAAGGCGAACAGGCCGTGTCCAACGAAACGCTCATCGCTGTCGATGACCGGCCCTTTGAGTTCATGCTCAATGGCCTGCGCCTGATCGACGGGGTGAGCTTGCGCGACTTTTACGAACGCACCGGCTTGAATGCCGCGGTGCTGGAGCCGGCGCTGCGCCGGGCCGTGGTCGAGGGTCTTTTGGTGCAAGACGGCTTGCATGTGCAGCCCAGCGCGCGGGGGTTGGACTTCCTGTCGGACCTGCAGGCCCTGTTCCTGCCCGCTTGAGGGAACGGGAATACGCTGCCGGGTTGTAATGCGGCCATGCAGCCCATGAACCCAGAGCGAGCCGCCCACAACCCATCTGGCCAAGAGCCCACGGGTCAAGGGTCCAATGGCGCTTCTGCGCAGCCGGCCACAGCCTTCGAGTGGGTGGGCGGCGAAGCCAAGGTACGCGCCTTGGTAGACCGTTTCTACGACCTCATGGATCTGGAGCCGGCCTATTTGGGTATTCGGGCCCTGCACCCGCCGGACATGGCCGAGTCGCGCAACAAGCTGTTTTGGTTTTTGTGTGGCTGGCTGGGTGGCCCGGCGCACTATGTCGAGCGCTTTGGCCACCCTAGGCTGCGCGCTCGTCACCTGCCCTACGCCATTGGCCTAGCCGAGCGCGACCAGTGGATGGCGTGCATGCTGCAGGCCTTGCGCGAGGAGGGTCACCCCGAGGCACTTGTGGAACGCCTGCTGCAGTCCCTTTTCAACACCGCCGATTGGATGCGCAATAAGGGTGGCTAAGGCGCCAGTTGCGGGTGTCCTCTACGGATAACCCGCCTGTTGCGGGTGTCCTCTACGAATCACCCGCCTGTTGCGGGTGTCCTCTACGAATCACCCGCCTGTTGCGGGTTGTCGGGCGGTGCCAAAAGCACAATCACCGCGCCATGTCCGCCCTGGCTGGCGCGGGCCTGCACAAAGGCCAGTACCGCGCGCGATTGGACGAGCCAGGCGCGCACCCGGGACTTCAAGACGGGTGACTTTCCTGGAGAACCCAAGCCTTTGCCATGCACCACTCGCACGCAGCGGTGGCCCAGCCGGCGCGACAGGCGCAAGAAGGACTGCAGTGCCTCGCGTGCTTCGTCGCGTCGCAATCCATGGAGGTCCACCTGGGCTTGGATAGCCCACTGTCCACGGCGCAAACGGCGCACCACGTCCTGGCCGATGTGCCTGCGTCGAAAGCTCAAGCCTTCGTCGGTCTCGAGCAGTGTCTCCACGTCCATTTCGTCCGACAGTGCCTCTTCCAGGGCGGCCCGTTCATCGAGCTCGCGCTGGCGCGGTACCGCCTCAGGCGGGGGCGCTTGCAACAGCACCTTACCGGCGTCTTGCAAGGGGACGATATCGCCCACGTTCAAGCGGAAAAGGTGGCGTTCACGCTCAGCCTTCAAGCGCGCCTCTTGCTCAATCCGTTGCCGTTCGGCCGCTTCCCGCCGCTCGCGGTCGATCTGCCGCTTCAGTACGGCCAGGTCTGAGAGGGTCAGGCGCGGCGCGCCGCTCATGCCAGGCCCCTTTCCGCCATCGACGTCACTGCCGAAGACGTCACCACGAAATGGTCCAAGACCTGAACATCCACGAGGGCCAGCGCACTGCGCAGCACCTGGGTGAGGTGGGTGTCGGCACGGGATGGTTCGGCACAGCCCGATGGGTGGTTGTGCGCCAGCACCACCGCAGCGGCGTTGTGGGCCAAGGCCCGCTTAACCACTTCGCGCGGGTACACACTCGTTTGCGACAACGTGCCCCGAAACAACTCTTCAGCCGCCAATAACTGATGCTGTGCATCCACGAACAGCACCATGAAGACCTCCTGCTCGCGGTGGGCGATTTCCAGCTGCAGGTATTCACGCACCCGCTCAGGTGAATCGAAGACGGACCGATCCGCCAGGCTTTGCACCAGGCTGCGCCGGGCCAGCTCCACCACCGCGCCCAGCTCAGCCCGGCGCGCGGGCCCCAGGCCCGGCGAACGCGGCACATCGCGCAGCAAAGCACCTAGCCCACCGCTGCGCTGCAAAAGGGCGTGCGAAAGCCCCAGGGCGTCTTGCCCGCCGTGGCCGGTGCGCAGCAGCACCGCCAGCAGCTCAGCGTCGGCCAGCGATCGCGGGCCCAGGCGCAGCAGCTTTTCGCGCGGGCGCAGCTCGGGGGGCAAACTCTTAATGGACACGCAGGCCTCGTAGAATGAATTCAGTCTAGCCAACGGCCCTTGTTTGCGGGGCCTGACTTGTGGTGAACCCTATCTGCGAAGGGTCGTTCTTGACCCTGCACTATCGACTTTTGGGCCCGGCCGGTGATGAACTCGTCAGCACCTTCGACGGCTCGCCGGCGACCTTGACCCTGGGCAGCGGCGCGCTGGCTCCGGCCATGGAGCAGCGCCTCTTGGGGCTGACCGAAGGTGCTCAGGCCGGGTTCGACCTCGCCCCTGGCGAGGCCTTTGGCGAGCGTAACCCCGAATTGCTGCAGAAAGTAAAGCTGTCTTTGCTGCGCGAATTGGGCGACCCCGACGCCACCTACAGCGTGGGCGATGTGGTGCAGTTCCCCACCCCCGATGGACAGGCCAGTTATGCCGGCGTAGTGCGCGAGGTCGGCGGCGAGGAGCCCAGCAGTGCTCCTGGGCCCGAGGCCTGGCTGCTGTTTGATTTCAACCATCCCTTGGCCGGGCAGGCAGTCCGGTTTGAGGTTCATGTGATTGGGGTGCTGTGATGACACAGGGTCTGCAGGAAGTGGTGCTGGTCGAGCCGCGAGGCTTTTGCGCCGGGGTCGATCGTGCCATCGAAATCGTCGAGCGCGCGCTCACCCTTCACGGTGCCCCCATCTATGTGCGCCATGAAATCGTACACAACACGTATGTGGTGGAAGACCTGCGGGCCAAGGGCGCCATCTTCATTGAAGACCTGGCTGACGTACCAGCCGGCGCCACCTTGGTCTTCAGCGCGCACGGTGTGAGCCAGGCGGTGCGCCAAGAGGCGGCTGTGCGCGGCTTCCGCGTGTTTGACGCCACCTGCCCCCTGGTTACCAAGGTGCATGTGGAAGTGGCTAAGCTGCACAAGGAAGGTTACGAATTCCTGATGATCGGCCACAAGGGCCATCCCGAGGTGGAAGGCACCGTGGGGCAGCTCACCGATGGCATCCATCTGGTTGAAGATGTGGCCGATGTGCAGCGGGTACAGGTGAAGAACCCTGGGCGTTTGGCCGTGGTCACACAAACTACCTTGAGCGTGGAAGACGCAGCCGAGATTTTAGAAGCCGTCAAGACTCGCTTTCCGAAGGTGCGCGAGCCCAAAAAGCAGGACATCTGCTACGCCACCCAAAACCGGCAAGATGCTGTGAAGGTGTTGGCACCGCAGGTGGATGTGGTGATCGTGGTGGGCAGCCGCAGTTCAAGCAACAGCAACCGCCTGCGCGAAGTCGCGCAGCGCTTGAATACACCCGCGTACCTTGTGGATTCTGAAGAAGACCTTCGGGCCGGCTGGTTTGAAGGCAAGGTGCGCGTGGGTTTGACGGCAGGCGCATCTGCGCCTGAAGTGTTGGTGAAGTCGGTGGTGGCCCGTTTGCGCGAACTGGGCGCGGTCAGCGTGCGCACCCTGCCTGGCGTGGAAGAGGCGGTGCGCTTCCCGCTGCCTGTGGGCCTGGGGGACAAATCTATGGCTGCGGCCCGATCCGGCCGATCATGATGCGGCGCGCGGACGACCGCCATGACCTACCAAGGCACCCACACCGTTGGCTGTCCTGACGACTGAATTTCGAACACGAGAAGCAATATGCTTGACATCAACCTGCTGCGTAAGGACTTGGCTGCCGTTGTGGCCCGTCTGGAAACCCGCCGCAGCCCTCAGCCCTTTTTGGATGTGGTCCGCTTTCAGGAACTGGAAGCCCAGCGCAAGACCATCCAAACCCGTACCGAAGAGTTGCAGGCTCAGCGCAACGCGCTGAGCAAGCAAATCGGCACACTCAAGGCCAAGGGCGAAGACGCATCCGCCGTGATGGCGCAGGTGGCCGTCATCCCTAATGCGCTCAAGGCCTCGGCCGATCAACTCGAGAGCATTCAGGCTGAGTTGCAAGCCATACTGATGCAGTTGCCCAACCTGCCACAGGCGGATGTGCCCGTGGGTGCAGACGAAAGCGGAAATGTGGAGGTACGGCGCTGGGGCACACCGCGCACCTTCGACTTCCCCGTGAAAGACCATGTGGACCTGGGCGGCCCACTGGGCTTGGACTTCGACACCGGCGCCAAGCTCAGCGGCTCGCGCTTTTCCTTCTTGAAGGGGCCGGTGGCGCGGCTGCACCGGGCGCTCGCCCAGTTCATGTTGGACCTGCACACCCGCCAACACGGCTACACCGAGTGCTACACGCCCTACATCGTCAACCGCGAGGTGTTGGAAGGCACGGGGCAGTTGCCCAAGTTCCGCAACGACATGTTCTGGGTATACCGCGGCGCCGAAGGCGAGGACGGTGGGCACGGTGATGAAGCGCCATTGGAGCAGTACCTGATTTCCACCAGCGAGATTTCACTGACCAACAGCGTGCGCGAACAAATTCTGGATGAAGCGCAGTTGCCCATAAAGCTCACTGCGCATTCGCCGTGCTTCCGTTCAGAAGCGGGCAGCGGTGGGCGTGACATCCGCGGCATGATCCGCCAGCATCAGTTTGATAAGGTGGAGATGGTGCAGATCACCACCCCCGAGCAGAGCAACGTGGCCTTGGAAGACATGGTTTCGCACGCTCAAGCCGTGCTGCATGCGCTGGAACTGCCCCACCGCGTGGTCACCCTGTGCAGCGGCGACATGGGATTTAGCGGCGCGAAGACCTACGACCTCGAAGTGTGGCTGCCCGCGCAGAACACCTTCCGCGAAATCAGCTCGTGCTCGAACTGCGAAGCCTTCCAGGCTCGGCGCATGCAGGCGCGCTTCCGCAACGCGGCGGGCAAGCCCGAATTGGTGCACACACTCAATGGGTCGGGCGTGGCGGTTGGCCGTGCCATGGTGGCTGTATTGGAAAACCACCAGAACGCTGACGGCTCGGTGAACGTGCCAGCGGCGCTGCGGCCCTACCTGGGCGGCGCTGCGGTGTTGAGAGCAGCCTAAGCGCCCGGCCGGGATGCAATAGAATTTAAAACTCTCGAGTAAAGACCAAACGGCGTCCGGTTCTGCGGCGCCGCACCGGGCAGGTGGCAGAGTGGTCGAATGCACCGGATTCGAAATCCGGCGTACTGGTATTCCAGTACCGAGGGTTCGAATCCCTCCTTGCCCGCCAGAACAAGACCTTCGAACCTGCTGAGCGGGCTTCGAGGGCGCCCGGAGCCCCGCACCACGCGGGGCTTCTTGCTATGGGCTCCTGACTGCGTCTTCTGCCAGCGTAGCCGAAAGGGCGTCTGAGACGGGCTTTGTCTCAGGACCTCCTGACTTTTCAGGGGTTGGTACGGAGAGCTAGTCAGGCTCGCTCCAGTGCTGGCGAGTCTTCAATCGAGTTAGGCCCGCGCTTCAGATCGACGGCTCTCGGCCATCTAGAGTAGTTCGCGACCGACCGCTGCCGGGTTGGATGGCCCGGCGCAGACTCGGCCAAGGCACCGGCTCCGCAAGCCGCTGCATGAACTCCAGCGGGCTCATCACCAGATGCGTCGTACCGTCGCGCCAAGGCGTATTGAGCTTGAGCTCGACCTGCCCCGCGGCGTTGAGCTGCACCCGCTCGTCGGAAAGCGCCGGACGCGTGATGTAGCGGCACAGCTGTTCCAGCCGCTTGCGGTCGTGCGCTTGCACCCGCACCGCGGCGTGCAGGTTGAAGCCGCCGATGTCGGCGCACAGGGGCTGGCGCGCTGCGCCCTCGCGCGGCATCGCTCCCCGGACGCTCAGCACCTTCTGCCCGGCACGAGGCCCGAAGGCGATGCGGTACGTGATGGCCGCGGCCTGCAGCGGGCGCAGCGTGCGCGACTCCTCACCTTCGGTATCGGTGATGCTGCGTCGTGGCTGGCACTGCAAGCCGACTATGACCTGAAGACCTTGGCCACACGGGACGACATTGCTCGCAGGGTATCGCCGCGCGAGGCCGCGCCCGCATGACTCGCGACCGTTGTTGGTAAGTCTCCGTGTCCGCTGGGCCCTTTTCGGGCTCATCGCGCGCACCCCGGATCGATGATTGGGCGCAGAAGCTTGGGCGCCAACAGTCCGTCTCGAATCGGAGATGGACGGCACCGCTTCTGCGGGACGCTGACGAAAAACTCCGAGCGAAAAAGCGAGTCGCGAGTCGATCGACCCAGCCCGGTGAAGTGGGCCTGCTTCCGGGCGGCGCACCGTTGAGGTCTGCACCGCGATGGCGAACCCCGGGGACACGGGGCGCGCCCGCTCCCCTTGACGACCAAGTCCTCGCCATTCTCGATCAGTCAAACGTGGCGAGCAGGGCGGGCAACCCGAGAAGACCGGCTCGGGCCTCGCCGGGGTTGCGGGTTTCGGACCGTACGGCTGAGCGCCGATGTCAGATGTCCGATGCCCCATCGGAGGCCAGCGCAAAAGCGGCCTTGGCGAGCTCACCGGAGGTGCGCAGACCCAGCTTACGCTTGATGCTGGCCCGATGCGTCTCGACCGTGTGCACGCTCCGGTTCAGCGTGCGGGCGATCGCGCCGGTCTTCAGGCCGCGGGCAATCAGGCGCAGGACCTCGAGCTCGCGATCGCTCAGGCTCCGAACACCCGACGGCACGGCGTCCACCGCTGCAGGTGCTGCAGCGGCCAGCCTCGCGAGCAGGTCAGTCGCGATGGCCTCGCCGAGGTAGATGTGGCCCGCTCGGACATGGCGCAGTGCGGCGACGATCTTGCGCGTCGCCTCTTGCTTCATCACGTAGCCCCGCGCTCCTGCGCGCAACGCGCGCTCGGCGTGCAGCCGCTCGTCGTGCATCGACAGCACTAGCGACTGCACCTGCGGGTGGCGCGCGCGCGCCGTCCGGATCAGGTCGAGCCCGGAGCGGTCCTCGAGCGAGAGGTCGACGACCATCAAGTCGACGTGCCGGTCCGCCAGCAGCGCCAGCGCCTCGTCGACGCCACCTGCCTCGCCGCAGACGACAAACTCCTCGTCGCGCCCGATCAGCTGCGCGATGCCGTGCCGCAGGATCGGATGGTCGTCGACCAGCAGCACCTGCGATGGCTCGGTCGCAAGCAGCCCCTTCGTCACTCCGATCCTCCCCGGGAGGGGTTCGGGCCCGCCCAGTTGACCGTGACGCGCCAACCGTCCTCCAGAGGCCCGGCCTCCCAGCTCGCCTGGATCAGCTCCGTGCGGTGACGCATGATGCGCAGACCGATCCCCGCGCCCGCTCTGTTCCGGCCATCGACGCCTCGCGCGACGATCGTGTTGTGCACGGAAAGACGCAGGCCGCCCCTGTCCGGGTGCAGTCCGATCGTGATCGGCGCTCCGGGGGCGTGCTTCACAGCGTTGTTCACCGCCTCCTGCGCGATGCGGTAGAGGTGTACCGACGTGTCGTGGTCGCCCACCTCCACCGGCTCCGGACAGATCAGCACGCAGTTGCGGCGTAGCTGACAGCGCGTGGTCTCGGCGAGCAGGTCCAGCGCCGCACGCAGCCCGCCCTCGCCGAGTTCAACCGGGAACAGCCCGCGGGCCAGCAGGCGGGTCTGCGCGACTGCATCGCTGACCATCGCCTCGATGTGCTCGGCGCTGCGTTGTGCAGCGGTGGCGCCGGCCGCCTCCAGGTCGCGCGCTAGCAGCTCGGCCTTCACGGCGGCCGCGGTTAGGTGCTGGCCGAGTCCATCGTGCAGCTCGCGGCCGAAGCGTTGCTGCTCGCGCTCGCTCACGCGGATCAGCTCGCCCTCCAGGCGCTGGCGCTCGGCCATCTCCTCCTGCAGGGCGAGGTTGGCGTCGGCCAGGTCTCGCGTGCGCTCGCGCACGCGCGCCTCAAGCTGGCGGCGCGCATGGCGCAGCGCCTCCGCGGCCTCGACCCTGGCGCTGATGTCGACGCCCGAGACGATCGAGTGGGTCATCCGGCCGTCGGCGCCACGCAGCGCCGTCGCCGTCCACGACACGGTGATCGGCGGCCCGCCGCGGCGGCGTAGCGCGCTGTCATGGCTGGCGCTGTCGCTGAGATTCAGCCGAAGCAGTTCGGCATGCCCGCGCACCTTTGCGTGTTGGTCCTCGGGTATCAGCGCCTCCTCGAACGGGCGCCCCATCAACTCGGCCGAGCTGAAGCCGGTGCACTTCTCGAAACTGCGGTTGACGCGCTGGATGCGGCCCGCGGCGTCGAGCACGACGACCAGCGCGCCCTCGGCGTCGAGGATCGCAGTCGAGAAGTCGCGGTCGCGGATCGCCTGCGCGCGCGCGCGGTCGCGCTCGCTCTGAGACGCCGCGAGCAGCAGCCCTGTGACCGTGATGACGTTCGCGAACACCCACCAGCGCAGCAGGCTGCCGGTCTGGGCGCCGTCGGCGAAGGGGCCGATGCCGCGCACCGTGCCCCAGATCGCCGCTGCAGTGATCAGCAGCGTCACCAGCGTTGCGCCGCGCAGGCCGAACCGCAGCGCGGCCCAGACCGCGAGCGGGAAGAGCGCCATCGCGGCCGGGTAGTACCCGGGGCCGCCCGGCTTCAGCGCGAGCGCGTCGGAGAACACCAGCACCGACAGCAGCCCAAGCATCGCGAGCAGCCCCAGCGCCTCGAGGCGCCGAGACGTGGGCAGGCGGCGCGCCTGACCCCACCAGGCGAGCAGCAGCGGGGCGAGCACGACGACGCCGGTCGCGTCACCCATCCACCACTGCAGCCAAACCGCCGGGTAGTGCGCGTCGGCGATCGCGCCGTCGAGCCACAGCGTCGCCGGCCCGATGCAGGCGCTGACCGCCGCGCCCGCCGTTCCGAGCGCGAGCAGCGCGACGGCGTCGCGTACGCGCTCGAGCCTCGGGTCGAAGCCGACCTGCCGCATCGCGACGAGGCACAGCAGCGTCTGTGCGATGTTGCCCGCCGAGATACCGAGCATCGCCGCAAGCGATGCGCCGGTCCCCGCGTTCGCGATCAGGTCACCGAGCACGATGCCGGGCCACAGTCGTGGCCCCCAGCGCAGCAGCACGAACAGGCTGATGCCGGTCGGCGCCCAGATCAGCGTGACGTTCGGCGCGATGCTCGAATAGGCCAGCCCAAGACGCGCTGCGGCGCCGTACACCGCGCCGAACAGCAGGCACTGCAGCAACCAGGCCCGCCACCCCTGGCCCGGCTGACCTGCCGGCACCGGAAAGGCGATGCGCAAGGCCGGCGGCACAATCCACATGGTAGGGTGATCAGCTTGCGGGTGCGATGGCGCGCAGCATAGCAGGCGGCCAGAAGCCGGCCTCAGCCCTCGACGAGGAAGATGGCGTCGACCTCCACGGCGGCACGCCGCGGCAGGCTCGCCACGCCGACGGCCGTTCGGGCATGTCGCCCCGCATCGCCGAGCAGCGCGACGATCAGGTCCGACGCTCCGTTGACCACCGCCGGCGCGAACTCGAAGTCGGGCTCGCAGTTGACGAAGCCGCCGAGCCGCAGGCATTGGCGGACGCGGCCCAGATCGCCTTCGCAGGCGAGCTTCAGGCAGGCCAGCAGGTTCAGCGCGCAGAGGCGTGCGGCCTGCCTGCCGGCGTCGATGTCGAACTCGCGCCCGAGCTTGCCGACGAAGGGCACGGTGCCGTTCCACTCGTTCACCTGGCCGGCCAGGTAGACGGTCTGACCGGCCCGCTGCCAGGGCACGAAGTTGGCGATCGGCGTCGGCGGCTTCGGTAGCTCCAGACCCAGCTCAGCGAGCCGTTCCTCGATCCGGCTCATGCCTGCAGCCCCTTGATCAGCGCGGCCGAGTCGGTCATGAAGCCGTAGAGCAGCTTCACGTTGTACTCGGTCGCCTGCATGCAGTAGTCGGGCGAGGTGGTGCCGACGCAGTCACGCAGCATCAGCACGTCGTAGCCGAGGAAGCTCGCGTCCTCGAGCGTCGTCATCACGCACTGGTCGGCGTTGACGCCGGCGAAGAACAGCGTGCACAGGCCCATGTTGCGCAGGATGCTGTCGAGCTCGGTGTCCCAGAAGCCGCTGAAGCGGTGCTTGGTGACGTGGATGTCCCGCTCGCCCGGGTTCAGCTCGTCGACGATCTGCGCGCCCCAGGAGCCTTTGCGCAGGATCTCCGCGCCGCCGGGGATCCGCTCGCCGAGGCCGGCGCCCTCGCCATCCTGCGTGTGCGCATGCAACAGCGAGGGGTGGATGTTCAGCAGGTCGGGGCGCACGCCCCAGTTCAGCCAGACGACCGGCACGTCCTGCGCGCGCAGCACCGGCACCAGGCGCTGCAGCGGTGCGATCGGCGCCCGGTCTGGCGTGATGTCGATGCCGCGGTAATCGAGGTAGCCGCCCTTCGCGCAGAAGTCGTTCTGCATGTCGACGACGATGAGCGCGCTGCGGTTCGCGTCGACCATGACCGACTGAGGCTGAGCGTCGAGCGCAACCGCGCGCACCGGCCGCCGCTCGGCCCGCGACAGGTCGGCACGCGTGCTGTCGACCCGCCAACGATTGGCGGGGTGCGAGCCCATCGGCTTCATGGAGCTCTCGCCCATCACTTGACCGTCCCGATCACGCCCTTGACGAAGAACTGCATGCTCTCCAGTTGCTCCATCGGCATCGGCGCGCCGGCGGCGAGCAGAGGCTTGCCGTCCTGCGTAGTCAGCGGTCCGGCCCAGACCTTGAACTTGTTGGCGAGGATCTCCTCCTTCTTGGCGAGGATGGTCTTGCGTGCCGCCTCGGGTACCGCCGGGCCGAACTTGTCGAGCACCACGGTGCCGTCCTTCATGTCTCCGCGTACGTGGCTGGGCTTCCAGGTGCCGGCCTCGATCTCCTTGACGAGTTTCAGCATCATCGGGCCCCAGTTCCACGAGGCGCCGGTCAGAACAGCCTTCGGCGCGAGGTGCGACACGTCGACGTCCTTGCCGACGACATGCACGCCGCGCTTCTCGGCCGTCTGCGCATAGGTCATCGGGCTGTCGACTTGGCCGCCGATCACGTCGATGCCGGCGTCGATCAGCGAGTTGGCGGCCTCGGCCTCCTTCGGCGGCAGCAGCCAGCCGCCGGTCCACACGACGGTGGTCGTAACCTGTGGATTCACCGACTGCGCGCCAAGCGTGAACGCGTTGATCGAGCGCACCACCTGCGGGATCGGGAAGGCGCCGATGAAGCCGAGCTTGCCGCTCTTGCTGACCGCGCCGGCGGCCATGCCGGCGAGGTACATCGCGTCGTCGGAGTTGGCCCAGTAGGTGCCGACGTTGGCGCCGGTCTTCAGCCCGCCGGCATGCAGGAACGCAACCTTCGGGTACTTCTTGCCAAGGCTGATCGCGTAGTCGAGGTAGCCGTAGCTGGTGGCGAAGATGATGCGCGCGCCCGAGCGGATCATGCGCTCCATCACCTTCTCGACCTCGGCGGTCTCGGGAATGTTTTCGACGTGCAGCGTCTTCGTGCCGGGAAGGTTCTTCTGGACGAACTGCCGGCCGACATCCATCGAAGTGTTGTAGCCGAAGTCTTTCTCGGGGCCGACGTAGATGTAGCCGATTGTCGGCGGCGCGGCCTGCGCAGCGAATGCGGGCAGCGTGAGCGCGGCGGCGATCGCGGCGAGTCCGAGGCGGCGGTTCGTGATCATCGGAGATCCTTTCGTGGGGGTGGGTGGGGGGGAACGGGGACTCAGCGTTCGAACACCGCGCGCAGGCCGGCCGGCGCGCCACCGCTGCGCGGGTCGCGGCGCAGGCTCGCGCAGGTGAGGGTGAAGACGAGCAGGCTCACCGCGTAGGGCAGCATGTGCAGCAGATGGGCGGCGACGGCGCTGTCGGCGGCTTGCAGCCGAAGCGCCAGCGCCTCGCCGAGGCCGAAGAGCAGCGCCGCCGGCAGGCACAGCCAGGGGTTCCAGCGCGCGACGATGACCAAGCCCACCGCCACCAGCCCGCGCCCGGCGGTCATGCCCTCGGCCCAGGTCCGGGTGATGTCGATCGATAGCGCCGCGCCGCCCAGCCCCGAGAACAGGCCGCCTACGACGATGCCGCTCAGGGCCACCCGCCACGGCACGATACCGAGCGCGCGCGCCGAGTGCTCCGATTCGCCGACCGCGCGCCAGCGCAGACCGCTGCGCGTGCGGAACAGCCACAGCGCCGTGAGCGGCACGAGCACGAGCGCCAAGGCGACCGTCGGCGTAAGGCCGCCGATCCACAGCGGGAAGCCCTCGATGCGCACGCCGACGAAGGCGGTGCCGAGGTAGGCGCTGAGGCCGAGGCCGAGCATCCACACCGCCAGGCCGCTGGCGAAGGCGTTCGCGCCGGCCGCTACCGTCAGCCAGCCGAAGACAGTCGACAGCAGCGCGCCGGCGACAGCGCCGCCGGCGAGCCCGAGCCATGGGCTGCCGGTGGCCGCGACCGTTGCGTAGCCGGCGACCGCGCCGACCAGCATCTGGCCTTCGAGGCCGAGGTTGATGCGTCCCACACGCTGCGTCAGGCATTCGCCGAGCAGCGCAAGCAGCAGCGGCGCTGCACTGCGCAGCGCCGAGACGAGCAGGCCGGCGAGCACGATGTCGACGCTAGACATGGCGCGTCCCCCGATCCCGATGCGCCGCCGCGCCGAGCGCTGCGACGAACAGCAGCCCCTGCACGACGAGCGTGACCGACGACGGCACGCGTTCGCTCATCTGCAGGCCGTCGCCCGACGCGAGCAGCGCGCCAACCCCGAGCGCGATCCACACCGTGCGGCCGACGCGGTTGCCCGCCAGCCATGCAACGAGGAAGCCGCTGAGGCCGGCGCCCTGGGCGAGGTCCGACTGCAGGCGCCCCTGCACCACCGAGGCCTCAGCGATGCCGGCCAGCCCGGCGAGCGTGCCGCCGACGGCCATCGTCAGCAGCACCTGGCGCGCGAGGCTCAGGCTGGTGACGGAGTCGAGCCGCGGGTTGCTGCACAGCACATCGAGGCCGAGCCCCCAGCGCGTCCGTCCGAGCAGCCAGGCAAGCAGTACCGCCGCGGCCAGCGCGATCAAGAGTCCGGCATGAACGCGGCTGTCGCCGAGCGTCGGCAGGCGGGCAATGTCCGGGAACTCGACCGTCGCTGGCCAGCCCTGGCTTTGCGGGTTCTTCCAGGCGCCGTAGACCAGCCAGGTGACGGCAAGAGCCGCGACGAAGTTGAGCATCAGCGTCGAGATCGTCTCGTTGACGCCGGCTGCGTTGCGCAGCAGCGCCGGTAGCAGCGCCCAGAGCGCGCCCCCGGCCATGCCGCCCAGCACCACGGCCGGCAGCAGCAACGGCGGCGGCCCGGCCCAGGCGATCATCACGCCGGTGCCGGCGATCGCGCCAGCGTAGAGCTGCCCTTCAGCGCCGACCGAGATCAGCCCGAGCCGCGCCGGCACCAGCGTGGCCAGCGCGCACAGCAGGATTGGCGTCGCTCGTACCAGCGATTCGCCAACCGCGTAGCCGCTGCCGGCCGCCGCTGTGAGGATCGCGCCGAACATCGAGACCGGATCGCGGCCAATCAGCAGGAAGAAGGTGCTGGCCAGCACAAGGAACAGCAGCAGGCCGCGCAGCGCGTCGCGGACGGCCGACCGGCTCAAGCGAACACCTCGTCGGACGATCCAGCCGCCGCGCGCCCGACGGGCCCCGCCAGGCCGGTCATCCACGCGCCGAGCTCGAAGGCGGTGGTCTGTGCGGCGTCGAGGACGCGCACGACGCGGCCCTCGAACATTACCGCGATGCGGTGTGCATAATGCAGCAGGTCGTCCAGATCCTCCGAGATCCATAGCACCGCAGTGCCGTCGCCTGCGAGGCCGAACAGGGTTTCGTAAACCTGCGCCGTCGCGGTCACGTCCAGCCCCATCGTCGGGTAGCAAGCGACCACCGCCGCCGGGCGCTGCGATAGCTCGCGCGCGGCGACCAGCTTCTGCAGGTTGCCGCCCGACAGGCTGCCGGCCGGTGCCGCCGGGTCAGCGGGCCGCACGGCAAAGCGCTCGAGCAGCTGGGCCGCCTGGCGCTCGAGCGCGGCCCGGTCGACCCGGAACGGCAGCTCGCCGAAGCGCCGCAGCGCCAGATTCACGCCTAGCGAGAGGGCCGGCGCGACCGCGTTGCGCAGCGGCTCGGCCGGGATCACGCCGAGGCGCGACGACGGCGACGGCGCGCGGCGTGGCGCGCGCAGCAGCTCGCCGTCGAGGATGACCTCGCCGGCGTCGATCGGGCGGGCGCCGGCGATCGCCTCGGCGAGCTCGGCCTGCCCGCCGCCGGAAATGCCTGCGAGGCCGAGGATCTCGCCAGCGCGCACCTGCAGGTCGATGCCGCGCGCGACGCCAACGCTGACGTCCTTGATCCACAGCCGCGGCGGCCGCGAGGCCGGCGACCCGGACGGTGCGCGCACCGCAGGCGGCGCCTCGCCGACCATCCAGCCGACGATGCGGTCGTCATCCGCGTCGGCGGCGCCGACCTGGGCGACGACCCGGCCCGCGCGCATCACCGCGACACGGTCGGCGCAGGCCCGCACGTCGGCCAGCTTGTGGGTGATCAACACAACGGCGACGCCGTCGGCGGCGAGCGCGCGGATCAGCGACCACAGGCGCTGCGCCTCCGCGGGCGCCAGGGCCGCGCTGGGCTCGTCAAGGACGACGCAGCGCGCCGCGCGCAGCCGCAGCTTGACGAGCTCGACCAACTGCAGCTGGCTCAGGCTCAACTCCGCCACCGCCGCCTCGGGGTCGACGCCCGGCGCGAGGGCTTGCAGCCGCTCGTCGAGCGCGCGCAGCGCCTGCCCCCGCCGACCGATCCACCAGCGGCCCTCGCCGAGGGCGAGCACGAGGTTTTCGCGCACGCTCAATGCCGGGATCAGGGTCGACTGCTGGAACACCATGCCGATGCCCAGAGCCACCGCGGTCCGCGGGGAGTCGATCGACATCGGCCGGCCGTCGATCGTGATGCTGCCAGCGTCAGGGCGGTGGACGCCGTACAGCAGCTTCATCAGCGTGCTCTTGCCAGCCCCGTTCTCGCCCAGAAGGGACAGCACCTCGCCGGGGCGGATCTCCAGGTCCGCATCAACCACGGCCTGCACGGCGCCGAAGCGCTTGCCGATACCGGACAGGAGCAGATGCATGGGCAGGACATGTGGAGGCGGCGGATCTGTGCACTCTAGGAGCAGCGCCGTCCGGGAGCGATCGGGCGGCCCGTGGTTCGCGGCGCTGGGAACCATGGTTCGCAGATCGTGGATTCCGTGAGACGTTGCGGACCGGTCGCACGACCGCCTGCCCATTGGAGGAGGTCGGCTCGCGCGCGGATCAGGTCGGTGACCAGCCCGAGCAGGCGAGATGTTTCCGCGCTATGGCCGGCGCATAGGAATTTCAAACGCTCCCGCAAGGCCCGACGACCGGGCCGCGACCCGGCAGGACGGGACATCTGCGGCAGCAAGATCGTGGCAGAGGTGCCCATTCGGAGCGCCACGCCGCTCCCCCGGCGCTGCTCTGGCCTCGATTTGCTGCCTCGATCCCAGGGTTGAACCTCATTCGGCAACGCCGCGCCCACTCGGCGCGCAGCTTCGACCGGCAGCACTTCGGCGCTGCAGTCTGCTAACCTGTGCCCTGCGCCGCTAAAAAGCGTAATTCCGGGGTGTTGCCTCCGTCCATTCCGCGAAGAGTCAAACCCCGCCTACACGCTCGACTTATCCCGCCTCCGTCCGCACTCTCCCGCGCCGTGAAACAGACCATCGTCACCTTGGATCTGGAAGGCGTGCTGGTGCCCGAGATTTGGATCGCCGTCGCCGAGAAGACCGGCATTCCCTCCCTGCGCCGCACCACGCGCGATGAGCCTGATTACGATAAGCTCATGCGCTACCGCATCGGTATCCTCGACCAGCACGGCATCAAGCTCTCGGACATCCAGGCGGTCATCGGCACGCTCGCCCCCCTGCCGGGGGGCAAGGAGTTCCTTGACGAGCTGCGCGCGCTCACCCAGGTCATCATCCTGAGCGACACCTTCGAGCAGTTCGCCCAGCCGCTCATGCGCCAGCTCGGCTGGCCGACGCTGTTCTGCCACCGGCTGCGGGTGGAGAATGACCGCATCACCGGCTACCAGCTCCGCATGGCCGACCAGAAACGCCAGTCCGTCCATGCGTTGCAACTGCTGAATTACCGCGTCCTTTCCGCCGGCGACTCCTACAACGACACCTCAATGCTGCTCCAGGCGGACAAGGGTTTCCTGCTGCACGCGCCCGAGAATGTGAAGCGCGAGTTCCCGCAGTTCCCGGCGCTGGAGCGGCACGCGGATCTGATGGCGCGGCTGAAGGCGGAGCTGTGACCCTGACCCGAAAAACCTGACCACTCAAAAGTAGAGAATCCGGCATGACTTTTCATCTGATGAAAATGAGCACATGTTGTGAAGAAGAGCAGGTTTACCGAGGAGCAGACCGCATTTGCGCTCAAGCAGGCGGAGTTGGGCACGAAGCCGCACCGCGGACAAAAAGTCAGGAGGTTCTTAGACGAAACGGGGTTTGAGACGGATTTCGGGGGTGGGTTGCCATCGGGTCAGTCAGGAGCCCACAGCAAAAAGCCCCGCGTGGTGCGGGGCCGCCCTTGCGGCTAACCTTGACAAGCGCAAGGCGCGCCTTAGCCGCCAGAGGCCGGATCGAGTGCCAGCAGCATGCCGCGAAAGATCTGCGCCGCGGCGGAGAGCCGCCCGCGCGTGCGGTGCACCACGTACCACTGGCGCACGATCGGGAAGCCCTCGATTGGCAGCGCGACCAGGCATCGCGCTGCAAGCTCGAGTTCAATGGTCTGCAGCGAGACCATACCCAGGCCAAGGCCTGCGCGTACCGCTTGCTTTAGCGCCTCGTTGGTTCCGAGTTCGCAACCCGGCCTCACCTCCAGGCCATGGGCTGCGAAGTGACGCTCCATCGCGGCGCGCGTGCCCGAGCCGGGTTCGCGCACTACCAGGGTTTCGCGCGCCAGCCGCGCCAGCGGCACTGTCCCGCAGCCCACGAGGGGGTGTTCTGGCGGTGCGATGACGACCAGCGGGTTATCCATGAAGTGTTGTGCGACGATGTCCGGGCTGTCCGGCGGCCGGCCCGTGATCGCGAGGTCGGTCGTGTTGGCGGCCAGCGAGGCGAGTACGACCTCGCGGTTAGCCACCTGCAGGCTGACCCGCACGCCCGGGTGGCGGCGGCTGAAGTCGGCAATGATGCTGGGCAGGAAGTAGTTCGCGGTCGATACCACCGCCAGGCGAAGCAGTCCGCGCTCAAGGCCGCGAAGCTGGTCCATCGCTGCGCCGAGGTCGCCGACGCGCATCGAAATATCACGTGCGTGCTCGCGCAGTTCCGTGCCGGCCTGGGTGAGAAACAGCCGTTTGCCGATCTGCTCGACCAGGCTCAGCCCGACCAGCGACTCAAGTTGCTTCACCTGCATTGACACCGCCGGCTGCGTCAGGTGCAGTTCAGCGGCCGCGCGCGAGATCGAGCCGTGCCTTGCCACTGCGTCGAAGATGCGCAGCTGGCGCAACGTCACGTGCATCGCCGAACCCGGCAAGCTCTTGGCGGACGGCGGTGGCGCGGCCATGGGCGTTGTCAGCCTAGCGTTGCCTGGGCTGACAGCGCCAGCGCACCGTCTGGCCCGTGCGCGGCAAGGCTCAGGCGGTCGCCGTCTGGGCTGGCGGCCAGCCGCACCGGCCCGCAGTCGAACAGCGGCGCCTGGCCGCGGAAGCTGAAGCCGGCGATCGGCCGTGTCGTGGTCTGGCGCGCGAGTTGCAGGAGCAGCACGGCCGTCAGCGGCCCGTGCACAACCAGGCCTGGGTAGCCCTCGACGCCGGTCGCGTAGTCGCGGTCGTAGTGAATGCGGTGTGCGTTAAAGGTCAGCGCGGAGAAGCGGAAAAGCAGGCGCGAGTCCGGCAGCACGGTGCGCACGGTGCTGCCCGCAGGCAGCGCCGGCTGCGGGCCCGGCACCGGCGCCGACACCGGCGCACCAGGTTCGCGGTAGACGATGTCCTGCTCCTCCTCCAGGCACAGAGCTCCGCGCTGTTCGAAACGGTACGACACGGTAACGAAGGCGAGCGCGCCGCTCTTGCCGGCCTTATGCGCTACATCCCGCAGGGTGCCAAGGCGCACCGCGGGCACGCCCACCACCAGCGGCCGGTGCACCTGAAGCCGCGCGCCGGCGAACATGCGCCGCGGCAGCGGAATCGGGGGCAGGAAGCCGCCGCGTTTAGGGTGACCATCGTCGTCGAGCTCGGCCTGCGGTGCCCGTGGCAAGAAGTGAAACCAGTGCCACGGCAGCGGCAAAGGCATGCCGTCGATGATCGGCTGCGAGGTGTCGCCGAGTGCCGCCTGGGCTGCCTGTGCCTGCGTGAATGGCAGCGGGTCATGAACCTCCTCGGTCCGTCCGATCCATTCACGGAAATCTTGATCCATCAGCGTTTCCTATGGTTGGTTCAGTAATTCTTAGCGATTCTTGGGGATTACACCCGTCTCAGACCCGCCGACGCAAGCCTAACCTCCGTTGTAGTTTTGTGACACTCGACGTGAGTACCTCCACTGACCCCCACACAGTTGCTGCGCCTATGCCGCTAGCCGGCGTGCGCGTGGTCGACGTCGGCAACTTCCTGGCTGGCCCATTCGCTGCGACCTTGCTGGCCGAATTCGGTGCCGAGGTGATCAAGGTCGAACACCCGATCGGCGGCGACCCGATGCGCCGGTTCGGTACGGCTACCGAACGCCCTGATGCCACGCTCGCTTGGCTGAGCGAGAGCCGCAACAAGCGCTCAGTGACGATTGACCTGCTGCAGCCCGAGGGCGCGGAACTCTTCATGCGCCTGCTCGAGAAAAGCGACGTGCTGGTCGAGAACTTCCGCCCGGGCACCTTCGAAAGCTGGGGGCTAACCTGGGATGCGATCCGTGCGCGCAACCCGAAGCTCGTGATGCTGCGTGTCACCGGCTACGGCCAGACTGGCCCGTACCGCCGTCGCAGCGGCTTCGCGCACATCGCGCAGGCCTTCGGTGGGCTCAATTACCTGGCCGGCTTCCCGGGCGAGACTCCTGTATTGCCCGGCACGGTACCGCTTGGCGACTACATTGCCAGCCTATTCGGCTCGATCGGCGTGATGGTTGCGCTGCGCCATGCCGAACGCACCGGTCGCGGCCAGGTCATCGACGTGGGCATCTACGAGACAGTGTTTCGCGTGCTCGAGGAGATCGCCGCAGCCTACGGCCTACACGGCACAGTACGTGAGCGCGAGGGCTCGGGCAGCTTTGTAGCCTGCCCGCATGGCCACTTCAAGACCGCCAACGACAAGTGGATCGCGATCGCCTGCACCACCGACAAGATGTTCGAGCGACTGGCGCAGGCAATGGGCGAGCCTGAGCTCGCCTCGGCATCGAAGTGGGGCGACCAGCGTAAGCGGCTCGCCGCGCGCGACGAGGTTAACCGTACCGTTACCGCCTGGGTGGGTTCGATGGAACGTAACGAGGTGTTGCAGAAGTGCCTCGACGCCGAGGTCCCGGTGGGCAAAGTCAACTCAATCGCTGACATCTTCGCCGACGAGCACTTCGCCGCTCGCGACGACCTCGCGCGCATGCCCGCCTACGGGCTGGGCGAGGTGGTGGTGCCCAACGTAATCCCCAAGCTGTCGGCTACGCCCGGACGCATCACCAACCTGGGCCCTACGCTGGGCAACGCCACCGCCGAAGTGCTGCAAGACTTGCTCGGAATGCAGGCGGAAGATCTCCAGCGGCTGCGCCAGCAGCGCATCGTGTGAACGCGAGGAGCCTCTCATGAGCCCGGCCCCCGTCTCCCTGCCATCGACGCCTCTTCCCCTGGCCGGCCTGCGTGTGATCGATATGGCCACCGTCATTGCCGCGCCTTTCTGTGCAACGCTGCTCGGCGAGTTCGGTGCCGATGTGATCAAGCTTGAGCATCCGGATGGCGGTGACGCCCTGCGCCGCTTCGGCACGCCGTCGGTGCGCGGCGACACGCTCACCTGGCTGAGCGAGGGCCGCAACAAGCGCTCGATCACGCTGGAACTGCGCACGCCCGAGGGCGCCGAGGTTTTCAAGAAGCTCGTCGCCGAGGCCGACGTGGTGTGCGAGAACTTTCGCACCGGCACCCTCGAGAAGTGGGGTCTGGGCTGGGAGGTGTTGCGGCAGATCAACCCCCGGCTGGTGATGCTGCGCGTCACTGGTTACGGCCAGACGGGTCCCTACGCCGACCGGCCGGGGTTTGCGCGCGTGGCGCACGCGGTGGGCGGTATCGCCTACCTGGCCGGCATGCCCAAGGGGACGCCGGTGACGCCGGGCTCGACGACGCTTGGCGACTACATGACCGGGCTGTTCGGCTGCCTGGGTGTACTGATGGCGCTGAAGCACCGTGATGCCACTGGCGAGGGCCAGTATGTCGACGCTGCGCTGTACGAGTCGGTGTTCCGTTGCACCGAGGAACTGGCGCCTGCCTTCGCGATGTACGGCCTGGTACGTGAACGCGCCGGCTCGTCGCACAACGACTTTGCCGTGCCGCACGGTCATTTCGCGACCAAGGACAGCAAGTGGGTCGCGCTGTCGTGTGCCACCGACATGCTTTTCGGGAGGCTGTGCCAGGCCATGGGGCGTCCCGAACTGGCTCACACGAGCACCTATGGCGAACAGCGGACGCGCTTGGAGCACCGCCACGAGGTTAATGAAATCGTGCGCGACTGGTGCCTCAGCCTGAACCGCGAGGAACTGCTAGCCCGCTGTTATGCCACCGACACGCCGGCCGGCCCGCTGAACAACATCGCGGACATCTTCGGCGACCGCCAGTTCCATGCTCGACGCAACCTGCTGGTATTCGACGCACCGGATAGCGGAGAGCAGGTCGTTGTGCCCGCCCCGGTTCCCAGGCTTTCGGAGACGCCGGGCAGCATCCGTTCGCTGGGCCCGAAGCTCGGCGAACACACCGACGAGATCCTGCGCGAAATCATCGGCCTGGACGATGATGCGATTGCGAACCTTCGCGCGAAGAAGGCCATCGCATGAACACCCCCCGCTGCGCTCAGCTGCGCTTTCAGGTGCGCCCCGGGCAAAGGGGCCCCCAATGAGCGACGGTATCCTACGTGGCCTGCGCGTCGTCGAGGGCTCGGCCTTCGTCGCTGCGCCGCTTGGCGGCATGACGCTCGCGCAGCTTGGTGCCGACGTGATCCGCTTCGACCCGATCGGTGGCGGGCTTGACCATGCCCGCTGGCCGGTCACCGAGGACGGCGTGTCGCTGTTCTGGGCCGGGCTGAACAAGGGGAAGCGCTCAATTGCGGTCGACATACGCCAGGAACGCGGGCAGGAGTTGCTCACCGCGCTGATCACCGCGCCGGGTAAGGACGCAGGCCTCTTCAGCACCAACTTCCCAGCTCGCGGCTGGCTCGCCTACGACCGGCTCGCGGCCAAGCGTGCCGACGTGATCATGATCAACCTGACCGGCCGACGCGACGGTGGTTCGGAGGTCGATTACACCGTCAACCCGCAGATCGGCTTTCCCGTGCTGACTGGCCCAGACAATTGTGACGAGCCGACCAACCACGTCTTCCCCGCTTGGGATGCAATCGCGGGTCACCAGATTGTGATTGCGCTGCTGGCTGCGCTGCGCCATCGCGACCGCTGCGGCGAGGGCCAACTCGTGCATCTGGCGCTGAAGGACGTGGGCCTTGCGATGCTCGGCCACCTGGGCATGATCGCGGAGGCACAGGTCAACGGATTTGAGCGGCCGCGCTGCGGCAATCACCTGTACGGCGCCTTCGGCTGCGACTTCGAGACCAAAGACGGTCGCCGCGCGATGGTCGTCGGGCTGACCGACATGCAGTGGAGCACGCTGGTCAAGGCCACTGGCAGCGCCGAGGCGGTGGCTGCGATTGCAGCGCGAACTGGGCTCGATTTTGCGCAAGAAGGGCATCGTTTCTTCGCGCGCGACGCACTCGCTGAGGCGTTGGCGCCCTGGTTCGCCGAACGCACGCTCGCTGAAGTGCGCGCGGCCTTGGACGCCCATCGCGTCACCTGGGGCCCGTACCGCAGCGTGGTGCAGGCACTCGCCGAGGACGCCGACCTATCGACCGACAATCCGCTGTTCACGGCGCTCGACCAGCCGGGCGTCGGCGCTCACCTGGCGCCGACGGTGCCGATAGGCTTCGGCCGAGGCGGTCGGCTGCCGGCGCAGCGGGCGCCGAGGCTCGGCGAGCACACCGATGAGATTCTGCTCGAGCTGCTCAGGCTGCCGTCGCACGAGGTCGGCGCGCTGCATGACGCCGGCGTGGTCGCCGGCCCGCACGATTGATTCCCCACCTTGCCAACCCGCTCCATGAAGCTTCCGAATCATTTCTACAAGCCGCTGGCCATCGGCGCACCGGCTCCCTTTCGCGAACTGCCGGTGCGCCCCGAGCGCGTGGTGCACTTCTTCCCGCCGCACATCGATAAGATCCGCGCGCGCATGCCCGACACGGCACAACAGGTCGATGTGCTGTGCGGCAACCTTGAGGACGCGATCCCCGTGGACGCAAAGCAGGCGGCGCGGCGGGGCTTCATCGAAGGAGTACGCGCTGGCGGCCTGGGCGATGTGGCGCTCTGGGTGCGCGTGAATTGCCTGAACAGCCCGTGGATCCTGGACGACCTTTCAGAGATTGTCGCCGGCTGCGGCGACCGCCTCGACGCGGTGATGATCCCCAAGGTCGAGGGGCCCTGGGACATCCACTTTGTCGACCAGTACCTCGCCCAACTCGAGGCGCGTAACGGCATCAAGAAGCCGATCCTGATCCACGCGCTGCTCGAGACTGCTGAAGGGGTGAAGAACGTCGAGCAGATCGCCACTGCGAGCCCGCGCATGCATGGCTTCAGCCTCGGCCCGGCGGACCTGGCCGCCTCGCGCGGCATGAAGACCACGCGCGTCGGCGGCGGCCACCCCTTCTACGGGGTCCTGGCCGACCCGGTGGAAGGCGAGCCGGCGCGCGCTTTCGCCCAGCAGGACCTGTGGCACTACACACTTGCGAAGATGGTCGATGCCTGCGCCGCCAGCGGATTGCGCGCCTTCTATGGCCCCTTCGGTGACCTGAAGGACGAAGCCGGCTGCGAGGCACAGTTCCGCAACGCCTTCATCATGGGGTGCACCGGCGCCTGGTCGCTGGCGCCGAACCAGATCGCCATCGCTAAGCGCGTGTTCAGCCCTGATGTGAAGGAGGTACTGTTCGCCCGGCGCATCCTCGACGCGATGCCCGACGGCACGGGCGTTGCAATGATTGACGGCAAGATGCAGGACGACGCCACCTGGAAACAGGCAAAGGTAATCGTCGACCTCGCGAAGCTGGTGGCCAAGAAAGACCCGGCGCTGGCTGCGGCGTACGGCCTGTAGAGGCGGCGTGCATGACGACGAAAACCCGCCCTGGCAACTTCTTCGAGGACTTCCGCACTGGTCAGACGCTGGTGCACGCGCCTCCGCGCACGATCACTGAGGGCGACGTCGCGGTCTACACCGCCCTGTTCGGACCGCGCTTTGCGATCCACTCGTCCGACCCCTTTGCGCAGTCTCTTGGCCTTCCACGCGCGCCGGTGGATTCGATGCTTGCCTTCCACATGGTGTTCGGTCGCACCGTGGCCGACGTTTCGCTGAACGCGATCGCCAACCTCGGCTACGCCGGCGGTCGCTTCGGCGTCCCAGTGTTCCCGGGCGACACGATCACCGCCGACTCGAAGGTGATCGGCCTGAAGCCTAACAAGGACGGCAAAACGGGCGTCGTCTATGTGAATTCGACTGGGCTGAACCAGCGCGGCGAGACGGTACTCGACTACTGCCGCTGGGTGATGGTGCGAAAGCGCGACGTCAACGCGCCCAACCCCGAGACTGTGGTGCCCGAGCTTCCGACATCGGTGCCGGTGGCTGAAATGCTCTGTCCGTTGACGCTCACCCGCGACCGCTACCAAGCCACGCGCGCCGGCAGCGAGTTCCTGTGGGATGACTATGCCGTTGGCGAGCGCATCGACCATGTCGACGGGATGACGATCGAGGACGCCGAGCACATGCTTGCGACCCGCCTGTACCAAAACACTGCCAAGGTCCACTTCAACCAGCATGTTGAGCGCGAGGGCCGTTTCGGCAAGCGCATCGTCTACGGCGGGCATGTGATTAGCCTGGCACGGGCGCTGTCCTTCAACGGCCTCGCAAATGCGCTGCTCGTCGCTGCGATCCACGGGGGCCGGCACACTGCGCCTTGCTTCGGCGGTGACACCGTCTACGCTTGGAGCGAGGTGCTTGCGAAGGACCCGCTGCCCGGCCGCGGCGACATCGGGGCCCTGCGGCTGCGCACCGTGGCGACCAAGGATCGAGCCTGCGCCGACTTCCCGGGCCACGACGCATCGGCGCCGGCCGACCCGGCCGTCGTGCTCGATCTCGACTACTCCGTGCTAATGCCGCGCCGTATCTGAGAGGGGCCTCCCGATGTCTGACTCGACAATGTTGCCTGCCATGCCCGTGCCCGTTGCACAGGTAAACCCAGTGCGCGACCGCGCCGAATGGCTACGCCAGCGTGCCGCCGCCCTGCGCGACCCTGGCGCCTTCCACGGTGCGATCGCCAAGCGGCAGATCCACTGGTACGTGCCGGCCGAGGAGGCCTGGCTGGCCTGGGATGATGCGGCCGGCCGCTGGACCGGATGGAATGCACGCAGTGCGGCGCCGGTCGAGTCGGCACGCGGTGAGTCCTTCGAACCCTGGCAGCGCGCCTTCGACGGCGACGATGCTCCCCACTGGCGCTGGTTCAGCGGCGGCCGCACGAACGCGTGCTTCAACGAGGTCGACCGCCACGTGCTCGCCGGCTTCGGCAACGAAATTGCGTTCTTCTTCGAGGGCGATCGGTGGGACATGTCGCAGGACGGCGGTCGCGGCGCGCCGGTGGACGCCCACCCGATCTCTCGCAAGACGCTGTTGCTCGAATCGGTGAAATGCGCCCTGGCGCTGAAGGCCATGGGCCTGTCCGCGGGCGACCGTATCGCGTTGAACTTGCCGAATATCCCGGCACAGCTTTATTGGACCGAGGGTGCGAAGCGCATTGGTGTGGTCTACACACCGGTGTTCGGCGGCTTCTCGGATAAGACGCTGTCTGACCGCATCCACGACGCCGGAGCGCGCATCGTCGTCACCGCCGACGGTGGTTTTCGCAACGCGCAGATCGTCCCCTTCAAGACCACCTACACCGATCCGGCACTCGACGACTACGTGCCGGTCGGCACGATCCGCGCGACGATCGAGAAGCGACTGGCGACCCTCGGCCTGGCGAAGGCCGATTCAACACAGGTGCTGGCCACTGTGGACGAGACCCTGGCCGGCGAGGTTACGGTGCAGCGCAGCGATGCCATGCGCGGTGTGGGCCGCGCGCTGCGCGAACTCGGCCGAGGCGGGCGGCTCAACGCTGCAGAGGCCGCTCGCGTGCGCACGGAGGTCGCCGAGGCTCTGGTGAAGACGCCGCCGCGCGTCGAGGCGGTGGTCGTCGTGCGCCACACGGCGCAGGCCGATCTGGTTTGGCGCGCCGAGCGTGACCGATGGAGCCACGAACTGACAGACGCCGCCGCGGCGGTGCTGCTAGACGCTGCGCGCCGTGCTGGCTTTGCCGTGGCAGATGAGGCGGCTTTGCTGGCCTTGCCGGACGCCGACTTCGTGCGCGCGGTGTGGGCCGCCTGCCCGCCGCTCGCGGTCGACGCAGAGTTTCCGCTGTTCTTCATCTACACCTCAGGTTCGACCGGTAAGCCCAAGGGCGTTGTTCATGTCCACGGCGGCTACACGGCGGGCGTCGCACACACGATGAAGATTGCCTTCGACGCGCGGCCCGGCGATGTGGTCTATGTCGTCGCTGACCCGGGCTGGATCACTGGCCAGAGCTACATGCTCAGCGCGACGATGACCACACGCTGCACCGGCATCCTCGGAGAGGGCGCACCGACTTTCCCGCATGCGGGGCGCTATGCGTCGATGATCGAGCGTTACCGGGTACGCATCTTCAAAGCGGGTGTCACGTTCTTGAAGACGATCATGGCCGATCCGCAAAATGCACGCGACGTACAGCAGTACGACCTGAGCACGTTGCGCGTGGCCACCTTCTGCGCTGAGCCCACCAGCCCAGCGGTGCAGCAGTTCGGCATGGAGCTGATGACACCGCAGTACATCAACAGCTACTGGGCCACCGAGCACGGCGGCATGGTCTGGACGCATTTCTACGGCAATGCCGACTTCCCGCTGCGTGCCGACGCCCACACCTACCCGCTGCCGTGGATTGATGGTGACGTGTGGATCGAGGACGCGTCGGCTGAAGGTGTCGCAGCAACAGCATGCCCGCGCGACCCCACCCGAGGCGGCGTGAGCTGGCGCAAGGCAGAGACGGAGGAGAAGGGTGAGATCGTCATCGCCGCACCCTACCCCTATCTTGCTCGCACCGTCTGGGGCGACCCGGACAAGTTCCGCGTCCAGGCGAATGTCGACGGCCCGCGCATCGCGCCCGACTGGCGCGGCGATGCACAACGTTGGGTCTCGACCTATTGGGCTCGCTGGCGGGGCACCTGGGCCTACACGCAGGGCGACTTTGCCGTGCGCTATGCCGATGGCAGCTTCAGCCTGCACGGCCGCAGCGACGACGTGATTAACGTCAGCGGCCACCGTATGGGCACCGAGGAGATTGAGGGTGCGATCCTGCGCCACAAGAGCCTAGACCCGGACAGCCCGGTCGGCAACGTCATCGTCGTCGGTGCGCCGCACCGCGAGAAGGGTCTGACGCCGCTCGCCTTTGTGAAGCCCGCAGCCGGCCGCCGGCTGACGCAAGATGATAAGCGCCGCCTTACAGACCTGGTGCGCTCGGAAAAGGGGGCCGTCGCGGTGCCGAGCGACTTTATCGAGGTAACCCAGTTTCCCGAGACGCGCAGTGGCAAGTACATGCGCCGAATGGTGCGTGCTCTCGTCGAGGACCAGGACGTCGGCGATGCGTCGACGCTAAAGAATCCGGAATCGATCACTGAGCTGCGGCGCGTGATCGAGGATTGGAAGCGCCGCCAGCAGCTCGCCGACGAGCAGCAGATGTTCGAGCGCTACCGCTACTTCACGGTGCAGTACAACGGGGTGGAAGATCGGCGCGTCGCCACCGTGACGGTGACCAACCCGCCAGTAAACGCGCTGAATGAGCGCGCACTCGACGAGCTGACGGTCGTGGTCGAGCATCTCGCGCGGCGCGACGACGTCGCGGCGGTCGTGTTCACCGGCCAGGGCACAGCCAGCTTCGTCGCTGGCGCCGACATCCGCCAGATGCTGGAGGACATTCACAGCGTCGAGGAGGCGCGCGCGCTGCCAAACAACGCACATCTGGCGTTTCGCAAGATCGAACGCATGAACAAACCGTGCATCGCTGCGATACAAGGCGTAGCTCTGGGTGGTGGCATGGAGTTCGCTCTAGCCTGCCACTGGCGGGTGGCCGAGCCTGGCGCGCGCTTCGGCCAACCTGAGATCCGGCTGCGCTTGCTGCCCGGCTACGGCGGAACCCAGCGGCTGCCGCGTCTGCTGGCTGGCCGGCGCGGTGCCGACGGTCTGCGCGATGCGCTCGAGTTGATCCTTGGCGGGCGCAGCGCCTCGGGACGCGAGGCGCTGGCGCTCGGCGTGGTTGACGAGCTCGCCAGCCCGGCCGACGACGCGCTTTCGGCGGCACACGCCCGCGTGAGGGAGTTCCTGTCCGGGGGTAAGGATAGCCCGCTTGGTCGCGCGCTACACGAGCGTCACGCCAGCCTCGCGACGTGGAACCAACCGTCGACGCTGTCGCTCGATGCCGCACTTGCTGACCCGCATCTGCAGCGCATCCACGCACAACTCCAGTGGGCCGGCCGCGCCGGCGCACGGGACCGCGCGCTGCAGGCAATTCGCACCGGCTGGACGCAGGGGCTGGAGGCTGGGCTCACGACCGAAGCCGAGCTATTCGCCCAGGCAATCGTCGACCCTGAGGGAGGAAAGACGGGGATCGCGCAGTTCATGGACAAGAAAAGTCCGGCGCTGCCGATCAGGCGTGACGGTGTGCGCATCGCCGCCGAACTCGGCGACTGGGCCGACGCACAGCTCGCCAAGGGCGCTCTGCTGCCACGCGGCGCGCCGTTCTACCCCGGCGTGACGCCGCTGCCGCAGTGGCAGTTCGCGTTCGGTGTGCCGCGCGACCCGGCCACCGGCGAGCCGCGTTTCGGCGCGCCAGCGCGAAGCGAGGTCGAGTTGATCGTGCCGGTCGAGGCGCCGGAGCCAAGCGAGGCTCTGGTCTACGTGCTCGCCTCTGAGGTGAACTTCAACGACCTTTGGGCGCTCACCGGTATTCCGGTGTCGCCCTTCGACAACCATGAAGAGGACGTACAGGTGACCGGCTCGGGCGGCGTGGCGCTTGTCGCCGCACTCGGAAGCGAGGCGCGCCGCGAGGGCCGGCTCAAAGTGGGCGACCTGGTCGCCGTGTACTCTGGCCAGTCCGAGCTGCTGAGCCCGCTGGCCGCCCGCGACCCGATGTACGCCGGATTCTCGATCCAGGGCTACGAGACACGCACTGGCAGCCACGCGCAATTCCTGATCACGCAGTCGCCGCAGCTTCACCCGCTGCCACAGGACCTGACACTGGAGCAGGCGGGCTCGTATATCCTCAACCTCGGCACCATTGCGCGCGCACTGTTCACGACGCTTAAAATCGCGCCTGGACGCGCGATGTTCGTTGAGGGCGCCGCCACCGGTACTGGCCTCGAAGCTCTGAAGGCAGCGACGAAGAGTGGCTGCGCGGTTACCGGCGGCGTCTCCAGTGCTGCGCGGGCAGCCTTTGTGCTGACTCAGGGTGCGGTTGGCGCACTTGATCGCAGCGAGTCGCGCTTCGGCGGTCTGTACATACCAGTGCCCGAGCACGACCCGGCAGGCTGGGCTGCCGCCGGCGAGCCTTTGCTGGATGAGTTCCGCCGCCAGAACGGCGGTCGGCTGGCCGATTACGTTGTGTCGCACGCTGGCGAAACCGCGTTCCCGCGCTCCTTCCAACTGCTTGCCGAAGGCGGAGCGCTCGCATTTTACGGCGCGTCATCGGGCTACCACCTGACCTTCGTCGGCAAGCCGGGCGCAGCGTCGCCAGAGGCGATGCTGCAGCGCGCCGGCGCGCGGCCGGGCGAGGCGGTGCTGCTGTACTACGGCGTGGCCAGCGACGCGTTGATGGACGCCGCGGGCCTGGAGATGATCGAGGCCGTACGCGCGGTCGGTGCCCGCACCGTGGTAGCCACGTGCACCGATGCCCAGCGCGAGTTCGTGCAGTCGCTCGGCTTCGAGGACGCAGTGGCCGGCGTGGTGTCGATCGAGGACCTGCGGCGCCGCTATGGTCAGCAGTTCGACTGGCCGGCGACGATGCCGCGCCTTGCCGACGCCAAGCGTGATATCGAGACCTTCCGTGCTGGCGTACGCGACTTCCAGGACCGCACGCTTAAGCCCTTCGGTAATGCTGTCGGCGCGCTGCTGCGCAGCCCCGACAATCCGCGCGGCGCTCCGGATCTCATCCTAGAGCGCGCCGGACACGATGCACTGGGTGTCAGCACCTCGCTGGTCAAGCCCTTCACTGGCCGCGTCGCCTACTGCGAGGACATGGCTGGGCGGCGTTATGCCTTCTACGCGCCGCAGGTGTGGACGCGGCAGCGCCGGATCCTGATGCCCAGCGCATCAATCCTCGGCACACATCTTTGTAACGCCTATGAGGTGACACGGATGAACGATATGGTTTCGGCGGGACTGCTGGAGGTAACCGAGCCGACCGTAGTGCCCTGGCGCGAGCTGCCCTCTGCCCACCAGGCCATGTGGGACAACCGCCATCAGGGCGCGAACTACGTCGTGAACCACGCATTGCCGGCCTCCGGGCTGCGCAGCCGCGATGCGCTGTTTGAGGCCTGGGCTGCCGGCGCGCGGGCCTGAACGCTACGCCATCACACTGCAACGGGAGAATTCAATGGGCAATACCGTCGCACCGCAAGGACGCCTCGCTGGCAAGGTGGCGCTGGTCACTGGCGCTGCCGGCAACTTGGGCAGCGAAATCGTCCGCCATTTCCTGCGGCAGGGGGCAACCGTTGTGTTGTCGGGCCGCACGGCCCAGCGCCTGAAGGAGGCACGCGACGCCGCGCTGAAGGACACTGCCGCCGCGCCGGCGCAGGCCGACACGGTGGTGATGGACGGAGCCGACGCCGACAGTATCCGTGCAGGCGTGGCCGCCGTCATCGACAAGCATGGCCGTATCGACATCCTGGTCAACAACGCCGGTTCAGCCGGACCACGGCAGCCGATCGAGAAGGTGCCGCTGACCCCCGAGGAACTGGACGCGCAGCGTGCCGAAGGCAGCCTCGACACCGAGACGCTGGCACAGGCTACGCGCAACATCCTTGGAGTGTCTTGGAACCTGCTGCGCGCCGCCGCCCAACACTTACAGCCCGGAGCGAGTGTCATCAATGTGTCGACGATCTTCAGCCGTACCCACTACTATGGACGCACCGCCTATGTCGTGCCCAAGGCGGCGCTGAACGCGCTGTCGAGAAAGGTTGCCGAAGAACTCGGCGAGCGTGGCATACGCGTGAACATGATCTTGCCGGGGCCGATCCGCAGCGAACGCATCCGCAGCGTATTTGCAACGATGGACAAGCTCAAGGGCGCAGACCCCGGCGCTACTGCTAACGAGTTCTTTGGGCTGATGACACTGGCCCGGCCCTTCGACGGCCTGCCGCAGCGTGACTTCCCGGCGCCGGAGGACATAGCTTCCACCTGCGTATTCCTAGGCAGTGACGAGTCGGCAGCCTTCAGCGCGCACGAGTTCGAGGTCACCCACGGCATGAAGGTGCCGGCCGAGAGCCGCAGCACCTGGATGAACCGGCCAACGCTGCGTACCGTGGACGCAAACGGCCAGACCGTGCTGATCGCTGCCGGCGAGCAGGTCGACGATGCGTTGGGTATCGCCAAGCTTCAGCTAGACGTGGGTGCGCACGTGATCCTCGGCTTGGCGCGCGAGACCGATTGCACCGAGGCACGGGAGCGCTTGGCCGGACTGCCGCTTGCCGAGCGTATCGATGTGCGCCTGTTCGATCGTACCGAGCCGGCGACGATGGATGCCGCCCTGGCCAGCGATCTGCACGGGCCGATCACTGGGGCTATCGTGCTGCCAGCCTACGCGGCGGACCGCTTCCAGGGTCCGCTGGCCGCAGCCAGCGATGAGGATATGGAAGCCTTCGTTGACGAGGAACTGGGCGGCGCGATCTCGGTGGCACGCAAGCTCAGCCGCTACTGGCGCGGCCGCGACGACCTGATCGGTGAGCCGCGCTTCGTGTTCGTCACCAACGGCAGCGACGGCGGCGCGAACAGCTGGGCCAACCTGCTGCGCGCTGCGGTCGAAGAACTGATCCGCGTCTGGCGCGACGAGAGCGAGGTCGACGTCAGGCTCGGCCGTCGTCGTTTCCACGAATGGGGTAACCAACTCGTCCGCTATGAGAACGCGGAAACTGAAAATCTGCCCTTCTCTGCCGGCCACATCGCGCGGCTGCTCTTCAAGGAGCAGCGCATTCGGCAGATCAATCTGTACCTGCCGACAAGCATTGCCGAAGCGAGCGGGGCCAAGCGTGCGACGGTGGGCTTCACAGAGAACCTAGCCGGTCTGCACATCGGCAAGGTCGCGTTGATCACCGGTGGCTCGGCCGGCATCGGCGGCGGCGTCGCACGGCTGCTTGCGCTGGGCGGAGCGAGGGTGATGATCACCGCCCGGCGGCGCAGCGAGCTCGAGACCATGCGCAGGCGCATCGTCTCCGAGCTGGAGGACATCGGCTACTCCGGCGCCGAGCGGCGCGTGCAGATTCTTCCTGACACCGACGTTGGCGAACTGGCCACGCTGCGCCCGGCGGTTCATGCGACGTTGGCCGCCTTCGGCCGCATCGACTACCTGATCAACAATGCCGGTATGTCGGGCGCCGAGCAGATGGCTGTCGATATGCCAGTAGCTGCCTGGACCCGTACGCTTGATGCCAACCTGGTGTCAAACTACCTGCTGATGCACGAGGTGCTGCCACTGATGAAGAAGCAGGGTAGCGGCTATGTCCTCAACGTATCGAGCTATTTCGGTGGCGAGAAGTACCTCGCGGTGGCCTACCCGAACCGCAGCGACTACGCGGTGAGTAAGTCCGGCCAGCGCGCGATCGTTGAAACGATGGCGCGCTTTCTCGGCCCGAAGGTGCAGATCAATGCCATCGCGCCCGGCCCGGTGGAAGGCGAACGCCTAAAGGGTACCGGTTCGCGGCCGGGCCTATTCGAGCGGCGGGGCCGCCTGATCCTCGAGAACAAGAGGCTCAATGCGGTACATGCAGCTGTGATCAAAGGTTTGCGGCGCGGGCTGCGGGTCGAGATGCTGCTCGAGCGGCTCGCCAGTAACGATGTGCCTGCGCTGGCGATGGACAGCGATGCGCCCAGCGAGTTACGCAAGCTGGCGATCGCCTGCCATGCCGAGCGCGCCGACGACTGCGCCTGGGGCGCGTTCCTTCTTAGCGAGACCATCGCTGCGCAGCTCGTCGCACGCCTGCGCCTCGGCGGCGTATTCCTGGACAGCCCCGATTGGGGTGCCCGGCAGGATGGCGGCTGGCTGAAGCGTGAGCCACCAGACGACTTACCCTTCGTGCCGCCGGCCGCAGTCCGTGAAGAGGCAAAGAAGGTCCGCAACGGCGTGCTGTCGCTGCTGCACCTTGGAAAGATGCCCACTGAGACCGAGGTCGCCCTTGCAACCGTTTACTTCCTGGCCGACCGCGCAGTCAGCGGCGAGACCTTCATGCCTTCCGGTGGCCTGAGCCTGGAGCGCTCGATTACTGAGCGCGAGCTCTTCGGCAGCGCGAAGCGCGAGCGGCTGGACATGATGCGCGGCCGTACTGTGTGGCTCGTCGGAGAGTACCTAGTCGAGTACCTCGCGGAGGCTGCGCGCCAACTTGTGACCGAGTGTCAAGTCGGCCGGGTCGTGCTGATCTCGCGCACCGCAGCCGGCGCTGATGCGATCTGTTCGGCGCTGCGCGGCGTTCCGGCGGAGCTGCTGCACACGGTGATCACCGGAGACGACCTGGAGACCGGTTTCGATCAGGCGCTGGCGCGGCACGGCTATCCGGCGACGATCGTCAACACGCCATTCGTGCCGTTGCCGGACAAGCTGTTCCCGCCGGCGGGCGCGCCGGATGCGCCGACGCTGACGCCTGAGGAGTTCCGCCAGATGGTGCAGGACAACCTCACGCACCACTTCCGCGTCGCGCGTAAGGCCAGCCTGATCGACGGCACGCAGCTGGTGCTCGTATCTCCCGACGTGCCGGTGGGTAGCGACAGCAGTGGCGCTGGCTTCGCACTTGCGAACTTCGTGAAGACCACGCTGCACGCCTTCACTGCGACGCTGGCCGTCGAAAACGAGCGGCTGGTGCACGACGTACCGGTGAACCAGATCAACCTAACCCGTCGCGCGCGCAGCGAGGAGCCCAGGAATCAGGCCGAGCATCTGGAGGAGGTCAAACGCTTCGGCCGCGCCGTGCTGCTGGCAGGTGCGCCGCTGCCCGACGCCGAGGACTCACGCTACCGAGCACGTATCTATCGCGGTATGGCCATCACCGTCTAATGCGCCACGAGCGGTGACGATCGGACCGGAGTAGCCGTTTGGGGCAGCGGCTGCCAGTCTGATATCCCGCTTGCATGGCCGCCCGCAGCTGCTGGACGCCTTGCTGCTGGCTGTGGCCTTGCTCGGCACGCCAGCGGTGTCTGGCTGATCGGCCGCGTGGTAGATTCAGTACGCATTGCGCCTGCACGTTGTGCCCCCCGAGTGTCGTGCGGCCTGTGCTGGTGTCCGCGAGGCAACCTGCACCCGCCGGTATGGAAACAAGGAGAGACGTTGAGCAGTATCACCAAGCAAGTTGCGCAACAGTTGAACCGTTGGTTCGCGGCCCTGAAGAGTTGCAATCCCACTCGCGTGACGGACCTGTACGCGGACGACGCGATCTTGCTGTCGACCCTTAAGGGCGATGTTAAGAAGGGGCACCGGAAGATTCACACGTATTTTGAGAGCGCGTTCCTGCCAAAGCACCCTATCGGTAAAGTGGTGGAGGGGCACACGCGGGTCATCGGCGGCACCGCGGTGAACTCCGGTCTCTATAGCTTCAAGATTGACGGCAAGGACGGCAAGCGAGCCACCGTGCAGGCTCGTTACACCTTCGTCTATCAGTGGACGGGAGATGACTGGAAGATCGTGGAGCACCACTCCTCGCTGAATCCGGAAAGCTGAGCCTGTGGTAGTCGTCTCCGGGCGATACGCGTGGTTTGCCCGGGTTAGCGTTGGGCACTAGGTTTGATCAGGGGGCTGCTCTTGAGACGTCGCGACTGGCCTAGGCGTCTCTTATTGGAATGCTGGTTCTGCGTGTCGTACGTGTGGGCTTGGCCTTGCGTAATCAATGGTGGATACGTCACAATGCGGATATGTCCCCAATCCTCTACGCGGTTCCAGTTTTCCTGTTGTTGATCGCAATCGAGTGCGCTTATGCCTGGAAACTGCGCGGTAACCAAACCCCACAGGCCGGCGGCGGCGTGCGACGCCTCTACGATTTTGCTGACACCGTCGGCAGTATCCAGATTGGAGTACTCAGCCGCGTTGCAGTGGCTTTTCCGCGCCTGCTTACCGTCGGCCTCTTTTTCTTGGTCCACGAACAGTTCGCGGTGGCCGAGTGGGACCTACAGAATCCGCTGCACTGGTTAGCGGCGTTGGTGCTCTACGACTTCTTTTACTACTGGAAGCATCGAGCCAACCACGAAGTACGCATCATGTGGGCTGGGCACATCACTCATCACAGCAGTGAATACTTCAACCTTTCAACCGCACTGCGCCAGTCCTCAACCACATTCGTTTTTGATTGGATGTTTTACCTACCAATGGCGGTGATGGGTGTTCCGGTTCAGATGTTCGTAGTTGTGGCGCTGATCGATCTTCTCTATCAGTTTTGGGTGCACACCGAACTGATCCCTAAGATGGGGTGGTTCGACCGTATTTTTGTTAGCCCGAGTAACCACCGAGTTCACCATGGCCAGGATACATACTGCGTGGACAAGAACTACGGCGGCATCTTGATCGTGTGGGACAGGATATTTGGTACTTTTGAAGAAGAGCGTGACCAACCCATTGCCTACGGTGTGCGTATGCCACTGCAGAGCTTCAATCCACTTTGGGGAAATTTTCACTACTACGCTGCAATCTGGCAGGACTTTCGCGTGGCGCCGGGCTGGGCCGCAAAGCTTGAAGCGCTCTTTGCACCACCGTCGGGCTGGCAGGGTGAAAAGCTAGGGTCCTTTGATGCAGCTGCCTTCAAGCGGTATGAGGTGGATGTAAGCCCTGGTATTCAACGCTATGTGCTAGCCCAACACGTTCTAAATGTGGCGGCGATGTGTGTGTTTCTCTTCTTCTTCAAACAATGGGCGGCCTGGCAAGGTGGCCTTGCGGCCGCCTGGATAGTGTGTGCCCTTGTAGCCACTACCGCCCTGATGGAGGCGCGTCGCTGGGGCTGGTGGTTGGAGGCGGTGCGTTGGCTTGCACTGCCGTTCATAGCAGTAGCCCTGTGGAGCCTTGGTACGGCTTAGTCCTGAAAATGACGGCGGACGCATTTTCAGATCTGGGACTATTTGCGGTGTGCGCTGGATTAGCGTGGCATTGCCTGTCGGCTGAGCGCGGCCGTGCCGGCATCGGCGTGGCGTGTGTGTTGATCGGCGCGGCCGCCTTCCTCGGCGTATTTCGATTTTCCTCTTGGCCTGGCGCGAGTGAAGCGGTGCGAGGTGCCCATCAATTCATGGCCTTGGTCGCCGCAGTCGGCGCGTTCCCGATCTTGGCTATGAGCTTGGCTGAGCCAAGCAGCGCCGTGGCGTGTCGCTTAGGGGGCGCGTGGTGGGTCACATTTGTGCTGGCCGGCTTGGGTGTAGCGCTGGTGATGATGGGTGTGAAGTTGTGGCAACAAGCGGTACCGTTGCTGTGTGGATTGTGGATTGTCTTCAGCATGGCGACGCGGCGTAGCGGCTGGGCACGCTGGCGTGGCTTGGCTGGCGCGCTATGCCTGCTTGCCACCTTCGCTGTAGCCCTTTTGGTTCGGGAACCCGATATGCTTGTTCTAGGCCTGCTGCCCAAGACTCAGATGCTGCACTACCTGCTAGCTGCCGCACTACTGGGTACCTGCTGGCCAACGCAAACGCCTGCTTCAGCCTGAAGCTGCTGGGTTGAGAACTTGTCGCTCCGGCGCTTGTGCGACACCGGCTCGGACGCCAGCCCCACTAGCTCAAATGCTGCCTGAGGGAACCCACAGTTTGTGACCGAGTCATTGAACGCCCCTAGCCGCGGCGCCAGACGCGACGCAGCCACAAGAAAAGCCGATACGCAAATTCCAGTACAGCCAAGCGCAGACCAGAGCCAAACGCCACGCCGAGCCAGCGCCACCGCGGCAGTTGCTTCCAAAGGGCGGTGAAGGCCGCCGCGCCGCTGACCAACTGCCCGTCACGGCTGCGCAGGTGTAGCCGCGCCAGCGCCGCCTCGCGGTTCAAACCCGGGCCGAACTCGCAAGGCTCGCAGCGGGCTGCATCAACCCAACGGATGTCTTGGCCTCCCAGCGCCTGCTGGTAAACCGCAATTTCGCGCGAGCACACCGGGCAAGCGCCATCAAAGTACACCGTGGGCGCTGCGGCGGCTAAGTTGGAGGATTGAGTGGGACTAGGCTTCATTAAGTAATCCTATGACGCGTCCTTCGACCCTGATGGAGTGGGGTCAATAGCGGCAGTTCACAATGCGTGCAGGAGACCTGAATGAACGACGACCCCCGCTGCTGCGGAAGCGGCACCTGCATCATTGACTTACAGGGTCGCTGCTGGTGCGGCCAGCAATGGGATGGTCAAAAGATGGTGGCTCCCAAGCCCACCCCAGCGCCGAGCGCTGCACCGCAGACAACGCCTGCCAAACCGGCTTCTGAGCATGACAAGCCTTAGGCCTTGATACTGGCTCATGATTTGAGCCTCTTGGCCTTTACGCTGGGCACATACGTTTGGAGAATGCCCATGAGGAAACTGCAATTGCTGTATGCCGATCCCGACCGCATGGTCGTGCACGCCTGTTTAGCCTGCCTAGCCTTCTTGCCGATGCTGTTGGCTTACTGATGCACTCTTAGGCGCAACCCTGGTGGCTATTTGTACCCGCGAGTGAGCCCGTGTCCGCAGTGCAGTCCCGTGATTAAAGTCAACGGCGCAACTCGGGCCAGTGCGTACCGCCGATCGCGTGGGTGCAACGTTGCAGGCTACACCGGTGGCGCCCATCAACATCATCAGCACGGATTGGGTGCTCAGTGATGCCTGCAGCCCGCCGCGCAAAACCGCGACAGCCGCGGTGCGGTGGGGGTGCCTCGCGCGTCAGCGCTTACGCTTGAAGGCTGGCGCGCCAGTTCGCAGGCCCTGGTTCTCGATGTGGCGGAAGGTGATACGCCCCTTGGTGAGGTCGTAGGGGGACATTTCCAAAGTCACCTTGTCCCCCGGCAGGATGCGAATGCTGTGTTTGCGCATCTTGCCGCCGGTGTAGGCGATCACCTGATGGGCATTTTCCAGGGTGACACGAAAGCGCGAGTCGGGCAGCATTTCATCGACAACGCCGCGCATCTCAATCAGTTCTTCTTTGGCCATAAGGGTTCTCCCCCCGCTCGTTCTTGTGTGGTCGCGCGGGCAGCGGTTGCCACTGGGGCGGCCGCCCGACAGAAACACTCAAGAGCCATCAGCGGGGTGTTGCTGGAGCTAGCCGCGCAAAGAGGGCCGAGGGCTGGCAGGCGGGGCTGCAGGGCAGTCCTGGATCAGGGCTTGCGCGAATGTAATCCTGCAGTTTAACACCCACACCATTTGGGGGACACTGCCTTCATGTCCAGCCTGCGCGTACCCGAATCCTGGAGCGTGCGCCACAGCGATGCCTGTGTGGCCGTGCTCACCATCCCGGGCGCTGTCGGCGCAACCCGCGCCTTTGATGTGGATGTGCAGCTGCTCGCGCGGCTGCCCCACCCGCTACGCCAGGCCGAAATGGGGCTGAGCCTGGAAGTGGATGGGTCGCGGCAGTGGAGTCGCACCATCCTGGGCAGCACACCTGGCGAAACAGAGAGCCTGGAGTACCACTGCCGCCTGGTGGTGGAGCCGGGGCGTGATGTACGCTTGCGCGCGCGTGCTCAACTCCAGCAGGGGGCTCTGGTAGCCTTGAGCCTGTCGGCAGTGGAAGCGATGGAGGTTTGAGCAGTAGTCTCGGCGCATGCCTTCAGCCTCGACTGGGGCCCTCAGCACTCCACCACATTGACCGCCAAGCCGCCGCGCGCGGTCTCCTTGTACTGTGTCTTCATATCGGCGCCGGTTTCGCGCATGGTGCGGATCACTTTGTCCAGGCTCACCTTGTGGGTGCCGTCCCCGCGCAGCGCCATGCGAGCGGCGTTGATGGCCTTGACTGCAGCAATCGCATTGCGCTCGATGCAGGGAATTTGAACCAAGCCGCCCACCGGATCACAGGTCAAGCCCAGGTGGTGTTCCATTCCAATCTCGGCTGCGTTCTCTACTTGGGCGGGAGTGCCGCCCAGCACCTCGCACAGGGCACCGGCGGCCATGGAGCAGGCTACGCCCACCTCGCCCTGGCAGCCCACTTCGGCGCCACTGATGCTGGCGTTTTCCTTGTACAGGATGCCGATCGCGCCAGCGGCTAACAGAAAGTTGCGCCGCCCCTGCGCACTGGCGCCCGGCACGAAGCGGTCGTAGTAGTGCAGCACCGCCGGGATGATGCCGGCCGCTCCATTGGTGGGGGCGGTCACCACGCGGCCGCCGGCGGCGTTCTCTTCGTTGACGGCCAGAGCGAACAGGTTCACCCAGTCCATCACCAGCAAGGGGTCCTGCAGCGCCTGCGGCTGTTGGTTCACCAGGGCGCGGTGCCACGCGGCGGCGCGGCGTGCCACCTTGAAGCCGCCGGGCAGGATGCCCTCCGTTCGGCAGCCCCGCTCCACACAGTCGGCCATGGCATGCCAAATGCGGTCTAGGCCAGCGTCTACCGCTTGCGAGCTTTGCCAATGGCACTCGTTACGCCGCATCAGCTCGGAAATCGACAGGCCCTGTGCGGCCGTGATGTCCAAGAGGTCCTGCCCACTGTGAAAGGGGTGGGGCAGCACCGTGGTGTCCGGTGCCACGCGGGCGTGGCGGGTGCCGTCGGCCGCCAGATCTTCGCTGACCACAAAGCCACCACCCACTGAGTAGTAGCGCCGCGTACACAGCTCCTGCCCGTCCGCCGCCCAGGCTTTCAGGCTTATGCCGTTGGCATGAAAGGGCAGGGTAGTACGCCGGTTGAACACCAGGTCCTGCGCCTCCTCAAAGCCCCATTCATGGCTGATGGGGCCTTGCACGAAACGTAGCCGTGCCTGGCTGCGCACGGACTGCAGCAAGTCGGGTATGGCCCCCACATTCACCGTCTCGGGGTCATGGCCGGCCAGGCCCAGGATCACAGCCTTGTCGGAACCATGGCCCTTACCGGTGGCGCCCAAGGAGCCGAACAGCTCGCAGCGGACGCGTGCAGTGCGCGCCAGCACGCCGTCGGCGAGCAAGCGCTGCATGAATAGGCCGGCGGCCCGCATGGGCCCCACGGTGTGCGAACTGCTGGGGCCGATGCCGATCTTGAAGAGGTCGAAAACCGAGACCGCCATCAGCGGTGGCCCTCGGCGACCGGTGGTGCGAGCAGGTCAACGCCCATCTGCAGGAACAGATGGGGTAGGTCGATTAGCACCCAGTTCTCGGCCAGCAAGCCATCCTTCTGCCGCCACCAGTCCATTACCCGCATGGTGATGGGCCGGTCGGTGGCCGGTGTGCCCAGGTAGGGCCCGGCGTGTGTGGCCCGAACGCTGGGCCAGCCGGTAGACGCGGCGTAGTCGCCTTCGCCAAAACGCGCGCGGTGGTGGCCGCCCTTGCGGTCGGGGAAGGCCACGAGAAAGGGCCTCTGATGATGGCGTTGAAAGCCATCAATGCCGCGTGACGTACCGATGCCACAGGGGCCGTACCACATCATGTCGGGCTGCCAGTACTGCTCCATCCCCATGCTGTGCAGGTCTTTTTGGTTGTAGCGGCCCAGCCCGCCGATCATGGCTTCCACCAGGGGCAGGCAGGTCGAAGGCGCACGGCCGTCGGCAGCCTGTTTCAGGATGCCCGTTGCGTTCTGTGGCCCGGGCACCAAGAGTTCCAGGCCTGAGGACGGCGGCAACAGGTGCTGCCCGGCTTGGCGCGCCAGGTCGATCAGATCCAGCAGGATGCGCGCTTCCACGATGCGGCCGCCTTCGATCCGGTAGAACTCGCCAAAGCGCAGCCAGGCGGGCTCGCCCACGGGCGGGATACCCCACAGGGGCGCCAGGAACTTGCCCAGGTAGTGCCCGGTACAGGTGACCCAGGTGCCCGCCCCGCCATCGATGCGGCCATCCCAATGGCCTGCGAAGAAGACATCGGTGCGCCGCTCCACATCAGGCATGGCCACACGCAGGGGGTTGAGGAAGCCACCGAGCACCTGCTGCGCGCCAATGAGTTCATTGACCGGGTGCGACACCACCCATTGTGAGTCGGGGCTCAGCAGCCGTGCCGCCTCCTGAGCCGAGCTGGGCCCCAGCAGAGCGGGCAAGCCCAGCCAGGCGGTGTCTTTGGCGCTTTGCAGCGAGAGGGAGGTGGTACTCATACTTTATGCATTCGTATGCAATTAGGATTTGTGCAGGTCGCGAGAGAAAGTCTAGACAAGCAGACGCGGAACTGCAACCGCGACAAGCGACCCCGGTATAAACCATAAATCCAGCTCTGGTGGAGTGGCTTCTAAAATGCAAGCGTATGCAAATTTGATGAGGAAATCTGCTGTGATTCGTCATTTGAAAAAGGGTCCGGATGCTGCGACGCTGGCCGCGGCTGATGGCCAGGTTCGGGCCACCGTGGAGACCATCTTGGCCGATATCGAAAAGCGGGGCGACCAGGCCGTGCGCGACTACTCCAAGCGCTTTGACCAGTGGGACCCGGCCGACTTTCTGCTGTCGCAGGACGGCATCGCCAAGGCAATGGGCCGCCTGTCTGCGCGCGAGCTTGAAGACATCCGCTTTGCTCAGGCACAGATTCGGCGCTTTGCAGAAATTCAGCGCCAGAGCATGCAGGATGTGGAGGTGGAAACCCGCCCAGGCGTGGTGCTGGGGCACAAGCACATCCCCGTGAACAATGTGGGCTGCTACATCCCCGGCGGCAAGTACCCCCTAATTGCCTCGGCTCACATGAGCGTGCTCACCGCCAAGGTGGCCGGCGTTCCGCGCGTGATTGCCACGGCCCCGCCCTATCAGGGCCAACCGCACCCGGCCATCGTGGCGGCTATGCACATGGCCGGGGCTGACGAGATTCTGGTGCTGGGCGGCGTGCAGGCGGTCGCGGCCATGGCCATTGGAACGGGCTCCATCAAGCCGGTGGATATGCTGGTGGGCCCAGGTAACCAGTTTGTGGCCGAAGCCAAGCGGCAGTTGTATGGCCGAGTGGGCATTGACCTTTTTGCCGGCCCCACCGAAACCCTGGTGATTGCCGACGAGTCGGTCGATGGCGAGATGTGTGCGGTGGACCTGTTGGGTCAAGCAGAGCACGGGCCGACCTCCCCAGCGGTGTTGTTGACCAACAGCGAAAAGCTGGCGCGTGACACCTTGGCCGAAGTGCAGCGCCAGCTGGACATCCTGCCCACCGCCAACATCGCCCGCAAGGCGTGGAACGACCACGGCCAGGTGTTCGTGTGCGACACGATCGACGAGATGATTCAGGTGGCTGATGAACTGGCCTTTGAGCATGTGCAGGTGATGACAGCCGATCCTGACCTATTCCTGCGCCGTATGAGCAATTACGGCGCCCTATTCCTAGGTCCGCGCACAAACGTGAGCTTTGGCGACAAGGTGATCGGCACCAACCACACACTGCCCACCAACCGCAACGCGCGCTACACCGGCGGCCTGTGGGTGGGTAAGTTCCTCAAGACCTGCACCTACCAGCGCGTGCTCACCGATGAAGCCAGTGCCGAGATTGGGGCCTACTGCTCGCGCCTGTGTCACATGGAAAACTTCGCTGGCCATGGCGAACAGGCCAACCTGCGTGTGCGCCGCTATGGCCGGCGCGATGTCGCCTGGTACCAGCCGGTCTCTGCGGACTGAGTGGCATGCACAGCCTGCCCAGCTTTCGCCTGGATGGCCAGAGGGCACTGGTGGCCGGTGCGGGCCGCGGTATAGGGGCGGCCTGTGCGCAGGCGTTGGCGCTGGCTGGCGCTCAGGTGCTGGTGGTTGCACGCTCGGCTCACGAGGTCGCCGAGGTCGCTCAGGGCATTTGCAAACAGGGTGGTCAGGCCACCCCGCTGGTGCTGGATGTCACCGACAGCCAGGCTGTTTCCCAAGCGCTTCAGGCCGCTGGCCCCTTGGACATCTTGGTCAACAGCGCGGGTACCAACCGGCCGGCGCTGATCACCGAAACGGCCGATGCAGACCTGCAATCGGTGCTGGACCTCAATGTGAAGGCGGCTCTGTTCCTGGCCCGCGAGGCCGCGCGCAACATGATGACGCATGGCCGGGCTGGCTCCATCATCACCGTGTCCTCACAGATGGGTCATGTTGGTGGTCCCAAGCGAACGGTGTACTGCGCCAGCAAGCATGCCGTGGAAGGCATGACCAAGGCCCTGGCTTGGGAGCTGGGTGCGCACGGCATTCGGGTCAACACCTTGTGCCCCACCTTCATCCGCACACCCATGACCGAGCCCATGCTGAAGGAGCCCGGATTTGAGGACTTTGTACGCTCGCGCATTGCCTTGGGGCGCATCGGCACCGTGCGTGATGTCATGGGGGCGGTGGTGTTTCTGGCCTCAGAGGCCGCCGGGCTCGTCACCGGCAGTGCGCTGATGGTCGACGGGGGATGGACCGCCATCTGAGGCTGCATCGTGAAAAGCAACGTCACCTCCATCGATGTGGCCCGGCTGGCCAATGTCTCGCAGTCCGCGGTCAGCCGAACCTTCACGCCTGGCGCAAGCGTCTCAGAGGCCACGCGGGAGAAAGTAATGGAGGCCGCGCGCAAGCTGGGGTACCGGCCCAATGCCCATGCGCGCAGCCTCACCACCAAACGCAGCCGCATCATTGGCCTGGTGCTGTCCTATCTAAGTAACCTGTTCCACCCCGTGGCCCTGGAGCGATTGTCCAAGCGCCTGCAGGCCGATGGCTACCACGTGCTGCTGTTTCTGTCGGATAACCCCAACTCCGACGAGGTGGTCAACGAGATCCTTCAGTACCACGTAGACGGCATCATCTTGGCTGCCACCACCCTGTCTTCGTCCATTGCCCAACGTTGTGCCGACGCGGCGATTCCCGTGGTGCTCTTTAACCGCGTGATGGCCAAGGGCAGCGCCGGCGCGGTGAGCTCGGTGCGTTCAGACAACATTGCCGGTGGTCGAGCCGTGGCGCGCCATTTGGCCGACAGCGGCCACCAGCGCATCGCCTTCATCGCTGGAAACGAAGAGTCCTCTACCAATCTGGAGCGCGAGCGGGGGTTTCGGGAGGGGCTGGCCGACCGTGGCCTGCGCATCTGGGCACGTGCGGTGGGCAACTACGACCTGGAACAGGCTCGGCAGGCTGCGTTGGAGCTGTTCGCGGGCAAGGGCGAGCGTCCCGATGCAGTGTTCGTAGCCTCCGACCACATGGCATTCGCGGTGATGGACACGCTGCGCCACGAGTTAGGCCTTCGGGTGCCCGAAGACGTGTCGGTGGTGGGCTTTGACAACGTGCCGCAGGCCCAGTGGCCCAGCTACCGGCTGACCACCGTGGAGCAGCCCCTGGGGCCGATGATCGAAGCCACCGTAGACCTGCTGCAGCGCCACTTGCGCCGCGAGTCGCCTTCCGCCGGCCAGAACGTGACGGTGCCGGGGGACTTGATCATCCGCGAGTCGGTGCGCCGGGCACCCTCGGCCCAGACCGGGGAGCGGCGCCGCCGGGTGACGTCCTCGCGCGGAGCGTAGCTTCATCAGTTGCAGGAGACGGCATGAACGGCTTTGACACCGAGTTCCACGACCTCGACCACTACATCCGCGTGATCACCGATCGCATCTGGGAAGGCCGTCGCTTGGAAGACATACGCCGCTACTACGGCCAGGATTGCGCGGTGGAAACGCCGTCCTCGGTGAGCATCGGCATCGACCCCGTGATCGAGGGCACTCGCAAGACCCTGCTGGCCTTTCCTGACCGCCGGTTGCTGGCTGAAGATGTGATCATCTCGGGTGACGATGAGCAGGGCTACCTGTCTTCCCACCGCATCTTCAGCCCCATGACCCATGCGGGTCCGGGCGCCTTCGGGCCGGCCACCCACCGGCCTGTGCATGTCCGAACCGTGGCCGACTGCGTGTGCCTTAACAATCGCATCATCCACGAGTGGCTGGTACGCGACCAAGCCGCCATTGCGCGGGCCATTGGCCGCCACGAGCGCGATGTGGCGCAGGACTGGGTGGATGCGGCCGGTGGCTGGAACAAGCCCCCCATGCCGCCTGCCCCAGCGCCCTACCGATCCTATGTAGAGACCGCCGGAGCCGGTGCCGATGCGGCGCAGGCCTGGATGGAAGGCCTGCGCCGTCCCTCCTTCACCCAGGCCAGCGTGGCGCCCGACATCATCAGCGGCCTGCCCGGTGGCGAAGTGGCCGTGGGTGCAGCTGCGCGCGAGGTGTTCTGGCGTGGTCTGCTGCAGGCCCTGCCCGCGCCCGAGGTGGCGATTGAACACCTGGCGTCGGTGCCCCGCCCAGGGCGTGCCACGGCTGTGGCCATGCGCTGGCGCTACACGGCTTTGCACACAGGTGCCGGCCGCTATGGCGCGCCTACGGGACGGCCGGTGCAAATCCTGGGCATCACGCACCTGGAGATCGAATCGGGAGCCATCGCGCGCGAGTGGGTGCTGATCGATGAGGTGGCCAACTGGATGCAGCTGCTCACCCCCAGGACCGCATGACCACCCGCTTGATTCTGGTGCCTGGCACCTTGTGCGACCAGCGGCTGTTTGCGGCCTTGGCACGCCGCCTGCGCCCGGCGGTTTCGGTGCAGGTAGCCCGCTGGCGCGAACTTCTGCGCGCGCGTGAGCCGCAGTGGTGGCGCCAGGGCGAGCCTTTCAGCCTCCTGGGATTTTCCTTGGGTGGCATCTGGGCCTTGCAGCGCTTGCAGGCAGGCTTGGCCAGCCCCACACCCCCACCGGTGGAACGCCTGGCTCTGGTGGGCAGCAATGCCGATGGGGCGGGGCGGCAGCACTGGCGGCGGCTCCAGGAGCAGCAGCGGCTGCTGCAGCGAAGCGGCACGGCCGCGCTGGCCAAGGCCGCCAAGGGCCATTACTTTGCCGGGCGGCCCATGCGCTGGCAGGCCCGGCTGGTGCTGGATATGGCCCGGCGTACCCCGCCCACCACCGCACGCAAGCAGATGCGCTTGGCCGCGCAGCGTGGTGATGCCCTTCAGGCCCTGGCCGCCTTTCCGGGGCCGGTGGCGGTGTTGTCGGGTCTGGACGACCGGCTGTGCACTCCTGGGCAGCAGCAGCGCATGCAGGCCGCTCGGCGCGATGCGCTCGCACAGGCCTGGGAGCGTTGTGGTCACATGATTCCCCTGGAAGCACCAGGACGACTGGCGCTGGCCATTCAACGCTGGTTGGCGCAGACGCCAAGGCCCATACCCATCTCCACTGGAGAGTTGACGAGATGAAGACCGAGCAGCTCAACGAGCGCCACATTCCCTTTTCCAGCCTTCGCTACTCCACCGAAGCGTTCATCGACTACGCTATTCCCGAGTGCTCGCCCAAGTACAACTACGCCTTGGTGGGGCCTGGTGTGTCGCAGAACGCCAAGCAGCCAGTGAGCCTGCGCGAGCCCCACGGCTTTCAGGTGGGAGGCGTATCCATGCCGCACGGCCGCGTCAACCCGCCGCACCTGCATTTCAGCTGCGAAGTGTTCATCTGCGCGAAGGGGCAGTGGCGCATCCAGTGGGGCTTCAACCCACAGGCTCGCCATGTGGACATCGGCGAGCTCGACATCGTCTCCGTGCCCACCTGGATCTACCGCGGCTTTACGAATATCGGCGTAAACGACGGCTTCCTATTCACCGCCCTGGGCCGCGATCACACGGGCGGTATCCTGTGGGGCGCGGCCACCCTGCACGCTGCTCAAGCGCAGGGCGTGGTGCTAACCGACGGCTACCGCATCGTGGACACGCGCCGGGGTGATGCGCTGCATGCCGGGGAGCAGGTGCTGCAGCCAATGGAGGAAGCCGATATTTCCGCCTTACGCGACTGGACCGAGGCCGAGATGAGCCGAAGGCTGGTACGCGCGGCCGATCTCAAATTTGGGGTCCACAGCCTGATCGACGCGGTGCTCCCAGGCGGCGGTGCCCAACTCGCGCCTGTGGTTGGCCTGGGCATTTCTGAAGACCGCCACGCCGAGCCACCCGTGGCCAAGGCTCACGGCGTGAGCCTTGAGTGGCTACGCATTCCGCCGGGCTGTGGCGTGCTACGCCATCGCTTGCAGGACAAGCAGGTGATGACGGCGTACCGGGGAGCAGTGGAGCTGACGGTGCAAGCCGATGAGGGCAGTGTGGCGTACACCTTGCAAGGATCACCCGATGGCTGGGACAGTTTTGCCGTACCGGCCGATGTGTGGCGCAGCTTGCGAAACACTGGGCCGCAGGAGGCCTGGGTGCTGTTGATGACGGCGGGTGACCACCGAAAGCTTATTCACTGGGATGAACAGGTTTTGGCCGCCGCCCATGCCAGCGGCTGGGCCTATGATGCCGACGGATGCGTAGCCGAGCGCCGTTTTTTGGAGCGCGCTCAGCGCTGAGCATCCGATCAGAACCCTTGCCCCTTGGAGAGAAGACCATGAACCCCGCTGTCACCGCTGCCGAACACCACCCGCTGGACCTGCGCCTGGCGCAGCGCATGCGGGGCCAGCAACGCCTGCGCGGCATTTTCAATGGTCTGCCCAGTCCAGCCATCGTAGAGATGTGCGCCTATGCGGGCTTTGACCTGTTGATCATCGACAACGAGCATGGAAGTGCGGACCTGCTGATGACCGAGCACCAGCTGCGTGCAGCCCGCGCCAGCGGTATACCGGCTCTGGTGCGGTGCCTGGAGCACGACATCCCACGGGTGCTGGACATGGGGGCATCGGGCCTGCAGATTCCCATGGTGGCATCTGCGGAACATGCGCGCGATTTGGTTCAGCGGGTGCGCTATCCGCAGCCCGGCGGGGGCGGGGGGCGCCGGGGCAGCGCCTTCAGCACCCGTGCGGCGGGCTATGGTGCCTTTGGCGGGTCCGAGCATACCCGGCTGAGCAACGAGGCAATTGTGCTGGTGGCCATGGTGGAGAGCCCACAGGCCATCGAGCAAGCCGGTGCCATTGCGGCCGTGGACGGCATCGATGCGGTTTTCGTGGGACCCAACGACCTGGCCCACGCCATGGGGCACGAGAACCGCTATGGCGATGCCCCGGTGCAAGCTGCCATTGAGCGGGCGCTGCGCGCGGTGAGCGCCCAAGGCACCTGTGCGGGTGCACTGGCCCTGACGCCTGAGGAAGAAGTGCGCTACGCCGCCTGGGGCGGACGCTACTTCGCCACGGTCACCACCTCACTGATCACAAGGGCTTTCCAACAAGCCGCACGCCAGGGGCGCGCAGAACTGAGCTACTGACCCCCAGAGGTGTCGCACGGTAGCTGCAGCGAGGCTAGGTACTTCTACTAGAGTTTTTGCATAGAGATTGCATACGCTTGCACTGCCTTTGGGTACCATCCAAACTTGACACAAGCACCTCGTTTCCGCACTTCGGTGCGCCTTTTGAATGACGACTGGAGACAAGACGATGAAGACCTTCCGCCGCAATCCCCTGGTGACCATGGTGGCCCTGGCTGTTGGCTCATGGGCAGCCGCAGGCGCCTTGCCTGCGCATGCACAGGCGCAGGGCAGCGCAGCCCGCTCGGCTGACTCTGGTGAACTGCAGTCGGTGTCGGTCTCGGCCAACCGCCGCCTGGAAGACCAGCAAAAGGTCAACGTCTCGGTCACCGGCCTGAGCAACCAAGCGCTGGCCGAGCGCAACCTGTCCGATGTCTCGCAGCTCGACACCGTGGTGCCGGGCTTCACCTTTGGCCGCTCCGGTGCCGACGCACGCCCTGCGATGCGCGGTGTGCGCACGGAAAACGTGGCGGTGAACGCGGATACCACGATCGGCTATTTCGTTGACGGCATCTACAAGTCACGCGCCCAGCAGGCCATGATGGGCTTCGTGGACGTCTCCCGCGTGGAAGTGATGCGCGGCCCGCAGGGCACGCTGTTCGGCCGCAATACCTTCGGCGGTACGGTGGCCATCACCACCAACGCGCCCGAGCTCAAGTCCAACGAAACCACCGCCAGCCTGCTGGTCGGCAACTACGCCAAGGTGCGCGCAGAAGGCATCTTCAACCTGCCCTTGGGCGACACCGCCGCCTTACGCCTGGTGGCCGTCAAGGACAAGTCCGACCCCTGGGTGAAGAACGACTTCAACCCGGCAGCCGGCATGTTTGACCAAGACACGCGCTACTTCCGCGGCAGCCTGCTGTTCAAGCCCACCCAAAACCTCGAAGCTGTGTTCCGCGTGGACAGCACCACACAGGGTGGTAACGGGGGCTCCGCCTTTGGCTACAAGATGGCCGGTACCTTTGTGCACACGCCCTCGTGCCAGCAGTTGTTCAACTCAACGCTCACCATCATCAACCCTCGCGGCGGTAACCGCGATGCGGTCAATGACTGCGTGCGTACACAAGGTGCTGGCGCTGGCACCGGTGCCAATGCCATTGGTTCTGGCGTTGACCTAGGCATTCCCCTGTACAAGGCTGGCAACGCCTACGTTGTAAATAACGACTACCGCTCATACCTGGACTTGAGCGACCGCAACATGAGCCTGGACCTGACTTATCAGATCCCGGGCGCCACGCTCAAGTCCATCACCGGTTACGCTGACTTCATTGCTACGCGCACACAGGATTCAGACTTTTCTGCATCCACCATCGCCATTGACTACCAGGCTACAGCCGCCAAGACCCTCTCTCAGGAGTTCCAGATCCTGAGCAATACCAAGGGCCCCCTTGGCTACGTGGCCGGTGTCTATTTGTTCAAGGACGAACTCCGCGGCACCTTCATCAATCAGCAGTTGCCTCGCACCATTCGTTCGTCGGCCCTAAGCGCGCCCATAAGCTTGGCGCAAAACGGCGCCGGTTTCTACGATAACCAAATGCCGGAGACCGATTCGCGGGCGGTATACGGCCAGTTGAACTACAAAATTAGCCCGGCCCTGACCCTTACGGCTGGTGCGCGTCACACCAAGGACACCAAAGCGTTCAAGTTCGCCAACGCCAACGCGGTGTTGCCGCTGAACGCCTCCGGGGCACCTGATGGCACCCTTATCACCCTGTCCACGCCGCTGCCCCCTGCATCGGCTTACGGGTCTGCGGGGGTAAGCAACTGCCTGGACGGCGCTACACGCCCAGGCTTCAACTGTTTGCCTGGCACCAATACCACCACGGGCGCCACCTATACCGAGGCCACCTTCAGCAAGAGCACCGGCCGACTGGCCTTGGACTATGAGCTCAACAAGGACCAGCTTGTCTACCTGACGATCTCGAACGGCTTTCGCTCGGGGGGCTTCAACTCGGGGCAGGCACTGACATCGGCCCGCACCTTCAAGCCCGAAGAAGTGGTGGCCCTGGAAGTAGGCTCCAAGAACCGCTTCCTCAAGAACACCTTGCAACTCAACTTATCGGCTTTCAGCAACGGCTACACCAACCTGCAGGAGCAGCGCCAAATTCCGGTGGGCAACACCACCATTTCGGCTATCTTCAATGCAGCCAAGGCTAATGCCAAGGGCCTCGAGGCTGAGCTTGAGTGGCGTACTTCACGGGCCACGACCCTTGGCGGGACATTGAGCCTGCTGGATGCGAAATACACCAGCTTCCCCGATGTGGCACTGCCTTTCGGAACCTCCATCCTGGTGGCAAACCCAAGCTCCACCGCGCCCCAAGTTGACGCCAACGGCGTGGTGATTGCCCCGGCCGGCCAGAGCCGCCTGTTTGCCCCGGGCTACAAGTGCGGCGTTGTTCCGGGCACTGGCGGTGCAGGTCAGCCCCCAGCAGCCTATGGCTGCGATCTTTCAGGCAATCGCATTCCGTACGCAGCACGCACCCAGGGCTCGGTCTTCCTCAAGCACGACATCGGCTTGGCTGGAGGCGGACGCCTGACGCCGATTGTGGTGGTCAGCTATAACAGTGGCTTCTTTGGGCAACCCGCCAATGCGCAAATCGAAAAGCAGGGCGCCTTTACCAAGACCGATATCAAGCTGAACTGGCGCATCAATGAGCAATGGTCGTTGTTGGGCTTCGTTGACAACGCGGGTAATACCCAAACCATCAACCGCTTCGTGTGGGGCGGTGGCGGTGCACTGCAGGTCAGTGCGGCGCCCCCGCGAATGACGGGCCTGAAGCTAAGCTATAGCAAGTTCTAACAAGCATCAGCGGCATTGACCATGGCCGGCTTGATGCCGGCCATGGCACTTTTGCGGGGGGCGTGCGCTCAATGCTCGGGCCCTCCCGGCCTGACTTGAATCACTCAACTCCAACCCTTGCTCCATGCCATGCCCGCGCTTCTCCGCCGATACTTTCGTACCACCCATGTAGGTTCGCTGCCCCGCAGCCAAGCTGTGGTCGAGCAAATCTTTGCCCGTGAGCGTGGCCAGGCCATTGATGAGGCGCTGTTCAATGAAACCATGCGGGGGGCCGTCGATGAAGCCGTTGAGCGTCAGGTGCACTCGGGCATCGACCTGGTCAGTGACGGTGAGATGAGCAAGATCAGCTATGCCACGTACATCAAAGACCGATACACCGGCTTTGACGGCGACAGCGATCGCCGCACGCCGGCTGATCTGCTGGACTACCCCGGTTTCATGAAGCGTCTGGCCTCGGCCGGCGGCACCCCCACTTATCGCAGGCCCTGCTGCGTGGGCCCAATACAGGTGAAATCCCTGTTGCCACTGGAGCATGACATTGCCCATGTGAAGGCGGCGGCTGAGCGGCATGGTGCCCACGGGGTGTTTATGAACGCCGCCTCACCCGGTGTGGTGGCGCTGTTCCAGCCCAATCGGCACTACGCCGATGACGACCAGTACCTGCAGGCCCTGGCCCATGCGCTGCGTCACGAGTACCACGCCATCGTCGATGCCGGCTTGACCCTGCAGTTGGACTCGCCTGACCTGGGTCTGGGCCGCCACATGATGTACAAAGACTTGGAAGAAGGGGCCTACCTGCGCCGCATCGAGCGGCATGTGGAGGCACTCAACGAGGCGCTGGTGGCCATTCCTGCTGACCGGGTGCGCATGCACGTGTGCTGGGGCAACTATGAGGGACCGCACCACAAGGACGTACCCCTGGCCACCATCTTGCCCATCGTCATGAAGGCCAAGCCCCAAGCCTTGTTGTTTGAAACTTCCAACCCACGGCATGCGCATGAATGGGAAACCATTGCCCAGATGCGGCACTGCATTCCGGACAACAAGATCCTCATCCCCGGGGTTCTGGACTCCACCACCAACTTCGTGGAGCACCCGCGCCTAGTGGCCCAGCGTCTGCAGCGCTTTGCCGATATCGTGGGCCCTGACCGCGTGATGGCTGGTACCGATTGCGGCTTTGGCACCTTCGCCGGCTTCGGTGCGGTGGACCCCGACATCGTCTACGCCAAGTTCGCTGCGATGGCCGAAGGCGCAGCGCTGGCTTCGAAACACTACGCCGCATGAAGCCCCTCATGCAGACAAGCGATCAGGCCACACCCCAGCACTGGCTGCGAGCCGACGAACTGAGCCTGCCCAGGCGCATGCTGGCCCTGGGCTTTTTGCTGGTGGCCTACTTCTTCTACGCCTGGTCATGGAACACCATCGACATCTTGCGCCCCTACATCAAGGAGAGCTTGGATTTGACGCTGACCGAATCCGGCTCGGCCTACACCTTGCAGTCCATCGGCGCGTTGGTTGGCGCGGTGGTGATGGGGCAGGTGGCCGACAAGATCGGCCGGCGCAACGCGCTGGTGATCACGATGATCGGTTTCGGATCGGGCCTGCTGGGGGCCTTGGTGGTCAGCGACTTCACAGGGCTGGTGGTGCAACGCCTGTATCTGGGCTTCTTTATGGGGTCGATGTTTCCGATTGCCGTGGGCATCTACTCGGGCCTGTTCGCGCGTGATGTGCGCGGCCGTATCGCTGGCATCGTCTTTTGCACCTACAACCTGGCGGTGTCGGCCCTGGGCTTCGTGTCCTCGGCGGTGTTTCGCGCTGGGCTGGACTGGCAGCTGATGCTGTGGGCCGGCGCGGTGCCCATTGCCATGGCCTTTCTGGCCTTGGCCCTGGTACCCGACGACCGGCGCCTCGTGCCCATGGATGGCCTGGTGGGTGGGCAGGCCACGGCCAGCAGCACGCTGCCGGTGATGGAGTTGTTCAAGCCCGGGGTGCGCCGCCAAACGGTGTTTCTGGCCTTGATGAGCGGCTTGAACTTCTTTGCTTACCAGGCCTTCACCGGCTGGGCCACCACCTTCTTGCGCACCGAGCGTGGCGTGCCCGATACCGCCGTGGGCGACATTGTGGGTTGGCAGTTCGTGGGCAGTGCCTTGGGTGCCTTGTGCTGGGGTTGGATCAGCGACCGCTATGGCCGCCGTGTGGCCGCCTCAGGCTTTATCGGTTGCGCCGTGCTGATTCCCATCTACCTCTTCGCTCCGGTGACGGTGCAAACGCTGGAGTTCATCGGCTTTCTGTATGGCATAGCCCTGGCCTGCAGCGCCATTTGGGGCCCCTGGATGTCCGAGCTCTATCCCTCACATCTGCGCTCCACGGCGGCTTCCATTTTCAACTGGGGCCGCGTAATCAGCATGACCGCACCCCTGATCACCGCACCCCTGGCGCAAGCCTACGGCTTGGCGCCGGTGATGAGCCTGGCGGCTGTAGCTTTCTTTTTGGCTGCTGCGGTGTGGTGGAGCCTGCCCGAGACCGTCAAGCGCCGCCAGCCCGAGTGAGTTGAAATAGGCGGCATGTTGCAACGCCGCCAGCTCTGCTTGGCCGCCACCTTGGCCGTGGCCGGGTGTGCATCGGAGCCCCGCCAGCCGCCCACACGCGTGATGGTGGTGCCCGAGCGTGTATGGGAAGGCGAAACGCAAGCGCTCGGCGATCGCGTGTCGGCGCGGGTCTTGATTGCCACCAATGCCGGTTCGGTGGGCCAGTTGGAACTGCGCCACTGGCGCCAGGGCTTAAAGACCCACCCGGCCATGCGTGCCGCGCAGCCCGATGTGCGCGGCCGGCTGCCCCCCATTTGGGAACTCAGCAACCCCGATGCGCGCGGCGCCTTTGCTGCACTGGTGACCGACGAGGGCGAGCGGCGCCACGCCGTGCGCCTGTTGCCGGCATCAGGCCCTGAGCGGGTGTTGCGGCAACAGGCCGGCGATGCCTTGTGGGACCGTGCGGTGTCGGGCATGGCGCTCAGCCCTGATGGCCGCCACCTGGCCATGGTGGTGCAAACCGACCCTGCGGTCCGCCACCGGCCGCTGCACCTGGGCCGGCTGGTGGTGCTGGACCTCACCGCACCGTCCGGCTCCGATGGGTTTGCACCCGAGCGGCTCCTGCCGCCGGGGCCTGATGGGCATGCGCTGGTGCTGGGCCAACGCCCGGCTTGGATCAACGGCGGCCGGCAGTTGTTGGTGGCCGCCGCCGGGCCCCAGGGGCGCGCTGCCAGCGCCAACCCGGTGCCGCCGGCGCTGCAGCCCGACCCGCAAATTGAGGTGATCGACTGGGAGCGCCAAACGCGAACGGTGGCCATGCCCGGCCACAGCCCCATCGCCAGCGGACAAGGTCCTGGATTTCTTCTGGCGCGTGGCAGTGCGTCCCAATGGTTCTTCTCAGACGGCGCGGGCCTGGCCCTTCAGGAGGTGCCGCGGCGGCATGGTCTGGGCAACCCGGTGGCCCTTATTGATGAGCGTTTCCTGCTCTACACCGGCTCGCCACACCCGCAGGCCCCGCGTGAACTGACGAGCAACAACAGCCCCCTGGTCGGCCCCAAGGCGATGCTGGCCCTGAAGGTGATGGACCTTCAGACACAAGCCGTGTTGACGCTGCTGGAGGGCATAGACCCGCGGCGGCGCATCACGGCCGCGCCGATGCCGGCCTAGCGCGGGCGCCCTGAAGCCTAGAATCAAAGGCTGCATATACAGCCGTATCGACTATCCCGGAGGACCCATCGTGGACGTGGCAGTTTCCGTCTTCAAGGCTTATGACATCCGTGGCGTGGTGGGGCAAACCATCGACGAGCAGTTTGCCGAGCACCTGGGCCGAGCCTTTGGCACCGAAGCCTTGGCGGTGGGCGAAAAGGCAGTGGCCGTAGGCCGCGACGGCCGCGTCTCGGGGCCGGCCTTGTCGGCTGCCCTGGTGCGCGGTTTGGCCTCTACCGGCATCGATGTGGTGGACCTGGGCGCGGTGACCACGCCGATGCTGTACTACGTTGCGGCCACGCGCGGCGCCCACGGTTGCCGCAGCGGCATCCAAATCACCGGCAGCCACAACCCCAAGGACTACAACGGTTTCAAGATGGTGCTGGGCGGCCGCGCCATCTTTGGTGAGGACATCCAACGCCTTCGCGAGCGCATGGAAAGCGAGGAGTACCGACGTGGCCATGGCCGAACCGCTGCGATGGACATCACAGCTGAGTACACCGCCCGCATCGTGGGCGACTGTCGCATCGCACGGCCCTTGAAGATCGTGGTGGATTCGGGTAACGGCATTCCGGGGGCCACAGCACCGGGCATCTTGCGGGCCCTGGGCTGCAACGTGGTGGACCTCTACAGCCGCGTGGATGGCGACTTCCCCAACCACCACCCCGACCCCAGCAAGCCGGAAAACCTGGAGGACCTGCGCTTGGTGGTGCGGGCCACGCAAGCCGACCTCGGCCTGGCCTTTGACGGTGATGGCGACCGCTTGGGCATCGTCACCCGCCACGGCCAGATCATTTACCCCGACCGCCAAATCATGTTGTTCGCGCGGGATGTGCTCAAGCGCCATCCGGGCGCGCCCATCATCTTCGATGTGAAGTGCTCGCAGCGTCTACCCGTGGTCATCCGTGAGGCCGGCGGTAAGCCCGTCATGTGGAAGACCGGGCATTCGCTGATCAAGGCCAAGCTCAAGGAAATGAATTCGCCCTTTGCCGGCGAGATGAGCGGCCACATCTTCTTCGGTGAGCGTTGGTACGGCTTTGACGATGCGATGTACACCGCTGCGCGCCTGTTGGAGATTGTGAGCCGCTACATCGACCCCAGTGCGGTGCTAGAAGATCTGCCGGCCAGCCATAGCACCCCGGAGTTGAACGTGCCCTGTGCCGAAGGTGAGCACCACCGCGTGGTGGAGCGCTTGCTGGCGCGCACGCGGTCGGGCGATTTGCGCTTTGCCGGCGGGACCATCTGCGACATTGATGGCCTGCGCGTGGACTTCGCCGATGGCTTTGGTCTGATTCGCGCGTCCAACACCACACCGGTGCTGGTCTTGCGCTTTGAAGGCCACACCGAGGCGGCCCTGGGCCGCATCGAGCGCGAATTCATCGGCGCGCTGCGCTCGGTCAAGAGCGATGCGATGGTGCAGACCTCGGCCCACTGAGTGTTTGAAGGTGCCTGGAGCTTGAGGGATCACGGTTCTCAACACGGAGCCTGGGCTTGCTGAGCCTGGGCGCTTCCATCGCCCAAGCGGCCTATTCGGCCGCCTGGGTGGCCGCAGTGCCAGCGGTGCTGGCGCGTTTTTGGTGGCGTGGACGCGCTGAGCCTGCTTACCGAAAGGCCTGGGCACAGCGCTTGGGCTATTGGCCCAAGCCCCCCGCAGCCGGACCGCAGGCGCCGCGCGTGTGGGTGCATGCGGTGTCCCTGGGCGAAACCCGTGCGGTGCAACCGCTGGTGCAGGCCCTGCGGCACGAACTGCCCGGGATGCAGTTGCTGTTGACCACTGGCACCGCCACAGGGCTTGAGGCGGGGCAGGCGATCTTGCAGGTCGGCGATTTGCACGGCTGGCTGCCGCTGGATACCCCAGGGGCGACGAGGCGCTTTCTGCGGACACTGCAGCCCCAGGTGGGCGTGCTGATGGAAACCGAAACCTGGCCCAACCTCTTGCTGCAGGCCCAACGCGCCGGTGTACCTATGGTGCTGGCCAATGCACGCTTGTCTGATCGCAGCCTGCGCAAAGGCCTGAAGTGGGCGCTCCTGAGCAGGCCGATGATGCAACGCTTGTCAGCCGCGTGTGCGCAGACCGACCAGGATGCCCATCATCTTAAGCAAGCCGGTGTTCCCGCGGCGTGCATTCAGGTGTTGGGCAACCTGAAGTACGAGCTTCACCCCTCAAACGAGCTACAGGCCCTGGGGCTGCACTGGGCCAGCAAGCGCCCGCTGCCTCGCACGGGTAACGGCATCGGACCTGAGCGGCGAATGGTGATGGCCGCGAGTTGGCGCGAGGGGGAAGACGAGCCCTTGCTGCAGGCCTGGCTTCGGGCGGTCAACAGGCCTCAAGCCCAGTGCGGGCCCGACCCGTCCAACGGCGCGCGCCCGCTGCTGCTGGTGGTGCCACGCCACCCCCAGCGCTTTGAAGCGGTGCATGCATTGTTAAAGGCGGCTGGCTTGACGGTGAGCTGCCGCAGCAACTGGCCCGAGACTGGGCCCAACGAAGCGGACTGGCACTGTGATGTCTGGCTCGGTGACAGCTTGGGCGAGATGCCGGCCTACTACGCGGCTGCCGATGTGGCGCTTTTGGGTGGCAGCTTTGCGCCCCTGGGCGGTCAAAACCTGATCGAGGCTGCGGCCTGTGGCTGCCCCGTGGTGATGGGCCCGCACACTTTCAACTTTGAAGAGGCAGCCCAGTTGGCGCAGGCACAGGGAGCGGCGATCAGGGCGAACGACTTGGACCACGCGGTGGAACTGGCCCTGGGGACCAGCGCGCAACGCTGGAAAGACCACCGTTTGGCAGGTCTGACCTGGGTTTCCTCGCATGCGGGTGCGGCTCAGCGTCAGGCACAGGTGGTACTTTCGGCCCTCAAGGGCGACCACGCGGGCGCCGGCGAATGAGGCTTGATCACTCGCGTGGGCGTCGGAACCCTTAAGAGCCCAACAGGGGCGCCAGCGCCTGAACGTCCGCTGCACCCAGCGCGCCCGCGGCCTGGCGCAGGCGCAGAGTCCCAAGGATCGAGTCGTAGCGGGCCTTGGCCAGGTCTCGACGGGTTTGAAACAGCAGGCTCTGTGCGTTGAGGACATCCAGGTTCACCCGTACGCCCACCCGGTAGCCCAGCTGTGTGGACTCCAAGGCCAATTGGCTGGAGGCTTCAGCCGCTTCCAAGGCCTTGACCTGCGCGGCCAGCGACTGCAGACCCATGAAGCTTTGCCGCGTGGCCAGTTCCACACCTCGCCGCGCGTTATCTAGATCGTGGCGCGCTTTTTCTTCCAACTTTAGGGTTTCAGATACCCGGTTGTCGGTGGCATTGCCTGCGTACAGCGGTACGGTCAATGTGATGCCGATCGCCGAATTGGTAGAGGTGCCCAGTTGTCCCAACTGAACGCTGCTGCCCGTGGCTGCGTTGCGCACCGTGGCTGATCCGTCCACGCGTTGCTGCGTGTAGCGCCCGGTCAGGGCTACTGTGGGCAGGTGACCCGCGCGCGCGCGGCTGACTTCCAGCTGCGCAATCTCCAGCCCCAGGCGAGCCTTGCGGGCCACCGGGTGGCGGGCCAATGCTTGTTCAACCCAGGTATCTGCGTTCTGGGGTACCACGGGTGGCAGCACCAAGGGCAAGCGCAGCGGTACCGGCTGCACCTGCAAGCGGCCCACCACCTGTTCCAGCACCGATTGGCGGTTGCGTACCTCGTTGCTGGCGGCCAGCTCTTGCGCGATCACCAGGTCAGAGCGTGCCTGCGCTTCTCGGGCGTCAGTGATGGTGGCGGTACCCACTTCAAAGTTGCGCCGCGCTGAAGCCAGTTGTTCCGTGATCGCCGCCTTGCTGGCTTGAACCGTGGCCAAAGCATCGCGCGAGGCGAGCACGTCGAAATAGGCCTGTGACACGCGGATGATGAGATCTTGTTCAGCGACTTCTAGGTCGGTGCGGGCCACTTCCAATGCCTTTTCTGCCTGTGCTATCGCCATGTCGTTGGCGCGGTTGAACAGGGGCTGGGTGGCATTGAGGTTGGTGGTGGTGGTGTCTGATTGCGAACCGGTGACCGATGGGCTGAAAGGCGTGCGGTTTTCGCTGTGGCCTACGGTGGTATCGGCGGTCAGGCCCGGGCGGCGTAGCGCCTTGGCCTGCTCCATGCGAAAGCGCGCCGATTCGAACTGCGCCCGCGCAGCCATAAAAGCCGCGTCATGGCCGCGGGCTGATTCCAGCAAGACCGGCAGGCCCTGCGCCCAACTCAGTGGTGAAGCCACCGCCAGGCACAGCAGGCACAGGGTCAGCAGATGTCTCAACACAGAGAATTGGTTCATGGCTCAGAACTTGAAGCGGGAGGGTTGTGCAAAGCCTTGCAGGCGCGGAGCGACAGTGTCAAACAGAATCGCGGTTTCCCAGGCGTTGGCCGCTACGCGGGTGATGCGAACCGCGCGCATGACCGGTTCGTCCCCAATCACAACGACCAGGCGGCCGCCTAGGGTGAGCCGCGCCTTCAGGGCGGCGGGGTCCAAGGCGATCGAGCCCGACAGGATGATGGCATCGAAGTCGCCTTCGAACGAATCCTCTTGGCTGCCGTCGGCTTGCACCACCTGCACCTGGCCGATGCGGGCACGTGCCAGGTTTTGGCGCGCCATTTCGGCCAGCTGGGGTCGAATCTCAAGGGTGGTGACGCTGCGAGATTGGTGTCCCAGCAAGCAAGCCATGAAGCCCGAGCCCGTGCCAATTTCCAGGGTGCGCTCCGCGCCTGTCAGGCGCAACTCCTGCAACAGGCGGGCTTCGACGCGCGGGGCCAGCATGCGCTGGCCATCAGGCAGGGGAATCTCGGTGTCGGTGAAGGCCAGCGCGCGGTGCTCGCTCGACACGAAGTCTTCACGCCGCACCTGCGACAGCAGCCCCAATACGCCACCGTCCAGCACATCCCAGGGGCGGATTTGCTGCTCGATCATGTTGAAGCGGGCTTGTTCGAAATTCATGAGACCGGGTGAGTTCGGGGACAGGCAATTGATTCTAGGGTGCTCAGCCCACGCCAGCCTGACTGCCCTGGCTATCATGTGTATGTGCTCTCAATACGCAGAAGGTGCCGGCAGTGGATGTGACGCTCTTGGTCAAGGCAGCCATCTTGGGCCTGGTCGAGGGTCTGACCGAGTTCCTACCGATTTCTTCCACCGGCCACCTGATCCTGGCCGCTTCGCTGCTGGAGTTCACTGGCGAAACCGCTAAGGTCTTTGAGATTGCCATCCAGTCGGGTGCGATGCTGGCGGTGATTTGGGAGTACCGTCGGCGCCTGATCAGCACCATGAGTGGGCTGGGCAGCGACGGAGTTGCCCGGCGTTTTGCGATCAACGTGGCGGTGGCCTTTGTGCCGGCCGCAGTGGCGGGCCTGGCCCTGGGCAAGGCTATCAAGGCGGCCTTGTTTCACCCGGTGCCGGTGGCGGTGGCCTTCATCGTGGGCGGCGTCATCATTCTGTGGGTCGAACGCTGGCACCACCGCCGCTATGGGGCGACGGACCTGATGGGCACGCGCCGCGCCCGCGTGGAGACTGTGGACGATATGCGTCCGATCGACGCCTTGAAGGTGGGCCTGCTGCAGTGCCTGGCTCTGGTGCCTGGCACCAGCCGATCTGGGGCCACGATCATCGGGGGCATGGTGCTGGGTTTTTCGCGCCGCTGCGCCACCGAATTCAGCTTCTACTTGGGTATCCCCACCTTGATGGGCGCCGGGGCCTACTCGGTGCTCAAGCAACACGAGGCGCTGAGTTGGGGCGACGCGCCGGTCTTTGCTGTGGGCACGGTGGTGGCCTTTTTCAGTGCGTGGCTGTGCATCCGCTGGCTCATACGCTATGTCAGCACCCACAACTTCGTGCCCTTTGCCTGGTACCGCATCGGCTTTGGGGCCGTGGTACTCATCACCGCCTGGGGCGGCTGGGTGGACTGGCGTGCCTAAGCCCACGAAGGTGTACCTGCTCAGGTGTGAGGCCGCGCAGGGGCATCAGATCTTCTGAAATATCAAGTCCCACACCCCGTGGCCCAGGCGCAGGCCGCGCTGCTCGAATTTGGTCAGGGGCCGATAGTCAGGCCGCGGTGCAAAGCCGCCATACTGCTGGCCTACCGTGTTGCGTAACAGGGCTTGTGCGCTCAGTACCTCGCGCATCTGGTGCGCATAGGGCTGCCAATCCGTCGCACAGTGCAGCACACCGCCGGGTACCAGGCGTGAGGCCAAGAGTTGTACCAAGGTGGGCTGAATCAGACGCCGCTTGTGGTGGCGCTTCTTGTGCCAAGGGTCAGGAAAGAAAATATGGACGCCCGCCAGCGTAGCCGGCGCTACCATTTGTTCCAACACCTCTACTGCGTCATGCTGAAGGATGCGAACATTGCCTAGCGCTCCTTCGCCTATCAGCTTGAGCAGGGCTCCTACGCCGGGCTCATGCACCTCTACCCCGACGAAGTCCACGTCGGGCCGTGCGCGGGCGATGGCGGCCGTAGCCTGGCCCATGCCAAAGCCGATTTCCAAGATGCGCGGGGCCTGTCGGCCGAAGATGGCGTCCCAGTCCGCGGGCTCGCTGCAGTATGGCAACACAAAGCGCGGGCCCAGGTCCTGCAAGGCCCGCACCTGCCCCGTGCCCATGCGGCCGGCCCGCACCACAAAGCTGCGAACACGGCGCGGGTGCGCTGCGGCCTCGGAGCCTTGGGGGTGCTTGGGTGTCAGAACGGGCGGGGTGGCGGGTTCGCTCATACCCCAATTGTCGCGCGCTGCGGTATGCTTTGCGACGCACTTAGACGCGGGCGTCGTTCAATGGCAGGACCTGAGCTTCCCAAGCTCAAGACGTGGGTTCGATTCCCATCGCCCGCTCCAGCCGCTGCTGGGCCTGGCTTTTGTGCGTGCCTCAGCTGCGCAAGTGGCACGCCACGGTGTGTCCCTCACCCGCTGATTTAAGCTGCGGCCGTTCGCGGTCGCACAGCCCCTCTTGCGCAATGGGGCAGCGGGTGTGAAAGTGGCAGCCGCTTGGCGGGTGTATCGGGCTGGGTACATCGCCCTGCAGCACGGTGCGGCGGCGCTTGACCCTTGGGTCGGGCACCGGAACGGCCGACAGCAGCGATTCGGTGTACGGATGCTTGGGTTGTGCGTACAGATCGCGCGCATCAGCCATTTCCACGATGCGCCCCAGGTACATAACCGCGACCCGGTTGCTCGTGTGCTCCACCACCGACAGGTCGTGGGCAATGAACACATAGGTCAAGCCCAGTTGTTCCTGCAGGTCTTGCAGCAGGTTGATGACCTGGGCCTGGATGGATACATCAAGGGCTGACACGGCCTCGTCGCACACGATCATCCGGGGTTGTACCGCCAAGGCGCGCGCGATGCCGATGCGCTGGCGCTGACCGCCGGAAAACTCATGCGGATAGCGCCGCATCTGGTCTTTGGACAAGCCCACCATGGTCAACAACTCGGTCACCCGGTCGGCCACTTCTGATCGGCCGTGCGCCAGGCCATGGATCAGCAGGCCTTCGCCGATGATGGCCCCTACGGTCATGCGGGGGTTCAGCGATGCAAAGGGATCCTGAAAAATAATTTGCATCTGCCGAGCCAGGGCCCTCAGTTCGCTGCGGTCGGCAGTGGTCACGTCCTGTCCATCAAAGACTACCTGACCGGATGTGGGCTCAATCAGCCGCAGGATGCAGCGGGCCATGGTGCTCTTGCCGCAGCCCGATTCGCCCACCACGCCCAGGGTCTGACCTTTGATCAGGTCGAAAGACACGCCGTCTACCGCATGCACCTGCGCGGTCGTGCGGCGCAGCAGAGAGCTGCGCACCGGAAAGCGTTTGACCAGGTCGCGCACCTGCAGCAAGGGACCCGCACTCATGACACCACCTCATCCAGCACACAGGCCACCCGGTGCCCTGGGCTGGTTTCTCTCAGCACGGGCGTGGCCGCCACACACTCGGCGTGCGCATGGCTGCAGCGCGAAGCGAAGCGGCAGCCAGGCCCGGGCTCTATCAGCTTGGGCACGGTACCGGCAATGGCCTCCAATCGCACCTTGTGCGGCAGGGCTGAAGAGCCGATGCGTGGAATCGATCGAATCAGGCCGCGGGTGTAGGGATGGCGGGGCTGCGCAAACAGCGCCTGCACCGGGGCCTCTTCCACCACTTGTCCGGCATACATCACCACCACGCGCTGGGCCACTTCGGCCACCACCCCCATCGCATGGGTGATCAGCATGATGGCCATGCCCATCTCAGCCTTCAACTCGGCCAAGAGGTCCAGAATTTGCGCTTGGATCGTCACATCCAGCGCCGTGGTGGGCTCATCGGCAATCAGCAGCTGGGGCTTGCAGGCCAAGGCCATGGCAATCATCACCCGCTGGCGCATGCCGCCCGAAAACTGATGCGGGTAGTCGCTGCCCCGCTTTTCAGGCGTAGGAATGCGCACCAAGCGCAGCATCTCCACCGCACGGTCCAGGGCGTCGCGCTTGTTCAGGCCTTCATGCAGCCGTAGGCTTTCGGCAATCTGATCCCCCACGGTGAACACGGGGTTCAGGCTGGTCATGGGCTCCTGGAAGATCATCGCGATCTCTTTGGCGCGTATGGCCTGCATCTCCTGCGGGGACAGGGGAGCCAGGTCGCGGCCCTTCCACAGCATCTGCCCCGCCACAATCCGCCCAGGGGGCATGTCGATGAGCTTCATCACCGTCTTGGCTGTCACGCTTTTTCCGCAGCCCGACTCGCCCACCACACACACGGTTTCACCGGCGTGGACCCGCAGGTCCACACCATCGACCGCATGCAGCCAACCATCGTCGGTTTGAAAGTGCGCCTTCAAGCCCCGAATGTCCAGCAGCGGGGCGTGCTCAGCAGCCATGATCACAGCACCCTCCGCGGGTCCAAGGCGTCTCGCAGGCCGTCGCCAATAAAGTTGATGGTCAGCACCGCCAGGAAAATGGCGATCCCCGGGAACAGAGCCCAGTGCACCGCAATGTCCAGATAGTCTCGTCCGTCGTACAGGATGCGCCCCCAGGTGGGAATATCCGGGGGGAAGCCCAAGCCCAGAAACGACAGGGTGCTCTCGGCAATGATGGCCGCAGCCACATCGATGGTGGCCGCCACAATCACCGGCCCCAGGCTGTTGGGCAGGATGTGCCGCACCACCTGGCGTGGGGTGCCAGCCCCCAGGGCGCGTGCGGCTTCCACAAATTCTTTTTCGCGCAGGCTGAAGAACTGCGCGCGCACCAAGCGCGCCACTGGCATCCATCGAAAGCCGCCGATCACCGCCACGATCAGGATGAAGATACCCGCCTCTAAGCCAAAGGTTTGCTTCAGGGGTTCACGGAACAAAAAGATCAAGAGCAGCAGCACGGGCAGCTGCGGCAGGCTCAAGAACAGGTCGGTCAGCCACATCAGGGCCGCATCCACCCAGCCTCGTGACATGCCCGCGATGGCTCCAATCAACACCCCCACCAGCACCGCGGTGAGCATGGCTGCCAGGCCCACGGCCAGGCTGATGCGCCCACCGTACAGCAGCCTCGCCAACAAATCGCGCCCCAGGTCGTCGGTTCCCAAGGGATGTTTGGCGCTGGGCCTGGACAGGCTGGCCAAGAGGTCCACATCGTTGACACCCACCTTCCACATCAAGGGTCCAATCAGCACCGCCACCACCAATAGACCCAGCAGCCACAGGCTCCAATAGGCCAGGCGGTGGCGCTTGAAGCGGCGCCAGGCCTCCTGCGTGGGCGACAAGCCCGCCTTGGGTTCAGCGGTAGCTGATGCGGGGGTCAAGCCAGCCATAAAGCACGTCGGCCACAAGATTGAAGAAGATGACCAAGCCGCTGAAGACAAAGGTCACCGCCATGATCACAGGGGTGTCGTTACGAAGAATCGCATCGATCAACAGGCTGCCGATGCCCGGAATGCGAAAGATCTGCTCGGTCACGATGGCCCCGCCAAACACCGTAGGCATTTGCAGCGCCACCAGCGTGACCACCGGAATCATGGCGTTGCGCACCACGTGGCGCAGCACCACCACGCGTTCGCTCAAGCCCTTGCTGCGCGCCGTGGTCACATAGTCCAGGCGTATCACGTCCAGCACCGCGCTGCGCACATAGCGCATCATGCTGGCCGCTTGGAACAGGCCCAGCACGGTGATGGGCATGATGCTTTGCTTAAAGTGGTCCCACAGGAATTGCCAGCCGGTGGACGAGATGTCGCTGCGGTACACAAAGGGCAGCCAGCCCAGCGTGATGGAAAACAGCAGGATGAACAGCACACCGGTGAAGAAAGTGGGCAGCGAAAAACCCACGAAGGCCACGGTGCTGGCGATGCGGTCAAACCAGGAGTAAGGCTTGACAGCGGCCAGCACGCCCACCGGAATGGCCACTGCGATGGCCAGCAATTGCGACAGGCCAATCACCACAATGGTGGTGGGCAGGCGCTGCAGGATCAGCTCGTCCACATTGATGCGGCTGACGAAGGAATAGCCCCAGTCGCCCTTGAGCATGCTGGCCAACCAGCGCACATAGCGCTCCCATACCGGGTCGTCCAGGCCGAACTGCACCCGCAAGGCCATGCGTACCTCGGGCGGTACATTGGGGTTGGTCGCCAATTCTTCGAAAGGGTCGCCCGGCGCAAGGGCAAGAACGGTGAACAACACCGCGCTGATACCCAAGAGGCTGGGCAGCGCGATCAGGCACCGCCGCAGGATGTAGCCGCCCACCCGCGCTCGCCGTCAGGACTCGCGCGTCCAGTAGCCCAAGGCCCAGGTGGTGTTATCCCAGGCCGAGAGCACGGGGCGCAGCTTGGCACCAACGCCATAGGGTCGTGGCCGCGAAAACAGCGGAACCACATGTTGGTCGCCCACCAGCAGGTCGTTCATGCGGATGAACAGGGCGGCCCGTTTGACGGGGTCGATTTCCGCTTGCGCGGCCTTGTGCGTGGCGTCGTAGTCGGCGTTCTGCCAGCGGGTGATGTTGCGCCGCGCCCATTTATTTTCTTTCTGCGACAGCTCCCAGGATGTGAACTGTTCCATGAAGGTTTGCGGGTCGGGCTGCGTCATGGTGGTGGTGTACATCTGCATATCGACCCAGAACTTTTGATAGGTGTCTGGGTTGGCGAAGTCGCCTCCAAAGTAAACGGCCGCCACCACGCTCTTGAGTTCAAGGTCGATGCCCGCCTTGCCGCAGGCGTCCTTGATGATGGCCTGGCACTTTTGCCGCGGTCCGCTCACCGAGGTTTGGAACACGAACTTGAGCTTGCTGCCGCCCTTGGCCCGGATGCCATCGGGGCCGCGCTTCCAGCCCGCCGCCTCCAGCACCTGATTGGCCTTTTCAATGTTGAACTCGTACTTCAGATTGGTGCTGCGAAAGCGCACCGGGTTGTTCAGGAAGTTTGCGCTGGCAATCGCTCCCCTGCCATAGATCGCCTCGGAAATGCTCTTGCGGTCAATGAGCAGGCTCATGGCTTCGCGCACTGCGCGTTCGCCGAATGCTGGGTGCCGGCTCTTGGCACTGGCCCGTTCGCCGTCCACTTCCTTCCACGGGTCGGTGGGATTGAGCGCGACAAACTCGAGGTCGCTGCCTTCGAAAAAGTGCACCCGTCCGCGGCCAGCGGCCTCCAACTGGCGCAGGATCACATCCTCAACCGACAGGTTCCAGGCCAGATCGAACTCCCCAGTTTGCAGCACCGAGCGCGCCGCACTGGTGGCGTCGCCTCCCCCTTTGAGGTCCAAGGCATCGAAGAAGGGCTGATTGGGCACGTGATAGGTCGGGTTGGCCTCTGCTCGCAGCATGTCACCGGGTTTGAAGTCCAACAGCCGATAGGGCCCAGTGCCCACAGGCTTGAGGTTGGCTGGGTTCTCCCGCGACTTGGCACCCGCAAAAGGTTCAAAAACATGCTTGGGCAGGATCAGCCCCCAGGTGCCCACAAAGGGCTCAGCCCAGAACGGTGTGGGCTTGCCAAATTCAATCCGCACGGTGTGCGAGTCCACCTTGACCACCTTAACGTCGCGGTAGATGTTCACTGAGAGCATGGCCGAGGCCGGGTCACCGGCGTACTGCCAAGTGAAGATCACATCATCGGCAGTGAAGTCGCGCCCGTCGTGCCACTTCACACCGCGCTTAAGCTTCCAGGTCACGTTGCGCCCATCGGCTGACAGTCCGCCGTTGGCACGGGTGGGCACTTCGGAGGCCAGCACCGGAATCAAATTGCCTTCGGCGTCCCAGCCGCCCAGCGGTTCATAAAAAATGCGGCAGGAATCCTGGTCCTTGGTGCCGCTCGCGAAATGGGGGTTCAGATGCACCGGGGCTTGCCAGTACATCAAGCGTAAAGTGCCGCCGCCGCCTCGCTTGGTGCCCAGATAGGGCAGTGGCGTGGGGGTCTGCGCCACGCCCTCGTGCATCAGAATCATGGAAGCCATGGGGGCCGTCAAGCCCAGGCCAACCAACTGTTCAATGAAGCGGCGCCGGGGCAGGGCACCACGGCGGACTTCTTCGACCAAGGCGCGCAGTTGCGTTTCATTCATGGTGAGCTCCAATGCTGTTGATGCCGCTCGTGTACGGCCCGAGGGATGGTAACAGTCCCCTTTATTGGCCCATCAGGGAAGGCCCGGGGTCGGTGGCCGGCATCGTGCCCGAAAGCTGCTTGCCGATCAGTCCGGTTTGATCCGCGCGCGTTCCACCACCGGTTTCCAACGCTGCTGCTCTTGGGCAATGAAGCGCGCGAATTCAGCGGGGCCACCGCCCATGCCGATCACCGCATCGGTGCTGAACTTCTCATTGGTGGCTGGTTGCTTTACAGCCGAAGTTGATGCGATGGCCAAGGTGTCCACGGCCGCTTGCGGCAGGTTGGCCGGCCCCAAGATGCCGTACCACTGGGTCATCTCAAACCCTGGCCAGCCTTGCTCGGCCACGGTGGCCACATCGGGCAACTGCGGCAGACGCTGTAGGGTGCCGGTGGCGATGCACCGCAGGCGCCCCGTGCGCACGAATTGAATCACCGCGGCTGCGCCAACCGAAGCCGCCTGCAAGCGCCCGGCCAAGAGGTCGGTGAGCTGCGGGCCGGTACCACGGTAGGGCACGTGCACGATGAAGGTGTCGGTCGCCATCTTCAGGTACTCCATGGCCAGGTGGCCGGCGCTGCCGTTTCCAGCTGAGCCGTAGCTCAACTGTCCGGGGCGCTTTTTCACATAGTCCACGAACTCGCGCAGGTTCTTCACCGGCAGCTCGGGGTGCACCAGGTACAGGCTGGGTACCTTGGCCAACAGGGACACCGGTTTGAAGTCCTTGTTCGGGTCGTAGGGCAGACGGTCGAACATATACGGGTTGACCGCCAGCGTTCCGATGTGGCCCAGGATCAGGGTGTGCTGATCATCCGAGCGCGCCACCTCCTGCATGGCCAGATTGCCGGCGGCGCCGGGTTTATTCTCGACATACACGGTTTGGCCCAGGCTCTTGGTGAGCTCGAATGCGGTGGCGCGCGCGATGATCTCGCTGCTGCCCCCGGGGGCAAAGGGCACCACAAAGCGCACCGCGCGCTGGGGCCAGGGTTTGGTTTGCGCCCAACTGGGCAGGGCCAGGCTGGCACCCAGGCCCCCTGCGGCTTGCAGCCACTCACGACGATCGAAAGACATACTCGTTGGTACTCCGTCAGCGCATACAGACAAAAAACCCACGAGGCTTGCGCCACGTGGGTTCATAAGAACCGATGTACCGGGGCGGGCCCGACAGCCCGATCAGAAGGCGTGGCTCAATCCCACGCCAAAGGAGCTCTTGTTATTGGCTGCGGTGGGAACGTCCACATCGCGCTCGTTGTAGGCCACGTAGCCAAAGGTTCGTCTGCTGAACGCGTAGCGGGCCGAAACGCCCGTGCGGCTGTAGTCGCGGCTGCTTGCTTTGGCCACACCGGCAGCCGGGGTCTTGGTGGTGGAGGTGGTGTACTGAACGCGCAACACCAATTCCTTGCTTATCGGGATGATGGCGCCGATGTTGTAGGCGCTGTGCTCGGGCAGGGCGGCAGCCGATGTCAGCGTGTTCGCGGCGGCATTGGCCAGCAGGCGGTCGGTCGATTGGTAGCCGAGGGCGATTGTGGCAAAGCCCAGGTCGTACTGGCCGCCGACGGTGGTGGCCTGGTTCCAGCGGTCAATACCGGTCACACCGGCACCGTCGTAATACTCATACGCCACAGCCAAGCGCAGCGGCTTCTTGTCGTAGGTGACCAGAGCGCCGTTCGTGCTGGCAGTTACCTTCTGGCCCAACGCGCTTTGAACGCGCACACGCACGCCACTGAAAGCTGGGGAGGTGTAGCGGATGGTGTTGTTGACGCGGGAGCCGAAGTTCTGCATGAGTTGCAGGCCGGAGTTGGCTGTCGTGACCGATATCTCGCCTTCTGTGGCCACGTCGTTGTAGTTGCCCAGATTCAACGTCCGGGTCAGCGTGTCTTGGCGTCCCAATGTCAATTCGCCAAAACCACCAGCCAGGCCCACCCAGGCGTGGCGGTTGAAGAGCTGGTTGTTGGCGGTTGTGGCGCCGTCCTTGGCGCTCAGGCCAGCTTCCAGCTGGAAGAAGGCCCGCAGGCCGCCGCCCAGGTTCTCCGAGCCGCGGAATCCAAAACGGGAACCGCGCGGGTTCGGCACTTCGTCCTGGCCGGTGACCTTGGCCCCCGCATGGGTTTTAGACTGGGCGAGGTTCGTGTCTACGAGGCCGTACAGCGTGACGCTGGAGGCTTGTTGGGCGCTGGCAGCAGCGCTGAGAGCGGTCAGCGCGGCGCCGACGATCAGGGTCTTCTTCATATTTGGAGGTTCTCCGATGGGTAACGATAGCGATGATGTTTATGCGGGCTCAACCCAGTGACCCCCCGATTGTTGCGGCTGAAGGATGTCAGCCGTTTGACAAACGCGGTAGTTCGCCCGCCAATGTTGCAAGAATCCAACTATTTGGCGCCGAAATCACGCGCGTCGGGCGATCTGGCGCCACAGCGGCGGCAGCAGGAGAACGGCCAGCACCACCAACAGCAGCGCCACCGACATCGGGCGCTCCAGGAAAACTCCCCACCGGCCTTCGCCAATCGACAGCGCGTTGCGCATCTGCGCCTCGGCCATGGGCCCCATGATCATGCCGACGATGACCGGGGCAGTGGGGAAGTCCAACCGGCGCAGCCCCAGCCCCAAGAGGCCGGTGCCCAGCATCAGGAACAGGTCGAAGGCACTTTGGCGCATGCCGTACACGCCCACGGTTGCGAAGATGAGGATGCCCGCGTACAGCGGCGCACGCGGAATCTGCAGGAGCTTCACCCACAGGCCCACCAAGGGTAGGTTCAGCACCAGCAGCATGACGTTGCCGATATAGAGCGAGGCGATCAGCGCCCACACCAGGTCAGCTGAATTCGTAAACAGCTGCGGCCCGGCCTGAATGCCGTAGTTCTGCAAGGCCGACAGCATGATGGCCGCGGTCACGGTGGTGGGAATGCCCAGGGTGAGCATGGGCACCAGGGCCGCCGTCACCGACGCGTTGTTGGCTGCCTCGGGTCCGGCCACACCCTCGATGGCCCCTGTGGTGCCGAACTCTTCAGGATGCTTGGAGAGTTTGCGTTCGGTGGCGTAGCTCAGAAAGGTCGGAATCTCGGCGCCACCGGCCGGGATGGTGCCAAATGGAAAACCAAAAGCAGTGCCCCGCAACCAGGCCGGCCAGGAGCGCCGCCACTCCTGCGGCGTCATATGCACGCGCCCAGAGCGCTGGATGCTGGTGGTGCTTTTGCCCTCGTACAGCGCGGTGTACAGCGCCTCGCCCACGGCAAACAGGCCCACGGCCACCAGCACCACCTCGATGCCGTCCAAGAATTCGGGTACGCCCCCGGTGTACCGCATCGCAGCCGTGATCTGGTCGATGCCCACAAGGCCGATGGCCAAGCCGATGAACAAGGCAGTGACGCCGCGCAGCGCGCTCTTGCCCAGCACCGCACTGACCGTGGTGAAGGCCAGCAGCATCAGGCAAAAGTATTCGGGCGGGCCCAGTTGTACCGCAGCGTTGGCCACCCACGGGGCGAACAACGTGACCAAGACCGTGGCGATGGTGCCGGCCACAAACGAGCCGATGGCGGAGGTGGCCAAGGCGGCGCCGGCACGACCGCTGCGGGCCATCTTGAAGCCTTCCATGGCCGTCACCATGGTGGCCGTTTCTCCGGGCGTGTTCAAAAGGATGGAGGTGGTGGAGCCTCCGTACATGGCTCCGTAGTAGATGCCTGCGAAAAAAATCATGGAAGCCGTGGGCTCAACCTGGGATGTGATCGGCAGCAGCATGGCCACCGTGACCGCAGGGCCTAGGCCCGGCAACACGCCAATGGCGGTGCCGACGGCGCATCCCACGAAGGCCCACATCAGATTGATGGGCGTGGCGGCTGTGGCAAATCCCGCCAACAGTTGGGTGGTAATGTCCATGGTGGGAAGGCCGCGCTGCTCAAAGCACGCGCACTACAGCCAGCCGCTGGCGGTCAGGCCGGGCAGCGAAATGTTGAGCAGCTTGGTGAAGACCCAGAAGACGGGTGCGGCGATGGCCGCACCCAACAGCAGGTCCGTGGCCGCTTGGGTGAGCGCCGCAGCACCCGCAGCAGCCTTGCCCTCGGCCAAGCGCAGGCCCCGCACTGCCAGCACAAAGCACAGGGCACAAGACGGGATGAAGCCCAAGTGGGTGATCAACGACGCATTGACCACAATACCGGCGGCAACCCAGGCCAAGGCTGACCAGTCGCCGTGCTGCGCACCGGACGGCGCTTCTACATGGGCCCAGCCACCCCGCAGGGCCTGCAGCGTGAGCAAGGCTCCGCAAACCAACAGCCCGCCGGCCACCAGCCAGGGCAGGAAGTTGGGCCCCACGCCGGCGTAGCCCGCGTCGGAGGGGATATCCAAGGCGCCCCAAGCTAGCAGGCCACCCAGGCCGGCAACGCCCAGTCCGGTCAGGGCCTGCACCCGTTGCGCGTCCACGACCTTCTAGATCATGCCGGACTTGACCATTACGGCGCGAAGGGCGGCGAATTCACGGTCCACAAAGTCGTCGAACTCGGGGCCGGTGAGGACTGAGCCCGTCCAGTCGTTCTTGCCCAGCGATTCTTGCCAGCCCTTGGTTTTGACGGTGGCCAGGACCAAATCGGTGAGCGCCTTGCGCTGGGCCAGGTTCAGGCCAGGCGCGCCGTACACACCGCGCCAGTTGCCGATTTCCACGTTGTAGCCCAGCTCCCTGAGGGTCGGAATGCCCTTGCTGAGCTCGCCCGACAAGCGCTTGGGCGAGGTCACGCCGATGGGCTTCATCTTGCCCGATTCGATGTACTGGGCGAACTCCGAAAAGCCGCTGCCACCTACGGTCACGTTGCCGCCCAGAATGGCGGCAGTCGCCTCGCCGCCGCCGCGGAAGGGCACGTAGTTGACCTTGGTGGCGTCTACACCAACCTCGCGGGCAAGCATAGCCGAAGCGATGTGCTCGGTAGAGCCGCGCGAGCCGCCGCCCCACTTCACGCTGCCGGGGTCCTTCTTCATTTGTTCGACCACGTCCTTCATGGTCTTGAAGGGCGAACTGGCCGGCAGCACGAACACGTTGTATTCGCTGGTCAGGCGAGCGATGGGCGTGCAATTGGCCAGCAGGTTCACCGGCGCCTTGCTGGTGATGATGCCGCCCAGCATCACCGCACCCATCATCATCAGGGCGTTGGGGTCACCCTTGCTGGCATTGACGAATTGGGCCAGGCCCAAAGCGCCGGCGGCCCCGCCTCTGTTGTCATACGACACACTGGGCACCGCGCCCGCATCGACCATGGCCTTGCCCAATGCGCGGGCTGTGGTGTCCCAGCCGCCGCCTGGATTGGCAGGGATCATCATCTTTAGGGGGCTGGCGGCATGGGCCACATGGGGCCATGCGGCGGTGGCGGATGCGGCGGCCAGGGCTTTGAGGAAGGTGTCTCGGCGCATACAAACTCCGTAGAGGGCGCAGCCACTGTAACCTCGGCCGGCGCGCTTGGGCACGCCGGATTCGTAAGGGGATTTACGTAGCTTAGACGGTCAGGGCCGCGCGTGCACTTCGTAGACCATCATCGCTGTGCTGTCTGATGACGACTGCCGTATGCCCAATGGCCTGCGCCGCTGCTTCACAAAAGTACATGAAGCCGCCATCGGGTGCATACAGCGGCTGGCCACACTGCCGAAAGCGGCTCTGTTGAGCCAAACCGCAGCTCACCCATTCACAATCCACCACAGGAGCCGGTCATGAACACCACCCCACGCTCTGTCATATCTGTATTGGCGCTGGCTACGCTGATGTGCGGCGCTGCCCTGGCTCAAACGCCTCCTGAGGCGGTGATGCCCCCGGGACCGCGTCCGGCAGGCCCGGGTATGCACGGGGCCGGCCCCGGCGGGCCTGGATGGCAGGGCCGTCATGGGTACCGTGAGGACGAGCGCGGCCATCGTGGCGCCATGGGCATGGGCCCGATGATGCTGCTGCTGGGCCGCGGGCAAGACCGCGCACTGGACTTGATCAAGGCCACGCCTCAACAACGTGCGGACATCCGTCGCATTGCGGGTGCTACCCGTGACGACTTGCGTGCGGCGCGGCGCGACGGGCGCCCCCGCAGCGAAGCGCTGCTTGCCGCCTGGACGGCCGACAGGGTGGATGCTTTGGCGCTCGAGGCCGAGCGGGCCCGTATCGCAGCACGACATGACGCCGCGGGAAAGCGCATGGTGCAGGCCATGCTGGACTTGGGCGCAGTGTTGCAAGCTGACCAGCGCCGCCTGCTGGCCGAGCAGTGGTCGCGCCGGGGTGGTCACCGCCGCGCCGAGTGGATGGAGCTTGGCGACGATCATGCACAGGCTGTTGCTGATTGAAGATGACGCCCGCCTGGCGGGTATGGTCGCCGACTATCTGGGCCAGGCGGGTTTTGTGGTGGACCGGGCACCCTCGGTGGCGCAGGCTCACCTGGCGGTCGTGCGCCATCCGCCCGACCTGGTGCTCATGGACGTCATGCTGCCCGATGGGGACGGACTGGCTCTGACGGCCGAGTGGCGACAGAACCCGCGCACCAGCAGCTTGCCCATCCTGATGCTCACGGCACGCGGTGACCCGGCCGACCGTATTCTGGGGCTGGAGTTGGGAGCAGACGACTACCTGGCTAAGCCTTTCGAGCCGCGGGAACTGTTGGCTCGGGTGCGCGCGCTCTTGCGCCGCGCCCAACCCAGGCCCACTGCGACCGAGGTGATTCGCGTAGGTGACCTGGAGCTTGATGTGGGGGCGCGTGCAGTGCGCCGCGCGGGGAAGCCCTGCGAGCTCACTGGCTATCAGTTCGACATCCTGTTGGCCCTGGCGCGGCAGGCCGGTCGGGTGCTCAGCCGCGACCAGATCATGGGAACCTCGCGCGGCCACAGCCTGGAGGCTTATGACCGCTCGATTGATGTGCATGTCTCGCGCATTCGGGCGGTCATTGAAGATGACCCTCGATCACCGCAGAAGCTGCTCACGGTCAGGGGCGTGGGCTACTTGCTGGCGCGCCCCTCGGCGGCCAGCGAGGCGGTACAACCACACGAGTCTCTACCTTGGCGCGGAGCCCGTCCGTGAAGTCGCTTTACCTGCGGGTCTGGTTGACGGTGGTGGTGGTGCTGGCCTTGTTCGCCTTGGGTTCGGGCTGGCTGGCTCAACGCCATGTCGACCAAGAACGGGAACGGTTGCTGATGCAAGGCGGCGGGGGCGAACGGGTGCGCGCCTTGGGCGAGCTGATCGCGCAAGCCCTGCCTGAAGCCCATGAAGACCGCGGCCGCCAAGCCGAAGCGCTGCGGGACTGGGCCGAGCGACTGCGCATGCCACTCGCCCTGGATGATGCGCAGGGCCGGCGCATTGCAGCCAGCGCGTCTTTCGAACGCCGGCAGACCGAAGCCCAAGGGCCTGCCCCCTGGCCCTTGGCCTTGGACGATGGGCGCACCCTGTGGATGATGCGCGGTGCACGCCCCGGTGGTGAGCGTCGCGGAGCTGCCGACGCAGGCGTGGGCAATCCAGGGCCGGCATCGTTTTCGCGCGGGGGGGCTTGGCCTGGCTTGGACCCCTGGCGTTCGGGCGGCGGGCTGGTGGTGGTTATGGCGGTGCTGTTTTTGGCGGTGGCATTGGGTGCCTACCCGGTGGTGCGTCGCCTGACGCGCCGCCTGGAAACCCTGCAGCAGGGCGTGGAGCGTTTTGGCAGCGGTTCCTTGGGCCACCGGGTGGACGATTCGGGGCAAGACGAGGTGGCCCAGCTGGCCGCCTCATTCAACCGTGCCGCTGACCGCATCGAGTCCTTGTTGCAGTCGCATTCGCGCCTGGTGGCCAATGCCTCACACGAATTGCGTTCGCCCTTGGCGCGCTTGAAGGTGGCCCTGGGCCTCATGCAGGACGCGCAAGCACAGGACGCGGGCGACTCGCCCATGCGCTTGCGCCTGCGGCAGGAGATCGAGCACAACCTGCGCGAGTTGGACGCCTTGATTGAAGAGCTGCTGCTGTCCAGTCGTTTGCAGGCGCAGGCCCATCAGGCCGCAGCGCAGGGCGTTGGGGCGGGCCTGAGCAACGTGGTGGATTTGCTGGCCACGGTGGCCGAAGAGGCCGCACGCGGTCAAGCAGCGCTCACCGTGGCCGATGGTGTGACTCCGGTCTGGTGCGAAGAGCGGCTGCTGCGCCGCGCGGTGCGTAACCTGCTGGAAAACGCGCGCCGCTACGGCCAAGGGCCGGTGGAGCTGGAGCTGCGCCACACCGGGGCGCAGGGCCTTCGGACGGCCGAACTTTGGGTCTTGGACCGTGGCCCTGGCGTGCCGGCCCATGAAGCACAGCGTATCTTCGAGCCCTTCTACCGATTACCCGGGCATGCCGAGAGCGAGGGCGGTGTGGGGCTGGGCTTGGCCCTGGTACGGCAGATTGCCCAGCACTTGGGCGGCCAGGTTCAGGTGCAGCCTCGCCCGGGCGGCGGCAGTTGCTTCATTCTGAGCTTGCCGATGCAGCCTGAGGCCCTTGCGCACGCTCATCCAGCCTCCGCTGGCGGATCACCCAGGCCAGCAGGCTGAGCAGCAGTACTGCGGCCAACCACAACGCCAAGGTGGCACTGGCCCAAAAGCCCGCAGCACCTACGGCCCAGGGCAGCCAAGACGCTGCGTTCACTTCACGAAACGCCAAGGCATAGCCCCCGCCTAGGCCCACACCCGCCGCCACCGCATACACCACCACGGGCAGGGTGGCCACGCGGTATGCCCGCAGGACCAGGGCAGCCATGGTCTGCAGCGCATCGGCCAAATGAAACCACACCACCCAGGCCATTAGCACAAGAGCTGCGGAGGCCACTGCTGCATCCTGGGTATAAAGCCCAGCCACAAGCGCGCGGCCCGCGTACACCCATGCGCCCATCAACAGCGCCAGCAGCGCTGCCAACAGCACCCCGTGCCAAGCCAAATGACGCGCTTGACGCAGAGCCTGCGCGCCCAAGCGTTGGGCTACCAAGGTGCTGGTAGCGTTGGACAAAGCCAGGGGCACCATAAACAGCATCGAGACTAAGTTGGCCGTAATCTGGTGTCCGGCTACCGGCACAGGGCCCAGCCTGGCAATGAAGATGGCCATGAAGGTGAATCCCGTGACCTCGATCAGAATCCCCGCCCCCATGGGTATGCCCAAGCGCAGTTGCGCTCCAAGCATGGCTGGCTGGGGGGCGTCCAGCCCGCGGCCCAAGAGCGCGTAGGGCGCGTAGTGCGGGTCACGCAGCAGGATCCAGGCCGCTGCGGCGCACTGCAGCCACATCACCACCACCGTGGCCACACCACAGCCCACCACGCCCATTGCCGGCACGCTCCAAGCCGGCACGCCCCAGGCCAAGGCCACCGACAGCGGCAGCTTCAGTGCCAGGGCACCCAACTGCAGGTTCATCACCGCTTTGGGCCGCGAGATGGCCGTGTTGAAACCCCGGTAAACGGTGAACAACAGGGCAGCTGGCAGGGCAAAGGCCAGGGCACCCAAGTAGCCGCGGATGCCGCGTTCCACTTCGATTTCTACCTGGGCCAGAGCCAGGAAGGGCTGCGGAAAGGCCAATACCAGGATGCCCAGGGCCGACAGGGCCAGCGCCAGCCAGATGCCCTGGTGGAACTGCTGACCTGCTTCAGCCAGACGGCCCGCACCATACAGATGGCCCACGATGGGCCCAATGGCCAAGAGCACCCCCATCAGGGCCACAAACACGGTGATGTAGGCGGCTGACCCCACGGCCAGCGCCGCCAGGTTCACCGATCCCATGCGGGCCAGCAGCACGGTGTCAATGGTGCCGAAGGCCAGCACCGCTACTTGGCCCACCAGCACCGGCCAGGCCAATTTCAGGATGAGGCGGGTATCGTGACCAAACGCTAGGGCGCGCCGGTTCACGGGGACGGCTCAGCTGAAGCCGTGCCAGCGCCGGTGCCCGTACCTTTTACGCGCTCGGCGTAGCGGTTGAAGCGCCAGGCCGAGCCCTCCAGTGTGATCCGCCGCCAGGCGCTGCGCTTTTGCGCAGGGCTCATGGTGGTCCAGTGCTGAACCTCATCGAAGGTTCGGCCACAGCCCTTGCACACATCGTCACCCTGGCTGGTGGAACAAATGGCAATGCAGGGCGCGTCGGGTGTGCTGGCGTACCACTGAAGCCAGGCCTGTTTGGCCCCGGCCGGCATGCTCACCTCGTCACACTCGTGTTGGCGGTGATAGACCATCAGGGCGTAGACTTCGCCCAGAGCGCGCACTGGCGCGCAGGCGCTGATGCCGTCGGGCGATGGCGAGCGTTCGCGCCACCAGTTGATGGCCGCTTCGATGTCGGTGATGTGAATGCCGGCCATAGATGGTCAAGCAAGGGTCAAGTCTGGTCAGCCTTGAGCGTCCTGCGCCTGCAGGGCCAGCAGCGCCGCCTGAACCTGCGCCCAGTCGGCCCCAATCCCTAAGGACACCGGCGCGGCCTGAGCTGCGCTGAGGCCTTCGCTGCGGATGCGCTTGACCCACTGGCCGGCATCGCGCCCGCCGTCGAAGCCTTGGCTTTGCAGAAGCACCGCACCATCGAAGGCGGTGAGCTTGAAGTAAAACCGGCCATCGCCTTCGCGGTACTGCTTGAAGCTCGCCAGCTTGTCTGCGCTGCCCAGGGTGCGGGTTGCCCGCGACACAGGCGAGCCACCCTGATCGATCAGGCGGCCCAAGCCCACGGCGTCACGCAGTGTTTGCAGGAAGGGCGAGGCTACTGCGCGGGCTTTGCGGGCGCCGTGCAGCAGGATGTCTTCGAGCTCATCGGGCCGTGCGATGAGCGCCTCGTATCGATCGCGCATCGGAGCGAGGTGGCCTTCCAAAACGGCGGTGGTGCGCGCCTTGGCCTCACCCCAGGCCACGCCGGCGCGCAGGTCGGCATGGAATGCGGCGCGCTGATCAGCAGTGGCTACAGCGTCGTGGATCATCACCAAGGCTGAGCCTTCTGGGTCCTTGGGCTCGCCGGGTCGGCGCGAATCGGTGACGATACGCGAGACGGTTTCGCGCAGCAGCTTCGCACCGCCGTGGAACAAGGGCAACGTGTTGTCATAGCTCTTGCTCATCTTGCGGCCGTCCAGCCCCGGCAAGGTGGCCAACGCCTCGTCAATTTGAGCCTGTGGCAAGACGAACAGATCACGGCCTTGGCCGTACAGTTGGTTAAAGCGGGCGGCGATGTCGCGCGCCATTTCGATGTGCTGCACCTGGTCGCGTCCCACGGGCACGCGGTGGGCGTTGAACATCAGGATGTCGGCGGCCATCAGCACCGGATAGCAAAACAGGCCCAAGGTGACCCCGGCATCTTCCTCTGCGCCCTGCGCCTGGTTGGCATCGGCCGCTGCCTTGTAGGCATGAGCCCGATTCATCAGCCCCTTGCTGGTGACGCAGCTCAGCAGCCAGTTGAGCTCGGGGATTTCGGGGATGTCGCTTTGCCGATAGAAGGTGACCCGCTCCGGGTCCAGGCCACAGGCCAGCCAGGTGGCGGCGATTTTCAGACGTGAACGCGCAACGCGCGCCGGGTCGTCGCACTTGATCAGGGCATGATAGTCCGCCAAAAATAAAAAGCTTTCCACGTCGGGCTCGCGGCTGGCGGCCACCGCCGGTCGGATGGCACCGACATAGTTGCCCAGATGCGGCGTTCCCGTGGTGGTGACGCCGGTCAAAACACGTTGGTTCATCCGAAGATTGTAGGAGGGGGCCCATGGCCCTCACCGGTACACTGCCGCCCCTTGGTTCTCTCATGAGCATGCGCATCCTGGTCCTCATTTCCGGCCGTGGCAGCAACCTGGCCGCCTTGGTGGAGGCTGCCCGAGCCCAGGCCTGGCCAGCGCAGGTGGTGGGCGTCATCAGCAATCGGCCCCAGGCCGCCGGTTTGCAATGGGCCAAAAACCAGGGCCTGCCGACCCAGGTGCTGGACTACCAGAGCTTCGCCTCGCGCGAAGCCTTTGACGCGGCGCTCCTGTGTGCCTGTGTAGAGCACCGCCCGGATCTGGTGGTGCTGGCCGGCTTCATGCGAGTGCTGGGCGAAGCCTTTGTGCAGCACTTTGAGGGCCGCTTGATCAACATCCACCCGTCCTTGCTGCCCGCCTTCACCGGCTTGTACACACACCGGCGCGCCTTGCAAGCTGGCGTGAAGGTGGCCGGCGCCACCGTTCACTATGTGACACCCAGCCTGGACCATGGCCCGGTGATTGCACAGGCCGTGGTGCCCGTGTTGGCAAACGACACCGAGCACAGCCTGTCCGACCGCGTGCTGCAGGCCGAGCACCAACTGCTGCCCATGGCCGTGGGCTGGCATCTTCGCGGTGAATTGCAGCTGCACGAAGGCTGTGTGCGCCACCAACAAGGTGCCGCGCAAACCCTTTTCTTTCCCGACGCCGACCTGACCACCGCGATGGCTGCGCCGCAACAGCCCAACCCGATCAAGGCTCTTCATGCATCCCAAGCGTCAGGTCCACCTGGCCACTGAAATGCTGCAGCGGGTGCTCTTGCTGGTGCACCCGGCCGACCGCGAGGTCTCCGCATTCTTTCGCGAAAACAAAGAGCTGGGCGCCAAAGACCGCGCCATCTTGGCAGAGACCACCTTTCGGGTGCTGCGCCAGCGCCTGGTGCTGCAGCATCTGGCGCAATCGGGGCAGGGCCCTCTGGCGCGCCGCTTGGTGTTGCTGGCCTGGCAAGGCAGCGACGCGTACCTGAAGGCTGCGGTCAATGAAGCCGAGTGGAACTGGCTGCAGCAGGTGCGGGCCGTGTCGCTGGCCAACCTGCCCGAGCGGGTCAAGGCCAATATGCCGCCATGGCTGCTCGAGCGGCTTCAGGCCGTCTTGGGGCAGGAGTGTGCGGCCTTCGTGCAGGCGATAGAAGGCTCGGCCCCTTTGGACCTGCGGGTCAACACCTTCAAGGCCAAGCGCGAAGCGGTGAAGGCGGCCTTGGAGGCACAGGGCTTTGTGTGCACACCCACGCCCCATTCGCCCTGGGGCTTGCGCTTGCAGGGCAAGCCGGCCCTGAACCGCCTGGAGGTGTTTGCCCGCGGCGATGTGGAGGTGCAAGACGAGGGCAGCCAACTGCTGGCCCTGCTCAGCGATGCCCACCGCGGCGAGATGGTGGTGGATTTCTGCGCGGGTGCCGGGGGCAAGACCTTGGCACTGGGTGCCGCTATGCGCAACACGGGCCGCTTGTATGCGTTTGACACCTCGGGCCACCGCTTGGCGGCGCTCAAGCCACGTCTGGCCCGCAGCGGGCTTTCCAATGTGCACCCGGTGCAAATCGCCCACGAGCGTGACGACCGCATCAAGCGCCTGGCTGGCAAGGTCGACCGGGTGCTAGTAGACGCGCCCTGTTCGGGCCTGGGCACGCTGCGCCGCAACCCCGACCTGAAGTGGCGCCAAAAGCCCGAGTCGGTGGCCGCGTTGGGCGCGCTGCAACAGGGCATCTTGGCCAGTGCGTCGCGTCTGCTCAAGCCCGGCGGGCGCCTGGTGTACGCCACCTGCAGCGTCTTGCCCGAAGAGAACGAAGCCACGGTGCAGGCTTTCTTGGCCGCCCACAGCGGCTTTGAGGCCCTGAACGTGGCAGATGAACTCACGCGGCTGAAGGTGCCGAAGGCGTCGGAGCTTTGCCAGGACGGCCAGTTGCGCCTGTGGCCCCAGCGCCACGGCACCGACGGTTTCTTCGCTGCGGTGCTGGCGCGGCGCGCCTGAGCGGGGTGCAAGCCCCGCAAGGTAGAATGCGAAGTGTTGCTTTTTGGATCGCCCATGGATTTGTATCAGCTCTGGATGGGATTCGTTAACGTGATGGCTGACGGCCTCCTCGGCGCCAGCGCTTGGCAGACCCTGGCCTACACCCTGGTGGTCACCCACATCACGATCGCCTCGGTGACCATCTTCCTGCACCGCTCGCAGGCTCACCGTTCGCTGGACCTGGGCCCTGTGCCGTTCCACTTTTTTCGCTTTTGGCTGTGGATGACCACCGGTATGGTCACCAAAGAATGGGTGGCTATTCACCGCAAGCACCACGCCAAGTGCGAGACGGAAGAAGACCCCCACAGCCCCCAAATCCGTGGCATCCGCACCGTGCTGCTGCAAGGCTCCGAGTTATACCGGGCTGAAGCCAAGGTCCAAGACACCCTGTCCAAGTACGGCCACAACACACCCGACGACTGGATCGAGCGTAACCTTTACACCCGCCACAGCGCTTTGGGTGTGTCGATCACATTGATCATCAATCTGCTTTTGTTCGGCGCCATTGGGGGCGCCGTGTGGGCGGTTCAGATGCTGTGGATCCCGATCACCGCGGCCGGTATCATCAACGGCATCGGTCACTGGTGGGGATACCGCAACTTTGAGGCAATGGATGCCTCGACCAATATGTCTCCCTGGGGCATCTTGATTGGTGGCGAAGAACTGCACAACAACCACCACACCTACCCGACCTCGGCCAAGCTGTCAGTCAAGCCCCACGAGTTCGACATCGGTTGGCTCTATATCCGCATCCTGCAGGCCTTGGGTCAGGCCACGGTACGCAAGACCGCGCCGGTGCTGAAGTTAGGCGAAGTGCGCCAGCAGGCCGACGGCAAGACCCTGGAAGCCCTGATCCACCATCGCTATGAGGTGATGGCCGATTACGCGGCGGCTCTCAAGCGCGCATGCGGAGCCGAATTGGACCGTCTGCGCGAGCAGGGCCGCAAAGGCAGCGAAAGCTGGAAGCAGATGCTGATTGCGCACCGTTGGTTGCCGCGCGACGATGAAAAGGTTCCCCAGGGGGTGAAGCCGCAGGTGGCCGTGGCGATGGCCTCCAGCCCGGTGTTGATCAAGCTTGTGGACATGCGCGAGGAACTGCGTCAGCTGTGGACCCGTACCAATGTGTCGCGAGAGCAGTTGGTCAGCGATCTGCAGGCCTGGTGCCAGCGTGCAGAGGAAAGCGGCATCGCCGCCCTGCGTGAAATGTCGCTTCGGGTAAAAGCTGCTCGGGTTTGAGCGGGCCGGACAGCTGGTCCCACCAAAGAAAATGCCCGCTCACTGAGCGGGCATTTTCTTATTGAACTGCTTGAGCCTGGGGCTCAATCGAGGCTGAATCACTTCAGCTTGGTTTCTTTGTACAACACGTGCTTGCGCGCCTTGGGATCGAACTTCATCAATTCCAGCTTGTTGGGCGTCGTCTTCTTGTTCTTGTTGGTGGTGTAGAAGTGGCCGGTGCCCGCAGTGGACTCCAGCTTGATCTTTTCGCGGCCGCCTTTGGTTGCCATGATGTGTCCCTTTCCTTAGATCTGGCCGCGCGCGCGCAGGTCGGCGAGCACCACCTCGATGCCCTTCTTGTCAATCAGACGAAGCGCCGCATTGGACACGCGAAGACGCACCCAACGGTTTTCGCTCTCGACCCAAAAGCGGCGGTACTGCAGATTGGGCAGGAAACGACGCTTGGTCTTGTTGTTGGCATGGGAAACGTTGTTCCCCACCATGGGCTTCTTGCCCGTGATCTCACACACGCGTGCCATGGGGACACTCCAAATTTGATTCACTCGGCTGAACTGACGCTCAGCCTCACCTCGCCATAAGGGTGGCGGTAGCCCGAAGCGGCCACGAACGTGACGCGCTAAACACGCTGTCAGTGTAGCGGAAAACGCAGAGCCAGGGTAAGCAGGGCCCTGAGACGCCGGGCGAGCCCGGCATGGCTCGGGTCAGCCTTGCTGCTCCAAGTAGCGCTGGGCGTCCAGCGCGGCCATGCACCCGGTGCCGGCGCTGGTGATCGCCTGGCGGTAGACATGGTCCTGTACATCGCCGGCGGCGAAAACACCGGGCACGCTGGTCATGGTGGCCATGCCCGACAGGCCCGAGCGGGTGATGAGATAGCCGTCATGCATGTCCAGCTGGCCCTTGAAGATGTCGGTATTGGGCTGGTGGCCAATGGCGATGAAGCAGCCTTGCAGCTTCAGGTCCTGCGTTGAGCCGCCTTGCGTGCTCTTGATGCGCACTCCGGTGACGCCGCCGGCGTCGCCCAGCACCTCGTCCAGGGTGTTCCACAGATGCAGTTGCATCTTGCCCTCGGCCACCTTCTGGTGCAGCTTGTCCACCATGATGGCCTCAGCACGGAACTTGTCGCGGCGGTGGACCAGGTGCACCTTGCTGGCGATATTGGACAGGTACAAGGCTTCTTCCACGGCGGTGTTGCCGCCGCCCACCACACACACCTCTTGGCCCCGGTAGAAAAAACCGTCGCAAGTGGCGCAGCCGCTCACCCCACGGCCCATAAAGGCGGTCTCGCTGGGCAGGCCCAGGTACTTGGCGCTGGCGCCCGTGGCAATGATCAGGGCGTCGCAGGTGTACGTGCCGCTGTCGCCGGTGAGGGCAAAGGGCCGGCGCGACAAGTCCACGGTGTGGATGTGGTCGAACGCGACTTGGGTGTTGAAGCGCTCGGCATGCTGCAAAAAGCGCTGCATCAAGTCGGGGCCCTGCACGCCCATCACGTCGGCGGGCCAGTTGTCGACATCTGTGGTCGTCATGAGTTGGCCGCCTTGCGCCAGGCCAGTCACCAGCATGGGCTTGAGGTTGGCGCGGGCGGCGTAAATGGCGGCGGTGTATCCGGCAGGGCCTGAGCCGAGGATGAGAACTTGAGCGTGTTGGGTCAATGCAGTCATTCCTCGATTTTCTCACGCCTGCGGATCCCGCTTTGGCAAGAGGTCGTGACGGATTCAATCGTCGAGGCTGTGAAATATTTCACAGTCAATCGCGGATTGGGGCCCGTTTCTGCTCAAGCCCTAGGGTCGACTGCCGATATCCCGATAACTCAAAGGCACGGAGAACCTTTCAATGTCGATGTTGACAAATTTAGACCTGATTCGCCGAGTTCCGCTGTTCTCCCTGTTAAGCCATGAGCAGGCTCAACAAGTCGCCGATGGGGTCGTGAAGCGACGCTTTCGCCGCGGAGACACCGTGGTCGAGCAGGGCAGCAAGAGCGGACAGTTCGTTGTTCTGCTCAACGGGCGGGCCCGGGTGACCGCGACAGACAACAAGGGCCGAGAAGTCATACTTTCGGTGATGGAGGCTGGTTCGTTTCTGGGCGAGATGAGCCTCATCGACGGTGAGCCGCACTCGGCCACGGTGCGTGCGGAAGTGCAAACTGACGTCCTGGTGCTGAATCGGGATGCCGTCGCGCGATGTCTTCCCGACCGCACTTCGTTGGCCACCCCCATGATGAGAGGCTTGGTCGAACGCCTCCGAGCCGCTGACCGGCAGATTGAATCCCTGGCGCTGATGGATGTGTATGGGCGGGTAGCCCGTGCCCTGTTGGAAATGTCGCAGCCCTATGGGCAGACCCGGGCGATCCGCACTCGGGTGTCGCGGCAAGATATGGCCAAGCGGGTGGGGGCCTCTCGCGAAATGGTCAGCCGCGTGATGAAAAACCTGCAAGACCGTGGCTACATCGAGGCGCAGGCCGATGGGTCTTTGCTCATTCGGGAGGCGAGTCTGGATCCACAGGGCACCTCAGAGGCCCCACAATGTGGGTATGACCCTGTCCATGACTGCCGCCAAGGTGCGTGATCGGCCTCCGCGCGCGGCTTGGTTGTTCGTGACCGCTGTGTTTTGGCTGCTGGCCGTTTTGGCCCTGGCCACCCACCATGCCGGTGACCCCGGCTTCACCACCAGCGGAGCCCAAGACCGCGCGCTCAACGCGGTCGGTCGTGCGGGCGCGTGGTTTTCCGATGTGGCCCTGTTTGTTCTGGGCTACTCCGCGTGGTGGGTACCGCTGATCGTGGCCCGCCATTGGTTGTCGTTGTTGGCCTGTCGCTTGCGGGGGCTGCCCACTCAAGACCAGACCGGTGGGGGTGACGAACCACCACGCAGCGCTGTGCTGTGGCGCGTGGCTGGCGCGGCCATGCTGTTGGCCGCCAGCGCTGCACTCGAGTGGACGCGCCTGTATCAGGCCGAGCCCGGCATGCCCGGCCATGCGGGAGGCGTCTTGGGCTACGCCCTAGGGCCCTGGTCTATGAAATGGTTGGGCTTCAATGGCTCGGGCGTGTTTTGGATCGCCTCCTTGGTGCTGGGCGTGTCCTGGGCCTTTGGCTTTTCTTGGTTGCGGCTGGCCGAGCAGATTGGTGCCTGGCTGGAAAGCCTGCGCGATCAGCGGCAGGCCCAGCGTGAGCACGCCAAAGATGTTCGCCTGGGCGAGCAGGCCTTGCGCAAGCGCACCCAGGACGTGGCGGTGGAGCGGCGCTTGGAGGAGGAGGAGCATGTGCCCATCGTGATCGAGCCGCCCGTGATGGAAGTGCCGGTGTCAACCCGGGTGGCCAAGGAACGCCAAAAGCCGCTGTTCCAAGAATTGCACGACACCAAACTGCCCCAGGTGGACCTCTTGGATTCGGCGCCCAGCCGTCAGGAAACGGTGTCGGCCGATACCCTGGAGATGACCTCGCGCCTGATCGAGAAGAAGCTGCGCGATTTCGGGGTGGAGGTGCAGGTGGTGGCCGCCTCGCCGGGCCCGGTGATCACCCGTTACGAGATCGAGCCAGCCACGGGGGTCAAGGGTTCGCAGGTGGTCAACCTGGCCAAAGACCTGGCGCGTTCGCTGTCGCTGGTCAGCATCCGGGTGGTGGAAACCATTCCCGGCAAGACCACCATGGCGCTTGAGTTACCCAATGCCAAGCGCCAGGTCATCAAGCTGACCGAGATTTTGGGCTCGCAGGTTTATGCCGATGCAGGTTCGGTGTTGACCATGGGCCTGGGCAAAGACATCGTGGGCCAACCGGTAGTGGCCGACCTGGCCAAGATGCCGCACTGCCTGGTAGCGGGTACCACCGGTTCGGGCAAATCGGTGGGTATCAACGCCATGATCTTGAGCCTGTTGTACAAGGCCGAGGCGCGCGATGTGCGGCTGATCCTCATCGACCCCAAGATGCTGGAGATGAGCGTTTATGAGGGCATTCCTCACCTTCTGTGCCCGGTGGTCACCGACATGAGGCAGGCGGCCAACGCTCTGAACTGGTGCGTGGGCGAAATGGAGCGCCGCTACAAGCTGATGAGCAAGATGGGCGTGCGCAATGTGGCGGGCTTCAACAAGAAGATTGAAGAGGCGGCTGCGAGGGAAGAGAAGATCCCCAATCCCTTCTCCCTGACCCCTGAGCAGCCCGAGCCGCTGGAGCGCTTGCCCTTTGTGGTGGTGGTGATCGACGAATTGGCCGACCTGATGATGGTGGTGGGCAAGAAAATCGAAGAGTTGATCGCGCGCCTGGCACAGAAGGCCCGCGCCTCGGGCGTTCACCTGATTTTGGCCACGCAGCGACCCAGCGTGGATGTGATCACCGGTTTGATCAAGGCCAACATTCCCACACGGCTGAGCTTTCAAGTCAGCAGCAGGATCGACAGCCGAACCATCTTGGACCAAATGGGTGCAGAAGCCCTGTTGGGCATGGGCGATATGCTCTACATGGCGGGCGGTACCGGCTTATCGGTGCGTGTACATGGGGCCTTTGTCAGCGATGATGAAGTGCACCGGGTGGTTGATTTCCTTAAGAGCCAGGGCGAGCCCCACTACATCGAAGGCATTCTGGAAGGCGGCACCCTAGAAGGCGAAGGTGGTGAGTTGGGGGCCCTGGGCGGGGGCAACAGCGATGGCGAAAGCGATCCGCTCTATGACCAGGCCGTGGCTGTGGTGCTTGAACACAAACGGGCCTCGATTTCACTGGTACAGCGCCACCTGCGCATCGGCTACAACCGCGCAGCGCGCCTGTTGGAGCAAATGGAGAAGTCGGGCTTGGTCTCGGCCATGGCCACCAACGGCAACCGCGACATCATCGTGCCGCGGCGCGAAGGCTAGGGCCATGTTCGGGGCCACTGTGTCGGCCGCAGCGGCGGCCCTGCTGGAGGGTATGCAGGCCTTGTGGGTCTGGACCTTGTTGGGTGTGCTGGGGCTGGCATCGGTGGCGGCCCGGGCCGATACGCTGGCGGCACTTCAGTCGTTTGTGCGTGATGCACGCACCGGCAGCGCGGAGTTCACCCAAACTGTGATCTCGCCAGACGGCGCAAAGCGGCGGTCTTCCAGCGGCACCTTTGAATTTTCCAGGCCTAACCGTTTTCGCTTCACCTACACCAAGCCTTTCGAACAGGTCATCGTGGCTGATGGCCAGCGCCTGTGGGTCTACGACCCCGATCTCAATCAGGTGATATCGCGCAAGCAAAGCAGCGCCTTGGCTGCTACGCCCGCGGCGCTCTTGGCTGGGGCTCAGCTCGAGCGCGACTTCAACTTGAGCGCAGAGCCTGCGCGCGACGGTCTGGAATGGGTCAAGGCAGTGCCCAAGCTGGCCGATGGAGCCTTTGAGAGCCTGCGCATCGGTTTTCGCAACGGCGAGCTGGCGGAAATGGTCATTGTCGACAGCCTGGGCCAGCGATCCCTGCTGCAGTTTCGTGACCTCAAACTCAACCGGCCGCTGCCCGCCGACCGCTTGGTTTTTGCCGTTCCCAAGGGCGCTGATGTGATTCAACAGTGAGCACGTTGTTGCCCCCTTTGGCCGAACGCTTGCGACCGCAAAGGCTGCAAGACGTCGTGGGCCAGCAGCACCTGATTGGCCCCGGTCGGCCCCTGCAGCGCGCCTTCCAAGCCGGCCGTCTGCACTCCTTCATCCTGTGGGGTCCGCCTGGCGTGGGCAAAACCACCCTGGCCCGCTTGGCCGCGCAGGTGACGAACAGCCAGTTCTTGGTGCTGTCGGCCGTCAGCGCCGGCATAAAAGACATCCGCGCGGTGATTGAAGCGGCCCAGGCTCTGCGCGGCGCGCAAAGCCGTGGCACGGTGGTCTTCATCGATGAAATTCACGCTTTCAGCAAACCGCAGCAAGACGCGCTGCTGCCCCATGTGGAGTCGGGTCTCTTGGTGCTGATTGGCGGCACCACCGAACACCCGGGCCTGCAGGTGACCAATGCCTTGCTTTCGCGCACCCAGGTGTATGCGCTGGAGCCCCTGTCCACGTCCGACTTTGCACGGCTGGCTGAGCGTACCTTGGCGGCCTTGGAGTTACCGGCCCACACGTTTGATGAACAAGCGCAGGCTCTATTGGTGTCTTATGCCGATGGTGATGGACGGCGCTACCTGAACCTCGTAGAGCAGGTAGTGCAGGCTGCGCAGGCCGCAGGTCTGGTCAAGCCTCAAGCTGTGCCAGCAGGCCAAACCTTGCAAGTCCCGCACGACACACATTCCCCGCAGAACACGCAGGCCTTAGCGCGGATCGATGCGGCTTTCGTACAAGCCAGCACCAGCCCCAGCCTGCGGCGCTCCGATGGTGCAGGTGACCAGTACTACGAGCAGATCAGCGCCTTTCACAAAAGCGTGCGCAGCTCGCAGACCGACGCAGCCCTGTACTGGATGGCGCGGCTGCTCGATGGCGGCGTTGATCCACGCCAGGTGACGCGCCGCATGATTGCCATCGCCAGCGAGGACATCGGCAACGCCGATCCGCGTGCCTTGCAGCTGGCCTTGAACGCAGCCGAAACCGTGGACCGTCTGGGTTTGCCCGAGGGTGAGTTGGCCATGGCCCAGGCCGCCGTATACCTGAGTCTGGCGGCCAAGAGCAATGCGTCCTATGCAGCTTGGAAGCAGGCCAAGGCCTTCGTTCGGGAAACCGGCTCCCTGCCGGTGCCGCTGCACTTGCGCAACGCAACTTCTAAGCTCCAAAAGCAGATGGGTTACGGCGCGAAGTACCGCTACGCGCACGACGAGCCCCACGCTTACCCGGCCGGTATGGGCTGCTTGCCCGAAGGCGTGCCCGAGCCGGGCTGGTACCGACCGGCTGACCGCGGCCTGGAAATCAAGCTCCGTGAAAAGCTGGAGTGGCTTCGGGCCCTGGACCAGGCGGCCATGCGAGGGCCACAGAACGGCAAAGGCTGAGGTGCAGGCCCGCCGCCAACACCCACAGCCAGAACCCGTCCTTCAGGCCTTGTCGGCTGCAGAGGTGAAAGAGTCGGCGTAGAAGGCCTGAGCCGGCAGGCCGCACTGGGCACTAAAGTCACGCCGGGCAGCGTCCACCATCACCGGTGCCCCGCAAGCGTAGACCTCATGGCCAGACAGGTCGGGAAGGTCCGCCATCACCGCTTGGTGAACCAAGCCGCTTCGCCCGCGCCAAGTTGTATCGGGTTCGCTGAGTACCGGCACATAGCGCAGTTGCGGCACCAAGGCTACAGCTTGTTCAGCCCATTCGCTCATGTATAGATCGCGAGCCTGTCGACAGCCCCAATACAAGGTCACCGGCCGGTCATCTTGCTTGAGTTGCATTTGTTCGATCAGTGCCTTGATCGGCGCGAAGCCGGTGCCCGAAGCCAACAGTACGGTGGGCTTACGCACATCTTCGCGCAGCCAGAAGGAACCATAGGGGCCTTCCACACGCAGGATGTCCTTTTCCTTGACTGTGCTGAACAGCGCATCGGTGAACACACCGCCGGGCATATGACGGATGTGCAGTTCGATTTGGGGCGGCTCGCCCTTGAGGTGTGGCGCGTTGGCCATGCTGTATGCGCGACGCTTGCCGTCACGCAGCAGAAATTCCACATACTGGCCAGCCTTGTACTGAAAGCTTGCATTGGCCGGCAACTGAAGGCGCACCACCACCACATCGGGCGCAGCGCGGCTGAGTGTGGCCACGCGAACGGGCATTTTGATGACGGGGAATTCGCCGGCAGCGGCCACACTGCGCGACTCAATCACGCAGTCGCTCTGCGCAGCGGCGCAGCAGGTCAGAATCATGCCGGCCTGTTCTTCTTCTGCCGAAAGTGCCTTCAACTGGTGTGCGCCGTGGATTACCCGCCCGCTGACCAGTTTGCTCTTGCAGGAGCCGCAGGCACCGTCTCGACAGCCATAAGGCAAGCCTATACCGGCTGAAATGGCTGCAGGCAGTATGGCCTGATCGCGTTCAACGGTGAAGCTCAGGCCAGCGGGTTGGATGTCGATCTTGTAACTCATCACCCCGATTTTGCCGTGCCATGTCATCATGCTGCCCGTGAAGTGCAAACCAACCCTGCTGATCGTGGGCTGCGGCGACGTGGGGCTGCGCGTACTGCGCGAGCTACGCCGGCGGGGTTCTCCTTGGCGGGTTTTGGCCCTGACGTCCCAGCCCGAGCGCCGAGCAGAGCTGCGCGCAGCCGGCGCCATTCCGTTGTTGGGTAACCTGGACGATGCGGCCAGCCTGGGCCGTTTGGCCGGCTTGGCCAATGCGGTACTGCACCTAGCGCCGCCGCCCTTGCAGGGGCGCAGCGACCCGCGTACAGCGCGGCTGTTGCAGGCCTTGTCGCGCCGCAGTGCACCACAACGGCTGGTCTACATGAGCACCACTGGTGTGTACGGAGACTGTCAGGGCCAATGGGTGCCTGAAACCCGAGCCTTGAATCCACAAACCGACCGCGCGCAGCGGCGCGTGGATGCCGAGCAGCGGGTGCGCCACTGGGCCCGGCGCCAGGGCTGCAGCAGCGCCCTGTTGCGCGTGCCGGGCATCTACGCACTGGACCGGACCGGGGGGGATCCACGCGAGCGGGTGCGTCGGGGCAGCCCCTCGCTGGTGCCCGAAGAAGACGGCTACACCAACCATATCCAGGCCGATGACCTGGCGCGCATCGCTCTGGCCGCCCTGAACCAAGGCTTGCCGCTACGCGCCTACAACTGTGGCGACGAGGGCCGCTTGCGCACCGGGGACCACTACGACCTGGTGGCCGACTGCAGTGGCCTGCCGCGCCCGCCGCGCATCAGCTGGGAGCAGGCCCAGGTGCAGCTATCGCCTATGCAGCTTTCGTTTTGGGGCGAGTCACGCCGCTTGGTGAGCCGACGCTTGCAGCATGAGTTGGGTGTGCAGCTGCGCTACCCCACGGTGGAGCAGGCCCTGATCAGCGCCGAGACCGCCTGAAAGGCCCCCGGCCGCGCCAGTACTGGATCATCAGAAATCCGCCCAGCATGCCGCCGAGGTGGGCAAAGTGAGCCACGCCCGATGCCCCGCTCAGGCCGAACAGCAGTTCCAGCCCGCCAAACACCGCCACAAAGATCTTGGCCTTCATGGGGATGGGTGGGAACAGCGGCATGATGATGCGGTTGGGGAATAACATGCCGAAGGCCAGTAGCAGCCCGAACAGGGCGCCCGAGGCGCCTACGGTGGGTTGGTTGTGTGCGGTAAGTGCGGCCCACAACAACTGCACCACGGCGGCAGCCAGGACGCTGGCTGCGATGAACTGTAGGTAGCGCTTGCCGCCCCAAAGCCGTTCGATTTCGCCCCCGAACATCCACAGGCCGAGCATGTTGAAGAACAGGTGCACAGGGTCACCGTGCAACAGGCCGTAGCTCAACAGCTGCCAGGGCCCGAACCGGCCGCTGCCCAGCGGCCACAGCGCAAAGAAACCTTCGAACCAGGGCGGCAGCAACAGCTGCGTGCAGAACAAGCCCACGCAGATGAGCATCAAGGCCTTGGTGGTGGCGGGAATGGGTGGCATTGAATGAGTCTACGCCACGCAGGCGCGCGCGAGGCGGGTGAGGCCCGGGTGGAGCAAGCTCGGATCTGGAGCAGCGGGGCTTCAGGTGACTGCCCAAGCGCTCCGCACCCACCGAAGGCATATCGAGGCTGTCGCGTGTGACCCGGCCGGGGTGGCGCTGCCCGCCTCAAGTGTCACCACGCTGGTCGCGCTGCGCCGCAGCGGTGCCGGTGGTGTTCTTTCAGAGCTGCTATGAGGGCGAACCTCGTTGTAATCACGGCGCCACTCGGTGATCGCGGCCCTGGGCGCAATTGCTTTTCCTCATGCCCACCATGCTCCTGGTTGGCGGCCTCCGGCTACTTGAGCTTGGTACGGCTGGCGGGGAGCAGGTCAATTGGCAAAGCCAAGATTAGTTTCCTTTCCCTTGGAACGAGGGACTACTTGTTTCAATACGCCTGAGCAACATCCGTCCAGACTCGGCCACCTTTTGCATGGACCCCTCGAGCAATGCCATCTCACGCAACGACTGTGAGAGAACAAGGTATTGACTCGCACCTACTCGGGAAGAGCCCGACTCTGCCTGCCCTTGTCCAACAAATTGCGAAATGGTTGCGTAGAGCTGCCTAAGCCTTTCAATCTTCTCCTTTAGTTCGCGAGCATCTTGACCTGGTGTTACCCCTTTAGAAACAAGCTCATCAAGTGTTGAGATCACAACTCCAAACGCGCCGACCTCCTGAGCCAAAGCGACACGGGAATCAACGCTATGGTCTCGCTCTCGAGCGTTGCTAATCTCAGTGGTTTCACGGAGGCTGTCGATCTGATTGTCAAGAACCCGATTAACCGTACTGAGCCGTTCCCCGACAACCACCACCTCGCTTAAGATTCTGTCCAGATCGTGCACTATGAGCTTTACACGATCCAGGAAATGATTGAGGTCGGAGGCAAGCTCACCGAACTCGTCTGCAGAATTTACCTTTGCCCGATGTGACAAGTTCATCACGCCCTTCGCCAGAGCTGCGGCTGTAGCCCGTAACGTGATCAACGGCTCCATTCGAATTCGCAACAGCAGGAAGAGAACGATGGTGTGCAGGATTACCTTGAAGCTGAGGGTTGACATCATCACGGATAGTTCTGTCCACCATACATCCCGCTTTGGCTCGAGGTAGCTGCGTACGGTTACCGTACCAAGTGACTCCCCGACCTTGGCTTTTATATGGCAACCCAAGCAGGCCTGCTCTGCTCGGATACTTATGGAGGCCTCGTTGAACTCACCAACAGACCACTTCGGCTGTAAACCCTGCGGTTTGAAATTAAAAGTCTGCTGAATCGACTGGATAGTTTCCTCGGAAGGCAGAATCGCAATTGCCAAGCCGAGATCAGAAAAGTTACGGTCCAAGATTGGGAAAACCGTTTGGGCAGCAACTGGGCCTCCAGAGTTCAGCATGATCGCACGAATATCGTCCGCCAGCTGTTGTGCGGCACGCTCAACCCGTACTTGCTCTGTAGTCTTAAAATTGTACTTAAGCGACGCATAACGAAACCCCACTTCTGCCGCTCCGACCACCAGAAGAAGCAGGAAGAAATCGCGAATCATATGAAACGAGAACGAGTTCTCAAACCTTCCGAAGTCTTTTGCTTTCACGATAGTCCTCAAGAAACCTAGACCGTCTGAAGGTGGTCAGCTCACTTGCTTTATCTCGCGCAGCAAACGAGCTGTATGTCTTGCCTTCAGCCTGCGACAGCCAGTCGGATGATAAGTCCAAAGAAGTGTAAGCAAGTGCATGAATGTCACTGGCAACCCAAAGGGTTCAGTTGTCGGCGTGCTCGGAAAGTCTATTCGAGGAACCGAGGCGATTCCCACCTGCCCGGCAGCGTTGAGCTGCGCCTGCTCACCCGACAGAGCCGGCCGAACGGCGTAGCAGCACCACTGCCTCGGTCGTTTAGGACTGTTTGCCTCGATCCGCGCGGCGGCATGCAGCCGTAGCGCAGGGCTGGGTGCCGAAAAGCTGTGGCAATGTCCGGATCAGGTGGCGTTGCCGGCTTGCACAAGGCTTGTCGGCTCCTACTGAGACGGCAGGAAAAGGGCAGCTGCTGGCAGATGGTGCCCGCGGCCAGACTCGAACTGGCACGCCTTGCGGCGGCGGATTTTGAATCCGCTACGTCTACCGATTTCGTCACGCGGGCAATTGAGAGTAATTATCGCACTCTCAGCAAAGGCTAAGCGGCCGCGCCTGCGAGAGTGGCCGTGTCTTGCGAGAATAAGTCGAGGAATTACGGATGAGCCGTTACAGAACCCTCGAAGAAGTGATTGGCGCCACACCCCTGGTGCGCCTGCAGCGCTTGGGTACCCAGGAGGCCCAGAAGCGCGGCAACGTGATCTTGGGCAAGCTTGAAGGCCACAACCCCGCTGGCTCGGTCAAGGACCGTCCAGCCATGAGCATGATTCGGCGCGCCGAAGAGCGTGGCGACATCAGGCCCGGCGACACCCTGATCGAGGCTACTTCGGGCAACACCGGGATTGCGCTGGCCATGGCTGCGGCCATCCGAGGCTACCGTATGGTGCTGATCATGCCCGAGGACCTTTCAATTGAGCGCGCGCAGACGATGAAGGCCTTTGGCGCTGAACTCATCCTCACCCCTAGGGCCGGTGGCATGGAGTCCGCGCGCGACCTGGCCGACGAACTGCAGCGGCAAGGCAAGGGCCTGGTGCTTGACCAATTCGCCAATGCCGACAACCCGCGGGTTCACTTTGAAACCACAGGCCCCGAGATCTGGCAGGACACCGAAGGCCGGGTCACCCACTTTGTCAGTGCCATGGGCACCACCGGTACCGTCACTGGGGTCAGCCGCTACCTCAAGCAACAGAATCCCGCGGTGCGCATCATCGGTGCGCAGCCCAGCGAGGGTTCCCGCATTCCTGGTATCCGCAAGTGGCCCCCGGAGTACCTGCCCCGCATTTACGATCCATCGGCGGTGGACGAATTGGTTCTGGTCAGCCAGAACGATGCCGAGGAGATGGCACGACGCCTGGCGCGCGAAGAGGGGCTGTTTGCAGGCGTTTCGGCCGCGGGCGCCTGTTGGGTGGCGCTGGAACTGTCGCGCCGGGTGGAAAACGCCACCATTGTGTTCATCGTCTGTGACCGCGGCGACCGTTACCTTTCGACCGGCGTCTTTCCGGCCTGAGCGCGCGCCAACGTACAATGCCGGATATGGATATCACGCGCGAAATCGATACCCGCGGCCTGAACTGCCCGCTGCCCATCCTCAAGGCCAAGAAGACTCTGGCTGAAATGACCACCGGGCAGACCCTAAGGGTGATCGCCACCGATCCGGGTTCCGTGCGCGACTTTCAGGCATTTGCCAGGCAAACGGGCAACGAACTGCTGGAGCAAATTGCCAACGGTGACGAGTTCACCATTGTGTTGCGCCGGCGCTGAGCCGGGCCAGCGCTACAGCCTGATCTGGGCCAAGTAGTCTCTGAATCCTGCTCCCAGCACGGGGTGCTGAAGGGCCAGTTCCACGTTGGCTTGCAAGAAGCCCTCTTTGCTGCCGCAGTCGTAGCGCTTGCCCGCGTAACGATAAGCAAACACTTTTTCACGGCGCAACAAGCCGGCAATGCCATCAGTGAGTTGAATCTCACCGCCCACACCACGCGGCTGCCGAAGAATGTCATCGAACACACCGGCGGTAAGGATGTAGCGGCCGGCGACCCCCAAGTTTGACGGTGCATCCTGCGGCGCGGGCTTTTCCACGATGCGTGTCACGTCCAGCAGCCGGTCGTTGACCGCCGTGCCGGCTACGATGCCGTAGCGGCGGGTTTGTTCGGCCGGAATTTCCTGTACGGCCAAGATGCTGGTGCGCCACTGTTGATACTGCTCTACCATCTGCGCCAGAACCGGCGGCTGGCCCACCATCAGGTCGTCGGCCAAGAGCACCGCGAAGGGGTCTTGCCCCACCAAGCGCCGCCCGCACAAGACAGCGTGCCCCAGGCCTAGCGCTTGGGCTTGCCGCACATACACGCACTCCATGTCGTCGGGTTTGACGCTGCGCACCACCGACAGCAGTTCTTCTTTACCGGCCTGTTCCAGTGCGATCTCCAACTCGTACGTCAAGTCGAAGTGGTCTTCGATGGGCCGCTTGTGGCGACCGGTCACGAAGATCATTTCCCGCACACCCGCAGCATAAGCCTCTTCCACCGCGTACTGGATCAGCGGTTTGTCGACCACGGGCAGCATTTCCTTGGGCTGTGCCTTGGTGGCCGGCAGGAACCGCGTGCCCAGGCCGGCAACGGGAAAGATGGCTTTCTTGATTGGCTTGTCAGCGCTCATGGCTTGGGTTCGAGGGTGCGGCAGGGCCTCAGGCCAGGCGCTGGCGTTGCTGGCTCACCCGGTCAAGCGTCTGCTTGAATTCTTGCACCCGTTGGCGCTCTTTTTCAACCACCGCAGCCGGAGCGCGCGCCACAAAACTCTCGCTGGCCAGTTTGCCTTGGGCCCTGGCGATTTCTCCCTGCAGACGCGCTGTCTCCTTGTCCAGACGTGCGGCTTCAGCGACCACATCCACCTCAACCTTCAAGGCCACGCGCAGCGTGCCCACCACCAGTACCGGGGCGATGCGGGTGGCTTCGTTGAAGGCGGCTTCATCAGCCAAGGGCTCCACTGCCGACAGTTTGGCCAAGGCCTTGATGGCTGGTCCCGCTTGGGTGATGAAGTCGGGCTCACCCTGCACCAACAAAGGTACGCGCTCGGCCGGTGACAGGTCCATTTCGCTGCGCAGGGACCGGCAGGCGCCGACCAGTGCCTTGAGTTGCCCTATCCAAGCGTCGGCCTGGGCGTCAACACGCTCAAGCTGTGCAACCGGGTAGGCGGCCGTAGCCAGGGTTTGCAGCCCGCCGGGGTCTTTTCGCCCCGCTACCACCGCCACCGTGTCCCACAGTTCAGCGGTGATGAAGGGTGTGATCGGGTGCAGCAGTCGCAATACCGTCTCCAGCACACGGATCAGGGTGCGGCGTGTGGCGCGTTGCTGGGCTTCATGCCCTGTGGCCAGTTGCACCTTGGCAATCTCCAGGTACCAGTCGCAGTACTCGTCCCACACAAAGGTGTAGATCGCCTGCGCCACTTGGTCCAACCGGTATTGCGCAAAGCCTTCGGCCACCGCATGCTCGACGCGCTGCAACTCACTGGTTATCCAGCGGTCTGCCTGCGAGAAGACCAGGTATTTGTGAAATGGCCCAGCCTCTTTGACCAAGACGCCCTGCTCGTAGACGGGTGCAGCGCACTCAGCCTTGCTGTGTTCCTTCAGGCCGCAGTCTTGGCCTTCACAGTTCATCAGCACAAAGCGGCTGGCGTTCCACAGTTTGTTGCAGAAGTTGCGGTAGCCCTCGCAGCGCTTGGAGTCGAAGTTGACGCTGCGGCCCAGGCTGGCCATGGCTGCGAAGGTGAAGCGCAGTGCGTCAGCCCCGTAGGCCGGGATGCCTTGTGGGAATTCTTTCTCAGTGGCCTTGTGCACCTTGGGTGCCGTCTCAGGCTTGCGCAAGCCTTGGGTGCGCTTGTCCAGCAAGAGGGCCAGCTCGATGCCGTCGATCAGGTCGACCGGGTCGAGTACATTGCCCTCGCTCTTACTCATCTTCTTGCCCTGGGCATCCAGCACAAGGCCATGGATATAGACATCCTTGAAGGGGACTTGGCCTGTGAAATGCTGGGTCATCATGATCATCCGGGCCACCCAGAAGAAGATGATGTCGTAGCCGGTGACCAGCACCGAAGAGGGCAGGAAGAGCGACTGCTCTATGGTCTGGTCGGGCCAGCCCAATGTGGAGAAGGGCACCAGGGCTGAAGAGTACCAAGTGTCGAGCACGTCGGGGTCGCGCTCCAGCGCACCGCTGTAACCTGCTTGAGCTGCTTTGGCACGGGCCTCGTCTTCGCTGCGTGCTACAAACAGTTCCCCATTTGTGCCATACCAAGCCGGGATTTGATGGCCCCACCACAACTGGCGGCTGATGCACCAGTCCTGGATGTTGTTCATCCATTGGTTGTAGGTGTTGACCCACTGCTCCGGTACGAAGCGGACCTGGCCGCTTTGCACCACCTCGACGGCTTCCTGGGCTATGGACTTGCCGCTTGCGCCGGGTTTGCTCATCGCCACAAACCATTGGTCCGTGAGCATGGGCTCAATCACCTGCCCCGTGCGTGCGCAACGCGGCACCGTCAGCCGGTGTTTCTTGACCTCCACCAGCAGGCCCTGCGCCTCCAACTGCGCCACGATGCGTTTGCGCGCCTCGAATCGGTCCAGACCCCGCAGTTCTTCGGGGATGTCCTGCAGGTGCTTTACCACCTGGGCCGACAGGTCGAAGATGGTGATCATTGGCAGACCATGCCGTTGCGCCACCGCGTAGTCGTTGGTGTCGTGCGCGGGCGTGACCTTGACCACGCCGGTGCCGAATTCGCGGTCCACGTAGGTGTCAGCAATCACCGGCACGAGCCGCCCGGAGATGGGCAGGCGAACCTGGTGCCCGACCAGCGCGGCATAGCGCTCGTCTTCGGGATGCACCATCACCGCCGTGTCTCCTAGCATCGTCTCAGGCCGCGTGGTGGCCACCACCACGCTGGTGCTGCAGCCTTCAACCGGGTAACGAATGTGCCAAAGCGAACCTTCTTGCTCTTCGCTGTCTACCTCCAGATCCGACACCGCTGACTTCAGAATCGGGTCCCAACTCACCAGCCGCTTGCCGCGGTAGATCAGGCCTTCTTCGTACAGGCGCACAAAGGTTTCCGTGACGACCCGTGAAAGCTTGTCGTCCATGGTGAAGTACTCATGGTCCCAGCTGACGCTGGCGCCCATGCGGCGCATCTGGCGCGTGATGGTGGAGCCGCTTTTCTCCTTCCATTCCCACACGCGGGCTACGAAATTCTTGCGGCCCAGTTCATGCCGGTTGGTGCCTTGCTGCTCAAGCTGGCGCTCCACCACGATCTGGGTGGCAATGCCGGCATGGTCGGTGCCCGGCACCCACAGGGTGTTATGGCCGTACATGCGGTGCAGACGGGTGAGCGCGTCCATGATGGTTTGGTTGAAAGCGTGCCCCATGTGCAGGGTGCCCGTGACATTGGGCGGCGGCAGCTGAACGCAGAAGGACGGCTTGGCTGGATCGGTGCTGGGGCGATAGGTGCTCTGTTGCTCCCACAGTGGGGCCCAGCGCGCCTCAATGGCGGCTGGTTCGAAGGATTTGGCAAGCTCGGTCATGCGGAAATCGGCAAAGTAGACAGCCTGCGTAGGGCGGGCGTTTGGTAGGTTTCACCCGGGCGGGTGACAGGGCTGGGTGAGAGGCAAGATTGTAGGTTGTGGTAACTTGCTAAGTGGTCTTGGTAGCCTGGCCAGATCAAGCGCCTTTGCTGGCCTTCGGTTGGCCAGGGTGCAGCCACCCCATGAAGTCCATCACCGGCATGACACAACATTACTTTGGCTGGCGAGCCTTGCTTGCGCTGACGGCTGCAAGCCTGGTGCTCAGTGCCTGCGGAGGCGGCTCGGGATCGGCGCCCGCGCCCCTGTCCGAAGCGGTGCCTGATCCGCTTTCTGGTCTGCCAGAAACGCCAGGTTGTATGCTGTTGGATCGCCGCAGTTTTTTGGCCGATCAGTTCAGGACCGAGTACTTCTACAATGACCTCACCCCGCTGGTCGACCCCGCGCCCGAGCAGGGACTACGCGCCTACTTTGCCGCCTCGCTGTTCAAGGGCAATGAGCGAATTCCGGCCGACCGTTTCAGTGGCTATCAAACCAGCGAGGCCTACAGCCAGTTTTACGGCGAGGGTAAAACGCTCGCTTATGGCCTGGCCGTGGCGGGTCAAGAGGTTCAAGGCCGACCCGACCTGCCGCTGTTCGTCCGTGATGTGACGCCCGGCTCGCCGGCTGCGGTGTCGGGCCTGCAGCGCGGGGACCGCATCCATCGCCTCAACGACACGCCGGTCGAGGATGCCATAGCCAAGTTTGACTTCTCGATGCTCACGCCGCAGCAGGCGGGGCAGGAACTGGTGCTGGAGGTGGAACGCGCGGGGGTTCGCCGCACCGTTGGGGTGACGGCATCGGTTCACGATGTGGTGCCGGTGCGGCTGGGCCGTGTGATCAACCTGCCCGATGGACGCCGCATGGGTCTGGTGCGATTCAACTCCATGATCACATTGGCTGAGCCAGACCTGCAGGCGTATTTCCAGCAGTTCCGCGACCAAGGCGTGACCGAGCTGGTCTTTGACCTTCGCTACAACGGCGGGGGATCGGTGGCAGTTGGGGGAAGCGTCGCATCCATGGCCGCAGGCAACAAGGTAGACGGTCAGGTGTACGCAGTGCTGCGAAACAATGCGGCCTTGCAGGCATCAAACGCCACCTATCGATTTTCCTCACCTGTGGCCTGGGCTGGTGTGAAACGGGTCTATGTGTTGACAGGCCTGCGCACCTGCTCAGCCAGCGAGCAGATGATTGCAGGCCTTCAGGGTGTGGGCATTGACGTGGTTCTGGTAGGTTCCACCACCTGTGGCAAGCCCGTGGGGTTCCGCCCCCGAGAACACTGCGGCTTGACCTATAGCCTGGTCAACTTTGACTCGGTGAATGCCCGAGGTGAAGGCGGCTACTACAGCGGTTTTGCGGCCACCTGCCGCGTGGCTGAAGATTTCACCAAGGCCCTGGAAGACCCCGGCGAGCCCCTGAGCGCTGCGGCCATTGGCCATGCCCGCGGGCAGGGCTGCCCGGCTGCTTCGGGCCCAGACCAGCAGCCGCTGTGGGCCAGCAAGCTGCGCAGCCTACCGGTTTCCGGCCATGCCCAGCGCGACGGGCCCGAGTGGCCTGGCCTGATGGTGCCTTGATGTCCTCTAACCAACGGCGCCAGGCGCCGCTGAATTTTCCGTGCTTGCTGCGGGCATCCCATGTTCGCTGACCCTTTGCTTGACCACCTCAACCCCGAACAACTCGCCGCGGTCACTCTGCCGGCGCAACCCTCATTAATCTTGGCGGGTGCCGGTTCTGGCAAGACCCGGGTGTTGACCACCCGGATCGCCTGGCTGATGCAAACCGGGCAGGTTTCGCCTGGCGGTGTGATGGCGGTGACCTTCACCAACAAGGCTGCCAAGGAAATGCTCACGCGGCTGTCGGCCAAGCTGCCGGTCAATGTGCGCGGTATGTGGATTGGTACCTTCCACGGCCTTTGTAACCGCTTCTTGCGCGCGCACTGGAAAGCCGCAGGCTTGCCGCAGAGTTTTCAGATCCTTGATGCGTCGGACACTGTCTCGGCCGTCAAGCGGGTGATCAAGGCCATGAATCTGGACGAAGAGCGGTTTGTGCCCAAGCAGGTGTCCTGGTTTATTGCGGCCAGCAAAGAAGATGGTCTGCGCCCAGGCGATGTGGACATCCGGGATGCGCACACCCAGAAGCTGGCTGATATTTACCGCGCCTATGAGGACCAGTGCGCACGAGAGGGGGTGGTGGACTTTGCCGAGCTGATGCTGCGTACCGTCGAGATCATGCGCGACCAACCGTCCATTCGCGAGCACTACCGCCGGCGCTTTCGTCACATCCTTGTCGATGAATTCCAAGACACCAACCGCCTGCAGTACGCCTGGCTGAAAATGTTTGCACCCTTACCGGGGGAGGCATCCGCCGACGGGGCGGCTTACGGTCCTCAGGGTCTATTCGCTGTCGGTGACGACGACCAGAGCATCTACGCCTTTCGAGGCGCGCAGGTCGGCAATATGCGCGACTTCGAGCGCGAGTTCCGCGTGGAGCAGGTCATCAAGCTCGAGCAGAACTACCGAAGCATGGGGCACATCCTGGACGCGGCCAATGAGTTGATCTCGCATAACGAACGCCGCCTGGGTAAGAACCTGCGCACCGATGCCGGCCCGGGCGAGCCGCTGCGGGTGCATGAGGCGACCAGTGACTACGCCGAGGCCCAGTGGGTGCTGGAAGAGATCGGCCATCTGCACAGCGCGGGCACCGAGCGTCGCGAAGTCGCTATCCTGTACCGCAGTAACGCGCAAAGCCGCGTGATGGAAAGTGCCCTGTTCAACGCCGGCGTGCCCTACCGCGTGTATGGAGGGCTGCGCTTCTTCGAGCGCGCCGAGGTCAAGCATGCGCTGGCCTATCTGCGGCTGATCGAGAACCCGAACGACGACACCAGCTTCCTGCGCGTGGTGAACTTTCCGGCGCGTGGCATTGGGGCGCGCACGGTGGAGCAACTGCAGGATGTGGCGCGTACCAGTGGGCGTAGCCTGGCGCAATCGGTGGGAGCTGTGGGAGGCGCTGCCGGCACCAAGCTGGCTGGTTTTGTGCAAATCATTGAGTGCTTGCGCGACGCTACCCGTGGCCTGACGCTGCGCGAGATCATCGAACAGGTGTTGCATAACTCCGGCCTGCTCGATTTCTATCGCACCGACAAGGAAGGAGCGGACCGCATCGAGAACCTGGGGGAACTGGTCAATGCGGCTGAGGCCTTTGTGACGCAAGAAGGCTTTGGGCGTGATGCGGTGGCCTTGCCGGTGGATGAACTCGGCCCGGGCGCTCTGGCCCAGCCCGATGAGGCCGGCCTGGGCATGCCCGCATCAGTGGATGTGACGCCAGACGCCGAAACCGGCGAGATCATGAGCCCTTTAGCGGCCTTCCTCACCCACGCCTCTTTGGAAGCGGGCGACAACCAAGCCGAAGCTGGGCAGGACGCGGTGCAGCTGATGACCATCCACGCGGCCAAGGGACTGGAGTTCGATGCAGTTTTTATGACCGGGCTAGAGGAGGGCCTCTTTCCCCATGAGAATGCCATGAGCGATGCTGATGGCCTGGAGGAAGAACGGCGCCTGATGTACGTAGCCATCACCCGTGCGCGCCAGCGTCTGTACCTCACCTTTAGCCAGACCCGCTTGCTGCACGGCCAAACCCGCTACAACGTTCGTAGCCGATGGTTTGACGAACTACCCGAAGCAGCGCTGAAGTGGTTGACACCGCGCACGGCAGCCTTTGGATCGGGCTATGCAAAGGCGTATCAGGACGCGTGGTCTCGCGGGTCTGGCCTGGGCTCCATGGTGGGCGTTGGGCGTGTGGGGGCACCCCTTTCAACCAGTTTGGGTAACAGCATACCGCGCAGCGCGGCCCCAGCGGGTACCGATGGCCGGCCGTTGCGCGTGGGCCAAGGCGTGTTCCACAACAAGTTTGGCGAGGGCGTGATCGTCACCCTGGAGGGCTCGGGCACCGACGCCCGGGCCCAGGTGAACTTCGGTCGTCATGGCATGAAGTGGTTGGCTCTGAGCGTGGCCAAGCTCACACCGGTGGACTGATCTCGTCCAGGGCGTCTTCGTCGGTACGAGCGCCAGACTGATCGCCCGCGCTGAAGGTCTGCACAAACATGAAGTACAGGCTGGCGTAAAAAACCACACTCAAGGTCATCCCCAAGGGCATGGCCAGGGCGCCCATCAGTCCGCTCAAGCCCAGCACCTGCAACAGCAGGCCCAGGGTGAGCCCTGTGGCGGCCAACAAAGACACGCAGGTGGCCACATAGGTGAGGAAGGCGCCCTTGCTGCGCCAAATGGCCAACGTTGAGGAAAACAGCGCCTGTGCCGCACTTTGCTGGCCCCACCACACCAGAGCCGGTGCGTACCAAAAGGGGATGCTGATCAGAGCCGTCAAGCCCAGTCGCGCGTACAGGCCGCCCAAGAGTTGCGGATCGGCCAACAAAACTTGCAGTTGTTCACGAGCGCGGGCATTGTCTCGGCTTGCTGCCATCAAATCCTGCAGTTCTTGAAGTTTGCCGCTGTCAATGGCATCCGACACCAGCAGTACCAGAAGCGACAATACCCCGTATGCCACGCACAGTATGAGCAAGCGCGTGCGCCGCAGGGCATCGGTTCTAAAGGGTGCCAGGTACAGACCCGGCAGTGGGCGTTGCCCCCGAACTGCAGCGGCTGTTCCCATCATCATCACCAGGCCCAACAAGGGAACTGCACCCAGTACCACCACAGCGCCCACCACCGGCACCAGCATCAGTAACAGGGCGAAGAATAGAAAGGTGCCAAACAGGCCCGCCAGCCCCAATGGATGACGGGCGAACACCTTCAGGGCCTGCACCACCCACTGCACACCTTGGCGCGGTTGCACGGGTTTGAGGATGAGCTTCATTGAGCCAATCTTCCCTGCTTCAGCCTGCCAGTGCATGCCAGGGGTGATCGATGCGCGCCCGCAGTACCCGCTCAAAGTGTTTGGGGTCATGGGGTTTGAGCACCGAAGCCTCGCGCGGCAGGTGAAAGTCCCAAAGGCGCGACACCCAAAAGCGCAGAGCCGCTGCACGCAGCAGCGACGGCAGCAGCCGATATTCGGCTGGCTGCAGCGGCCGGACCGACTCGTAGGCATCTACGAATGCCTGCGCACGCAACGGCTGTAAGGCACCGCTGCCCAGGTCGATGCACCAGTCATTCAGGCACACCGCCAAGTCGAAAAGCCAGGTGTCTACGCCGGCAAAGTAGAAGTCGAACAACCCACTGAGCAGTTCTTGTCCAGGTGCGCCGTCAAACATCACGTTGTCACGAAACAGGTCAGCATGTACCGGCCCGCGTGGCAGGCTGTTGTATACGGCAGACGATGCGACCTGCTGTTGGAAGCTCAGTTCGTTGCTCAAGAGCTCGGCGGTTTTGGCATCGAGAAAGGGTAGGACCTGGGGCACAGTCAGCTCCCACCAAGGTAGCCCGCGCAGATTGGGCTGGCTCAGAGGGAAGTCTTGTCCCTGCAGGTGCATGCGCGCCAGCATGACACCCACCTGTCGGCAGTGGTGTTCGTGGGGGGCCAGTTGGTGACCTCCTTCAAGCCGGTTGACCACCGCAGCCGGTTTGCCCTTGAGTTTGAACAGGATCTCACCCTGGGCATCAGCCCGGGGCATGGGTACCGGTATCCGGCGCATGGCCAGGTGCTGCATCAGGCGCAGGTAGAAGGGCAGCTGCTCGAAGCTCAGCCGCTCGAAGATCGTCAGCACCCACTCACCGGTGTCGGTGCTCACGAAGTAATTTGTATTTTCAATACCCGCACCGACGCCTCGCAATGACTGCAGACGGCCCAGCTGCAGCGGTTCTATAAAGGACTGGGCCTCCTGTTCGGAGACCTCGGTGAAGACGGCCATGGGTGCGAGGTGCGTAAACTGGCATTCTATGAAACCCTTGATGCTCCTGGTTGACGGCTCCAGCTACCTCTACCGCGCCTTCCATGCGATGCCCGACCTGCGCTCACCAGCTGGTTTCCCCACCGGTGCGGTGCACGGCATGGTCGCTATGATGAGGCGCCTGCGCGACCAACACCAAGCCGAGCATGCCGCCTGTGTGTTCGATGCACCTGGGCCCACTTTCCGCGATGAGTGGTACCCCGACTACAAGGGCCACCGCGCGCCAATGCCCGAGCCCTTGGTGCAGCAGATCGAGCCCATCCACGAGGTGGTGCGGCTCTTAGGTTGGCCGGTGTTGCAGGTCGGCGGCATTGAAGCCGATGACGTCATCGGCACCTTGGCGCGGCAGGCTGCGGCCAGCGGCCACCGTGTCTTGATCTCCACCGGCGACAAAGATCTCGCGCAGCTGGTCACGTCCGACGTGGGCCTGGTCAACACCATGAGCAACGAATCGTTGGACGAAGCCGGGGTATTGGCCAAGTTCGGCGTGCCGCCCGAGCGCATCATTGACTACCTGACGCTCATGGGGGATGCAGTCGACAACGTGCCCGGTGTGGAAAAAGTAGGCCCCAAGACAGCGGCCAAGTGGATTACCGAGTACGGTAGCCTCGACGGCGTAATGGCGGCGGCTGGTTCGGTCAAAGGCGTGGCCGGTGAAAATCTGCGTAAAGCCTTGGACTGGCTGCCCATGGGCCGACGCCTGGTCACGGTCAAGTGCGACTGTGACCTGAAGGCATCGATAGAGGGCTGGCCAGCGTTGGAGCGCTTGGCCCTGCGCGCGGTGGACCAAGCCGCCTTGCATGACTTCTATCAACGCTACGGCTTTCGCGCCTGGCTGCGTGGGCTCGACGCCCAGGGCTTAGGAGGCGGCGCCCAATTAGATGCCTCGGCCGGCCTGCCCAACGCGCCCGCAGACGGTGAGCCTGGCCAGGCCACGCCGGCCATTTCTCTGCCCAGCCACCCGATCGATATTCCCCCGCTGAGCGAACCGGTGCAATACGAAACTGTGACCAGCTTGGAGCAGTTCCAGGCTTGGCTGCAGCGCATCCGCAGCGCTGCACTGGTGGCCTTTGACACCGAAACCGATTCCCTGGATCCCATGGCTGCGCGCCTGGTGGGGCTTAGCTTTTCCGTCACACCCGGCCAAGCTGCCTACATCCCGCTGCACCATGACTACCCCGGGGTGCCGCAGCAGTTGAATGAGGCCATGGTGCTGCAGGCGCTGCGCCCGTGGTTTGAAGATGCCGGTGCCGCCAAGCTGGGCCAGAACATCAAGTACGACCTGCATGTAATGGCCAACGTCGGCATCACGGTGAGGGGCTACGTTCACGACACCCTGCTGCAAAGCTACGTGCTGGAAGCGCACCGTTCGCACAGCTTGGAGAGCCTGGCCGAGCGGCACTTGAACCGGCGCGGACTGTCCTATGCAGAGGTTTGCGGAAAAGGCGTGCACCAGATTCCGTTTTCGCAGGTGGACCTGGAAAGGGCCACGCGCTATTCCGGTGAAGACAGTGACATGACCCTGCATGTGCACCAGATGCTGTGGCCGCAGTTGGAGCGCGAGAGCGGCCTGCGCCGTGTCTATCAAGACATCGAGATGCCCTGTGCGGTGACTCTGCAGCGCATGGAACGCCACGGTGTGCTGGTGGATGCGGCTGTGCTGCAGCAGCAAAGCCGCGAGCTGGGCGAGCGCATCATGGGCTTGGAGCAACAGGCCTACGAGATCGCCGGCCAGCCCTTCAACCTGAGCTCACCCAAGCAGATCGGCGAGATCCTGTTCAACCGCTTGGATCTGCCGGTGAAGAAAAAGACCGCTACCGGTGCGCCGTCGACCGATGAGGAGGTGTTGCAGGAACTCGCGGCTGACTATCCGTTGCCAGCCAAACTCTTGGAGCACCGCAGCCTTTCCAAGCTCAAGAGCACCTATACCGACAAGCTGCCCCAAATGGTCAACCCGCGCACCGGCCGCGTGCACACCAGCTACCAGCAGGCCGTTGCAGTCACCGGGCGCTTGTCGAGCAACGAACCCAATCTGCAGAACATCCCCATCCGCACTGCCGAAGGCCGCCGCATCCGCGAAGCCTTCATCGCGCCAACTGGGCATGTGTTGATGAGCGCCGACTACTCGCAGATTGAGTTGCGTATCATGGCCCATATCAGCGAAGACCCAGGCTTGCTGCGCGCCTTTGCTCAAGGTGTTGATGTGCACAAGGCCACCGCCAGCGAGGTTTTTGGTGTGCCGGTGAGCGAGGTGAGTTCTGAGCAGCGCCGCTACGCCAAAGTCATCAACTTTGGCCTGATTTATGGCATGGGTGCCTTCGGCTTGGCTTCAAACCTGGGCATCGAGCAAAAGGCCGCGCGCGACTACATCGACCGCTATTTCGCCCGCTTTGCCGGGGTAAAGCGCTACATGGACGAGACCAAGGCGCGGGCCGCCGAAAGCGGTTACGTGCAAACCGTCTTCGGCCGCCGCTTGGTGCTGCCTGAAATCCGCGGCGGCAACGGCCCCCGCCGGGCTGCCGCTGAACGCCAAGCCATCAACGCCCCGATGCAAGGCACGGCGGCCGACCTCATCAAGCTGGCGATGATGGCGGTTCAGAAAGCCTTGGATGATGAGCAGCGCGCCACCCGCATGATCATGCAGGTTCACGATGAGCTGGTGCTCGAAGTGCCCGACGCCGAAGTGCCCTGGGCCCAGGAAGCGTTACCCCGCCTGATGGCTGGCGTAGCCGAACTTAAGGTGCCTCTGCTGGCCGAAGTGGGCATCGGCCCCAACTGGGAGCAGGCACACTGACGCTCCGTCCGTCGTTCAAAAGGCGCTCAACACGAGTGCGCCAACAAAGCGCTCAAGCAGAGCGATCAATCCGAGCAAATGCCGAATGGTTGTGGATGCTCTCGAAGTTCTCCACATCCACGCTGTACGCCCCAATACCCGGCTCTGCATTCAGCCGCAGTGCCACGTCCCGCACTAGGTCTTCCACGAACTTTGGATTTTCGTAGGCCCGTTCGGTGATCCACTTTTCATCTGGTCGCTTGAGCAGCGGCCAAATTTCACTGGAAGCGCTCTCTTCAGCGTATCGCACCAGGTTTTCCCAGGCCAGCGCCTGTAGCACTTCAGCCCGGATGGTCACCACAGAGCGTTGGTTGTGTGCCCCGTAGTCGGAAATCTCCTTGGAGCAAGGGCACAGGCTCTTCACTGGCACCGCCACCTCACACCAAACTTGTGTGCGCGAGGCCACGCGCTGGGCGACCCAGCGGCCCTGATAGTCCAAGAGGCTGGGCACGCCCGAGACCGGCGCACGTTTCTTGATGAAGAAGGTGAACGCGGCTTCGATGCGACCTTCATCGGAGCCCAGCCGCTGCAGCATATCTTCCAAGCCGGCGCGCAGGCTGAGGGCGTCCAGGGCTTCGCCGCGGGCATCCAAGGCATTGAGCCAAGCCAAGAAGCGGGACATGTGGGTGCCCTTTTTCTCAGCCGGCAGGGCCACATCAAGGGTCCAGTCGGCTGCGGTTTGTTGCACCTGGCCCGCAACCCGCACCTTCAAGGGGTAACGCACGCCTTTGACCCCCACGCGCTGAATCGCCAAGTGGCGCTCGTCGCGCTCACTTTGCGTGTCGGGGATGGGCAGGGCGTCGGTGGGGTGCGTCATGGAGCCAAACAAAAGGCCTGGGCAGGCCATTAGACCGGGCCAACCCTGTATTGTCGCCCAGACTAGGCTGCCGCCGCTGTGGTCCCCATTCGCGCGCTTGGGGCAAAGCGTTCACGGATGGCCCGCTCGATTCCAGCAGCATCCAAACCCATTTGGGCATTCAGCTTGGCCGGGTCGCCGTGTTCGATGAACACGTCCGGGTAGCCCAGGCTGAGGACGGGTAACAGCATCTCCAGCGTCTGCAGGAATTCGAGCACTGCCGATCCGGCACCGCCCATCAGACAGCCATCTTCGATCGTGACCAGGGCATCGTGTGAACGGGCAAGTTCCGAGACCAGCGCCGCATCCAGCGGTTTGACAAAGCGCATGTCGGCCACCGTGGCGTTGAGCGCTTCAGCAGCCTTAAGCGCTGGGTGCAGCAAGGTACCGAAGGCCAGGATGGCTATACGGGGCTGCCCAGCCAGGGCCGGCGCGGCTTGGCGGCGCACCACGCCCTTGCCCCATTCAAAGGTGTCCAGATCGGTACCAGCATCGACCCCCACCCCGGCCCCACGGGGATAACGTACGGCCACAGGATGGTTTTGACCGTGGGCCGTTGACAAGGCCATGCGGCACTCGCGTTCATCCGAGGGTGTGAGCAGGCTCGTATTGGGCACGCAGCGTACGAAGGCGATGTCGTAGGCCCCCGCGTGCGTGGCGCCGTCGGCACCCACGATGCCTGCGCGGTCAAGCGCAAACACCATGGGCAGTTTCTGCAGGGCCACGTCGTGGATGAGTTGGTCGTAGCCGCGCTGCAGGAAGGTGGAGTAGATAGCCACTACCGGCTTGAGGCCCTCGCAAGCCAGGCCGCCTGCGAACGTCACAGCATGTTGCTCGGCAATGCCCACGTCGTGGCAGCGTTGCGGGAAGCGCCTTTGGAACTCCACCATGCCCGAGCCCTCGAGCATGGCCGGTGTGATGCCCACCAAGCGCGTGTCGGCGGCTGCCATGTCGCACAGCCAGTTGCCGAAGACCTGCGTGAAGGTGGGCTTAGCCGGCGTGGCGGGCTTCTGTATGCCCTGCGTGGGGTCAAAGGGAGAGGGGCCGTGGTACTTGATCGGATCGGCTTCGGCCAGCTTGTAGCCGTAACCCTTTTTCGTGACCACGTGCAGGAACTGCGGCCCCTTCATCTGGCGCATGTTCTCGAGGGTGGGGATCAAGGCGTCCAGATCGTGTCCATCGATCGGGCCCACGTAGTTGAAGCCGAATTCCTCGAAAATGGTCGAGGGGGCCACCATGCCCTTGGCATGCTCTTCAAAGCGGCGCGCCAGCTCGAACAGCGGCGGCGCATTGCGCAGCACGCTCTTGGCCGACTCGCGCGCGGCCGCATAGAACTTGCCGCTCATCAGCCGCGCCAAGTACTTGTTGAGCGCTCCCACGGGTGGGCTGATCGACATGTCGTTGTCGTTGAGCACCACCAGCAGGTCGGCTGAGATGCCGCCGTGAGGTACACCGCCGTTGTTCAGGGCTTCAAAGGCCATGCCCGCGCTCATGGCGCCGTCGCCAATGATGGCCACCGCCCTGCGGCTCTCACCCTTGAGCTGAGCCCCCAGGGCCATGCCCAGCGCTGCGGAAATCGAGGTGGAAGAGTGTGCGGTGCCGAAGGTGTCGTACTCGCTCTCATCGCGGCGCGGAAATCCCGACAGGCCACCCAACTGGCGCAGGGTATGAAAGCGCTCGCGCCGGCCGGTGAGAATCTTGTGCGGATAGGTTTGATGGCCCACATCCCACACCAAGCGGTCTTCTGGCGTGTTATAGACCGCGTGCAATGCAATGGTGAGCTCCACCGTACCCAGGTTGCTGGAAAGGTGGCCGCCTGTTTTGCCCACCGACTGCAACAGGAACTCGCGCAGCTCGCGTGCCAGCGATTTGTGTTCCAGGCGAGACAGGCGCCGCAGGTCGGCGGGGCTTTCGATGGATTCCAACAAGGGAAACTTGGGCTTGGACATGGAGTCCTCCGGCAAGGCTGGGCGTGCGGTCAGTGTTGGCGGTGCACCACCAGGTCTGCGAGTTCACGCAGCCTTTGGGTGTTGGGCAGGGTGCTGGCCACCAGGGCCTGCAGCGCTTGCTCATGCAATTCGTGGGCGTGTTGCTGGGCGGCCTGCAGGCCCATCAGCGACACATACGTGGGCTTTAATTGTTCCTGATCCTTGCCCGCGGTCTTGCCCAGCACCGCGGTGTCTTGGGTGACATCCAGGATGTCGTCGACCACCTGAAAGGCCAAACCGATGGCGTGGCCGTAGCGGCTGAGCGCAGCGCGCGCGGAGGCATCGGCAGAGCCGCACAGCGCCCCCATGTCCACGCTGGCCCGCAGCAAGGCGCCCGTCTTGAGTTCGTGCATGCGGCGCAGCTGGGCCTCCTGCAATTGGTGGCCCACACTGGCCAGATCGATGGCCTGACCCCCGGCCATGCCCGAATGCCCAGCCCCGCGCGACAGCACAGCCACCAGCCGCGCCTGCAGGGCGGGTGCCACCTCACCGTCATCTGCAGGAGTCAGCAGTTCGAAGGCCAGGGCCTGCATAGCGTCGCCGGCCAGCATGGCCTGGGCCTGGCCGAAGTGCAAATGCACCGTGGGCTTGCCCCGGCGCAGCACGTCGTTGTCCATGCAGGGCATGTCGTCGTGAACCAAGGAATACGCGTGTATGAGTTCCACCGCGCAGGCTGCCCGCAGGGCCGCCCGGTTTTGGCCGCCCACCGCTTGTGCAGAAGCCAAGACCAACAAGGGCCGCAGGCGCTTGCCACCGTCGAGCACGCTGTAGCGCATCGCATCACCCAGGCCGGCCGGTGCGTCGGCCGGCACCCAGGCCGATAGGGCCTTTTCCACCTGGTGCAGTTGGTCGGTCAGCCAGACCTGGAATTCCATGCTCAGGAACCCCTCCAGGGCTTGAGCTGGCCATCCTCCAGCACTTTTACCTGTTCTTCCACCGCCTGCAGCCGGTCTCGGCAAAAGCTCAGCAGCGCTGCCCCACGCCGGTAGGCTACCAGCAGTTCGTCCAGGGGCAGGCGGCCCGACTCCATGGCCACTACCAGGTCGTCTAACTCGGCTAAGGCGTCTTCGTAGCGAGTTGGCAGGGGCGCGGTATCTTTTCCTGCAGATTCCCCAGGCAATTCAGACTTCATAGGGCATGAGGGTGATCGAAAACCCAGAATTGTAGGCAGCGTGCAAGTGTCAATTTGAGTTGACGATTGCGGTTGACATGATCATACGCTTATGGGCGAGTGCCCGTGGGTAGAATCGCTTCCCCTTTTGCATCCTGCAACGCATCGTGATTTCGGAGGTTCCCCGGGGATCATGTCGGATCTGAGCATTGGGCTGGAAGCCCTGGAGCGCAGTTGCTCTCAACTCTCGGTTTCGTCTTATTTCAGCGAGGCGCTGTTCCAGGAGGAACAGCGGCTGATCTTCGATGGCTCGCCCTGTTACCTGGGACACGAGCTGGCCGTACCCGAGGTGGGCGATTATTTCGCCCTTCCAGCCGAGGGCGAGGGCCGCGCCTTGGTGCGCACGCCCAAAGGTGTTGAGCTTATTTCGAATGTATGCCGCCACCGCCAGGCGGTGATGCTCAAGGGGCGTGGACACACCCGCCAACAGGTGGTGTGCCCGCTCCACCGCTGGACCTACGACCTAAGCGGCCAACTGTTGGGCGCACCGCATTTCGCCGACGACCCCTGCCTGAACCTGCGCAACTACCCGGTGCAAACCTGGAACGGGTTGGTTTTTGAAGCCAGCAGTCGGCAGGTGGCTACAGAGCTGGCGCGCTTGGGGCCGCAGCACGAGCTGAACTTCAGCGGCTACGTGCTGGACAAGGTTCAGGCGCACGAATGCTCCTACAACTGGAAGACCTTCATTGAGGTCTACCTTGAGGACTACCACGTCGGACCCTTCCACCCGGGGTTGGGCGCCTTCGTGACCTGCGAAGACTTGCGATGGGAGTTCGGCCGGCACCACAGCGTGCAGACGGTAGGGGTGCACAAGGCCCTGGAAAAGCCGGGCTCGCCGGTGTACCAGCGTTGGCACGATGCAGTGCTGAAGTATCGCAATGGCGCACCGCCAGCGTATGGCGCTATCTGGCTGACCTACTTTCCAACGCTGATGGTGGAGTGGTACCCGCATGTGCTGGTGGTCAGCCACCTCATTCCCAAGGGTCCGCAGAAGACGCTCAACGTGGTCGAGTTTTTCTACCCCGAAGAGATTGCTGCGTTTGAGCGCGAATTTGTTGAAGCCGAGCAGGCCGCATACATGGAGACGTGCATCGAAGACGATGAGATTGCCCTGCGCATGGATGCTGGTCGGCGCGCCCTGATGGAGCGTGGCGATGATGAAGTGGGGCCTTACCAGAGCCCGATGGAAGACGGCATGCAGCACTTCCACGAGTGGTACCGGCAGGCGATGAAGGCCTCGCCACAACTGCGTTGATGCCATGGGTCCGCTGATCACTGTTCAAGCCCTGCGTGAGCTGCCAGCTCCGTCAACGGGCGCCTCATCGCCCATGGTGGTGTTGGATTGCGGCTTCGACCTGTTTGACGTGCAAGCGGGCGAACGTGCTTACGCAGCAGGCCACCTACCCGGGGCCTTCTATGCCCACCTCGACCGCGACCTCAGCGGGCCGAAGTCAGCGCGGGGTCCGGTGGATGGTGGCCGCCACCCCTTGCCCGCGCGCTCGCAGTGGGCGCTGCGCTTGGGGCAGTGGGGCATCACCCCCACCACGCCGGTGGTGGCCTATGACGATCAAGGTGGCTGCTACGCCGCGCGGGCTTGGTGGATGTTGCGCTGGATGGGCCATGGGCCGGTGGCGGTACTGGACGGCGGCAAGGCCGCCTGGGTGGCCGCCAATGGCGCACTGGGGACGGACCTGCCCAGCCCGGCCGTGGTGGCCTCCTACCCTGAGCAGCCTGCTGGCATGGCCACGGTGACCGCGGCCGACTTGATGCAGCGCCTGGGACGGGTTAGCCTGGTCGACGCCCGTGCTGGCGAGCGCTACCGTGGTGAAACCGAACCGCTGGACACCCGCGCAGGCCACATTCCTGGCGCGGTCAACCGATTTTTCAAGCACAACCTGCAACCCGATGGCCACTTCAAGTCCGTGCAGGCTTTGCAGGCGGACTGGCGGCCCCTGCTGCAGGCGGGCCTTCCGGTGGTGCACCAGTGCGGATCGGGCGTGACCGCCTGCCACAACCTCTTGGCCCTTGCCCATGCCGGCTTGGGTGAGGGCGTGCTGTACCCGGGGTCTTGGAGCGAATGGTCAGCCGACCCGAGCCGGCCGGTGGCCCTGGGCTGAGGTTTGGCGCCCCTGTGCACGGCTCGGATTTGATCTTGGCCCAGCTGCAGCGATCCCTCACGGTTTGATACTGGGGGCTCCAGTGGATATCCGGTTCACTTTGCAGGAGGGCCCATATGTACAGCCGAATTCTGGTTCCCACCGACGGATCTGACATCACCCACAAGGCGGTGGAAGCCGCAATCAACTTGGCACGTCGACTCAACGCACAGCTGTTTGCAATTTCGGTGAAGGACCCCTTTCCCTACAGCGCTATCAGTGAGGTGCAGCCGATTGCGCCCCAAGAGTTTTATGAGGACCAGGAAAAATTAGCCCGCCAGCGTGTGACTGCAGTGGTGGATGCTGCGCATGAGCAGCAGGTGGCTTGTAGCGGCTACACGGTCGAATCACTGCACCCCTGGCAGGCTATCCTGGATCATGCCAAGTCGAAGAACTGTGACCTAATCGTCATGGCTTCGCATGGCCGGCGCGGAGTGGCTGCGCTCTTGCTGGGCAGCGAAACCCAGCGCGTCTTGCTGCACAGCGCCGTAGCCGTGCTGGTGGTGAAGTAGTTCGCCTGCTGCGCTGGGTTTGGTTCAGTGGGCGTGCAGCACTTCACCGGCCAGCAGCACCAGGGCAAGGCCTGAAGCCAGCCACAGCACCTGCTGAAGTGTTTCGCGGAAGGCCAAGCGGCGCTGCATTTGGGGCAGCAGGTCGGCCACGGCCACATAGATGAAGCTGCTGGCCGCCACCACCAAGAGGTAGGGGAGGACCTGCTGCAAGCCGCCGACCACGAAGTAACCCACCAGGCCACCAGCCACCGCAGCCATGCCAGAAAGGGCGTTGAACAGAAGGGCTTTGGCGCGCGAGAAGCCGGCATTGAGCAGCACGATGAAGTCGCCAATCTCTTGCGGGATCTCATGCGCCACGATGGCCAGGGTGGTCACCATGCCCAGCTTCACATCGGTCAGAAAGGCCGCTGCAATGATCATGCCGTCTATGAAGTTGTGGATGCTGTCCCCCAGCAGGACCGACCATCCGCCGGCGCCGGCCTGTTCCGCATCAAAGCCATGGTGATGGTCGTGATGCGGATGGTCGCCCTCGTGGTGGTGGCTGTGGCGGTACAGCTCGGCCTTTTCCAGCAAAAAGAAGAACAGGAGGCTGCCCAACAGCGTGATGAACAACTCGCGCGTTGGGGCTTGTGCTGACTCGAAGGCTTCGGGCAGCATATTGAGCAAGGCCGTACCCAACAACACCCCGGCTGACAGGCTGACCAGGTTGTGCACGATGCGCCCCAGCACTCGCGTGGTCAGGCTGGCGGCGGCCAGGACCGAAAGCACGCCGCCCAGGCCAGTGGCAAGGATGATGTAGAGCAGCGTCAACTTAGTCGCGGAAGTTGTTGAAGGTCAGCGGCGCGTCGCTGATGTCCTTCTTAAGCAGGGCCATGGCAACCTGCAGGTCGTCGCGCTTGGCACCGCTGATCCGGACCGAATCGCCTTGTATGGCGGCTTGCACCTTGACCTTGCTCTGCTTGATCAAGGTTTGGATTTTTTTGCCCAAATCCGATTCAATGCCAGTCTTGATCTTGACCAGATGCTTGAGCTTGTCGCCTGCGACCTTTTCCGGTTTGGCGCTGTCGTCCAGGAAGCGAATGTCCACGCTGCGCTTGGTGAGCTTGACCAGCAGAATATCTTTGATTTGCTGCAGCTGAAAGTCGCTGTCGGCAAACAGGGTCAGTTCCTTATTGCTGTCTTTGTCCGAAAGCTCGATGCGTGCGTTGCTGCCCTTGAAATCAAAGCGAGTGTCGATTTCCTTATTGCTTTGGTCTACGGCGTTGCGCACCTCGACCAGCTTAGGTTCAACGACCACATCAAAGCTTGGCATGGTTTAAAAGGGCCTGCGGCCACGTGTTTTCTAGGTGAAAATTTTGCCATGCCTGCTCCTGAGCTGCCCAATGAGCCCGGTTCCGCTTTGAAACCAAGCCTGGCCTTGGCCTTGGAAGAGGGCGTAAGCCTGCGCGAGCTCAACACCCTGGGCCTGCCGGCCATAGCGGCTTATTTGGTGCGGGTGGACAGTGAAGCCGCCGTGCGGCGCGTGGTAGACCATTCGCGCTGGGGGCTGGCGCCCAAGATGATCCTGGGCGGCGGCAGTAATCTGGTGTTCACCCGCGACCCTTCCATGCTCGTCATCAAGGTCGAGGTCCCGGGCCTGCGGGTACTGCACGAGGACACGCATTCGGTGGTGGTGGAGGCTGGAGCAGGTGTGGACTGGCATGCCCTGGTGCGCTGGACGCTGGACCACGGGCTGCCGGGTCTTGAGAACATGGCCTTGATTCCAGGTACGGTGGGTGCCGCACCGGTGCAGAACATCGGGGCTTACGGGGTGGAGTTGAAAGACCGCTTTCATTCACTGGTGGCAGTCGACTTGATTACCGGGCGCACCGTAGAGCTGGACGCACGCGCCTGTGCCTTTGGCTACCGCCACAGTGTTTTCAAGCACAGCGGCTTTGGCGGCTTGGCCGGTAAGAGCGTGATCACTCGGGTGCGTTTGCGCCTGCCCAAGCCCTGGCAGCCGGTGCTGGGCTATCTGGAACTGCAGAAGCGCCAGGAAGAAAGCGGGGTGCGCGAACCCACAGCGCAGCAGGTCTTCGATTGGGTGTGTGCCATACGCCGCGCGAAATTACCCGACCCCGCTGTCTTGGGTAACGCCGGCAGTTTCTTCAAGAATCCCGTGGTCAGTGCCGAGCAGTGCCGCGACATCATTGCGCGCGACCCAGGCATCGTGCACTACCCCCTGGAAGACGGCACGGTGAAGCTGGCGGCGGGCTGGCTGATTGATGCCTGCGGCTGGAAGGGCCGCAGCGTTGGCCGCGCTGGCGTTTATGAAAAGCAGGCCCTCGTCCTCGTCAACCGTGGCGGCGCCACCGGCGCCGAAGTCCTCACCCTGGCCCGCGCCATCCAAGCCAGCGTCTACGAACGCTTCGGCATCCGCCTAGAACCCGAACCTGTTGTGGTCTGACAGAAAAATGGGGTCCCAGACACTTTTTTCGTGCGCTGCGCTCACACCGAGAAAAGAGTGACTCCGACCCCATTTATCTGAATCGGCTCAAGCGATGACGTAAGCGCCGGCACCGGTGGCGATGAGGGTGCCCTGGTCGTTGACCAGGCGCATTTGGGTGGAGCCGATGCGGCCGCCCAGGCGGGTGACGATGGCTTGGGCATTGAAGTACTGGCCCAGGCCGGGGCGCAGGTAGTCGACGCGCAAGTCGATGGTGCCCATCTTGACAAAGCGGTGCATCACCTGGTCGGCGGATTCGTGCGCAAACTTCTCGCCGATGGCCACCATCAAGGCAATGCCCGCGGTGGCATCCAGCACGGCTGAGGTGACGCCACCATGCAGCCGCCCGTGCACGTAGTGGCCCACCAAATTGGGGCGCATCTCAAATCGGCACACCGTACCATTGGGGCCGCTGTGCTCATGCAGCCTCATGCCCAAGACCTGGTTGAAGGCGATTTGCTCTTCGGTTAGGCGCCGAATGGCCGCCTCGAACTTGATTTGTTCGGCTGCACTGCGGCGCGCGCTGGGCTGGGTACTCATAAAGCTCATGGTAGCCCCTGCTTGGGCTGCGGCGTTGAACATTGTGCTGCGGCGTGGTGTCCAATTCGGCCATGGACCGCGCCAACCCCGATACCCGTGTGCAGAGCCTGGACGCTCTGCGCGGCGCGGCCATCGTGTGGATGTTGGCCTTTCACCTGTGCTTTGACCTGAACCACTTCGGCTGGCTCGAGCCACGCCAGGCGTTCTTGTCGGACCCCTTTTGGACCTGGCAACGGGTGTGCATCGTCAGCCTGTTCATGTTCTGCGCCGGAGCCTCTCAGGCCCTGGTGCAGGCCCAGGGGCAGGGCTGGCCTCGCTTTTGGCGCCGGTGGGCCCAAGTGGTGGCCTGCGCGGGCATGGTCTCGCTGGCCACCTTCGTTGTTTTTCCCCTCAGCTGGGTCAGCTTCGGCGTCTTGCATGGCCTGGCGTTGATGGTGCTGCTGGCGCGCTTGACGGCTGCCTGGCCCTCACGCGTGCTGATGGGCTTAGCATTGCTGGCTATATTGGCCCCGCAGGTCTGGCAGGACCCGGTTTTCGACAACCGTTGGCTCAACGGTGTGGGTCTGGTCACCCACAAACCGGTTACTGAAGACTACGCACCCCTTCTGCCCTGGATGGGACTGGTGTGGCTGGGGCTGGTCCTGGGCCCTGGCTTGCAGCACTTGCACCTGCCTCAGCTGCGCCTCACAAGAGCTCTGGCTGTCTTGGGTCAGTGGCCGTTAAGCCTGTACATGCTGCACCAGCCCCTGTTTTGGGGTTTGCTGCTGCTCCTAAGCCGATAAAGCGACAAGCCACGGCGACAATCGGTCGATGAACAACAAAATCCTCTTCGGCTTCCACGCGGTGACGGTGCGGCTCAAGACGGCACCTGATTCAGTGCTGGAACTGCACCACGATGCCCAGCGCCGTGATGGCCGCATGCGCGGCCTGCTGCAGCGTGCCCGTGAAGCGGGGGTGAAGCTGCTGGACAGTGACGCCGCAGGCCTGGCGCAGTTGGCTGGCCGCGCCCCGCACCAAGGTGTTGTGGCCCGGGTCCAGCCGCTGAAGGCGCAGCATTCCATCGACGACCATCTCGACGAGGTTCACGCGCGCGGCGTCACCCCCTTGCTGTTGGTGCTCGATGGCGTGACCGATCCGCACAATCTGGGGGCCTGTCTGCGCGTGGCCGATGGTGCCGGCGCACAGGCGGTGATCGCCCCGCGCGACCACGCTGTGGGTTTGAACGCCACTGTGGCCAAGGTGGCCAGCGGCGCGGCTGAGACGGTCCCTTATTTCATGGTGGTCAACTTGGCGCGCACGCTAGGCGAATTGAAGGAACGGCAGATTCGCGTCATCGGCACCAGCGACGATGCGCCACGCTCGCTCTACGACCTCGACCTGCGTGGGCCGGTGGCCCTGGTATTGGGCGCCGAAGGGCCTGGCATGCGACAGCTGACCCGCAGGACGTGCGATGAGCTGGTACACATTCCCATGGCCGGTGCGGTGGAAAGCCTCAATGTGTCGGTAGCCTCGGCGGTGTGCTTGTACGAGGCGCTGCGCCAGCGGCGTGGCACCGCGGCTTAAGCAGCCTGCGCTTGGGCAAACCCCAGACCCCAGACCCCAGACCCCAAACTCCAAGCCACACCGGCCGGTCCCGCTCGGGAGCGAAGCTCAGCGTCTGGGGAATCGCGCTCGTCAAAGACCACCCAGCGGCCATACCGATGGGGCGCACCCCTGGTGTCTTCAAAGTACTGCAGGATGCCGCCCTCAAGTTGCAAGGCGTGCTCCAGCCCCGCGTTTTGCATGACCAAGGCGACCTTTTCGCAGCGGATCTCACCGGTGCAAAAGCTCACCACGGTTTTGTCGCGCAGGCTGTCGGCGTGTCGGGCCAAAGCTTGCCGAAAGTCGCTGAACTTCGACAGGTTCCAGTCCAGGGCACGTTCAAACGTACCCTCATTCACGACAAAGCGGTTGCGGGTGTCCAAGGTCAGTACCGGGCGGCTCTGGTCGTTGCGCCCTTGTGTCAGCCAACGCACCAGCGTGGCTGTATCCACGGCCGGTGCAAGCCGGGCCGCCGGTACCACCGCCGCCTGGTTCATGCGGATGACCTCCCGCTTGATCTTCACCCCCCCAGCCGCTTGAAGGGAACCTGCGCGCTCCAGTTCTCCTGGGCCAACAGCACCGTACCTTTGAGCTCTAAGCGCTGCGCAGCTCGCAGGCTCGCAGCAGACCTGCCTACCAAACCATAAGGTCTTGCAGGGGCACTAAGCGGTAAGCTGCGATATTTAAAAACAGCGATCACCACTGAATCTTAGGAGGGCTGCCAACGCAGCGCGAAGGACGGGCTACCACGGCACCGCGCTGCTTTGTCAAGCTTAGAAGTCACCGGCGTGTCCGCTGCACGCTTTCCTACAATCGCACGATGGCCTTCGTACACCTGCGCACCCACACCGAGTTTTCCGTTGTTGACGGTACCTTGCGTATCGACGAAGCCGCAGCTGCAGCCGCGCAGGATCGCCAGGCGGCCCTGGCCATCACCGACCTGGCAAACCTCTTTGGCGCGGTGAAGTTCTACCGCGCCTGCCGCGGCCAAGGGGTCAAGCCACTCATCGGCGCCGACCTGTGGATGGAGCCAGACGCCGGCAGCGACCGCCCGGCCACACGGTTGCTGGTGTTGGTGCAAAACGCTCGCGGCTACCTGAACCTGTCCGACCTGCTTGCCCGGGCCTGGACCGGCAATGTAAACCGCGCGCAAGCCTGGGTGAAATGGGACTGGCTGGCCGCGCGCAGCGAAGGCCTGATTGCCCTGTCGGGCGCCGAGGGTGGCGCCTTGGGTCAAGCCTTGCTCGATGGTGGCACCGAACGCGCGCATGCTCTGGCCCAGCGTTACCGTGAGGCCTTCGGCAATCGCTTTTATGTCGAAATTCAGCGTGCCGGGCTGCCGCAGCAGGAAGCGTATGTTCAAGCGGCGGTGGCCTTCGCTGCACAGCTGGGCCTGCCGGTGGTGGCCACACACCCGGTGCAGTTTCTGAAGGCTGAAGACTTCGAGGCGCATGAGGCCCGGGTGTGTGTGGCCGAAGGCGAGACACTCACCAATCCCAAGCGTATCAAGCGCTTCACACCCGAGCAGCACTTCAAGGGCCAGGCGCAGATGCAGGCGCTGTTTGCCGATGTGCCAGCCGCGCTGCAGAACTCGCTGCTAATCGCGCAGCGCTGCAACCTGAGCCTGGTCTTGGGTAAACCGCAGCTGCCCGACTTCCCCACACCGGTTCAGGCCGATGGCACCCGCATGCCCGTTGCCGAGTACTTCCGGCAGGCCTCCTTCGAGGGGCTCGAGCAGCGATTGCAGCGTCTGTTACCCGACCCCGCTGAGCGCGAGCGCGCGCGTGCGCCGTACACCGAGCGGCTTGAATTTGAAATCAACACGATTTTGAAGATGGGCTTTCCTGGCTACTTCCTGATCGTGTCGGACTTCATCCAATGGGCCAAGAACAATGGATGTCCAGTGGGGCCGGGCCGAGGCTCTGGTGCGGGCTCGCTCGTGGCCTACGCCTTGGGCATCACCGACCTCGACCCGCTACGCTACGAATTGCTGTTTGAGCGCTTTCTCAATCCCGAGCGGGTGTCCATGCCCGACTTCGACGTGGACTTTTGTCAGGCCAACCGCGACCGGGTGATCGAGTACGTTAAGGATAAGTACGGGCGCGATGCGGTCAGCCAAATTGCCACCTTTGGCACGATGGCGGCCAAGGCCGCCTTGCGTGATGTGGGCCGTGTGCTGGGCATGGGCTACGGCCATGTGGACAGCATCGCCAAGCTGATTCCTATACAGCCGGGCAAAACTGTCACCCTGGCCAAGGTGCCGGAAGAGCCGGAAAACGGCGTCATCTACGCGCGCCTGGAGGCGCCAGAGTTGGAACAGCGCGAGGCCGCCGAGGAAGAGGTGGCTGAGCTTCTGAGCCTGGCCAGCCGGGTTGAAGGCATGGTGCGCAATGTGGGCATGCACGCCGGCGGTGTGCTGATCGCGCCGGGCAAGATCACCGACTTTTGCCCGCTGTATCAGCAACCTGGCAGTGACGCAACGGTCAGCCAATATGACAAGGACGATGTCGAGGCCATCGGTCTGGTGAAGTTCGACTTCTTGGGCCTGGCCACCCTGACCATCTTGGAGCTGGCCAAAGACTTTATTGTGGCCCGGCGGCCCGAGCTGGCTGGCTTTCAATACGAGACCTTGCCACTGGACGATGCACGGGTCTACAAGCTGTTCGCCGAAGGGCTGACCGAAGCGGTGTTCCAATTTGAAAGCCGCGGCATGCAAGCCATGCTGCGCGACGCCAAGCCCACCCGGCTGGAAGATCTCATTGCCCTGAATGCGATGTTCCGTCCGGGCCCCATGGAAAACATCCCGAGCTTCTGTGCGCGTAAGCACGGCAAAGAGCCCATCAGCTATGCCCACAAGCTCTTGGAGAAGGTGCTTGCGGAAACCTACGGCATCTTTGTGTACCAGGAACAGGTGATGCAGGCTGCGCAGTTGATGGGCGGCTACTCCCTGGGTGGGGCCGACCTGCTGCGCCGCGCCATGGGCAAGAAAAAGCCCGAAGAGATGGCGCAGCACCGCGAGATCTTTCGCAAGGGTGCCGCAGATCAGGGCATCTCCGCGGAGAAGGCCGATGAGGTCTTCGACCAAATGGAGACTTTTGCCGGCTACGGCTTTAACAAGAGCCATGCCGCAGCCTATTCCCTTTTGGCGTATCACACCGCCTGGCTAAAGGTGCACTGCACGGCCGAGTTCTTTGCGGCCAATATGACCATTGAGCTGGACGACACCGACAAGCTTAAGGTGCTGCGCCAAGACGCAGTGCAGAACTTCGGTATGACCTTTGACCCGCCGGACATCAATCAGGGGAGCTGGCGTTTTACGCCTGCACCAGGCCGAGAAGGCGACCGCCGCATTCGCTATGGCCTGAGTGCGGTTAAAGGCACCGGGCGTAGCGCGATTGAAGCCATCGTGGCTGCGCGCGATGGCACGGGCGCCCATGAGGGCCAAGGTGCTGCGCCCTTCAAAAGCTTGTTTGATTTGACGGTGCGCGTAGACCGTAGCAAGGTCAACAAGCGCGTGGTCGAGGCCTTGATCAAGGCGGGCGCTCTCGATGCCCTGCACCCCGAACGGGAGCGCGCCCTGGCCAGTGTGGCACTGGCCTTCGAGTGGGCCGATGATCAGCAGGCTAACGCGCTGCAGGCAGGCCTCTTTGATTTCGGCGATACCCACGGTTCCAGCATGCACGAGCCCGAGCTGGTGCACGTTCCCGAGTGGGGCCTGCGCGACCGCCTGATGGCTGAGAAGTCGGCGCTGGGGTTCTACATCAGCGGCCACCTGTTTGAGCAATATGCTCAAGAGGTCCGCCGCTTCGTCCCGCGCCGTATTGCAGAGTTGAGCGATTCGCGCGAACCGGTGTTGGTGGCGGGCATAGTAGGCGAGATCAAGGTGGTCAACGCCCAGCGCGGCCGCCTGGGCGTGCTGCGGCTAGACGACCAAAGCGAGACGATCGAGGCCGTGGCCGATGAGCGTGTGCTTGATGCCCACAAAGACCTGTTCAGGGAAGACGAGCTGATCATTGCCCAAGGCAAATTACAGCCCGACCGCCAAAGCGGTGGCCTGCGCCTGAATGTGCAACAGGTCTTCAGCCTGCCTGCGGCGCGGGCGCGCTTTGGACGTTACTTGTCCATCACGGTTCAATCCGACCGCCTTCCGGTGCAAGACGTCTTGGCCTTGTGGCCGCCCGTGGTGCGCAGCTCAGAACAGGGCGACACGCGGCAGGGCCTGCGGGTGCGGGTGAAAGTGCTCCGCGTGCCCGCTGCTGTTGATTCGGCGCAGGGCTCAGAAGGGTCTGCAGGGCAAGCCAAGCAAGCGGCACTTCAAGGCGAAGACTTCGAACCTACGGGTGCGGTAGGCGAGTTGGACCTGGGCGAGCGCTCGCGCTTTTGGCCAGCCGATGAAGCCCTGGCACGTTGGTGTGCCCTGGCGCATGAGGGTCAAGCGCAGGTTGTGTACGAAGCGGCTGCACCGGCGACTTGAAGCAGCAGCATGGCCAACCGCATAACCTCAGCGCCCGCCGCTGATCACCCCAACAGGGTCCCCGCTAGGCGCTCACCATGAGCCCAGCCTCTGAGCAGGCCCTTGAACAACGCATGGGTGCCAGCCGGGTTTCGCCACCACCGTTGACGGGATTGGTGCTCACAGGGGGTGGTGCACGAGCCGCGTATCAGGTTGGCGTGCTCAGCGCCATACAACACATCCGGCGCGCCAGCGGTGCGCCTGGCGACAACCCGTTTCCCGTGATTGCAGGTACGTCGGCCGGCGCCATCATCGGCGCCGTACTGGCCTGCCAGGCTGACCGCTTCGAGCTGGCGGTGCAGATGCTTGAAGACACCTGGGCCGGATTTCGAGCTGAACAGATTTATCGCGCTGATGCCTTGGGTGTGGTACGCACCGGCGCGCGTTGGTTGACGATGTTTACTGTGGGCTGGGCCATTGCGCGTTGGCGCCGAGCGCGGCCCCGGTCCTTGCTGGACAACGCACCCCTGAAGGCTCTGCTGCAGCAGACAGTGGACCTGCAGCGCATGCGTGAAGTGATGGCCCAGGGACATTTGCAGGGCGTGGCGGTGACCGCTTCAAGCTACAGCAGCGGCGACCATGTCACCTTCTATGAAGCCACGCGGGAGATCGCGCCTTGGACACGGTCGCACCGCCTAGCGTTTCGCAGCCGCATCACCTTGGACCACCTGCTGGCCTCTTCGGCCATTCCCTTCGTTTTTCCTTCGGTGCGTTTGCCACTCATGGGTCAATGGGAGTGGTTTGGTGATGGTTCTATGCGGCAAAGCGCCCCCATCTCGCCGGCGGTGCACATGGGGGCTGAGCGCATCTTGGTGATTGGCTCCGGCCGCATGCATGAGCCTCCTGAGCGCCGTGTGGTCAGTGATGACTATCCAAGCCTTGCACAGATCGCAGGCCACGCGCTGTCGAATATCTTCTTGGATGCGCTGGCAGTGGATGTCGAGCGGCTGGAACGCGTCAATCGAACCTTGGCTCTTGTGCCGGAGGAGGCCCGCTCTAAAACTGCGCTCAAGCCCCTGCAGGTCTTGGTGATTGCACCCACGCAACGCCTGGACGATATGGCCGGTCGTCATCTCAATGCCTTGCCGCCGGCGGTGCGTACCTTGCTGCGCGGTGTGGGCGTCTCAGGCTTGGGGCAGGGGGCCAAAGGTTCGGCTCTGGCCAGCTACCTTTTGTTTGAGTCGGCCTACACCCTTGAGCTGATTGCGCTGGGCAAAGCCGATACCCTGCGGCGCGAAGCCGATGTCCGTCGCTTCTTTGGCTGGCCAACCGAAGCCGCGACGCCCGCGCTGCCGGTGTCAGCAGCCCCGCGCTTCAACGCTGCAGCGCCGGGGCCTGCCCTTTGATCTGAAAGCCCGCCTCCGCAAAGCCTTCCAAGGCCTTGCGGCTGACGCCCTTCACCCTGCGGTGCAGGTCTTGCCAGTCCGCGAAGGGCGCTGTGTTGCGCGCCTGAAGCAGCCGCTCGGTCAGTTCTACGCCCACCGCCCGAGCCGACTCGATCTCAGCGCGCGTGGCCTGGTTGAGGTCGATCACTTTGGAGGCTGCACGGGGTGCCGCCCCGAGGGTGTGGTCCCGCGGCGGAGCGGTTGCGCAGACGGCGCCCATCAGCAGCGCCAGCGATACCCCAATCGGCCAGCGCAGCACCTGCAGACACTCTAACCGATGCAGCACCCCGACCCGCCTTAAGGTGCTGCTGCCGCTTGCGTGACCGCCCACACCTCGTCCACGGTGGGCCAGCGCGGCCAGTGCCGCACCACGTGCACCGTGGGGCCCCAAGCCCCCCAGTGACCCGGTTCGGTGGGGCCCAGCACCGACACCAAGGGCACGCCCACCGCTGCGGCCAAGTGACCAGGCCCGGTATCGTTGCTGATCATGGCCGAGGCCTGCTGCATCAGCGCGGAGCAGGTGCCCAGATCAACCTGCGGTAACACAAGCGCGCCCGGGTAACGCTGCAGGGCCTCGTCTTCTTCGCCTGGACCTGGGCACAACACCAGGGGACGTGTGGTGCGGGCTTGAGCCTCACGGGCAAAGGCTTCGAAATATGGCCAACGTTTGTCTTGGCCCTCGAAGGTGCCACCGGCAAAGGGGCACAGCATCAGGAAGCCTGGGCCCAGGCTGTGCGACTGCATCAGCGCCTGCGCCTGCGCTTGGTGTCGTGCTGCCACCGGCCACTGCAGCGCAGACGGTGGCGGCTCATCGGTGCCCAGCAGCCTTTGGCCCAGGCGCCAGTAGACCTGCAACTCATGCCCTGCTTGGCCCAGCCGTGGGCGGGGCCATGAACGGTGTAACAGAAGGGTGCGGCCTTCGCCGTCGTAGCCGATGGCCTTGAGCCCGGCTAGGCGCAACTCCAGGGCGCTGGAGGTCGAGTAGGGAAAGCTGATGGCGTTGATGCCCCGCGGCGACCCCCAGCGCTCATGGGCCACTTCGCGTCGCCATCGGGCCAATTGCGCAACCCGTGCGCGGTGTGTGCCTCCAAGGCGCAGCACCGGCCACCCGAAGCCGGCCAAGAGGTCTGTGGCCCAGCCCTTGCCCACAAGGGTGAGCCCATAGCCTTGAGCCTGCAAGCGCAGCAGCACCGGGGTGCTCAGCACCACATCGCCCACCCAGTTACGCAGGCGCACGATGAGCGGCCGTCCTGGTTCAAGCACGGCCTGCCCTGGCCGCGTCGGTGCTGGCTTGCATCCAAACAATGGCCATTAGCGACAAGGCCAGGTTCACCGCATAGGTGCCATGTGTCATGTTGGCATTGAACATCAGGCCCACGCCATGCACCACGCCCACACCCAGGCACTGCCAGCGCATGGTGCGGCTGCCCGCACGCCAGGCTAGGGCGAAGGGTGCAGCCGCACCCAGGAGTGCGGCCAACAAACCGGGCAGGCCGTGGTCCACCGCTTGGTTGAGGAACTGCTGGTGCACGTGCACCAACGGCGCCACATCGCGCAGGGTTTCAGGCGGTACCACCGATTGCACCAGGGCCACGCGTTGCTCGATGCCAATGCCGGCCCAGGGGTGCGCCCACAGGCTGTTCCAAGCCGCTTCCCATAGAACCAAACGCGAGCCCACCGAGGTATTGGCATCGGGCTGGCCCTCTTGGGTCAACTCCTGCAGTAAATCCAGCAGGCGCATGCCGCGCTCCACCTGCACCGGTTGCAGGCTGTCGTACCAAAGGCCCGCCCCCACGGTGATGGCACCCAAGGCCAAGACGCCAGCAGCGGTGGGCCAGCGGCGCGGCGCGAACACCACCGCCAACATTCCCAACCAAGGCAGGATGAGCCAGGCCGCACGGCTGCGGCTGAGCACCACCGCCACCGCCCCGGCCAGCACCGCCAAGCCCAGGCCGACGCGCCAGGCAAGGCCTTCGGGGAAGGGTGGCGCGTCGCCGCGCGGCGCGCCGACCAACGGGGCCAACACTGCCATGCTCAAAGCCACCGCCGTGGCCCAGGGGATGGGCGTAGCCGGCAGCCAAGCCCGTGGCCAGCACAGGGCCACCGCCAAGGCCACCACCAGTTGAAGGCCCAGGGCCCAACACAAGGCTTCATGAAGAGCCCCAGGTTCACCCGCCAGCCCTTTGCTGAACGCCAACAGCGCCGTCACCGCCCAGGCCATGGGCAGGGCCAGGATCACCTTGCCGTCTTGGCGCAAGATGTCCCAACCCCCACCGTGCCAAAGGCACATCAACAGGTCGATTACCCCCGTTGCCAGCAGCAAGGCCAAGGCAGGCTGCAAGCGATGCCCCAGGCCCTGAGTACCCCATCGCTCGGCCCACACCCCCCCGGACTCAGAGGACGCCGCCACCTGTCTGGGGCTGGAAATTAAGGCGATGCAAGCCACCCCAGCAGCCAACAAATACCAGCTCCATGCCCACGAGGGTAGGTCGGTGCGCAGCGGACCCACCACGGTGCACAGCAGGGCCAAAGCCATGAACATCTTGAAGACCTGCATCAGGCTTGCCCCTTGTGCCCCTGGGCCTGCAGGCGGCGCAGTTGCAGCCAGGCAGCCCATCGCCGCGGCTGCAGCGGCCACCGCGACCAGGTTTGGGGAATCAGCGCTTGGCGTTCGCACAGGGCTGCCCACCAATCAGGCCACCAGGGCAGCGGCACCTGCAGCCGCTGCGCCACACGGTACAGCCGCAGGGCTTGCTGCACGGTGAAGTCGGCCCAGGCTGCATCGAAGCCAGGCGCGGTGGACAGGTCGTCCAAGGCCAGGGCCCAATCGCGCAGCTTGGCCGGGTTCATCGAACCCAGGATACTGCCCGGGTTGCTGCGGTAGTCGATCAGGGGCTCGGCGAGGTACCAGGCGTGCTTGATGCCGGCCATCAGGCGCGGCACTACGCTTAGGTCTTCGAACACCCGTTGGGCTGGAAAGCGCAGGTGATCTGGCCACGCATCGGCGCGGATCACCTTGCCCCAAACGTGCCATTGGCCACCCTGCATCAAGCCGTGCAGCAAGGCGCTTGGTGTAGGCACCGCACCGCTGGGTTGGGGCAGGCTGCGCCGGTGGCCTTCGCCGCGCAGGCGGTGTTTCCAGCGGGGTGCGTCACGCCACACCGCATGGTCCACCACCACCGCCTGCAGTTCAGGCTGCTGCTGCACCAGGCGGCGCAGTTGTGCCACCGCACCCGGCCGCAGACGGTCGTCGGCGTCCAAGAACCACAGCCATTGCCCTCGAGCCGCTGCCAGTAAGGCATTGCGGGCGACACTCACGCCGCCGCTGTGGGCCTGGTGCCACACCTGCAGCCTTGGCCCTCGGCCCTGTGTGTGTGCGGTTTCTTGCGCGGTCGCCCAGCGGGCAAGGCATTCGGCGGTTTGGTCGGTGCTGCCATCGTTGAACACCAGCACCTCGGCGTGTGTATCGACTTGAGCAAGCACTGATTGCAAGGCTTCGTCCAAGTAGGGGCCTGGGTTGTGGGCGGGGATCAACACGCTCAGCCAGGGTCGCCCCATGGGCTTGGGTGATGTGGCCGACGCGCTGCCGCGTCCACCGAGTTCATCGAAGAGGGCGGTGTACTCGCCCACCATGCGCTCGCGCGACAGCGCCAGCCGTGCATGGGCGCGCGCCTGAGCCGCCTTCTCGGCCGCCGCCGATGGGTCGCGCCACAGCGTGGCCAGGGTGTCGGCCCAGGCTTGTGGGTCGCCTGCGCGGGCCAGCCAGCCCCAGCGCCCATCGCCCAGGGTTTCGCGCACCGCTGCCACATCCGAGCCCACCACCGCGCAACCTGCGGCCATGGCTTCTGCCAAGCTCAGGGGCATGCCTTCGTAGTGGGTGCTGAGCACCGCCACCTGGTGGCGCATGAGCAGTTGCGGTACGTCGGCGCGATGGCCCAAAAAATGGACCTGCTGCTGCAGCCCCAACTTGTGCACCAGGGCCATCGCGGCCTGCAGGTGGCGCGCCGAGCCGCCGCCGGCCAGCCGCAAGGCCGGGCGCAGCCCGTGGTCGCGTGCCAGCGGCACCAAGCTTCGGATCAGGGTGTCATGGTCTTTCTGGGCACCAAATCGTGCGGCCATGAACAAGGCCGGTTCGCGCTGCAACCACGCCTGCGTTTCGCTTTGGGCAAACGGGTGCAGGGCTGTGCCGTTACGCAGGGTGCGCACCCGCTGGGCCGGTAGCCCCATGTCGCGCAAGACACCCGAAACCGCTTCAGAAACTCCCACGAATGCGGCGGTGTGCGGTGCCAGTTGGCGAACCTGCCAGCGCTTGAAGGCGCTGTAGCGCTCGCGCATATTGTGTTCAACCTGTACCAGCACCGGCACGCTTGCACCCTTTGCAGCCCAGCGGGCCAGCAGGTGTTCGGGAAAACCGTGTCCGACCATCACATCAGGCTTCCAACGCTGGCACAGTGCGTTCAGCGTCCGTATGGTGGACAGGTGGTTCCAGCCGGTGACCAACTCGAGCGGCACCCCCTGTTCGCGCAGCGCTTGCACCCGCGCCATTGGGGTACGCCGCTTCTGGCGCAAGACCAGCAGGGTTTCATGATGGGCCTGCCCGCCCACGGTCAGGTCGAGTGCCACTTGGGTGGCACCGGAAAAGCCACCGCTGGCCACATGCATGACGCGCAGTCGGTTGGGGGGCAATGGCAGATGGGGCCGCATCGATCGGTGCGGCATCGCACCCGTGATAATCCTTGCTTCATCATACAAAACGACGCCATGGCCGCCTCCGCCGCCACCCCAGGCACCCCCACAGCTGCTCCCCCACACCCTCCCCTGGTGGCCGCCGATGTGCTGGCCCTGCAGGACCGTCTGCTGGCCCAAGCCGATTGGCCCCCGGTGGCCGAGCCCCATCCTGCGGTGGCCCAAGCCGCAGCATCGGACCCCACGCAAACACAAGTCCTTTGGCATTGGGTCACTACCAACCACCGCTACAACAGCCTGCTGTGGGCCCAAGAGGACCTGGCCCGGCGCACCCAGGTGGCCGATGCCGAGATTGCCGCCAACAAGCGAGCCATCGACCGTTACAACCAAGTGCGCAACGACGCCACCGAGCGGGTCGACGAATGGTTGCTGCAGTGCCTGGGCCTCGTGGATGCGCAGTCGGCGCGCAGCGACGCTCCGCAATCCCGCGCGCCAGCCGGTGCACGCCTGAACAGCGAGACTGCCGGCAGCATGGTGGACCGACTGTCCATCATGGCGCTCAAGGTGCACGCGATGCGTCAGCAAGCCCAGCGCCAGGATGTGGACGAAGCCCACCGCAGCGCCAGCCGCATCAAGCTTGAGCGGCTTGAAGAGCAGCGGCGTGACCTGGCCACCTGCTTGGACGCTATGCTGGCCGACAGCCTGGCCGGTCGCGCCTATTTCAAGGTGTACCGCCAGTTTAAGATGTACAACGACCCGCGGTTCAACCCGGTGCTGGTTGCTGAAGCGGCCAAGCGTTGAAGCTGCTGATCGTCAAAACCTCAAGCATGGGCGATGTGGTGCACGCCCTGCCCATGGCCAGCGACCTCCAGCGACTATGCCCGCAGGCCCAAATCGATTGGCTGGTGGAACCGGCCTTTGCGGCCCTACCAGGCCTGCATCGCGCGGTTACCCAAGTGCACCGCCTGCCCTGGCGCAAGTGGCGCAGCGGCCTGCACCAAGCTGCCACCTGGAAGGCCATGGGGCAACTGGTCGATAGCTTGCGGCGTGAGCGCTATGACTTGGTGATCGACGCGCAAGGGCTGCTCAAAAGTGCGTTATGGGCCCGTCGTGCTGGCGTGCTGGTGGCCGGTTTTGACCTGCGCAGCATCCGCGAACCCCTAGCCAGCCTGCTCTACACGCACCGCTATTCGGTGTCGCCCAAGCTGCACGCGGTCACGCGCTGCCGCTTGTTGGCCGCAGCGGCGTTGTCGTCTGCGAAGGGTTGTTCCACCTCGCTTGTGGCCATGGGCAACGAGCTGCCCACGCCAGACTTCGGTTTGGAGCAACTCGTCCCCGATGGCCGCCTGGAGCTGCAGCAGCCCTACGCCGTCTTGATTCCCAACGCCAGCCGCCCAGAAAAGCACTGGCCTGAGCCCCATTGGCAAGCAATTGGACGCGGGCTGCGGGCACAAGGCTTGAACCCGGTGGTCTTGTGGGGCAGCGGGCCTGAACAGGACATGGCGCAGCGCATCGCCCAAGGCTGCAACGGTTGGGTGCCTCCCTTCCTCACCGTGCAGGAGGCCACTGCCGTGTTGGCCGGTGCGCGCCTTGTGGTGGGGCTGGACACCGGCTTTGCGCATGTGGCCGCAGCCCTGGGCCGTCCGGTGGTGGGCATCTACTGTGATCATGAACCGGGCCTGACCGGCATCATCGGCAATGGGCCGGGCGCGTCTTTGGGGGGCAAGGGGCAGCAACCGTCCTTCGATGAGGTGTCGGCTGCGGTGCAACAGGTGGCGTCTTACTGTTCCTCGATTCGCTGCGGCGGATAGCTGTCCCAGCTCAGGCAACCCGGGCACTGCCAGAAGTAACGCTGCGCTTCAAATCCGCAGGCCGCGCACCGGTAGCGCTGCAAGGGCAGGGTGCTGCGCTCCAGCGCCTCGCGCACCGGTTTCAAATCCTGGTCCTTCCATTGCTCGGGCGGCAGCTTGAGCACCGCTGCAGCAGCTGACAGGCTGGGCTGCCGGGTCAGGTGGGCTCTCAGGGTCGGGCCGGCCTCGCTTGGTGCCAGGGTGTTGATGGCCTGCAGCACCGCGAGGCTCTCCTGGGTCGTGTAGGCCTGGCGCAGCAGCTGCAGGGCGCGATCAATCAGGGCGCTACCCAACGGCTGCACGCAACGCACCACTTCATCGGCCACCAGGGCCACTGGTGCCTGCGGCAGACGCAGCAGGCCCGCCCAGGTGGCCAGCGCCTGTTCCACCTGCCCTTGGCGCACCTGCCACTGGCCCATCATCACCACCGGGCGAGCTGTCATGGGGGCGCAGGCTTGAGCCTTCTGCAGCCATTCCCAGGCCTCGGCATGTGCACCCGCTGCACTGCGTTCCTCGGCCCGCTCGCACAGGTGGTGGGCCATGCGCGCTGCATATGAGCCAGCACCGGCGGCCTCTAGCTTCGACGCCATCTCATGCGCAGACACCCATTCGCGCGAACGTTCGTACAGGTCCAGCAGAGCGCGACATGCTTCGGTCGAAAAAGCGCTGCCTTCCAAGGCTCGGAAGGCGGCTTCGGCGCGGTCGAACAAACCGGCCTTGGCGTAGTCTTGTGCCAGCGCATATTGCGCGCGGTCGCGGTCGGCGCTGCTGAGGTCCGCACGCGACAACAGGTGCTGGTGCACCCGCACCGATCGCTCAAATTCACCGCGCCGGCGAAACAGGTTGCCCAAGGCGAAGTGCAGTTCGGTGGTGTCGGGATCGTTCTGAACCGCCTCGATGAAGGTGTCGATGGCTTTATCCTGCTGTTCATTGAGCAGCAGGTTTAGCCCCTTGTAGTAGGCGCGCGGCGAATCGCGCTCTTCACGCCGCACCTGTCGCAGGTCCAGCCTCGAAGCCAACCAGCCCAGGGCAAAGCCCAAGGCGGGCAGTAGCAGCAGCCAGGTCAGGTTGAACTCGGTCATGCCGGGTCTTGTGTGCGCCGTTGGCGCCACCAGGCGGGTACCATGGCCAGCACGCCCACGGCGCAGCCCAGCCCGAAGGCCACGAGCACCACAATCACCAGCGGTGCTTGCCAATCCAGGCCGAAGAACCAACGCACCGACACCCCCTGCTGATTGTTCAGCGCAAAGGCGAAGAGGGTGAAAAAGATGAAGGCCCGCAGGAGCCAGGTCAACAGCCGCATAGGCTGAAGTGTCGCATTCAGCGCGTGGGCCGTGGGGCGACCGCTTTGCCGGCGTCCACTGCCTCGCGCAAGGCCTTGCCGGGCTTGAAGTGGGGAACGAGTTTTTCAGGAACCACCACCTGCTCGCCGTTGCGGGGGTTGCGCCCCACACGCGGCGGCCGGCGGTTGATGGAAAAGCTGCCGAAGCCGCGAATCTCGACGCGATGCCCCTTGGAAAGGGCCTCAGTCATCGCGTCGAGGATGGTTTTGACGGCGAAGTCGGTGTCCTTCTGCGTGAGGTGGCCGAATCGCTCAGCCAACTCCGCCACCAATTCCGACCTCGTCATCACCATGCCGACACCTCGCGCAGCATTTTCCGAAGGACGTGGTTTCCAGGGCCGATCAGCTTTGGCCACCCTGGTCCAGCTTGGCGCGTAACAGGGCGCCCAGGCTGGTGGTACCTGCCGCCTCGCGCTCATTGTTTTGCGTCAGGCGCTGCATCGCTTCTTGTTGGTCGGCGCTGTCCTTGGCCTTGATCGACAACTGGATCGAGCGTGCCTTACGGTCGATGTTGATGATCATGGCGTTGACTTCATCGCCTTCTTTGAGCAGGTTACGGGCGTCTTCCACGCGGTCGCGTGATATTTCTGAAGCGCGCAGGTAGCCGATGATGTCCTCACCCAGGCTGACCTCCGCACCACGCGCGTCCACCGTCTTGACCTTGCCGGACACCAAGGCGCCGCGGTCATTGACGGTGGTGAAGGTGGCAAACGGGTCGCCATCCAGCTGCTTGATGCCTAGTGAGATGCGCTCGCGTTCCACGTCCACGGCCAGCACGATGGCTTCGACTTCCTGACCCTTCTTGTAATTGCGAACCGCGGCTTCGCCCGGCTCGTTCCAAGACAGGTCGGACAGGTGCACCAGGCCGTCGATGCCCTGGGCCAGGCCCACAAACACGCCGAAGTCGGTGATGGACTTGACCGGGCCCTTGACCTTGTCGCCACGCTTGACGGTGGTGGAGAACTCTTCCCAGGGGTTAGCCTTGCACTGCTTCATGCCCAGGGAGATGCGGCGCTTGTCTTCGTCGATCTCCAGGACCATGACTTCCACTTCATCGCCCAAGGCCACAATCTTGGCCGGGCTGACGTTCTTGTTGGTCCAGTCCATTTCGGACACGTGCACCAGGCCTTCTATGCCAGGCTCGATTTCCACGAAGGCACCGTAGTCGGCGATGTTGGTGACCTTGCCGAACAGGCGGGTGTTGGCCGGGTAGCGGCGGGCCACGCCCATCCATGGGTCGTCGCCCAATTGCTTCAGGCCCAGCGAAACCCGGTTCTTTTCGCTGTCGAACTTCAGCACCTTGGCGGTAAGCTCTTGGCCCACGGTCACCACCTCGGAGGGGTGACGCACACGGCGCCACGCCATGTCGGTGATGTGCAGCAGGCCATCGATGCCGCCCAGGTCCACGAAGGCACCGTACTCGGTGATGTTCTTGACCACGCCCTGCACGATGGCGCCTTCGCTCAGGGTTTCGAGCAGTTTGGCGCGCTCTTCACCCATGGACGCTTCGACCACGGCGCGGCGGCTGAGCACGACGTTGTTGCGCTTGCGGTCGAGCTTGATGACCTTGAACTCCATGGTCTTGCCCTCGAACGGTGACAAGTCCTTGACCGGGCGGGTGTCCAGCAGCGAGCCGGGCAGGAAGGCGCGGATGCCGTTGACCAGCACCGTCAGGCCGCCCTTGACCTTGCCGCTGACCGTACCGGTGACGAAGTCGCCCGAGCCCAGTGCGGATTCCAGGCTCAGCCAGGAGGCTAGGCGCTTGGCCTTGTCGCGCGACAGGATGGTGTCGCCGTAGCCGTTCTCGAAAGCGTCGATGGCCACCGACACATAGTCGCCCACGGCAACTTCGACTTCACCCTGGTCGTTCTTGAATTCTTCAATGGGCACATAGGCCTCGGACTTGAGGCCTGCGTTGACCACCACGAAGCTGTGATCGATGCGGACGACTTCGGCCGAGATCACTTCGCCCGAACGCATGTCGCGCTTTTGCAGGCTTTCTTCGAACAGGGCGGCAAACGATTCGCCGCCGGTGGTGGCAGTTTGGAGTTGAGACATGAGGTTTCCTCGGGGGCTGGCGGTTGGCCAACCGGGATGCTGCAGCACGCAGGCTGCGGTTAGGTTGCGACCACCACCGGTGGAGCACCGCACCCCGTTGCAGGGTGCAGGCCGGCCGCCTGTGGCATCCGTTGGGCTTGAATCAAGCCCTGCGATGGGCCCACCACTGCAGAACCTGTTGCACCGATTCCTCGATGCTGGTACCGGAGTTGTCGAACATCACCGCATCTTCAGCTGGCTTCAAGGGCGCCATGGTGCGGGAGCGATCCCGCAGATCGCGCGCCTCCAAATCTAACTGAAGACTTTCAATATTAGCGGAAATCCCATTAGAAATCAACTGCTTATACCGCCGCTCGGCGCGGGTGGCGGCATCGGCGGTCAAAAACACCTTCAGGGCTGCGTCGGGGAACACAACCGTGCCCATGTCGCGCCCATCGGCCACCAACCCCGGTAACGCCCGGAAATCGAGTTGCCGCTGATGCAGGGCTGCTCGCACCGCCGGCACCGCTGAGACGCGCGAGGCCAGGGCGCCGGCGGCTTCGTGGCGTACCGCTTCGCTTTGGTCTTGGCCGTCGATCCACACCCGGTCGCCTTCAAAGCGGATGTCCAGCGCTGCAGCCTCCCCCGCCACCTGCGCTTGCGCGGTTTCGTTCAAAGGCTGCGCGGCGTCGTCGGGCAGCAGGCTGCGAGCCTTCGCGGCCAGGCCCACGGCGCGGTAAAGCACGCCCGAGTCCAGGTGTTGCCAACCCAGTGCCGCGGCCACGCGGGCGGCCAAGGTGCCTTTGCCCGACGAACTCGGGCCATCGATGGTGATCACCGGAATGTCCTGCAGCCGCGCACGCGACAGGCCGAACAGCGCCTCGAAATAGTCCGGGAAGGTCTTGCCCACACACCGCGGGTCTTCGATGCGGACACCGACGGCCGGCTGAGCCCCGGCCAAGGGATTGAAGGCCGCCAGCGACAAGCACATCGCCATGCGGTGGTCGTCGTAGGTGTGCACGCTGGCCAGCTGCCAAGCCTGCGGGGGCGGGGGCGTGACCGCAATCCAATCCGGGCCCTCTGCGACCTGCGCGCCCACCTTGCGCAGCTCGGTGGCCATGGCGGCGATGCGGTCGGTTTCCTTCACCCGCCAACTGCCGATGTTGCTCAGCCGCGTAGTGCCCTTCGCATACAGGGCCATCACCGCCAGGGTCATGGCTGCATCCGGAATGTGGTTGCAGTTAAGCTCGACGGCCCGCAGCGGCCAAGCACCACGCCGCACCGAAAGCCAGTTGGGGCCGGCCTGCACGTCCGCGCCCATGGCCTGCGCCGCCTCCACGAAGCGGATGTCGCCTTGAATCGAGCTGGCCCCCACGCCTTCAATGCGGATGGGCTGGTCCACCGCGGCGATGGCGCCCAAGGCCACGAAATAGGAGGCCGAAGAGGCATCACCCTCGACGTGTATGCGGGCGGGCGACTGGTAGGCGCTGCCTGCGGGAATCGTAAAACGCTGCCAGCCTTCGCGCTGCACCTTCACGCCAAAGCGCTGCAGCAGGGCCAAGGTGATGTCGATGTAGGGCTTGGAAATCAGCTCGCCTTCGACCTCGATCACCACCGCTTGGCTGCGCGCGGCCAAGGGCAGGGCCAGGAGCAAGGCGGTGAGAAATTGGCTGGACACATTGCCACGCACCCGCACCGGTGCGGCCAGGTTCAGAGCGCCGCCGGCCACGCCGCGCAGGCGCAGTGGCGGATAGCCTGGCTGGCCCAGTTCGTCCACTTGGCAGCCGAGTTGGCGCAGGGCGTCCACCAGGTCGCCGATGGGCCGCTCGTGCATACGCGGCACACCCGAGAGTTCAAACTCACCGCCCTGAAGCGTGGTCAAGACGGCCAGCGCGGCCGTGAGCGGCCGCATGGCCGTTCCGGCGTTGCCCAGCAATAGCGCCGCCTGCGCAGTGCGCAGCTGCCCGCCCACACCCCGAACCTCTAGCACCTCTTGGCCGTCGTGCCTGCGTTGCTGCAGCCCGCAGCCCAACTGTTCCAGCGCTCGGAGCATCACCGCGGTGTCGTCGCTGTCCAGCAGGTCGTGAACATCAGTGGTGCCTTCGCTCAAGCCCGCCAGCAAGAGCACCCGGTTGGAAATGCTCTTGGAGCCCGGCAGGCGCACCGTGCCGCCCGCGGCGGTCAGCGCAGGCAGGTCGAGGTGGGGAATCGAAAACATGGGGCTCAGTGGTGACGCAGCTTAGGGCTGTGCGCTGTGAGTTGTGTTCAGGCTGGGTCGTCGGTGGGCGGCGCAGCGCCATTGAGGATCCATTGGGTGCGCACGGATGAGGCGGCGTCAACCAAGCGCGCCACTTGGGCATCGTCGCCTGCAACCAGGGCTGTGCGCAGCGCCCCTAGTGCCGATTCGAATTGCGCCAGCTGTTGCAGCACCTCGTCGCGGTTGGCGCTGAAGATGTCGCGCCAGATGGCGCTGGTACCGCCCGCAATGCGACTGAAATCCCGAAAGCCGGGTCCCGCCAGGGCCAGGTGCCGCGCGGCATCGGCCTGCTGCGCCACCGCGTTCACATACGCAAAGGCCAGCAGGTGGGGCAGGTGACTTACCGCGGCGAAGGTGCGGTCATGTTGATCCGCGCTCATGTGCACCACGTTGCAGCCCACCGCCTCCCATACGGCCTGTGCCCGGTGCAGCCGGGCCGCGTCGTTTTCTGGCAGGGGGGTGATGATGCAGCGCCGGTCTTGGTACAAGGTGGGCTCAGCCCGCTCTATGCCGCCGCTTTCCTTGCCCGCAATCGGGTGCGCCGGAACGAACTGCCGCACCGCCGCGCCCATTGCGGCGCGTGCCGCAGCCACCACATCGCGTTTGGTGGAGCCCACGTCCATGACCAAGGCTTCCGGCTGCAAGGCGGGCGTCAGTTCGCGCAGCGTGGCTTCGGTGGCCGTCACCGGCACGGCCAGCAGCACCAAATCGGCCTGCTGTGCCGCCTGTTCGGCGCTGCTGTGCACCGCGTCCACGATGCCCAAAGTCTGGGCTCGCTGGCTACTGGCCGGGCTGCGGCTGTAAGCGCAGACCCGGGTGCCCGGCCATGCCGCCCGCAGGGCCAGGGCGAAAGAGCCTCCCATCAGACCGCAGCCGATCACGGCCACCTGCTGCGGCCGCCATCCGGGCCCCGCTTGGGGCACAGGGGCAGAAAGCGAAGGCGCACAGGGCGCAGGTGTGGACGACACCGGCCCAAAGGAGGCCGGTGGAGATGGCGCAGGCTGTGCGGGCGTGGCGTTGGACATAGGCGGCAAGCCCAGCCTCAATCGTTGACCGGATAAGAGCCCAAGACCTTGAAGAAGGCGCAGCAGCTTTGCAACTCCTTCAGGGCCGCCGCCACATGGGGCTGGTCCATATGGCCCTGCACATCGATGTAGAAGTAGTACTCCCACTGGCCGCTCTTGGCCGGGCGGGATTCAAAGCGTGTCATCGACACACCGTGTGCCTTCAACGGCATCAACAGGTCGTGCACCGCACCCGGCCGATTGGGAACGCTGACCACCAGGCTGGTGCAGTCCTTTCCCGAAGGCGGTGGGGTGCCCAGCGTTTGCGGCAGGCAGATGATGGAAAAGCGGGTGCGGTTGTAGGCCTCATCCTGAATCGCGTGGTACACGATGTGCAGGCCAAACTGCGCGGCCGCACGCTCGCTGGCCAAGGCCGCCCACGCCGGGTTGGTCGCCGCCAAGCGCGCACCCTCGGCGTTGCTGCTCACCGCGCGCCGCTCGGCGCGCGGCAGGTGCTGGGCCAACCAGCTCTGGCACTGCGCTAGGGCTTGTGGGTGGGCCATCACCACTTCCAGCCCTTCCAGGCCGTTGATTTGGCGCAGCAGATTGTGCCGCACCAATAGGCTAACCTCCCCCACCACCTGCACGGGTGAGCGCAGAAACAGGTCCAGTGTGCGTGCCACCACGCCTTCGGTGGAGTTCTCAATGCCCACCACCCCGAACTGCGCCGTGCCTGCGGCCGTGGCGTGAAACACCTCGTCGAAGTTGGCGCAATAGATCAAATTAGCCGCGCTGCCGAAGAACTCGATGGCGGCCTGCTCACAGAAGGTTCCCTGCGGGCCCAGCACCGCCACGCGCTGCGGCGCTTCAAGGGCCAGGCAAGCGCTCATCACTTCGCGCCAGATGGCCGTCACATGTTGGTTGAGCAGCGGGCCGGCGTTGGCTCGTGTGATCTTGTCGATCACCTGGGCCACGCGGTCAGGGCGAAAGAAGGGGCTGCCTTCGGCGCGTTTGAGTTGCCCCACCTGCTCGGCCACCCGCGCCCGCTGGTTCAGCAGGTGCAAGATCTGCGCATCCAAGGCATCGATTTGCTGGCGCAGGGGCGCCAGGCTCGCGTTACTGCCGGCAGGCAAGGCGGGCGCGGCAGGCGCGGAAGGTGCAGCAGGCGCCGAGTCGGACGGCGGAGTTTGCGGATCAGCCATGGCGCCTCTGGAATTCATTCAAGTAGGCCACCAGGGCCTGTACTCCTTGCAGCGGCATCGCGTTGTACAGCGAGGCACGCAGGCCGCCCAGGCTCTTGTGGCCCTTGAGTTGCAACAAGCCCGCGGCTTGTGCGCCTTCCAAGAAGGCGTCCTGCAAGCGTTCGTCATGCAAGAAAAAGGGGATGTTCATCCGTGATCGGACGCCGCGGGCCACGCGGTTCACATAGAAGCCACCCGACTCGTCAATTGTGCGGTACAGCAGGGCCGAACGCTGCAGCGCACGTTGCTCCATGGCGGGCATACCGCCCTCGGCCTTGAGCCACTGGAACACCAGGCCGGCTATGTAGATGCTGTAGGTGGGCGGCGTGTTGTACATGCTATTGGCCTGGGCCACCAATCGGTAGTTGAAGGCACTGGGGCAGCAGGGCATGGCGCGGTCCAGCAGGTCTTCGCGTACGACTACGATGGTCAGGCCGGCCGGGCCGATGTTCTTTTGAGCGCCGGCAAACACCAGGCCGACGTGGCTGAAATCGATGGGCCGCGACAAGATGTGCGAAGACGCGTCCACCACCAGAGGCGCCTCACAGCCCAGGTTGGGCAGGTCGGGCAGCTCCTGAAACTCCACACCATGAATGGTCTCGTTGGAGCACAGGTGCACATAGCGCGTGTTCCGGCGCAGCCGCCAGGTGGCTGGCGGCGGCAGATCGGTGTAGCCGCCGGCCTGGGTGCTGGCGGCCACAGCAACATCCGCGTAGCGCTGCGCTTCGGCCGCTGATTTTTCTGACCAGGCGCCGGTTACCACCAGGTCCACCGCGCCCACCCCGCCCGGCACACCGGCCAGGTTCATCGGGACGATGGCGTTCTCCGCCAGGCCGCCGCCCTGCATGAACAGGATGTGGAAGTTGGGGGGCACCGCCAGCAGCTCTCGCAGGTCTCGCTCGGCGGCTTCGGCAATGGAGGTGAAGGCCTTGCCGCGGTGGCTCATCTCCATCACGCCCATGCCGCCGCCGCGCCAGTCCAGCATCTCGGCTGCAGCTTGCTGAAGCACCGGCTCGGGTAGGGCCGCCGGGCCGGCGGAGAAGTTAAACGGGCGGCTCATGGGGCGCGGTGTCACCCGCGGCGGGCGGCTCATCGCCGGCTTCGGCATCGTTTTCTGCAATGCGCTGCAGGCCACTGAGCTTAGACCCGTCGTCCAGCGCAATCAGCGTCACCCCCTGCGTGGCCCGGCCCAGTTCCCGAATCTCCGACACCCGGGTGCGCACCAGCACGCCCTTGTCGGTGATCAGCATGATTTCATCAGCCGGCCGTACCAAGGTAGCCGCCACCACACGGCCGTTTCGTTCGCTTTGCTGAATGGCAATCATGCCCTTGGTGCCGCGGCCATGTCGTGTGTACTCGGCAATCGAGGTGCGCTTGCCGAAGCCGTTTTCGGTAGCCGTCAACACGCTTTGTGTTTCGTCTTCGGCCACCAGCATGGCAATCACCCGCTGGCCTTCTTCGAGCATCATGCCGCGCACGCCGCGCGCAGTGCGGCCCATGGCACGCACATCGTCTTCATCGAATCGAACCGCTTTGCCACCATCTGAGAACAGCATCACATCGTGCTTGCCGTCGGTCAGTGCCGCACCGATCAGGTGGTCGCCTTCGTCTAGGTCGACCGCAATGATGCCGGCCTTGCGCGGGTTGCTGAATTCATCGAGTGCCGTTTTTTTCACTGTGCCCAGGGCGGTGGTCATGAACACATAGTGGTCGCCCGGGAAGGAACGGAACTCGCCCGTCAGGGGCAGCACCACGTTGACCTTCTCGCCGTCGGCCAAGGGGAACATGTTTACGATGGGCTTGCCGCGGCTGGCACGGCCGCCCTGCGGCACCTCCCACACCTTGAGCCAATGCACGCGGCCGCGATTGGAAAAACACAGGATCCAGTCGTGGGTGTTGGCGATGAAGAGCTGGTCAACCCAGTCGTCTTCTTTGGTGGCGGTGGCCTGCTTGCCGCGGCCACCGCGCTTTTGCGCGCGGTACTCCGACAGTGGCTGGCTCTTGATGTAGCCACCGTGGCTGAGCGTGACCGCCATGTCGGTGGGCGTGATCAGGTCTTCGGTAACCAACTCCTGCACGTTGTGCTCGATCACGCTACGCCGTGCGCCCGCCTTGGTTTGGCCAAACTCTTGTTTGAGCGCGGTGAGCTCTTCGGAAATGATGAAGGTTACGCGTTCGGCTTTTGACAAGATGTCCAACAGGTCGGCAATTTGCGCCATCACATCCTTGTACTCGCTGATCACCTTGTCCTGTTCCAGGCCGGTCAGGCGCTGCAGGCGCATCTGCAAAATCTCCTGGGTCTGGTCGTCGCTCAAACGGTACTGGCCATCGGGCTGCAGGCCATATGAGCGGGGCAGGCCCTCGGGGCGGTAGGCTTGGCGACCGCCGGCCGTATCGGCTTCAGCGCGGGCCAACATTTCACGCACCAGGGAAGAGTCCCAGCCCTTACTCATCAGCGCGGCTTTGGCCGCCGGCGGCGTGGGGCTGGTCTTGATGGTTTCGATGAACTCATCGATGTTGGCCAGGGCCACGGCTAGGCCTTCGAGGACATGGCCGCGTTCGCGCGCCTTGCGCAGCTCGAACACGGTGCGCCGCGTTACCACCTCGCGGCGGTGCTCCAAGAAGATCTGCAGCAGCTCTTTGAGGTTACACAGCTTGGGTTGACCGTCGATCAGGGCCACCATGTTGATGCCGAAGCTGTCTTGCAGTTGGGTCTGCTTGTACAGGTTGTTAAGCACCACCTCGGGCACTTCACCGCGCTTGAGCTCAATCACCACCCGCATGCCGGACTTGTCCGACTCATCCTGGATGTGGCTGATGCCTTCGAGCTTCTTGTCGCGCACCAGTTCGGCCATGCGCTCCAACAGGCTCTTCTTGTTCACCTGATACGGAATCTCATCGACGATGATGGCCTGGCGCTGGCCGCGATCGATGTCTTCAAAGTGGGTTTTGGCCCGCATCACCACCTTGCCGCGGCCGGTGCGGTAGCCCTCGCGTACGCCATTGAGGCCATAGATGATCCCGGCCGTGGGGAAATCTGGGGCCGGTACGATTTCCGCCAGCTCTTCAATCGTGGCGCCTTCGTTCTTCAGCAGGTGCAGGCAGGCGTCCACCACCTCGTTGAGGTTGTGTGGCGGGATGTTGGTGGCCATGCCCACTGCAATACCCGCGCTGCCATTGACCAACAGATTGGGCAAGCGGGCGGGCAGCACCGTCGGCTCTCTTTCCGAGCCGTCGTAATTGGGCGAGAAGTCAACGGTTTGCTTGTCGATATCGGCCAGCATTTCATGGGCGATCTTTGACAGGCGGATTTCGGTGTAGCGCATGGCTGCGGCGTTGTCGCCGTCCACGCTGCCGAAGTTGCCCTGGCCGTCGACAAGCATGTGGCGCAGTGAAAAATCTTGCGCCATGCGCACGATGGTGTCGTACACCGCCGTGTCACCGTGCGGGTGGTATTTGCCGATCACATCGCCCACGATCCGGGCGCTCTTCTTGTACGGGCGGTTCCAGTCGTTGTTCAGCTCGTTCATCGCGTAGAGCACGCGACGGTGTACCGGCTTGAGGCCATCGCGCGCGTCGGGCAGGGCGCGGCCCACGATTACGCTCATGGCGTAGTCGAGGTAGGAACGGCGCATCTCCTCTTCGAGGCTGATGGGCAGTGTTTCCTTGGCAAAAGAAGTCATGGGAAAACGCTGAAAAAGAGCACGCCGTCATTCTACGGTTGGGGGTTGTGTGGTTCTGGTACAACAGAGCTGGTACTATCGCGATGGCCAACTGGGCCGCGTGGGGCTTGTGGGCAACCCTCCCCCCCAAAGCTGGTGGCAGAATCGGTCCGTCGTGGGGGTGACCGTTGGTATCCTCTACGGGGTAAGCATTTCGCTTCACGGCAGGGGTTCCTGCGGCTCAGCTCTTGAGGAGATTTGATGAAAAAGATGACGACGCTTGCGGCGCTGTTTGCCACGGCGGCTCTGGCGGCTCCGATGACTTCGATGGCCGGCGCACATTCGGGTGCAGCCCCCAGGGCCGTTGATAACTGGCGCAGCACCGATGGAACCGCTTGGCGCAACGGCACCGGCCAACTGTGCTGGCGCGACGCCTTCTGGACCCCCGCCACGGCCGCCCCCGGCTGCGATGGCGAAGTCAAGCCGCCGCCTGCACCGGCCCCCGCCGCTGCGCCCCGTCCGGCCCCGGCCCCGGCCCCGGCCGCCAAACCCCCTGCAGCCAAACCCCCTGCAGCCAAACCCCCTGCAGCCCCAGTTAGCGAAAAGGTGACCTACGCTGCTGATGCTTTCTTCGATTTCGACAAGGCTGTCGTCAAGAAGGAAGCCATGGCCAAGTTGGACGACTTGGTCGGCAAGACGCGCGCCGTTGCGCTGGAAGTGATCATTGCGGTGGGCCACACCGACTCGGTGGGCGATGACGCCTATAACCAGAAGCTGTCGGTTCGCCGAGCTGAAGCCATCAAAGCTTATTTGGTGAGCAAGGGTATCGAAAAGAATCGCATTTACACCGAAGGCAAAGGCGAGAAGCAGCCCGTGGCCGACAACAAGACCACCGAAGGCCGCGCGAAGAATCGTCGCGTGGAAATCGAAGTGGTCGGCACGCGCAGGCGTTGATTTAGCCCGGCTCGTCTCAAACCCCGCCTGGGCAACCGGCGGGGTTTTTTACTTCGGCGCCCCAGTGCCTTGGCCTCCTTGGCTGCGTTCGCTTTGCGTCGCACGTCAGCGGCCATGGCCGTGCGACCCTTGCCCATGGTCTGATCGAGTGCAGGAGGGCGCGACCGCTCTTGGATGAACTGGCTCAACATGTGCGCCGCTACGCTGCGCCCAAGGCCTACGTGGACCTCTGCATCAGCGCTCCATTACCCGCAATCCCCGAGAGGAGTGCCCGATCGCGGACAATCCATGAATGCTAAACGCTGATCCTCAGGAACTCGCCAAATTCAGCGATCTGGCCCACCGCTGGTGGGACCCGGAAAGTGAATTCCGCCCACTGCACCAGATCAACCCGCTGCGCTTGGAGTGGATCAACGCTTTGGCCCCGGTCACCGGTCAGCAGGTGCTGGACGTGGGGTGTGGTGGCGGCATCCTGGCCGAGGCCATGGCGCGCAAAGGCGCGGCTCAGGTCACCGGCATTGATCTGGCGGTCAAGCCCCTGCGCGTGGCGCAGTTGCATGCGATGGAGGCTGGCGTTCAGAACGTGCAGTATCGCGAAGTGTCAGCCGAGGCCCTGGCCGCAGAGCAGCCGGCGGCCTTTGATGTGGTCACCTGCATGGAAATGCTTGAGCATGTGCCCGACCCCGCGTCGGTGGTGCGAGCCTGCGCGCAGCTGGCCAAGCCGGGTGGCTGGGTGTTCTTTTCCACCTTGAATCGAAACCCCAAGAGTTTCTTGTTCGCCATCGTCGGCGCGGAATATGTGCTGAAGTTACTGCCCAGGGGCACGCACGAGTACGCCAAATTCATTCGCCCGAGTGAACTCACCCGGTGGGCACGCGACGCTGGGCTGGCGCCGCAAGGCTTGAAGGGCATGGAGTACAACCCCTTGACGCGGCGCTATTGGCTGTCGGGTAACACCAGCGTGAACTACCTGGTGGCGTGCCGAAAGCCGGCCTAATCGATGCTGCATGCAACCCGCACGCCTGCTGTCGATGCCATTTTGTTCGACCTGGACGGCACCCTCATCGACAGCGCACCCGACCTGGCTGGCACCGCCAACGACATGCGGGCGGCCCGTGGTTTGCCGCCGATGCCCTATGCTGCTTTGCGCCGCATGGCGGGCGCTGGTGCACGCGGGATGATGGGCGTGGCCTTCGAGGTGCTGCCCGGGCACGAGGCTTTTGAGGCGCTGCGTGACGAGTTCTTTGAGCGCTACCAAAAGCGCCTGCTGCAAGAAACCCGCGTGTTCGAAGCCGTGCCGCCGGTGTTGCAGCGCTTACAGCAGCGGGGCCTCCCCTGGGGCATCGTCACCAACAAGGCCACCCGTTTCGGGCAGCCGGTGATCGAAGGCCTGCAACTGCACACCGATTCGGCGGTACACATTTTTGGCGACACCACGCCACATGCCAAGCCTCATCCCGAACCCCTGCTGGAGGCGGCGCGCCGCCTGAAGCTCGACCCTCAGTGTTGCCTGTATGTGGGCGACGATCTGCGCGACATTCAGGCCGGCAAAGCCGCTGGCATGCGCACCCTAGCCGCTGCTTGGGGTTACCTGGGCGCCGCAGCCCCGATTGAAGAGTGGGGGGCCGACGCCATCGCCCAGCAGCCCGCAGATATTCTTCCCTGGCTGGGGGCTTGACGGCGCTTAACACCGCTCAACTCCTGTGCGCCTGACCACCGCGCCATGCACCGCAACCCGCGGCAAAGGCGTAAACTCTAGGGTCCGGGGCTGCACCGGTTTCGACGTGGGTTCGGACACGCAGCAGGGCATGTCGAGGTTCTGTTACCTCGTAAAACCGCAGAAAACAAACTAACTGCAAACGACGAACGTTTCGCACTCGCCGCTTAAACACCGGTGAGCCTTGCAACGGTTGGCCTATGGGCCGGGTCAGGGTGGCGCAAGCTGTCCTGGCTGCAAGGGCATTCACATAGGCTGGCTGCCATCGGTGCACCTTCGGTGGCGGCGAGATTCAAGGGTGCTGGCGCCTTGGGCAGCGTGCCGCTGCGCGGTTCAAGGGGC